>ERZ1023297.1-NODE-1-length-487012-cov-447.023844_pt1 | contig 487012 bp, 469 predicted proteins | sample MGYA00380471_ERZ1023297 | MGnify/ENA primary metagenome ERZ1023297 (study PRJEB33173, sample SAMEA4830332) | metagenome | study: EMG produced TPA metagenomics assembly of the PRJEB25223 data set...
GGTGTATTAAGCCGAGACATTGGTTCACTTCATGATGATGTTGCCACCAACCAAGATGACATTGCTAAAAACCAAGCTGACATCAAAGGTCTTAATAAGGAGGTGAAAGAGCTTGATAAGGAGGTGGGTGTATTAAGCCGAGACATTGGTTCACTTCATGATGATGTTGCCACCAACCAAGCTGACATTGCTAAAAACCAAGCGGATATCAAAACACTTGAAAACAATGTCGAAGAAGGTTTGTTGGATCTAAGCGGTCGCCTCATTGATCAAAAAGCAGATCTTACGAAAGATATCAAAACACTTGAAAATAATGTCGAAGAAGGTTTATTGGATCTAAGCGGTCGCCTCATTGATCAAAAAGCAGATCTTACGAAAGATATCAAAACACTTGAAAATAATGTCGAAGAAGGTTTATTGGATCTAAGCGGTCGCCTCATTGATCAAAAAGCAGATATTGCTAAAAACCAAGCTGACATTGCTCAAAACCAAACAGACATCCAAGATCTGGCCGCTTACAACGAGCTACAAGATGCCTATGCCAAACAGCAAACAGACGCAATTGACGCTCTAAATAAAGCAAGCTCTGCCAATACTGATCGTATTGCTACTGCTGAATTGGGTATCGCTGAGAACAAAAAAGACGCTCAGATCGCCAAAGCACAAGCCAATGAAAATAAAGACGGCATTGCTAAAAACCAAGCTGATATCCAGTTGCACGATAAAAAAATCACCAATCTAGGTATCCTTCACAGCATGGTTGCAAGAGCGGTAGGAAATAACACACAAGGTGTTGCTACCAACAAAGCTGACATTGCTAAAAACCAAGCAGATATTGCTAATAACATCAAAAATATCTATGAGCTGGCACAACAGCAAGATCAGCATAGCTCTGATATCAAAACCTTGGCAAAAGCAAGTGCTGCCAATACTGATCGTATTGCTAAAAACAAAGCTGAAGCTGATGCAAGTTTTGAAACGCTCACCAAAAATCAAAATACTTTGATTGAGCAAGGTGAAGCATTGGTTGAGCAAAATAAAGCCATCAATCAAGAGCTTGAAGGGTTTGCGGCTCATGCAGATGTTCAAGATAAGCAAATTTTACAAAACCAAGCTGATATCACTGCCAATAAGACCGCTATTGAACAAAATATCAATAGAACTGTTGCCAATGGGTTTGAGATTGAGAAAAATAAAGCTGGTATTGCTACCAATAAGCAAGAGCTTATTCTTCAAAATGATCGATTAAATCGAATTAATGAGACAAATAATCATCAGGATCAGAAGATTGATCAATTAGGTTATGCACTAAAAGAGCAGGGTCAGCATTTTAATAATCGTATTAGTGCTGTTGAGCGTCAAACAGCTGGAGGTATTGCAAATGCTATCGCAATTGCAACTTTACCATCGCCCAGTAGAGCAGGTGAGCATCATGTCTTATTTGGTTCAGGTTATCACAATGGTCAAGCTGCGGTATCATTGGGCGCGGCTGGGTTAAGTGATACAGGAAAATCAACTTATAAGATTGGTCTAAGCTGGTCAGATGCAGGTGGATTATCTGGTGGTGTTGGTGGCAGTTACCGCTGGAAATAGAGCCTAAATTTAACTGCTGTATCAAAAAATATGGTCTGTATAAACAGACCATATTTTTATCTAAAAAACTTATCTTAACTTTTATAAAGCATCATAAGCCAAAGCAATAATAAGAGATGTTAAAATAAGAGATGTTAAAACTGCTAAACAATCGGCTTACGACGATAAAATAAGATACCTGGAATGGACAGCCCCAAAACCAATGCTGAGATGATAAAAATCGCCTCAAAAAAATGACGCATCATAACGATAAATAAATCCATATCAAATCCAAAATAGCCAATTTGTACCATGCTAACCATGGCTTTATAGGCAGCGATTCCCGGCATCATACAAATCAAGCTAGGTACAATCAAGGCTTTAGGCGGCAGGCCATGACGCTGAGCAAAATGTACACCCAAAAAGCTACCCGCCATCGCTCCAAAGAATGTTGCCACAACCAAATGCACACCAAAAATTACCATCACTTGTTTTAAACCAAAACCAAGTGCTGTTACCATCATGCAATGCATGATGTATTGCTTTGGCAATGTAAACATTAAACACCAGCCCACAGTAATGATACATGACAATACAATTGTTTGGATAATCTCGATAATGCCCATCATAGCCCCCAATGTGGAATTCTAAGAAAAATCAAGGTCATCACAATCCCAACACAGGCTGATAAGGTTAGCATGGTTGCAAACATCCATCGACCTACGCCCATATTCATATAGCCTTTTAAGATATCAGATAACGCATTAATAATAGGAAAGCTTGGTACAAGTAATAGCACACTGGCGGCGACAGCAATGTCAGCATTAGTACCTAAATTTAAAAAATATGCCAAAGCTGCCAATAAAGTTGCGGTAAATGCCGTTATCATAGCGACGACAAAAGGATTAAAATGTTGCTTTAAAAGATACATACGCAATCGCATCGCAACAAAACTGGCAATAAAAGTAATCAGAGCAATCACCAATGTTGCACCGTTTAAATAGGCAAAACTGGCACATGATACGCCCACAAAAAATGATACCAAATGATTAGAATAGACAGTTTGGTAGATGGCATCAAACCCTTGTTCTACGCTACTGATACATGCGTCATGGCTTTGGGTGTTTAAACAATGAGATTGATTGGCTTGATGATTTTCGGCACTTAAGATAATTTGTTGAATTTGTACTAAGATACTGACATTAATGCCTTGATGAACGGTATTTCTCACCGTTGTGATACAGCGACCTTGATATAAAGTGGTTAAGGTGACCGCATTAAATGACAAACCGCATTCAACACCATCAATCCCAAGTGCCGCCCCAAGCCGCTTTGTTAAATCAACCACCACCACAGACTCTGCACCATATTGCATGAGTAGTAAAGCACAGCGGATACATAAACGAGTGATTCGTTGTTGCTGAGCATAGTTTAGGCGGCTGGTATGCGTATCAAATAAAATACTGGGCATCTCGTCGGTCAAATTAGTCATTGGGTGACTTTTGGTGGCTTGAATGGTTGGCATAAAATCACTTAAATTCTAAATTCAATGAAGCCGATGAAATAGCCAATTTTAGGACGCATTCATTGGCTTTAGCACCCGAATTGGCAAAAAAATACTTGCACCATGCCAGCGGCTTGACACAGCACAGTCGCCGCCTTTTCCTGCCAATCAATGCCAAATAAGCCGTACCATCTTTGGTGTACAGGTATGAACCTTCGCCACGCACAAAACTGATGGGTTGGCGGACATAAGTGGGTATGATGTGACTGTTCATGGCATATCCTTATGTTGACTTGAATGATTAATTAATAGTCTGTAACTTCATGATGTTCAGGCGATGGCAGTTCATCACCTGCAATCAAATACTCATCAGACGCCCATGCACCCAAATCAATGAGCTTGCAGCGTTTTGAACAAAATGGACGGTTTGGGTTGTCAGACCATGTGGTTACTGCTTGACATAGTGGGCAAGGGTGGGTTATTTGGTTCATTTAATAGGTATAAGATAAAAATAAATTGTATTTTATCATAATTTGGCAAAACTAAGCAGCCAAATACTCAAGTAACTGATATGATGAGATAAAATGTGTACAAAAGTGTCGCCAAATACCAGTGGTAACCAGACTTGACGCCACTTTTACCATGGATTGTTCTTTTTATATGATAAAGTTCATAAATAAGACATGACAGAAGTATTAAAGCAAGCTATAATCCCATGTGATTATTTTAAAATAAGACTTAAAATAAGACTAAAAACTGCAACAGCAGGTGAATTATCAATAGCAATAATAAGGAGGATATTGTGAGTGATTCAAATCTGGTCACCGATGATAATCATAGTTTGAACAAATCATACCGTGAACTGCATCGTCCTAGCTCAAGTTTTGAAAAACGAGAGGATTATTTAAAGCACGAACTACAAATTATGCAGCCTCGTCGCTGGCGTATCAATTTACCGTTTCGTGATTACCGTTTTGAATTAGAAGATACTATCCCTGCAATGGCAGGCACCATTGGTAAGATTGTGATGGTGGGTGCGATGGCAGCTGCTTTTGCTGCACCGCTAGGGCTTGGCGAGGCATTTGTTTTAGAAAATGTCCGCTATGAGATGATTATTGCTGCATTTTTTGTACTTATTTTCTCATCATTTATCCTACCGACATCTAATTTACCAGGCACGCATGGCCCTCTTCTTCCACTCATTCCCATCGTGGTAGCGGCAGGAGGGCATCCACTTGCCTTTGGTGTGCTCATTGGCGTGTTTGGGCTGATTTTGGCATTGGTAAAGGGTGGCAGTCTCATGACTCGGCTTACCAGTAATGGGGTGGCAGGAGGATTGTTGCTCTATCTGGGTTTTGTTGGGCTAATAGGTCAGGTCAAAAAGCTGATAACATGGGCAGATGCCATTGGTCTGCCACACATCGCCTTTATCATTATTTTATCTACCATCATCATGTATGCCCTATTGGAGCATTGGCAAAAACGTTGGCTTGCTGTGCCTATTGGCTGTATGTTGGCGGGTTTTTTGGCATTTATCCTAGGAGCACCGTTTGAGTTTAAGACCGAACCGGGATTGCCTCCGCTTAGCCCAATGTACTGGTGGGGGGAGAGTACAGGTTGGACGCTTGGTCTGCCAGATTTGAAGGCGTTTATCGTGGTATTCCCTTTTGCAGTATTGGCGGTTGCCATGTGGACACCTGACTTTTTGGGACATCAGGTTTTCCAAAAAATCAGTTATCCCAAACACTCAGAACGTACGCATATGAGTATTGATGATACGACCATCACCTGTTCATTGCGTCAGATGGTGGGCTCTGTCCTTGGAGGGGCAAACTTTACATCATCGTGGGGAACATATATCGTACCTGCATCTATTGCCAAGCGTCCGATTCCCGCTGGTGCTGCCTTGACTGCGATTTTTTGTATTGTGGTGGCGGTTTGGGGTTATCCCATGGATTTGGCGGTGTGGCAACCTGTGTTATCAACAGCACTTATCGTGGCGGTATATGTGCCACTGCTCGAAGCAGGCATGGAGATGACTCGTAAGGGTAAGACTACACAGTCTGCCAGCATTGTGGTGTTCTCATCAGCACTGGTAAATCCTGTGTTTGGTTGGTCTCTGACCATGATGCTTGATAACTTAGGCTTGATTGGGGATAAAGAACGCAGCCGTCAGTTGGGGCTGTCAGGCAGAGTAATCATTCCTGTCATTGGATTTGTGGTACTTTGCCTTGCCATGGCTTCGGTAGGTATGTTCCCTGGTGTGCCAGCGTTGATACCACAGTTTAGGGTCTAATTTAAATTGGTTTAATCAATCGCTCCACCAGTCTGGGGCGATTGTCATGACTAACAAAAAATAATGTATCGCCATAGTCATTGCAAAATGTAGACAGCTATGCTAAATTGTGCAATTTAAACTACTGATAATTAATCTATTGATAATCAAAGCCTTGGAGATTTTTATGAAACAAAGTGAGCAGACGACTTTTAATATGCGTGTAGATAAGCATTTGGTGGAGCAATTTAAGCAAGCGGCACGAGATAATAACCGTACTGCCAGTCAATTATTGCGTGATTGTATGATTGATTATGTGAAAAAAAACCGCCAAGCAGATATGTTTAAGCGTTAATTTCGTCTGAATTTAAGATGGTGTTTGATGATTGTGGTTGACAGTTACACAGTTTTAGGAGAAATTGATGGAATTTAAACAGGCTGTTGAGTATCGCCGTGCGGTGCGTGATTATGACTCAAATAGACCGCTAGATCCGACATTGGTGATCGATTGCCTAAAGCTTGCACAGCTATCACCCAGCAGCTCAAATATGCAGTTGTATGAATTTTATCACATCACAAACCCCGATATGCTCAAAAAACTTACCAAAGCTTGCCTGTCGCAACAAGCAGCTGCCAGTGCATCACAAATGGTTGTTTTTGTGACACGCCAAGATTTATATCGCCAAAGAGCCAAATCAGCGTTATTATTTGAGCGTGATAATATCAAAACCTACAGCCCACCCAAGCGGCAAGTAGCCAGAATTCAGCGTATGCAAAAATATTATGGCGTACTAATGCCGACAATTTATCGTACAACTTTTGGTGTACCAAGTTTACGCAGTGCGGCATTTTTAGCAATCCAAAAATTTAAACCAACCTATGATCGTGTATCTGTGGCTGATGTGCGTATTATGGTGCATAAAAGCTGTGCGTTAGCTGCTCAAACTTTTATGCTGGCAATGAGTGCAGCAGGTGCTGATACCTGTCCGATGGAAGGCTTTGACAGTAAGTTGGTTAAAAATCTACTCAATTTACCCAAAGAGGCTGAAGTTAATATGATTATCTCATGTGGCTATCGCACCGAAAAAGGGGTTTGGGGTGAGCGATTTCGTGTGCCTTTTGATGAGGTTTATCGGCAGATTTAATCAACCAAATCAAAATCGTTTGTTTGGTAGAGGGTTTTTAATTGAATACTTTTATCAATTGTATTGGCTGATTTATTTGCTTTGTGTTTACAAAGGCTGGTGTCAAAATCTGATTGCCATGACTGATTATAAGACAAAATGATTAATACATCATAACAGCTGTGTGGTATGATGTCATCATTGCCATGCATCCTTAATCCATTTGCTTGGCAATACATGACGATACCATTTGCCACCACCGCCAGCGATAGCGTCAGGCGGGTTAATCTCACCATGAAAGATGACAATTTTGGCATTGATGGGCTTTTTGGGTGGTACAAAATACGCCATAGGAATCTTTTGTAGACAGTGGTATTTAAAGCTTACGCACCAAGATGAATCCCAATATTCTAAATGGTGATGTTCTCTGAGATAATTTGATAAAAAGGCTTGTTCATGGCGAACCTCTTTACGGATTTTCTCAAAATTTTGTTCAAAATATTCCAATAAATGCGGATAAGTATGATATCCGACCTTGAAGCGATACACAGAACTATTACCCACCATTCGCCATGGTTTCTTCCAATCACGAATAATCATCACACTGTCATCATGTTGGGCTTTATGAGTAAAAAAAGCATCAATATTATCAATGATTACAATATCAATATCCAAAAATAGTGCAGTTCCTTTTAGCCCATATAAGTCAGGCTTAAAAGTGGTGAGTTTTTTCCAGCCACGCTCTGGGATATCACTTGGTAAATTTAGCTCTGGGATGGGATAGCAGGTGATTTCATCACGAATGCCTGTGCTGTTGTCGGTTAGACACACCATCGTAAATGGTAAAGTCAGATTACGCTTGACCATATTATATAAGCGATTGACATATTCAGCACCGTATTTGGTGCCCCATTTCATACAGATGATGTAGTTGGTATCACTCATAACTATCCTTTGACATGGCTTGAAGCTTTATGGCTATTTTTTTTAGCTCATTTTCATTGAGTAAATAAGGATTATTTAATAGTGGTGTATGCTTGAACCGACGATAGCTCCACATATAATGCAAAAAATGTGGATAAATCATTTGTTCCATCGCACCATTTAAAGCAGTGGTTGCAATTTTGGTATTTTTTGAATAAAGTTGTTCATCATTTAATTCATAACAAAAAACTTCAAAACCATCGCCATCTTCACGCCGAATACAGCTTAAGCCAACAAGAGCACAACCAGTTTTTGCAGCAAGCTTTGACGCCAGCGTACTGGTTAGGGTTTTAATACCAAAAAAAGGGGCAATCTCACCACCTGATGGATCAGGTACATGGTCGGGCAGTATGATACTAAATCCACCTGCTTTGAGTGTTTTAAAAATTGCCTTAACACCACTAGCATCTGTGGGTACAAGGCTGGCATTTAGTCTTTCACGCCCCTGTAAAACAAAGCGATCTACCGCCGCATTTTTGATGGGCTTATACATGATAGTAGGGGAGCCAAAGGTATTGAGCCAAGCATTCATCATCTCCCAAGTGCCGATATGAGGCACAATGGCAAGCATGCCACTTGGATTGGCAAGTGCTTTGATTAGGATATCTTCATGATGAACCGTTTTAATTTGTGCGATAGACCATTTTGGTGGCATTGCCCAAGTTTTAAGACTGTCGACTGCACTGATGAGCTGATTTTTTAGGATTTGTTTGGCGAGTTTTTGCCGCTGTGCGTCTGGCATCTTGGGGTGAACCAAGATTAAATTGGCTTGGATGCTGCGATAAATACTAAGCCTGCAATGATAGGAAATATAAGACGCACACGCCGCCAATCCATGCAGGACTGACAGCGGTACATATCTTAAAAAACCAAGCACTGACTATTCTGCTTTTTGTTTTTCACGAATGCGAATGCCCAACTCACGCAACTGGCGATTATCAACTTCAGCAGGTGCTTCGGTCAATGGGCAATCTGCCGTCTTGGTTTTTGGGAAGGCGATCACATCACGGATTGAGCTGGCACCAACCATCAGCATAATCAGGCGATCTAGACCAAATGCCAAACCACCGTGCGGCGGTGCACCAAAACGCAATGCATCCATCAAAAACTTAAACTTAAGCTCTGCTTCTTCTTTAGAAATACCCAAGGCATCAAATACCGCCTCTTGCATGTCAACCGTATTAATACGCAGCGAACCGCCACCAATTTCTGTGCCATTTAGTACCATGTCATAGGCAATGGATAGGGCGGTTTCGGGACTTTGTTTGAGTTCCTCAACCGAGCCTTTTGGGCGTGTAAAAGGATGATGAACTGATGTCCACTTACCATCATCAGTTTCCTCAAACATTGGAAAATCAACGACCCAAAGCGGTGCCCATTCACAGGTAAATAAATTTAAATCAGTACCGATTTTAACACGCAATGCACCCATAGCATCATTGACGATTTTGGCTTTATCGGCACCAAAGAAAATGATATCGCCAGTTTGGGCATCGGTACGCTCAATCAGCTCAATCAAAACCTCATCGGTCATATTTTTAATGATGGGTGATTGTAATCCTGATTCTTTTTCAACGCCATTATTGATATTGCTTGCGTCATTGACCTTAATATATGCCAATCCACGAGCGCCATAAATACCAACAAATTTGGTGTACTCATCAATCTGCTTGCGACTCATGTTACCGCCATTTGGAATGCGTAAGGCAACAACACGGCCTTTAGGATCTTGGGCGGGCCCTGAAAATACTTTAAATTCAACATGTTGCATGATGTCAGCAACATCAATAAGTTTTAAGGGAATGCGTAAATCAGGCTTATCTGAGGCATAATCACGCATGGCATCTGCGTAAGTCATGCGGGGGAAGGTATCAAACTCAACATCCAGCATGGTTTTAAATAAATTTTTGGTTAAGCCCTCGGTGATGTCCATAATCTCTTCATCTGATAAAAATGAAGTTTCGATATCAACTTGGGTAAATTCTGGCTGGCGGTCAGCACGCAAATCTTCATCACGGAAGCATTTGGCGATTTGGTAATAACGGTCAAAACCTGCCACCATCAAAAGCTGTTTAAATAGCTGTGGTGACTGTGGCAATGCAAAAAAGTTGCCTTGGCGAGTGCGTGATGGTACCAAATAATCACGGGCACCCTCAGGTGTGGCACGGGTTAAAACGGGTGTTTCAACATCCAAAAAGCCATGGTCGTCCAAATAGCGGCGAATGGTTGAGGTTGCTTTGGCACGAAATTTCATCCGCTCCTGCATTTCTGGGCGACGCATATCCAAAAAACGATACTTTAATCGCAGCTCTTCTGAGACTGTGATGTTGTCATCATTCAAAGGAAATGGTGGCGTGTCTGATTTGGCAAGCAGTTCAATCTCTTTACCCAAAAGCTCAACTTGACCGCTGACCATATTTGGATTTTCGGTACCTTCATAGCGACGACGCACACGCCCCGTAATCTTAAGCAAATATTCTGAGCGAGCAGCATCGGCGGTCGCAAATGCTTCGGGCGTATCAGGGTCAATCACAACCTGTAACAAACCTTCACGATCACGCATATCCAAAAAGATCACACCGCCATGGTCACGGCGACGATGTACCCAGCCTGCGATGGTAATGGTTTGGTCAATTAGCTCTTCGGTCACTTGACCGCAATAGGTGCTACGCATCATAATTTTGCCCCAAAAATTGCAACCAAATAAAAACAGTTGCAAGAATGATTACATAAAAAAGAATGTTAAATTAAAAGGTTTTAAACGCTACATTATGCCTTTTAATTGAATTTCGTGCAAGTATTGCCGTGATAAATTTATGATTTTTGGCAATGATTAGCTTGCTATACTTGATTGATGAAATTGACAAAAATTAGCAAGAAAGTTTTTCTCTATCTATAAAAATAAAGTTACAATTGAATACGGATAAAATTTTTAACGCTTAATCATGGATAAATTGCATAAAAATGGTGATTTTTCAAGATTTTTGATGGTATCTAAAAGGTGGCTATGATAGGATTTGATTAATTTGATGGTGTGAGTTTGAATGGATTTAACATTTAAGTCAATCACTGATACTTAACTTTGTTGTATTTGCGGTAAAATAAATCGCCTTATTTAGGATTGTAAATTATCGATGGTCACCTTAAATATTTTGTATGTTGTTGCTTCATTATTGATATTTGCCAGTATCATGACAAGCACGCTTTCAGCACGCTTAGGCGTACCTTTGCTGTTGTTTTTTTTGGGCGTGGGTATGCTGGCGGGTGAAGAGGGTATTTTAGGCATCGAATTTGCTGAATATAATTTGGCAAACTTTATCGGTCAGGCGGCACTTGCGTGTATCTTATTGGATGGCGGTCTTCGTACTTCAATGCGTTCGTTCCGTGTGGGGCTTAAGCCCGCGGTAACTTTGGCAAGCTTAGGTGTCTTGGTAACGGTGTTAGTGGCAGGTATTTTTACCACTTGGCTTTTGGATGTTGATTGGCGGCTGGGCGTCTTGATGGCGGCGATTGTGGGTTCAACCGATGCAGCAGCGGTATTTAGTCTGCTAAGAAATGGTGGTGTCAAGCTAAACGACCGTGTACAAGCCACGCTTGAGATTGAGTCAGGTGCAAACGACCCATTGGCAATTTTATTGGTTACGGTGATGATTACCTTGAATCTTGATCCGACAAGCCAAGGGATTGGTGACATTATTTTTATGCTTATCAGCCAAATCGGTATTGGTTTGGTACTTGGGTTATTGTCAGGTTGGGCATTATCTAAGATGTTGCCAAAAGTTTACTTGGCAGATGGTATGTATGCCATTTTAATTTTATCTGCTGGCTTGATTGTTTTTGGTATCACAAACCTTTTGGGCGGTTCTGGATTTTTGGCGGTATATTTGGCAGGCGTCGTGATTGGCAATACCAAAGTGCGTGCCACAGAGCATGTACTGCGTGTGATGGATAGTTTTGCTTGGTTATCTCAAGCGGTGTTATTTGTGGTGCTTGGGTTATTGGTACAGCCATCAGGCATCTTAGAGGTGATTCATTACTCATTACTGATTTTTATCTTTTTATTATTCGTCGCCCGCCCAATTGCGGTATTTAGTTCATTGTTGCCGTTTCGTTTTGGCATTCGTGAGATCGGTTTTATTTCTTGGGTTGGTTTGCGAGGGGCGGTGCCGATCACGCTTGCCATTATCCCAGTGACGATGGCGGTACCTGGTGCTGACTTGGCATTTAACATTACTTTTGGCATGGTAATTTTATCCTTATTGGTACAAGGTGCAACCATTCCACTGATGTCTCGTTTATTTCGGGTGTGGGTACCAACCAATAATGAACCAAAAGCTGAGCATGAAATTTGGGTGGCAGATCAGGCGAATATTACTTTATATGAATTTGAAGTCAAGCAGGGTGCATTTGCCATCGGTCGCCATCCTCAATCCATCTCGAGTAAATTTGACGCCCAAGCCTTATCCTTATTTGCATTGGTGCGTCATAATAAGCTTGTTAATGTGAATGAAGATACCATCTTAAAGATGGGCGATGTGGTTTGGTATGCCATGCGTGGCGATGATGCACCAAGTATTGCCAAAATTTTTAATAATTCCGCCACCCAATACCAAAAAAATAGTGAGTTTTATGGCGATTGGCTACTGTCTCCTCATGCACGCATTGCAGATTTGCCATTTTATAATTTGGCAGCACGCTCACTTGCCACCAACGCATCTAGCCGCCTACCAAAGCCTGTTGCCAGTGCGCTTGATATATTCACCGTTCCGCCACAGGTTGGGGTAATGACTGGTATTGATGAAGATTTGGTGAATAAATTGACCGAAGCTAAAAATCAAACTGTCGAAGAATTTATGATGCAGTATTTTAAGACAGAACCTGTCAAAGGAGATGAGGTATATCTGAATGAAACTTGGTCGCTCATCGTGCGTGATGTGGACGGACGAGGTCGCTTGCGTGGCGTGGGTCTAAAAAATAAAATTAAAAAAGAGGTTTAATTGAGTAATGATAAACTTTCGTTTTTGATTTGTGCGATTTTTGTAATCAAGTTATGTTGGGCATTTAAATCATGTATTTTTTCCCCATTTACCACCAAATACGCTTTTATTGATTGATATTTTAAGGCAAAATTATGTTACACACTTCAAAAAAACCCATTGAGCTACACATTACCCATCTAAATAACGCTCAAAAAGATACCAAAAACAAAATCAAAACCATCCAATCTGAGCATCATGGTGCATCACACAAATTCAAAGATAAATTGTGTCAATTATTCAAAGATATTAAAAAATTAGACAAAAAATGCCAGCAGTCTACCGACGATCACACACAAAAAGCAGCAATTTATGTCCTTGATTTTGATGGAGATATTAAGGCAAGTGCGGTCGCTCATTTGCGTGAAGAGATCAGTGCCATCATCAGTGTGGCAAATCGTGGTGATGAAGTGGTGCTTCGCCTCGAAAGTGGCGGCGGTCAAGTGCATGCCTATGGGCTGGCTGCCGCACAGCTTGTGCGTATCAAAGAAGCAGGGTTAAAGCTGACCATCTGTGTTGATAAGATTGCTGCCAGTGGTGGCTATATGATGGCATGTACTGCCGATAAAATTATTGCCAGTGATTTTGCGGTCATTGGTTCGATTGGTGTTGTCAGTCAGCTGCCTAACTTTCACGAGTTTTTGAAAAAGCATGATGTGCAATTTGAGCAGTTTACAGCAGGCGAGTATAAGCGTACTGTCACGATTTTTGGAGAAAATGACGATGAAGATCGTGCCAAGCACCAAGCTGATATTGAGCGTATTCACGAGTTATTTAAAGGTTTTATTCATAAATATCGCCCCCAACTGGATCTTGAGCGTGTCGCTACAGGTGAAGTGTGGTTTGGTGAAGATGCTCTAGAGCTTGGGTTGATTGATGAGATTGGTACTTCAGATGCGTATTTGCTCGATCAGCTAAAAGCTTGTGAAGCGTATTTGTTACATTCTCGTAGCAAGCCAACTTTGGCAGAGAAAATTGGCTTGGCTGAGCAACTTGGTAGCAGCGTCACAGATGTGATTGGACAAACAGGCAATTTACTTGGGCAAGCTTTGGCTAAATTTAGCAGACCTTAAGTGATGACCAAGCGTCTTTAGAAAACTTAAGCTAAATAAATTAATACTGTGATTTTTGGCTTGGCTGCGTTAAAATATGCGATTTAGTCATTTGATGATGCAGATTAGCTTGGTTGTAATTTCTATGAAAAAACTTGAAGAATTGTTTAGTAAAGCCGATAGATTTGGACGCATTGTCGCCAACCGTTTTAATAAAATTAAAGACTTAAATGACATTCGTGGCATTGGGGCGGGTAAGACAGTGCTGATTACAGGGGCAAGCTCGGGTCTGGGTGCGATGATGGCGCGTAAGTTTGCTTTTTTGGGCTATGATTTGGCGATTTGTGCACGCCGCCTAGAAAGGCTTGAGGCAATCAAGGCTGAGCTTGAGGGCGATTATGGCATTACGGTACATATCAAACGCTTGGATGTGACGGATTACGAGCAGATTTTTGAAGTCTTTGGCGAATTTACCAAGCAAATTGGTCAAATTGATAAAATCATCGTCAATGCAGGCGTAGGCGACAGTCGTGTGATTGGGCATGGTCGATTTAATATTAACCGTGCGACCGCCGAAATAAACTTTATTGCCGCCATTGCCCAGTGTGAAGCGGCAATGCAGATTTTTCGCCGTCAAAATAGCGGTCAATTGGTGGTTATCTCAAGTATGTCTGCGGTGCGAGGGTTACCGCGTCATTTGACAACTTACGCCGCCGCTAAGGCTGGTCTCGCTAGACTTGCTGAGGGCATTCGCGCCGATATGATCAAAGAAAAGTTACCGATTACGGTATCGACCATTTACCCAGGTTATGTACGCACAGATTTAAATATTGGGGCGAAATATCTGCCTTTTGAAGTTGAAGAAGATGAAGGTGCTGATGTCATTATCAAGGCCATTGAAGCCAAAGTTGATGAAGCTTATGTGCCACTATGGCCATGGTTACCTATTGGACTTGGTATGAAATATTTGCCATTAAGACTAATTACTAAGTTTATGTAATTAATTGATATAATAAATAATAAAATTATTTGTTAGGTTTTTGCCATAGGTAAGATAAGTATCTAGACTTGGCAAATAGACTTAAAGGTTATAAAAATAGAATTGATGGAAAAGTCATGAGTCAAAGTAATAAAGTAGCCAACAGCGAGTCTAATACCGTTGTTCGTACAGTCGCTGATACCGCTGAAACAGCCAAAGAGGTTGTGACAGATGCAGCAAGGCTGACGAAAGATACCCTTGAGCATGGTGCCAATGATACTTTACAATTTTTGGGCGTACCAATTGATATCAATACACTAACCCAGCTGGCAATTGACTTTTCGGGGCGTTTGGTATTGGCATTGCTGATTTTCTTTGTAGGTCAATGGATTGGTAAACGCATCGTTGGCGTTGCCAAACACATTATGGTAAAAAGCCGACTGGATCGCACGGCTGCCAACTTTTTGGGTAATTTGTTATATGGTTTGATGTTGGTCACGGTCATTTTGGCATCCTTGAATAAATTGGGCGTCAATACCAATTCATTTGTTGCTGTCTTGGGTGCGGCAGGTGTTGCAATTGGTGTATCGCTCAAAGACCAGTTATCAAACTTGGCAGCAGGTGTTTTGATTGTGATTTTTAGACCATTTGGGCGTGGTGATTTGGTTGAGATTGGCGGTAAACTTGGCACAGTACTTGATATTAGCTTAGTCAATACCCGTATTCGTACCGCCCATAATCACGAGATTATTATCCCAAATGGTGATATTATGACCTCTGCTAGTATCAACTATTCCTCCTTGCCAAATCGCCGTGTAGATGTTGAGGTGGGTATCGGTTATAATGCAGATATTCGAGAGGCACGCAAGGTAATGATTGGTCTTGCCGAAGCCCATCCAAATGTTTTGGATGACCCAAAACCAACTGTCATTGTCACAGCATTGGCCGATAGCTCTGTGGATTTGGTGCTGAGAGTATGGACCAATAATGACGATTGGTTTATGACGCAAGCAGATTTGCTTGAGCAGGTGAAATATGCGTTTGATGAAGCGGGCATTGATATTCCCTTTCCGAATCGTACGGTACAGATTGAAGGGCTGCAGATGGATAAAGTTAAAACAATTTTTGAATCAAATGCCAAGCATCCTGAGCCTAATTCATCCAATCTATAAACAGCCTAAGTAAATTTAATCAATCCATATATTTAAGCCCTGCGTATCTATGATGATACAAGGGCTTTTTGCGAAAATCACAATCAATCAAATGATCATTTACCATGCCAACTGCTTGCATAAAGGCATAGCAGGTCGTTGAACCGATGAACTTAAATCCTTGCTGTTTTAGGGCTTTTGCCAATCTTGCCGAGACTTCATTTTGGGTGGGTATGTCGGCAAGTGTTTTGGGGTAGTTGATGACGGGTTTGCCATCTGGTGTTGTAATCCCCCACAGATAGTCACTAAAACTTTGATGCTCTGTGATGGCAAGGTAGGCTTTGGCGTTATTGATGATGGCGTTGATTTTACCAAGGTGACGGATAATACCCGTATTTTGCATTAATGCTTCAATCTTAGCTTGATCATACTGAGTAATTTTTATGGCATCGAACTCATCAAAGGCATGATAATAATTATCACGCTTTTTTAAAATCGTAATCCAGCTTAAGCCTGATTGCATTGACTCTAGGCAAAGTTGAGCAAATAGCCTCTGGTCATCATAAATGGGCTTGCCCCACTCATGATCGTGGTAGTGAATGTAAAGTGGATCGGACAAGCACCAACTGCAGCGATTGACTGTTTTTGCGATTGGATTGTTCATATCAAATGTGATAATCAAGCTCTAAGCCTTCGCCATCAAAAACATCCAAATCATCTTTGCACAGTGATTTTATGCTTTGGGGGTTGAAATTTGGATCTAGTTTTTTGACTGCAGCGGTGAGTTCACAGATTTGCTTATCACGCTCTTGGATATGTGCCAATAAAGCTGCAATACTTGATGCAACAGGGTCTTTGGAATCAGGTTTTAAGCCATAAGCGTTAAACAGCTCCTTAGATTGTGCGTGATGTTTGGTGGATATTTGTTCTTGTTTGTGCTTGACGACCATGCGGGCGGCACTACCGACCATCGTGGCACCAGCTGGCACTGCCTTTACGACAACAGCATTTGAGCCAATCTTGGCATCATCACCAACACGAAAGCCACCCAAAATCTTAGCACCTGCACCAACAACCACATTGTTGCCAAGGGTCGGATGGCGTTTGGCACCTTTTTCCCAAGAGACACCACCTAAAGTGACACCATGATACAAAGTAACATCATCACCAATTTCGGCAGTCTCGCCAATAACGACGCCCATGCCGTGATCAATAAAAAAACGCTTACCGATCTTAGCGGCAGGGTGAATTTCAATGCCTGTTGTGCAGCGACTAAAATGAGAAAGCGCTCTGGCCATAAACTTATGGTCCAAATTCCACAAGTAGTGTGCGCCTCGGTGCATGATACGCGCATGAATGCCAGGATAGGTTAACAGTACTTCCATTTGGCTGCGTGCAGCAGGGTCTCGTGCAAGCACAGCTTTCACATCATCTGTGATGGTGTTTTTTAATTTCAACAGTTTTTTTAGCATGTATTTTTCCTAAAATTTCTCTCATCATATGGCTGAATGTGAGATTTATCAAATCAAGCCTAGTATACCGATATGATTGAATGAACGGCGATGCCACCCAAGCTAAGGCAAATTCTGATTAATCTTAGCAATCAAAGCACGGACTAAGGCGTATTCTTTTTGGTCTAGTTGCAAGCGACGATTCAAGCGAGATAAGCGATTTGGTAGGTGCTTAAGATCATCGTCGTGTGCAAGATTGAGCCGTTGCATCAATGTGATGATGGCACTTTCAAGATTGGCTGACTGTGCTTGAGTGATCGCAGGCTCATCCCAGTCGCTGCGTATGTGTATGGGCAGCGAGTATTCCTCTTTTGGCATGCCTTGTATCTGCTTGGTACTAACAAGAGAAGATGGTGTAAGCGTACTGGCAAATTGATCAAAAAAGGTAGCTGTGATGACTTGTATGGCACTGGCAACATTGAGTACAGGATAATTCAAATTGGCAGGAATCTGGATATGATAATCAGCCAATGACAGCTCTTCATTGGTCAAACCTCGGTCTTCACGCCCAAATAAAATGGCAATCTTGGGCAAGGTATTAACCGAATCATCAGCTGATTGATTCATATGATCCAAAGATGTCGCCAAAGTATTTTTTGAGACAGTCTGTGATAATTGCTTAAGTGCAACTTGTGCAGCCATGCTTGGCGTCAGCACAGGCCTAGGCATTTGGCGTGATCGGGCGCTGGCTGCAAAAATGAGTGTACAATCACCAATGGCATGTTTGATATCTTTTGTGATGCAAGCTTTGTCCAGTAATATGCCTGCACCTGCTGCATTGGCATAACTGCTGTCATCAATCGGTAAGCGTGGATTGACGACCACCAAATCATCTAAGCCCATGGTATGCAGTGCACGCGCCGCCGAGCCGATATTGGCAGGTAGGGTAGTACCAACCATCACGATGCGAATGCGTGATAGCCAAGATTTGAGTAAATCGTTCATCATTATCGAAACACCAAATGATCATCAGTGATATGATTTTTTAATTGAGCAATATTGTGGTCGCTGGGGTATAGCCGTAATCGGTCATTGGTTTGGATGCGTGCAACACTGCATTCATCATATAAGTATAATGATAAAGGTACACATAAATCGCCCACTTGACTGATGTCTATATCATCATGCTCTGAAGTTGGGTGAGAGCCTCGTTTGATTAGCTCAGGCGGTGGGCTATTTTCTTTTATCACACTTAAAATCCCCTCAAGTGCTTGAGTGTCATCACAAGCAAGCTTTAGATGAATTTCCTTTAGTCGGCGAATCCGAGCATTTTCGATAGACTCAATGTGATGCAGGCGAGTAAAAATCCGACCATCATCATTTTCTCGGACGCTGATTTTGGCGATGACGATATTTGCAATGGTCATATTTGCACGCTCACCTTTGGTGTATAACGGTTTGTATTCTTCATCAATACCAAGCACACGCTTACCTGCGGTCAAAACTTCTTTAAATTGATTAAAAGTCTCACCATAGCAGCTCATTTCAATGCGACCTTTGCCATCGTCAAGCTTGACGACAATACGCTCCCCAAAAAATGCCACATCATAAATCAAGCCTGCAATCCATGCAAAGCCTTTGGCGGTATCTTTTAAATCAACGACACTTTTAACAGTAGTATATAAGGGTAGCTCACTGCGATATTCATCCAAAGGATGACCAGTTAAATACAGCCCAAGCGTCGCTTGTTCATAGCGTAAGCGATCTTGTGGCTGCCAGTAGACATCTTCAAGTGGCGGTGCGACAAATAGTGAATCATCGACATCTGTAAATAAATCCATCGTCCCAATTAATTGGTTTTGGCGGTTTTGGTCGGCAGCTGCCATTGCTTCGGGGAGCTGCCGCCACAAGCCACGGCGAATTTGGTAACTGCAATCTGAGTGATCGGTGATATAATGTGGTTTTAAGGTTTCGGCTAAAATATCAAAACAGCCTGCTTTAATGAGTGCTTCTAGTGAGCGTTTACCCACTTTTTTGATGTCAACACGATTACAAAAATCGTATAAATCCTTAAAAGCACCGTCCTTGCGTGCAGCGACAATGCTATTAACCGCCTCTTCACCGACGCCCTTGACAGCACCAAGCCCATAAACAATTGTCTTGGCATCTCTGACCACAAATTTCCATTGGCTATGATTGACACTGGGTGGGATGATAGTTAACCCAAAATTATCACGGCAATCAGACAGTAAAAAAACCACCTGGTCGGTATCATCCATTTCAGATGTTAAGACCGCTGCCATAAATTCAGCTGGATAATAATGTTTTAGGTAAGCAGTCTGATAAGCAAGCACACCATAGGCTGCCGAATGTGATTTATTAAAACCGTAGCCTGCAAATTTTTCAACCAAATCAAAAATTTGTGCCGCCAAACCGCCATCGATATTTTGCTCAATCGCACCATCCACAAAAGTACTACGCTGCCTGGCCATCTCTTCGGGTTTTTTCTTGCCCATGGCACGCCTTAGCATATCTGCACCACCTAAGGTATAACCTGCTAAGACCTGTGCAATCTGCATGACTTGCTCTTGATAGACGATGACCCCATAGGTTGATTCAAGAGGTGGTTGCAGCAGTTCATGCTGAAACTGAGGATGGGGATAAGCCACTTCTTGAATACCATGCTTTCTGTCGATAAAATCAGACACCATACCAGACTCAAGCGGGCCGGGTCGATATAAAGCACACATCGCAATGACATCTTCGATATTTGAGGGCTTAAGCTGTGCTAAGTATTTTTTCATGCCGCTACTTTCTAGCTGAAATACCGCACTGGTTTTGGCCTCTTGAAGTACTGAAGTGTATACATCGGCGTCATCGAGTGGCAAGGTTTCTAAATCAATTGAGGATTGACCTTGAGCTTGACGAGTTTGGTTAATGTTATCAACAGCGGCTTGAAGTACGGTCAAATTTCGAAGTCCTAAGAAATCAAATTTTACCAAGCCGACAGCTTCAACATCGTCCTTATCATATTGGCTGACAGGATGACCTTCACCATCACAATAGATGGCCGAAAAATCACTGATGCGATTGGGTGCGATGAGTACGCCGCCTGCATGTTTGCCGACATTACGGGTGAGACCTTCAAGCTTTTTGGCCATCTCCCATATCTCAAGAGCCAATTCATGGTCTGGTGCATCTGGATTGGTCAGCAGCTCTTTGAGTTGAGGTTCTTGATCAAAGGCATCTTCAAGCTTAATACCAGGTGTTTTTGGAATCATCTTTGAGATGCGATCACCCAGACCAAAAGGCTTACCCTGAACACGGGTGACATCACGAACCACCGCACGCGCCGCCATCGTACCAAAGGTGATGATTTGGCTGACTGCTTGGCGACCATATGTTTGTGCCACATAGTCAATCACACGGTCACGCCCTTCGATACAAAAATCGATATCAAAGTCAGGCATTGAGACACGCTCAGGGTTTAAGAATCGCTCAAATAACAAATCATAGCTCAAAGGGTCAAGATCAGTAATATTAAGCGAATAAGCAACCAAAGAGCCTGCACCTGAGCCACGACCAGGACCGACAGGTACGCCATTGGCTTTTGCCCAGCGGATAAAGTCCATGACAATTAAAAAATAGCCAGGAAAACCCATCTTAAGAATGATATCAAGCTCATAGTCAAGCCTTTCATCATAAGGTTTGCGTACTTTATCCCAATCATCATCTCGCTGATCAACAGGATAAAGTTTCTCAAGCCGTCTGTTTAAACCATCAGCGGATACTTTTTTAAAAAAAGTCTCAATGGTCTCACCTTTTGGGATGGGAAAATCGGGCAGAACATTAATCCCAAGTGTGATAGTTATATTGCATCGGCTGGCGAGTAGGCGCGTATTTTCAATGGCTTGGGGCAGATCAGCAAACAGCTCGGCCATCTGCTTTTGGCTTTTGAAATATTGAAGTTCGGTGTATTCTCTTGGGCGTCTGTCATCTGCTAAGGTATAGCCATTTGCGATACACACACGAGCTTCATGTGCATCAAAGTCTGTACTGACGGTATTATTTTTGTCATTTGTCTCAGTTGGGCTTGCGTGAATAAAGCGTACATCATTATGTGCAATGATAGCAATGCCAAGCTTAGCAGCTTGAATGATGGCACTTTCATTAAACTTATCATCGCTGGCTTTGACTCGGCGAATGCCAATGTAGAGCCTATCGCCAAAAATATCTTGCCATGTTTGTAAAATAGGCAGGGCATTGTCAGGGTTATTGCCAAGTAAAGGCTGAGCAATCTCTGAGCGATGTGTTAAGATGGCGATTAATTCATCGGAATATTCAGCCAAAGCCGCTTTGGTGATGACGGGTGTTTCAAACTCTACCGAACCATGATTATTCATTGGGCGGTTGGTATAAGCATCTGAAATCAAACGCATCAGGTTTTGGTAGCCATGATGGCTCATCGCATAAAGGATGACGCTGTGGCGTGCATCAGCTGCATCTTTATCGCTATGCTCACCAACCACCACCTCAGCCCCAATGATTGGCTTAATACCAGCGCCGATACACGCTTTATAAAACTTGACTGCTGCAAACATATTATTCCAGTCAGCCAAAGCAAGCGTATCTTGACCATCAGCGACGGCGGCTTTGACCAAATCTTTGATACGGACAATTGAGTCTATAATGGCGTATTCGCTACGAATACCTAAATGTACAAAGGACATAATCTTCTAATTTTGAGTTAAGCTGACTGTGCCTAAAACACAGAAAACCACAGGAATGGGATTGACATTGTCTGAATGATGATTTTGGAATTGACCAAACACATATGCACCAATCAACAAAAGGATCATAAATAGCATCAGCATACGAATGACGCTTAACATAATATTAAACCAAAATCATATTAAACCAAAATCAGCCAATTATCATTCAGCCACTGGCTAAGCCAAGGCAGATTTTGTAAATTGGCGTCTTCGGCAGTAATGGCATCACCGTGAATCAAATGCTTAAGATATGCTCGTTCATCATCTGACAAGTCAACTTTTTCGCCATTGATATACCACACATCACGCACATGGACAAAGCGGCAGGCAGGGTTTAATACCAAGCACTCACCATCTTCAAGGCGAGTTTTGAGTGTATCAGCATCAAGCTCATCTTCAAACGCAAGTAATTCATACTGGCGTTGACTGACCAGCTCGCCGATGGCATCTGTCAATAACGCATCGCCTTCTTTGGAATTTAGCAGGGTAATTAGCTTATCTTTGAGTGCTTGAATGCTATCTTGGCTAAGCTCATAGGCATCTGGCTGGTCAGCTTGCGGTAAGGTTAGGACATGAAACAGATTGGCGTGATTGGTGGCGACATCTGCCAGCTCGTCCATAATTTGTACAAGATTGGGTCTGCGAAAACCAAATGAAAATGTCAAGCAATCATTCATCGCAATCCCATGATGGCTAAGCCTTGGCGGTACATAAAGCACATCACCTGCTTGCAAGACTTCATCAAAAATAATCTTACCCATGTCATCTAAAAGGCGTATTGGTTGATTAGGCACAAAAGGGGTATCAGAAGTACACATCTTGCCCAACTGCCATCGACGCGCACCATAACCTTGGGCAAGAAATACATCATATTCATCATAATGTGCACCCACCGAACCGCCTTTTGGAGCAACAGATACCATGATATCATCTTGTTGCCATTTGGGAATAAAATCAAAATGCGACCAAAGCTCACCAAGCTCAGGCGACCATTGCTCAAGATTTTGTACCAAGATTGTCCAAAGCTTGGGGGTTTGATAGATATCGTCTTCATCAAGCGGAGCAGATTTTAGCGACCATTGATTGATATTTTTATCACTTTGGCTGATCAATCGAGCAGACACGCCTTCTTCAAGTGCCAAACCAAGTATATCTTCAGGCTCAAACATCCCTATCAAGTCAGGCAAACCCCCCTTAATTAGCAGCGGCTTTTTTTGCCAATATTCTGCCAAAAAAGTCTTATGGCTCATGCCTTTGGGTAGGCAAAATCTTATATTATCGGTCATGATGGTCTCAAAATTAATCAAAAAATGCGATAAAATTTGGCATACTTTATGCTTAATATAAACCTTTAGTTTAACAATTTTTTGGTTTAAAACCAATCACATTCACCAAATTTTAGTATTTTTGTGGTTTTTATTGAATAAGATTGTACCAAGATTTTGGTTGGCATGATGAAAACAGTGGCAAATTTGTGCTAAGTTGATTATAATAAAAATTATTTAAATAGCACTGTGACAGGGCATGACGAAAAGGCAGCTTGATGACAATTGATACCCACTTTGACGCTGACGATTTGGCGGAATATGACTTTGATTATACGATGAATGAAAATGGTCAGCTCACCCAAGCGGAGATTGCTACATTATATACCGAGCTTGGTGAAGCTGAGCAGGCATTGGTAACCATTCGTGATTTTATCCGCTTTGTGGTGACCAAGCTTCGCCAGTATGATGTCGTTGTGGCACAAGGGACGACAGATGAGTTTGCTGAAGCGGCGGCAATTGTTTTGCATTCTTTATCGCTTGAATGGTCGGCAGATGAGCAGATTTTGGCGTGTAAGCTGACTCCCAGCGAAAAGCAAGAAGTCTTGACTTTATTATCTGAGCGTATCATTCAGCGTAAGCCTTTGTCTTATTTGATTAATTTGGCGTATTTTTGTGGGCTGCCTTTTTATGTTGATGAGCGTGTTTTGATTCCACGCTCTCCGATTGCCGAGCTGATTAATCAGCAGTTTTATCCATATTTTGATGTCGATGATGTACGCAAAAACTCATTTTTTAGCCACGGTTTAGAAGAGTCGCAGTTGGCAGCACCTGAGCGTATTTTGGATTTATGCACAGGTTCTGGTTGTATTGCCATTGCACTTGCTAAGGCATTTCCTGATGCCAATATTGATGCCACAGATATTGATAAAGATGCCCTAGAAGTGGCATGGACAAATGTTGAGCATCATGAGCTTGCTCATCAAGTCAATCTACTTGAATCAAATTTATTTGCCAAACTGCCCGCTGAAAATCAGTACGAGCTTATTGTGACTAATCCGCCTTATGTGGATGCAGCGGTAATGGCAGAGCTGCCACCTGAGTTTTTGCATGAGCCTGAACATGCACTTGCAGCAGGTCAAGATGGCTTAGATTTGGTACATCAAATTTTATACCACGCACCTGATTATTTGACCAAAGATGGCTTGTTGGTTTGTGAAGTTGGTGATAGCGAGTGGGCGCTACGCCAAGCTTATCCTGAAATTCAGTTTGATTGGCTGACCTTTGAAAAAGGCGGTAGTGGTGTTTTTGCCATCACATGCGAAGAGCTTTTGGAATACCGAGAAGATTTTGCCAAACAAGTTGAGCGTGTGCAAGGTTTGACCCACTGATACCGTTTTATGATATGTTTAATAAAAAGCAAATGGAACATCCGTTTGCTTTTTATTATCTGTATCTGATTATTATCTATATCTGAGTGCATTAGCATGACTTTGATGCAAAATTTTAGTATAATAATGGGTTTAATTAAATACTTGTATAGAGTGTACCGTGAATAAAATTCCTGTCATCACCTCCGCTGAGCAGTCCGACCAAGCAGCCAAGAAAGTTAATCTTTTAGGTATGTCAAAAGATGAATTATCGGCATTTTTTGTGTCTTTGGGCGAAAAGTCGTTTCGTGCAACGCAGGTGATGAAGTGGATTTATCAATTTGGTGTGACAGATTTTTTTGAGATGACAAATATTTCAAAAAAACTTCAGCATAAGCTACATGAGGTAGCTTGCGTCGTGCCGCCGACTGTGAAATATAAAGAATTTAGCCAAGATGGTACACGCAAATGGGTCTTTGAGGTGGCGGGTGGTTCGTTGGTTGAGACAGTCTTGATTCCTGCCGATGATGGTAAGCAATTTGGGCGTAAGACTTTATGCATTTCATCGCAAGTGGGCTGTGCGTTGGATTGTTCGTTTTGTAGTACAGGTAAGCAGGGTTTTGAGCGAGATTTGACACCAAGCGAAATCATCGGACAGCTTTGGGTCGCCAATCAGTCTTATATGGAAAATGTGCCGCCAACTGAGCGAGAAAACCGTGTGACCAATGTCGTCATGATGGGCATGGGTGAACCGTTATTAAACTATGATCCTGTGGTGGCGTCCATGTCACTTATGCTTGATGATCATGCATTTGGCTTATCCAAACGCCGTGTCACACTTTCAACCTCAGGCGTTGTTCCAAAAATGTATGATTTGGCCAAAGATATTGATGTGGCACTTGCCATTAGCTTACATGCACCCAATGATGAGCTTCGTAATGAACTTGTGCCGATTAATAAAAAATATCCTTTAAAAGATCTTATTAAGGCTGCCAAATCTTATGTGTACGATGAAAATCCTCGCCACAAAAAACACATTACCATCGAATATGTTATGCTGGCAGGTGTTAACGATTCTGATGAACACGCACATCAGCTGGTTGATTTGCTAAAAGATTTGCCGAGCAAAATTAATTTAATTCCGTTCAATCCATTTCCGCACGCACCTTATGGGCGTTCAAGCAATAATCGGATACATGCTTTTAGTCATATTTTAAACCAAGCAGGATTTGTTTGTACAATTCGCCAGACTCGTGGTGATGATATTGATGCTGCTTGTGGGCAGCTGGTCGGTCAGGTCGCTGATCGTACACGCCGTGCCAAAAAATGGCAAGAAAGTATCCAAAAACGCCAAAGCCATCATGAATGAATTGATACATCTATTTACTAATGATATCAAAGCCTGATAGAATGGACGCTACATGAAAATCCGAGTAAAGTGGCCTATGGTAATGGCGATGGGGCTGGTTTTAAGTGCCTGTCAAAGTACACCAATACCGCCTAAAAATAATCCGCAATTGGCACAAATCCGAACCCAAATTGCAATCTCGCTACTGGACATGGGTAAGCTTGATCAAGCCAAACAGCAGTTGGATGCTGCTTTATCGGCTGATCGGCAGTTTGCACCTGCCTATCGCACCTTGGCAAAGGTTTATCAAGCTTCGGAGGATGCCACTCACCAAACCAAAGCTCAACGCTTGTTTGAAAAGGCGATTGAACTAAATCCTAAAGATATGCAAAGTTATATGGATTATGGATTTTATTTGGTGCAGATGGGAGACTTGTCAGGTGCGTTGATTTATTTTGATAAACCTAGCCGAGCCATCGGTTATGAAGGGCGTGTGGTAGCCATCGAAAATATGGCATATATTTATTATCATCAATATGAAGCTGCCAAATCACCAACAAAAGATGACTATAATAACGCCAAATCAGCACTTGAGCGTGCGTTAACTTCAGGCACTCAACATGATGAAATCAAAAAGTCTTATGACAAATTATTAAGTGATTATAAATAGTTTATGATGATTATCACGCCATGTATTTGGTCAATTGAACAAGAATAACGGTAACACCATGTCAATACACAATCCGATTAAACGCCGCCCTACCAAAAAAATCTATGTTGGCAATGTCGCCATCGGCGGCGATGCACCCATCAGCGTGCAAAGTATGACAAATACAAACACCTGTGATATTGATGCAACAGTTGCACAAATTCAGCGATGCGTGGACGCAGGTGCGGACTTGATGCGTGTATCGACACCAACGATGGAGAGCGTCGCTGCCTTTGCTGAGATAAAAAAACGCGTATCCATTCCACTCATTGCCGATATTCATTTTGATCACAAAATCGCCATTGCAGTGGCGGATGTGGGTGCAGACTGCCTGCGTATCAATCCAGGTAATATTGGCAATGATCAAAAAGTCAAAGAAGTGGTTGCAGCGGCACGCCATCATAATGTGCCGATTCGTATCGGTGTGAATGCAGGCTCACTTGAAAAGGATTTACAAAAAAAATATCGAGAACCGACAGGTGAGGCGATGCTAGAATCGGCGTTACGCCACATTGATATTTTAGAAAATCTTAATTTTCAGAATTATAAAATCTCAGTCAAAGCCTCCAATGTATTTTTAACCCTTGATGCGTATCGATTGATTTCAGCACAAATTGATAATCCATTGCATCTTGGCGTTACCGAAGCGGGTGTATATCGCACTGGCACGGTCAAATCTGCCATTGCTTTGGGCGGTTTGCTACTTGATGGCATTGGCGATACCATGCGTATCTCTTTGGCGGCAGCACCAGAAGAAGAGATTAAAATCGGCTTTGACATTCTAAAATCACTGGGTATTCGTAGTAATGGCGTCAATTTTATTGCTTGTCCAAGTTGTAGCCGTCAAGAGTTTGATGTGATCAAAGTGATGAATGAGCTTGAAGCTCGCTTAGAGGATGTGCGTGAGCCACTGGATCTGTCAGTTATTGGCTGTAAAGTCAATGGGCCAGGTGAAGCCAAAGAAGCGACGATCGGTGTCGTGGGAGCCAGCCCCAATAGTTTGGTTTATAAACATGGTGCAAAAAGCCATCTGATTGATACCAAAAAATTGGTAGATGAGATTGAGGCGATGGTGCGTGCTCAAGTCAAAGACATTCAAGATAAACGGGCAAATGAGATTATCCGTATAGGCTAAATGTATGAGCGATCAGGATAAATTGGGCTTTTTAGATTTGGCGGTGCATGCGATGAAAATGGTCAATCGACCAATGACAACGATGCAGCTGTGGGAGTTTGTTCTTAAAAATAAATTGCATCGTCGGTTAAGATCTTATGATGTTTCCACCGAATCTTTCATTGGCAAATCACCAGAAAGAACATTTGGTAGTTCAATTACTCGCAATAAACATATCTTCAAGGAAGTTCCAAATACAAATACCAAGCCAAAACAATATATTTTAAAATCTCAGCAAACAAAGTTAGAGGTGATAAAAAATCTTGATCAAACCACTCATCGCTTAGCAAAATATCATGAGCGAGAGTTGCACCCTGTCTTGACTTATTTTTTGAAATTTGATAAATATTTTCAAGCTTATTCAAAAACCATTTTTCATGAAATCAGTCCAAAAGGAGCAAAAGGCGAGGATAAATGGCTGTATCCAGATATGGTGGCGGTGCATTTTGAATACGCCAACTATCAAAAAAACCATGTACTTGGTTTTATTACGAAATTTAATAAGCCACCAATAAAAATCTATTCATTTGAGATTAAAAAAGAGCTGAATTTTAGTAATTATAAAGAAAGCTTTTTTCAGGCAGTCAGTAACTCAAGTTGGGCAAATGAAGGTTATTTGGTGGCGGCACAAATCCTGCCTGACGGTCAATTTATTGAGTCGCTCAAAAAACTTAGCCAAAGCTTTGGGATTGGTATCATTGAGCTTAATAGACACAATGTGAAACAAAGTAAGATTTTATCACCTGCCAAATTTAAAGAGATGATGGATTATTCGGTGGTTGATGAATTGGCGAATAAAAATGACAATTTCTCACAATTTTTAAAAACCATTATCGATTTTGATGTTAATCATCCTCATCGATATGACAGCGAGTTTGACAAAATCTTAAACCTATATGAACCGAATGACAGCAATCATTAATTGTATATAATTAAGGAATATTTATGAATAAAATTACCGCTATCCGTGGCTTTAATGATGTGTTGCCCGAGCAAACACCAGCATGGCGTGCAATGGAACGAACATTAATTGAGGTGATGGATAGCTATGGCTATAGCCAAATCCGTTTGCCTTTGGTTGAAGAAACTCAGCTATTTGCACGAGGTGTCGGTGAAGCGACAGATATTGTTGAAAAAGAAATGTTTGGCGTTGTACATGGCGGAAATAAGGGCGATGAAGGATCTTCTTTTACTTTACGCCCCGAAGGTACTGCAGGATGTGTACGGGCAATTGTTGAGCATAACTTAACTCGTGGCGATACACCAAAATTATGGTACTTAGGCCCGATGTTTCGTTATGAACGCCCCCAAAAAGGTCGCTATCGCCAATTTCATCAATTGGGCGTAGAGTATTTTGGCGCTGAGTTGCCTGATGCTGATGCTGAGTTGATCGCTATGACTTATCATATGTGGCAAAAACTGGGTATCGGTGAGCATGTGACACTCCAGCTAAATACTTTGGGCGAGACCGATGAGCGTGTTGCATATAAGTCAGCACTGGTTGAATATTTGACAACACACCAAGAGGCTTTGGATGATGATTCAAAACGCCGTTTAAATACCAATCCACTGCGTATTTTGGATTCCAAAGATGAAAACACTCAACAAATCCTAAAAAATGCACCTAAGCTTGGTGAGTTTTTGGGTGAGGCATCGTTGGCTCATTTTGAAAAAGTACAAAACTATTTGTCCGCATTGGGTATTTCGTTTGAGATAAACGATAAATTGGTGCGTGGCTTGGATTATTATAACAAAACCGTTTTTGAATGGGTAACTGACAAATTAGGTTCACAAGCGACCGTCTGTGGCGGCGGTCGTTATGATGGCTTGGTGGGTATTATCAAAGGTAACGCTGAGCAGTCAGAGCCTGCGGTTGGGTTCGCTATGGGTCTTGAACGCTTAATGCTATTGATTGATGCCGTTAATCCTTATCAGGTCGCATCTTGGTGTGATGTTTTTGTGATTGCTCACCCTGATTATTATATTGATGGCTTAAAGTACGCCGAATCACTTCGCTTGCGTCAGGATAATTTACGCGTCAAAATGGCAAGTGCAACAGGCTTAAAATCACAAATGAAAAAAGCCGATAAATCAGGTGCAGCTTATACGGTCATCATCGCAGAAGATGAGGTAAATGCCAACCAAATCACCATTAAGACAATGGCAACTGGTGAACAACGCCGTGCACCCATTGATTATCAATTTATACGATAAAATATGCATGACTTATGCGATAAAATCTATATGGATAAAAACCGCATGAAAATGGTTGTGTGTGATATAATGCATGCAATTTTCAATTAGAGTTTGATTATGATTGACACTCCGAAGAATGATAATAATTTTACTGATCAAAAATCTTTAAATGCCTTAAAACTGCATGGCGAAAAGATTATTTATGCCGTACTTTTGGTATTGGCTGTCTTTTTTGGTTGGCAGTATTATCAAAAAAATTATGCCAAGATAGATACGGTCGCTGCAGATACTTATACTTCAATTTCGGTGCGTGATGAGCGACTGGTGCAAGCTTATTTAAATCCACAATTAGATGAAGTGGCTAAGCAGGCATTGGCGGAAGAAGAAAAGCAGTTATTTGGTGATATTGATGCACTTGTTGCAGCACATGGTAACACTGTTTACGCTTGGCAAGCATTGATGATCAAGGCACGCCACCAGACCAATAATAACGATCTTGACGGTGCGGTCGCAACGCTCAGCCAAGCCACTTCAATCAATCTTGATGACGACGGTTTGACAGCAATAGCCAAAATACGCCATGCACGAGCCATGTTGGCAAATGGTGATACAAACGGTGCGTTATCGATTGCCAATGAAGCCATGCCGACAGCTTTTGAAGCATCACGCCAAGAGCTTTTGGGTGATATTTATCATGCCAAAAATGAAATTGACAATGCCAAATCTGCTTATACTAATGCATGGGAGGTGCTCCGTGAGCGTCAAGAAAACCGTGCGGTATTGGCTTTAAAATTACAGTCACTTGGGGTGAATGTTGAACCAATCGAACCTACGCCATCAGTGGTATCGATACCAAATACTCAGCCAGTCATTGAAGGTGGCGAGATATTTGAGATGATTGAGCATGATTCAGCAGTGGCAGACACACAAAACCCACACACTGGCAATTAGTGCTTACAAAAGATTCGTTAATTATGGTCAAATAAACTTAATTAAAAATAGCAAAGTAAGGATATTTTTATGTATCAGCGCTTTATCAATACCGCATTGGTTGCAGCTTTGGCGGTAACTATGGCAGGTTGTGGCACCAAAGCCATCAAGCCAACCGAACGCAAGCCTGCCAAATTGGTTAATATTCAGACGCCAGTCGCTGTATTAACACAGGTATCAAGTATCCGCTTGGATCAAGGTCGATCTGGCTTTAGTCGTCGTAATACCAACCTAAGAAAGGATGTTATTGATTTACAAATTGCACCGTTGGCAGATGGTATGATTGCAGCAAGTCGCAGCGGTATCGTCAGTGGTTACATGGGTGAATCGATTGCTTGGCAATATAATGCTGAAGATGTGATCACTGGCGGTGTCGGTATTGATGATCAAGGTAGTGTGGCGGTCATTGGTACGCGTTCAGGGAAATTAATTGCATTAGATGCTCGCACAGGTGCAGCACGCTGGGTAGTAGAATTGGCTTCTTCTAGTTTGGCACCAGCATTGATTAGTGGTGATAAAGTGATTATCATCACTAACAGTGGTACGATTTTTGGATTGGATATTAATAGTGGTGCGACAGTTTGGCAGTATGCCACTCAGGTACCAAATACCAGTGTGCGTGGTATGGCAAAGCCTTTGGCACTGGATGCTCGCACGGTATTGATTGGTGGTGCTGATGGGCGTATTCATGCACTAGATACCATGACAGGTGCACCAGTGTGGACTCGCCGTGTGGGACTGGCGATGGGTTCTGGAGAAATTGATCAGCTGCGTGATATTGATGGGACACCGACCGTCGTAGATCATTATCTATACGCTGCCAGCTACAGCGGACAATTAGCTGGGTTTGATATGACAACAGGGCGTACCATGTTTGTCAGCGAGCTATCTAGCACCAAAAAGCTGACCACTTTGGCTGATGCTGTCATCGGTAGTAGCACTGATGGTGATGTGGTTGCCTTTAACCGAATGACTGGCGAGAAGCTTTGGGAAAATCATGATCTAAAATATCGTGGATTGACCAATCCTGTAACCATCGGCACTTATATTGCTGTTGGGGATGCAGATGGTGTGGTACATATTTTAAATCATCAAGGTCAAATTATCAGCCGAGCCAATACCAAAGGTGCTTTGACCAACTTAACTGTGATCAATAATCGCTTATATGCCCAATCAGCAGATGGCGTTGTGACTGTTTGGCAATTTTAAATAATCAATAAAATCAGCATCCTTTGTCATGATATCGGTGGCAAAGGTTTTGCTGTTTTGGTTGAATGATGATTGATGCCTGATCATCCAAATCCTCATTGCGACAGATTCAATTTTAACGATATTAAGAGTAAAACATGAGTATAAAACCTGTGGTCGCCTTGATTGGTCGCCCTAATGTCGGTAAATCGACTTTATTTAATCAGTTAACAAAGAGTCGTCAAGCATTGGTGGCGGATTTGGCGGGTCTAACCCGTGATCGTCAGTATGGTGATGCACATTTTGAAAACAAGTCATTCATTGTCGTTGACACTGGCGGTATCGGTGAGATGGATGATGGTTCGGGCAATATTGATGATTATATGGCGACTCAGTCATATACGGCGATTCATGAAGCGGATATTGTTGTTTTTGTCGTAGATGCTCGTGCAGGATTGATTGGTGCAGATAGTGAGATTGCACATTTTTTACACACCTTGGGTAAGCCTGTATTTTTGGTAGCAAACAAGATGGATGGCGTTCATGAAGCGGCATATGCAGAGTTTTTTGCTTTAGGTTTTGGTGAACCGTATGCTACCGCAGCCAGTCATGGTAGAGGCGTTACCAATTTGCTTGAGTCTTTGACGGCGGATATGCCTGAAGATATGCCCAAAGATGAGCTTGATAGCAAAACCTTAAAGCTTGCCATCATTGGTCGCCCCAATGTCGGCAAATCAACCTTAGTCAATCGCTTGCTGGGCGAAGATCGTGTGGTGGTCTTTGATATGCCAGGCACAACGCGTGACAGTATTTATATTCCTTTTGAGCGAGAAGGGCGTAGCTATGTCCTCATCGATACAGCGGGCGTGCGTCGCCGTGGTCGCATTGATGAGAAAGTGGAAAAATTTTCTGTCGTCAAGACGCTACAAGCCATTAAAGATGCCAATGTCGTGGTGCTGGTCATTGATGCCAAAGAAGGTATTGTTGATCAAGATTTGCATATGCTTGGATATGCACTAGACGCAGGGCGTGCCATTGTCGTGGCAATCAATAAATGGGATGGCTTAAGCCAAGACCAAAAAGACTTTGTCAAAATTGAAATTGACCGCCGTTTTAATTTTGTGCCTTGGGTAAAAATTCATTTAATTTCTGCTTTATATGGTAATGGTGTGGGTAAACTTTATCCTTCTATTCATAAAGCCTATGAAGCATCAATGTTTAAGGTTTCAACCAATCAGCTGACACGAATTTTAGAAGATGCTGTTGCCAGCCATCCACCACCAATGGTGGGTGGTCGTAGAATTAAGCTAAGATATGCACATTTGGGTGGGCATAATCCTCCTGTCATCGTCATTCATGGCAATCAAACGAGCAGTCTGCCAAAAAGCTATCAGCGTTATCTTGAAAATGTTTTTCGCAATGTCTATAAACTCGAAGGGACACCACTACAGGTAGAATTTAAGCAAAATGCCAACCCATATGAAGGCAAGAAAAATCCTGTCGTTAAAAACAAAGCCAAGTTGATGCGTGAGAAAAAACGCATTCAGCGGTTTAAGCGTGCCGAGAAAAAACGATAAAAGCAGGTAATATGCACTTTATTAATTGGCAGTCACTGAGCTGTTATGTGCTTAATTATCTTTATTGCTATGAATGCCAATAGTTAGAATTAATAAATCCTTGATTGTATAATTCACGAATCGGTGAGAAGCTACGCCGATGCTCAGGTAAAATACCATATTCTAAGATGGCAGCTTTATGCTTGGCGGTCAGATAGCCTTTATGTTTATCAAGCAGATATTCAGGATAAGATTTGGCATGCTGAATCATCAAACGATCACGATGCACTTTAGCCAATATGCTGGCACAAGCAATACTGCTATGAGTAGCATCTCCTTTGATCATGGCATAAATCTGATGAAAGTGTTCGCCCAAACTGCCATCCATTGAAGGTAGCTGATTGCCATCTATCAAAATAGTTGTGTTTTTTTCATTTAAATTATTCTTAATAATAATTGTCTCAATGGCAATTTTCATCCCAAGCATCGTTGCTTGATAAATATTAATCTGATCAATAATAGTGCTTGGTACATCAACAATCGCATAATCAAGTGCCAAATCTGTGATGATGTCAAACAGTTGTTCTCGCCGTTTTTCGCTCAGCTTTTTACTGTCATTTAATAAAGAAATTTTAGTATTTGTTAAATCTATCTCATCAAAGCGGCCGCTGAGTTCATTGGGCAAGATAACCGCACCGACAGTCATATTGCCAAATAAAGCGCCCCGTCCAACCTCATCGATACCGACGATTGGGGCATGACTTGATAAAACCGCATTGGGTTTAGTGAAGATGGTACAATCATTCATAAGCTTTGGTGATATGGTGTGTGTCATATGATTTTTTAGTACTCATAAAATAATGATCCAGCACGGCTTTGGCGGAGTTTTGGTGACTTTGGCTGCGTAGCCACGCTGAAATATTGCTAAGCTGTTTGGTTTGTTTGTTTGGGTGGTGAATAATCCCTAATGCTTTGGTGCTGACTTTTTCGGCGGTGGCGTCAGATTGTAGTAGTTCAGGTACGATTGGATGACCAAGATGTTGCTTGGCCAAGATATTGGGCAATGACACATAAGGAATTTTAACCAAACGCTTGGCAATCATAAAAGTAAGCGGATTGACTTGATAGACGACAACCATAGGACGCTCAAGTAGTAAGCATTCTAGCGTTGCTGTACCTGATGCCAAAAGTACCACATCACTGATGGTCATACACGCATGACTGATCGCAGGTTGGTTTTGTTTTTGAGACCGATTGTGATCATCCAAAATATGGACACAGTTGACCAAATTGGCATGATGAGTGTGCAAAATTTCATGCACTAATCGTGCATGCTCAGCACTCACGACTGGCAGCACAAACTGCACGGTTGGTATTTGCTGATGAATGTTTTGTGCACTTGTTAATAATAGCGGTAACATGGCTCGGATTTCAGAGGTGCGTGAACCTGCCATCAGGCAAATAATATGACTTGCTTTTGTGAGTGATGTTACACTATGATGGTGATTATGATATTGGTGAATAAAATTTTCCAAACGCACCTTTGGGCTATCCTGATGGGCGTGAAGTTTATTTAAAAGTGGATGTCCAACGCAAACAGCAGGATGGGCATATTTTTGATAAACACCCAGTTCAAACGGAAACAAGCACAATACCAAGTCTGTCGCTGCTTTGATGTGATGAATGCGACCTTCTCGCCATGCCCAAATCGAGGGGCTGACATATTGGACACAAAAAACACCTTGGGGCTTTAATATTTTACCGATTCGAAGGTTAAAATCGGGTGCATCAATACCAATAAACAGATCAATCTGATGCGTTTTAAACGCTGTGATGATTTGCTTTTTGGCTTTTAACAAATCAGGTAAATGCATCATCACCTCTGCCAAACCCATCACCGATAAGCGTCCCATATCAATCACTGAGCTTAGCCCCTGTGCTGCCATTGACCGCCCACCGACGCCGACCCATCGAATATTTGGGTGTAGGGCGTTCATTTTCTGCATAAAATCACCGCCAAGTGCATCTCCTGAGACTTCACCTGCCACGATGCCGATCGTAAGTGACGATGTATTTGTCATAATTTTCTCAATACTAATCAGTAAATTTATTAAAAGATTGGCTGTATTGTCATGCCAGATTCAAATACTTGCCATAAAAGTCATAAAAATAGGTCAAAAAATTGACCTTTTAAAGATGCGATTGATGTTAAGTAATTCGGGGTAAAATAATAAACATATATTTTGTGATAACACTATTTTATTGTTAAGTAATCACAATCGCATATACAACCCTTACTATTGGACGACTTTTTTGAGTAATACCAATACTGAACCATTGCCCCCGTCTTTAGCAGGTGCAGAAACAAACGCCATGACCTCTGGCATTTGGCGTAACCAGCCATTAACGCAGGTTTTAAGAATGGCATCTTTACCTTTGCCGTGTACAATTTTGACCACAGTTTCACCATGATTGATGGCTTGGCTGATGAGTAATAAGACAGCCTTGCGTGCGTCATCAATGCTTGAGCCGTGTAAATCTACCGCATCATACCACCGTAGTTTGCCTTGTTTTAACTGCTCAAAGACTTTATTTTGTAAGGTGGGATTTTTGTAAGATAAAAAAGCCTCACTTGCCACAGGATTTAATAACGCTTGCATATCAGACAAAACGCCTTTAATTGGCTCATCGCCTTCAGCTGACGCACGGCGACGCAACATATTTTCATCGGTTTGGGTGGGTTTGGTATGGCTGACGACAGCATCGGTTTTTAACGGTATGACGCCACTCATCGCCTGCATAAATAGCACGGTATCATCATTGATGGCATCATGATTAAAACGCTTCACTTCATGTAAAATTGCCTTTGAGCTGGGCAAATTGACCGTCTCGTTAGGTTTATCACTTGCCATTTCAGGTTTGGTAGAAGCCTTGGTCATTTGCTTTAAATCTTCTTGTAGAGATTTTGATAACAAATCTTTAAAACTTGGATTACTCATAACAGTATTGCTCTTATATATGTTGTTATCTGTGATTGCTGTCTTTGATGCTTGGGGGTTAACACTTGTTGGTTTTGTGCCATCATATATCCAAACTTAAAAAACAGATGGCATAAAAACCAACAAAAATCAACCTATTTTAAAAACCATCAGCGATTTTGTAGATGTGCTTTCACTGTTTTAGCGAAGGTGCGTAAGGTTTCAACGGTTGCCTCCCAGTCCAGACAGCCATCAGTAACGGATTTACCATATTCTAAATCATCTAAATTGACAGGAATATTTTGGCGACCACCTTTCAGATGGCTTTCAATCATGAGCCCCATAATAGATGAATTGCCATTTTGGATTTGGCTTGCAACATTTTGGATAACCATGGGCTGAAGATAGGGGTCTTTGCCACTGTTGGCATGACTGGCATCAATCATGATTTTACCGTTTGTTTTACCTTTAGCAAGCTCATTTTCAGCGGCAGCAACAGCGGTTTCATCGTAGTTTGGCTTATCATTACCACCCCGTAGGACAACATGAGCGTAGCGGTTGCCTTTGGATTTGATGATAGATACTTGACCATCGCCAGACAATCCCAAAAAGCTATGACCTGACTGTACTGCTTGCATGGCATTGACGGCAACAGTCATACTACCATCGGTACCGTTTTTAAAGCCAACGGGGCAAGATAAGCCAGAACTCATTTCACGATGTGTTTGGCTTTCGGTTGTGCGTGCACCAATGGCAGACCAGCTGATTAAATCTTGCATGTATTGAGGCGTATTGGGATCAAGTGCTTCGGTGGCGCAAGGCAGACCCTTTTCGTTTAATTCAAGCAAAAGCTTTCTTGCGATATGTAGGCCTTTTTCGATATCAAAGCTGTCATTCATATCAGGGTCATTGATTAAGCCTTTCCAGCCTGTTGTGGTACGAGGTTTTTCAAAGTAAACACGCATCACAATAAAAAGCTCATTTTTAAGCTCTTCTGACAGTACTTTAAGTTTGTCAGCGTATTCATGTGCTGCCACAGGATCATGGATAGAGCATGGTCCAACAACAATCAAGATTCGCTTATCAATACCATCTAAAATATTTTGAATGGTTTTTCGTCCATTTAGAACGGTATGATAAGCCAACTCCGACAGTGGCAGCTCGCTTTTTAGGCAATTTGGGGTAATTAGCGGAATGAATTTTTCGATATTCACGTCATCAATTTCTTTATGTTGCGTAATGGGATTGTGCGTCATTGGGTGGCTCATAATTGCTCCCTGTTTTATTTTAGATGTGCCAATAAGCTTATCAAGATAAGCACAAATCAGAACCCACATTATGCCTATAGTTGGTTTGATTTACAAGCGTAAAAAGTCATTTATCCGCCAAATTTGTCTTTATAATGATGAAAATTTGTTTTAACCAAAGCAACCGATTGAAGGGAAAAAATTCAGATTAAGTGATTAAAAAAGCCAAACGCTGTTTTAAGTTGCTTTGATTTTATGCTATGATAGCGTTTTTGATTTTAAGACAGATTTATCAATCATGAATAACGCTCAGCTGACTTATGCCGATATCCAAGCCATTGTTTCTGAAGATTTTGCCATTATGGATAAGCAAGTTTTTGGCAGTTTAAATTCCAAAGTGCAGTTGGTGATGAGTGTGTCTAAGCATGTCATTGACGCCGGTGGTAAAAGAATGCGTCCTTTAATCACGCTACTGACCGCACGCATGTTACATGATGAACAAAGCCAGCAAGCCATGCAACTGGCAGCCATTACAGAGATGCTTCATACCGCAACTTTGGTGCATGATGATGTGATTGATGCATCTGGTTTAAGACGAGGCAAGCCAACTGCGAACGCCACTTGGGATAATCCGACAGCGGTTTTGGTGGGGGATTATTTGATTGCTCGTTCATTTAATTTGTTGGTAGGATTTAATCATTTGCCCTTATTAAAGCTATTTAGTGATGGCACTTGTGATATTGCTGAAGGGGAGGTATTACAGCTACAGCATCAACACAACCCAAAAACTTTAGAATCTGATTATTTGCAGATTATTGATGGCAAAACCTCCAGATTATTTATGATGGCGACAAAAGGCGCTGCACTGCTACAAGGGCGTGAGGAGTTTTTGGATGATTTGGGTGCATTTGCGTATCATTTTGGTAATGCATTTCAAATGATTGATGATGTGCTTGATTTTAGTGGCGATGCTGCCATCATGGGCAAGAACTTAGGCGATGATTTGGCGGAAGGTAAACCGACTTTACCCATTATCAAGACTTTGGAGTTTTTAGAACATAGCAATCCAGCCATGTATGATAAATTGCGTATTGCGGTGCAAACGGGCAAAGTAGTAGATGATGTGCAAATGCTTATCAAGCTTGTTCAGTCTTCAGGTGCACTTGATTATTGTAAGGCACGCGCGCTTGAAGAAACTAAAAACGCTCAACACGCCCTTAATAATCTACCCAACAACCGTTATCGTGAGGGGCTATATCTACTTACCGAGCTTGCCAGTTCTCGTCTTGTATAGATTTTAATCTAACCAAGATGCGATCAATGATGATGACATTTTTATAACAAGTTAAATCCCACAAAATGATGTCATCATGCCCTTATGGCGTATTTAATGAAGCCTAGAAAACCCCCTAGATTGCCTGCATGTCGGCACATGATTTAGCTTGCCAAGCCTTTGGTGCGGATAAAAGCCCGTATGTGCTTGGCTTAAAAAATCAGACAATCCATGGTTTAACAGCGGATGATTTAAGTAAATTCATCACATCCATCAGCCCAAATGGGTACAGCATCATTTGATCTTGGGTAAGTAAGATGGGAATAGATACACCAAGTGCGTCAATCAATGCTTCATCTTGACTATCTGCCAAATCCAAAACACGAAAAACAATCGGCACGGCAGTCATTGCCAAAGCATGCTCAATGATCGCTTGGATGTTGTGGCATAAATGACAGCCTTCTGTACCAAGCAAATACCAACCCTTATTTGTTACGCCCAAGGTCGCCAAAATTTGTGCGTAAATGTGCTGATAAGTTTCTTTGGGTAATCTTGATAGAGCATGGCGATCATCCAAAAGCTGACCGAGCGCCTTAAGTGTCTGTGAGCTAAGGTAATTTGACATAAATTTGCAAGGCTATACAACCAAGTGCTGATAAGGTATGATAAGCGTATTAATTAACAGATGAGTATTTTAGCGTGTTTCGCACATTTTTTAAATGGATTCTGACACCTTTATTGATGCTATTTTTTAGTTTTCATATGATGGTGATGGGGCTGTTGGTGGTGTGGGGGAATTTGCCTGTTCAAAATTCTGCTTTTATGCTTTGGCATAGGTTATCAGGCGGTCGTGTTACCCAAATTTGGGTAGATTATGATCACATTGCCAAGTCTGCCAAGCAAGCTGCCATTGCCAGCGAAGATGGTAAATTTGTTGCCCATTATGGATTTGATTTTGACAGTATACAAAAAGCCATGCACCGTAACGAGAGTCAGGGTGCGGTATCGGTCGGCGGCTCAACCATCAGTCAACAGCTGGCAAAAAACTTATTTTTGACATCGCATCGCTCTTATGTCAGAAAAGCAGAAGAAGCCATCATTGTTGTGATGATGGAAACCTTATGGTCAAAGCAGCGTATTTTGGAGGTATATCTCAATGTTGCTGAATTTGGCGAAGGGATTTATGGTATTGAAGCTGCGTCACGGCATTATTTTGGGCGTTCGGCAGCAAATTTAAGCCGTGATCAGGCGGCTTTATTAATCAGTTTGTTACCAAATCCTAAATATTATGGTAAAAGACCCAATGCCAAGCGTCTTAAAAATAAGCAAAGGATTATCATGCGGCGGATGAATGGTGTGCAGATTCCTTGAGACTGTTTGGCTATATATTTGCTTCATGTGTCATGCAATTATCATTAATTTTTGGTATTTTAATAAAGATGCTTAAGCACTCACATGGCAGTAGGGCAGCCAGTTATGAGTTAGTTAAGATAAATAATAACTTAATTTTAATCATTAAAATTTAACATGAATCATCAATTTCGCCTTCAGGTATTATACACATCTATCCGCCAAATTTTAGCAACTTTTAGGGAATATGCCATGATTAACACTATGAATGATGTCAATCAAGCCAATCACGCTGATCATACCAACCCAATGACGCAGATTGATCATTTATTTGACGAAAAAGGTGCTTTTACGCCTAAATGCTATATTAACCGTGATTTATCAGCGTTAAGATTTCAGCTTAGAGTATTGGCACAAGCTGCCAACCCAAATCATCCTTTGCTGGAGCGTATGTTCTTTTTGACCATTTTTTCCTCAAATTTAGATGAGTTTTTTGAGATTCGTGTTGCAGGCTTATTGCAAAAAATGAAACAAGGCGATCAGGTGAGTAGCTTAGATGGTCGAAAGCCCAGTGAAATCTTACAAATCATCAGCGATATCGCTCATGGTGCTGTTACGCAGCAATATCAGATTTTAAATGATGAAATCTTACCGCAGCTTGCCAAGCATGAAATCCGCTATTTGCGTCGTGATGAGCTGAATGCCAAGCAGCGTGCATGGCTAAAAGACTATTTTGTCAGCCAAGTCAAGCCAGTATTGACACCCATCAGTATTGACCCTGCGCACCCATTTCCAAGACTGGTGAACAAATCTTTAAACTTTATCATCAGCTTAGAAGGCAAAGATGCCTTTGGGCGAGATATCAATCGTGCGATTGTGCCAGCACCTCGTTCATTACCTCGTGTTATTCGCTTGCCTGATGAGATTACTGATGGCAAGGAGCATCATGTGATGCTCTCAGCGGTCATTCATGAACATATCAATGAGTTATTTTTGGGCATGAAAGTAACGGGTTGCTATCAGTTTCGCCTAACACGCAACGCAGATTTGGCACTGGCTGACGATGTTGATGATATCGCCAAAGCGTTAGAAGGGGAGCTTGATAATCGCCGCTTTGGTCATGAAGTGCGATTAGAGGTTACCACAAATTGCCCTCAAGACATTTGTGATTTTTTATTAGATGAATTTGAGCTTGATAAATCTCAGCTGTATCGTGTCAATGGTCCTGTGAATTTAACACGGCTTTTGACCAGCTTTGATAGACCTGAATTAAAATTTAAGCCCTTTACGCCCGCCATGCCAAAGGCATTTCGTGATATAGATATGAGTAGTGCAGGCTCTATGTTTTTGGCAATATCACGCCAAGATGTGCTTGTTCATCATCCATTTCATACCTTCAATCCAGTGATTAACTTACTGTGGCAAGCAGCAAGCGATCCCAATGTTCTTGCCATTAAGCAGACCATTTATCGCTCAGGGGTAAACTCTGAGATTGTACAAGCACTTGCCGCCGCCGCTCGAAGTGGTAAAGAGGTGACTGCGGTCATTGAGCTGCGTGCTCGGTTTGATGAAGCGTCAAATATCGCTGTCGCCAATATGCTCCAAGAAGCGGGTGCTGTGGTTGTTTATGGTATCGTAGGCTACAAGACACATGCCAAGATGATGCTGATTGTACGCCGTGAAAATGGCAAAATTCGCCGCTATGTGCATTTGGGTACGGGTAACTATCATGCAGGCAATGCCAAGGCGTATACAGATTATGGGCTGTTTACCGCTAATGCTGAGGTTACCGAAGATGTGGCAGGCGTGTTCCAGCAGCTGACAGGTATGGGTAGACCACTGCCATCAAAACAAATTTTACATGCACCATTTACGCTCCATGATACCTTGATGCGTTTGATTGATCATGAGATTGCCCATGTCAAAGCTGGCAAAAAAGGGCGTATCATCATGAAATTTAATGCACTCACCGAATGCAAAATCATTAATAAATTATATGAAGCAAGTATCGCAGGCGTTCAAATTGATTTGATCGTGCGTTCTATTTGCTGCCTTCGTCCGCAAGTGGTCGGTCTGTCTGAGAATATCCGTGTTCGCTCAATTGTCGGGCGTTTTCTTGAACATACCCGAGTATATTATTTTGCCAATGGTGGGGAAGAGCGTCTGTACTGTAGCTCAGCGGACTTAATGGATCGAAATTTATTGCATCGTGTTGAAGTGGCATTTCCTGTACTTGATAAAAAGATATTTAAGAAAATCTATGAAGATGGCTTGATGAATTATCTAAAAGATGATGTACAGGCTTGGGAGCTGTTGGGTGATGGGAAGTGGCAACCGCTTTTAGTATCAGGTGGCACACACGATGCCCAAAAAACCTTACTTGAGAAAATCACCTTGTGAAAGTAGATGATAACTGCCCGTGTGGCTCACTAAAATGCTATACTCACTGCTGCCATCGATATCATGGCGGTGATGAGTTTGCACCCACTGCCGAATGTTTGATGCGATCTCGCTACAGTGCGTTTGTCATTCAAAATATTGATTACATCGTACAAACCACTCTACCAGCTTTGCAACCGCTTTTGGATGTCGCTGCACTAAAGGCATGGGCAGAGCAAACTTGGTGGACTTATCTTAAGATAATATCTACTACGCCTAAAATTGGTAAGCGTCATGCCCAAGTGCATTTTTGTGCGTATTTTGAAGAGTTGGGCGTTCAAGGGTGTCATAATGAGTGTTCGGCATTTGTTAAAATCAATGAAAATGGACAAAATCGGTGGTATTTTCTTGATCCGACATTGCCAATCACTTTGAGTGGCAAGCAGCCATGTTTATGCGGTTCTGGCGAAAAATTCAAGGCATGTTGCGGTAAATTTTTATAAATCATTGTTTATTAATCATCATGATATCTAAAAGGCAAGGTATCAATATCTTGCTTTTTAATTACCCAAAATATGCTAAAATAACGCATTTATATTAATCCGATAAAGGCAGCATCATGGCAGGTAATACCATTGGGCAACTATTTACTGTAACAACCTGTGGAGAGTCGCATGGCACAGGTTTGATGGCGATTGTGGACGGCGTGCCACCAGGGCTTAAGCTTGATGCTAAAGATTTACAATGTGAGCTCGATCGCCGAAAGCCTGGCACATCCAAATTTGCCACCCAGCGTAAAGAAGAAGATAAGGTTGAGATTATCTCTGGTGTCTTTGAGGGACATACAACAGGCACACCGATTGGGCTTTTGATTTATAATACCGATCAAAAATCCAAAGATTATGGCAATATTGCCAATACATTTCGCCCAAATCACGCCGATTATACTTATACCATGAAATATGGTTTTCGAGATTATCGTGGTGGCGGTCGTTCATCAGCTCGTGAAACAGCCATGCGTGTGGCAGCAGGTGCAATTGCCAAAAAGTACCTCAAAGAGCGTTTGGGCATCGTGATACGAGGACATGTTACCCAAATTGGTACACAAAAAGCCCATGCACTTGATTGGAACTTGGTGAATACCAATCCGTTTTTTTGTGGTGATAAAGATGCCATTCCCAGATTTGAAGCACTGGTGACATCGCTGCGTGAACAAGGCACCAGTTGCGGTGCTAAGCTTGAGATATTTGCCGAAAATGTCCCTGTCGGGCTTGGTGAGCCTGTTTTTGATCGTCTGGATGCCGATATTGCTCATGCCATGATGTCAATCAATGCCGTTAAGGCGGTAGAAATTGGCGATGGTTTTGATGTGGTAGCTCAATTTGGGCATGAAAGCCGAGATGAGCTAACGCCTGATGGATTTACTGGCAATCATGCTGGCGGCATTTTGGGCGGTATCTCAAGCGGTCAACGCATTCGTGTTGCCATCGCTCTAAAGCCGACCGCCAGTATCACCACACCTGGTAAAACAATCAATTTGGCTGGTGAAGCGGTTGATGTGATTACCAAAGGTCGCCATGATCCTTGTGTGGGTGTGCGTGCCACACCAATCGCTGAGGCGATGCTTGCAATGGTGATTTTAGATCATTATTTGCGTCATCGTGCTCAAAATGCTGATGTTGTGCCACCAATTGAACCGATCAATAAGCCAGCAACATCCTATTAGTCAAACTTTGTAATATCAATGGGTAACAAATCAATAAAATGGCTAAAAACTCATCTTTTTTAGCCATTTTATTTATAATGATATTATTTAAAGAACAGTAATTTTTTTTAATGTATGACTTATTGCTCTGTCCAGCGTTTTTGGCTTTCTTTGATGACCTCTTTGGCAGTGTTGGCATCAAAAAAGCCCTCAACCACAGTTGAGCCTGGTTTTTTTAAGTCTTTATAATGGCTAAAATGAAATTCAAGTTGCTTTATTAACTGTGGTGGTAGGTCGTCAAGACTATTATAAGCGTTGCCATTATTACGATCATCGGCAGGAACAACGATGACTTTATCGTCGACCTCGCCATCATCCACAAATTTCATCACCCCAATGACTTTGGCTTTAAGAAAAATACCCGTCGTCAAAGGCTGTTCTGTGATGATTAAGGCGTCTAATTCATCACCATCTTCATCTAAGGTTTGGGGAATAAAGCCATAGTTGCATGGTTTGGCAAAGGCAATTGGCTCAACACGATCAAGCTCAAAGCATGCCAAATGACGATTCCACTCAATTTTATGATTTGAGCCAGTCGGAATTTCAACAACCACATTGATGATACCATCATCAACATTGCCAGCATCTAGAATTTTATTAAAGTCAGCCATGATTTGCTCCATAAAGTAAATAAGATAATAAAAACCAAGCTCATTTTAGCGTATCTTGGGTTCGTAATTCAACCAAACCAGCGTGCCGACGAGCAATATTTTTAATCAACTGGGTGATAAATGCCCCCATGTCATCTGCTGTAAATTGCCCAAAACTTGATAATTTCGCCATTGGCATCCCTGCATAACCACAAGGATTGATGGCATGAAAGGCACTTAAATCATTGATAAGATTAATGGCGATACCATGATAGCTAAAACCTTGCTTAATCTTAAATCCTAAACTTGCAATCTTGCCAAGCATATCGCCTGTATGATTATAAATATACACACCGGGTGCATCACGGCGTGCTTTGACGGTGAGTGTTTTGGGTAAATAGTGTGCCACAATATCAATGATGGCTTGTTCGGCATGGCTGACCAAGTCTCTTACGCCAAAATTTAAACGATGTAAATCAAATAGCCAATACACGACCAATTGACCATCTCCATGCCAAGTGACCTGACCGCCTCGATCTGTTTGAATGATGGGCGTGTCTGTACGATATAAGATATGTTCAGGTTTGCTTGCTTGCCCAAGTGTGTAGACATTTTGATGCTCAACAATCCATAGCTCATCAGCATGATGCTGATTAATTTTCTTATTCTCAATGCGTTTTAATGTGTGGTTTAGCATGGATTCATGCACGGTCTGATAATCGGCATTATCCAAAAGACGCACCGTCAGCGTATCGGTGGACAAAGCAAGTAAATCAAGGTATGAAGATGGAGTGATTTTATTCATAATAAAGCGATTTGGTTTGTCAGATGGTTGATGTTATATTGCTTTTATTGATGATATTAGATTGGTGTCAAAGTTTGTGATAATATGCTAAAAACGAATGTAATTATGATAAGGTGTTTGGGATAAGAATGCAAGATGATTGATAAACTGATGCACAATCAATAGTTTTTGTGTATGATAGGCTGACATTTACCTAAACTTGGATAAAACTTATGAGCGTGATTTTAAATGATAATCAGCCCATCATCACCTCGCTGCTTGATAATGATTTGTATAAATTTACCATGCTACAAGCCATGTTACACCAATTCCCACAAACGCATGGCGTATATCGATTTCGTTGTCGTAATAATCATGAAACCGCCTTTGCTTTGGGTGAGATTAAAGCAGATCTTGAGCAGCAGCTGGATTATTTGTGTCAGCTAAAATTTACTCAAGACGAGCTTGATTATCTGCGTGGCTTAAGATTTATCAAATCAGATTTTGTGGATTATTTAGAATTATTTTCACTCAAACGCCGCTTTATCACCGTTTCAACTGATGAAAATCATTTTTTAAATATTGACATTGAAGGTCCAATGATCCAAGCGATGTTTTTTGAGATTTTTGTACTTTGTCTTGTTAGTGAGCTGTATTATCGCCGCTTGGCAACTGATGATATCATGGCAGAAGGTCAAAAACGACTGGATGCTAAGATTGCCTTATTGCATGAGTATCACGCCAAACAAAGCACGCAGCCAATGCCTGTCGATAACGCTTTTACGGTGGCTGATTTTGGGACACGCCGCCGATTTAGTAAAGCTTGGCAATATCATGTGGTCAAATCGCTTCATGAGGCTTGCCCTTTTATTGTTCGTGGGACTTCTAATGTTTATTTGGCAAAACAGCTTGGTATTACCCCAATTGGCACCATGGCACATGAATTTTTACAGGCATTTCAGGCATTGGATGTCCGCCTAAGAAATTCTCAAAAAGCCGCTCTTGAAAGTTGGGTGAGAGAATATCGAGGTGACTTGGGTATTGCATTGACCGATGTGGTTGGTATGGATGCGTTTTTGCGTGATTTTGATTTGTATTTTGCCAAGTTATTTGATGGTCTTCGCCATGATAGTGGCGACCCATACGAATGGGGTGATAAGGCGATCGCCCATTATCACCAACTAAAAATTGACCCAAAAACCAAAATCTTGACTTTTAGTGATGGTCTAACCCTACAAAAAGCATGGGATTTACATCAGTATTTTAAAGATAAAATCAAAACGGGATTTGGAATTGGTACAAATTTAACGAATGATTTGGGTGAAGTGCAGTTAAACATTGTTCTAAAACTGGTTGCTTGTAATGGCCAGCCTGTTGCCAAGTTGTCAGACAGCCCTGGTAAGACAATGATTGATGACGATACTTATTTGGCATATCTTAAGCAGGTCTTTGAAATCAAAGCATAAACATAAATATAAACATTAAACAGCCAAATACTGACTCAGTTTGCCATTTGGCTGTTTAAATTTTATGTATTGTTCAGTCAATCTATGAAATATGTATAAAAAATTATTCAGATGATTTATCTTGCGTGGCGACTTCTGCTTGTTCAAACGCTGATTGCAGTGCCTGCTCTACCGCTTCAATACGAGATTGACAAACACGGTATGCCGCCAAAGACTCCTCAACCAGTGTTACTAAGTTATCAATATCTAAATTATCATAGTGTTCAAGTTTATCGGCATTAGATTGTAAGATTTGGTAAGCGTCTTTAAAGTTTTTGGGGGTCGTGTGGCTCATAGTTTTTATCATTTGGTCAAAGTATTTTGGTTATTGTAACGAATTTTTGGGTTGATGTTAAGTTGTTTGTTCATTTAAACCAAAAAGATAAGGTTTATCAAAAAGATGGATAAACCTGATCTATTATTATCACAAAATAATTGCAAATTATAGTATTTTTGTTATTATATTTTTATTGGTAATTATTGAATTTTAAATTGATAAAAAATTATGGTCAAGGACTTGGTATGGCACAATCAGATCAATCAAAACAAACAGACTTTACGCTAAGAACGGATTTTCAGCATGATGATGATGGCGTACCACCATCAGGTGAGGTGCGACCCGATGCCATCAAAGGCATCGTGATTACCGTTATTGCAGCCATCATCGCTTATGTGCTGTATGCTTTTTTACCATTTGAGCCTTTGGCAAATAAAGGCTTGGCACTACTTTCATTCATTGGTATTTTATGGCTTACCGAAGCGATCCATGTGACCGCAACAGCGATTTTGGTGCCGCTGCTTGCGTTGTTTATTGGTATTCCTGATTTTAATACCAAAGCGGCATTAACCAGTTTTGCCAATCCCATTATCTTTGTCTTTTTTGGGGGATTTGCATTAGCAGCCACCTTACATGTCCAAAAGCTGGATAAAAAAATTGCCTATGGCTTGATTGGGCTGGCTGGTGGTCATTTGGGGCGTGCTGTGATGATGATGTTTGGTGTTACAGCAGCGTTGTCCATGTGGATTAGTAACACGGCGACAGCTGCCATGATGTTGCCTTTGGCAATTGGTTTGCTGGCCCAAGTAGATGCCAACAAAGATCGTAATACCTTTTTATTTGTACTTTTGGGCATTGCTTATTCTGCCTCTATCGGTGGTTTGGGTACATTGGTTGGCTCGCCGCCTAATACAATTGCCGCCAAAGAGCTTGGTATTGATTTTCGTGAATGGATGAGTTTTGGTTTACCAATGGCAATTGTGCTGATGCCGTTTTTGATTGGTGCGATGTATGCCATCTTACGCCCAAATTTAGGTCAGCGTGTTGAGCTGGGTACTCAAGAAGCCATTCCGATGACTTTGCCACGCATTTTAACAACGATTATCTTTATTGCCACAGCAGCTTGCTGGATTTTTGGTAAGCAGTTGGGTGCTGTTTTAGGCTTTAGTAATCCTGATACGGTCATCGCTTTATTTGCTGCAGTGGCGGTATTGCTGCTTGGTTTGGTCAGCTGGAAGCAAATCTCGGATAATACTGACTGGGGCGTATTAATGCTCTTTGGCGGTGGTATTGCTTTATCAGATGTGATGAAAGATACGGGTGCGTCTGCTGTCTTGGGTGAAAGTATTGCGACATTCTTGGGCAATTCATCAACTTTATTGGTTATTTTTGTGATTGCAGCATTCATCATCTTTTTGACGGAATTTACCAGCAATACCGCATCTGCTGCCTTACTTGTGCCACTGTTTGCACCAATTGGCGTTCAGCTTGGGCTGCCGCCTGAAGTTTTGATTATGGTTATCGGTATTGGTGCATCTTGTGCATTTATGATGCCAGTTGCCACACCGCCGAATGCCATCATTATGGGTTCGGGTCATGTCAAACAAAAAGATATGATGAAAGTTGGCTTTTGGCTAAACTTAGTTGCCATCGTGATTGTAACCGCATGGGCGTATCTATTCTTGGCTTAATGTGATTGTAACAACAAATCCCCAAATGAGATTTTGGGGATTTTAATCTTTTTGATTTTTTGTAAATTCTCATTAACCCTTAAAATCAAACAACCATCACTCAAAGGTGGCTTAAAAAGGTTTTTTGGGGCTTGAATTAGTTTTGGTCAAACTGTGCTTGGCATAATTTGATAAACTCATGACCAAATTTACGAATTTCGCTATCGTCACGCACCGCAATCCAGCTGGTAAATCGCCCAAAATGGTTCACAGGAATGGCAACCAAATCAGGATAATGCTTAGGCTGATATGCCATCTCGGCAATAATACCAACGCCAAGCCCTGATGATACATAAGTGCTGATGACATCTGAATCAAGTGCTGCCAAAACAATGTCAGGATAAAATCCTGCTTTTTCAAAGACCTTATCAATCGTGCCACGACCCGTAAAGCCGCCATGATAAGTGACAATCGGATAACTGGCTAAGGTCGGTAAATCAACACCATCAGGCACATCGGCAAATTCTGCCAGTTCATGTGTTTTTGGAACAATCACCACATGCGACCAATCATAATAGCGATGACAACGAAGCACGGCATTATTAAGTAGCGACTCGGTGGCAATACCAATATCGGCTTGACCACGAATCACCATTTGAGCAATCGTTTCAGGGTCAGCCTGCTGTAATACTAAGTTGACTTTATCAAATTTTTCACGAAATTCTTTGACAATTTGGGGTAAGACATAGCGGGCTTGGGTGTGTGTGGTGGCAACAGTCAAAGTGCCTGCTTGAGCATTATTAAAATCAAGGCTTAAATTCTCAATGGTACGAATTTCAGCAAAAATCGCTTCAATGTGTGGCAAAAGTGCCCGACCGATAGGGGTTAGACCTGTTAAACGCTTACCTTGACGCGTAAATACATCTGCTTTTAGCTGATTTTCAAGTGCAGCGATTTGCTTAGATAGGCTGGATTGACTGGTGTGCAAAAGCTCAGCTGCTTGGCTAAGATTATAGCCATTCACCACAGTATGCCAAACAGTCTCAAGCTGTTTGAGCTGAATTTGTAGATGACGCTGGTTGATGACAATGTCGATAGCCATAAAATTCCTTGAGTAAATAAGTTGTCAAGATAAATTGGCTCATCATACCGAATTTTTACCCAAAAAGGTAAAAAAATTTACTAAAAAAACAAGAAAAGTATACAAAATTCAGCTAATTCAGGTAAAATGCAAAGAAAGATATCTCCTATTTTTACGCCATTTTGGCATTATTATTTGATACCATTAAAATTGGATGACATGATTATGAGCAGGATAACTCAATCTTACACAAAACCAAGTGCATGGCAAGCATTTTATCACGCATATTTTAATAAACAGTCAGTTGCACTGTTATTTTTAGGATTTTCAGCAGGCATACCCATTTTATTAATTTTCTCAAGTTTGGGGCTTTGGCTTCGTGAAGCAGGCATTGACCGTGCGACAGTGACGATGTTTAGCTGGGCAGCACTGGGCTATTCATTTAAATTCATTTGGGCACCGCTGGTAGATGCACTGCCGCTGCCGATATTAACTCGGCTGCTTGGCAGACGCCGCAGCTGGTTGCTATTCACCCAAATTTTGGTAATTACTGCTTTGGTTTTGATGGCGATGACCAACCCTCAAAGTGGTGAGGCGATGTTAAGCATCATGGCGGCAGGTGCAGTTTTGCTTGGATTTTCTTCAGCCTCCCAAGATATCGTGATTGATGCGTATCGTATTGAGAGTGCACCTGCTGATATGCAGCCTGCTTTATCGGCAACCTATGTTATGGGTTATCGCATTGGGATGATTGTATCGGGTGCAGGTGCGTTGTATTTGGCAGATTTTTTTGGTTCAATGATGGAGGCTTACTCTTATCTGGCATGGCAAAAAACCTATTTGATTATGGCAGCTGTCATGGGTATTGGTATTTTGACCACGCTGGTGATTTCAGAACCAAAAACAGTGGTTAAGCCCATCACCCAAACCTCAAAAAACGACCTGAGACTTGTTGTTGTCTTTATATTGTCTGTATTGGCATTCATCTTGGTATTTCGTGGCATGGGTAGTATCCTACCTGAGACTGATGATGTTTTACTGCAATTTGTCTATGGAACAGTGAGATTTATGCTTAGTATCATCGCTTTTGGTTTGGCAAGTTTTGGATTGGTCCAAGCCAAAATCGCCCCCAAAGAGATGGTTATAAAAACTTGGGTTGATCCTATGGTGGATTTTTTTCATCGTTATGGTCAAAAGGCAGTGCTTTTATTGGTATTGATTGGCTTGTATCGCATCAGTGATATTATTGCTGGTAATATCTCAAACATTTTTTATCAAGATTTGGGCTTTAGTAAAACCCAAATTGCCGATGCTGTCAAAGTTGTGGGTGTGGTTGCTTCGATTGCTGGCGGATTTGTTGGTGGCTGGCTTGCCCAAAAGATAAATATCATCAAAGCGATGAGTCTTGGTGCGATTTTGGCTTGCACAACCAATCTGTTATTTATTTTTTTATTTTATACGCCAACTGTGCCGATGATGTACTTTGCTGTCATTACAGATAATTTGGCAGCAGGTTTGGCCAGTACCGTATTCATTGCGTTTTTATCAGCATTAACCTCCATTCGGTTTACTGCGGTGCAATATGCATTATTTTCATCATTAATGACTTTGTTGCCCAAATTAATTGGTGGCTATTCAGGTAGTATCGTTGATGCAACAAACTACGCATTTTTCTTTGGATTTACCTTTGTGATCGGTATTCCTGTGTTATTATTGATTTATTTGGTTAATAAGCATATTGATATCAACCAACCACAAATTGATGAATGAGCGATGCAAGTATCCAATCGGTTAGCCCTAACAGGTCTAACCATTAAACAAATTCGTGCAATCTTTAAGCAGCTTCAGTCTGATGTATTACCAATGCATTGGCTTGATGGTTGGTTGATGCATGTGCTTGATAAACCCTTTATATTTCTGATGACGGATGAAGATTATCAGCCAACTTTGGAGGAATCATCAAAAATTACCGCAGGTATTATGCAGCTGTCAGCAGGTAAGCCTTTGGCATATCTGACTGGGCAACAAAGCTTTTGGGGGCGTCATTTTTTGGTGAATGCCCATACGCTGATACCCAGAGCTGATACTGAAATTTTGGTTGAGACAATCTTAAATTATGCCAAAGCTCAACAAAAAATCCGCCAAACAGACAACAAAAATTTGGTTAATATTTTGGATTTGGGTACGGGTACAGGTTGCATTGGTATTACGCTGGCACTGGAGTTGGAATTTGCTCAGGTGGTTTTGGTAGATATCTCTTCTGAAGCACTTAAAGTTGCTGAGCAAAATAACCATCGCCTGAATGCACGGTGTCAACTTTTGCAATCACATTGGTTGCAGAAAGTCAGTGGTCAATTTGATATTATCGTCAGTAACCCCCCTTACATCAAAGAAAATGACGAGCATTTGGTAAATCTTAAGCATGAGCCAATCACGGCACTTGTGGCAGCTGAAGATGGTTTGACAGATATTCGCCATATTATTGAAACAGGTAGGGCGTATCTCAAAGATGGCGGATTGATGGCAATTGAGCATGGTTTTGACCAAGCGGAGGCAGTGCGTAACTTGTATTTGTCATCTGGTTATCTTGATGTATATACGATCCAAGATTATGGGGGTAATGACAGAGTAACGCTTGGGAGATATAAAAACTGTGGATAAACTGCGGATCAATAAGGTGTGTTATGACAGTCATACAGTTGATGGTCATCTTACTGATGATGAAATGATGCGATATGCTCGTCAAATCTTGCTAGATGATTGGGATGTCACATCACAAATTCGCCTAAAAAATAGCCATGCGATTATTGTGGGTATGGGCGGCTTAGGCTGTCCTATCGCACAAATCTTGGTGCGAGCAGGGATTGGCTCAATAGATATCATTGATCATGATGTTGTTGATGTCAGTAATTTGCAGCGACAGATTTTATACACTGCGTTGGATGTCGGTAAATCTAAAGCGATGGCTGCCAAAGATACACTACAAAAGCAAAACGAATGGGTGAGTATCACCGCCATCACTGATAAAATCACCCAAACCAATACTGATCAATTCATCAAACATACCGATCTTGTGATTGATTGTACGGATAATTTTTTGATTCGTGATATATTAAATCGCACTTGTCATCAGCACAAGCTTGCACTGTTATCAACATCTGCCATCGCTCAGACAGGTCAGATTGCGCTTTATACGACTGATACGGCGTGTTATCAGTGCGTCTTTGGTGATGCGTTAGGCGATGAGATGAACTGTAGTACCTCTGGTGTGTTGGCAAGTACCGTATCTGTGATTGGTGCTTTGGCATCACAGGTTGCACTTAGTTTTTTGGGCAAGCATATCAATCCGATTGCCAATGAATTGCTGATTTGGCAAGGTGAGCAATTTCAATTAAAAAAACTAAACATTTGCCGTGATGAGCATTGTTCGGTTTGTGGCGCATGACCGCCAAAGCAGTTTAAGTATTTTTGTGGTACTCTTGAATTTACGGTCTTTGATGACCATTTCAATTATTTCATAAAAAAACGATGATTATGCCAACATTTTTACCAAAAAATCCAGTATCTACCGCCAAAAAAGCACTGAACCAAAGTGTGCATGTTTTAGGTCGTATTCAAAAAACTGCCAGTGTTGCAGGCTTGTCAGCACTTAGAATGGCTAAGGGTGATAAAATGGATGCGTACCTTTTGCGTGAAGCGTTTGAGCAGATGGGCGTAACTTATATCAAACTTGGGCAGTTTATCGCAAGCACGCCTTCTATTTTCCCTAAAGCGTATGTTTTGGCTTTTCAAGGGTGTTTAGACCAGACAGCGCCAGTACGATTTGAACAAATCCGCCAAGTGTTGATTGATGAACTTGAAACGCCTGAGCGTGGATTGGGTGATATTTTTTCTTATATTGACCCTAAGCCTTTGGCATCTGCCAGTATCGCCCAAGTGCATAAAGCGGTACTTGCTGATGGCAGACAAGTGGCACTAAAAATCCAAAAACCAGGTGTAGATACGGTCATGCAAACCGATTTGGGGGTGCTGCATAGTGTATTTTGGGTGTTAGAAAAAGCAGTGCCTAGCCTAAAAGCGGCAAATCTTGCACCAATTATTGATGAAATGCGTGCCAGAATGTTGGCAGAAACTGACTTTTTGGCGGAGAGCCATCATATTGATAAATTCTTAGCACATCTACATCAAGTGGGTAATACCCAAGTGACTGCCCCCAAGGTACATCATAGATTATCCACCAAAAAGGTGCTGGTCATGGACTTATTAGTCGGTAAGTCATTGGTCGATGAGTCGCTTGTTTGGGATGGTACAGTAGGCAAAGACAGTAAAAAAATCATGAATGATGTTTTGGATACATGGTTTTTATCCTTGATGATGACGGGTGAATTTCATGCTGACTTGCATGCAGGCAATCTGATGCTACTTGATGATGGACGAATTGCTTTTTTAGACTTTGGCTTAATGGGGCAAATTCAACCAAGTAGCCTGCAGGCATGTTTTAATTTGGTACAAAGCCTACAAATGAACGATTATCATGGTATGGCACAAGCGATGGTCAATATTGGTATGACGCACGCACCTAATAAGATGAACATTGATCATCTGGCAAATGACTTACGGCGGATGCTTGGTAAAATCATGCCTGAGTCCACGCCTGCACCAGCCAATAACGACAGCCTAAATGTCATGATGCTAGAAATGGTCGATATTGGTAAGCGTCATGGCATCCATTTCCCTAGAGATTTTGCATTATTAACCAAGCAGCTTTTATATTTTGACCGCTTTATGGTAACTTTGGCACCAGATATGGAGCTGTTTGAAGGCAATCGCTTGGACTTGGTTAAATTGAATTAATCTGTCTGCGTGCATGTGATTGGGCTAGATTTTAAATTTAATACATGGACTTAAAAATTTGGACATTGATCAAACTTTTTTAGTGATTTATGTCCAGTCTTTGTAAGTGCATCACTAAAATTTCTGCCAAATGTTGTGCCAAGTCTGATCTAAGAGCTGTCTTATCGTCATCATTGTCAGTTAAGCTTGAGTAATTGGGATGGCTGCGTGCTTTTTTGATTGGGCTTGGTAATTTATCGCTCTGCCAAGGCAGGTTTTTATCGCTGGCGGTAATATCTAAGAGACTGGCATGCCCACGATGTCTTAGGTGGTGGTGCAGATTTTGGGCACGAGCGGCAAGTAAAGTCATCGTCGGTGCATTAATCATGAGTGTTTGTACGCCCATGGCTTTATCTTTGAGTGTGGTGGAATTGGGCAGCAGTCCACCAATCACACCGCCGATGGCTGTGCCAAGCCCAAGGCTTGCACCCAAAGTCGCCACATCAATGCCTGCACCGATAATCATTCCCGTGACGCTACCGCCTGCTGTGCGTATGCCATACTGAGCCAATAGCTCGCCATCAAACACATCTTGGGTTTGGCTTTTGATATCTGGGCAATCAGAGACGATATTTTGATGATAAAACTGATACAAATTTAATAAGTTATCATGCAAGACAGATTCAGCTTGACGCACTGCATTTTGCATCTGTCTTAATGTCGGTGTCGTATCAGCACCGCTTGCAATTTTTTGGCGATAAGCGGCGACATTGATTAAAAAATCAGCGATCATCTCAGAGCCAATTTCCAGCAGCTCATGCCATGTATCACTGCGTTCTTGCTTGAGCTTTTCGATATTTTGATCGTGGTTGGACAGTAGGCTAAGATTTGACCATAACGCCATTTCATTTTCAAAGTCAAAAGCAACCGTATCAAAGGCATTGACCACATGTAACGCACGCCGTGACAGCATTTCTCGCCAAGCCTGCATATGATGATTGGGGTCATTGATGAAGTTAAAGACTGGCAAAATTGGCGTCCCCGAACCAGCCAAGATGGCAAGCTCATCTTTATATTTACCAAGTACGGGTTCTTTGGCATCAATGATATAAAGTGCAATATCTGCCTCAAGTAAGCTTTTGATGACCTTGGCTTCTTGGCTAAAATCACCCTCTAATCGTGCATCATTATGATGAATTGCTTGTAAAAACACAGATAAGCGTTCCATACCATCTGCACGGCCATCGGTATGATTCTGCAAAAAATCCATCACACCTGTGGCGTCCTCTAATCCTGGTGTGTCATGTAAAGTAATTAGTGGTACATTGTCTTTGCTTAGTATATCAACAGCGACGACATGCCGTGTAGTCGCTGAGGCGTTTTTTACTTCACCAAAATCGCTGTCTCGTAATAAGGTTCTTAGTAGCGATGTTTTGCCGACATTAGTGTGTCCAATGATAGAGATTGTCGTAAGGTTCTTGATTTTATTAACATTAATCATTGATATTTTCTTTATTTTAAAAATATGTACACAATTATGTACACATGATTATGGGATAGGGTGTGTTAGAATGGGGTATTTTGTTGCATTATAGCTTTGTGTTGGACGAAAAAAAAGCCCAAGACTGGGCTTTTATTTGGCAGTATGTTTCAGTTCCCATGTATGAACTTCTTGGCTTAGATAACGCTTGACGCCACCACCCAATCCGCCGCCCATCACAGGCCTTGGAAATGGTTCACCATGAGGGTAGCGTTTTTCCCATCGGTTTAAGGTCATTTTACAAATGCCAAAGATTTCGCAAATTTCATTAGATGTTAAATACTTTTTCATAATCTAGCTCCATTTAAGTTCTAATTTTCTCATACACTCTGGGCGGTGTACTTGCCAAGATTTCAATGCAGTATTTATTCATTCTTCAATCTCCGTAATGACTTTCCCAGTCTTGATATCGAACGGTACAGCATATCGCCACATATTGCACTCATCGTCTACAAATGGTAGGGCTACACCGTCGCGAATGTGAGTGATAAAGTTTTTTACACTGTCGGGTGACGGCGTCTCATTGCTATCGCTTGTGTAGCAAGCTACATACTTATGCGTCTTTAATAGATGCTCAACCACCTGCCTTGTTCTTGGTTTTTCAAACTCAATGCCGTATAGCTTGCTCAATAGATAACAGTTATCTTCGGTGGCGTGGAAAATTTGGGTTATATCCTTCAAGCTGTTGGCTTTGCCATTACTGCGAAAAAGCGTCCAAGTTGAGCTATTTTTAATTTCAAGGAGAAAATCTAAGCTATTGCTCTCTTGCAGCTCGTAAATTTTAGTTCCGCGATTTGGGTAATAAACCAAATCACCCGCTTTAAATGTTGTTTGTTTAATCATGTCATAATCTCCTTCATCTTATGCCGCCTACTTGAGATAAAATTTACCGTATTTCATGCCAGCTCCTGATATTGTTTGATATAAAATTTATGCCTGAGATGTAGCACCAACCATCTGTGATTGGTGACATAGTATCTGTGGATGTGTGCAGCTATCGGTATCATTTTCTTCTCCTAAAATGGCATATCATCTAAGGGCTGTGCTTTGATGGGCGGAAGGCTATAAATCTCACTAACTTTGCCAAATTCTCGTCCAATGACTTTCCAAAACTTGCCATCTCGTTTGACTTCAATTTTTGCTGGACGATTGAGATTGCTTGCATGTAGTAAATGTAGTGCGTCATCAATACTTGTTGGTACGGGTCCAAGATTATGCTCACGCCACCACCGATATGCTTTATCAAATGCATAGCCTTCATGCTCAATACAAATATATTCACTGATTGGATGTATTTGTAAATCGGTGTAATAATCAACACGCAGTGTGGATTTGCCGCTTTTTCTACTTGTATGGCGTACATAGCCAAGCCCAGTGACATTTGCCCACTTTGCATTGCCATCGTCGATAATCTCAGCATTACCAGATTGATTGCCTACCGCCTTTTCAGATTGATTGGGGCTAAAAGGCTCGCCACAGCTTAGACACTCACTCATATAAACTGGGTTTTTCTCACCGCAGTTTGAGCAGTGTTTGCATGGCTCACCTTTGGCAGTTTCACCTTTTTGGCTTGCGTTACGACCACGAATGGTATTAACAGGTCCAAGCTCATAAGTGGTACTGGTATAATCCAGCCATAAGCAGTTGGTTTTACCTTCTGCGATTCGCATGCCACGCCCTGCCATTTGCACATACAGCACAGGGGATTTGGTCGGACGAAGTAGGGCAATTAGGTCAATCATCGGCGCGTCAAAGCCAGTGGTTAGCACGCCGACATTAACCAAGATATTGATAGCGTCGCTATGGTCATGTGGCAGTTTGTAGGCTTTCAAGATTTTCTCTCGGCTATCGCTTGGCGTCTCACCGATGACCATTTCAGCAGTCACATCAAAACTGCGTACCTCGTTTAGTACTAAGTTTGCATGCTCAATGCTGTGGCAAAAGATAAGCCATTTTTTACGACCTTGACCGCGAATATACAAATCATCAACACATGCACGCGCTAAGTCTTTATTATCAAGCAATTCAGACAGTTGCTTGGAGTTATAATCGCCTGCAGTGATCTTGACATCTGCGGTATCAATCTTAGCCTCCATTGGCTCAACAACCAAAGGGGCAAGATAGCCAAGTTTTAACAGCTCATCCATCGTCACGCGGCTTGCCACGCCTTCAAAGATTGGGTCTTTACCCTGCCATAGCCAAACGCCATTACCACGAAAGGGCGTACCAGTAAAACCTATCACCGCCATGTGGGGGCTTGTGGTATCTTGCAAAGTTTCAATCATCTTGCGGTACATACCTGTATTAGCGGTGTTGATATTGTGGCATTCATCAATAATCATCACATCAACTGTGCCAAGCTCGTCAACACGGCGAGCTAGTGTGCCAATAGTAGCAAAGATGATTTGGCTATCTGTGTCTTTTGAGCCAAGTGCTGCGCTACAAATGCCAGCTGGTGCATCAGGCCAAATAGCAAGCAGTTTTTGCATATTTTGCTCACATAGCTCACGGCTTGCCACACACATAATGATCCGTGTATCGGGTGCTTTTTCGATCATATCTTTGCAAAGGTCAGCAATGATAATTGATTTGCCTGCACCGACACACGCATCAATAATCGGAAAGCCTTTTTGGTGCTTGCCAAACCATGCGTACAGCTCATGTTTGACCCTAGCTTGGTAGTCTCTAAGCTTGTACATCAAAACTCCCCTTGGATTGGTTGATATGCACCAAACCGCTACGATCACGATAAAACACCTTATCATCCGCATAATGTTCAAACTCAAGGTTTGGCAGGATATGTGGAATAAAGCGGTGATGCTCGCAGGGCTTGGCGGTGTTGATGAGGGTGGCAGGTGTCGTGCGTTCACATTGCCAAGCAGCATCAGCAATGGGCGTTGAGTGTATGCAAGTTCGGCAATTGACATCAGGCAGCTCCCAATCGCCTGCATAACAAAACGACTGATACTCGCACCATCTGCATTCATACCACGACGGCTTATCTGACAATGGTGCATCTGGTACATCGGCATAGATGATGCGTGACGCTCGCTCAATCAATGATTTGGCATGATTTGCCTCATATTTGATACGCTCAGCGTACAGCTCATCGGTGTTTTTATTGACTGCCATATAATAAGCACGCGTCAGCTCAAGCCCGTGCATATACACTTGCATTTGAGCGTAGTGCATGGGCTTGGCGGTCTGCACACCTTTGGCGATAAGCTCGTTAAATGACTTTTCACTATGAGTCTTAAACTCAAGCAAATGCCAAGTCTTTTCAGCACCTTTGATGCCAATTGCCACACCATCAGCATGACCACGAAAATGGTCGCCACAAAAACTGACACCCCATTGTTCGCCCGTGGATGCGTCGACATCAAAGACGGTCACACCCACATCTCTTAAATTTTGAATAAAGCGTGGTTCAGCCAAATGACCTGTTTCGAACAGTCGATACAGCCGACCGTCAAACATCTTTGCCTTGACTTGGCGAAAATCCATCCACAAGGCGCGTGCGCAAGTCTTGCCGATGATACTTGCACCAAGATAAGTTCGAGCACCTTCAAAACGGCTACGCTGATAGTGCTCATAGATGGCTGATACAGTTGGATCAATGGTGTATTGGCTTATATCAGTCATACCACATACTCTGAGCATAATAAGCATTTTGAGTTTATGATCCAGCCTTTAAACTGAGATGATGACCCAAAAAATTTACGATAACCATTTCTTTGTAAAATCTCGTCGACAAGGCGAACATTGTTCACCCTGCCCTCAATTTCTGTTACAAGAATACGCTGCTTGCCAAGTAAGCTTTCAGCAAGTTTAACTGGATTGCCCATGTCACCCCCGTACCCAAGGTTTGTTTGATGACGCTGTTTGGGTTGGTGGTGACTGGGTAAAGCCGCTTAGCTGAATTGCTGGGGCAGGCTTGTAGTCTTTGATATCGTTTTGCTTTTCGCCTTCATAAACTCGGCTGTCTGATACTTTGATCATCACAGCGATACCGTGCAATTGCTCTGAGTCTTGTAAGTGACCCAATCCGCATGCAGTAGATAGTTTAATCAGCTGTTTGCGTCCGATTTCTTGGGCTTGGCTGTTTTTGTTGGTTAGTGTGATATTGCCAAACAACATACGACCCGAATAGTCACCTTCTAAGATTTTAAAACCAAGTGACAGATAAGACCCAGTGCCATCTTTGGTTTGTTTGACTTCTGAACGCTCAACTTGAGCGATATAGTTACCAGCAGGAAGGGCGGCGTAGCTGTCGTTTTGTGCAGCTTGGACTTCTTCTTGTGTGAAACCAAAATTTAAAGTTGCCATGTTTATACTCCTAAGATTTTAGATTGAATGATTGATAAATCGGCAGGCTCTTGAATGCTTAATTTGCCTGAGCGATCTTTTGCGTGATACTTAGTATCAGGTTGGGTTTGTAGCCATCTGATCGGATTGCCTTCACTGTCTTTTTCGACTTTAAGCAAAAATACTTCATCAAAGAAATAAGCAAGCCCAGCAGGCAGACGCTTGCCAGGTAGCATTGGCTGATAACGCACCACGCCAACATCATCTTGATAGCTTTCCATTTTTGCTGAAAAGTACACATTGCGTGGCAGGTCACGAAACGCACGAATGGCAGTCTCAACTTTTTCTTGCATCTCGCCATAGGCTTGGCGGGGGTCTTTGCTGTTTCGTTTTGCGTCATTCAAAATAACTTCAGCGATTTCACTGATACTGTCAAGACAAACCCATTCATAGCTTAGACCTTGAGGGTCTTCGGTGAGCCATTTATAAGCGTCTTGCAAGTCTTGTAATGACTTAATTTCAATGACATCAATATCAGCTTCAGCGATGGATAATAGACCTGCTTCAGCTGATATGATGATGGTTTTTTCAAGGTTTGGCGTTGTTGCACAAAGCACAGTTTTACCTGCACCTGCCTGACCATATACGCACACTTTAATACCATTCTTGGCGGTGGCCTCTTTGGTATTGGTTAGCTTAATTGCCATTGCTAAACTCCACAGATATACTTGGTTTGGCAGGCTTGACAGTCAAATACTGGTGTAGTACTGGGGCGAGGTCATCTCGCATCAATTCAAGCGCTCGAAAATTTTTCAAATCTAGAGCAGGTTTCCATTTGATACAGGCTTGAACTTCGGCAGGTAAGCTATCCCAATGGCGAGACACTGCCGCATCATCGAGCGTGCGAGTGAGTTTGCCTGTAGTTTTGATAGTAAACACATCACCTTGATAAGTGACGACACCTTCATTGGTGACGCCAACATGCTTGATGAGATCTCGCTCAATCTCTAATCGCTTGGCAGCGGCTTGTTGTTCTGCACGCTTGGCATCAAGCCACTGTGTGGCCAACTCTTTAATTGTCATAAAAGACTCCTTTGGTTTTGATTAAGACTGGTGTATTCTTCATGATATTGTCGTCCAAGGTCTTCTTGAGTCTGCATTTCTTGATCAAATGCGTACAGACAGCCTTTCAACATAAACATCATGATGACGATAAAAATTACCGTTTGGATGGGTGAGCGCATGGCGTCCTCCTAAGTTAATCTGACACTGACAACCAAGGTGATTGTCAGTAGCTGAATAACTCCTTTTTCCTTGGCTGATGGGGTATTATAAGCATACTTATATTAATTTGCAAATAAAAAATAAGCAAAATAATAAATTTGCTTATAAAATATTGATTAATATGCTTATTTTATTTTATAAAAACCCGCCACTAGGGCAGTCACATGTTATAATAATTTGCGTAAAGACAAAAAACTGCCGTTAGGGTGGTAAATTCAGGGTAATAAAAAAGACGACCTTGCATTCACAAGATCGTCCAAGCGGTGCTTGTATTACATGTCAATCAACATCGCACTAAAAAGCACCATGCTTCATAACCGTAGTCGTGTGCATCCAGAACTTTTTCAGATTTTCCTCGAACTTTTCGAGTACGACAGCACACCCATTTAAAACCTTTTGGGGCGGGTTTTGCGCCCATCTTTTTAAGAGCCATTACGGTTCCTTATCATTAAAATACAACCGACTGTTGAATATGACTCTTAAATTTTGTACAATATAAGTTCTCACACATGTATTGTAAAAAAACTAAGCGTCTGTACTGCTCGGTTGCTTCACAGTACAAAAATAACTTGGCAAGCTTACTTGTCAGGTTATTTTTTTAGAACAATGATAATTGTTTATAATTTCTCACACCTAAAAACTCCATCATGCAATCTGCAAAATAATCGGCTTGCCATTCACTATCCTCATACTGGCACGGCTGACTATCATTATGATGAAGTGCTGCTTGGTGCGCCAACATAAAATGCCCTAGTTCATGAAAAAAGATATGCAATGCCCGAGCATCTTTGTTTATGATGTGCATGTATAGATGCTCAGGCATGGAAATAATCGCCTTTTCAGGTATACACCAAGCATCCGCCACTTCTAGCCAGTCATTATCAGCGATAATCTCTATATTAAGACCAGCATGACATAGATTTTCAATAAATTTATCCATATGCCTTAGTGTGGATTTTTTGAGCCCTAAAATCCTACGAAGCTGTTCGCAGAATTTTTGAATTTTATTAGGTTGCATGATTGGTACCCTAGATCCGCGCATTGTGTAATTATTCATCAATTACCTCTCGTCTTGCTTGTTGTATTTTTGTTAATAGCTTGCAAATTCTATCCAGCTCTTCCTTGCTATAAGTGGAGCTAGCAAATCCAGCCACCATCATCTGATGCTGATAATCTAACTTGTCAATGGCAACACTGCCATTGCTAATCTGAGCCAATTGCTCTAAATTCTCTTCAAAGCGATAATCTTTGCTGGAAAAAAAATCAGAAATCTTAACAACTAGATCATTAGGAACCTTGCTTCTACCTGTTTCTACAGCACTTAAAAAAGACACAGACACGCCCAGTGCTTGTGCCATAGTCATCAAGGTTTCGTTTGTATGGTGGCGAGCATGACGAACGGCTCTGCCGAATTCTGTAACTGCCATAGCTTTATCCTCAAAAAAATAACTGTCTGAAATCAGACAGGTCTATTATACCAAAATTCAAGTAAAAAACAATAATTTTTATATCAAAAAACAAGAAATTGTTAAATTTCATACTCTAAGAGATATTATTAGGCAATAAAAAACCACCTGTAGGGGTGGTTTGTGCCATTGGTGGGATGACAGACTAGGTTTTTATATGTCCTATAACCAAAAAAAACTTATATGTTGTGCGACAGGCGAAAATACAGGTAAGAATAACCATAATAACTATTGAGCAGAATAGGAATGAAGAGATGTAAAATAACGAAATTAGGCATAAAACAATGCTTAGAAATAGTAGCAGGCTTAATATCTCACTACTTAAAATGAGATTAAAATAATGTCCTGTTATTATCATATTTTTGATGAGTGTATTTGATGACAAGCCAGCTATGATCGCCAATAGAGCAAAAAGAAAGCCCAAGAATGTTCCGAATAGAGAAATAACAACTTTAGCAATATCCCTTTGGTCATTTACAGCCATTGTGGCCAATTGAGATTTTGAAAAAATACAAACAGCTAAGGCGATACAGCTACCAATTAGTAACCATATTATAGGCTCCTTGTACTGTTTCAATTTCATCTAACTTTTCCAAATAAGCGCGTGTTATTTTTTCATAAATGTCTGTATGCTCAAATTCACCTGTAGTGTAAGAAAAATTCTCATCAATGTAAAGAATTTTTGTTGTAATAAAATCAATAATGGATAACTCTTCCCCCTCCAAAGTCTCGACTTTTGCTTTAAGCTTGGTTGCTCCATAACCCATAATATTTGAGACATTCTCAAGTGCATCTGATAACCAACCATTTTTCTTGCGTCGATCGACTTTAATAGTGAAATCTATATTATTACACCCTGATTCGGACAGTGCCTTTATTGTTTTACTGCTCCATAAATTGCTGTCACTATAGGCAAATAAAGGTGATATGGGTATTGCACAGGATAATTCATACACATTTTTATCCCTCAGAAGTGCTGATATTGAAGAATGATCCAATAATTGTACCATACCAATTCGCTTTTCTATCAAAGAGCTCAAGCAATCTCGAAATTGAGCGTAATGATTGGCGTTCTTATTTCGAACATACCCAATAATATCGTACTTTGAAAAATAAACAAAGTGATTTGTCTCAAAGAGTCCTTCGTTAGCTGCCAAGCCCAAAGATCGTCCATCAGTGCCTGCTTCCCCACACTTTATTCCATTGTCAGGTCTGAGTTTGCGAAATACTCCGGCAACACGACCATTCGGCAAGGTTTGCAAATGGTGAAGGTCTCGGACATAATCTTTAGAATCATAAATGTGCGATTTACCCACAAGTGAATTGATGGCATTAAATAATGTTTGTGAGCCTGTATTGTTGTTTATGTAGTAAATTTTATAAAATTCTATTGTTATACCCATATTTAATATCTCGTCAACTTGCCAACGACTTCTTTTAGTACCCAATTGTGACAGTTGGCTTGTATCAATTTTTAATGTAAAATCTTAAATTTACAATTCTTTGCTTGATTTGTGAAATTATGTACCCTATAATAACCATATGGACAGGGTTGCACACAGGTTTGTGCAGTAATTCCCAGTCGGCAGAAAGCTCTGATTTACTCAGAGCTTTTTGTTTATGGAAATATTTTAAGCCCAAAATCTGCATAGAGAGATCCTGCAAATTCTCGCCCACCACAGGAGCATAATTTTGATTTTATTACATCAAACGCTCTATTTGGTTGATTTGGCTTTAAACAGTGGTTGCCAATTGGACGAGCGGTTAGATCAGCAAACTGCAATCCTGTTGAATTAACTTGTTTATGTGCAAGTATCATCTCAAAATTGAAGATGGTTTTATAGTAATTAGCACCTTGGCAAACCCTTAAAAACTCATTCTTTAATATTTCATCTTCCTTGCCACCACGCTGTTCAAAAATAATAAAAGTTTTCTTTTGGTGCTGGTCTTTCTCACACATCAAGCGGTAAATGCGCTCCAAGCCATATTGTAGTGCAATATGATAAGGATTGAACGGCCTGATGTATTTTTGCACCAATTTATCCTTTCTGACCACACAAGCAATCATCATAAATTTTGTGTTATCCATTAATGCATTAATATCGTTCAAAAATGCTTGTTGTTTTTTATCGCTAAAATTAGCAAAAGTACCAGTTTTCTTTAGAATTTCTCGTTCATGTAGCACTATCATATCATGTCCGAAATAGCGAAATTTTAAATCTTGAACAGATGGGACGATTTTCTCGTTATAATATTTTTTGTGAAAAATACAAAAGGATAAAATGAAAACAGGGTACTTACTGTTAATTTTTAACAAGTCATGGTCGCCGCTTTCATCGACATAGACGATATAATCACTAAAATCTATCACTAACTTTCCAACCACATTAGCCGCTAATAATAATATCACCACCGCTCAAGACGGCTGACACTCCACACCCAGCCAATCACTTCAAACTCACCATCGCTGATCTGCTGCTTGGTGGCGATTTGTTCTGGGAACTCAGCAGCATTATCGCTGACGATACGCACACCGCCATCAGGCAGTCGATACAAACGCTTACATAAGCACAGCTCCCCGAAGCGAATCGCAAAAATCCGCCCATCTTTGATCTCTTTTCGTCCTTTATCGATATAAATCGTATCGCCATCTTGTACATAGGGCATCATGCTGTCATCACGGGCAGTGACCGCAAAGGCATTTTCAGGCATTACCCCAAGATTGCTCAGTGTACGCTTACCCATGCGTAATTTGCGAGTTTCATGTGTCACATCATCATTGACCGCACCATGCCCACAGGCGAAGGCAATGTCTTTATAAAAAGAGATCCCAACTTCATCATCATCCAACGGGGTGCTATCGTCCCATTCGGTGATAGGGGTGAGTTTATAATTATTTTTTGTCATCTCACCTTCGCCAGAAATTAACCAATGTACGTCAACACCAAAAAGATGTGCCAGCTCAACAGCACGAGTGGTGCTTTTGCTTTTACCACTTTCAAGCTGAGAGTATGCAGATTGGGACAAGCCCTTAATTTGCTCGGTTACTTGCTTTTGGGTAAGCCCCTTGGCTTTTCTTGCATATTTCAGACGATCTTTGAGTTCCATAGCTTTTTCCTATTTTTAGGATATCTCTAGGGCAATTATATTAGATAACTAATATTTTTACAAATTAGAATGCTTATTTTTTAATTGATTTTTTGTATCATTTAACTTATAATTTCTTATATTTTTATAAGAGAGTGGTGTAATGTCTAAAACAAAAAATAAAGCTGTGCAGCGTCTCATTGAGTTTTTTGGATCACAGATGAAGCTAGCAGATGCTTTGGATGTGGAACAATCGTCTGTGAGTGGTTGGTTAAATAATCGCTTTTATATTAGTCGAGATAATGCAGACTTGGCAGAAAGTCTAACAAACGGCGTGGTGCGTTCAGAAGAGTTACGACCACGAAAGAAAGCAAAAACCCCTAGAAGCAACTAGGGGCGGTGTCCATTTTCGGATTAACTTAAGGAAAGTTAAATGAACGAATTTATTATACCAAACTTTAATTTTGTGAGCAATGCTTTTAGTAAGCGTCGCACAGATTTTGACGCCCAAGAGCGAGAAATCGCTGAATTTATCAAAAAAGGTGGCAAAGTCATCAATCTTAATAAAGAGCAGACAAAGAAAATGGTGTGCAAAGCTCACGCCTGCCGCCAGTATAATCCAAATGCCAAGATTAGATTGCTGCTATCGCATCTACAAAAAACAGGTGAGCATATGACATCAGCTCAAATCAAAAAACAATTTGGGATTAAAGCGGCAGGCTCGGCAGTGAGCAGGTTTAATCAGCGTGAAGGCAAAACGCTGATCAAAAACAAGAAGCTTCGTGATAGCACCAATCATATTTATTGCGTTTACTATGCGGCGGAGGTGAACTGATGCATTACTATAGTCACAACATTAATGATTTTAACAATGCAACCATTCATTTGAGTGTCGAAGAAGAGTGCATGTATCATCGTGCACTCGCTTGGTATTATTCAAACGAATTACCCTTACCATCAGATAAAAATAAAATTTATCGCTACCTTCGAGCAACAACCAAAAAACTGCAAAAAGCAGTGGATATGGTGCTGGAAGATTTTTTTATTTTGGAAGATGATGGCTATCACCAAGCACGATGCGATGAAGAAATTGCAGAATACAAGAAAAAGCAAGAAGTTGCATCAAATGCTGGCAAAGCTTCGGCTAACGCTCGTAAAAAGAAAGCTGAACAAGACGAAAACAATCAGCAAGCAAATGATGAACATCACATTAACGACCGTTCAACAGCCGTTCAACAGGAAATTAACGACCGTTCAACGACCGTTCAACCAACCAATAACCATAAACCAATAACCAATAATATATATACACACACTAACGCGCGCGAGCAAAATTTTTGCAGCTTGGCGGATTGGCAACCACCACCCATGCAGGAAATGCAATCTGAATTGCTTAGGGCAGGCGTGAATGTCACACTCAATGCATCGCAGTATCAAATCGCTTTGCAAGATTTCAAGGCGTACTACGACAATCAAGCCACGCTTGGTAAACCGCTGAATACTGACTTTGTGAGAAGACAGAAATTTCGTCAATGGTTATCAAGATCGGACAGCAAAAAACCAACGAATCGCACTGATGAATTGGCAGCCATGGCGAATAACTTTGGTGAAAATTTTTACAGCAAAAACGCAAATCCAAAACTTGGGGTGACGCATGAGTAACTTGATGATTCAAATTCACAGTCCGTCACACTTGGTGGCAGTCATACAAGGCTTAGCTGTTGGTTCGTTTGAAAAACGCTATGGTGCTATGAAAACTGCAGATGTGGTGAATATTTTTGCTTTTGTCACACAAGATTTGACACCTGAGCAGTTGGTTGTGGGTATCAACACGATGGTAAGCAAGGGTTTTTGTCCAGATGCAGCTTTGTTTCGTCGCTGGTGTTTGGGTTTAGCAAGCTTTAGCCATGACGATGCCATTTCAGACAGTTATCGTGGCAAATCAGGTGCTCTGGGCAATATCTTGAAGTGGATTGCTCATCCTAAGAACACGGTGATCACTGTTGCTGAAAAACAAGCCTATGATGCCACCTACCACCTTTGGCAGGATATCAAGTCAGAACATGACAAATGGCGTGCTGAAAATGCGTTCAAAGATGAGTATGAGCTGATCGTTAATCGCTTTGTCAAAGACGGTATCACTTGCCAAGTTTACACACCACCACCTGCGATTGAAAACAAGCCCAATGATGAGCATTGGCCTGTATCAAAAGATCGTCAGGATGAAATCTTTGCAACGCTTGGGAAGATCACAGGGCGGTTAGTATGAGAAAACGAGAACCATGTCACCGTGATATCTGGCATTCAATCACCGACTTGGATTACGACGATGTGATGGTTTTAAGATCTATCTACTACGCAGGCTTGCGAAATGATGAGACCAGACGAGCATGCACTGTTTACAAAATTTACCGAGATAAAGTTCGTGAAGTACAAAAACAAGAAAACACAAATTGACGGCATCACTTTTGACAGTAAAAAAGAAGCTGAACGCTACAAAGTGCTCAAATCGATGCAGGCTGATGGGCTAATCAATGATTTGGAATGTCAGCCAAAATTTATGCTGATACCTAGCCAATACTTTGATACCACTGGCAGGCGTGAAAGAGGCGTCGATTATGTCGCAGATTTTCGCTACAAAGACAATCTTGGGCAAATCATCGTCGAAGATGTCAAAAGTGCCATCACAGCCAAAGATAAAGTTTATCGCATTAAGCGCAAGATGGTGAAGTATTTTCATGATGTGGAGATTATTGAGGTATGAGATATTACTACAATGAAAGCACCGACCAATATGCCAAAGTACTGGGCGAAGACGCTAACAGCAATTTTGTCACTGTCGTCATTGATGACAAGAAGCAGCTTATGGATTGGGACGAGTTTGTCAGCCAATTTAACCAACTAAGAGATGTTTATGAAGACAGCAACACAAATCAGCAGAGATGAGCAGACGATGAATAAATTAAAACAAACTGAAAATGACCCAGTCAATCACCCAAGTCACTACACATCAGACCCATCAGGCATTGAGTGCATACAGATTGTACGCCATCGTAATTTTAATATCGGCAATGCTATCAAGTACCTTTGGCGAGCAGGGCTAAAAGATGGTAACAGTGATATTCAGGACTTACAAAAGGCGGTTTGGTATATTCAAGATGAGATTAAAAGACTTAAGGGGGCGGTATGAATGAATACAAAGAATGGGGCAAGTGGGTGCGTGATAACCCTGATCGTTTAAAAACTAAAAGCACTTGGCTTATGGTTGAGCGATCAAAGCTACCAGTAGGCCGCCGTGTATATGTGATGACTGATGATCGTGGCTTGGCAATAGATAGAGGCGTCAGTGAACTGGCGAGATACTGCCCAGTGTCAGCCAATGTGTTTATGATGTTTTATGTATGGGGGTGGTCTCATGAAAAGATTGCGGTAAGTTATTTGAGTGCTATTGGGTATCGTGGCAAGTGCCGAGTAAGCCGCCATGATGTTAGATCTGCACTGATTAAAGCGGAATCGTTTTTAGCTGGGCTATTACACAAACTGTATTCATTTACATAAGCTATACAAATAAGCCTTGTTTTGTCGACAGTCCAATAGTAAGATATTACCAAAATAGAAAAGTGCACTTAACAAAAAGTGTGCTTTTTTTATGGAAAAAAAATATGACAACACCATGCAGAGCCAGACTGTGCAAAAATCTTGTTAAAAGCAGATTAATGAAGGGTTATTGTGATGAACACGCACACCTCCGCCATGGCTGGCAACATAATAAATCAGCGTCAGAGCGTGGCTATGGTAGCCAGTGGAAGCGATTAAGATTGCAGGTGCTTAAGCGTGATAAGTATCTTTGTCAAATGTGCAAAGCTTATGCACGATACACACACGCAACCGATGTGGATCATATCATACCCAAGGCGAAAGGTGGCACAGACAATATGGCAAACTTGCAGTCACTTTGTAGTTCTTGTCACAAGATTAAGACAGCACAGGACGGGAGGGGCGGGTAAAAAGTTTGGAAAGATTGTCTTGTAGCACCGCCCCCTAAAAAAAATTTTTACGACCGCGAAATTGGAAGTTTTAGGGTAAGTTAAGATAAATTAACAGGTGGAAAAATGAAAGGGCGAAAACCAAAACCAACAGCTATTAAAGAATTGACAGGCAACCCTGGCAAGCGTGCCCTGAACAAAAACGAACCCAAATTTGCACAAATCACCGAAATCGAACCGCCAGTATGGATGACAGGTACTGCCGTGACCATGTGGTGTACTGTGATGCCTGAATTGTTGGCAACTGGCGTGCTAACTGTGGCAGATGTGCATAATGTCGAAGCATTTTGCATGAGCTACAGTAGGTGGCGTGAAGCTGAACAAGAAGTGGAGCGGTATGGGCTTGTTATCATGGATGACAACGGCAAGCTGAATAAAAACCCTGCACTCACTATCATTAACGAAGCCAAAACGCAGATGATGAAGTTTGGGTCATTGCTTGGTCTTGACCCGTCATCACGCACACGGCTGACAGGTGCAGCCAACAGCGAACCTATCGCCAATCCTTTTGCAGATTTATGACTTATCCCAATGTACAAAAAGCCTTAGATTACATTCATGCGGTGCTATCTGGTGAGATTATCGCCAATAAATACATTAAATTGGCCTGCCAAAAGCACTTAGACGAGCTAAAAAACAGCGAAACTAACCCTGATTATCCGTATTTTTTTGACCCTGCCAAGGCAGAAAAGGTGGCAAAGTTTATCCAGCTTCTACCGCATACCAAGGGCAAGTGGGCATCAAAAGGTGAGCGAATCACCCTTGAACCATGGCAAATCTTTGCTTGCTGCCTGCCCTTTGGTTGGATTAAGCGAGCGACGGGGTTTCGGCGTTATACTAAGATTTTAATTTTTGTGTGTCGTAAAAATGGTAAGTCTGCCATTGCAGCAGGCATTGGCAATTATATGTTTTGTGCTGATGGCGAGTTTGGTGCTGAAGTGTATAGCGGTGCAACCACAGAAAAACAGGCTTGGGAAGTATTTCGACCAGCCAAAATCATGGTTGAGCGTACCAAAGCACTTAAAGACTTTTACGGCATTGAAGTCAATGCATCGAACATGGCACGCTTAGCCGATGGCTCACGATTTGAACCGATCATTGGTAAGCCTGGTGATGGCTCAAGCCCATCTTGTGCCATCATTGATGAGTACCATGAGCATAAAAATAACGATTTGTACGACACCATGGAAACGGGCATGGGTGCACGAGAACAGCCGATTATGCTTGTGATTACTACAGCAGGTTCATCCATCGGGGGTGCGTGCCATCAGATGGTGCGAGATGCTGAAAAAATGCTTGATGGGGTAATGGATATTCCCGACCTTTGGGCGGTGCTATATGGCATGGACAAAGACGATGATTGGACAAGCGAAATTGCACTTGCCAAGGCGAACCCCAACTATGACATCTCCGTATCTGGTGAATTCTTAAAAGCCAGACAGCGTGATGCGATTGCATCATCATCAAAACAGGCAATTTTTCGTACAAAGCACTTAAATGAGTGGGTGGGTGCAAAAAATGCTTGGATGAACATGGCGAAATGGCGTGATGCACCAAAAAGATGCGAATTAAAAGAGCTTGAAGGGCGTAAATGCTTTATTGGTCTTGACCTTGCCACCAAAATTGACATGGTGGCACTGATTTTACTATTCCCACCGACCGCTGACGATCCCAATTACCATGTACATGGGCGTTATTATCTGCCTGATGTGCGTGTGCTTGAAGAGCTTGACAGCAATACAGACCGCTATCGAGCATGGGATGCCGATGGTCTGCTCACCCTGACCATGGGTGAAGTGGTGGATTTTGATGCCATTAAGGACGATTTGCGTGAGTTTTATGGTCGTTTTGATGTGCAAGAAGTGGCATACGACCCTTGGCAAGCCACACAGCTTGCCCAAGAGATGGAAAAAGAAGGTATGGTGATGGTCGAACTAAGACACACCGTGCAAAACATGAGCGAGCCGATGAAAGAGCTTGAGGCGTTGGTGCTACAAAAGCGACTGGCACATGGTGATTGCCCGATTTTAACTTGGCAAGCGTCAAATGTGGTGGCAACCCTTGATAAAAAGGATAATATCTATCCGAATAAAGAAAGGGCTGAGAATAAGATTGACGGTATGGTCGCATTGATTATGGCTTTATCTAGGGCGATTGTGCATACAGATACTGGGAATGTAGATGAATTTTTTGATAATATGATTATTGCTTAATCTTTTGTCTCTGTAGCACACAAGAAAAATTAGTTACCTGCATCGTTAACGGTGCAGGTTTTTTATTGGGTGAATTATGAATGATGAAAACTGGTGGTCACGGTTTTACGCCAGATTGTTTGGGGGCGGTAAGCGACTTGATAAAGGTAGCGAAGTTGCTCCGTTTAACTCAATGCACATGCCATCTGGCACGGCAGTAACCGCAGAAACCGCTTTAAAATTATCGGCAGTTTGGGCGTGTGTACGATTAAGAAGTCAGACTATCGCCAGTTTGCCCCTGCACTTAAAGTCTGATAGCAAGGAATTGGCAACAGATCACCATTTGTACCGAATTTTGCATGACAGCCCAAATGCGGACATGACAGCGTCTGAATTTTGGGAGTCGGTGATTGTCAGTCTTGACCTGTGGGGCAATGCCTATGTGTACATCACACGATTGGGCGGTAGGGTGGTTAGTCTTGATATATTAGACCCATCAATTACCGTAGTGAAAAGAAATCGTGATGGTGATATTAGCTATAAAGTCGGCGAGGATATTTTTGGTGCTGAAGATGTGTTACACATCAAAGGGTTTACCATGGATGGCTTGGTTGGCTTGTCGCCAATCCGCTATCAAGCAGGCGTGATGGGTGCACAAATTGACGCTAACAATGCTGCAAGCCACACTTTTGGCAATAACTTAAAAGCTGGCGGCTTTTTGCAGACTGACAATATCTTAAACAGCGAGCAAAGGCAAAAGCTAAGAGGTAATCTTGAATATTTTTCAAAGCCTGAAAATGCTGGCAAATATATGGTGCTAGAAGCTGGTATGAGCGTGTCATCTAGCGGGGTTAAGATGAACCCAAGCGATGCACAGTTACTTGAAACTAGGTATTTTGGCATTGAAGAGATATGCCGAGCTTTTGGTGTGCCTCCGCAGCTGATTGGTCACACCGATAAGGCAAGCTCATGGGCATCGAGCCTTGAGGGCATGAATTTGGGCTTTTTGACTTACAGCTTACGCCCCACGCTTGAACGCATTGAGCAGGCGATTCGTAAAAAGCTACTGTCACCGTCTGAGCGGTCGCAATACAGTCCTAAATTTAGCGTTGAGGGTCTGTTGCGTGCTGATAGCCAAGGGCGTGCTAATTTTTATACAACCATGCTACAAAATGGCGTGATGACTCGTAATGAGGTGCGTGCTTTAGAAGATCTGCCACCAATGTCAGGTGGCGACAGTCTGACCGTACAGCTCAATCTAACACCGCTTGAGAAATTGGGACAAGATCATGAAAACCAAATCAATTAATTTTGAGCCGTCAATCGTTAAAGATGACGGCTTTTTTAGTGGCTATTGCAATGTTTTTGATGTTGTGGATAGCTACGGCGACAGCGTGCAAAAGGGGGCATTTGTCAAATCGCTGGCAAAGTTTGAAACACGCAGCAAAATGCCGCCGATACTGTGGCAACACGACAGAGCACAGCCCATCGGCGTATGGACAGCACTCAAAGAGGATGAACATGGGCTATACGGTGAGGGCAAATTGCTCATTGATGATGTGCCAAAAGCCCGTGAAGCACACGCACTCATCAAAGCAGGCGTGATTGACGGCTTATCTATCGGCTATCGTGTTGAGCAAGCAGACTATGACAATACCAAAGAGGTGCTACTGCTCAAAGAATTGGATTTATTTGAAATCTCAATCGTTACCTTTCCTGCCAACGACGCATCGACCGTGACAGTGGTCAAATCGGCTTTGGCACAAGGGCAGCTGCCCACTTTATCTGAATTTGAAAAATTCTTGCGTGATGCAGGATTTAGCAAATCGCAAGCCACAGCAATCGCATCACATGGCTTGCGTCAATTGCTGGGTGAGCCAGCAGAACTTAAAGATGCATTACAAATCATTAAATCTATCACAGGAGACATAAATGTCTGATATGACAAAACAGCTCGCCACCGAGCTTGCAAAAGCCACTGACTATGTCAAGGGCTTGGGCGAAGAATTAACGGGCCGCTTAGAAAAAGGTGAAAATAACTTATCTACTTTAAAAGGGGATGTTGATGAAGCGCTTAAATCAATGGGTGATGTTAAAGCACGCCTTGATGCCATAGAGCAAAAACAAGCACGCAGAGCACAAAATCAAGAGCCTGAAAAGTCACTGGGTGAGCGTTTGTTTGAATCTGATGCGTTTAAGCAATTTGCTGATAATCCGACCGCAGGCAATCGAGCCAAGCTAAATATTAAAGCGACGATTACCAGTGCCACCACCGACACCAGCGGGGCAGCAGGTGCACTGGTACAAACACAGCGTCTAGGAGGCATTGTAGCCCCACCTGATCAGCGTCTGCGAGTGCGTGACTTGCTGATGAAAGGCACGACTGATAGCAATGCACTTGAATATGTGCGTGAAACAGGCTTTACAAACTCAGCAGCAGCACAGCACAATGAAGGTGACAAAAAAGCACAGTCACATATCAAGTTTGACACCCAAAGCGTATCAGTGCGAACCCTTGCACACTATGTCAAAGCGTCACGACAAATTTTAGATGACGCATCAGCTTTGGCAAGCTATATCAACGGACGCTTGATTTATGGCTTAAAACTGGTTGAAGATCGTCAGCTGCTAAACGGTGATGGCGAAAATGGCAATCTTAAGGGCATTATCCCGCAAGCGACAGCATTTGCAGACAAAGCGACGCTTAGCACATATACCATCATTGACCAGTTGCGATTGGCACAGCTACAAGCAGTGTTAGCCGAATATCCTGCCTCTGGCATCGTCTTAAACCCAATCGATTGGGCTAAGATTGAGCTAGAAAAAGATGCGGATAATAGGCATATCATCGGCTTGCCACAAGGTACGGCAAATCGCACCCTATGGGGCGTACCAGTTGTTGAAACAACCACCATGGGTACGGGCAAATTCTTGACAGGTGCGTTTAACCTTGGTGCACAAATCTTTGACCGACAGCAAGCGGCGATTGCCGTGGCAACCGAAAACGAGGATGACTTTGTACGAAACTTGGTTACTATCCTTTGCGAAGAGCGTCTTGCATTAGCCGTATATCGCCCTGAGGCGTTTATTTATGGCGATTTGGTAGCGAAATAAGCCTTGAAACTTGCTGATATGACCTGCCATCAGGACAGGTCATATCTTTTATGGGAGATGAAAATGGCTGAATATGAAGTCTTAAAACAGCATTATGGCGATAAGCAATACTATGAGGGCGATATCAGGCAGCTTGATGATGATTTTACCGCCAAGCGTTTAATTGAGTTTGGTTTGATTGGTAAGGCTCACGCAAACAAAAAAGTGCAAAGCAAAGCTAAAAAAGTACCAAGCAACAAGGCTGAACCTGTGCTTGAAAATAAAGGTGATGATGGCGATGACACAGAAGATAACGCTTGAAATGGTCAAGCATCAGTGCCGTATCGATCATGACGATGAAGATGATTTACTTATGCATTATTTGAATGCTGCTTTAATTCATGCGTCAAATTACATCGACGGATTACTTGATGAAAGCAATCTGGCAGTACAGCAAGCGGTGTTACTGCTTGTTGGGCATTGGTATGACAACCGAGAAGCTGTCAATAATGACTATCAAACGCCGCAATCAATCCCCTTTGGATTTGAGGCGTTGTTACAGCCTTATTTAGAATTACGATCTGCAACAGGTGCACCCAAGCGAACATGGTCTGTCATAGATACGGTTTGGGGGCAGTTTACACCCGTCTCTGCCAAAGATGTCATTGCTGGGAAAGCGGCAGGTGTGGAGATATTGGCAAGGCTTAAAATCAGATATCGAGATGATATTAAGCGTAATATGTGTGTCGTGTGCCGTGGTAAAACTTACGATATTATTGGTGAGCCGTTGGCGGACAATGGCAGTGGTAAAGAGTATCTGACCTTGATGTTGCAGGGGGCAGGTGATGAAAGTGAGCGTTAAAATTGAGGGTCTAAAAGAGTTGGATGAACAACTTGGTAAGATTGACAAAGAATTTCGCGGTAAGTCACTGTACGAGTCTTTAAACTTTGCCAGTCAACCGATGCTCAACGCTGCCAGACGCGGTGCAAGAGTTGCTGAGAAAAGATACCGCTGGTACATGTCGCACGGCCAAGGTGAAGCAACTTACGTAAAAACCAAAAATGGCAAGTGGCGCGCTGGTAAATCTAAACGAGCCAAGAGGGGAGAAGGTAAGTTTGAATGGCAAGAACCGGGGTTACTAAAAAAAGCGTTCGCAGACGCCGGCTCAATAAAAAAAGTAAAAATAAGCATCGAGCCTCTGTCGGTATCTATATGCACAAAGGCACAGGAAAGACGCACGGATCAGCTTATTATTGGCGGTTTATTGAGTATGGTACTAAAAAAATGCCTGCCACGCCTTTTATCCGTCCAGCTTATCATAATCATGAAGCTGAAGCGGTTGATAGATTTAAATCGCGCTTAGCAAAAAGCATCAAAAAACATGGCGGCTAGGTTGATTTTTTCTCAAATATTAGTTATTTTATGTTAAGCTTTCTTGCTTGTTTCACAGAGGGATTAATATGAAAAAGCTATTATTGTCAGTCTTGTCGATTGGTATAACAACGTCAGTTTATGCAAATTGTAATTATGATCAAATCAACAGTCCTGAGTACAAGGTTGATGAGATCACCAGTAAATATATGAGCAATTCATTTATTTTATCTGAAAAAACTGGCTTATTTTCTCGCTCATTAAATAATAGACAATATGCAGATTTTGCTAATAGTAATCTAAAGGTGTCAAGAACCAATGTTCCAACAAAATACACCCAGGAATTATACAGGTCAAAAACTGATAATGTTGTTATTGGTGGGAAATCTTACACAAGAGATCGTTATGTTACAACTGAATTTATAACGCCGTCCTGTAAAACCATTTACTACATGGGTGGCATGCCAAAGAATGATATTTTAAAAGCTAATGGTGAAAAATTAGACGATCAAGACCAATTGCATATTTTTGGTGGCTCTATTACGCCAGTTAGTATTAAAGCCAAGTCAAGATATGATGAGTTTGATGGAATGTATAGCCTATCAACAGATATGTTTGATGACAATTATCTAATCAGAGGTAATTATAATAAAAAAACAGGTCAGTTGGTGGTTTTGCAAATTTATCTTAAAAATCTATCATTTACCGGTTGGTCTCACTTTAAGTCAGCAAGAGATACTAATGGCGGTAGTTATAGTGTCACTCAAATCGATAATGATGTTGATTGCAGCAGCAAAAGTGTTGGTTTACCATGTAAGATAACCGAAGTTGTGGGCATTAATATCACGGAAAATCTACTTAGAGAAAACCCTAATGGATTTAAGTTAAAACTTTACGGTAAACAAGAAATAATTATTGAAATATCTCCTGAAGTCATTAAGCCGTTCTTGGAAGAATTGGATAAAATAAAATCAATCTAAGACCCAGACCAGAATAAAGCCATCCTAATAGGATGGCTTTTTGTTTCAAAAAATCATAAGCACATCTAAAGATATGTTTACTTTATTAACATATATAATGGATAGATTTTTGCCGATTTATTTTGAACATTTAAGACCATTTTTATTTATGAGCAAGGGCTAAATTCCTGCAGATATTATAAAAAAGTAATAGATATTTGAAAAATTACCTTAACAAATTAGAAAAAATATTGTAAAGTTATAATTCCGATTAACTTAACTGGGAGAGGAGATTGTAATGAACAAGTTTTTATCAGTTTTAAGTGTTTTTGCTACTTGTTTGTCTTATCGTCCACACCTGCAATGGCTCAAAATACGCCATGCAGCGGTAAAAAAGGCGGTATCTCTCATTGCAGCAATGGTAAGTTTGTCTGTAAAGATGGATCAATCAGTGCATCTAAGAAAGTTTGTAAATAGGGTGAGAGCATGAAACTACATTCAAATTTATTTACTGTTAAAGCATTAGCGGCAGGCGCGGCTTGCTTAGCATATGGCAATACGCAATTTGAGTTTGATGCCACTGGTCTAGATTGGCAGTATTAAAATTGATAAAAACCTAATCTGTATAGACTGGGTTTTTCTTTATTTAGTAATGTATGGTATTTGCTCAATCGTAAATCGGTTGAGCTTTTTTATTGGGTCAATCATGAAATGAACGCAAGCAGAATTATTTATGAAAAACTAGCGCCTTTGGTGGATAGCAGGGTGTACCCTTTGTTTGTGCCAGAGTCGGTCGGTCAGCGTCCGCCTTATATCGTATATCAGACCATTAGCACACAGCCTGATAATACCCTAGATGGCATCACAGGGCATGAATGGATAAATATACAAATTGATGTTTATCATAATGACTATGATGACATGCTGGCACTGACCGACCAAGTTATTAGCGTGCTTGACAACATTAAGCCCTCAGAGTATGGTGGCTGTCAATATCTGTATGAAGATGGACTGTATCGCAGCTTAATAGAATATGGATTTTGGCAAACATATTAATTAACCCCGCCCACACTCGTGGGCTTTTTTAATGGAGTAAAACCATGGCGAAAAATGTTGCTAATCTTGTTGACAGCTTTTATCAGCTGTTTGTTTCAACTGACGGCGCAGACTTTAAAAAAGTTGAGCATTTGACCAAGTGCTCGGTACCGTCTGACGAAAAGGTGCTTGATGATGTCACTGCGACAGATGACAAACGCACTATTAAAGCGGTCGTTGACTTTAAAGAAGAGTCTGAGATCGAGTTTGAGTTTGTGGTCGATCCTGAAGACGCTGCTCAAAAGCTGGTACAAAAAGCCTTTGACGATGGCTCAGAGCTACATTTTCAGCTTAAGTTTGTCAAAGCATCTAGCGAGTCGCGCAAATTCACAGGTCTTATCTCTAAATTATCGGTTGATAATGAAGATACCAAGAAAAAGCTGCGCAAAACTGCCACCATTGCCATCACTGGCGATGTCTCAAAAATCACTGAATAATCAAACACAAACCAACCTACGGGGTGCAAACACACCCCATTTTTAGGAATTTATTATGAAAAAAACAAACACTAACACAAACAGCTTAATCAACGCACTTTTATCACGCAACAAGCCAACCAAGGTAGAGATTGACGGCATTGACCAGCCGATCTACCTACGCAAGATCACCATTGGCGAGCAATCTGCTTTGTATAAAAAAGTGCAAACTGAAGAAGATACCATCTTGAATAATAGTGCTTACAGCATTTTGTATAGTGTCTGTGATGAAAATGGTGAGCCGATGTTTACGGAGGCTGATCTGCCACAAATTGCCCAAATTGATGCCGGCACAGTCGGTGAGCTCATGGATGCGATCAAGAAAGTCAATCGTTTTGACGAGGACGAGGCAGAGCTTGAAAAAAACTCATAGCCGACAAAAGTCGGCTTTTTTTATTTAAATTGGCAGGACATTTGGGTAAAACGGTGGGCGAGCTTGAACGCACAATGACCGCCCACGAGTTTGCCCAGTGGCGAGCCTATGACCGCCTTGACCCAATTGGCGGTTATCGTGGCGACATACAATCGGCGGTCATCGCTTGTGCCATGGCAGGGGGTAAGCCGTCTGATTATCTTATCATTGACCCAAATCCCATGACGGACGAGGAGCGAGAAGCCTATGAGCTAGAACAGAGAAAAGCAGAGCTACAAGCCCAAATCGAGCGAACGCTTGCGATGTTTTCTGCCATAGGTTGAAAAAAGATAGGTTTTTGGGTATGATACGGTTGTATTATATCCCAAGGGCTTTTTTATGCGACCTGTTTTGGCTTTATTGTCGTTGATGTCTTTTTCTGTCGCCCATGCTAATCAGCCATCAACCAATGACGAGCTTGATGATGCCATCAATCGTTTGATGGCTAATCATTCGCCCATTTCATTCACCAAACCCAATCTTGATACTTATCAAGAAAATGTTGAAAAATATTACCCAAACCAAGATTTATCAGACAAGCCAAATGTGCGTATCGGCATGACTGCTTTTGATGTTAGATATAACAGCAACTGGGGCGAACCCAGCGAAATTAGCACCATTATCAACCAGTTTGGCACACAAGAGATTTGGATTTATGGCAAATGGGATAAACTGCTGCATTTAACCAATAATAAAGTTACTCACATTCAATATTGACAAATTAGACCATTTTAAGGCATAATTTTACAAAATCAAAATTATATTTAGACGCTGACGGCTTGTGCTGTTCAGCGTTTTTTTATTATTACTTTATAAGAAATCGTCATGGCAAAAGTTTTATCACGCTTAGATATTTTGTTGCACGCCAACACCGCCAATTATGTGCGTGAGATGAAAAAGGCGACCGACAAGACCAAAAAAGAATTAAAGAGCGTTGCGGACTACGGCAAGCTTGTGGGCGGTCAGCTTGGTATAGCTTTTGCAACTTTGGGTAGTGCGGTGAGCGTCTCACACATCATCGCCACCGCCGACCAAATGCAAAATTTGGCAAGCCAAATCCGCTTAGCGACGAGCAGCACCGAGCAGTTTCATGCCGTGCAAACTGAGCTAAGAGCCATCGCCAATGAACAGCGGTCAAGTTTTGATGCGGTTGTGGATTTGTATTCAAACTCACAGCGGTCATTGTCCGCCCTTGGCAAAAGCCAGCAAGATGTCATCAATTTCACTCGTAACATGACTATGGCGATGAATGTTGGTGGCAGGTCAGCACAGGCTCAAGCGGCCGCTTTAACCCAGCTTGGGCAAGCGTTGGCGTCAGGGGTGTTGCGTGGTGATGAGTTTAACTCGGTCGCCGAACAAGCCCCCATTTTGATGGATTTAATCGCCAAAGAGATGGGCGTAACATCAAATGCCATTAGAGACCTTGCCAAAGACGGTAAAATCACTGCCGATGTGGTTTATAATGCGGTGGCAAAAGCCACGGACAGTCTGTCCGCCATGTCCGCTAAGATGCCAACCACGGTATCACAAGCCCTACAAGTCATTAAAAACGAGTATAATTATCTCATTGATGACATCATGAACCAAAACAGCATGATGAGCCAAAACATTGCCAATGCCCTCTTATGGGTGGCGGACAATTTTCGCACGCTGGTCAGTGCGGCAGCGATGGTCGGAGCGGTATGGCTTGGCATCATCGCTAAAAACTCTGCCTTAGTAACATCATTTGCCACACTGACAGGGACGAGCTTAGCAAATACAAAAGCCAGTATCGCCAACGCATTTAGCGTACAAGGGCAAATCACGGCTTATAATGCCTTGTCCACTCGGCTTGTGTTACTACGCTTGACAAAAGCCCATTACATTGACTTAACCAAAACCGCCATAGCGGCCACCGCCGTTTATGCTCGCTCATTGGTTGGTTTGGCAACAAGTTTTGACAGAACCACGCTCGCCACCAAAGCGGCAACGCTTGCAAGCATAGGCTGGACGAAAACCAAACGAGGGGCGATAGGCGTGGGCATTCTTGCCACTCGTACCATCACAGGCTTGGGCGGTGCGTTTATGTCGCTTGGGCGGATCATCACCGCTCACCCCATCATCGCCATAGGGGCGGTGCTGGCATCTGTGGTGGTCAGCACGCATGGGGTGACAGGTGCGATAAACAGTTTATCTGATGCCTTCGGGGTAGTCACACTCATGGCAAAGGATTTCATTGGATTTATTGGCGATGGCTTTTCAATGGCGTGGGATACTGTCTCTGCCTTTGCTGATAATATGCTTGCCAAAGTGGGTGATACCACAAAGGGCAGTACGGGGGCATTTTCTAATTTCTTTGCGACCAGCCATGGCGGCTTTGTGGGTATGCTCCAAGTTGCCGCCAAAACCTTTGATTTAATTAACGCCGCCGCCAAAGCTGGAGCAAAAAACGCCCTGCATAATTTTGTACAGCTGGGCAAGACGACCAAAAATATCTTTTATGGTATCGGCAATGCGTTTGTCTCAATCATTGAGATGATGATTAACAATGCCGCAAGAAAGATTGATTTTCTTAGCACCAAAGCGAGCAGTATGGCAAAGGTTTTGGGTATAGAAGCCAGCATTCCGCTAATTGGCACGGTCAGCCTTGGACGATTGCAATATGACAATGTTGATTTTGGGGTTGCCCACACCATCAAAGACAATAATACCAATTCAGCGTACAACTATGTCACACAGCTGGCGGATAAAGCAACCCAAGCCACAAAAGCCAATGCGTCACTGGCAGACAGTTATAACAGCGTAGGCAGTGCTGCGACAAATGCGTCCGATAAAACCAAAAAAACTGCCGATGACATCACGGATGCCATCAATGAGCTTGATGCTTTGGTAGCAAAACTGCATCATGAATCCCATCAGCTGTTAAATAACAGTCTATCAGAGATGATATTTGAGACGGATAACAAACTGGGCAAGTTCTATGAGGCAACCGAAGCACAAAAACAAAAGCTTAAAGATTTGGCAGGGCAAAAAGATTTATACACCGCCACCAAAAAAGCTAATGATGAATTAAAATCATTGGCACGCACCATCAAACTTGTGGGCAAGCAGACGCCTTTTGATGAGCTGGCACATGATTTGTTTGATGTTCGCCATGAGATGAGTGTGTTAAATGGTGAAACCAAAAACAACTTATTGCTTTGGGCGGCAAATGCCGAAAATGCCAAATTGGCGTTTGAGCTTAATCAAAGAAGCAGCCAAATCAAACATGATGCCATGCTATCAAATCACGCATCATCATATCAGCGTGAACTGCTTAACATTGACCGAGAAATAAATCAAGAGCTACAAAAGTACGCAGGATTAAAGCAAGATGGCACAGAGCATATTTATGAGCAGATTAAGGCAAATCTACAACTACACGCCACCGAACAAAAAAAATTGGCAACACACAAGGCGTATATGCAGCTGGTGTTTGACAGTCGCAGTGAAGAAGAAAAACGCCTTGACATCCTAGATGAGCAATTAACCATCTTAGCCGAGCAACACCGCTTATACGGTACCGATGTGTCCGCCCAAAGCAGACAGCTGATGAGTGAGCTGCTTGATTTGCCCAAGCCTGACAGCTCTGCTTTTGATGAGCTTAACTTTGAACATGAAACCCGCCTAAATCGCTTAGGGCGGTTTATGGATAAACAAAAACAGCTTTATAAAGACAACGAAGACGCACTCACACAGATAGCACAAGAAGGGGTGGCGGCAAGGATTGCCATTGATGAAGCGTACCAAGACGCCAAACGCACGCTGATACTCAGCCAAAGTGAAAATATCTTTGAATCGCTGGCGTCCATCACCAAAGACAGCCTAGGCGAGCAGTCTCGGCTATATCGTGCCATGTTTGCCATGCAACAAGGCTTTGCCATCGCCCAAGCTGGTCTTGCCATGCAGCAGGCCATCAGTAAAGGTCTTGCCAAGGGTTTCCCTGAGGGGCTGGCAGATATGGCGACAGCCGTATCTCATGGGGCGAAGATTGTCAGCGCCATTAAATCGGTGGTCATGCCAGTGGGTCAAGCTCACGACGGCATTATGAGCGTGCCAAAATCAGGCACTTGGAATCTAGAAAAAGGCGAGCGTGTACTGCCACGGCATACCGCCAAAGCCTTGGATGACAAGTTAGATAAAATCGGCAATGGCGGCCGCCCTGTGAATGTCGTTATCAATAACTATTCAGGCGAAAAGACCGATGTACAACAAATGCCAAACGGTGATATGATGGTAACTATTGGTAAGATGATTAGTCATACCGTTGATGCAAAACTTAATCAGCGTTTTATTCAAGCACGCCGACAAGGCGGTGAATTATACGGGAGATAGTATGAAAGAAGAATATGTTCAACCATTGGCTGGTGGTATTGCCAAAATTTAATTTTTACCAAGATAAACTCAAAATGTAAACCAAATCACACAAACCTACCGATATCGGTAGGTTTTTTGTTGGGGTAAAAAATGAAAACCTTCACTTGGAAAATGAACATGGGAGCGTCCGCCAGTGTTCATCATACTGTTAGCAAAACCCAATTTGGCGACGGCTATGCCCAGCGTGTAAGCGTCGGCATCAACAATCAGCGTATGGACTGGTCAGGTTCAAAAACAGGCGACTGGCAAACAGTCATCTTGCCCATCAAAACCTTTCTTGATGAACACAAAGGCGTGATACCGTTTTTGTGGACAAACCCGCATGGACAAACCAAAAAATATGTCTGTGAAAATTATGAAATCAGTCAGAAAAAAGGCAACTTTTGGGAAATTAGCCTAAAATTTGAACAAGTTTTTTAATAATAAACGCCCCTTTATGGGGCTTTTTTGATGGACTAGATTTCGGTAAGGATTTGGGTGAGTTTTTCGCTAAGTTCACCGTCGGAGAGTTTTTTATTGGTAAAACTCTCATCAAGCCGTTTTTATTACTCTGATTGGTTTTCAAGAGCTTGCATTTTGGCGTTAACCTCATTTAATGCCCGCTTTAATTCGCGAATGCTTTGTATTCGTTCGGTTTCCCTCACCAAGCCTATATCTAAAAGGTGAATAATGGCGGTATTAAGGGACATGCTTTTATCTTCTGCATATTTGGCAACCACTTGGTAGAGACTGTTAGGCAAGCGTACTTGTGAGCGTTTCCAAGTGTCTTGATTTTGGAGTAGTTCGGTAGTATCAAGGTATGACATAAAAAATAGTGCCTTTTTTAAAATTGGGTATTGACATATATTATAATGTCATTTAGAATATATGTCAATGACACAATTTATTATGTCAGAAACAAAAAACCTTGCCCGTCACCAACGAAAACAAGGTTTTTCTAAGTTCAATTGTTTTAGGAATTAAACATATGTCTAATTTACCACAAACCTTAAAAACTGTCAATTTTGACGGTATTTCGGTTTCTTTTACAGAAAACGGCTATCTAAATGCCACGATGATTGCCAAACATTACGGTAAGCGTGTCCAAAATTATCTAAAATCTGAACGCACGCAAGATTATCTCCGTGCCTTAGATGAGCATTTGAGTGAAGCTCCAAAAACGGCTTCACAAAACTCCCTTGTGATTGTCAAAAAAGGTAACTCACAAGAATTTGAACAAGGCACATGGCTACACCCAAAACTTGCCATTGATTTTGCAAGATGGCTAAACCCACGCTTTGCCGTATGGTGTGATATGCAAATTGAGCAAATGCTCATGAGTTCAGCTAAATCACTCACCGCCCAAATCATCGAAACCACCATTACCTTAAAACACTTTGATGACAACCTATCACATGCTGGTCGGTATTTGGCAACCCATGGCAAACAGACCAAACCACGGCTAAAAGCCAAATTAAATGAGCTATTGGCAAAGGCACAGCCATTTTTACCGTTTATTGAGCTTGGAGGTGTCAGATGAGTTTAAACAACGGCTTAATAGCTTTAACCACTTTAACAACCAAACCGCCCATCTGATGAGCGGTTTTTTAACTCGCCGACATTAATGTCGGCGACATACCCACAGCCCTTGTAAATCAAGGGCTTTTTTAGGAGCAAAACAATGAGTGAAACAACTCTAACCGAACTATCACGCACCGAGGCACAGGTATTACAGAGCTTTATCGCACAGGTGGACTTTTGGAAAAACCAGCATGGCGATAAAGCTGCCACCATTGAAGTCATCTACTACCCTGAGGATGACGGCTTTGAAGTGAGTAACAATGAGCCGAATAACGGCGTGCTAAAACGCAATCGCACCACGGCGTTTCGTGCTGACCTTTTAGCGTGGGCGTCCAATCAACTGCGTCAACTACAAGGCTGGGACAACAGCCAAACGGTCACCGCCTTTATTCTGTCTTTTAAGGACAATCGCTATGGGGTGCGTGCTGCCCTTGCTAGTGAAACCACCGACAAGGCAGATGATGGGGATGATGCTAAGAACACAGATTAACAGCTGATGGCTTTATCATCTGTTCATTGACTGTCTGTCAAGGGGGCAATACCGCCTCTTTGGCAGGTTTAGGAGTAAATCACATGAGTTTTAACACAGACATACAACAAACCACTGTACAAGGCTTTATTACCTTGTATGAGCTGGACGCTCGTAAATTGGGTGGTGAGATTTACCGTTTTCATGGGCATAATGATGGGGTGATTAGATGGCAGGGGCAGGATTTTCATCCCATCGCCATCAAAGCCGATGGGCTTGAGATGCGTTCAGACGGCCGTGCTTCTACCCCTACTTTGATTATTCATAACGACATTGGTGGCATACCCCAAGCCTTACGATTTTTATGCCTAAAGTTCGGTGATTTTGTAGGGGCTAAATTAAAAGTCATTCATACATTAGCAGAATATCTGACCAGTGCTGACGAACAAAACTTTAAAATCCAAAACTGGTACATTGAGCAAAAAACAAGCCAGACCAATGTCACCACCACCTTTGAATTATCAAACCCTGTGGACTTTGAAGGGCAAAAAATCCCTGTGCGTCAAATCACCAGCTACTGCCATTGGGCGGTCTGTGGTCGTTATCGTGGCGAAGAATGTGGCTATATCGGCACCAACCGCTTTACCACAGACGGCAAGCCCACCGACAATCCAGCACTAGACAGATGTGGTGGGCGAATGACCGAATGCAAACTAAGAGATAATGAACAGCGATTTGGCGGATTTCCTGCCGCTGGGTTGGTGGGTTAGTCAAGCGTTTTGGCATACTCAACCAAAGCGATTTTGATTGCCATTGCCTTTGAGCAATCCTTATGAGCCATAATCTGATTTAAGGCATCTAAAACATGAGGCTCAGTATGGCTAATGACAAGTCCGATGCGTGCCAGTGACTTATCAAAATAGTTAGCGGTTGCTTTTTTGCGTGCTTGCGGGCTTGCTTTATCTGCCATAAAAAATCCTTGATTTTTATAAAAATGGTGCTATGATAATGGGTAAGGAGTGGCTAGGCGTTTCCACCTAACCTGCCTTAGTAGCTGCAACTACCTTAGGCTTTTACTGTTAGTAAGCTGGATAGCTTAGCAACAGCAGGGCAATGATGATTGTGAGTCTTAGCATTGCCTTTCCTCCTTATGTTACCGCTAGGCTTGTCCTAGCCCAATCAACACCCCTTGTGTTGATGAAATGTATTGTATTACACTATACAAATAAAGTCAATTAATTTCTGCGTTTTTTCGCAAAATTATTTGGCTTTTTTATTTTATAAGCCTTTGAATTATAAACAAATATTCAGCCGTCCAAGTACAACTTGGGCGGTTTTTTATTGGATAAACCATGCGACTAACTAAAAACCTACAACAACAAATCATAACCCATGCTCAGGATGCATATCCTAACGAGTGCTGTGGGCTTATCATAGATGGGCAGTATTATCCTTGTGCCAACATCGCCCCAAATCCTACCGAGCATTTTGAGATAGACCCCAAAGATTTTGCCCGTGCTGAAAGTATGGGGCAGATACAAGCCATCGTCCATAGCCACCCAAATGGCAATGCCGAGCCGTCCGAGATTGACCGTGTGCAAATGGGCGTACATGGGCTAGATTGGGTGATTTGTGCTTTTGGTTACCACGCTGATGGCAAAGAGTACTTTGATGTCAAATGCCATAAACCCAAAGCGTATCAAGCCCCATTATTAGGGCGTGAGTATCATCATGGCGTACAAGATTGCTATAGTCTAGTACAAGATTATTACAGCCGTGAGCTTGACATCACACTGCCAAGCTTTGCACGATCTGATGACTGGTGGGAAAACCCAAACCATGAACCACTTTATGAAAATAACTTCACCAAAGCAGGTTTTATCAAGATGCAAGACAAAAACGACTTACAAAAGCACGATGTCATCTTGTGCCGTGTTGGGCGTACCCATCATGTCAATCATGCTTTGATTTATGTGGGCGATGGCAAGTTAAAAAGCGAAACCACGCCTGATTGTGTGGGTAATGCCCTAATTTTGCACCACCCCCATGGCAGTCTTAGCGTGCGTGAGATTTATGGTAAGGGGTGGGCAGATAGGACGGCGATGGTGGTGCGTCATCAGTCACTAGGCTAAATCACGACTGGCAAGCTGTGCTAGGTAATTACTACGACTCTTATATAGCGATTTGTGTGCTTTAACCTTTTCGTCAATTTTGACAATCAAGCGACTTGGCAAGGTAACATTAATCTTTTCAGATTTGCCCATATAGGCGGATAAATCAATATCAACCACCGCCCAAATCATACCTTGATAATCAGGATTTTCTTGATGATGAGCAATATCGGTCGCTTGAGGGATATCCTCACCATCATCAGCCAACATATCCAAATGTAAAACAATGGCTTCATAGGCATTTTTAACCGCCTCATCTACTGTATCGCCTGCACTAAAACAGCCTACAATATCAGGTACAATCACGCCATAACACTCATTGGTGCTGACGGGCTTTTCAATGGCGATAGGATATAACATATTTATCTCCTTAGATGATAGCCAATACTGGGTTATTTTAACCCAGCTTGTTTTAAGATTTGCTTAACTGTGCCGATTGGTAAGTCTGACTTGGGGTGAGGTATGGTTACCTTGCCCTGTTTGGTTGGGTGTTTGTAGTGATGATGACTGCCACGCACCGCAACTTCATACCAACCGTCATCAGTGATTAGCTTAATCATTTGACGGCTATTCATCTTAAAGTTCCTTATTGATTTAAGATGGGGTTATTATAACCCTAATTACAAGTTAAATCAAGAGTTATTAGGGTTATTTTATAAAAAAATAGGAAAATCATGAAAACCGTCATTTTACACGGCATTTTAGCCAAAAAGTTTGGCAAATCCTTTGACCTTGATGTCAAAACCGCCAAAGAGGCCTGCCATGCGTTGGCTTGCCAAATCCCTGCCTTTTATGCGTTTATGATGAATGCTGAGAAACAAGGTATTAAATTTGCCATCTTTAACGGCGAAAAACGCACTCAAAAAACCAACATTGGTGAGAAGCAGTTAGACGATATTACTACCGCAAACCACATTCATATCATGCCAAGGGTGGCAGGCTCTGGCGGTAAGACAATGGGCTGGATACAAGTGGTGGCAGGATGGGTATTGGTTGGGGTAGGGGTAGTTACAGGCAATGCTGGGCTAATCGTTGCAGGGGCAGGTTTGATGCTGGGCGGTGTGTCAAGTCTGCTAATGCCTACCCCCAAACTTGACCCCAACAATGAAGATGGCAACCGCCCTAATAATGGCTTTGGCGGTGCGATAACCACAGTGGCACAGGGTAATCCAGTCCCTGTGCTGTATGGCGAGCGAGAAGTGGGCGGATTTATCGCATCAGTGTCAATTATCGCCGAGGATAAGGTGGTGGCAGGCGTAGCAAACACGGCAAATACAAGAGGGTTTTAGACGATGATTAGCGGGGCAAAAAAACAAAAAGGCGGACAACAAAAGCCAAATATTCAAAAAGACACGACAGCAAGTAACGAATTTGTCCAAGCACTCTACGGCTTAGCTGAAGGCGAAATCGCAGGCTTAGTAGATGGTGGTAAATCTATTAAGCTTGACGGTACGCCACTGATTAATGATGATGGTAAGCCGAACTTTGATAATGTGACTTGGGATGTTCGTGTTGGCACATTAAATCAAGACTACATTAAAGGCTTTGGTAGTGTAAGCAATGAGACAAATGTTAATGTAGAATTGCGACACGATAAGCCATTTGTCAAAGCACTCAATAACACTTCATTGGACGCTCTTGTAATTCGCCTTGGCTTTCATGGCTTGCGTGAACAAAAAGATAATGGCGATGTTGTCGGCTACCGCATTGATTATGCTGTCGATGTGCAGACAGATGGCGGAGCGTGGAGCGAGATGTTAAGCACATTCATTCACGACAAAGCAAGCCAGGGCTATAAACGCAGCCACCGTATTGACCTGCCAAAAGCCCGCCGTGGCTGGGTTGTGCGTGTTCGCCGTATCACGCCAAATCGTGATAGTGGGTCGATTGGTGATACGATGAGCGTTGTGGCGATTACAGAAGTGATTGATGCTAAGCTTCGCTACCCAAATACTGCTTTACTGGCATTAAAATATGACGCTGAAATTTTTAGCAATATCGCAAAACTTAGCGTGCGGTTGCGTGGCAAATTAATTCAAGTGCCAAGCAACTACAACCCTGCCGAACGCACTTATGACGGAATGTGGGACGGAGTTTTTAAGCTTGAGCACTCAAACAACCCTGCTTGGGTTTATTATGATATTTGTACGCACAAACGCTATGGACTTGGCTTGTCTGTAGACAAGTGGCAACTGTACCAAATCGCCCAATATTGTGATGAGATGGTTGATGACGGTAAAGGCGGCAAAGAGCCGTGCTTTACTTGTAATGTCTATCTGCAAAAAGCAGAAGATGCTTATCAAGTGCTCCAAAGCCTAGCCAGCGTATTTCGTGGGCTGACTTACTGGGATGGCATGCAGATTGTCGTAGATAGTGACACACCCAAAGACGCCGTTTATACATTCACACGCTCAAATGTCGTCAATGGCGAATTTATCTATACAGGCACACGCCACCGTGACCGCCACACTGTGTTTAAAGTCGCTTTTGATAACCCTGACAACGATTACAAAACCGAATACGAGATGGTGCGTGATGACTATGCGATTGCAAAGTACGGCATCAATATCTTAGATATTAACGCCTTTGGTTGCACAAGCCAATCTCAAGCCCAGCGTGTGGGACAATGGGCGTTAAAAACTGAACAGCTAGAAACCCAAAGCATTGCGTTTAAAACCGGCTTAGACGGATTTATTCCCAAGGTTGGGGAGATTATCCATGTGCAAGACAATCACCGAGCTGGGCGTAAATGTGTGTTGGGACGATGGCCGCTTTTTGGATGGCGTGCATTTTGAATTACCTGCCTAATAATTACCCCCAGCCGTTGCGGTTGGGGGTAATTTTTATTTAACTAAGGCTACGATTAAGGCGATTAGTGCTACTGCTAAGCTTAACCAAGGGAACCATGTGGCTTCTTTTTGGATTTTTAGGGTTTCTGCTCTTAATTTTTCAGCTTCCATTTTGATTCGCTCAAGTTCAGCCATTTTTAGCTCCTGCCCTAAAGGGCATTGGTTAGTTGACTATCAAGAGAGCTTATCTCGTCTTGATGTGTTTATTACATGACTTTTAAAGTCATAAAGCAAGCATTATTTTTAAAAAAAATAAAAAAATTTGGTTGTATGTTGCCAGCTACAGTGCGACTTGCTTTAATTCTGCCAATTTTTTAAGCCACTGCTCATAGGCGGCCGTTTGCTGTGGCAAATAGTTGTAATGGTCATACACTTGTTGCATATTACCCACAGTGTGACCAATCATAATCTCAGCAATGTCACGACTGGTAAAAGCACTGAAATTGGTGCGTGCAGTTCTACGCAGGTCATGAAAGGTAAAGCGTGGCAACTGTATACTACAATGGCGGTCAATCCAATGCATCAGACCTGCAGTGATGTCTAAAAATGCGTTTTTTTCTAGCATTTCACCACGACGGTCGAACAGGTATTCGCTGCGTGAAATGGCGATGGCTTCGTCAATCAAAGCTTGCATAGGCGGCAGAATAGGGCGTATTAACGGTTGCTGGGTAATATGACCTACTTTGTGGTTCTCAGGTGGGACAGTCCAAACACCGTCTTGAAAATCGGTAATTTTAGCTCGTCTAAGCTCGATGCCACGGCAACCAAACATCAAAGCAAGTTCGGTCGCTAAGCGATTACGGTAGCTAATTTTTGAGCCATATAACGCTTTGTAAAATAAGATGATTTCATCATCACTTAAGTATCGCTTACGCTTAACACGGACTAAATTAAAATCACTCAATTCAAGGTCGGCAAGGATGTTATGTGTGACGATTTCACGCTTTTTTGCCCATTTGAGCATTTGCTTGGTATTTGTGAGTATGCGTTCAGCAATGCCTGGAGTTTTTTCAGAAATGGATTCAATGATGATAATATACTGTTGTAAGGTAATGTCATTAATCGGCAGTGAGCCAATGACAGGAAAAACATAGAGCTCAAAGCTACGCTTGATATCGGACGCTTGTTTTTTGGTGATGACTGCTGATTTATCATACCACTGTAAAAAACACTCATAGAAAGTGTCAGCGTTAATATAAGCCTGCTTGGCGATTTGCTCTTCAAGTTTTGGGTCTTTGCCATGCAGGAGCTGTGTTTTGGCAGACAGTGATTTTTCTCTGGCTTGCTTGAGGGATATCAGTGGATAAACACCCAAATCAAACCGCTTTAATTTACCGTTAAATCGATAGCGTAATTGAAAGACAATCTTACCTTTTGGGGAGATGCGTACGCTCATGCCATCACGGTCTGCAATTTCGGTAACTTTATCACGGAGCTTGCCGTTATTTGCTTTTAGCCAAACTTCTGTCAACATAATAATCCTTAGAAATTATGTACACAATTATGTACACAAAATAAGCGTCTTATTATGTGGTATTTTGTTGCAATTTGTCTAGTGTAAAATGCACAAAATATCGAAAAATAAAGGCTTAAAAGTGGCTTTATGTTGCTGTTTGTGATTTGTTGTTTTATATACCATCATTGGTGTGTCCGATGATAGAGATGGTAGTCAGATGAGATGGCGTGGGCATCATAGGTTTTACCAGTCGTGTTGCTGAAGCTTTATGCGTAACTCTTTACGCTTTTTTGCCATTTCGTAGCGTTGTTTGGCAAGAGAATCATCCACAACCAAAGGCGGTACAGGCACAGGCTTACCCGCTTGGTCGACAGCCACCATGCTAAAATAACAACTGTTGGTATGACGTGCTGTGCGAGTTTGGATATTTTCTGCTTCTACGCGTATGCCCACTTCCATCGAAGTGGTGCCGACATGGTTAATACGCGCCAAAAAAGTTACCAGCTCACCAACATAAATCGGCTCTTTAAAAATCACTTGGTCAACCGATAGTGTCACTACATAGCCACCAGCATAACGACTGGCACACGCATAGGCGACTTGGTCAAGCAGCTTTAAGATAGTACCGCCATGCACATTACCTGAAAAGTTCGCCATATCGGGTGTCATCAATACTGTCATGGTCAAATCAGTAGAGGCGATATTTAGGGTGCAAAATCCACTCATAGTAAATCCTAATATTAAGTAATTATAAACAATTTGGTGGCTTGGGTAAGCCTGCAATGCGGTTGACATGCCGAGCAACCAAGCCTGTATTAAACAGTTTTTGTAGCTTTTGATTGCTAATATCAAGGTTGGGCAAGCTTGCCATCAGATACTTAATTAATGGGCGTGTTGATGGACTGTGGTGATAAGTTTCAAAAAAAACACGCACCTCGCCAATGATTTGATAATGCTCGCTTTCAAGTGTTACCCCAATCGTATCCGCAAGTCTTTGTGCGATTTTGGGTGTCCAATCGGTATGATTTTTTAGGTGACCATCGTCATCTAGGCTGGGTAAATGGTTCATAGTGGTGATAATTATCTACTGAAAATAAAGTTTTGAGTCATAGTCATCCAATGCCAAACTGCCTGATTGTAATGATAATTGAATGACCTTATCTAAGGCGTTAACTGCTTGAAAATTATGGTATGCTTTGGGAAGATCATACAGTGCCAAAGACTGTATCATGCCATATATTCGGCTTTTGGGATTATTTAGTAAAACTAAAACTTTTTCACCCAGCTCAATCTGAATATCATGATCAAATGTCGCCAAAGTCAGTGCCAAAGCAATTGCTTCATAGCTGATTAATTCGCTGTCGGTATTGATATGAATTAAAAATTTCATACATTATCCTTAAAACTGTACCACTGATGTTGTATCATCAATCATCATAGCAAGCTCAGACAGTCCAACCAAAGAAAACGGTGGCAACAGATTATCACCGATTAGCCCATGGCGAGTGGCATTTTGGGCATCACAGACACCTCGAGCTAAAGCGGTACTAACGCAGACGGGCAGGGTGATGCCATGATTATTTGATAATGCTTGCCATTGCTTAGCAACGCTTGGTACATCGGCAGTTTGCCACATCAGTCGATTGGCGGTATAAGCCCCATCGCCATAAAAAAATACCGAAATCTGATTACCCAAGTGTAATTGCTTGGTTGCGTATTCAACTGCAAGTTTGCCTGCATGGCTGTGTGGTGATGAAGTAACAAGTAGTAAAATCATAAATTAAGGTCGCTTTTCAATCAACAAATCATGATAATCGTTTATTATAGCCCAAAAATTGGTGTAAAATAAGCCCAAGTCATTTTTTATTGATATATGATTTTAAGGCGGCTGCATGGTTTCTTTGCATTTTATGCCCAATCAAGCTCAGCTTGACTGCTTATCACTGGCAAGCCCATTTGCATCTCAAATTTATCAAAAACACAGCGATGACGCCCAAGCATTTTTGGGAGAATATGGTTTTGAGCGAAGCTTGTCAAGCTTAGATTTTGATGCATTGGTTCGTCGTTTTGTTGGGCTTGGTAAGACCAATTATCTTGATTTTACCAATGAAGAGATGGTCATGTCAGGACTGCGTAAGCTACGCCAAATGCTGATGCTTAAGTGGATTTGGCAAGATGCCTTGTCGGTGATTTCTTTGGAAGAGTTGACGCATGAGTTGTCTGATTTTGCCGACAGCTGTATCCAGTTTTCAAAGGATTTTGTGTATCACAAGCTGACCAAACGCTATGGCGAGCCTATGATTCGCCAAAAAAATAAAACACTCAAAGATGAACTTGCCATCATCGCTATGGGGAAATTGGGCGCACAAGAGTTGAATTTATCCAGTGATATCGATCTAATTTTTGTGCATATCAATAATGGTGAAACGAACGGCAAAAAAGTCATTGATAATTATAAATTCATGCGTGATCTTGGGCGTGGCATAATTAAGCTTTTGGATGAAAATACCGAACATGGTTTTGTCTTTCGAGTGGATATGCGTCTGCGTCCTTGGGGGGATGGCTCACCGCTGGTGATGCATATGGCGGCATTGGATAAATATTTTAGCCAACATGGGCGGACTTGGGAGCGTTTTGCTTGGCTAAAGGCGCGTGTGGTCAATGACATTAGCGATGAATTTGAACAAACGCTTAACCAATTATCAAGAAATTTTGTGCATCGCTATTATATTGATTATAGTGCGTTTAGTGCATTGCGTGAAATGAAAGCCATGATCATCAATCAGCAAATCCAAAGACAGGATTTGGATAATGTCAAGCTTGGCGTAGGCGGTATTCGTGATATTGAATTTATTGTTCAAGCGTTTGCCCTGATTTATGGCGGTCACCATATTCGTATTGCTGAAAATCCTGCATGTCTTGACTGTTTGACGGTATTAACCGAGCTTGATTATATTGATAATGATGAAAGCAAACAACTGGCAGCGGCGTACCGATTTTTACGCCGTTTAGAACACGCTATCCAAGCACGATATGACCAACAAACCCAGTGCTTGCCAAGTGATTCTGATGAGATGCTTGCCATAGCAAAGACCTTAGGCTATGAGTCGGTTAAGGCATTTCGCTCGGTGCTGGATGCCCATCGTTATAATGTCAGCAGACCGTTTGGACGCATGGTAACAGATAGGCAATCCCCCAAGCAAGAAAGCTTGGATACTGCTCAGATTCGGTCGTCATTGGATGATGTGCTGGGGGATAATTCAGCAGTCGTGCTCGATGAGTTTATGAGTTCTCGGTTGGTGATGGGGCTTGATGATGTCGCAAAAGATCGGCTTAATCAAGCCTACCCCATTATCTTACATGCTTTATTGACACACGCCCAAAAAGGCGGTGCGGAGTTGGCAAAAATCGCCTTACCCAGATTGATTGCGTTACTAGAGGCGATTTGCCGTAGGTCAATTTATTTGGTGATGTTGAGCGAAAATCCAGATGCAACGGTGCGTTTAATCCCAACACTATCGGCAAGCTTATGGATCGCCCGAGAGCTTGCACATCATCCCGTACTGCTTGATACATTCCTTCAAAAGCGTTATTTGCATTTGCCTGATAAAGCTGAGCTTACCGACATTCTAAGACAAAGCTTGCTTAGAGTAGAGCCTTTTGATGATGAGGGCTATTTGACCACCATACGATTATTCAAAAAAACTCAAGTTTTAGCAGTAGCCACCGCCGATGTATTAGGTTTGCGGCACACCATGAAAGTATCTGACAGTTTGACTTATATCGCTGAAGTGGTACTTGAGTCGGCATTGTATCGAGTATTTCATGAGTTGTCTGTCAAGCACGGTTTTCCTTTATTAAATACTCATGAGCGTGCAAGCATCGCTGATTGTGGCTTTGCGATCATTGGTTATGGAAAATTAGGCGGTCTTGAGATGGGTTATGCATCGGATTTGGATTTGGTGTTTTTGCATCGCATTGACGAAAAAAGCGAAACCGATGGCGAAAAGCCAATCAGTGGCATGAAATTTGCTTCTCGCTTGATCCAAAAACTCATGAACTATCTGGCAACCCAAACCCGTGATGGGCGTGCTTATGAGATTGATACACGCTTACGACCCTCAGGCAATGCTGGCGTGCCAGTGATTTCTGCCCATGCTTTTAAGATGTATCAAACAGACAAAGCTTGGGCTTGGGAGCATCAAGCTTTGGTTCGGGCAAGGGGGTTGACGGGCGATGTGTTAGTACTGCAAGCGTTTGACCATATTCGCAAGCAGGTCTTAACCACGCCCAGACAAGAGACACAGGTACGCCAAAATGTCATTGAAATGCGTCAAAAAATGCAACATCATTTGGGTACAAAAACGATGCGGCGTGCGTATGGCGAGACTGAGCCGTTTAACCTAAAACAAGATTTTGGTGGCCTGATAGATATTGAATTTTTGGCTCAATTTATGGTACTTGCCCATGCACATAAGCACCCAAATTTGGCAATTTGGCCAGATAATGTACGCATTTTTGAGGAAGTTGAAAAAACGGGTATTTGGACCGCCAATCGCTGTCAAAAGCTGACGCAAGCGTATTTGGACTTGCGTAAAAAAACCCACGAACTGGCCTTATCTGAACAAAAAAATATCGTCGAAGATAAAGAGTGGCATGAGCTACGCCAATTTGTGCGAGAGGTTTGGGAAGATGTCTTAGGCTGATCAATAACATAGCGGTTAATCCAAAAAATTTATGATGAAAAGTGTGTTTTGACATAATAAAAAGCAATCAATTTGGCTAAGAAAACCATTTTATTATTTTTATGGCATCTGATATAATCGCTTGAGATACTAAATGGTAATAATTTTAACAATCGATATGGAGTAATTTATGAGCATGGCAACCCAAGAAGGCAAAATGTGGCTAGATGGTGCCTTAGTAGAGCAGCCAGATGCTAAGGTGCATGTGCTGACTCACAGCTTACATTATGGCTTGGCGGTGTTTGAAGGGGTGCGTGCGTATCAGACGCCAGATGGGCGTACAGCGATTTTCCGTTTACAAGCGCATACAGAGCGTCTATTAAACTCCGCCAAAATTTTTCAATTAAATTGTACTTATGGCTTTGATGAGCTTGTCCAAGCTCAAAAAGATGTTGTGCGTCTAAATAATTTGGCATCAGCATACATTCGTCCATTGATTTGGGTGGGTTCTGAAAAGCTTGGTATCGCTGCCAAAGATAATACCATTCATGCTGCGATTGCTGCATGGCATTGGGGCGCTTATTTGGGCGAAGAAGGTATTAAAAAAGGCATCCGTGTTAAAACCTCAAGCTATACCCATCATCACCCAAATATAACCATGTGCAAGGCAAAAGCTGCCAGTAATTATCCTGTCTCAATCCTAGCCAACCAAGAGGTGACTCGTAATGGCTATGATGAAGCCATCTTAATGGATCCACAAGGTTTTGTCTGTCAAGGTTCTGGCGAGAACCTATTTTTGGTCAAAAATGGCGAGCTACATACCCCTGACTTATCAGGCGGTGCGCTCGATGGCATTACACGCCGCACGATTATTGAGTTTGCCAAAGATTTGGGCATTAAGGTCATCGAGCGTCGTATTACTCGTGATGAGTTTTATTTGGCAGATGAGGTGTTTATGACTGGTACAGCAGCTGAAGTGACACCGATTCGTGAATATGATGATCGTATGATAGGCAATGGTGGTCGTGGTGAATTGACCGAACAACTACAAACTTTGTATTTTGATGTTGTTCAAGGTCGCAGCGATAAGTATCAGCATTGGTTAAGCTATATCGATGAATGATCAGCCATTGCAATCATATCAATCATCTTGAGATTGGTCTTGACAGATTTCTTAATAGTCTTATTAACAGTTAAAAGGCGCTTTGGGTAACTTAAGCGCTTTTTAACTTTAATCAAATTTTAAAATACAAACAGGTTGATGATGAGTCAAAGTGATTTTAATGAAATATTGCTACCTAAACCTGAATATCCTGAAGCATGGGAGTGCTGCGGCAGCGAGTGCGGAGATTACTGTGTTTATGAGATTTATCGGCGTGATAAGATAGACTATGATGCACAACAAAAACGCCTTAAGGAATTTTTGGACAAAAAAACAGCTGAATGATTCGCTGTTTTTATTCAATCAATGGTGGGGACGGAGAGACTCGAACTCTCACACCTTGCGGCGCTGGAACCTAAATCCAGTGCGTCTACCAATTCCGCCACGTCCCCAAATTTGGTTATAAGTTTTACTCGTTTGTGTGCTATTATAGCGGATTTTTATCATTTGACAAGCATTTTATGCAAATTTATTTTTTCAAGGATTTGATATATTGTTATGCTTGATTTTGACAAGTCATCGTGGTATCGCTGGTATTGATGATGGATCTGACATATTCGTCGATTGATTGGTACAGAATTTAGCGGTATAATTAGTCTTAAGTCAATTGCAAATCCTGTCGCTCGGTAGTGATGTCCTCTGGGCGATTTTTTTTTTGACAATTATTTTTAATACAATCTAAAGAATTATTTTTAGTATAATCTATGTTTAATATAATCTAAAGGCAGTTATGCGACATTTTTTATTTGATATCATTTTCACTTTTGTCTGTTTGGTGATTGCAGCATGGTGGGGGTATAGCCATGGTGGCATCTCTGAGATGTTTTTGGCACTGGGCATTACAGCAATTTTGGCAATCATGGAGATTTCATTATCATTTGATAATGCCGTGGTGAATGCCTCTATTTTAAAGGGTTGGAATGATTTTTGGAAAAAGATTTTTTTGACCATAGGTATTTTGATCGCAGTTTTTGGGATGCGATTGATATTTCCAATCGCCATTGTCGCAGTAACTGCCAATTTGGGTATGGGTGAGGTGATTCATCTGGCACTGAATAATCCAGTCCAGTATGCCGAGCATCTTAATGCACATCATGCCGAAATCTCAGCATTTGGGGGAATGTTTTTATTGCTGGTGTTCTTAAATTTTATGTTTGGCGATAAGGATGTGCATTGGTTTAAGTGGCTAGAGTCTCGCTTGGTCAAGTTTAGTAAAGTAGACGCCATGAGTGTGTTTGTTGCGTTGGTTGTTTTGATGATCTCTATGAGCTGGGTAGAAGAAGCAAAGCAAGGCGTCGTCATGGTTGCAGGCATTTGGGGGATTTTGGTCTATTTGGGGGTGAGTGTACTATCGGCACTCCTAGAGGGTGATGGTGACGATAAGGCGGCGGTATATGACGCAAAAGGCCGTGAGATCACAAATACCGCTGGCGTATCATCCACAATCCTAAAGGGTGGTATTGCAGGCTTTTTATATCTTGAGGTGCTTGATGCGTCTTTTAGTTTTGATGGTGTCATTGGTGCCTTTGCTATCACTAATGATGTGATCGTCATTATGATTGGCTTGGCTATCGGTGCGATGTTTGTTCGTTCTATGACGATTTATTTGGTAAACAAAGGGACTTTAAGCGATTTTATTTATTTGGAACATGGTGCACATTATGCCATCGGGGCGCTTGCCATCATTATGTTGCTATCGACACGGTTTCATGTGCCTGAGATTATCACTGGATTGATTGGCGTTGCATTTATTGTGTTGTCAGTATTTAATTCGATTCAATACAATAAAAGACATGCCAACAGTTAAGCCATCAAAAGCCAGTGTTTTACTGGCTTTTTTAATTGGATTTTTAATTAACCAATCATTCAACAGCATCTTCTTGATTTTTTGGCATAGCAGCAATAAAGGCAGGCTGAGTGTTGGCATATTCATAAATTCGGCAAAGTGTTGGATAGGCACTCAGATCCACATTAAAGCGAATGGCGTTGTACATTTGAGGAATTAAAAAACAATCAGCAAAGGTTGGTGTATCACCAAAGCAATATCGGCCCGCTGTTTGGCTTAATGTTGTCTCTAAGGCATCAAAACCCAACTGTATCCAATGTGCGTACCAAGCATTAACACCAGTTGCATCCAAGTGTAGCTTATTTTTTAGATAATTTAATACTCTTAAATTATTGAGTGGATGGATATCGCAAGCGATGTGCTGCACCACACTTAAAATCTCGGCTTTTTTGGCAGGGTCGCTGGGCAGTAGGGCGGGTGTGGGGTGCTTATCCTCAAGAAGTAGCATGATGGCAAATGACTGACCATAGCTACCAGAATCATCCTCCCATGCAGGTACAAGACCTTGGGGGTTGGTTTGGTGATATGCTTTTCAAGCTGTTATTATTACTGATATTGATGAATTTTTCAATCAAAATCAACTCAGTTTTTTATGAGTTACTCAAAACTTGGGCAAATTTGGATGATTATGGCTGATACAAATCGACCACATGACCGACAATAATAATGGCAGGTGCGATAAGATTGGATTGATGCTTTTTATCAATAATATCTGTCAGTGTACCTGTTAGCACCTGCTGGGTGGGTAGGCTGGCATTTGAGATGATGGCGATGGGTAAATCATTTGGCAGGCCAGCACTGATTAAAGAATCAATAATTTTAGTCAGTGCGTGCAGACCCATATAAAACACCAAAGTCTCATCAGTTTGGTAAGTACTATTTAGACCATTAAACGGCTCATTTGTTTGATAACAACCCGTCAAAAATCGTACAGAAGTTGCGATACCACGGTGTGTGAGTGGTATGCCTGCATAACTGCTTGCCGCCAACGCAGCTGTAATCCCACTGACCACCTGATAGGGTATATGGGCAGCTTGGCAGGCGAGCATCTCTTCACCGCCTCGCCCAAAGACAAATGGATCACCACCTTTTAGGCGTAATACCCGATGCCCCTGTTTGGCATAATCAACTAATAGTTGGTTGATTTCATCTTGAGTTTTGGTGTGATCTTTTCTTTTTTTGCCCACAAAAATCTTTTGGCTATCACGGCGACAAAGCTCTAAAATGTCATTTGATACCAGTGCGTCATAAAGTACGATATCTGCTTGTTGCATGAGCCTGAGTGCCTTAAAAGTCAATAAATCTGGATCGCCTACCCCTGCACCCACAATATAGACCTCACCCAAGCGGGTATCATGATTTTTAAATTGATTAAGCTCATCGCTGAGTGTGCCAATTGTTTCATCTTTTAAGGCACGATCAAAAATTGACTCCCAAAAATATCGGCGTTCAGTGATGGTGGGTAGAGAGTTTTTGATGGTATCTCGAAATTTACCTGCTTTGTCTGCAAGCTCTCCTAAGCGACTGGGCAATGATGATTCAATTTTGGCTCTAATCAAGCGTGCAAGTACAGGCGCTTTGCCATTACTGGATACACCAATCACGATTGGGTTTCTATCTACAATAGCAGGAAAAATATAATCACACAAATCTGGCGTATCGACAATATTAACCGGCACACCATACGCTTTTGATGCACGATGAATGACCAAATTTACTTCATGGTCATCGGTTGCACCGATCACTAAAGTGGGTGTATGCTGATTAAGATCGATTGGTTCAAAGGATTTTTGAAAAAATACATGATGATGAGACTGTAAAAAATCCAAAAATTCAGCCTCAAAATGTTTCGCAATCACCACAAGCTTTGCTTTAGCCTTTGCCATTAATTGTGCTTTTCGGTAGGCGATATCGCCCCCACCGACAATCAGCACGGTTTTGTTATTTAGGTTAAAAAATAATGGCAAAGTATTCATAATGCTCACTTTATTATTTTAATATTAACTAAATAACGGTAAGTGACTAACAGCCTTACCATCATAACCAGTTGCCAAATCTTGCAAAGTTTTTGTTAGTGTCTCAACATTGGTTTCATCGACCAAAAATGCCGTCGCACCAGATTTGACAAAGTAATTGGCCTGATCAAGGGCAAATTCACCGCCTACAATAATCTCACCTTGAAAACCTTGATGTCTAGTATGGCGAATTAGGCTAAAAATACGACCGTCCATAAAGTTAGCAACCAAAAAAATAAGGCAATCTTGGTGAGCGATGGCAGATTCAATGTCATTGGGCGTTGCGTCAGCTGTCAGTGCTTGGCTTAGATCAAGCGTGGCAGGTTCTGAATTGGTATGGCGATCAACTTTGATTGTACTCATGATTTATCCTGAATATAAAAAATTCATATATTTTATATTATCTTAAATATTTATGAGATAATTAGTGATAGACAGCTGTTTTAAAGGGTGTTATACCAAGTCTTTCAATGACTTGAGCGAAGCTTTCGATATGTCCATGGCTTTCTATACGCTCATTTTTATAGACATTTACAATGGTGGCGATGGTTTGAGCAACTTCGTCAGCAGCGACAGCACGCCCAAGGATTTGCCCCAATTTGGCATGCTCGCCTGAATTGCCGCCCAAGCTAATTTGATACCAATGCTCGCCTTTTTTATCAACACCTAAGATACCAATATCGCCCACATGATGATGTGCACATGCATTCATACAGCCTGACATATTTAAGCGAATGTTGCCTAAGTCATACAGATAGTCTAAGTCATTGAATTGTTTTTCGATGGATTCGGCGATATTGTGGGTGGTGGCATTGGCAAGCGCACAATAATCAAAGCCAGGGCAGACGATCATATCGGTTAAAGTGCCGATATTGGCACGAGCAAGGTCAAGTGCACTTAATTTTTGCCAAAGTATGTATAAATCAGTTATTTTAACATCGCTAAGTACCAAATTTTGCTGATGTGTGGCACGAATCTCGCCCAAGCTGTATTCATCTGCCAAATCTGCCAGTGCAAACATTTGTGCATCGGTAATGTCGCCTGCAGGCACATAGTTACCATCAACAACGCCAGCCTTTAATGAGATGACAACGGCTTTATAGCCATTGATTTTGTGGGCAACAGTGTTATGCTCATACCAATTGTAAAAATCCTTATCAGCCAAAAACTCATCTAACTGTGTTTGTACTGCCAAGCGATCAATCTGCTCATAAGCTGGGGTAGTAAAATAGCTTTCGGCTTTAGCAAAATGTGCCTCACTTAATGTCAAATCACCATCTTTTAAAGTTTGCCATTCATCATTGACTTTTTGGATAAAGGTATCTTTGCCTAAGCTTTCTACCAAAATTTTGATGCGTGCTTTATATTTATTATCTCGGCGACCTTCTAAATTATAAACACGCAAAATGGCATCAAGATAACTCAGCAAATGCCTGCGTGGTAAAAATTCATGAATCAACTTCCCGATAATCGGTGTGCGACCCAAGCCACCGCCAACAATGACCTCAAAACCGATTTCGCCATCACGCTCCACCAAATGTAAACCGATGTCATGCACCTGTGTGGCAGCACGGTCGGTTCTTGTGCCGATGACGGCAATTTTAAATTTGCGTGGCAAAAAGGCAAATTCAGGATGAAAAGTACTCCACTGGCGGATAATTTCGCAATAAGGGCGTGGATCGGCAATCTCCTCGGCATGAATGCCAGCATAAGGATCGGTGGTGGTGTTGCGAATACAGTTACCTGAAGTTTGAATGGTATGCATTTGACTGGCGGCTAATTTTGCCAAAATATCAGGCACTTCTTCAAGTTTTACCCAGTTTAATTGTAAATTGGTGCGTGTGGTAAAATGCCCATAACCTTTATCATAATCACGTGCAATCTCTGCCAAAGTACGCAGCTGATGACTGCTCATTAAGCCATAAGGAATCGCAATACGCAGCATTGGCGCATGACGCTGAATATAAAGACCATTTTGCAGACGCAAAGGTAAAAATTGCTCTTCAGGCAGCTCACCTGATAAAAAGCGTTCAGTTTGGCTGCGAAATTGTGACACCCGCTCATCGACGAGCTTTTGGTCGGCATAGCTGTATTGGTACATTCATATATCCTATTTTGGCTTAGCTGATTTGTTTTGCATTATGTTAAGTGTTTGATACCAAAAATTTAAATTCAAAAATGGAATATGGGTAGTGATTTTGGGGATATTATCGCCATGACCAATCATAAAAAACGCCCCATGTAAAAGCCAAGGCGTTTTTATCATGACTGATGGGTTAATTTGTTCCAAATTCTCGACGCTTTTTGGCAAAAAAACGATCCAATCTGTCCATGGCATCTTCTAAATCAATAAGATTTGGTAAAAATACGACTCGGAAATGATCGGGCTGATCCCAGTTAAATCCTGTACCTTGGATTATCAATACTTTCTCTTCAATGAGTAGATCCATCATAAATTTCATATCATTATCGATAGGGTAGATATCACGGTCAATCTTAGCAAAGCAATAAAATGCACCTTGGGGCATGGTGCAGCTGATGCCTTTGATGGCATTCAGACGCTCAACCGCTAAATTACGCTGCTTATATAAGCGTCCTGTCGGTGCAGTCAAAGCTTGCATTGATTGATAGCCGCCCATGGCTGTTTGGATGGCGTACTGGGCGGGAACATTGGCACACAGACGCATACTTGCCAGCATGGTCAGCCCTTCAATAAAATCGGTGGCATGGTGTTTTTTGCCCGAAACCATAAGCCAGCCTGCGCGATAGCCTGCAATGCGATGTGACTTGGATAGCCCATTATAGGTTAGAACCAAACAATCATTTGTGATTGTACACATGGGGGTATGCGTGACGCCATCATATAAAATGCGGTCATAAATTTCATCTGCCATAATCACCAAATCATATTTTTTGGCAAGTGCAGCAATGCTTTTTAGGATTTCATCAGTATAGACCGCACCTGTTGGATTATTGGGGTTAATGATAACAATACCCTTGGTGCGTGATGTGATTTTGCTTTCAATGTCTTTTAAGTCTGGTTGCCAATGATCATCTTCAAGACAGCGATAATGTACCGCTTTACCGCCTGCTAAATTTGCCGCTGCCGTCCACAAAGGATAATCAGGCATCGGAATTAAAATCTCATCATCGTCATCAAGTAGCGCTTGCATGGTCATGACAATCAATTCACTGACACCATTACCGATATAAACATCATTGACATCTATCGCAGATAACAGCCCCTTGCCTTGATAATATTGCAATATCGCTTTTCTGGCGGAAAAAATTCCTTGAGAATCAGAATATCCAGATGCTTCAGGCAAATTAAGCGCCACATCACGAACAATTTCTTCAGGAGCTAATAGCCCAAAAGGGGCAGGATTACCGATGTTGAGCTTAATAATCCGCTGGCCTTCAGCTTCCATACGGTTGGCGGTTTGTAGTAACTCACCACGAATATCGTAGCAAACATTGGCAAGTTTATTGGATTTTTTTAAGGGCTTGGTTTGGGGCATGATGGCGTATTCCGATGATAAAATAATGGGCGTTTGATTAACAGATGATTTGATGAGGGTTGATTTTGGCCAAATTTCATTAACGGTTTTTTGTTTGGTTGTCTGTAAGGTCAAATGATCACCACTTATAAGATAACTTTCACTGACACCCAAAGCTGCCGCTAATATGGGTAATTTACTCATGACAATGCCATTTTTACCGCATTCCCAATTGGCGATCGCACCACGACTGACAGGCACGCCAAGCTCACTCATCTTAGATGCCAAGGCTTCAGCTGATAGCCCCAAAGCTTTTCGCCGTAATTTTAGTCGCAAACCTTGTTTTATGATGGTATTTTGTGGGTCATTCATGGTAATATATCCTATATTGCAATTGATGATTTTATGCCATAAAATCATCAATTGCAAGTTATACTTTACAAATTTGATTAATGAATTAAGATTTTGATATGCAAGTAAATCTTGCATACTGATGAAATTTGAAGGAGTGAGTGATGAATCCGCTTGACAAAGCAGTGATAAATACGATGAGTGAGGCAGATTGGCAAAATCGCTTGGATGATTTGTCATATTATGTCCTAAGACAAAAAGGCACCGAGCAAGCTTTCACAGGGCTTTATACCGATACCGAAGTGGAGGGTATTTATCGCTGTAAGGGTTGTCATACGCCACTATTTGATAGCAGTGCCAAATTTCATTCAGGTTGCGGCTGGCCAAGTTTTGATAAGGTTATCGCCGATAATGTCGTTGATGAAACGCTGGATTTATCGCATGGGATGCGTCGCATCGAAGTCACTTGCCATCATTGTGGTGGGCATTTGGGTCATGTTTTTCCAGATAATTATGTCACCGATACGGGGCTTAGATATTGTATTAATTCAGCAGCGGTTGTACTTGATAAAACCTAAAGCGATTTTAATCTATATGTTGAGTAAAAATTTTTAGTCAAAATATGGATTAAAATATAGATTTTTTGTATTTTTTTATATATAATAAGCAAAATCTACGATGAGCGAGTGATTATGAATCCACATAACTTTATCTTGGCAGAGACGCAGGGTGAGTTATTTGTTTTAATCATTCGCTTTTTTGTGGAAAAAATCAGACAGTAATGATAATTTTTTAGCGGTCAATCGCTAAAAAATTTTATCTAAAATTTGGTAAATTGCAAATTGCTTAATAATTAATTTATAATATTTTATCATATAAAAGTTTAATACTAATAAAAAATTCGGGTGAAATTCATGACAGCTCAAATAGCAAAAAAAGCCATTTTAGCCCTCGCTGACGGTACAATTTTTCACGGCATCAGCATTGGTGCAATGGGCAGTAGCGTTGGCGAAGTGGTATTTAACACCGCCATGACAGGCTATCAAGAAATCCTAACCGACCCAAGTTACGCCAAACAGCTGGTTACCTTAACCTACCCACACATTGGCAACACAGGCACCAACAGCGAAGATGGCGAGTCTGGCAGTGAACATCGCATTTGGGCATCAGGGCTGATTATCCGTGATGCCACCATCATCAGTTCAAGTTTTCGCAACGATGAATCACTCACCGATTTTTTACAACGCCATGACACCGTTGCCATCGCCGAAATTGACACCCGAAAGCTGACCCGAATTTTGCGTGATAAAGGGGCTCAGCACGGTTGTATTTATGCCATAGACAGCGACTCGGACATCACAGCTGACGATGAAAACAAAGCGGTGCAACTTGCCAAAGAGTTTGCAGGCTTGACGGGGCTTGATTTGGCAAAAGAATGCTGCCACCCACAAGGATTTGAATGGACACAAGGCACTTGGGAACTTGCTGACAACCCTGCCACCACCGCCAAATATGGCAAAACAGACAGCCCAACAGGCGGGTATTTTAAACAGCTTGGCAAACACATTAGTAAAAAATTTCATGTGGTTGCCTATGATTTTGGCACAAAAACCAACATTCTACGCATGCTGGTGGATAGGGGTTGTCATGTGACGGTTGTCCCTGCCCAAACACCAATTAGCGAGGTTTTGGCAAAAAACCCTGATGGTATTTTTCTCTCCAACGGCCCTGCTGACCCTGCCGCCTGCACCTATGCCATTGACAATATCAAGCACATCATTGAGCAAACGGAGATTCCAACTTTTGGTATCTGTTTGGGGCATCAATTATTGGGCCTGGCCAGTGGGGCAAAAACCATCAAAATGAAATCGGGGCATCATGGGGCAAACCACCCTGTGCAAAATTTGGCAGATGGTACGGTGATGATCACATCACAAAACCATGGCTTTGCCATTGATGAAGCGACCTTACCTGCCAATGTTAAAGCCACGCATCGCTCACTGTTTGATGGCACAAATCAAGGCATTGAGTTGACCGATAAACCTGCATTTGGCTTTCAAGGACACCCAGAAGCCAGCCCCGGTCCACATGATTGTTCGGTGTTGTTTGATAGATTCATTATGGAAATACAAAAGGCGAAAGTGTGAATTTGGGCAGTGACATTTTGAACGGTAAATTGGGTGAATTTGCTTTATGGAACGCACCATCTAAAATAACTTGCTCTTTTGGAAAGCTGTTATGAATTTTAATAATCGTGAATACCGTGATAAATGCCGTGCTTTAACATTAAAGCTGATGAGTGATAATAAAGTTCGTAAACGCCAAGAGATTTATCAAGGTGTCATTCAATTGGGGGAATTTTCTGATGAAATTTTAACTTTGCGTTTTAATAGTGGTCAGCCAAAAGTAGAAAATGCCATCGCTTGGTCAATCAGTTCTCGAACCAAAGCAGGCATCTTAAATCGCATCAGTAAAGCCACCTATCAAATCACACCCATTGGTTTAAAAATGGCGACACTGTGGCAAAATAAAACACACATTAGCGAAAAACTGTATGATGAAGCTGATTTACCTGATTGGAAAAGTTATTTAAAAAGCAGAGCAGAAATTAAACGCAAGAAAAAACTGTCAGATAAGACCAGCATTGAAACTGATGATAATGATGACATGGATTTTGAAACCCAAGCCAAAAATGCCATTAAAAATCTTGAAACAGAAATTTCAGTTGAACTGTTAAATAAATTACAAAAAGGCACGCCTTTATTTTTTGAAAAATCGGTATTAAAGTTATTGCTTGCCATGGGATATGGCGGTAAAGAAAACTTGTTTGAACATACTGGCAAATCACACGATGGTGGCATTGATGGGGTCATCAAACAAGACCCATTAGGCATTCAAAATATCTACATTCAAGCCAAAAGATATGCCAGTGATAACATGATTGGTTCAAAGAATTACAATCCTTTTCAGGGGCATTACAGGGCAATGGCGTGGAACGGGGTGTGTTTATCACCACATCATCATTCACCAAATCCGCCCAAGGATTTTCTCAAAAATTATTGGGCAGAATTGTCCTGATTGGTGGACAAGAGCTGGTTGGTTTAATGATTAAATATAAAGTGGGCATTCAAGTCAAAGAAGTGCTTGAAATTTGTGAAATTGATGAAGATTTTTTTGAATGAATATGCCCATCATGTTTGCTGATAAATTCAACCTAACTCTTGAACAAAATCGGTTTTTGGCGAAAAAACATCGTTGAAGTCATTCACAGCATGTCACGCTTGGAAAATATCAATACCACTTTTCCCCAGAGCAAAACCATTATTGATGGCATGAGTGTGAGTGGCATTTCAACCCATGACATGCAAGTGCTGTTAAATCTAAAAAATGCGTGGCAATTTATTTTATCATCGGACAGTCAATTTGACTTGGCATTTGCGTGCAAAGTCAATGGTTTTGTGGCATACAATGAAAGTTTGGCGTGGGGCGAGCTAAGAACTGGCAATGTTTGCATTAGTGGCGTGAGTTTTGTGCCAGACATTCTGCTTAAAACAAGGTTGAACAAGCGTTAAATGAATTGAATCACTTACCCATATCAAACACGCATCATATTTTAAGAACCATGTATTATATGATGCGACATCAATTATTTTGGGACGGTAATAAACGCATAGCAATGATTTGTGCCAATTACGAACTTATCATGGCAGGTTGTGGCATGTTAAATATCAATGAAAATCAACTTGAAACATGGCATACATTATTATCAGCATTTTATGAAAGCAATGATGATAACAAGATTGTGGCGTGGACTTATGAGAATTGTTTATATGGCATGACAGTCTAAAACATCATTCATTAAAAATACCATTAATCCGATTTATATTTTTAATTTCAATGGAAAAAACATCAATGACAATGATTTTAAGCATTTTAATCCTATTTTTTATCATCAGACTGTTATTTTTAGCCGTCTCCATTAAACATGAAAAAGCCTTGATTGCCAAAGGGGCAATACAATACGGAAAAACCAATTCTACGGTGCTTGCGGTGGTTCATACGCTTTATTATTTGGCATGCTTTATCTCGGTATGGCTTTCTGACACTGCTTTTAATGGCATATCCTTGGTTGGCACGCTGATGGTAGGCGCTTCATTTGTGATATTGGCGTTGATTATCAAGCAGTTGGGGGAGATTTGGACGGTTAAAATCTATATTTTGCCAGAACATCAAATTAATCGTTCGTGGTTATTTAAAACATTTCGCCACCCCAATTATTTTTTAAACATCATACCTGAACTGATTGGCATCGCCTTATTGTGTCAAGCGTGGTATGTTTTATTGATTGGCTTGCCCATTTATTTGCTGGTCTTATTTAAGCGTATCCGTCAAGAAGAACAAGCGATGGCAACACTTTTTTAACCCATTTTATCAATCAAAAAAATTATCAATAATTTATCAACAAAGAGAACCGCCATGCCAAAGCGTACCGACATTAAATCCATTCTTATCATTGGGGCAGGTCCCATTGTCATCGGGCAAGCCTGTGAATTTGACTATTCAGGCGCCCAAGCCTGCAAAGCCTTAAAAGAAGAGGGCTATCGGGTGATTTTGGTAAACTCAAATCCTGCCACCATCATGACTGACCCGTCCATGGCTGATGCCACTTATATTGAACCGATTACCTGGCAGACGGTAGAGCAAATCATTGCCAAAGAGCGTCCTGATGCCATTTTGCCAACCATGGGTGGACAAACGGCACTTAACTGTGCGCTTGACCTTGACAAACATGGCGTGCTTGCCAAATATGGCTGTGAGCTGATTGGGGCGACCAAAGAAGCCATTGAAAAAGCCGAAGACCGTGAACTGTTTGATAAAGCCATGAAAAAAATCGGTCTGGAATGCCCCAAAGCAGAAATTGCACAGAGCATGGATGATGCTTTTGCCATTCAAGCTAAGGTTGGTTTTCCGTGCATTATCCGCCCATCATTCACCATGGGGGGTTCTGGGGGTGGCATTGCTTATAACCGTGAGGAATTTATTGAGATTTGTGAGCGTGGGTTTGACTTATCACCCACCCACCAGCTGCTCATTGATGAGAGTTTAATCGGTTGGAAAGAGTATGAAATGGAGGTGGTGCGTGATAAAAAAGACAACTGTATCATCGTCTGTTCCATTGAAAACTTTGACCCCATGGGTGTACATACAGGCGATTCCATCACCGTCGCCCCTGCCCAAACCTTAACCGACAAAGAATACCAAATCATGCGTAATGCGTCCATCGCTGTGTTGCGTGAGATTGGTGTGGAGACAGGTGGTTCAAATGTCCAATTTGGCATCAATCCAAAAACAGGGCGTATGGTGGTGATTGAGATGAACCCACGAGTCAGCCGTTCATCAGCATTGGCATCTAAGGCGACAGGCTTTCCCATTGCCAAAATCGCTGCCAAACTTGCCGTCGGCTATACCCTAGATGAGCTAAAAAATGACATCACAGGGGGCAAAACTCCAGCGAGTTTTGAGCCTGCCATTGACTATGTGGTTACCAAAATGCCACGCTTTAACTTTGAAAAATTCCCCCAAGCTGAGAGCGTGCTAACCACTCAAATGAAATCGGTTGGCGAGGTGATGGCAATCGGGCGTAATTTTCAAGAATCCATGCAAAAGGCACTGCGTGGTCTGGAAATAGGGGTGACAGGATTTGATGAGCAATTAGACTTTGAACAAAATGATGACAGCATCATCAGCACCTTAAAACTCAAACTCAAAACCCCCACCCCAGAACGCATTTTTTATATCGCTGATGCGTTGCGTTTTGGCTTATCGGTTGATGATGTTTTTGCTGACACCAACATTGACCCATGGTTTTTGGTGCAAATTGAGGACATTGTTCATACAGAAAATCAGCTAAAAACCCTTGGCATGGGCGACTTAACCCCCAATTTGCTACGCCGTCTTAAACGAAAAGGACTCTCTGATGCACGCATTGCCAAATTGATGGGCGTGTCTGAAAAACAATTTCGCAAAACCCGTTGGAACATGGGCATTTATCCTGTGTATAAACGGGTGGATACTTGTGCCGCTGAATTTGAAACATCAACCGCTTATATGTACTCAACATATGATGAAGAGTGCGAGGCCAACCCATCAAATAAAGACAAAATCATGGTCATCGGTGGCGGCCCGAACCGTATCGGACAAGGCATTGAGTTTGATTACTGCTGCGTCCACGCCGCCCTTGCCATGCGTGAAGATGGCTATGAAACCATCATGGTGAACTGTAACCCTGAGACCGTTTCAACCGACTATGACACATCAGACCGTTTGTATTTTGAGCCAATCACCCTAGAAGATGTGCTTGAAATCGTACGCACCGAACAGCCCAAGGGTGTGATTGTGCAATATGGCGGACAAACGCCACTAAAACTTGCCCGTAGCCTAGAACAAGCAGGCGTTCCCATCATTGGCACAAGTCCTGATGCCATTGACCGAGCCGAAGACCGTGAACGCTTTTTGCAGATGATTAACAAGCTAAACCTCAGACAGCCCAATAATAGCATTGTCAAATCATCAGAAGAAGGCATTCGTGAGGCGGCGAAAGTGGGCTACCCCTTAGTTGTACGCCCATCATATGTTTTGGGTGGTCGTGCCATGGAAATTGTCTATAACGAAGATGAACTTAAACGCTACTTGCGTGATGCGGTGCAAGCGTCTCATGAAGCGCCTGTCCTGCTTGACCATTTCTTAGATGATGCCATTGAGGTGGATGTGGATTGCGTATCGGACGGCAAAGAGGTGGTGATTGGTGGCATCATGCAGCACATTGAACAAGCAGGCGTGCACTCGGGCGATTCTGCTTGCTCCATTCCGCCTTACTCATTAAGTGATGACATTCAAGATGACATGCGTCGCCAAACCGTCGCCATGGCAAAAGAGCTTGGTGTGGTCGGCTTGATGAATGTACAATTTGCCATCAAAGGCGAAACAGTCTATGTCTTAGAAGTCAATCCAAGAGCGTCTCGTACCGTGCCATTTGTCTCCAAATGTATCGGCGTGTCTTTGGCAAAAGTCGCCGCTCGCTGTATGGCAGGACAGGCTTTGGCAGAGCAAAACTTCACCCAAGAGATTGTACCAAGTCATTATTCAGTCAAAGAAGCGGTATTTCCTTTTGCCAAATTTCCAGGCGTTGACCCCATTCTTGGCCCTGAGATGAAATCTACAGGTGAGGTGATGGGTGTGGGGCAGACCTTTGGTGAGGCGTATTATAAGGCAACACTGGGCAGTGGTGATAGATTGACAGGGCTGCCACAAGAGGGGGAGACCAAAACGGTCTTTATCTCGGTGCGTGATAGCGACAAAGCGGGCGTGGTAGATGTGGCAAAACGCTTGGCAGGCTTTGGTTTTAACATCGTTGCCACAGGCGGTACACATGATATGCTGGTAGGTGCTGGCGTAGCGTGTAAGCGTGTTAATAAAGTCAGTGAAGGTCGCCCTCACATCGTGGATATGATGAAAAATGGCCAAATTCACCTTGCCATTAATACCACAGAGGGCAAGCAGGCATTAAAAGACTCGTTCCCAATTCGCCGTGAAGCCTTGCAAAATAAAATACTGGTTGCAAATACACTCAACGCAGGGCGTGCGGTGTGTGAAGCCTATGAGACAACTTTGCCGTTTGATGTTTATAAGCTGCAAGATTTGTATGCTTCATAAAAGTATTGGGATAAATTTGCTCACGCATTTGTGTTGAGCAAATTTATGTTACTTGATGCAACTTAATATTTGTACTTTGGAGTATTTACCAAATTAAGCTTGCATTTTTTCTAAAACTCAGTACAATATATTAATAAATCTGATTTAACAAAATCTTGCCAGATATCGTATTTGGCAAGTTTTTTTACATTTTTAATATTTTTATTTAAATGATTTTTTGGGTTAATGTTTGATGAATTAACTTAAATTGATTTAAATCATAAACATTGAAAGGAAAATTATGCAACGCTATCCAATGACGCCAGAAGGGCACAAAGCGCTTGAAGATGAGCTAAAACAGCTAAAAACCGTTGAGCGTCCACGCATTACCACCGCAATCGCCGAAGCTCGTGAACACGGTGATTTAAAAGAAAATGCCGAATACCACGCCGCCCGTGAGCAACAAGGGTTTTGTGAAGCTCGCATTCGTGACATCGAAGCCAAACTTAGTGGGGCTCAAATCATCGACCCTGCTAAACTGCCCAAAGAGGGACGAGTGGTATTTGGGGTGACTGTTGTGCTTGAAAACATGGATGATGGTGCTAAGCGTCGCTATAAAATTGTCGGTGATGATGAAGCAGACTTTAAAGTCGGTAAAATCTCGGTCAATTCACCGATTGCGCGTGGTCTTATCGGTAAATCTGAAGGTGATGAAGCCAAAATCCAAACGCCCAGTGGACTGGCTGAGTTTGAGATTTTGGAAGTGATTTATGCATAATCATTAGAGATTTTTATGAAACATTTACACATGCTTTTGGCGATTATTGTGCTGTTTATTTTTATATTACAAGCATTACCAATGTTTATGGGCAAAACACCAAAAGCATCCAATACCCTCAAAATCTTAAATCATGTATTTTATACAGCGGTTATTTTGACTGGATTGGGATTATTTTGGCAGATTTATCAGGTTGCAGGTACTCAGCATTGGGCACTTGCCAAGTTGGTTTTACTGATTGTTGCTGCGTCCGCCACCATTAAGGCACAGCGTCATTATACCAATACCCCATCCCAAGCCAAAGCAGGACTGATGATTGCTTCGGTGGCTTATGTGGGTATTATTGTATTGGCGATTACTAAGCCAACGCTATTTTGATTGAGTCATCTGAATTTACAGTTAAAACGGCTAAAGGTTTTTAGTCGTTTTTTGATAATTATTGATTTATAATATTAATTTAAAATATTATAAATTATATTATGCTGTTATTTTTATTTTGGCAAAAAACTTTGACAAAAAAATACAAAAGCTCAATTATTGTGGGTTTTGCGTTAACTGCTCCCATGTTACAATAGGGTATTTGTCATTCAAATTTGGACAAAATCATTTGCCAAATCTGCTTAATAAATCATTCGGTACTGGAGTATGACTGTGACGATAGCAATCAATTCACAAAATCAAAAACCCATCAAGCGATTGGGCTTGATTTTTGGTGTGATCACCACTTGCATTTTGGCAGGATGTGCCAGTAAGCCAACCTATAATAGTACCTCAGGTTCGGGCAGTCATCGTACTTCAGGTTCAGGTGGTTTGGCAATAGGTTCACAGGTTATCACGGACAGTCAGGGCGTACCAAATCGCTATCAGGTGAAGCAGGGCGATACTGTCAGTAAGATTGCTCAGCGTTATGGATTAAATTGGCGTGAGATTGGACACATTAATAATCTAAATAGCAGTTATACGATTTATACAGGTCAATGGCTGACTTTATGGTTAGGTGATCTCAAGGTGCGTGAGCGTAGTATCAGCTCTGGTGTGAATACAGCTCACACACCTTCGCCTGTGGCGGTTCAGTCAAGCAGACCACCAGTACAGCAGTATCCTGCCGTACAAAAACCCACGCCACCTGTTGTTGTGGTAAAAAAACCCACACCGACTCCGCCTGTGGTTCAGCAGCCAGCACCAGTTGCCCCACCAGTGACAGAAGCACCATTTGCCACGGGTAGCTCAGGGGTGATGCAATTTCGCTATCCTGTTGGTGCGACCAATCCAGTGGTTCGACGCTTTGGTACGGCGACAGTGGCCGGCTCAACTGTTACCAGTAATGGCATGTGGTTTTCTGGACGAGATGGCGATTTAATTAACGCCAGTAATGCAGGCACAGTCATTCAAGCTGATCACAATATGGACGGGGCGAGTATTGTGATTCAGCATACCAATGGATTTGTTTCAAGCTATATCCATATTAAGGACGCTCAAGTTAAAACAGGCGATACGGTGCGTACCGGTCAGCGTATTGCAAGCATGAAAAATCAGCCAAGCGGTGCGGCACTATTTGAATTTAGAATTTCTAGAAATGGCGTGTATGTTGATCCATTGACAGTACTTAAATAGCTTTATATATAAGCTAGCCAGATTTTATATCTTAGTTAGCTTTGCTTAAATTCCCAAGATGATTTTATTTGCCTTAATAACCTGAGTAAAAAATACCGAAGTATAAATCTTCGGTATTTTTATTTTTATTTATTCATAAATTTTAATATAAGCACTTGAGCGTAATTCTTGCAACCAATCTTCTTGAGCCTGTGGTGCGCTGCGCAAGAATAGATATTCGTGTGCAGCGTTGCGTCGATATTGCTCGGTAATATCATGTTGTTTAATATCGTTGACTTTTAGGATATGCCAACCAAATTGAGAGCGAAATGGTGTTGAAAAATCACCTTTTGCTGTATTTTTCATCATGGTTTCAAATTCTGGCACCATATCGCCTTCATTAACCCAGCCTAAACTGCCATGTTGTGAAGCTGAACCTGTGTCATCTGAATAAGTTGCCGCCAAGGTCCCAAAATCGGCACCTTGTTGTAATTGTTGATAAATGGCATTGATTTTTTGTTCAGCGATATCACTGCTTTGATTGCTATCAATACGAGCCAAAATATGGCTGGTTTGCCATTTAGGTACGATGACTTGATTTTGTTGTTGCTTATTAACCACTTTGACGATATCAATACCATTTACGGTAACGATCGGCGTTGATGTTTGTCCAATAGTTAGCTTATCTACTTTGGCAGCAATGGCTGGCGGTAGAGCGGTGGCATTAATCAGCCCAGTATCAGCACCTTGAAGATCGGGCGTATAATCACCACGAGCATTTTGCATGGCTTGATCCAAATTCATGCCAGCATCTAAAGAAGATTTAACACGCTCAGCAACTAAGGCGGCCTGCTGGCGGTTTTGCTCGCTGGCAGTATTATCAAGATAAGGCACACGAATATGTAAAAGGCGGTACTGAACTTGATTTAAGCGTGCTGATTCAGGACTGCTTAAAAAAGCATCAATCTGATCGTCGGTAATACGTACACGGCTTTGAATCTGATTTTGCCATAATGCTTGTATGGCGGCATCTTGAATTAAGTTTGCACGCAACGCAACATAACTGCCTGCACGCTCGGCATCAAGTTTGGATTGAAACTCTGATAAACTATTCACGCCTTGGGATTGGGCAATTTGTAATAACTGCTGATCAATCACCTCATCATTTGGAATGACACCAGCACGATTAATGATGGCAAGCTGAAGTTTTTCATTGATTAGCTCATCTAAAGCCAGCGTTTGTGCTTGATCTTGAGTGACATTGCCGCCGTTTTTTTGGATTTCAGTTGCGACCAGCTCAGTGGCTTGATTGAGCTCACTTTTTAAAATAATTTCATCATTGACAACAGCGACAATACCGTCATGACTATTTCCGCTGATTGATGCTTGTGACACAAGGCTTGTGCAGCTGATGACAGCAGCGGTTAAAGTTTTGATGATAAATTTACCTTGCATTGGATAATCCTTAATTGTGAATAATAAAATATCAACTTAAATGCGTAGAGTTTAGCACTTGTCTGCTTGAGCGTCAAACCAAACGGCATAGTATTTGCTGATATGGTGGTATGAATTTTAGGCTCTATTTGAGGCTACGGCTGGCATGCATTTAGTAATCATGTCTCCAAGCATTTTGAACCTGATCATAGCCTAGTACCTTTTCGCTCAAAAGTCGATTCAAACGACCGCCGCCACCGATACCGTTTAGGCGAACTTCTGCCATTACTGCAGTATCAGGTGATAAATGTGGATTGAAAGCATCACGATAGCGTCTTGCATAGATTGACAAACCATAACAGCAATCTTCATAATTTAGCCCCATCAAAGAATCCATGACATAATCTAAGTTGTAGTCGTATTGTAGTTGACCCATCATACGCCAGCGATTATTGATTGGAAAAATGGCGGAGGCAGTATATGCTGATAATGCTGATTGATTAAAAGCACGATTTTCTTTTCTTTTGACAATACCTAGGTTAAATAACTTACGATCACTTGGACGATAGCGAATTTGTGCCACAATACTGCTCAAATCATAATTTGTTCTAAATGAACCTGATGCATCAAACCATAAATTATCTTTTGGCTGTAGGCTGGCTTGCCATGCCAAACCAGAGCTTCTGCTGCTATAGCTTTCGCTGTCATTGATACCAACACGGATATGACTCAATAAAATCTGTTCTGCGATCCCGCCTTCAAAGCGTGTCCTGCCCATTTTATCTATATAACGGTAGCTGACTGCAGGCGTGACGGCGTGTAAATCTTGAATGCGATCATGACCCAAAAACCAGTTATTGTTCAAAAGCTGCTCATAGCTAAGCTGTGCAATTTTTGTCTCAAAATTTGGTACATTGTGTTGATCTTTAAAAGGCGTGTAAGTATAGTGTAATCTTGGTGTCAGTACTTGATAGCCACCTGTATCTTGATGCATGCCAAATGGTGCACCCGCTTTTTCAAAAAATAGCCCAGCATCCAAGCTGACCGTCGGTGCAAATACCGAATGGTGACCATTTTTCTTAGCGATATTTTGGTCGGCTAAGCTGTCTTCGTCATAGCTGGTATATAGATGTGTCAGGCTAAGTTTTGGCGTCAAATAACCCCAAGAGCGAAGCAGTGGATAACTGGCTGTGAATTGGTTAAATATTCTACCACCGCTTTTTTCTGGTTCAGAGTTATCTTTAATGGATTTTTTGAAATAGGCAGAATTATGAATACCACCCAGTTCAAGACCGCTGGGTGTACCCATCCATATGCGAGGCAAACGATAGTTGACCGATAGCTGTGGTAGGCGTGCATATGGTCTATCTTTGTCTGTAATTGGCCGACCATCTAAGCCAAAACCGTCTAAACGCTGAAAATCTTCAAATCTTAAATCAGCTGAGACATTTTCATCCAAGAAGCTTGTGCCGATGCGTCTTGGTAGATTTAGCTTAGCACTCTCAACACCCAAGGCATTAAAGTCTGATAAATAATTGGCATCAGAAACAGATTGATATTGTGCGTAAGTGGTAATTTTATCAAACTGCTTGGGTTGCCATGTATGATCAAATTGTATTCGGCTACGGTCTTTATCATGATATTGCTGATCTTTTGGAAGATACGAAGCAGTCAACACCCCTGATCCATAATCTTGGGTCAGATAACGAAATTCGCCAGTCAGCATAGGATTGCGGTTAGTAAATACAGTTGGCGTAATGGTTGCATCATAATTTGGTGCCAAATTCAGATAATAAGGCGTACTAATTTCAAAACTGTCCGATGCACCAAATCCCATTGATGGTAATAAAAATCCAGAAGAGCGACGAGCATCGATCGGAAAGTTAAAATAGGGCAGGTAAAAGACAGGTACTTTTTTGATACGCAAGGTGGTATTTTTGGCGATAGCACGACCTGTATCGGTATTGATATCAATGCTATCAGTATCTAAGTACCATTTGCGTTCTGTGGGTGGACAGGTGGTGAACATGACATGTTGAAGCCGATATTCGCTACTGCTTATTTTATCCATTTGACTGGCATAACCGTGAGCATTGATGGTAGTGCTTGCAAAAGCAACATCTTGTGCGGTCGCTGTCTGACCATCTGTATGGTATACTAAGTTTTCAGCCATGCCAATAATGCCAGCACTGTGATCACTTGCACCGCCATCACTAAATTGTACTTGACCTGACGCAGTGGCTTGCCCTGTTTGGGTGTCTAAAGTAAGCTTATCAGCGGTTACACGCCGACCGTTTTGTTCCATAATGACATTGCCAGACAGTTCGGCATAAGTTTGAGCGTCATAATATCCATAATCAGCTTGAGCAAAAATACCATCTTCTGTAATCGGATTACCATTTTCATCCAGTTTTGGGGTGGTAGGGCGGTTTGTGCGTGTTGCTTGGTGGATTGGCTGCATCCACATACCCTGACAACGATGAGCGTCTGGATCGGACTTAATATGGTAGTTTTCGGCTAATTTGGCTAAGCTTTTACTGGCAGAGGGTGTATCATGCTTATCCGTCAGCCTGGCAGTGTTTAAACTTGGATTGTCTGACTTACTAGCAAAGGCGTCAAGCTGGCTCATCTGATGATTGCCTTGATTTGCTTGACTGCTTGTCTGCTCGGCTGCCTGCTGTGTGATAACTTCAAAATCAAAGCCATCAAAGGCATTGGCAGTATCATCATGACTTTGTAGATGGGCGTCTAAGGCTAAGACAGTATTGGGTTTGGTATTTGGTGTATCAGGCAAATTTTTTGAGCTGTCAGCACCAACGACTGTCAGTGAACGGCTGGTATTGAGTTCTGCATAAGTTGGTATGACAAATGGCAAACTGGCGATACCAAATAGTGCGTAACGAATAGCGGTAGTCAAATATGTCTTTGAGCGATGGTGATGAGCGGTGTGCATTAAACTTGCACAAAGAATACGAGAGCGAATCACAGCCAAACCTTACGAATACAGATAAATTTTTGCTATTTTACACCATTCTGAGCGTTTGGTGCGATTATTTTATCGGTTTTATGGATGAAATTTTAATCTAGGTATGATGAGATACTTGGTAGAGCAATCAATGTTTGACGACGCTTTTTAGACAAAAGTTTGTCAAATGCTTGATTATTTTGTATAACGATACTGGTTTAAACCACCAAAATCCGCTAAACTGTCATTTTGATATCACCAACCGTTGAGAAAATTTATGAGCGATGTACGCCACACTCAGATGATGGAATTTTTAAATGCAAATTTGGCGACCGACTTTCGTGTAGAAAGCTTATCGGGAGATGCCAGTTTTCGTCGTTACCACCGCATTTATTTACCCATGCGTGGCGAGGTGGGCGGTCATGAGATGACATATCTTTTGATGGATGCACCACCTGATAAAGAAAGTATTCAAGATTTTATCCATGTGGCAGGTATCATGAGCGAAACGGTAAATGTACCTGATATTATGGCGTGTGATGAAGCGATGGGATTTTTGCTTTTACAGGATTTTGGTACGGTGGAGTTTGCCCATGCCATTGCCAAAGACACTGATAACAAAGATGGCTATTACACCAAGGCGTTACAGACATTGGCTCAGCTACAGACGATTAAGGGAGCTGATTTGCCTAAGTATAGTAATGAAAAATTAGCCCAAGAAATGGACTTATTTAGCGAGTGGTTTTTACCTTATTTGGGAATTGGGCTAACTCAGAAAGATGCTCAAAAATGGGAAAGTTTAAAACAAACACTCATCATGCAGATTAATAAGCAGCCTCAAGTGATTGTACATCGTGATTACCACAGTCGTAATTTGATGATGGATAAGGGCAGTGATCATCTTGGTGTGATTGATTTTCAAGATGCGGTGATTGGTGCGTATACTTATGATTTGGTCAGTCTGGTGCGAGATGCATATATTGATTATAATGAGGTGTGGGCCCAAAAGCGTATGCATGAATTTTATCAATTGATTAAACCCAGCGTTGATTTGGGAACTTTTATTTCACAAACCAATATAATGGGCATACAGCGTCATTTGAAAGTTTTGGGGATTTTTATTCGCTTGTCAGAGCGTGATGGCAAGCACCGCTATCTTAAAAACATCCCCAAGGTAATGAGCGACTTGGTGGCTGAGCTGTCTTGGCTGTCTGAGCGTAGTCATGATGCGATTTATGGTGAATTTATGGCATGGCTTAAAAATAGCGTACTACCTGCTTATAGCACCAAATTTGGGTACTTATCGGAGCGGTTATGATTCAGCAAGCGATGATTTTGGCAGCAGGTAAAGGCACCCGTATGCGTCCATTGACGCTCACAAAGCCTAAACCTCTGATTCCAATTGCTGGTAAGCCGCTGATTGTATGGCATATCGAGCGTTTGGCGACGGCAGGTGTACACCGCATTGTCATCAATACCAGCTATCTATCTGAGGTGTTACTCACAGAACTTAAGACACTCAATTTATCTAAAAAATTTGGCATTGAGATTTTACTTTCTATTGAACAAGGTGAGCCACTTGAAACTGCAGGCGGTATTAGATTTGCTTTGGATCAAGGTTTGTTGTGTGATTTGCCATTTATTTTGATTAATGGCGATATTTGGACGGAATTTGAGTTTGATCGGCTGGTTCATCATCAGCTTAATAAGCATTTGGCACATCTAATCTTGGTGGATAATCCCAAGCATCATCCTGAGGGTGATTTTGGGCTAATCAAAGAAAAAGTATGCTTAAAAAGTGATGATCATACCGCATTAACCTTTGCAGGGATGAGCGTCATGTCGCCTAAAATCGTGGCATCACTGAACCAAGGGCAAATTGCACCACTGGCACCCTATTTAAAATCTGCCATCAATCAGCAGTTGGTGAGTGGCGAGTACATGGCAGATCACTGGATGGATGTTGGCACGCTTGATAGGCTTGCCAAGACCGAAGCCTATGTCCAAAATAAATATGCCAATGCTAAAAAATAACCCATTAAATATCAATAGCTTATAAAATTTATCCAAAATATCAAATAATTTATCCAAAAAGTATTTGACACTGTGATAAATTTCTATATAATACGCACCACAAAGAACAAACAAACATTTGTTCAAGAACTTAAAATGAAGATATATTGACACCATATCTACTTTGTTTGATACAGTCACTTTGATAAAATTACTGTTATCAACAAAAACATTTTAGGGTGGTTAGCTCAGTTGGTAGAGCATCTGCCTTACAAGCAGAGGGTCAGCGGTTCGATCCCGTTACCACCCACCATATGCAGCGGTAGTTCAGTTGGTTAGAATACCGGCCTGTCACGCCGGGGGTCGCGGGTTCGAGCCCCGTCCGCTGCGCCATTTTTATAACCCCAAGTCAACGATGGCTTGGGGTTTTTTATTTAAAACTTTTTAAATCCATGTCAGATGCCTGTTCGTATTTGCTTGGGTTTAACTGATATCTTGCCTTATTTTAACTTGATTGCCATCTTGTACTTTGGGGTATTTTATGATTGTCCGAGATAAATCAAACAGTTTCAAACTACTATTTGCATGGCGTGGCACAGTGCTACCCAAAGTGTTGCCAACGATATTAGGTATCATGGTACTGTCTTTCATCGCTGGTTTTGTGGCACAGTTTCAGTGGTATTATATTGCCACCGTGCCTGCGGTTGGCTTTACGATGTTTGGTGTCATCATCTCTATTTTTTTGGGATTTCGTAATAATGCTTGCTATGATCGATGGTGGGAGGGTCGTAAGCTTTGGGGTGCTTTGGTTGCTAATACGCGTCATCTAAGCCGTGATAGCCATTTTTTAGCACCAAATGAGCGAGAATCACTACTGTATCAGATGCTACTATTTGTGGCGATACTTCGTGATCGGTTGCGTGGACAAAATATTCAGCGATCACAGTTTGGCTACACGAAGATTGATGACCATTATTTGGATTGGCTTGATCAACAGATCAATGCACCGCAACGAGTTTTGGAGGCGATGCAGCAACAATTAATAAAATTAGTTCAGCAAGGTCAAATGAGTGATGTCATTTATATGACAATCCAAAAACATGTGATTGAAATGGGGGGCATCCAAGCGGGCTGCGATCGTATTCATAGCACGCCATTGCCATTTCCTTACTCAGCACTACTGCATCGGGCGGTATATTGTTTTTGTTGGGCTCTGCCGTTTGGTTTGCAAGCCGTCATGGGTTTTTGGACACCGTTATTGGTTGGGTTTATTTCTTATTTATTGCTTGGGCTAGACGAGCTGGCACGGCAACTAGAAGAGCCTTTTGGCTTTGACCATCATGATTTGGCACTTGATATGATGGTGAGAATGATTGAGCGTGAAACCTTGATGCTGATGGATAAGCCACTGCCTAAGCCGTGGGAGATTGATAAGAATTTTAATATGAGCTAATTTTTTGCTTATTATTTGGGTTCTGAAAGATTATCCTTAGTATTTGGTGCAATCTTATGACCCTTATGAGAGATATAGAGCAGATCCTAAGGATGGCTTGGTTAGTGCTGGCGGATTTGGATCTGAGAGTTACTCTGACTGATTGGTATCATTTGGCGGGAGATCTTGAGGAGTTTGTATATTTTGCTGTTGATTGTGTGGATATGTGACTTGGCAAGCGTTAATACTGGTCACATAATTCATTAAATCCCCTGATTGTCGAACTGCTTCAGAACCCTTGACGCCTTGGTTTAATACAACCTCTAAAACCGCAGGATTACTGATTTGAGCAAGATACCTATCAGCGACTGGCATATATGACCAATGCCAAGGTTCAGAATTATATCCATGTTGTCTACCATCGTCATAAGTTTGACAAAATCCATATTTGGGTGCATTATTTTGCAGCCAATTATAAACCTTTACACCTTCTTTTGATTTCCAATAGGCCGTTTCCACACTATTAAAATCCACATCAGTCCCCCAATGATGGCGACTGGTGCCTGGAAAAGCAGACCATTTTAGGATATTTTTGGCATGATTAATATCATCATTTGGGCGATTTCCCCATTTATTCTCCCAAATTTGCTTTTGTCTTTGATAAGAACGAAATGCTGATACGACGCTAAGTTTAATATTATCCTTTTGTGCCTTATCAATCATATCGATCAAAGAGTTATAAACTTCAGGATGGATTTTTTCGGGCTTTGGGGTGTATTTTTTTGGAATGGACTTCAGTTTGGTTGAACTTTGATCAAAGACTCCATGAACTTCTTGTTGGTCATCTAACCAAGCTTGATTTGAGTGATTTTTCGATGGTTGTGTTGATACATTGGCGGTATCGTTATTTATGATATTCGATATCTCTTTTTGATGACCAAAAGCTGTCATCTCTGATAAAACAAAAATCAGTAAAATCCAACTGTATTTTTTTAATTGTTTTATTAAAATATTTTCAATAGACATTATTATTCAGCAAAAAATCTAGCCATCTTGACTTAATTTATTAAATTCATCTTATAAAATATCAGATTATAAAGACAAAGCCACAATCAAATAAAAAGTGATTAAAACCAAAAACAGCTGATGTATTCATCAGTCATTTTTGGTTTGATTAATGTTTAGTTTAATTGGTATGGAACATGCCAACTAAAAAATTCGGTTCATCCCATTTAAGGCAGCAACACGATAGGCCTCTGCCATGGTTGGATAATTAAATGTGGTATTGATAAAATATTCAAGCGTATGACCACATTTCATGACTGCCTGCCCAATATGAATAATTTCAGAAGCATGGTTACCATAGCAATGGATACCAAGAAGCTCAAGTGTTTCACGGTGAAATAGGATTTTTAAGACACCTGAACGCTCGCCAATAATCTGTGAGCGTGCCAAGTGCTTAAAAAAAGCCTGCCCAACTTCATAAGGTGTTTTTTCGGCGGTCAGCTCAGCTTCAGTTTTACCAATGCTTGAGATTTCAGGAATGGTATAAATGCCAGTTGGGACGCTATTGACAAACTCAGCATCTTCATCACCTACCATAAACCCTGCTGCATTACGCCCTTGGTCGTAGGCTGCCGAAGCCAATGATGGCCAGCCGATGACATCGCCCACAGCATAAATATGTGGTATGCTGGTACGGTAGGTTTTGTCCACTTCAAGCTGACCACGGCTATTTGCGGTAAGCCCAACCGCTTCTAGGTTTAGGCTATCGGTATTACCCGAGCGGCCATTACACCATAAGATCGCGTCGGCTTTGATTTTTTTACCGCTTTTTAGATGTAATACCACGCAGTCATCATGCGTTTCAAGGTGATCGATTTCTTCGTGGTTACGAATGCGTACGCCAAATTGACGGAAGTCATGGCTTAGTGCATCAGAAATTTCTTTATCTAAGTAGCTTAAAAGCTGATCTTTATTATTAATCAAATCAACCACATAGCCTAAACCTGTAAAAATAGAGGCATACTCACAGCCAATGACACCAGCACCATAGATGATGATTTTGCGGGCAATATAATCCATTTGTAGGATTTTATCAGAGTCAAAGACGCGTGGATGATCGAAATCTAAAATCTCAGGGCGATAAGGACGAGAACCAACCGCAATGATTGCCTGATTAAAGGTAATGGTTTTGGTAGGCTCCTGATCATTGATGTACACCTCTAGCGTATGTGCATCAATAAAACTGCCCCAACCATGAATGACTTGAATTTGGTTACGCTCATAAAAAAGCTTATGCGTATTGACCTGATGACGGATAACTTCACGCGCACGACTTAAGACTTTACTTAGTGGAACTTGATAGCTATCTTTATTTTGTTTAAACAAAGGATCTCGGCGAAAGTTAATAATATTAAAAACAGACTGACGCAGTGCCTTACTTGGAATAGTACCAACATGTGCACAATTACCACCGACTTGGTCACGCGGATCGATGACGGCAACACGATGCCCAGACTTAGCAAGTTTCATTGCAGCCGCTTCACCAGCAGGGCCTGCACCAATGACGATGGCATCATATTCATAATTGTGCTTTATTTTGTTTTTATTGGAGCGATCCAAACCCACACGCCGACCATCTAAAGGACTGATGAGACTAGGATGGGTTTGATCGTTCTCTACATGCTCAAAAGTTTGAGATTTTTTTGTTTGTGGAGCGGTTTCAATCAAGGCGACTGGGTCGGTATCTTGGGTGGTTTTGGGGTTTTTTGACATAAATAATCCTTAATCATGGTTTTGTTGGTTGCAACGATCCTAAATGTCTGGCGAGTGCGTTTTGGTGGTAAGTCCATTAAGCGATCAAGCTAAATTGAGACGATAAGTCAAATAATCAGAAGCTTTTGACACAGTTGGCTTAAATGATGAACCATCAATTTATGCCAATGCTTAAACACCAATCCGCCGCTTTAGGCCTGTAATTTGTAAAATACGGGTGGCAATCTCCTCAACAGACATTTCAGAGACATTCAAACTGGGGATTTTTTGGTGACTATAAATGGCTTGAATGGCCCTTTGTTCTTCTTGACATTGTGCCAAACTTGCATAGCGACTACCAGCTTTGCGTTCTTGGCGGATGCGTACTAGGCGTTCTGTATCAATGGTCAAACCAAAAAGTTTATGGTGATATGGTTTTAGCACTCTTGGCAATTGACTGGTGTCTAAGTCTTCTTCGGTTAAAGGGTAGTTGGCGGCACGGATGCCATATTGTAGTGCTAAGTATAAAGAAGTTGGTGTTTTGCCTGAGCGTGATAAACCAATCAAAATAATATCAGCACCGTCATAATGGTTGGTACGAGCACCGTCATCATTATCAAGCGCAAAATGCACCGCATCAATGCGTGCCTTATAATCATCTGAATCAACTCTGCTATGTGCCATGCCAGTATGAGGGTTGGGTTTGTGGTTGATTTCGGTGGCGATACGATTGATTAAACCTTCATAGATGTCTAAATTGTGTGCATCGGCAGCATTGATAATTTCACGAATATCATCCGAGACAATGGTGTCAAATACCAAAGGGCGTAGATTGCTGGATTGATAAGCGTTATTAATGCGTTGAACGGCTTCACGCGCTAAAAGTGGCGTATCAACATAAGGAATGACCTGAATGTCAAATTCCACATCGCTAAACTGACTTAGCAATGATTTTCCCAAGGTTTCAGCGGTGATCGCTGTCCCATCAGAAATAAAAAAAGCACTTCGGATATTTGACTGTTTTTCTTGTTGAGCAGGTGTGGGCGTGTGGACATACATGTCAGTACTTCATCATTAAACCAAAATAAGTGTTTGATTATAACATAAAAAAGCAATTTTGCACGCCATGGGCAGATGAACTTTAAAGAGCGTGGCTGTCATTTAGAGATATTATTAGAGACATTATTTTTATCATTGATGGGTATATTTTTATTATGAATAAATAGATAAATTGATTGAGAAATGGCACATTTATCGCTATAATCGCTAAAAATATCCCAAAAATCTTTGGTATCATTTCTTTGACAAAGGCGTGGGTAACATCATGCCAAAGTTTTTGTTCACCAATCGGAGCTAACTATGAACAAGCAAGTCCAAGTCATTACCTTTAATCAACTTGGTAAAAATGATGTTGACATTGTCGGCGGTAAAAATGCCTCATTGGGCGAGATGATTAGCCATTTGGGCGGCTTGGGCGTTAATGTGCCTAATGGTTTTGCAACCACGGCAGATGCGTTTAACCGCTTTTTGAATGAAACAGGCTTGCTTGATAAAATCAATACCGAACTTAAGGGTTTGGATGTCGATGATGTGGATTTATTAACCCAAATAGGTGCCAAAATCCGTGGCTGGATTATCGAACAAGAGCTACCAAAAGATTTAGAAAATGAAATTCGTACCGCTTTTGCAGAATTATCCAAAGGTGAAGATATCGCCGTTGCTGTACGCTCGTCAGCCACGGCTGAAGATTTGCCAGATGCATCATTTGCAGGTCAACAAGAAACCTTTTTGAACATTCGTGGTATTGATAATGTGCTTATCGCCATCAAAGAGGTCTTTGCCAGTCTTTATAATGATCGTGCGATTGCCTATCGTGTGCATAAAGGCTTTGAGCATGCAGGCGTGGCGTTGTCCGCAGGCATTCAGCGTATGGTGCGTTCAGAAACGGGTACTTCTGGCGTCATGTTTACGCTTGACACTGAGTCAGGCTTTAATGAAGTGGTGTTTATCACAGCAAGCTATGGCTTAGGCGAGATGGTCGTCCAAGGGGCGGTCAATCCGGATGAATTTTATTTATCAAAAGTATTGCTTGAACAAAATCGCCCTGCAGTTATACGCCGTAATTTGGGTTCTAAACAAAAGAAAATGATTTATGGCGATGAAGGCAGTACCACCAAATCGACCAAAATTGTCGATGTTGATAAAGCTGAGCGTCATCAATTTGCTTTAAGCAGTGAAGAGCTAACCCGCCTTGCCAAACAAGCCATGATTATTGAAAAACATTACGGTTGTCCGATGGATATTGAATGGGCAAAAGATGGCGATAGTGGTGAAATCTTTATCGTACAAGCTCGTCCTGAGACAGTTAAATCTCGTCAAGACAAAAACCACATGGAACGCTATGTCATCAACTCAAAAGGTGCTAAAGTCTTGACAGAAGGGCGTTCAATTGGCCAGCGTGTCGGCAGTGGTAAAGTACGCATCGTGACCAACTTAACTGAAATGAGCAAAGTGCAAGATGGCGATGTGTTGGTCTCTGATATGACAGACCCTGACTGGGAACCTGTGATGAAGCGTGCCAGTGCGATTATCACCAACCGTGGCGGACGCACTTGCCATGCTGCCATTATCGCACGAGAATTGGGCGTGCCTGCGATTGTTGGTTCAGGCAATGCAACCGAAGTTTTGGTTGATGGTCATGAGGTGACAGTTTCTTGTGCAGAGGGCGATACTGGCTTTATTTATGAAGGCATTTTGGATTATGAAGTTCAGCGTAATTCAATCAGCACCATGCCCGAACTTGCCTTTAAGATTATGATGAATGTGGGTAACCCTGACCGTGCCTTTGGCTTTGCACAGATTCCCAACCAAGGCGTGGGTTTGGCTCGACTTGAATTCATCATCAATCGCATGATTGGCGTACATCCAAAAGCTTTATTAAACCTTGATACGCTACCACAAGAAACCGTGCAAGCCGTTCAAGAACGGATGGCAGGCTATAATTCTCCTGTGGAATTTTATATCAATAAATTGATTGAAGGCATCTCAACTTTGGCGGTAGCATTCCGTGATAAGCCTGTGATTGTGCGTATGAGTGACTTTAAGTCAAATGAGTATGCCAATTTAATTGGTGGTAAGCTGTATGAACCTTCAGAAGAAAACCCAATGCTTGGTTTTCGTGGGGCAAGCCGTTATGTGTCAGACAATTTCCGTGACTGCTTTGAACTTGAATGCCGTGCGTTAAAATATGTGCGTGATGACATGGGCTTGACTAATGTTAAAATTATGATTCCATTTGTACGCACGACAGACGAAGCCAAGCAAGTGATTGAATTGCTTGAAAAAAATGGCTTAAAGCGTGGCGATAATGAGCTTGAAATTATCATGATGTGTGAGTTGCCAACCAATGCAGTGCTTGCCGATGAATTTTTAAAATATTTTGATGGCTTTTCAATTGGATCAAATGATTTAACTCAGCTGACATTAGGTCTTGATCGTGATTCTGGTATTGTGTCGCATTTATTTGATGAGCGTGATCCTGCTGTCAAAAAAATGCTAAGCCTAGCGATTGATGCCTGTAATAAGGCTGGTAAATATGTGGGTATCTGCGGTCAAGGCCCCTCAGACCATGCCGATTTGGCCTATTGGCTGATGGAGCAAGGTATTGACTCGGTTTCTTTAAATCCAGATTCAGTGCTTGATACTTGGTTCTTTTTGGCAGATAAAAATAACCAACCAGCAGACGATTACGCATAAATTCATCTAATTTCACACCCTTGAGGTATGTTACCTTAAGGGTTTTGTGCTTATTTTTCCTGCTTGATTGTATTTTATTGTATTTAACTTTATTCATAAGCCGTACGATATTCGTCATGACGACACCAAAAATCACTGAATTTTTTGAAAGAATTTTAAAAGAGCTATACCAAAATATCTACCAACTGTTTGGCGGATCGCTGGATGATCAAAAGCTAACCTTAGCACACATCGGCTTATCGATATTAAGTAGCGGCATTAAAATCATCATTTTACTTCTGCTAGTGGGATTTATCTATTGGTTTTTGGTTTATACCGTCAAAACTGTACGCAAATTATTTGGTCTGCCTTATCGTTATGTGCGTATCGCTCGTGCGACTTTGCGATACTTATGGTTTATGACCAGCTTGCTTGCGGTCATGTCACAAATTGGCATCACTGATCATACGGTAACAGCCACAGCCAAAGCAGCAACATGGGCGGGTTTTTATTATGTGCTTTGGGCGTTGAGTGGTCAAATGGTCAGCAGTGTACTAAAGCATTATGATTTGAATGCTTCCATTGAGCAGCTTTTAAAAAACCTGTTACTGGTCATGATACTGGCACTTGCTTTTGCCACAGTCATGGCAAAATTTGGCTTTGATATATTTTCCATTGTCGCAGGTTTGGGTATTGCTGGTCTTGCAGTTGGCTGGGCGTCTCAAAGCACCCTTGCTAATTTTATCGCTGGTGTCGTGATTTTGGTTGAACAGTCGTTTCAAGTTGGTGATTGGATTCGCTTGGGTGAAAAAGAAGGTCGTGTGGTTAAAATCTCCTTGCGAGCTACCCAAATTCTTGACCGTGATAATATCATTATTATCATTCCAAATTCAACGGTTGCCTCATCCGAGGTCGTTAATTTAACTTCCAAAAAAATGATTCGCTTTGATGTTAAAACTCGCATCGGATTACACGCAGACATCACAGCAGCCAGAAGTGTGATTATGAAAACACTACAAAAAGATGAAGTGGTCTTAAAGCATCCTGCACCACTTGCGACAGTATCAGAAATTGGTGAGTCTGGTATTTATTTGATTGTGCGTTTTTGGGTAGCACCACTTTCGGTCGCTAGAATTCCAATCATTAAAGAAAATATCAATGAAAAAATCAAGCGAGCACTTGATGAATCAGGCATTGAAGTGCCATTTCCTTATATGAAGCTGATCATGACTGCAGACAGTGATCAAGCACAGCGGTTTAAATTTGAAGATGATGAACAAAAAATTTAAATATCCAAAAAACATCTAAAAATATGAATCGCCTAAGAACATGGGCGGTTCATATTTTTTAAATTGCTATCATGGTTTATGCTATAATACTCTGTTATTTCAAACCAAAATTTGGACTTTTATGACTCAGCACAGACCTTCTTATTTTGCCGATCTTAAAAACTTTGATGTCAATGAGTTTACAGTCATTGTGACTTGTGCCGATGGTCTTGAGGCTGCCTTGCAAATCGAACTGAACAGTTTTGGCTTATCAAGCGATGTGCTGCGCGCAGGGCGTGTGGCAGTCATTGTGGATTTGGCAAAATTTTATCACATTTGCCTATATAGCCGAGTGGCCAGCCGTGTTTTATTGCCGCTTGGTGAATATCATTTTAAACAGAAATTATCGCAAGCTACAACCAACCAACCTGTTGAAGTATTGGATGAGGATGTGCCTGAGGCATTATATCAATTTGCCAGTCGTATTGATTGGATAAATTTATTTGGGCTTGAACATCGTTTTGCGATTCGTCTTTCGACTGACAAACGCCTATCGGTCAATCAACAATTTGCCACTTTACGCATTAAAGATGCCATTGCAGATACCTTTAATCGTGCTTTTGGTGCACGGCCTGATGTTGATGCCAAGCAGCCTGATTTTCAGATTTTTGCGACAGCCAACCATAAATTTGCCGAAATTTTTTTGGATTTATCGGGTGTCAGTTTACATCGCAGAGGCTACCGTGTTGCTAATACCGCAGCGCCACTCAAAGAAAATTTGGCAGCGGCACTGTTGTATGAATGCGGTTGGCATCAAGGCATTCATGATGCCATCATCGATCCGATGTGTGGCTCAGGCACATTCATCACCGAAGCATTACTGATGCGTGCGGATTATCCTGTTGGGCTTGAAAAGGCAGCTGATGAATTTGGATTTTATTGCTGGCAGCATCATGATGATAAACTGTGGGATGAGATGGTGTCCGATGCCACACAGCGATTTCATGCGTGTTTATCACATCTGCAAAACAATCCTTTGACAGTGATTGCCTGCGATACCGATGCTTATGTGGTACAGGCTTGCCATAAAAATCTGATAGCGGCAGGGCTTAGCCCCATATTAGATCAAGTCACCTTGGCCCAGCGTGCTCTATATCGGCTGCCTAAGCTTTTATCCACTTTGACTTGCTCAAAGCCTTTAATCATCACCAATCCACCCTATGGAGAGCGATTGGGGGATACCGACTTTATTAAACCTTTATATCATGGGCTTGGATTGCATATTGCCGCTGCCATGCGGTCAGTTTCTGCCAATACAGGACAAGCGATTGATGCCACGATAGCGGTCTTGGCAAGTCATGTTGAGCATGCAGATACTTTACCAATTATAAGTCCTCAGACTTTGCGTTGCCATAATGGTGCTTTGACGGTGTATTTTCGCCATGGTGAGCTGAGCTTGTCTGAGCCATCTGCCCTAATTTTTGAGTGGCAAAAACAAGAGATTATCCATCCAGATGCCCAAGATTTTATTAATCGCTTACAAAAAAATTTATCTAATCTTAAAAGACAAGCGACCAAAATAGGCGTGACCAACCTGCGTGTCTATGACGCTGACCTACCAAATTTTAATGTTGCGATTGATGTCTATGGCGATAAAATTCATGTACAAGAATACGCACCACCCAAACAAATTCCCGCTGATGTCGCCAAAACTCGCTTTAATCTTGTTCTGCAAGCTGTTCGAGAAGTTTTTGGTGTACCTCGTGAAGCCATTTTTATCAAGACGCGTGCCAAGCAGTCGGGTAATGAGCAATATACCAAAAATGATAACGCCACCAAACGCAAAAAAATGTGGGTGGTGCGTGAGCTTGGTGCTTATTTTTATGTTAATTTCACTGATTATTTGGACACAGGACTATTTATTGACCACCGCCATATGCGTGCCAAAATCGGTGATGCCAGCTGTGCCAAGCGAGTGTTAAATTTATTTTCATACACCTGTACGGCTTCTGTTCATGCAGCTTTGGCAGGTGCAAAATCGGTAACCAGTGTGGATCTGTCTGCCAATTATTTGGATTGGGGAAAACAAAATTTTGCCTTAAATGGTCTGGTGCTTGATGCTTTTTATGATGATGGTGAGAGGTATCAATTCATCGCACACGATGTTTTTGAATGGATTAAACACCATACCGAGCAATATGAAGTTATCTTTATTGATCCGCCAACTTTTTCTAATTCCAAAAAATTTAAAGGGACATTTGATGTCCAAAGAGATCATGTGGCATTAATCAATCGTGCGATGAATCGCTTAACTTCAGACGGTGTTTTATACTTTAGCAATAATTACACCCGTTTTGAATTTGACGAAAGTTTGATGGCACGATATGATGTCAAAGATATCACGCATGAAACCATTGGTTTTGATTTTGATCTAAAAAAACCCATCCATCGCAGTTATGAGATTCGCCATAAAAATGCAGTCAAATCTATGACCGTTATCACCAATAAGACCATGGATCAAAATGCACAGCATCACATGCCCAAAAACCATGATCAGCCCAAGCGTTTTACTAAAACACGCAATCAAAGCACCGATAAAAAACCTCATCAAAAGTTTGGCAAAGATGGCAAAAAATCGCACACTGACCGCTTTGGTCATTTTGATAAATCCGCAAAACGAGCGACGCCTAACGCTCGCCGTTCAAATCATAGCGAACATACGCCAAATCAACCAAACATAAAACGAGTTTATGTCAATCCAAAATCAGCAGATGAAAATTTAGCCAAGCGTTTGACTGATAAACTTGCCGAAGCCAATCTGCAAGGCGAAAAACGATATACAATTAAGAAAAAAGCTAAAACAGAGTAGATTATGACAAATTCACACATTGAGCATTCTCAAGCAAAAACCACCGACGAGCAACATATTGCCGATGTTCTTTTGGGTAAGTCCGTTCATATGACAGAAGATGGCGATGATGGATTACCGCCAGATGATGAGCCTCATGAGCTTGATGATGGTATCACATCTGGTCGATTTAAAAAATTACAAAAAAAGCTAAGAAAAGAGGTTTCTTGGGCAATTCGTGATTTTAAGATGATTGAAGATGGCGATGTTGTCATGGTGTGCATTTCTGGCGGTAAAGACAGCTTTACTTTGCTGGATATTTTGTTATTCTTAAAACGCATTGCACCGATTCATTTTGAGGTAGTGGCGGTCAATCTTGACCAAAAACAACCTGGATTCCCCGAAGAAGTATTACCACGCTACTTGTCAGAGCAAGGCATTCCTTATTATATTCTAGAAAAAGATACTTACAGTATCGTCAAATCTGTTGTACCAGAGGGCAAAACTTATTGTTCAGCTTGCTCACGCCTACGCCGTGGTTCACTTTATGGGTTTGCCAAGCAAATTGGTGCAACCAAAGTGGCACTTGGTCATCATCGTGATGACATTTTGGCAACTTTTTTCTTAAACTTATTTCATGGGGGTAGTTTAAAAGCCATGCCGCCCAAACTGCTATCAGATGATAAGCAAAATATACTCATTCGCCCACTGGCGTATGTTGCCGAAAAAGATATTATTAGATATGCCAATTATAAAAAATTCCCCATTATTCCTTGTAATTTGTGTGGCTCACAAGAAAATCTACAGCGTGCCATGATTAATGATATGTTGCGTGAGTGGGATAATGCTCACCCCAAGCGTTTGGCAAGCATGTTTAAAGCCTTGCAAAATGTTGCACCAAGCCAGCTTGCTGACCGAAATTTATTTGATTTTGAGCATTTAACGCTTGATCGTAATGATGATGAGCGTTTATTTGAGGGCGATAATATCCAATCAGGTGTGACTGATGAGCTTGATAAAATGGGCCTGCCAATCAATCCTTTGGTTCAAAGCTTTAATCCAAAATTTCAGCAAGAAGGCGATAATTCTGATGAGCGTCAGAAGACAGATCAAAAAGATAAGCCGTATAAAATCCCTATAATCAACCCATTGGTATAATTGGTATGATCATTAACAGCCTGATTTTTACATTAGGCTGTTAATTTATCAGTACCCTGAACATAAATTTTACCAAATAGCTAGTTAAGATGCTTGATAAACCAGTCCATTGCCATCGTATAACCCATGTCACCTAAACCGCAGATAACACCAACTGCTTTATCAGACAAATAAGAGTGACTACGAAAAGGTTCACGTGAGTGAATATTTGATAAATGCACCTCGATAAATGGCTTATCCATGGCTGATAAAGCGTCACGAATCGCCACAGAAGTATGTGTATAAGCCCCAGGGTTAATAATAACACCGTCAATAGGATCGGATGATAAAAGCCCACACTCACCGATGAAATCGACAATCGCACCTTCGTGATTTGATTGATAAGCGATTAGCTCAATTCCATGTGATATCGCTTGAGATGTTAAGCGATTGGTGATATCTGTCAGAGTAACTGAGCCATAAATTTCAGGTTCTCGGATACCCAAAAGATGTAAATTAGGCCCATTAATCAAAGCGACTTTTTTGGTGGTTTGAATGGTCATAAAGTTAACTGCATTTGCCAAAAAATTATTGTAGCCAATTTAAGCAATTTTGGCAAATGGTTTAAATACAAGATTTTGAGTTAACACAATTAATCATTTTAAAAATAAATGTTCACTATTTATAAAATTTTATTGTATTAAGCCTTTGTTCTTGATGAAAATAATGTTAAGATGAAATTTCAAAATCAATCATGATTTTTGGTAGGCTGATGATATGATGAAACCATCAGCCTCTTTTGGTAATGAAGTAGCTCAGTTTGTTGAGCATTTAAGGAAAATTGTTATGTCTAAAGAACAAGGTGTTGTAAAGTGGTTTAATGACGCCAAAGGGTTTGGGTTTATTCAGCGTGAGACTGGTGAAGATGTTTTTGTGCATTTTCGTGCAATTCAAGGGGAAGGCTATCGCTCACTAAAAGAAGGTCAAGCGGTAGAATTTGTCGTAACAACTGGCGATAAAGGTCTACAGGCTGAAGAAGTTACCAAATTGTAATTTTATAATAGCATGAAACATCATCATATGATGATACCAACCATACTATTAAAAAAAGCACATGGCAAGCTTGTAGTTTGCCATGTGCTTTTTATCCAACTGATTGATTAGCATACTAATATTTCTTTTGAGCAGAGATAATTAAGCAAGGATAATCATACAATAAGCATGCGTCAAATCGATTGACCACAAATCGCATTTGAGGTATTGTGCAACATGGCATAATATCCACCTTTTGCCAAAAGCTCCGTATGTGAGCCTTCTTCGATTATTTTTCCACCGTCCATGACGATGATACGGTCAGCTTGTTCGATGGTGCTTAAGCGGTGTGCCACAATAATGCTGGTGCGTCCTGTCATGAGACGCTCAAGTGCTTGCTGTACAAGACGCTCAGACTCATTATCAAGAGCGCTGGTTGCCTCATCTAGTAGCAAAATTGGTGCATCCTTTAAGATGGCGCGTGCAATGGATACCCGCTGACGCTGACCTCCTGATAAAAGACTGCCATTAGTACCGATCGGTTGATGTATGCCTTTGGGGTGTTTATGAACCAGTTCGCTGAGATTGGCGGCCTGCAAAGCTGCCATCACCTCCATTTCGGTCGCAGCTGGGCGTGAATAACGCACATTTTCAAATAAAGTATCATCAAACAAAAAAATCTCTTGAGAGACTAAGGCAAACTGACTTCTTAGATTGGCAAGATCAACCTCTTGAATATTAATATTATCCAACAAAATCTCACCAGCAACAGGATTGATAAAGCGTGGTAGCAGATTGATGGCAGTTGTCTTACCAGAGCCTGATCGCCCAACAAAAGCGATTTTTTCGCCAGGGCGGATATCAAGATTAAAATCATCCAAAGCTTTGGTTGTTTCATTACCATACTGTACGCTGATATGATTAAAATGAATATAACCTTGGACATTGCCAAGCTTGGTTGTACCTTGATCGGTCTCGGATTTGGTATCCAAAAAAGCACACACCGAATCGGCTGCCAAAAACATCGTCTGCATCGGTATGCTAATATTAGCAAGATTTTTAATAGGACCAAACATTTGCATCATTGCCACAATAAACGCCATGAATTCGCCAATGGTTGTCATGCCTTGCTGGCTTTGCCACAAGGCAAAAAATATCACCACCGCCAAAGCGGTTGAGCCAACAACTTCACTGATGGGAGAGCGTGCAGCATCTGCTTGACTGATTTTTTTGCCAAGTCGAACGATGAGCGTATTGACTTGATTAAATTTATTGGCTGAGTGTTGTTGCCCACCAAACAGCTTAATGACCCGATGACCTTGATGGGTTTCGTTAATCACGGTATTTAAAGAACCAATACTTTTTTGGGCATTATTAATGACACCTTTTAGGCGATTACGGTAATAGCGTGATAACCCCGATAAAATTGGAAACATGACCATGATCAGTAAGGCAAGTTGCCAATTTAAATAAAATAGTACACAAACCAGCCCAATGACAATTAAGGTATCTCGTGTTAAAACAATAAAAACACCGCTGGCATGATTGATAGAATTTTCTACCATTTGTACCATGTTCATCAACATTTCGCCCGATGACATACTTTGGTACTGCTCTGATGGCAATAACAACATTTTATCAAACATATCTTGTCGCAGATGACCAATCGCAGTCGTGGCTACCCATGCCATCAGATAAGCACTGATAAAACGACATATACCACGAAAAATGACCAAACCCATAAAAAATAGCGGAACAACCCAAATTTTATGCTTGGTACCCCAAATGGCATGCTGAAAACTATCTACATAATACTTAAGCTTTTCTAATATACCATCGCCAATCAGCATGGGCATATCTGTACCGTCAGGTAAAACAAAACCTTGGTTGACAAGTGGTGCAATGAATGCCGCTAAATAGCTTTCTGTGAATGCCACTCCAATAATAGCAAGTAAAGCAAACATGATACGCATTTTATAAGGTTTAACATAAACCATCAGTTGCATAAAACTTGCGGTGTCTTTTTTAGAAAACAGACCAAAGGTAAGGTTGTGTAGCATTGACTTTCCAAATTGGATTTATAATATAAATTAATGATTATACATTGAAACAATCATGTCAATGGGTAAAATTGACCAAGCTGATGGCTAATTTTTACCCATTAAAATCTACCAAATATTGGTTAAATTTATTGACCGTTTTAACTTGGCTTTTTATTATCGGTACATATTGATTGGGGTATTTTATCATAAGTGGATATTTTTAGGTATAATGGCTAATTTTATCTGCAAATTGATTGATAGATATGATTAGGTGACTGTACCTAATTGTACAAATTAGACGATTGACGCTTAAATCATGAATGATAATTTAAGCGTATTTTTAAGATTAACTATTTGTTTAAGGTCTTGACGGTTATTTGGTCTGTTTTAGTGTGAATTGATGATCTTATCTAAAATGCAATTTTGGGGCAGGCAAGATAAGTCAAGGTGCCTTAGTCTTTCTTGATACAGATGAATACACAATGTATCAGGCGTGATAATATCTTTGATAGATAAACGAGAATTTAATAGATGCCCAATACAGTGATGATGGATGGGATAAAAAACATCAATACTTTGGGCAAAATGAGCTATCTGATAGTGCTGGGCATAGTATGTGATGGCATCAGGCCCAATCACACCCCATGGCATGTTTGCAACATGTCTTGAAAATCCAAATTGTTTGCGTATTTTAAGTATTTTTTGTTTTCTAGATTTATACCATGGTGGTACAAAATAGGGGTCGTAAGCTGATTTTAATAAGGCATGTAATAACTCACTTTCTTTGGGCAGGGCCAATATTGCTCCGTTGATTTTAGTATCATCTTCATATCCTAAAAGATAACCATGATTGGGCATGGTTATGGGTTTTAAGCAATACACATCACAATCAACATAGATGCCATGATCTGTCTGATTTAATAGCTCATAACGAAAAATATCAGAAAATAACGCATAACTGCCTGTGGCTTTATGCTTGATGATTTTTTCTTTGGGAATAATTAAGTTAGCATCGCATATATCAATACCAGATGGCACATCACTGATGGGTGTGTAGGCATGTAAACATACCCGATGCCCTTGTTGAACAAAAGAAGACAAACAAGCAGCGGAGAGTTTTCCGAGTGTATCACCAATCCATAATGCATGAATTATCGGTAAATTTTGGTTGGGATAAGACATAATAATATATCTGTTTTTGTACTGAATGTTGAGCTATTATTTAAAGCCAAGTGATGATGGTTTGCAAGATGATTGAATTGTTTTTTTAAAAAATTTCTGTTAATATATGATGTAAATTATCATTTGTCGATTTTAGGCTTATTGCACTGCTCATTTATGAAAATATTACATGTTTTACTCACTCGCATGCCCATTCCACCGACCAAATATGGCGGCACAGAAAGAGTATTATGGGCATTGTATCAAGGGCAAACTGCCTTGGGGCATCAGGTGCGTTTTTTACTCAAAGCCAATGCCAATCATGCACCTTATGTGCAGGTTTTTGATAAGTCAAAGCCATTACATGAGCAAATTGATGACTGGGCGGATATGGTGCATTTTCACTTTCCTTATGAAGGTGAGTTACATAAACCTTTTGTTTGCACAGAACACAGTAACAGTGAAGTTGAAAAAGAGTTTCCAATCAACACCATTTATCTGTCTTCTAAACATGCCGAAAATAATCACGCAACTTGTTATGTGCATAATGGATTATACTGGCCTGATTATGGCGAGCCAAATTTTAAGCCAAAAGATTACTGCCATTTTTTAGCCAAAGCATCTTGGCGTATTAAGAACTTACAAGGTGCTGTACGCATTGCAAAAAAAGCAAACAAACCATTGCATATTTTGGGGGGCAATCGCTTTAATATCCGTCGCAATCCCTATTGTTATTTATCTTCACGGTTGCATTTTCATGGAATGGTTGGCGGAGTAAAGAAAAATGAGCTAATTGCCAACTCACAAGCATTAATCTTTCCTGTGTTGTGGCATGAGCCTTTTGGGCTTGCAGTCATTGAAAGCCTATATTTGGGCTGTCCTGTGTTTGCCACACCTTTTGGGGCAATGTCCGATATTGTTACCCAAGAAGTGGGGCTTTTGTCAGACAGTTATGCGGTTTTAAGTGAAGCCCTTAAAGATGTGGCACAATTTGACCGCCTTGCGTGCCATGAACATGCTAAGAGACATTTTAGTCATTTGTCTATGTCAAACGCTTATTTAGACTGTTATGAAAAAGTTTTGGCAGGTGAGACTTTAAATGCAGTCAAACCAAAAGCAAAGCCTGATATTAAAGCAAGACAGATGATGCAAGATGGTTGATTTAAAGAAAACCTGGTTACTGATAGTAAGCTTGGTTACTGAAAAGCGATTCTTTGAAAAAAAGTACGCTTACCAATGCTTCGATAGTATTTTTTGCCATAATCAGCTAAAGTGCGTCTTCGATGCTGATTAACATTTTGCTTTCTTTGAGTTTCTATCAAACTTTTAAATGTGTCATCTTCTGATACTAAATGGGCTTGAATGACCATGGCAGGATTGACTTGTAAGACGCTCATCTTACTAATGATGGCATCAAAAATCACATGGTCAATTGGAAAAAATTCAAAAGCATCTAGTGTTGATAAATAATCAAGTATTATTTTTGCACCTTGTTGAGAAATGACATAACCTGCAGTGCCTGTATGAAAAGTTTTTAATGGGCAAAGCTGTCGATGATTAAGAACAGTAACGGCTTTTTTTATGTGTATTTTTTCCACCCAAGTTTCAAGTTTAATGACATCAACGGCATTTTGTTGTAGCCAAATTGTCAGTTCTTGTAAGAATTGTTGAGAGTCATTCCCCAAATAGACATCGTCCTCAAAAATTGCCATATAATCCAAGTTTTCATCAATCATCTGTTGCCATAGTGCTACATGGCTTAAAAAGCAGGCTTTTTCGCCATCGGTGAGTCTTTGGTTGTTGATGATTGGGATTGAAAGCTTTTGGGCGTACTTGCTAATATCAGTGGGTGTTACTGCATCAAAAAACTCAAAGGCAATGCCTTGTTTGCCAAATTCACACATAATATGTTCTCTTCTTTTTGTGGCAGTTTTTACACTGATGACAAAATTTTGTATCATGGTTTATCCTTATTGTTTAACCACCATAGCATGATATATTTATCTAGGGTATAGCCCATCGATGCCATGGCAAGAATATAGCCATAAGCACCACCCAATAAGTCGCCACGAATGACATACTCTCGGATAAAAGAAAATACCGCCCGAAAAAAACCAGCGATGAGTGATGTGTTTTTGTTGTGGGTGAATTTATCTTTTGCCCAATCGTCACTATAGCGGATATTTTTTAATAAAAAATGATGCAAATTATCATTGGTCAAATGCTTAAGATAACCATCTAATACCATGCTTGGCTTGCCATATTGATTGAGTGATTCGTGGACTTTTAAATCAGAATATTGAAAATGTTGGCGTGCATAAAGTCGTGATAGCTTATCGGTATACCACCAGCGTGGTTGTACCTCAATGCCACAAAAGGTATTAACTCGTGCCACACTAAATACTTTATCGGTTTGCACAGGATTTTTGAGCACATCGGTAATGGCTTGTCGCAAGGGTTGGTCAAGGCGTTCATCCGCATCAAGCACAAGCACATAATCGCCTGTGGCATAAGCTTGGGCAAGCTGTCGCTGTTTGCCAAAGCCTTGCCAATCGGTATTGACATGCCATTTTGCCCCATAACTTTCGGCGATTTGGCGAGTGTTATCAGTACTGCCACTGTCTAACACAATGATTTCATCAACGATATCATGCACCGTCTCTAGACATGCTTTTAGATGTTTACTTTCATTTTTACAAATCATCACCAATGACAGCGTGGATTTTTTTTGTGAGACATTAATGGGTTTTAAGTTTTGTGCCATCGCCACCGAATGTAAAAAAGCGTGTTCGGCTTGGTTGTGGGTTAAATCATACAGACAGGCATATTTATTAAATGTATATTGGGTAAAAAATAATGAATAAATCAGCCCATAACGACCTTGTAAGAATCGACCGTCAAGTAGGTATTGTTTAATAAATGCCCATAAAGGATTAACCACAACTTTATAAAACTTGCCCTTTTTGCCTTGAGCGTGCCTGTCATCTGCCCATGCTTTGGCATAATCTAAGCGTTTATTTAGCCAAAACAGCGGCGTGGGGGCGGTGTGGTGGTGTAAAAAACCACTTAATTTTTTGGTTGTTGCGTCATTTAATATCACAGATTCATGCACTAGGTTGTTGTCATATTGAAACTTTTTGGGATACAGTCGCCAATGGGCCTTAACCCCCCATAAGGCATTATCAATTTGATGCCCAAAGACAAAATCAAGCCGTTTGATGCCATAAACCGTATCGGTAGGGGGGTTTTTGATGACCTTCAAAATGCTGTTTTTGAGCTGTGGTGTCACCACTTCATCAGCGTCCAATGCCAAAATCCAGTCGCCTGTGGCATAAGCTTGGGCAAGCTGTCGCTGCCTGCCAAAGCCTTGCCAATCGGTATTGACATGCCATTTTGCCCCATGACTTTGGGCAATTTTTTGACCATCATCGGTGCTGCCACTGTCTAAAATGATGATTTCATCTACCCAATCGGCAATGGCAGGCAAAGAAACCTTAAGATTGTCAGCTTCGTTTTTGACAATCATCACGACAGATAATCGGTACCGCTTGGCTGTATTCATGATAATAAGCTTAGAAAATGGGTTGAAGATGAAACATTGAACAATGGGAATTTATTTTACTTAACTTTAAGTTGCTTTTCCAGTTATTTTAAACCTAGCCAAAAATATAATTTCTAGGTACAATAGCGACAAGCAATCATGGCAACATGAATGATCATTTAATCACGGTATTAAAATTTAATGAAACTCATCTTTTTTGCAAATGTTGTATTTATCATGGTCATGTTGGTGGCTTGTGGTGATGAACCTGCTGTATCAACATCAGCCAAGACAGCAACAACAGATCCCAAACAAGACTTTTATATCGGCTGCTATACCATTGACAAAAATACGCCTGCCAGTATTAAGATCAGTCAAGCACAAGGCGGCTACAAGATGCAAATGAAAGAACCAAACGATGCCGCCAAAGCTTGGGATACACCAGAGCCACTGCTTGTACTCACCAAACAAGATGGCTGGAAGTATTTTTCTACCAATGCCATCAATTTATCAGTCAATGATATCACCGATCAGGTTATCGTAAGACCTGACGGGCTATTGGTTATCGCTAAGCTGCATGATGCCAGTACGAACACCAATCCCATGCTTGATAGTCGCTATGCTGTTGCCTTAATGGGTGCGGTAAATACCATCTACCAAGTCGCTTGTGATGATAAACGCATTAATTTAATACAAGCGTTTTAACATAACCAATCACTGATTTGGGCTTAAGTACTAAAGGGTAAGGAAAAATGGTATGGGATTTTTAGGTTATTTGTTGATGGGTGGCATTGTTTATACCATTGGTTTTTTTATTAATCTTAAACGATTACACCCCAAGCGTCAGGCGGGTGCGGTCATTTGTGTCACACACCCAATCATGATTGGTTATTTGCTGGGATGTTTTATGATTATGCTTGGTGTATCGGTATTGCTTGGGCGATTTGTATTACATCATGATGGGCCGGATTGGGCGTTTATTGGCGTGAATAGTTTGGTGGCAACAGTCGTATTTTATTTTGGTCTAAATCCTGACACGACCAAGATGAATCTGCCTGATTGACTGCGTAAAATTTTGATACTTTTTGACGCTGATCGCACTTGTGAGTGCGATTTTTTTTATGACAATCACAGTGATGCTGCGTGCTAATATATCATAATAAAAACTAATGATATCATCATATATTATTATTAATAAAAAAATAATAAAAATAGTTATTTAATTTAGTTAATATTACATAAATTCAATAACTTTATAATAGATATATAAAATAAATATAATCAAATACTTATAAATAAAAAAATTAAAATATCCATCTATATATTTTTATTAATTATAAATATATAGTTATTTATTCTTTATATAAATAATAAGGGTTTGGTTGGGTTTTCACCTTTACCTTTATCCAAAAAAAGCGTATGATACTTGTTAGGTTAATTGCTGATACTTGATCAGATCAGCAAGCGTAATTAAAAATTGAATAAAAAATCAGGAGTGTACGATGTCAAACAAATTATTTGACCTGATTGAATCATCAGGGGCGAAATGGGTGGATTTTCGCTTTACAGATACGCACGGCAAAGAGCTACATTTAACTTTTCCAGCATCGACCGTGGACGAAGATACGCTAGAAGATGGTAAAATGTTTGATGGCTCGTCAGTGGCAGGCTGGAAGGGAATTGAATCTTCGGATATGATTTTACTCCCTGATGCCAAAACAGCATATTTGGATCCCTTTTATGAATCACCGACTGTCGTGGTTAGCTGTGATGTGATTGAGCCTGCAACAATGCAAGGTTATGAAAAAGACCCCCGCTCAATTGCACGCCGTGCCGAAACTTATCTGAAATCAACAGGGATTGGCGATACGGCTTATTTTGGCCCTGAGCCTGAATTTTTTGTTTTTGATGATGTGAAGTGGCAAATTGATGAATCAGGGGCACAGCACAGCATAAGCTCCGAAGCGGCATCTTGGTCGTCAAATAAAGAGTATGCTTGGGGTAATAATGGTCAACGCCCAGCTTTAAAAGGTGGCTATGCGGTGACTGCACCCATGGATTATTATCACGACATGCGTGCAGTTATGTGTGATCGTATTGAAGATATCATGGGCGAGGGTCGTGTCGAGGTGCATCATCATGAGGTGGCATCGGGTCAACTTGAGATTGGTGTGTCTTTTAATACTTTGGTTAAAAAGGCCGATGAGGTTCAGCAATTTAAGTATGTGGTGCAAAATGTCGCTAATCAATTTGGTAAAACAGCAACCTTTATGCCAAAACCGATTGTTGGTGATAATGGTTCTGGCATGCATGTACATATTTCCATCTCAAAAGAGGGTGTGAATACTTTTTCTGGAGATGAGTACGCTGGCTTGTCAATGACGGCATTGTATTTTATTGGTGGTATTATTAAACACGCTCGTGCGTTAAATGCCATCACCAACCCAACCGTCAATAGCTATAAGCGTTTGGTACCACATTTTGAGGCACCGATTAAATTGGCGTATTCAGCATCAAACCGCTCGGCGTCCATTCGCATTCCACATGTCTCTAGCCCAAAAGCGGTGCGTATTGAGGCCCGTTTCCCAGATCCTGCAGCAAATCCTTATTTGTGTTTTGCGGCATTGTTGATGGCAGGCATTGATGGTATTGAAAATAAGATTGACCCAGGCGAGGCAGCTGATAAAAACTTGTATGATTTGCCACCAGAAGAAGAAGCATTGATTCCGACTGTGGCAGAAAATCTAGAAACTGCCTTAAAAGCTTTAAAACAAGATCATGCTTTTTTATTAAAAGGTGATGTGTTTAGCAAAGATATGATTGATGCTTATATTGATCTAAAAATGCAAGAAGTTCATAAATTAAATGAAGCGGTGCATCCGCTTGAATTTGATTTATATTATCGCTGCTAATTGCTGACTTATCAGTTGGCAGATGTTTATCGTTGAAATAAACCCCAAGCAGGTAGAACCTTTGGGGTTTATCTGGGATAAATGTTGAATTTAACAACCCAAGCTTATCAGCGTCAAATTTTCTCTGAAAAATAAAAGCAGATGCGGTAAAATAAACCATATTTTACCGCATCTGATTATTATGACCGTTCAAAATCATCCAGCAGATAATCCACCAAGCTCATGGGCTTATCCAAAATCTCAAATAAAACAATATGATATTGCCATTATCGGTGCTGGTGTTGTCGGTATGGTCTGCGCCATTTTACTTGCCAAAAGAGGCAAGCAGGTCATCATTTTGGATAATAAGCCCGCCCCTAGCAAGGCATCGTTTGATCAGCGATTGGCTCAGCGAGATGCCAGAGTCTATGCACTAAATCGTAGCAGTATCGATTTATTAAAAAGTGCCGATGTATGGGATGGTATCACCAGACGCGTCGATTATGACCAAATGCATGTATGGGCGAGAGATGATTTTGGTGAATTGATTTTTCAAGATGAGCAAACCTTTGAAAATATCATGCTTGGGTCTATGGTTGAGCCATCAGTGTTGGATGAAGCGCTTTGGCATCGTGCAAAAGCTTATGAAAATTTAACTTTAAAATACCAGATCAGCTTGGCGGCTCATGGCATGGCTTTTGATGAGATGCCTGACGGCGTGTGCATACGCTATCAGGCCGACAATCAAACCAAGATGGTGAAGGCTAAGCTATTGATTGGTGCCGATGGTCGTGCGTCTTTGGTACGCCGTGAGATGGGGGTGGGGGTAGATACCTTAAATTATCATCAAAAAGCCATCTGCTGTGCCATACAAACTGATCAGCCACATGGTAACACAGCACGCCAAGTGATGTTGCCAACAGGCACTTTGGCACTGTTACCCATTGCCAATCTCAATCAAGATGATCAATGCCGATGGCAGTCGATTGTTTGGACATTACCCAAGCAGATTGCAGAGACATATTTGAGCGACTACCATCAAAATCCTGATAGCCTAATCGATAGGCTGGCTTTGGCAAGCGGTTATGTGCTTGGGGATATTCATAAGATACAGTCGGTCGTAAGCTTTCCACTGTCTGCACAAGCCGCCAATCGCTATCATAAAGGCCCAATGGTGCTGATGGGTGATGCTGCGCATGGAGTGCATCCGTTGGCAGGACAGGGGCTTAATTTGGGCTTATCTGATGTGAAGGCACTGCTGGCATTGGTAGATGCATATCATGCCAAAAATATGCCCATAAGCACACACTTATTAAGCGATTATGAACGCACGGTCAAAGGGCATAATTCGCTGATGATGCATGGCTTTTCTATGATTAATTTTGCTTATACATCGGCGTTGAGTGATATTTCTGTGATACGCTATGCACGCAGTGAGATTGTCAAGGCGATTTCTAAGTCACCATCTGTCATGCGTCTGCTGATTGAGCGGGCGAATCGCTAAAGCAACTCGGTTTAATGCTTTGAATGTGCCTGATGAATCATCCAAATGAGCTAAACAGTACCATTAGCACAGGTGATACGATATTAACGATGAATCCAAAGCTGATGGCAATGGGCATGACTTGTGTGCCGCCTGCCTGCAAGATGGTTGGTAGGGTAAAGTCAAGGCTGGTTACACCGCCTAAACTCACAGCGACAGATGTCGAATAACGCATGACCCATGGGATAAAGATTAAGGCAATCACTTCACGAGCCAAATCGTTGAGTAGGGCGACACTGCCCCAAACCGCACCATAAGCATCTGTCATAATCGTACCTGATAGTGAATACCAGCCATAACCTGATGCCAAAGCCAAACCCTGCATCAGCGTTACTTCACGAAAAATGCTTGCAAAAATGACGCCTGATAAGGTGGTACAAAAAATAAATATGACACTGACCTGTAGGCCTGTTTTATTAACCAAGGCTTGCTTTAATCCAATCCCTGATCCTTTTAGGCTGACACCCACCAAAAATAATAGTGCCATTAGCAGGATCGTGGTCGTTTTTTCAGGTGGTATAAACCCAGCTGGCAAAAATTTGGCAGCCATAAATCCGATTGCCAAACAAATGAGCTGTGCCAAACTGCCCCTTAGGCTGATTTTGGGCTTTTGGTTGGGCAGCGTGTGTTTAGATAACTGGTTTTTTTGAGTGAATTTATCAAAAAAAATCAAGCTAATCGCCCCAAAGCCAATGGTCAGTGCGATTAACACAACCAAATATTTGATAATGTCCCCAACCTTTTGCACCAAATCATCCACCAAACCAAGCTCAATACCAATGACAATCAAAATAAGATAAATCAGATAAGTCAGAGCCTGTCCACTAAATGCGGCCAACTTTTGTGATGTTGGTAGTGCAAAACCAACAAACATTGGACTTAAAATAAGTAATAATGTGATGATTCCCTGCATCTAATTCCCCAAATTCATCAAAGTAAAAATAAATCGGCATTGTAACATTTTTACAAAAAATTTTCGTGATTATCCACTGTATTTTGGATATTCGCCATGTTAATTTTGGATTTGATATAAAATGAGCCACTTAAAGTGAGTGAAAATCACCAAATTGATAAAAAATGGTTTAGTTTTTGGCCACTTTGGCGTAAAATTAGATAAATTTTTATTGGAAACAATCATGACCGCAACCGATCCAAAACTTGCTCAAAAACAATCTGCCGCCAAAGCTGCTTTAAACCATATTGAAGATGGCATGATTTTAGGTGTTGGTACAGGCAGTACAGTCAATTGCCTGATTGAGCTTTTGCCAAAAGTGCGTCTTAAAGGTGCAGTTGCCAGCTCACAGGTTACCGAGGATAAATTAAAGGCCTTGGGTATTGAGATTTATGATTTAAATCAAGTGGGTGTGCTGGATTTATATATAGATGGTGCTGACGAGATTGACGCTAAGGGCAATATGATTAAAGGTGGTGGCGGTGCATTGACACGAGAAAAAATTGTTGCCGCCGCCTCAAAGCAGTTTATTTGTATGGTAGATGACTCAAAAATCGTCGATACACTGGGCAAATTCCCTGTTGCAATTGAAGTTTTGCCTCAAGCGCGTTCTTATGTGGCGCGTGAATTGGTGGCAATGGGTGGAGACCCTGTATATCGTGAAGGGTTTGTGACAGATTATGGCAATGTCATTTTGGATACCTATGACCTTGATATTACCGATGCTGGTAAGATGGAGAACATCTTAAATAATATCGTGGGCGTGGTTTGCCATGGTGTATTTGCATCGCAGTCAGCGGATCTGATGCTAAAAGCTGGCAGTGCAGGCGTGGAAACTGTTAAGTTTTAATAAAATAATTAAATATCATACATCAATATAAAACACCGTATGATTAGGCTCATGCGGTGTTTTTTAACGGCTCATATCAAGGTCGGTACGAGGAATATAGTAAATATAAAAGCTGATAAACATTGTTAAAAGCGATAAGGAAACGATGAAAATCATAGGTGCAAAAGCGACATGGGCTGAGGCTGAATGTAGAACAAACGGCAACAAACCACCGATAAGTACGATGACGACATTATAAATGATACTGACGCTGGTTAGACGAATCTTAACAGGAAATAATCGCATAACAATCGAAGGAATTGCACCAATGATACCTGAAGCAAATCCAAATAGGGCAAAAAATATCAACCCATATTCACCACCATTACGCAAATGATTAAAAAACAAAGCCACTTGCATCGCCAAAAATAGGCTGCCAACAGTTAGCACAATGCCAGGATTTTTCCTATCCACCAAAATGCCAAATATCAAGCAACCAATTGCCATAAATAAAATTGCAAGCACATTGCCAAACCATAAAACCGTTTCAGAGATTCGAAAGCTACCATCAATCAAATCTACCAATAAAATTGGCGTAAATATCAATAAACTGACCATAATACTGATTAACATTATGGCAGGAATAATACTGATGAGCATATTTTTATTGCAAATGATTTGAAAAAACGAGATTGACGACCTAGCAAAGCTGGTTAGTTTTGAGGTCAGTCGCATGGCTGTTGTGACTGTGCGTTGATCTATCTCATTGATTTTGGGTGGTAATGTCATTGAGCTTGGGCTTATGCTGTGATCGGGCATTTTTGTATCTTCAGAAAGCTGAAACTCAATTGCTGGCAGATGATCAAGCTGCTTGATTTGTGAGTTGGTCAAAGTGGATAAACTCATGTTACTAAGCATTGACTCATGTTTGGGGCGAAATGACCGCTCAGAGTGTGCTTCTAAAAAAATGGGCGTTTCTTGCAAGTGTTTGTATGATATTAAGATTAAAATAACGCTTAATAAACCGCCACAAATAAACGGAATACGCCAACCAAAACTCATCATCTGTGCCCAAGTTAGCGTATCGTCTAGCCAGTTCATTAATAAAATTAAAAAAATCAAAGACAGTATACAGCCAGATAAGACCGTGCCACAACCTACGCCAATATGGCGTGTTGGTAGATGTTCGGTGACATACACCCAAACGCTTGGCATGATGCCACCAATGGCAAGACTTTGGATAACTCGAGCAACGATAAAGATAATGGGGGCGATGAAGCTGATTTGGCTATACTGTGGTAATAACCCGATGAATAAAGTGAATATTGTTATGCCCAGTAAACTGATGAATAGTGCAGGCCTGCGACCTTTGGTATCACCATAGTAGCCAATCATCAAACCGCCCAAGGGTCTGGCAATATAACCTGCTGAAAATAGTCCAAACAACTGCAGGCGAGAAAGCCAAGTATACTCCGTACCACCAAAAAAGATCTGTCGTAATAAATCAGACAGATATATAAAAATAGCAAAGTCAAAAAAAGCCACGCTGGCGATGAGACTTGTAATGAGAATGGCACTAAAATAGTGCTGGCTGGGTAATTGGTTGGCTGGCATGATAATCTTCTCATGAAATACCAATCAAACATTCGGCTTGATGGTACGAAGTATCGATAATATCTTGCAAATCTGATGCTTCATAGGGTTTTGGTCAAAAGTAGATACACAAAATACCCATAACGCATTGATTGCTTATGGATATTTTACAAATAAAACATACAAAACACTAGTATTATTTATACAATTTGGTTCAAGCATTCATTGAGATTGTATATATTTGATGATTAATATTAAAGTAGCCAATCGATGGGCATCAGTCCAGCCAGCCAAATGATCATACGATCTTTATGATTCATATGTGGTTCGTGATACAAAATGACTGGTTCGCCATTTTCGATGGTATGCCAATTAATGCTACCCTTGTCGTCAAGTTTTAGTTCATAGGCTTGATGGGTGATGGCTTGGCTATTACTCAAAGCTTTGTGTAGCTGTCCTGCCAATTTGCTATCTTTGATAAGAACACCAAGCTCGGTATTGATATTGGCTGAGCGTGGGTCGACATTATATGAACCAATAAATATTTGATCATCATCTACCGCAAAGGCTTTGGCGTGTAGGCTTGTGGTACTGTGCTGGCGTGTACGCCAAAAACGATTTTCGTTGTCTTGGATACTCTGAGCGCTAGATTTAATCTCAAAAAGATGCACACCTGCCGCCAGTAGCCGCTTTCGCCAGTGTGCGTAGCCTGCATGTACGATACCAACATCGGTGGCATCAAATGAATTGGTCAAAATACGCACCTCAACGCCCATGTTAGCAAGCGTGATCAGTGTGTCTACACCTTCTTTGGTGGGAACAAAATAAGAAGAGATGATGCTGAGTTTTTTGCTTGGTTGACCCAATTGGGTCTGTAGCTGCGAAACTAAAAATTCATTAGGGTCTGAGCGGCCGTTTAATTTGATGACATTATCTGCAATCAAATCAATATCTGTCCAAAAAAATGGTACTTGCTGGGTGAGTAAATCTTGCCCAATGGTTGAGTTTTGCATGGCTTGGCGATAAGTGCGTAGCTCACGCTCAGCATCCGAGCTGTCTTTGATTTTCTCAAGCTCATCAAAAACCACAGGTTTGATGCCACTGATGTCATCTTTGTTGTCATGTTTGACCAGTGTTTCAATATCAAAGGATAAGGGCGATGCCCAATAGGTCTCAAAGCTTTGGGTAATTTTGCCAACGACATGACCGACCAACATGACATCCAAATCAGCAAAATGATTAACAGGTGCATTATTTAAATATTCATTACCAATATTACGACCACCTATGACACTGATTTTATTATCAAATGTCATGCTTTTATTATGCATACGCCGATTGGTGCGTATGGGATGTAACATATAGTTTAGACTACGGACACCACGATAAGGCATTGGATTGATTAATCTGACAGCAATATTTGCATGCTTTGAGATGCGTAGTAGGAGCTGATCAAGTTCAGGTGAACTATTAAAATCATCAAGCAGCAATCGAACAATCACACCACGATCAGCCGCTTCCCACAGGTCTTTTAGCATCAGTTGGCCAGCTTCATCGTTGTGCCAAATGTAGTATTGAATATCAATGGATTGGTTTGCCACATCAGTCAGCGTACTGCGTGCAGCAAAAGCATTAGCGCCTGTTGTAATCGGATAATATCCAGATTGATTGGGGTGATGATGACTTTGGGCGTTGATGGCTGAGATGAGTCCGTCTGAACTGCCGCCATGTTTGACCATTTGGTGACGCTCTTGAACCTGTTTGGTCAATGCCAGACTCTTTGGTAAGTGAGGCGTATCGGGCAAATTTTTGCAGCCAACAAGTAATACCAGCATGACAGTATGTATACTGATGACAAACAAAGAGCGAAAATGATGAGTCATGACTCAAAAAGTCTAAAAATTTGATTTATCATAGCAAATTTATCCAAAAAAAGAAGTGCTTTATTAAAATTTTACCAAACAAAATCGCTTCTTTTTTAATCATTTTGGCGATGATTGTTATCAAATGGCGAGCTATTGCCAAATCATTTAACCACAAGTAAACCAATTAACCAAAAGCGGGCATTCGGCGAGGTACAGCATCCAAAAATTCACGGCGTGCGTCATGATTGGCGGTAAACTCACCCAACATGCTGGTGGTGCGTGTGGTGGATTGTTGTTTGCCAACACCACGCATCATCATGCACATATGACAGGCATCCATAATAACCGCAACACCACGGCAACCCGTCAGCTCTTCGATAGCACTGGCCACTTGCTTGGTTAAGTTTTCTTGGATTTGTAGACGGCGTGCATACATATCAATGATGCGTGCCACTTTAGATAATCCTAATACTTTGCCATCTGGCAGATAGCCAACATGGGCAACCCCATAAAAAGGTAGTAGATGATGCTCACATAGCGAATAAAATTCAATATTTTGTACCAAAACTAACTCAGGATTATCAGAATCAAAGACGGCATTATTAGCCACGGTTGCCAAATCCTGATGGTAGCCACGAGTAAGATAACCAAACGCCTTGGCAGCCCGCATTGGTGTGTCAATTAATCCATCACGGGTCAAATCTTCTCCTGCTGAGGAGATGATTTCGGCATAATGCTTAGACAGGATTTCGTAATCGTGGATAAAGTTTACGGTATCAGAATTTGACATATTTTAAGCGTCTAGTAAAAAAATGCATAGCTTATCATAAAATAGCGATTGATTTAACAAAAAACTGATTTTTTCATCACTTTTTGAGCGTTTATCAAACACTTTGGACGAGTTGATGTTTAAAATTAAGTTTACATTTGTACTAATTATATCCCACATTTTAAAATTCTATGCTATAATGGCAAAAATTTCTATCAAAAGGATAAAGTCATGTTACTAAAAGGTCAGCGTTTTGTGGTGACTGGGATTGCCAGTAAATTATCAATTGCTTGGGCGATCGCTGAAAGCTTGCATCGTGAGGGGGCGCAGCTGATTTTAACCTATCCGAATGATAAAATTAAAAAGCGTGTGGATATGGCTGCCGAAGCATTTGATGCGGTGGCGGTGATTGAGTGTGATGTTGGCTCAGATGAGTCGATTCAAGTGTGTTTTGATGAAATCGCCAAACATTGGGGCGTAGGTGACGATAAAGGCATTGATGGCATTGTGCATGCCATCGGTTTTGCCCCTGCCGATCAGCTTGATGGCGATTTTACCCAAGCAACCACTCGTGAAGGCAGTCAAATTGCCCATGATATCTCAAGCTACAGTTTTGTCGCACTTGCCAAAGCAGGGCGTGAATTACTTGCTGCACGCCAAGGCTCACTGTTGACTTTAACTTATGAAGGCAGTATTTCTGTATTGCCAAACTATAATGTCATGGGCATGGCAAAAGCAAGCCTAGAAGCTTCGGTACGCTATTTGGCATCATCATTGGGTGGTGAGGGCATTCGTGTCAATGCCATCAGTGCAGGCCCTATCCGCACGCTGGCCGCCAGTGGTATTAAATCATTTCGCCGTATGCTTGATGTTAGCGAAAAAATCGCACCACTTGGGCGTAATGTCAGCCAAGAAGAAGTGGGTAATGCTGCGCTGTTTTTGTTATCACCTTGGGCAAGCGGTATTACTGGCGAGATTTTATTTGTGGATGCAGGCTTTAATACCGTTGCCATCAGTGAAAAAATCATGATGATGGCAGGCGACGGCGAACAATAACAACGATTTAAAACTTTCATAAAAAGTTAAGTTGGTAGTGAGCAAAATTGTGCCAATGACATCAAACATTGGTACAAATATCCGATTTTTGGTATGATACACCATACCATTTAATTGTTGAGAGTGATTATGACCCAGCCTTTTTTGATTGCCCCATCGATTTTGTCTGCTGATTTTGCACGGCTTGGAGCGGATATTGAAAGCGTTCTTGAAGCTGGTGCAGATGTTGTGCATTTTGATGTGATGGACAACCATTATGTACCAAATCTAACTTTTGGTTCGATGATTTGTCAAGCATTAAAAGACTATGGCATCACTGCACCCATTGATGTACATTTGATGGTTAAGCCAGTTGATGGTATGATTGAGCAGTTTTTAAAGGCGGGGGCTGACATCATCACTTTTCATCCCGAAGCCAGTGAGCATATAGACAGAAGCCTTCAGCTGATTAAAGATGGTGGTGCCAAATGTGGTTTGGTCTTTAATCCTGCAACACCTTTATATTATTTGGATCATACATTGGATAAGGTTGATCAAATTTTGCTGATGAGTGTCAATCCAGGTTTTGGTGGTCAAAAGTTTATTGATGCAACATTGGATAAATTAGCAACTGTGCGTCAAATGATTGACGATAGTGGTCGAGACATTCGCTTGGAAGTTGATGGCGGTGTCAATGTGGCAAATATTCGCACCATTGGTGAAGCGGGTGCTGATATGTTTGTGGCAGGGTCGGCGATTTTTAATCAGCCTAATTATAAGGCTGTAATTGATGCTATGCGTGATGAGTTATCAAAGGTAAATCGATCATGACTATGCCGCACCATCAAGCCCAAACCACGCATCACAACCCCCCAAAACCCAACAAACCCGCCAGCGTCGTACCGATGGGTTTTACCATAGGGCTATGTTTGGCAAGTTTGCTATTAAGCTTGGCAGGCTATGGATTTCGATTGATGTTTGGTGATGAGATGTCTGAGGTATTGCGTCATGCTGCTGTCGTTGTGCCTGTATTTGTGATTGGCATTCCGCTGATGACTTGGCTTGGTGCAACTGGACTAAATAAACTGGGTAAAACCAATATCCACCCTAGAAATGCTTGGACTTTTGGTTGGTTATTATCGACTGTTGCGATGTTATCTATTATGGGAGTGTATAGCTGATGCTCTCCAAGCTAATTCCTGATATTATCACGCCAAAAGATATCCCTAAAGGCTTGATTTTATTGCTTATTGTGGCGTGTTTGCTGGTGGGTTTATCAGGGCTTAGATATGGCGGTGTGGAAGGATGGCTTCATGTCCTTGAAAATTGGCTCGTCGCTTTGGTGGTGATTCCTGCCTTAACTGCATTGATCTCATTGCCTTTAAAGTGGCGTGATAGCACCTTTGATGTGCGTATGGTCTATTATTTGGGTATGTTTGTTGCACTTTTATTTATGTTGGCAAAGCTACGCTACTGGCGATGACTTGAAAAGCACCAAAATGATGCCATATACCAAGATAGACTAAAATAATGATGAGATGGCAATCATAATGACAAATCAAATTTCACAAACCATTGAAAATTGGCAAACGATGAGTATTGCAGAATGCCTATCATTTGTTGATGATTTGGTATATCATGCGTCTGATTCTGATGAAGAGGACACACTATCAATTTTACATGAGCTGTTTTTTCAGGAAATCAATGGGCGTGGTGATGAGACGCTGATTGATGCACTTGCTTCAGCCATTTCTCAGTTTATGGATTCTGCGACAGTTGAGGAGCTTGCACAGCAAGTAGAGCGGACATTAGGCGTCGATTTAGCCAGATTATCAAAACTGGCACGCACTCAGCGATTAAACGCACAGGTACAAGCATCTGACGGTGAGCATCGCCCCAAGCGCAAGCGTCGTCAGCGTAAGCAGCAAGATCAAGAGGATTTGGGTACCAAAGAGCGTGTATCACGGTTGCAACATCCCAGCAAATCAAAAAAGACCAAAGATGGTTTTGTCCAAGAAACTTTGCTTGAGTTTATTGAAGAGTCATCAGGGGTGATGATTTTGCGAGAAGTGGGTCATGATCATGATGAGCCTTTGGTGAGTATTGCTTTTTCAGAGCAAGTCCAAGATATGCTAGGTGCTGATGCCAGAGTGGTTGGGCAAGCGATGATTCATGCTGCCATCGCAAGTGTTGTACAACGCCAAAGTAATTTTTGGCATGCACATGTGTATGATGAAGAACCAGCACATTATAGCTGATGTATTTGAAACTGATTCAATTGATTCAATTAAGAGATTAAATCGTGCCATATTTAATCTCTTTTTATTTTGGCTATTTGGTTAACAGATGATGAATTGGCATTATTTTAATCTAATTAGCCTTTGATCGGTAATGATGATATCCACCGACATATCCCAAGGCTGTTTGGGTAGCCGATCTGCCACTTGAAAATCATAACACCAAGCGATTTTTAGGCAGTTTTTGGCTTTTGCAAATGTGCGGTCATAGTAGCCGCCCCCCATACCAAGGCGTATACCGTCAAGATCAACCATCACCAAAGGGCAAATGATGGCATCCATGTGATTGGCAGATAATATCAGTTTTGAGCGGGGTTCATGCATACCTAGGCGATGCTTTTTAAGAGGTGTTTTATTCAGTGGTTGAATGATGGGGGCAAATGTCAAGGGTTTGTTTGGCGTGGTGATGGGTAAATACGCTTGATAGTCAAGTTTTTGACAAAATTGGGCAATGGTGGCGGTTGGTAGTTCACAAAATCCATCCAAATAAAAACCAATATTGGCTTTTTTGGGTAATAGCGGTATTAATTTATATAAAAATCTGGTTGCTAGGTAAGCGGATCTTTGACGCTCACAGTGACTAAGCGATCGTCTTTGCATACGCATGTGTTTACGCAAATGGACAGCGGATAAATTGGTTTGGTGGTTGGTCTTGGTCATTGTGTTTATATTTGGTAATGATTATTATTTGTTATTGAATCCTAGGTAAACTGATGGTATGCTAAATCATCTCATCATTTAGATAAAGTGGTACAATTCAGTTAGTAGAATTGCATCGCTGGTCGTATCACTCATCTTAAGCGACTTTTATCAAAAAATCAATGGAGTAAAATATGACAATACGCACCGAAAAAGACACCATGGGAGAGATTGCTGTACCTGCTGATGCTTATTGGGGGGCACAAACTGAACGCAGTCGCCAAAATTTCCGTATTGGCGGAGAAAGACTGCCAGAGCCTTTAATCCATGCGATGGCAACTGTTAAAAAAGCCGCCGCCATGACTAATGCGACACTTGGCCGCATCACTGACGAACAATCACAGCTAATCGTTCAAGCCTGTGATGAGATTTTGGCAGGTAAGCTTAATGATCAATTTCCGCTTGTGGTGTGGCAAACAGGCTCAGGCACCCAGTCTAATATGAATATTAATGAGGTTATCGCCAATCGTGCCAATGAAATTGCTGGTAAACCAAAAGGAAGTTATCAGCCGATTCACCCCAATGATCATGTCAATCATGCCCAATCGACTAACGACAGCTTTCCGACGGCGATTCGGGTGGCGGCTGCTCAAGAGATGAGTAATAAACTGTTGCCAGCCATTAATAATTTACGCCAAACATTGGCACAAAAATCAGCTGATTTTGATGAGATTATCAAAATCGGACGCACGCATTTACAAGATGCCACGCCGCTGACTTTGGGTCAAGAGTTTAGTGGTTATGTCATGCAGCTTGATTATGCTTTGGAGCGTATTGAGGCGGCCTTAAGCGGTCTTTATCAGTTACCATTGGGCGGTACAGCAGTCGGCACAGGGCTAAATAGTCATCCTGATTATGCTGTCAAAGTCGCTAAAGTTCTGGCAGAATTAACCAAGCTGAATTTTATCACAGCACCCAATAAATTTGAGGCTTTGGCCGCACGAGATGCCGAAGTATTTGCTTCAGGTGCACTAAAAACACTGGCAGCAAGCCTAAATAAAATCGCCAATGATGTGCGTTGGCTGGCTTCAGGCCCACGCTGCGGTCTAGGTGAGCTTAGCATTCCTGAAAATGAGCCTGGTTCATCCATCATGCCTGGTAAAGTCAATCCAACTCAGTGTGAGGCGATGACCATGGTGGTCACCCAAGTCTTTGGTAATGATACGACCATTTCTATGGCAGGGGCTTCTGGTAATTTTGAATTAAATGTTTATATGCCTGTGATTGGATATAACTTATTGCAGTCGATTCGTCTGCTAACGGATGCGATCAATAGCTTTAATGAGCATTGTGCAGTAGGCATTGAACCAATTTACGAAAAAATTGACCATTATTTACATCATTCTTTGATGTTGGTCACCGCACTCAATCGCCATATTGGCTATGAAAATGCCGCCAAAGTTGCTAAAACCGCTTTTAAAAATAATCAATCCTTAAAACAAACTGCCATTCAGCTGAACTTATTAACTGAAGCTGAATTTGATGAGATTGTGCGTCCAGAACAAATGGTTGCCCCAAAATAAACTTTTGATACTCAAACACCGCCAGCGATTTGGCGGTGTTTTTGGTTGAAAAAAAGCCATAATTTAGCGATAATAGCTTATTTGTCCATTATCATACGCCATTCATCATGACCACCACGCAAGCCCGTCTTAAAAAGCCCAAAAAACCTCGGCGTTCACAAGCTGATATCGTGGCTAATAATTTTTTAAAGTCTGTTTTTCGTCCTGCAAAAAAGCAGCTGACTTTAGCATGGCTGTGTGATGTCATTAGCTTGCTATTATTCATGGTACAAGCTTGGATTTTGGTGATGATTTTTGATGGCTGGCTTTTGCCATTTATTCCTGAATTATCCCAGCACCAAGCGATGGCGATCGAGGCTTTGGGTGTTTATGTGATGGCTTTGTTTGGCGTGATGTCATTACGAGCATTGATTGGTTATGCCAAAGATGCACTACTCTCACGCATCGGTGTGCAAGCCGCCAGTGATGTGCGTCAGCGGCTATTAATTAAACTGGGTGACATGGGTCCTGCTAGACGCTTTTTTGGCTCTGATGGTGCACTGGCAAGCAAAATCATTGATGAACCTGAGCATCTTATCGGTTATGCTCGCTTTGAAATTCAGAAAAAAACTGCCATTAGTACACCAATTTTATTGGCAGTTTGTATTGGTTTTTTTAATAAAACTGCCGCAATGATATTACTGGCGACGGCACCACTGGTACCGATTTTTATGGCGATGATTGGTGTAGCAACTGCACGCAAAAGCCGTGAGCAGATGGATGCGATGGCACAGCTTGGCGGTCGATTTTTTGATTGGATACGAGGGGTGAATACACTATCTCGTCTGGGCGTGGTTGATATCGCTGTTAAAGATATTGATGTCAGTAGCGACAATTACCGTAAAAAAACCATGGCAGTGCTACGCATTGCTTTTTTAAATAGTGCGGTGCTTGAATTTTTATCGGCATTATCCATTGCACTTGTGGCTGTTTATTTGGGTTTTGGGCTGATTGGAATTTTACCTTGGCAATCTGGTGTTGTCATAACAACTTATAGCTCAGCTTTGATGATTTTATTATTGGTGCCTGAATTTTATGCACCACTACGCCGCTTGGGTGCTGAGTATCATGTCAAAGGTCAAGCCGTCGGTGCTGCCAAGGAGATGGTTGGCATACTTGATTTTAAACATAGCAAAACCGAGCTACATCAGGTGGATTTGATGGGAAAAGTGGGATTTTGTTTAAGGCAAGTGGCTGCCTTTGGTGATGATGGGCGAGTCAGGTTAACGCCGACGACGCTGCATTTTGTGGCAGGTAAATCAACATTATTAAAAGGGGAAAGTGGCGCAGGCAAATCGACACTTTTACAGATTTTATTGGGATTTGGGCAATATACTGGCGTGGTTGAGGTGTATGATGATCAAGGACACTATCGCTACGATACGCTGGATATGGCGTATCTTAGACATCAGTTTGGCTATTTGGCACAAACGCCAGCACTGCTGCCCATCAGTATTCGTGATAATCTGACATTGGCAAAATCTAATGCGACCGATGATGAGCTGATTCATGCACTAGATGCTGTTGGGCTGTGGTCTTTGATCCGTGATTTGCCCGAGCAGATGGATACCATGCTTGGTGAGCGGGGCGGTGGGTTGTCAGGTGGGCAGGCGCATCGCCTTGCCATTGCTCAGCTTTTGCTTCAAGATGCTAAAGTATGGCTGCTTGATGAACCCACAGAGCATCTGGACAGTGAGACTGCCTTGATGATCAAAGATTTATTAAAACGCTTATCAGTGCATCGGACGGTCATTTGGATTACTCATGATCAAAGTGCCGATATCGCCTTTGATGATATCCATCATTTGGGGGTTTATGATGAAATCAAATAAACCATTTAAGCTTCGTGAACTCATCAGTACCCAAGTTTGGGTATGGATCTTAGCTTGGCTACTGGGGCTTGTGACTGTTTGGTCAGTCTTAGGATTGTCGATGGTATCAGGGTGGTTTGTGACTATGTCAGCAGTGGCAGGCTTAGTTGCGGTGGGTACTCATACATTCAATTATATGCTGCCAGCGGCCATCATACGCACCTTTGCCATTGCACGCACGCTATCTCGCTATGGTGACTTGATGGTATCGCATCATGCTGTCTTTGGGTTGTTAAAAGATTTGCGTGTACGATTTTTTGCCGATTGGGCAAGTTTGGATTTTAATGCCCGAAACCTGCAAAGACAGTCTAGCAGCCAAAAAATGCATCGCCTTGTCAAAGACATTGATGTTTTAGATGAATTTGTTTTACGCTTGATATCACCTTGGATTATGGCAATCGGTGCGGTGATTTTGGTGGCTGGTGTTACGCTGTTGCTATTACCCAAAGCATGGTTTGGGCTAGTGCCGATCGGCTTGGCGATTTTGATTGCTGCTTTTGTGGTATATCGTGGCATTCATTTGGCGTATGACGAGAGTACTATACTTGAAACTCGCAAATCAAAACTGCTGGATACCTTGCCAGCACTGACATCCTTGCTGATTTGGCATCGCTGGGATGCGTACATACATCAGCTGAGTGATTTGGATGCTCAGCAAACCAAAATAACACTGTCATCACATCGTCTACGCAGAATGGGCATGTTGGGGGTGCAAGTGGCACTGGCACTGGCGGCGGTGCTCATGCTTTGGGGTGTAGGGAGATTTTTTAGACAGACAGATAGTGTTGCTTTTACCATTGAGACATTAAATGATTATCCGATGATGAGTTCGGCGGTCGCACTGGCAGTATTTTTAGGTTTGATGGGCTTGGGTGAGTTTATCCAAAACTTGATTGCTGAGCCATTGGCTTTGGGGCGTAGTCAGGTAGCCAAGCAGCGCCTCAACGAGATGCTTGTTGGCCAAAACGTTGCTCCCAAAATCCATTTTAATCAGATTGCCAATCAGCAGGATGCTTTGACTTTATGGCTTAATAATGCCATTGTTAGGGCGCCAAATGCCATCATCAGTGCTCATATTCACCATGCCAAGATTCGCTCTGATAAGCCTTGCTTGATTATAGGTCCTTCAGGTGCTGGTAAATCCACTTTACTGCATACACTTGCCCAAGAGCATGATTTGACCTCGGGTGAGATTTGGTTATGTACCGACACCAAAAAATATCCGTGGCAGTCAGTTGATTTTGACCAATCACTGGGATTTTTGGGGCAAACAGTTGATATTTTTGATCAAACGCTGGCAGATAATCTTCGTTTGGGTAAACCAAACGCAACTGATGATGAGCTTATAACAGCTCTTAAAAAAGTAAATTTATTAACTTGGCTAAATAATCAACCAAAAGGTCTGGCAACTCGGCTCGGAGAATATGGTATGGCTGTGTCTGGTGGGCAAGCACGGCGTATCGCCTTGGCTCGACTGTTGCTATCCCCAAAAGCGGTCATGATGCTAGATGAGCCTTTTGCAGGCTTGGATCCAGATACACGCCACAATGTATGGTTGAGTCTAATTGATGCCCAAAAATCTGGTGATATTGGCTTGTTATTAATTTGCACCCACCAGCTGTGGCAACAGATGGGTGAGGTTCAGGTCATCAAAATCGAGGGTGAGGGTCAAGTTTAATTTATCACTCTGTGCTTTGCTTGACTAAGTCTTGATAAACTTGAATTGTATTATCGACCATATCATCAATCTCATAAGCATGCGTCATGGCAGGCGGAATGGGGTTTGATAATAAAAACTTAACACTTTTACACAGCATGATCGCAGTCTGTTCTTTGACCAATCCTTGGGGGTATAAGTCTCCTAGGATATCTGCAAAGGCACCTTTTGCCCAACCAATCACTGGTGTTCCTAAATGAATGGCTTGAAGTGCTGTCATGCCAATACTTTCGGGGTGATTGGCAAGCGATAATACGATATTAGCCGATGACAGCCATTCACGCATATCAGGTGGATTTTTGCCGATAAAAGAGACCCGATCTTGTAAGCCCAAAGTATGCAGGCGTTGGACAAAATCTTCATAAAAAACACACTGATGAATGCGTGCTGTGGGGTCATCATCCATGATAATTGCGTGAATTTTTGGAAATTTTTCTTGTAGATTTCCTAAAATATCAATGAGCCATTCTTGACCATATTCAGGACCGATCGGTGTTGGAAAAACCAACCATTTTTTGTGTTCAAGCTCAGGAAATTGGGTAAAGGTTTGATGTAGCCAATGCACAGATGAGTGATGGCGATAGGGATATTTTCGAACATCCACCCCACGCGGCACACAAATGATATCAGGCAACTTGATGGATTTATCAATTTTTTCTGATTTTAATTTTTCAAAAATTTTATTAAAATGTTTATCAATACTTTTAGATGCACTGATCAGCAAATCAACATGAAACAGTGCTTTTGAATAAGAATTGACAGGATAAAATCCGTATAAACTTGAAATAATTTTGGGACGCTTGTCATTTGGAAAGGAATGCATTGCCCAATATAACACCCAAGCAGGCGTACGAGAATGTATGTGAATGATATCGGGCTGATGCTGTTCAATGATTTGACGAAGCTTAAGTGTGTGTATCAATGCCCACCAGCTTTTTTTGGGCATAGGTAGGCGGTAATATATTGCCCCATCACGCACAAGACGCACAACAAGCTTGCTATCGCTTGGAGCACTGCCGATGATGATAGACTCATGACCAGCTTTAATGAGCGCATGGGAGATGGGATAAATGCCACGCTCGGACTCATCATGCCTAAGCGAGGATGACAGTTGAAGAACTTTCATAACTTATTATCTGATGGGTCAATTGGTTTTATTTTCAAGAAAATCTAAAATTTTCTCAACATGCTCTTTGGCTTTGACATCCCGAAAACTACCAATCATCTCGCCATTTTTATTGTACACAAATGTAGAGCGTACCACGCCAAGATGGGTTTTGCCATACATCTTTTTTTCTTTGATGACATCGTAATATTGGCAAAGTTTTTCATCGGTATCACTAATTAAATCAATTGATAAGGCTTTTTTATTGATAAAATTTTGATGAGATTTGATACCATCTCGAGAGACGCCAAGGATATAAAATCCCAATGATTCAAGCTTGGCTTTATGATGACTAAAATCCACCGCCTGAATGGAACAGCCTTGCGTGTTGTCTTTGGGGTAAAAATACAAAATCAAGCCCTGATGACTTTGATTAAGCAGTTGATTGAGCTGCACAGCAGTGGCTTCTTGGGTATCGGCTGCCACCATGGTTAACTCAAAACTTGGCAGCGTGATGGTTTCGTTAGAATTTTGTAGCATTAGGTATCTCGTTGTCATTTTAATCATAACAGTTAAACGATGTATATTTTAGCAAAATTTACCCATGAAAGAACATTTTTATTCATCATAATTGCTTAGTAAGCATCAATTCTTTCTAAAATACATCAATTTGCAAATTTTTGTTTGGCATCATAATGACTTTGCGGTAGAATTATGCGTTTTTATTTTATGAATAACCAAATTGCCTTGCCATTTGGCTTACCGCTTTTGAATTAAGGCTTTAGCGATTATTATCTGGATAGAATATGACTTTATCATCCTATTTAAAAATTAATGAGCGTGGCTCATCCGTGCGTCAAGAAATCATTGCTGGCTTGACGACTTTTTTGGCGATGGTGTATTCGATCATCGTTGTGCCAAATATGTTATCAGCAGCTGGATTTCCTGCTGAATCCGTTTTTGTTGCAACATGCTTGGTGGCAGGCCTTGGTTCAATATTAATTGGACTTTGGGCAAATGTACCGATGGCGATTGGCTGTGCGATTTCTTTGACGGCATTCACCGCTTTTAGCTTAGTGCTTGGGCAAGGTGTGAGCATTCCTGTGGCACTGGGTGCAATTTTTTTAATGGGCGTGGTTTTTACCTTAATCTCGGTGACTGGTGTTCGTGCGTGGATTTTACGCAATTTGCCTGCATCGATTGCACACGGTGCAGGCATCGGCATCGGACTGTTTTTACTGCTGATTGCTGCCAATGGTGTGGGTTTAGTCATCAAAAATGATACAGGTTTACCTGTGACAATGGGCGAGTTTATGTCGTTGCCTGTGATTTTATCTTTAGTGGGGCTGGCGGCGATTATTGGTCTTGAGCGATTACGCATTAAGGGCAGTATCTTATGGGTGATTATTACCATTACGATGATTGGGCTACTTTTTGATCCTGCGGTGAAGTCAGATGGTGCCATTTTAAAAGTACCAAGCTTTGGTTCAGACTCTTTATTTATGCAAATGGATGTCATGGGTGCGCTAAATACAGCGATTTTACCGGTGGTGTTTGCCTTAGTTATGACAGCAATTTTTGATGCAACAGGTACCATTCGTGCCGTGGCAGGTCAGGCAAATCTACTGGACAAAGATGGTCAAATCATCAATGGCGGTCGTGCTTTGACATCAGATTCAGTCAGTAGCCTGTTTTCGGGTATTTTTGGGACAGCACCTGCTGCGGTGTATATCGAATCTGCTGCCGGTACGGCAGTAGGCGGTAAGACAGGCTTGACAGCGATTGTGGTTGGCGTGCTATTTTTATTGATGCTATTTTTTCAGCCATTGGCATTTTTGGTACCAAGCTATGCTACCGCACCTGCACTCATGTATGTCGGTCTTTTGATGCTAAGCAATGTCTCAAGACTTGATTTTGAAGATTTTGTCGGAGCAATGAGCGGTTTAATTTGTGCTGTATTTATTGTTTTGACTGCCAATATTGTCACAGGAATTATGCTTGGTTTTGGTACATTGGTGCTTGGACGACTAATTTCTGGTGAATTTAACAAGCTTAATCTTGGTACCGTGATTATTGCTGTCGTGCTTGTCGCATTTTATGCATTGGGCTATGCCATTTGATACTAAGCACCCAAAAACTCTGTCAAAAATTAAAACCCACCTCAAAGTTAGATTGCTAATTTTGGGGTGGGTTTTAGGCTAAATCAGACTGGCTAAGGTCTCATAAATCTCATGTTGTTTGGCTTGGTTGGATTTTAGTTCGGTGTCAAGCTGAGCACCTTCGATGGCGTAGCGTACCACTTGATACTGTGGATGACTATCGGTGGCGGCGAACTGCTTTTGTTTTTGAGCCATCCAGTTTTGCCACACCTCAAACATATTAGCATCAGCATGAATGGCTGTTAGTAGCCCAGACCAGTTGCTGTTCATACCAATCTTAGAATCTTGAAAAATCACTTGCAAATACGCTTTGGTAAATCGACCTTGAATAGCACCCAATTCATCAGTGATGGATAAAATTGCAGTATTTAGCTGAGCGATATAAAGACCCACCACGGCATTTAACAGCTCTTCTTTATTTTTAAAATGATGAAATAGTCCGCCTTTACTGGTACCTGCAGTGTCCGCAACTTTTTGCATGGATAAATTCGCCACACCATCACTGACCATCAAGTGCTTGGCCGCCATGATCAACCCATGTTTAAGCTCCTCTGGTTTATTTTTTCGCTTTGTACCTGATGTGCCAGCGTGTAGATTGTTTTCACCAATAGATAAATTGTCATTCATATGATAAACCATTCAAAATTAAAAAATATTTAATAAAACTTATCGTTAATTGGGATAAATAAAATTGGGATAAATAACGGTAAAACTAAATGAAACCAACTGGTCGGTATTTTATAAAACTCTATGAGAATTTGCAAGCACAGATGCAGCAGGATGATGAATTTTATTTCTTAGCAGGCAAGGATGATTTACCAAAAATTATGCTACAATAAGGGGTATTTTTATCAGTTTATTTGGAGCGTGCGATGTCAAATCAGAAAAAAATTCCCCATGTATTGATGATTTTGGATGGTATTGGCCATCGTGAAGAGACCAAAGATAATGCCGTTGCCGTAGCCAATACACCAAACTTAGATGCTTTATTTGCCAGCTATCCCAATGGGCTGATTTCTGGTTCTGGTATGGATGTTGGATTGCCAGAAGGCCAGTTTGGTAATTCTGAAGTGGGGCATATGAATTTGGGTGCTGGGCGTATTTTATTTCAAGATTCAACCCGAATTATGAATGAGATTGCCTCAGGAGAATTTTTTAATAATTCAGCATTGATAGATGCCATTCAAGCCACACTGAATAATAAAGGCGTGGTGCATATTTTAGGACTGTTGTCTGATGGCGGGGTGCATGCACACATTGATCATATTAAGGCGGCAGCTAAGCTTGCGTTATCTCAAGGCGCTATGCAAGTGTTTGTGCATGCGTTTTTGGATGGTCGTGATACACCGCCACAGTCTGCCAAAGGCTATGTGACTGATATTGAAGATTATTTTACTCAGCTTAATCAAGAATTTGAAGGTAATGTTAAAATTGCCAGCGTCATCGGTCGATTTTATGCCATGGATCGTGATAAGCGTTGGGATCGTGTGGAATCTTGCTACCAGCTATTAACCGAAGGCAAATCGGTCAGAACCGCAGATAATGCTCTAGATGCAATCAAGCAAGCATATGCTGCAGGGGAGACGGATGAATTTATCGCTGCAACTTTCATTGAAGATGATGGCGTGATTGGTGATAATGATGGCGTGATTTTTATGAATTTCCGTGCTGACCGTGCACGAGAAATCAGCTTGGCTTTTGTGGATACAAATTTTGATGGCTTTAATCGTCATATTGTGCCTGAGTTATCGGCATTTGTTATGCTCACCAAATACTCAGATGAGCTTGAAAATAATCCAAAAACCGACATTGCCTATCATCCAACAAGTCTGACAAATACGCTGGGCGAATATTTACAAAATTTGGGTAAAACCCAACTTAGAATTGCCGAAACCGAAAAATACGCACATGTAACCTTTTTCTTTAGCGGTGGTCGTGAAGCGCTGTACAATGGCGAAGATCGCATTTTGATTAATAGTCCTGATGTTAAAACATACGACCTAAAACCTGAAATGAGTGCTTTTGAGGTTACCGAAAAATTAAATGATGCGATTGACTCGGGCAAATATGATGTATTAATTGTCAATTATGCCAATGGCGATATGGTGGGGCATTCGGGGGTATTTGATGCGGCAGTTAAGGCAGTGGAAGCAGTGGATCAGTGCATAGGCGAGGTGGTCAAGCATATTCGTGCCGCTGGCGGCCATTTATTAATCACCGCTGATCATGGTAACTGTGAGCAGATGCAAGACTACCAAAGTGGTCAGGTACACACGCAGCATACCACAGAACTTGTACCTTTTATCTATATTGGTGATAAAAAAGCGACTGTGCGTCGTGGCGGCAAGCTGTGCGATGTGTCACCAACACTGTTGGATCTGATGGGGTTAGATAAGCCAAGTCAGATGACTGGAGAGAGTTTATTGGTTTTTTGAGTGATTAAACAAAGAAGGTTTGGTATGCGATTTTCGGCAGTAATAACGGCTTTATTGATTGGTGCGATGGGCTATATGAGTGCATTTGCCAATCCACAGGCTTTTGATGATCAAGCAGATGTAGACGATCTGATAATAGATACGCCTGCTTTGGATGTAGCACCAAATCATTTGTATGGTATTGACGGTTTGCACTCTGGGCGAGTGCCTTTGAATACCATCAGTCCCACCACGCTCAAAACTTTTGTGCAAGTGGTTGATTTGATGCGTCGTGAATACATTGAGCCTGTAGATGATGAGATGTTGTTTTATCACGCCATTCATGGGATGCTAAATCGTGTGGATCGCAATGCTGAGTTTCTTGATGCGACTGCCTTTGCCAATCTTAGCTCATTTACCACAGGTAATGTGGCAGGCGTGGGTCTAAAGGCAGTTTGGAGGAGCCAAGATGCACATTGGGTGGTGACTGAAGTGATTGCCGATAGCCCTGCCAAAAGTGCAGGCATTAATGTTGGTGATTATCTACACCAGATTGGTGATATTAAACTTAACCAATCCCAAACCGAAAATGACATCATTCAGCTTTTAAGTGGTATCGCAGGCTCAAGCGTTGATATCACTTATTCAAGAGCAGGTCGATCCAAGCAATCCGTCAATGTCATTCGTAACCAAGCTCAAAAGAGTAGCATTGAAGTTTTTGTTCAAAATGGCATTGCTGTCATCAAACTTCCCGTCTTTCAAAATAACACCAGACAAGATATAATTGATCGTCTTGCCTTAATAGAAGGGCAGGTTCGGGGTGTGGTGATTGATTTACGAAACAATCCTGGCGGCGTGCTTGATTCAGCCGCTGAGGTGGCCTCTTTATTTATGCGAAAGCAAGTCGTTACCCAAGTCCAAAACCGAAGTGGCATAGAAAGGGTGATAGAAACGCATGGTTCACCCGTACTAGAATCCATGCCAGTGATTATTTTACAAAACCGCTATTCGGCATCAGCAGCTGAAGTACTGGCAAGTGCATTGCAAACCCATGGGCGGGCAATGATCGTGGGTGAGGCGAGCTACGGCAAGGGTTCGGTGCAGTCGGTCATCGCTTTGGGAAATCATCAAGGGATTAAGATAACTACCGCACATTATCTAACGCCCAATGGCAAAAAAATCGATAAAATCGGTGTGGTGCCTGATGTGAGTTTTAAACCACCTTCTAACGATTCACAAGACGATGAATGGTTGCGTTTGAGCCTAGATTTGATGGAGCGAGTAAAAACAAACCAAAGTTGATTTAAGACAACCAAAATCGCCATCATAAGATTATCAAGTGACGCTTTTGATGGCTAATTTTATCAGTGAGTCTGTACCAGCCCATGCCTGATGGCAAGGTGCGTGAGTTTGACATCGCTATCAATGCCCAGTTTATCAAAAATCCGATAGCGATAAGTATTGACTGTTTTGGCGCTTACAAATAGCTGATCGGCAATTTGCTGTGTACTTTGACAGTTAACAACCATCATGGCAACCTGTTTTTCACGCTCAGATAAGGCATCAAAGGGCGACTCTTTTTGTTCACCAAGTACAGTTTCGGCAAGCTGCTCGGCAACATCATGACTAAAATAACGCGATCCTGCGTGTACTTTTTTGATGGCACGAATCATCTCATCAAGCGGCGTGCCTTTGGTAATATAGCCATTGACACCCGCTTTTAAAAGCATGGAAGGATATGGCTGAGCTGTCAAACTTGAAACAGCAAGTACCTTGATGTTTGGATTAAACTGTTTAATGCGTCGAGTGGCTTCTACACCATTGATATTTGGCATATTGACATCCAACAAAACAACATCAGGACTTATGGCGCGCACCTGTATCACCGCACTGTCGCCATCAATCGCTTCACCGATAACTTCAATATTTGGATCGTCATCAAGCATCCGAGTGATGCCCATTCTTACCAAATCATGGTCATCTACGACCAAAACTTTAATACTCATCAAACGCCCATACTATTTATTGATTAGAATATTGTAACAAGAATTTAGGTTTGTGTCGCCATTTTATTGCAAAATCATGCATTAATAAATGAGATTTGGCTAATCTATCATTTTAGATATAAAAAGAGCCCAAGATGACTTGAGCTCTATGATGCTGAGCAACTATTAGCCTTTTAATATTAGCCTAGCCTTTTAAAGCTTTAATTGCGGCATTCAAGCGGCTCTTGTGGCGAGCGGCTTTGTTTTTATGGATAATGCCTTTATCAGCCATACGGTCAATGACTGGCACAGCTTTGTTATAGGCTTCGGTTGCAAGCTCATAAGATTTTGCTTCAATTGCAGAATTGACGCGTTTGATGTAGGTACGCACCATAGAGCGTTGAGATGCGTTGTGCTGACGACGCTTAGTATTTTGACGAGCGCGTTTACGAGCTTGTGCAGAGTTTGCCATAGGGTAAATCCTTAAAAAGTAAAATGCTAAATTATAAAAAGTGGGGCAATGTGTTTGAGGAAGACACACCGCTTGGACAATATGCCGTCTATGATACCAAAATCTTGGCAATCTCACAATATGCAAATAAAAATTTTCTTAGTCGATTGACTGACGGACTTGGTGCTTGATTTTTTTGATGGATTTTGTGCTAGAATAATCTGGAACAAGAAATGTAAAATCAGCACTTGGTGCAATCGCTTGATTGCTTGAAGATAATTTATGTATTATTTAGCGTGAGTGAAAATTGATGAAAACCAAAGCAATCTTAATCGGTGGTTCGAGTCGAGTGGGCGAGGCACTGGCACAAGAGCTTGCACTGATCTATGAGTCGGTGATACTCATCACGCGTACTCAGCCGCGTGCCATGAGTGCAAATATGCAGGTGTATCATGTGGCGGATTTTCGGGCACTTGCATCGACCATTGAGACGGTGGCGATTGGTGCTGATACAGATGCTTTTAGTTGTCTTGGTGTCTCAAAACAGCAAGTACCAAGTCATGATGAATTTTATCAAGTCAATGTCCTGTATAATTTAGAATTTGCCAAAGCGTGCAAACAAAAGGGCGTGCAACAGTTTTATTTTTTATCCAAAGAAGGTGCTGATACCCCCAATCATGATGATGAGCTAACTGCCAAGGCAGATGTAGAATATGATTTACGCACGCTCAGCTTTGATACATTGGCAATTTTTCGTTTGTATCGCTTAACCTTACCCAAGCACCGCCTGAGCCTAAAAAGCCTCGGCAGCCAAGCACTCAATGGTGTATTATCTACACTCAATAAAAACAAACGCGCGCTTGAGCCAAAACAGGTCGCCGCTTGTATGGCGATTACCGCCTATAAGCATAACCATCAGCCGCAGCTACGCACACCAAACCAAGCCACGATCATCACACATGAACAGATGCTCAACAGCGTCATTCGCCCCAATAAAAAATCCAAATAACCAAATCTTCATCCAAGATGGCTATCTGATGTGTGATTAAGCGTAACACGGTTTAATTGGTGATTAGATTTGGGATATGGATTGGCTGGTCTTGATTTGACCACCCAAATAAAATCCGTGATTACCTACATTTTTTGGGCATTTTGTGCTAAAATATTGCCTTATTTTTAAGGTATTTGTGCATGGGTTTGGTGATGAGATATTTACCATAACCGTGTAAATTAATCGTTTGTAGCAAGGATTATTTATGAGTGATTCGGTCAGTCCAATTGGCATTGTCGAAGAATTAAAGCGTTCGTATTTGGATTATGCGATGAGTGTCATCGTTTCTCGCGCGCTACCTGATGTGCGTGATGGACTTAAGCCTGTTCACCGCCGTATTTTATATGCCATGCATGAGCTTGGAAATGATTATAATAAAAAATACCTCAAATCGGCGCGTGTGGTCGGTGATGTGATTGGTAAATATCATCCACATGGCGATACTGCCGTCTATGATGCCATTGTGCGTATGGCACAAGATTTTAGCTTGCGTTATATGCTGGTCAATGGTCAAGGTAATTTTGGGTCAATGGATGGTGACCCGCCAGCAGCCATGCGTTATACAGAAATGAAAATGCAGAAGCTAACGCATAAAATGCTTGCCGATCTTGATAAAGAGACTGTCGATTGGGAAGATAACTACGACGGTTCGATGAAAATGCCAAGCGTGTTGCCTGCTCGCATTCCAAATTTATTGGTCAATGGTGCAACAGGGATTGCTGTTGGTATGGCAACCAATATGGCACCACATAATCTCACAGAAGTACTCAATGCCTGCTTAGCATACGCCGAAGATCCAAATATTTCAACCGATGAGCTAATTAGCCATATTTCAGGGCCGGACTTCCCAACGGGCGGCATTATCCATGGCAGAAGCGGTATCATCGATGCTTATCGTACTGGCAAAGGTCGTTTGCACATTCGTGGTCGCTATCACATTGAGCCAATGGGCGACAGCGGTGCAAACAAAGGCCGTGAGCGCATTATTTTTACACAAATTCCCTACCAAGTTAATAAAGCCAATCTGATCAAGCATATCGCCGATTTGGTCAATGCCAAAAAAATTGAAGGCATCACCGAAATCCGAGATGAATCAGATAAAGAAGGTGTGCGAGTGGCGATCGATTTACGCCGTGGCGAAAATTGTGAGGTAATGGTTAATAATTTATTTAACCAAACGCCACTTGAAACAAGCTTTAGTATTAATATGGTGGCATTGGATAATGGTCAGCCTAAGCTTATGACGCTGCGTGACTTGGTGGCGGCGTTTATTCGCCATCGTCAAGAGGTGGTCACACGCCGTACAATTTTTGAGCTGAATAAAGCATTGGCACGTGGGCATTTGCTTGAAGGATTGGCCATTGCACTTGCCAATATTGATGATATCTTACAGACCATTAAGCAGTCAGCCAATCGCAGCCAAGCTCGAGAAAATTTATTGGTGCGTACTTGGCAGTCAGCTGGCGTTGTTGCAATGCTTGACGCAGCAGGTGCTAAATCTATCCGCCCTGAGATGATTGATGGCGAGGATCTCAAAGCACCGTATGGCTTGATTGAGAATAAAACCCGCTATCGTCTGTCACCTGACCAAGTGAACGCCATTTTGGATATGCAGTTGCATCGCTTGACTGGGCTTGAGCAGGATAAATTAACGGGTGAGTATCAAGAAATTTTGGGTGAGATTGCACGCCTGACCCTGATTTTGGATGATTTTGATGTCTTAATGGGTGTGGTGCGTGCCGAATTGATTGACATTCGTGATGAATTTGGTGATGAGCGTAAAACCGATATTGTCGATGCGCGTCATGACTTTAATCGTGAAGATTTAATCCCTGAACAAACGGTTGTTTTGACGGTTTCTCGCACAGGCTACGCCAAGACTCAGCCGATCAGTGACTATCAGGCTCAAAAGCGTGGGGGTAAAGGACGCTCAGCGACTGCCATGAAAGAAGATGATGTTATTGAGCATTTGTTGGTAACCAGTACGCATGCCCATATTTTATGCTTTACCAATACAGGTCGTGTCTTTAGATTGCGTGGGTTTGAAATTCCGATTGCCAGTCGTGGCTCAAAAGGCCGCCCTTTGGTGAATTTGATTAATCTTGAGTCAGATGAGTTGGTCACAGCAATTTTGCCTGTCAATGACCTAAAAGACGAAAATAGCTTTGTGTTCTTTGCAACAGCATCAGGGACAGTCAAGCGTGTGGCTTTATCACAATTTGCCAATCTGCGTGCTGGAGGCTTACGAGCGATTGATCTAGCAGAAGGTGATACCTTAATTGGTGTTGCGATCACCGATGGCGAACAAGAGATTATGCTATTTAGTAATGAAGGTAAAGCCATTCGCTTTAAAGAACAGAGTATCCGTGCCATGAGCCGAGTTGCCAAAGGCGTTCGTGGTATGCGTGTGAATCTGCTTACAACAATTGATGAAGAAGAGCTGTTGGATGAAGATGGCGATGAAGTCGGCGATGATTTTGCGGTGAGCCGAGTGGTGTCTTTGGTGGTTGCACCCAAACAAGGTGAGATCTTGTGTGCTTGCGAAAATGGTTTTGGTAAACGCACGCCGATTGATGATTATCCAACCAAAGGTCGTGGCGGTAAAGGCGTTATTGCAATCAAGACCTCTGAGCGTAACGGACAATTGGTCAAGGCGATTGCAGTGACTGGCGAGGAAGATGTCATTTTGATTTCGGATAAAGGCACTTTGGTGCGTACGCCTGTGGCTCAGATTGCTAATGCTGGTCGCAATGCTCAAGGCGTTAAGCTGATTCGCATTGCTGATGAAGAGGTGTTGGTTGGCATGGCGTGTGTTGAACATGATGACGATGAAATCGAAGAGTCAGAGGTGTTAGCTGATGTGGTGCAATAGGCATCTGAGTCTATTGAGTGAATGTTCAGCCAAGCTTACGGGCTTGGCTTTTTGGAATTGTCAATCATGTTGCATTTATATCATTTGAATAACTCTCGCTCTTTTAGAGTGGTTTGGCTACTTGAAGAGCTTAAATTGGCTTATGGCTTAGAGTATCAGCTACATCTGATTGAGCGTGATCAAAAAACTTTTTTAGCGCCCAAAAATCTTGAGCAGATTCACCCCATGGGGAAGGCACCGATTTTAATCGATGACAGATTGCCTAAGGGGGAGCAAGTTCTGGCAGAATCTGCACTAATTTTATCTTATTTATTAAAAGCTTATGATTCTAAAGCGTATTTTTATCCTGCTGCAGCCAACCCAAACGAACAAGCCAATGACAAAGTATGGCGTGATTATACTTTTTGGATACATTTTGCCGAAGGGTCATTGATGCCGCCTTTGGTGATGGGGCTGATTTTAGATAAAGCTCGCCAAAAATCTCCTTGGTTTGTTAAACCTGTACTCAATAAATTTAACTCAAGCATTCATCAGATTATTTTGGATAAGAATGTGATGAATGCTTTAAAGATGCTAGAGATAGCTTTGGCTGATAAGTTATACTTAACAGGGCAATTTAGTGCCGCTGATATACAGATGTATTTGGCAGTGTATGGCGTACGCTTGCGTGGATTGATACCACAAACGCACACCAACACGCATGCTTGGCTTGGCACTTGTGAAAGTCGCCAAGGTTTCAAATCCGCTATTTCTTTGGCGGGTTCACCTTTATAATTAGGCAATTGTCAAGGAGATGATGGCGATGAATAAAAATAAACCAGTCATTTTACAAAACAGCGGTGTCAAGATTTTGGTGGGTGTGCTATGTTTATTAAGCTTTGTGGCAGGATATTTTGCCCATCAGTCACGCCAAATGAATTATTGTAACTCTATCAATCAAACGCCCATCGTCCAAAACGGTATTGTGATTTGCTAACTCAATGATCCAAATACTTAACTATCAAGACGGTATAGCATGCCTTTGATGGGATTTGGCTTATTTTGTTAAAATTTCTGCCAATTGTGATTTATTATGGATATTATCCCAATGAACCAATGCTTGCAAGCGTCTTTTATAAACTTCTGATAAAATTAAATTTTTACTGTTAGTTTGTTGTTTAAGCAGAATATCTTTTAAGGCGGTGCAAATCAGTCCATAAAATACTGGCGTGATGGCTTTGAGATCTTGATTGGACCAAGATTGGATAAATCTTTGCCAGTATCGCTGTATTTGACTTTTGTGAACATCGCTCAAAGCAGCAATGACAAAATACGCACAGCTTTGAACCATTTTTGTATCATCTTGTAAAATTTCATTTGGTAATGTGCTGACTGTGGCAATGATTTCATCTAATAATGGGCTTTTAAAACTTGCCCAATTGGGCAGTTTGGGTAAACTAATTTCTTGTCGCTCAAGATGATTAGATAATGGTAAATGTGCTTGTGCCATGCCTGAGTGTTCGATGACAAATGCCAAAGGATCAGATTTGAGCAAAATGGGGGTGTGAATCAGATGCAATGCGATTTCGGTGATTGCATCGGCGGCGTCGTGGCGGTTATAGTTAATTAACTCAACTTTTGGGCTAAACTGTCCTTCTCGACCAATGGCTTTTAATTTTTGATAAATATCGCTATTTAACCACCATTTTAAGCTAGAGCCTTTTGGCAGCAGTTCGGTCAGTTGCCTAAGCGTTGCCATGGCTTGTGCCTTAGATTCGGGGCGTGTTAGGTCGTATTGACTTGCCAAAACGCCATAAATATAATCCGATAAGCTCACCGCACCCTCGATAGCATCACGCATTACGGCTGCCCCATGAGATTTTAGGTAAGTGTCAGGATCGTGATGATCGGGTAAAGTTAAAAATTTAAGCTCACGGCCATCGTTTAAGATGGGTGCGGCAATTTCTAGCGTACGCCACGCTGCTTTTTGCCCTGCATTATCACCATCAAAACATAAAGTCAGCTGATTATTATAGCGTAACAGTCGCTCAATTTGCTTTTCGTTAGCGGCAGTACCCATAGGCGCTACCGCCCCATAAATCCCTGCTTGGTATAAGGCAATAACATCCATATAACCCTCAACCAGTAGGTAGTTTTTGGCTTTTTGTTTGCGTGATTCATACAGACCATATAAAATCTGCTGTTTTTGAAAAACAGGTGATTCGCTTGAGTTGATGTATTTTGGGTTTTCATCACCTAGGCTTCGCCCAGCAAAGCCCACAACACGCCCTTGATTATCACGAATCGGAAAAATCACCCGATGACGCAATAAGCAAAAAGTCCTGCCATTACTTTTAGATGATTCTCGAACCAAACCTAATATTTTCAAACCCTCGATGTCTTGGGGGAAAACTTGCTCCAAATGCTGCCAACCGTCAGGTGCATAACCTAGCCCAAAGGTTTGTATGGTCTCTTCGCTAAGACCACGATCTAAAAAGTACTGTTTTGCAAAAGTAAAATTGTTAAGCATCAGCTGATAATAATCATGCACTGCGGTTAGTAGACTGTATAAATCACCTTGTGCTGCATTGGGCGACTGAGTCAAAATGGGTGCTCGAGTGCCATAAAGCTCATTCACTTGACCAGTATGATGGCTTGGATCAGCCAATCCAGAATAAGTATCGTATGCCGATAAATCATTGACCCAATCGGTTGCTGGTGATGGGCGTGTATCGGACTGATGATGAATGAAGTTTTGGCGACTGCTCGGATCTGGCGAAGGTTGAGTTGGGAGCTTGGCACCCTGAGTCTTAACGGTTTTTTTGTATTTGAATTTTTTTTGATCAGTGTCATCTTTGGGCAGCTCGATGCCCGTTTGTTCGGACAAGAATTTGACCGATTCAATAAAGCTCATCCGTTCAAATTCTTTTAAAAAAGTGATCGGATTGCCCTTGGCATGACAGCCAAAGCAATAATATAAGTTGGTTTCAGGATTGACATAAAAGGAAGGCGTTTTTTCACCATGAAAGGGGCAACAGCCTTTGTATTCACGACCTGCCGCTTTGAGCGTGGTATGCTTGCCAATGATTCCCACTAAGTCAGCTTGACTATTGAGCTGCTCAATGATGGACTCGGGGATATTCATGTCCAAAATTCCAATTGATGTAATAATCTCAGGCGACCATACACCGCCTGAGATTATAATTAACATAAGGTTATAATTAACAAATGATAACTTGCTTAAAAACTGGCATTAGCGTGGTATTTGATTTAATTGTCCAGCGTCTGCCTCTGCTGATGGCAAGTCTAAACTGATGGCAGGGCGATGATTTGTACCACCAGCTGTAGGAATTTCTTCTGGGACTTGGGTTGTGGCAGGTAAGCTAATCGCACCTGCTTGGCTGATGATTTGGGTGCGTGTTGCGCCATGATATTGACCTTGATAGTTGTCAAGATTTTCGCTGACACGCCCCAAACGCCCAAAGCTTAGTGCTGATAATACCTTTTGTGTGCGTGTCTTGGCACCCGTATCACTGAGGCGTACTGAACCATCTTGATTGAGATATTGCGGATAATTAATTTGGAGTAACTGCTTGTACTGTTTGGCGGTCTCAGTCAAGCCAAGCTTTTGATTGCTATAAGCCAAAATTGCGATAGCTTCTGGCACACCTGTGGACTGTGGATAGTATTGAAACACCCACTTAGCTCGGTTGGCAGCAGCCACCATCGCATCACGCTTGACATACCAACGCGCTGCCGCCAATTCATGCTCAGCAAAGTCATTATAAATGGCAATCATGCGTTGTGCGGCATCGGCAACATATGGACTATCAGGATAGTGCTTAAGCAGGTTTTGAAAATCTCGGAAAGCTAGGCGTAGATAAGTCACATCACGATGAGATTGATCAAATCTAACCAAACGAGAAGCTTTGGGAGCGCCGCCCATATGAGTAACGCCTTGGACATATAACGCATAGTCTACCGAGCGGCTGTTTGGGTATCGGTGAATAAACTCTTCTGTACTTTGTAGAACTGCTTCAAAATCATTGGCTTTATATTGGGCATAAATGAGATCTAGCAGTGCCTGCTGTGCATATTGACCTGTCGGATAAAAGGTTCGGATGTTATTTAGTGCTTCAATGGCGTTGCGATTTTGATTTTTATCAAGTGCTTCACTGGCTTCTTGATAATATGCAGCATCTGTTTTTTCAGCCGTTTCTACGGTATCAGCCTTGCGGTCAAACAGTCCATTCACGCTCTGGCAGCCTGTAACAGTCAAAGTCGCTGCCATCATGGCGGCAATCAGCTTGTTTTGTGATTTCATAGGAATTCTCATGAATTGGTCTAAATTTGGGCTAGTTTAGCATGTTTTTATGGGTCTGACAATGAATGTCTATTGGCTGTATAAACACACAAAACCTATTTAAAAGATTGCTTGGATAATGAGTAAGGCCAGCCAATTTGATATATTTTGGATAAAAGTAAAAATGCGTTGATATATCAGCGGCCTGTCTTATCAAATTTGATAAAATGTGCTAAAGTGGTCTAAATTTACTCTTGGGCTTTATTATGAATCATGATGAATTGATGGATAACTTGGTCAATCAGGCACCTGACTGCGGCATAGGTGAGGATAGTGATGCTGATGATCTGATTGATGCAGATGAGACGACCACCCAAACACCGACCCAAATTCATCTGACGCATAGTGTCAGTACCGAGCAAATTGGCATTAGGCTTGATAAGCTTTGTGCGGATATTTTTGGGGGGTTTTCACGCGCAAATTTAAAAAAGTTCATCGATGAGGGTCAATTGACGGTTAATGGCAAGGTGGTTAAGCCAAAATATGCGGTCAAAGTGGGCGATATATTAACGCTAGAAGCTGTCCACGAGTCTCATTCAGAGGATTTGCCTGAAAATATTGATATTGATATCATTTATGAAGATGAGGCGGTGATTATCATTAATAAACCTGCAGGTATGGTGGTGCATCCTGGTGCTGGTAATCGTACGGGTACTTTGGTGAATGCACTGCTGTATCACTTTCCCAAGCAGGCACACTTGCCACGAGCGGGCCTAGTGCATCGCATTGACAAAGATACAACAGGGCTACTTGTCATCGCACGCACAAAATCAGCTCAGCTATCTTTGATTAATCAGCTTAAGGATAAAAGCGTCTACCGTCATTATCAATGTATTGCTTTGGGTGCAGTGCATGAAGTGCTTCGCCATGCTCAAATTGATGCACCCATTGGTCGGCATAGCACCCATCGGACTAAGATGGCAGTGAAACAAACGGGCAAGCCTGCTTTAACGCACATTGTCAATGCCAAGTATTTGCATGAGCGTTACAGTCTTTTGGATATTCATCTAAAAACAGGTAGAACGCATCAAATACGCGTACATTTGTCTTATGTTGGTCATCCGCTGGTCGGCGATCCTGTCTATGGCACATCGCCGCGTTCAGGTTTATCCGACAGGCAAAGATGTGCAATTTTGGATTTTGGCAGGCAGGCACTTCATGCATACATGCTGGGTTTTATTCATCCTGTTACTGGCGAGGCGATGAAATTTCATGCACCGCTACCTAAAGATATGCAGCAGCTGATTGAGATCTTAAACGATGATACCCAATGAAAATATGACGCTGCCTTTGGATATTCTTTATCAAAATGATGATGTGTTGGTTATACAGACTCATACTGGTGTATCTGATAAAGCCGATCGGCTGATAGGTCATGATGATAATCAATTGGCACTTTATGGCAAATTTAATATGGCACTTCATGTCAATGATATGCCATCTTGGGTACTGAATCGACGAGCCAGGCTACTTGCTTGGCTGTATGAGCAGGCAGGTGCTAATCAAATCCACTGGCTAAATCAAGTCCATGGCAATGTTGTGATTGATGTTGATCAGCCAAGATCACAGTCGTTAAGCTTGGCAGATGCCTTGATCACTCAGCGTGCTAAGACAGCACTGGCGATCATGACAGCAGATTGTGTGCCTATAGCGATATTTGAAAAAAATGGCAGTACGGTCGCCTGTATTCATGCAGGGTGGCAAGGGCTGGCCAATGGCGTAATCGCCAAAACAGTCGCTTTGATGCCAACTTCTTACAAGCTATTTGCTGTCATCGGTGCGTGCATCTCACTGCCAGCGTATGAAGTGGATCAGCACTTAGCTGAGCATATCATTGATGAGGCGGTAACAAATAAACTTGTCTTACTTGATAGGCAGGTGCTGTTTGATATGCTGATCAAACCTTCTCATAACAGTGATAAGGCATATATTGATATTAAGAGATTGGCTCAGTTGCAGCTTGAAAAATTTGGCATAACAGTGCTAAACGATACCGTGCCATGTAGTTATTTATCACCTAAATATTATTCGTACCGTCTCCAAACTCACACCAATCGCCCAGCAATCGGCAGAATGGCAATGCTTATCATCAAAAAATAACCGCTGATTTTTATCGGGATATTTGGGTAATGTATGATTAATTTGGTACAAAATTCAATATTGATACAAAATATCAATTACGCAGGATTATCAATGTCAATAAATTTTGCATCAATGCCCAATTGTTGATTGATGACTTCACCGAGTCGAATCACACCGCCACGCTCTGTGGCATGATGACCTGCAGCAAAATAATCTACACCAAGCTCACGCGCCATGTGTGTTGTGCGTTCAGAAATTTCGCCTGAAATAAACGCATCACAGCCCATGGTTGCCGCTTGCTCAATCATATCTTGTGCGCCGCCTGTGCATAGGGCGATTTTATTTAGTCGGCGATCGCCATCGGTGGCGGCAATATGTAAGGGCGTGCGTCCTAAAACTTTGGTAATTTTATCGGCAAATTCGGATGCCAAAATAGGGTTTGTGGTTGCCACATTACCAATCGGGTGCTTTTGGTTGGGATACAATGCGCCCGTAATCGTCAAATCAAGCATATCAGCCAAGGTGCGATTATTACCAATGTCAGGATGGGCGTCAAGTGGTAGGTGATAAGCAATCAATGAAATGCCATTTTGCATAAGTTTACGCACACGCACGCCTTTCATGCCTACCAAAGGTTGGTCTTCACCTTTCCAAAAATATCCATGATGCACCAAGATCGCCTGTACTTTGGCTTGGATTGCTTGATCGATTAAGGCTTGGCAAGCGGTTACTCCAGTGATGATCCGTTTAATGGGTCTGCCTGCATCAACTTGTAATCCGTTTGGGCAGTAGTCTTGAAACTCATGAGCATTGAGATAGTTGTCACAAAACTTGACCAAAGCTTGGACGCTGATGGTTGTCATAAATTTTCCTATGCTAAATTTAAAGTATTGTATTCGCTTTTGAACGATTATGCAAATGTATAGATAGCTTAAGAAACCAACCGTTTTGCTTGTATTAAGCACAGTTTGCCCCTATTATTAAGCTATCAGCAGCTAAAAGCGAGTGCCTTAATGTCGGACAAATCACCAAATCCTCATTTTTCCCCTGAGCAAGTGCATGAAATTACTGAGCAATTTGCCATCAGTGGCATGACTTGCCAATCGTGTGCCACACGCATCGAAAAAGTACTAAGCAAAAAGTCCGCCATTCATCAAGCGACAGTCAATTTTGCAACAGAGGTATTACAGATCTCTTATGATGCCAATCAGGCTAATCGTGATGAGGTGATGGCTTGGGTGGCAAAAACAGGCTTTGAGGCTGTGCCAATGGCGGATCGCCAAGACCAACACAAGATGCCTTGGGATTTGATGATTCTTTGGGGATTGTCATTACCGTTTTGGGTAGGTATGCTTGGTATGTTGTTTGGATCACACGCATTGATGATGCCTGTGTGGATTCAGTTTGTCTTGGCAAGTGTGGTGCAAGTTGTGTTCGGTGCACGCTTTTATTTGGGTGCTTGGGCGAGCATTAGGGGCGGGCTTGCTAATATGGATGTTTTGGTTGCACTTGGTACAACAGCAATTTGGGCATATTCAAGCTATGTATGGCTGACCGATCTGCACGCCATGCATATGGTATATTTTGAAGCATCGGTGATGGTCATTGCATTTGTTAGGCTTGGTAAATATCTTGAGCATCGCACCAAAACACAAAGCCTAAACAGCTTAGGCTTATTGACGCAGCTGATTCCTACAGAAGTCAATCGGCGTATCGATGATAAATGGGTCAAAACCAACATTGAGCATATTAAAGTTGGTGATGTGCTACTGGCTAATACTGGTGATAAGATCGCCGTAGACGGTGTGGTGCAAGGCGGATTTGGTGTCTGCAATGAATCTCATCTGACAGGTGAAAGCTTACTCATTGATAAGAATATCGGTGATACGGTGTATGCAGGCAGTAGCGTAGAAGATGGCTCAATACACTACCAAGCAGCCGCAACAGGCACAAAAACTCAGCTTGGTGATATGATGTCAGCACTTCAAGATGCACAAGGTACTAAGGCGGATATCGCCAGATTTGCTGATAAAGTTGCAGCCGTCTTTGTGCCTGTGGTGGTTGCATTGGCGATGATGAGTTTTTTGGTCAATTATCTACTTGGTGCAGATTTTGATATCGCATTAATGCGTGGCGTCGCTGTGCTTGTGATTGCTTGCCCTTGTGCGCTTGGACTTGCAACACCTGCTGCGATTATGGCAGGCATGGGCACAGCAGCACGCCATGGTGTATGGTTTAAAGATGCGGTCAGCCTTGAGTCTGCTGGTGGCATTGATACCATCATTTTTGATAAAACAGGCACGCTGACTTTGGGTCGTCCAAGTGTCCAAAAAATCCAATGCTTAAGCAGTAAGATAAATAAATCGCAGGCCCTTGAGTTGACAGCCAGCATAGAGCAGTACGCCAGCCACCCTTTGGCAAATGCCTTGGTGGAAGCTGCTAAAGATAAAAATTTACCTTTATATGAGGTATCTGATATCCAAAGCACCACCGGTCAAGGGCTGATGGGGTATGTTGATGGCATCGGACAACTAAAAGTGGGAACACCCAAATTTATTGGTCTAGAGACATGGCAGGCAGATGACCAGTGGTCGGATGCAAGTTTGGTTGGGTTAGCCATAGATGATGAGCCGATGGCGGTTTTTGGTCTGAGCGATACACTAAAGGCAGACGCACACAGCATCATCGGTCGCATTCATCATGATGGGATCAAAACTTATTTAATGAGCGGTGATCGCCAATCGGTTGTCGATGGCGTCGCAAATCAGCTTGGCATTACCGCCGCTTTTGGGCAAATGTCGCCAAGAGATAAGATGTCCGCCATTGAGACATTAAAAACCCAAGGTAAGCGAGTTGTTATGGTTGGTGATGGTGTCAATGACGCACCTGCGATGGCAGCATCACACGCCAGTTTTGCAGTCGGCAGTGCCACTGGCGTTGCTAAGCATACCGCATCAGCACGCTTGTTAGGCGATTCACTCAACCATATTTTTTATGCTTATCGTATCGCGCGCATGACTTTAACCAATATTAAGCAAAACTTCTTTTTTGCACTGGTTTATAATTGTATCGGTATTCCATTAGCTGCAATCGGCCTACTTAATCCCATGATGGCGGCAGCTGCGATGGCACTAAGTTCAATCTCGGTGCTGTTAAATGCCATGCGGCTAAAGCGTGTACAGCTTACACCAAACGATATGCACTCAGATAAATCCGTGGGCTAATATCATCTGCTTTGTTGATTGAGCAGAGTGGGGCTGAGTTTGGCTGATAAAAAATAATTATTCTTATTTATACAATATTTGTTATAATAGCGATATTTTGATCGACCAATGAATATCAGGTTTTTTATGCCAAATTTAACCCTTTTCACTCATTTTAAAAAGCAGCGTGGCTCAACCAATCAGATTTTGGCATTGTTTTTGATTGCGCTTGCTGTTTCTGCATTGATTGTCGCTGTGATTGGCTATAAATTTGGCTATCGTCAAGGCATGCACAGTGTTGAGCGTACCGTCTTAGCAAAGCATGATGCAGCGGTTAATGTCAGTGAGCTGACCGCTGAAAATGTGCGGCTAAAGCAGGAGATGACGACTGCCATTCAAGAGCGTGATATCAGTCGATCGACATTAAATAATCTGCGTACAGATTATGACAATCTAAAGACCACCAATTTACAACTTGAGCAGGTCAATGAGCTACTAAAAACTGCAGTTGCCGAGCAGGGCGGTGTGGCATTATCTATCATGGCATCAGAAATCATCTCTTTACCGAATGATACCTTTGAATATCGCTTTGATGTGTCCATGCTTGATATTTCTGGAAAAGCCGTTAAGATGATTCCTAAATTGACTTTACTAAACGAAACCAGTATGGTTGAGGTACCGCTTGAGCCATCAAGCTATGATATTCGTGGTGTGGCAAATATTCGTGGTCGATTTATCATGCCTGAGGGCTTTGAGCCGAAGCAAATGAAGCTTGAGCTGGTCGCTGGCAATCAAAAAGTTCAGCAGTTGTATAATTGGCAAATTGGCAAAATCATCACCAATGCACCACCTTCATTGGCAAAAATGTCACATTCAAACCACCGACCAATTGAAAAAAGCACGCAATAATTTATGGGTACTTTTTATCACAAATACAGGCGAGGCAGTGGCTTTCGCCTGTTTTATATTAACCAAATTTATATTAACCAAAATTGAAATTTCCAGCAGCAATACGATATGACGAAGCAGTGCAGCAGTTATTTTTTGATTAAGGCAGTCCAAGATTTTAAATCACCTTCCAAACATCGGTCAGATACCGATGTCATCACCGAAACCAAAATTCAAGTCAAGCAGCCCAAGCTGTACACAGTGATTATGTATAATGATAATTATACGACCATGGATTTTGTGGTATATGTACTCGTTGAGATTTTTCAGCACAATATTGATAAGGCGTATCAGCTTATGATGCAGATTCATGAGTTGGGACAAGCGGCGGTTGCCTTGTTGCCTTATGACTTAGCTGAGATGAAGGTAGATGAAGTGACGGCATTGGCAGAACAAGAGTCTTATCCGTTACTCACTACGATTGAGCCTGCCTAATTTTTAGATTTTATTATAAGGATTATTATGCTAAGTCCTGAATTGTTAACGATTCAAGAATTTATGCTGAAGTTTGCTAAGCAACATTCACATCAATTTATCAGCGTTGAGCATTTGTTGATGGGTTTATTAAAAGATGCGTTTACCGTCAGAGTGCTTGAGGAGTGCGGTGCTGACAGTGAATTTATTTTATCAAGTATCAAGCAATATCTTAAAGATTTCATGCCCAAGCGTGAAGATGTCGACCCATTGCCAACCAAAAGCCTAAATCGTGTGATGCAGCGTGCAATGTGGCAAGTGCAAGCCAGCCAAACCCAGCAGCTGGTCAAACCCATTGATGCACTTGTCGCAATTTTTAAAGAAGAACGCAGTTATGCCAATGAGTTGATCCAGTCTTGTGGCGTGGATATTTTATCGGTTACTCGTGCAATTTCGATTCATCAGCGTTCTGCACATGACGCTTATAACGGTGTCGACGAGTCTGCCAATCAATCGACAAAGCCCAAGCAAAATCCACTGGATGCTTATACTTTAAATCTTAATGAGCAAGCAAAGCAAGGTAAAACCGACCCTTTGGTTGGGCGGGCAGATGAAATTGAACGCACCGTCCAAATCCTGTGCCGCCGCCGCAAAAATAACCCGCTTTTGGTTGGTGATCCTGGTGTTGGTAAAACAGCCATTGCTGAGGGTTTGGCGTGGCTGATTGTGAATGGCAAGGCGCCAAAACCGCTTGCTAATGCGACAATTTATAGCTTGGATATGGGTGCGCTGATTGCAGGTACGAAGTTTCGTGGTGAGTTTGAGACACGCATGAAAGACTTGATTGATGAGCTAAAAGATACACCAGAGTCAATTTTATTTATTGATGAGATTCATATGATGATTGGGGCAGGTGCGTCCATGGACAGTAGTATGGATGTATCAAATCTAATCAAGCCTGCACTTGCCAAGGGGTATATTCGCTCAATTGGCTCTACAACATTTGCTGAGTATCGCCAAATTTTTGAAAAAGATCATGCACTATCTCGGCGTTTTCAGAAAATAGACATTAAAGAGCCTTCGGTATCTGATACAATCGCCATTTTACAAGGGTTGAAAGGATATTACGAAGATTTTCATGGCGTGGCATACACCGAAGATGCCATTGAGGCGGCTGTTAAATTATCTGTCAAGCATATTCATGAAAGATTTTTGCCCGATAAGGCCATTGATGTGATCGATGAAGCAGGCTCTTTTGTGCGTTTGCATCATGATAAAGTCACCAATCATAGTCAAATGGATACCCAAAAAACCTCATCATCAATCCAAGTCAATATTGATATCATAGAACAAGTGGTCGCAAAAATCGCACGCATACCGCCCAAATCTGTCTCTCATGATGATAAGAATATTTTAAAAAATTTAAACGCTAATCTAAAGCAGATGGTCTTCGGTCAAGACCAAGCCGTTGATACGCTTGTTGATGCGATTTTGCTTGCACGCTCAGGATTAACCCATCCTGATAAACCCATTGGCTCATTTTTATTTTCAGGCCCGACGGGTGTTGGTAAAACTGAGATCAGCCGCCAGTTGGCTTATTTACTTGGTGTGCCTTTGGTGCGGTTTGATATGAGTGAATATATGGAAGCACATACGGCATCACGGTTGATCGGTGCGCCGCCTGGTTATGTGGGGTATGATCAAGGTGGTTTATTAACCGAAAAAATTCAGCAAAATCCACATTGCGTGCTACTTTTAGATGAGTTAGAAAAAGCGCACAGTGATGTATTTAATTTGTTGCTTCAAGTGATGGACCATGGCACATTGACAGATAATAATGGACGCATGGCATCATTTAAGCAGGTGATTGTGATTATGACGACCAATGTTGGAGCAGATAGCATCAGCCGCCGATCGATGGGGTTTACACAGCAAGATCATCATAGCGATAATCAAAATGCCATACAGCGTACATTTAGCCCTGAGTTTCGCAATCGCTTGGATGCCATCGTAAACTTTGCACCATTACCGCCCGAGGTGATTGGCGATGTGGTTGATAAGTTCATAACCGAATTATATGATCAATTGCTTGATAAAAATATCATCTTATCTGTGGACGATGAGGTGCGTTTGCATTTGGCAAAAAAAGGTTATGATCGCTTAATGGGTGCAAGACCCATGGCAAGAACCATTCAAGAGCTACTCAAAAAACCGCTATCAAAACTGATTTTGTTTGGCGATCTAAAGCAGGGTAAAGAAGGTGTGAAAGTGGCTGCAACCATGAAAGATGGTGCGATTAATTTTGAGACAATTGATACCAAATTGACTGGTAAAATTAAGCCAAATTGACTATAATTTATTTGGATTTATTTATTAACTGATTGATGATCACTAAAAAGGCAAGGTTATGGCAACTGTACTAGACGGCAAGGCATTGGCAAAAAGCATTGAAAGCGAACTGTCAGTGCGTGTTGAGACATTAAAACAAAAAACAGGACGCACGCCAATTTTGGCAACAATTTTGGTGGGTGATGATCCAGCATCAGCGACCTATGTACGCATGAAAGGCAATGCCTGCCAGCGTGTCGGAATGGATAGCATGCGTGTTGATATGCCAAAAGATACCACAACTGATGAGCTGCTTGCTAAGATTGATGAGCTAAATGATAATCCAGATGTGCACGGCATTTTATTACAGCATCCTGTGCCAACTCAGATTGATGAACGAGCTTGCTTTGATCGCATCAGTTTGGATAAAGATGTCGATGGCGTCACCTGCCTAGGCTTTGGGCGTATGTCAATGGGTGAATCTGCTTATGGCTCATGCACACCACAAGGTATCATGCATCTGTTGACACATTATGGTATTGAACTTGAAGGTAAGCATGCGGTCGTCGTGGGTCGTAGTGCCATCTTAGGTAAGCCGATGGCGATGATGCTATTAAATGCCAACTGTACTGTAACAATCTGCCATTCACGCACCAAAAACTTAGCTGAGTATCTCGCTTCAGCTGATATCGTTGTTGGTGCTGTTGGTGTACCTGAATTAATCAAAAAATCATGGATTAAGCAAGGTGCGGTCGTCGTTGATGCAGGATTTCATCCAACCGATCAAGGCGGCTGTGGGGATATCGAATTGGACGGTATCGAGGCCATCGCTTCTGCTTATACGCCAGTGCCGGGCGGTGTTGGTCCAATGACCATCAATACGCTTATCCGTCAAACTGTCGAGGCCGCCGAAAAAGAAGCAGGTTTGTAATATTACGATAGATTTTTACTTTTGAATAAAATCCTACTTGTAAAGTCATGCAAGTGGGGTTTTTATTGAGCATTAATCATATGCAAGTGCTTATTTTGTATTTATATAGACAAATTTTGATCGCCTATCTTAGTGCGTCATACTGCCTATTTGCACATTATATGGCAATATTTGATAAATTTACAAAAGATTTACAAATTGTGTCAGATTTTTACTTAAAAGTATCAAAATTTTGTGGTAGCATTTATACAAGATGATTATAGATCGCATCCTATTTGTTGGAATGGCAGATCCGTCATCGGGGTGTGATTATAGTTTATAGTCTCCTCTTTTTTTAGATGATTTATTTAAAGGATAATTGATATGAAAAAATTATTTGCAGGCGTGGCGTTGGCTTCTGTAGCATTGGCAGGATGTGCATCAAAGCAGCTTGATGATAAGCGTTTGATGATTGTTGAGGGTGAAGTTAAGCAGGTGCAAGTTCAAGATTTGCGTAGCTTCCAAGTAGAGATCGCACCTCGTAAAGCTGTGTGCGAGCTAACCAATAACTTGGGTGAAACCGTGCAAGCAGAATGCTTACAATATCGCCGTACTTTTGATCGTAATTTTAATGTGCTAAGTGGTGATATCGAGGGCTTCCAATACGAGCCAGGTTTCCGCTATGTATTAGACCTAAAACAAGAGCGTCTATTAAATGAGACAACTGGTCAAGTTGTTCCAAAATGGACTTTGAATAAAATTATCTCAAAAACACCTGAAATGCTATAATTATCAGCTTGTTTCAATTAATATTTCAATAAGTGTTTCAATAAAAAACCAAGCTCATTGCTTGGTTTTTTATGATTGAGATTAGCATTGACTAAATCCTGAGCTAATATTAATGGCATCAATACGCTGTGCTGTCTTCATGGCATTGGTAGCGTGGATAGCCAGTCCACCTTTGGCGGTTTCTTTGTATTTATCCATCATATCCATGCCAGTTTCTTTCATTGTGGCAATCGCTTTATCTAATGAGACATGATGACTGCCATCACCTCGTAGTGCAAGACGCGCAGCATTAATGGCTTTGACCGATGCCATGGCGTTTCGTTCGATACAAGGGACTTGAACCAGTCCTGCAATTGGATCGCATGTCAAGCCCAAATTATGCTCAAGTCCAATTTCTGCTGCATTCAAGCATTGAGCAACACTGCCGCCTAAAACATGAGCCAATCCTGCCGCTGCCATGGCACAAGCAGAGCCAACCTCACCTTGACAGCCAACTTCTGCCCCTGAAATTGAGGCATTTTGTTTAATGAGTGCACCGATCGCACCTGCAACCAACAAAAATTCACGCACCCCTTGGTAGCTAAATGCTGGAATAAATCCACGGTAATAATGTAATACAGCAGGAATGATGCCCGCCGCACCATTGGTAGGTGCTGTAACGACCTTTCCGCCAGCGGCATTTTCTTCATTGACCGCCAAGGCATATAAATTCACCCAATCCATGGCAAGCAGACCTCCATTGCCTGAATACCCATATTCTTTGGATAGTTGTTCATACAGATCTTTGGCACGGCGTTTGACATTTAAGCCACCGGGCAAAATCCCATCAACTTTACAGCCTTGAGTGACGCAAGCTTGCATGGTATCCCAAACATCGTTTAAATACGCTTTAACATCATCAATATCCCTTAGGGCAGTTTCATTGGCAAGCATCAAATCGGCGATACTTAAATCATGTGCTTGGCATAATGCTGCCAGCTCTTCTGCACTGTCAAAATCATAAGGGTAGGCTGATTGGGCGTCTTGAGATGGCGCTAAGTGAATTTGCTGCTCATCTTTGATAAAGCCACCGCCAACAGAATAATAAGTCTGTGCCAACTGTTCACCATCATCAAGTATGGCGATGAGTTTCATGCCATTGGGATGCTCAGGTAATGGCGTGTCATCCCATAAAAGATGTTCGTTAGCATCAAATGCAATCTGATGCGTGCCGCCCAACATCAACCGACCTTCTTGGTAGATGGGCTTTAAATATTCTTCGGTTCGAGTGGTATCAATCGTAGGTGGCTCATGCCCTGATAAACCAAGCAAAATAGCGGTATCTGTGGCATGACCTTTGCCCGTTGATGATAAAGAGCCATATAACTCAATGGTAATTTGACGGACGCTATCCATACGATCGCCAAGCAACACCAAAAAACGATTGGCCGCCACCATGGGGCCGACCGTATGCGAACTTGATGGTCCGATGCCGATTTTAAACAGTTCAAAAACGCTGATCATAAAGCATTATTCCAAATATAATTATCTATACAATTGATTATAATGGATTACAGCCTTATGAGCAATTGATAATAAATTTTGATGATTTGCCGACTTATCAAATGTTACCAAAGGCTAAAATACGATAATGAATCATGGCGATAAGTGTGATATTCAATCTATTTTTAATCATGATCAATTTTTTAAATAATTGTTTTTGAAAAAATTAATAAAATGAATTGCAAATGGGAATAATTATTGTTATTATAAGCCTGTAAAGTAAAAAACATGAATCATTGTTGATCATGAAAACCTCTTAAGTTTATCGGTATCGAAAGCGAAAGGAGTCATCTGATGTATGTATGTATTTGCCATGATGTAAAAGACTCACAAATCAAGACTGCGTTATCATCAGGCGTATCAGGTATGAAGGGTCTTCAAGAGTCTTTATCTGTTGGTACTTGTTGTGGTTGCTGTGTACCGATGGTTCAGGATTTGATTGATGAGCATCAAGCCAATGTGATCGCCATTGATGTGATGGCAGGTTAAGAAACTTTGATTATTAATGTTTCTAAATTATTTCTAATTTTTATTCGATGTCGGCTTTGGGCGGTCTATTGAACAAAATAAGCAAATAAACCGAGTGGTTAATCAATCACAATTTATACCAATTCTCATTATAGATTATATTTTATATTTAAAATCAAAAAGTTATATCTATCCTAAAAATCATCTGCCTAGTTTTATGCAGATGATTTTTTGTTTTACTTGTAAATGCTTATCAGATTGCAAAGCGTTCGCGGTTCAATATCCCTACAAAGCTAAGATAGACGATTTGAAATTTTATGATAAGATAGTGGCCAATATAGTTACCAATCGCTATTTAAAACAGTGTTATCAATTTGGTATATTACTAAGGAGTTTTATCATGAAATCATCTCAAAAAGTCATTGATTATCTTAACTTTTTATTAGGTGGTGAGCTTGGTGCTCGTGATCAATACTTCATTCATGCACAAATGTATGCGGAGTGGAGTTTTGGTAAATTATATGATCGTATTTATCACGAAATGCAAGATGAGACAGGACATGCACAGTTATTAATTCAGCGTATCTTGATGTTGGGCGGAAAGCCAAATATGCAAGTGGGCGAAATTCAGATTGGCTCTGATGTGCCAAGTATGCTAAAAAGTGATCTTGAGCTAGAGTATCGTGTTCAAGAACATTTAAAAGAGGGTATCGCATTGTGTGAGACAGAGCGAGATTATGTGACACGAGATATTTTGGTGCGTCAGCTTGAAGATACTGAGCAAGATCACGCCCATTGGCTTGAAAAACAGTTGCGTTTGATTGATTTGATGGGTCTACAAAACTACCTACAAAGTGTGACTGCTGAAGTCAATCAGCAGGGCAATGCTCACTAATTGGGAGTGATTATGAAAGGTAATAAAGAAGTTATCCGTGCGTTAAATTTGGTATTGGGTCAGTCACTCATTGCGATCAATCAGTATTTTTTACATGCACGCATCACCAAAAATTGGGGCGTCCATGAGCTTAATGAAGTATTTTATAAGCAATCCATTCAAGAGATGAAATGGTCTGATGAGCTGATCGAACGAATTTTACTGTTAGAAGGTTTACCAAACCTACAAGATCTTGGCAAGCTTTTGATTGGCGAAGATGTTGCTGAGATTTTGGTATGTGATTTAAAGCTTGAAAAGCGTAAACATGATATATTGGTAGAAGCGATTGGTATTTGTGAGGATCATCGTGACTATGTATCACGAGAGATTTTGGTGAAGCTAAAAGATGAAAATGAAGAGTACGAAGATTGGCTGACCACGCAACAAGAACTGATCGAAGATATGGGTATTCAAAACTATATCCAATTAAAAGCTCAAGATAATGATTAATTGATTTGAATAAATCAGCCATTGAGTTTCACAAAAACCGCCTAATCAGATAGGCGGTTTTTTGGTGAATCAAAGGTTAAATCATTAAAAATGATAATTTAGACCCAGCCGAGTTTTACTGTCAATTTTATTGTCAGTCATCGGGCTATTTTTTTGGGCATTTGATAGCCATTCGATACGCTGATTAACAAATGCACTGACTTTTGGTGTGACTTGATAATTGACTGTCGCTGTCACAAAGGGCGACCAACCAGAATCGGCTTGATATGCGGTATGATTGGTTTTTAAGGCCTCGGCATCTAAAATGCCATAGTAGTACTGATTGTAATCTTTACTGTGCCAAGTTGCACCAAATTCTGGATATACCGTCCAAGCATCTTTATTAAAGCGGCTTAGGTGCGATAAAGTGACAGTCTGACCATCATGCCGATCAAGCACATCGGTGGCAGCTTTTGCTTTTAGACCACCGTAAGGGGTGATATAAAGATAGCTTGCATGGGCGAGTGCTGACCATTGACGCTTATTAAGCTGCTTAAGTTCTATGGCATTGGCATGATTGGGGTCAAAGCTCTGACCATCATAAGTTAAGCCGATACGCACATGGTGCTTGTTATCCTTATAAGGGTAAAAACCCGCTTCAGCACCTTCGATATACCAACGATTATTATCATAAAAAGCTTGGGGCATGACAAAAATAGGATCTTTGGCATGATAAGCGGTCGCATTATAAGTCGCATTGACGCCAAGTCTTAGGCTGGCATCATGATCAATCGGTAAGCTTTGGGCGTATGCGGTGGTCGTTAGCCCACAGATCACAGCTAAGCTGAAAGTTTTTATGTTCATTTAAATTCCTTCTTGGGTAGGTATGTATCCATAATACATCGCTTTGGTCGAGTGGTCAAACGGCACATCAGCTCATAGCCAATTGTCCCTGCACACATTGCCACCTCATCTATCGTGGGCGAATCGCCCCACAGCACAACAGGCGTATTAATGGCAATATCAAGCCCATCAATATCAATCATAAACATATCCATGGCAACTCTACCAATGATATCGCATAAGTGGCGATTGCCCGAAGTATCGGTCACGCTGACTTTAGCACCCATCACCACTCTGGGGTAACCATCGCCATAGCCAATACTGACAACAGCAATTTGATGTGGTTTTTGTGCTGCCCACAGTGCACTATAACCGATACTGTCGCCAGCTGCCAAGGTGTGAATTGCCATCACTTGTGCCGATAGCGTCATGGCAGGCATGAGATTGAGTGCTTTGGCTGATTGGTCGGTGATGGGCTTAGAGCCGTACAAGGCAATACCAGCACGCACCCAATCATGATGCTGGTGCTTAAAATTAAAAATCCCTGCTGAATTACACAAACTGGCAAGCGTATCAGGTGCAAACGATCGAATACACGCCAAGGCTTGATCAAATTTGCTGATTTGTTGTGCATTTAGTGGGTGTGATTTGTCATCTGCACATGCAAAATGACTTGTCAAAATTAGCCGATAGCCTGCATCGGCCAACGATTTGGCGGCCGTGATGATGTGATCGTCATTAAATCCTAGGCGGCTCATGCCCGTATTGTATTTTAGCCAAATGGTATGGCAAAATTGGTCTTGCTTGGGCCGATGAGACAATGCCCATATGAGCTGATTTTCATGATGAATCAGACAGCCAAAATCATGGTCAATTGCCACTTTCCACTCATCTAAGCTGAACGCACCTTCAATCAGTACGATGGGTTTTTTGTGATTCATGCCATCAAGTACTTGCTTGACCGCCATGGCTTCAGACAAACACGCCACACCAAAGCCATCGGCATGGATCAAAGCAGGGACGGTTGCATCTATGCCATGACCGTATGCATCTGCTTTGACCATAGCAAGTACTTTGGTCGTTCGGTCAAGCTGGCTTTTGATGATTTGCAGATTGTGTGTCAAAGCATTAGGGTGGATGGTGATAGAGGTGCTACGCATCGTATTCATTATTCTTAAAATTATTCATCGATATCATAATCTTCAGGCATATCGCCTGGAATTAAATCATCAAATCGGACATATTCACCAATGAATTTGAGCGGCACTTTACCACGCTCACCTTGACGGTTTTTGCCGATGATAACCTCCGCCAAATGCTTGATATCATCTTTGTCTTGGTGATAATAATGATGGCGATATACAAATAAAATCAAGTCAGCATCCTGCTCAATTTGCCCTGATTCACGGATATCTGAAATTAATGGTCGCTTGTTTGGGCGGTCTTCAACTTTGCGGTTAAGCTGAGATAGAGCAACCACAGGACAGTTAAGCTCACGCGCCAGTGCCTTTAAACTGCGAGAAATCTCGCCCATTTCATTGACTTTGTTATCGCCCATACCAGGCACACGCATCAATTGCATATAATCAATCAAAACAAATCCCAAACCGTCAGGGTGGTTTTTGGCAATCCTACGGCAAGTGGCTCTGATTTCAGAAGGGCTAAGATCTGAACGGTCATCGATGTATAAATGCTTGTCTTGAAGCAAAGTGACGCCATTCATAAAACGCCCCCATTCATCTTCGTTCATATTCGCCGACATTAGACGCTTCATATCAATACTGCCCCATGCTGCCAACATACGCATAGCAATCGATTCAGCAGGCATCTCCATCGAAAAAATGGCAACTGCTTTATTAGACATCAGTGCCGATTGTGCAAAATTTAGTGCCAAAGCCGTCTTACCCATCGCTGGGCGAGCTGCCAAAATGATTAGGTTGCCATTTTGAAAACCAAGTGTTTTATTATTAAGCTCAATAAACCCTGTATCAAGACCAATCAGGCCATTAGGGCGTAAGCGAATGTCGTTAAGCTGAGTGACGACATTTGCCATGACATCATCGATACGCTGTGGGCCTGTTTTACTACTACCTTTAGCAAAGCTCTCCCCAATACGAAAAATATCCGATTCAATCGTATCTAAAATCTCTGTTATGGTTTGCTTTTTTGGGTGATATGCCAAATTTAGCATATGATTGGCGGACGAAATCAGCTGACGATATATCGACATTTCTCGTACTTTTTCGGCATAATTGATGAGATTAAAATAATTTGCCGTGCTTTGATTGATGGTAATGAGATAGTCTTCACCGCCTGCTGATACCAGCTGACCAATGCGACTTAGATAATCATGCACCATGATGCTATCGTATGGCTCATTGACACGCGCCAAATGACTGATGGCATCAAAGATTTTTTTGTGTCTTTCGCCATAAAAATCATTGGCGTTGATGATATTTTCTATGTCTTCAAATGAATCATTAATACTCATCAAGCTTGCCAAAAGTGAACGCTCCATCTCAATGCTGTGGGGCGGCTGAAGCGTAAGGAGGCTGTCTTTTTTATCGTTCGTGTTGGTCATGTCAGTATTTGGCTTATGCAAAAGGTCGTACAAATAGGATTTATGTTTGGTAATCGCTATAAATAATGATAAAATCCGGCTGGAAAATATGCCATAAAAAAACTTAAATTGTACCATAAAAACCTTGTGAGAATCTTCAAAAATGCCTAATTTTGATAAAAATATCATCAATAAATCGCTTGACAATCAGGCGAATTATCCGCTCAATCACACACCTACTAAGCCAATGCTCATCACCACAGGTGAGCCTGCTGGCATTGGTATGGATATTGTGTTGGATGTGATCGATGCTGGCGATTTATCAGAAGGTATTTGGCTGATCACTGCCGATAAATCGGCATTTATTGCACGAGCCAAAGTACTTATCAAGGTAGGCAAGCTTAGCAAAATACCTGATTTTTATGTGATTGATGTGCCTGACAAAATAGATCACATCACAGAAAATTGGCTGGATAGTCAGTTAACTGATAATTTAAAAAATCAATCAAAAAACCATCCTTTGGTGATTGTTTTAAATATAATTTGCTGTGATGAAGTTATCGCAGGTCAATTAAACACCGCGAACGCTGCCATGGTAGAGCGGCAACTACATTTGGCACATGTGTTAGCAAAAATGCATCAAATCCGTGCCATCATCACCGCTCCTATACAAAAATCTGTGATGATTCAAGCAGGTATTTGCCTTGATAATGGCGATATATTTAGCGGTCATACCGAATATTTTATGCACAAATCAAACTGTCATAAAGTCGTGATGATGCTTGCTAATCGTGTGATGAAAGTGGCACTAGTAACAACACATTTGCCACTCAAAGATATCTTTGATGCCATTACCGCCAATGAAATCCAAGAAACCATCAGGATTGCTCATCAAGGATTGGTGACACAATTTGGTATTTTATCACCCAAAATTTTGGTTTGTGGTCTTAATCCACATGCAGGCGAAGACGGGCATTTGGGTGATGAAGAAATTTGCATTATCAACCCTGCCTTAAAAGTATTGATGGCTGAGGGTATTAATATTTCTTATGCCATGCCTGCTGATACACTATTTACACCGCAGCACTTGGCGGACTGTGATGCTGTGATTGCTATGTATCACGATCAAGGTCTTGCACCACTTAAGTCGCATGGTTTTGGTGATACAGTCAATATCACTTTGGGCTTACCTTATGTGCGTACATCGGTAGATCATGGCACGGCGTTAGATTTGGCAGGGACAGGCAGAGCATCTAGTAGCAGCCTAAAACAAGCGATTTTTTATGCCAATAAAATGTCAATATCTGACTTTGATTTGGCATAAACTTGCAAAATTCATCATGAAAATTTTCACGCTCATCATCGAAACATGATATGATGATCACAATTTTTATTCAGCGTTCAATCATTAATTATGCACATTATCCCAAAGTCCCCGCAACAAGCCAAGCATGCACCTCGTAAGCGTTTTGGTCAAAATTTTTTACACGATACTCATATCATCTCTCAGATTGTGACCGCTATTCGGTTAGACAGGCAGGATAATTTATTAGAGATTGGGCCAGGTCTTGGGGCATTAACCGAGCCTTTGCTTGCTGAGGTTGATGGCATGACGGTGATTGAACTTGACCGAGATTTAGCATCTCAGCTGAAGATTAATATTGGTGCCAATAGTCATTCTGATTTTACGATCATCAATGATAATGCGATGCATGTCAATTATCGTGCGTTGGCGGAGCAGATTGGTAAAGGTGTTTTTCGGGTGGTGGGCAATTTGCCTTATAATATTTCTACACCGATTTTATTTCGCTTGCTTGAATTTAGTGATGTGATCAAAGATATGCACTTTATGCTCCAAAAAGAAGTGGTTGATCGCATCACAGCTGAGCCTAATTCAAAAGAATATGGCAGATTATCGGTGATTATGCAATATTATTGTCAATCGGATTATTTACTCACTGTCCCCAAAGGGGCATTTAATCCACCACCCAAAGTTACCAGTGCAGTTTTTAGACTAACGCCTTATAAAACCAAGCCCATTACAGCAATGGATGAGTCGGTGTTTGCTTTGGTGGTTCGTGAAAGCTTTAATCATCGGCGTAAGACTTTAAGAGCAATTTTTAAGGCAAATGGGCTATTACCGACTTTAGATGAATCAGATTTTGAAAAAATCGGCATCAATCCAAGTGCACGCCCTGAGACATTGTGTGTACATGAGTTTGTTTTACTTGCTGATTTGGTCGTCAAAAACCGTCAGCCATCACCTTAATCATATCATTGCTGAGTATGAATACAGAACAAAAACACTACCGCCATCAATATGTCATCGGCGACTTACAAGGCTGCTTTGGTGCATTTAATGAGCTATTAAGTGCGTTAAATTTTGATGAAACCCAAGATAAACTTTGGCTTGCAGGTGATATTGTAGCACGAGGTGAAGATTCGCTTGCCACACTTAGGGAGGCAAAACGCTTATCAGACATTGACGCACTGAGCACAGTGCTTGGCAATCACGATATTACCTTAATCGCCACTTGGCGGGGTGTCTTAACCCCCAAAGCAAAAGATAAGACGCTACCGATTTTTGAAGCACCTGACTGTGATGAGCTGCTTAACTGGCTTCGACAGCAGCCACTTTTGGTATTTCCAGATGACAGGACCGTACTGACACATGCAGGCATTCCGCCAAATTGGTCCATCACTGAGGCGGCAGGATACGCCAAAGAGCTTGAAAAGCAGCTGTCGGGCAACCTAAAACAGTTAGATCGTTTATTACCAAACCTTTATCGTAAAAAAAGCGAAGTGTGGTCAGATGACTTAAATGGCCACCAAAGAATGTGTGCCATCGCCAACTACTTTACTCGGATGCGTCTTTGCACCCAATCAGGGCGATTGGAGTTTTCTTTTAAAAAATCACTAAAAGATGATATGCCAATGGATTTTCGCCCTTGGTTTTCTTGGTTTGCGGTACGAGAAAGACGCATTTTATTTGGACATTGGGCAGCTTTAAACGCTGAGGTGGCGACCAAATTTGTGCGTGCACTTGATGGCGGTTGTGTATGGGGTGGTAAGCTTGTGGCTTATCGGCTGAGCGATGGGGCGGTGATATCCGTTGGCGATCACTGCTCATGATGATATGATGGTTGCCAATGACCCAAAATTTCATTTATAATTTGTTGTTGGTTTTGGATTTTATATCTAAATTTTTTAAATTATTTTAAGTTAAGCAAAGGATATTTATGGCAATCTTAACCATGAAAGCGTTGGACTTGGCAGGCAAGCGTGTGTTAATTCGTGAGGACTTGAATGTCCCCATTAAAGATGGTGTCATCGCCAGCGATGTGCGACTACAAGCCGCTTTACCAACCCTAAAAGATGCCTTAGCAAAAGGTGCTGCGGTCTTAGTCGCATCACATTTGGGCCGGCCAACCGAGGGTGAGCCTGACCAAAAATATTCGCTGGCACCTGTTGCTGACTATTTGTCAAAGCATTTAGATGCACCCGTACGCTTTGAGGCCGAGTATCTAGATGGCATAGAAGTGGCAGTAGGCGAATTGGTTTTACTTGAAAATGTACGCTTTAATGTTGGCGAGAAGAAAAATTCTGATGAACTATCAAATGCTTACGCCAATCTTTGTGATATTTTTGTGATGGATGCTTTTGGTGCTGCACACCGTGCCCAAGCATCAACCGAAGGCGTCATTCGTGCTGCTATTGAGCAAGGCAAGCAGGTTTGTTCGGGTAATTTATTAACCGAGGAGTTAAACGCTCTGTCTCGAGCGCTTGATAATTCTGCCTCCCCAGTGCTTGCAATTGTTGGCGGCTCCAAAGTCTCAACCAAGCTTGATGTACTGACAAGCCTTGCTCAAAAATGTGACAGTATCGTCGTTGGCGGTGGTATCGCCAATACTTTTTTGGCTGCAACAGGCGTGAATGTGGGTGCATCATTATATGAGCCTGATTTGATTGATACCGCTAAACAAATCATGAAGAAAACCAATATTTTGTTGCCATCTGAAGTGGTGGTGGCTGACAAAAATGAGATTGATTTTGATGACTTTTTAGGTTCGCTTGAGAGGACAGCAGCAACGGTTAAGCCTGTCGATGAACTTAATGATACGGACATGATTTTGGATATCTCAAAAGCAAGTGCCGATGAGATTGCCAAGCATATTCATAAGGCTGCTACCATTTTATGGAATGGGCCTGTGGGCGTCTTTGAGGTTGATAAATTTGGCACAGGTACACAAGTGCTAGCAATGGCTGTCAAAGACTCATCAGGATTTAGCATTGCAGGTGGTGGCGATACATTGGCAGCGATTGATAAATACCAAGTAGCAGATGATGTCAGTTATCTATCCACAGGCGGCGGTGCTTTTTTAGAGTTTGTAGAGGGCAAAACCCTACCTGCAATCGCAGCACTTAAGTTAGCATATGATTAATTATTAATTTAATATATTTAAACTTAAGGCATTGTTACAAGCTCTATTATTTTTTGTTGTATTATTAAATTTAGGGCTTGTCAAATGCAAGTTGGCTGACTAAACTAGTCATATTTGACAACTTTCGTCATTTCAAAACACACAAGAGAGAATAACACATGAAAAAAATCCTACCTGCCGCTGTTTTTGCTATTTTATTGGCTGCCTGCAGTCAACAAACTCAAGATTCAGCCAGTCAAGCTGCATCATCGGTCGCTGAGGATACCAAAGCAAATGCTACTGTTGTCGCCCAGGAAGCAGAAGCGGCAGCGCAGGCGACAGGTAACGCTGTTGAGAATGCTGCAGAAACAGCTTCTAATGCTGCCAAAAACCTTGGTGCCTCCGTTAACGAAGTGACTGCCAATGAGCAATCTGCCGAAGCCAAAGCACCTGAAGACCAACAGTATTAATTTGTTCGACACATACTTAAAGTTATCCTTTGATATCGGCTTTTTGAGTATAATTAACTTGGTGTATAATCTTTGCTTATGGTATAATTCACCGATATTTTTTGATTATTTTAGGAGAGTATGATGGCATTGGTTTCATTACGCCAATTATTAGACCACGCAGGCGAGCATAGCTATGGTTTGCCAGCGTTTAATGTCAATAACCTAGAGCAAATGCGTGCCATCATGATGGCTGCCGATAAGACAGACTCTCCTGTCATTGTACAAGCTTCGGCAGGTGCACGCAAATATGCTGGTGCACCATTTTTGCGTCATTTGATTTTATCGGCGATTGAAGAGTGGCCCCATATTCCTGTGGTTATGCATCAGGACCATGGTACTAGCCCCGCAGTCTGTCAGCGTTCCATTCAGTTGGGATTTAGTTCCGTCATGATGGATGGATCATTGCGTGAAGATGGCAAGACTCCAGCTGATTATGAGTACAATGTTGCCGTCACAAGAGAAGTTGTTAAGATGGCACATGCTTGTGGTGTGTCTGTTGAAGGTGAGATTGGTGTGCTTGGCAGTCTTGAAACTGGTATGGCAGGCGAGGAAGATGGTGTGGGCGCTGAAGGCGTCTTGGATCACAGTCAATTACTAACTTCTGTAGAAGAAGCACGCCAATTTGTTGCCGATACCAATGTGGATGCACTTGCCATTGCGGTCGGTACTTCTCATGGTGCTTACAAATTCACTCGCCCACCAACAGGCGATATTTTGGCGATTGACCGTATCAAAGAAATTCACGAAGCTTTGCCAAACACTCATATCGTTATGCATGGTTCAAGCTCAGTACCTCAAGAGTGGCTAAAAATTATCAACGAAAACGGTGGTAATATTGGCGAAACTTATGGCGTTCCTGTTGAGCAATTGGTTGAGGCGATCAAGCACGGTGTGCGTAAAATTAATATCGATACCGACTTACGCTTGGCAAGTACAGGTGCGGTTCGTAAATTTTTGAATGACCATCCAGCAGAGTTTGATCCACGCAAATATTTGACAGCTTCAATGAAGGCAATGGAGGAGATTTGTGTTGCTCGCTACGAAGCTTTTGGTGCTGCAGGTAACGCAAGCAAGATTCGTCCAATCAGCTTAGAAAAAATGGTTGATTATTATCAATGATCGGTATGATCTCAGGACAGGTGCAGTATCTTAATGCACCTATTGCTTGTATTTTGACCTCAAATGGCGTGGGTTATGAAATTGAGTTGCCCATACCTAGCTTTTGTCAGCTGACCATTGGCGCTCAGACCGCTGTCTATGTACATCATCATGTCCGAGAAGATGCCATAAATTTGTTTGGTTTTATGGATCGTCATGATCGTGATATTTTTAGAAAGCTGATCAAAATTAACGGCGTAGGTGCTAAAATGGCGTTAGCAATGCTTTCAACCCTAAGCGTTGCCGAGATTAAACACGCTATTGAAACAGATTATGATGCAGCTTTGGTGCGTGTACCGGGCATTGGCAAAAAAACTGCTCAGCGTATTTTGCTTGATTTAAAGGGTAAGCTCAATGAGTTTGGCGAAATGCACCCAATGACAGCAGAGGGTTTATTTAATCAACCTGCCGATAATTCCATGTTAATCATTGCTGAGGTTGAAAGTGCTTTGATGAATTTGGGTTATAAGGAAAAAGAAGCACAAGTGGCCATAAAAAACGCCCAATCTGATGCTAAAAATAATACTTCTGATCTTCTAAAAGCAGCACTGCGTCAGCTTTCGGGGTTCTAATTGCGATATGATTAATAAAAACCAGCCAAAGCATGTGGCTGGTTTTTATTAATCATTAATGGATAGCATGGATAATAACGCTTGCATACTGGCGGATCGAGTCAAATTGGGATTGGTGACTAAGCCTAAATGTCTTTGAAGTTCGATATTTTCTGCCATATCAATTTTAATCAAATCTTGGTTAATCAGCGTTTCAGGCAATACTGACCAGCCCAAGCCGACCGAGACGAGCATACGAATGGACTCGAGCGGATTGGTGCTCATCGTTGCATAAGGACGCAAATTATGCTTGGCAAACTCAGCTAAGGTAATTTGGCTGGTGAATGTATTGGCAGCTGGTAAAATTGCTGGATAGTGTGCCAACTGAAGTAAGCTGACCTTGGATTTTTGAGCCAATGGACTGAGTGTACCTGTTACAAAATATAATGGGTCGCTCCATAAGGTATGATAATTAAGGCGTCTGTCAAAAGTCGGTGGCAGAGTCAAAAAAGCCAAAGAAATTTCACCTTCAAGTACTGCCTTATGAGCTTCTTCAGAATCCACAAACCGAACTTCAAGCTGAACCGCTGGATAAGTCTGAATGAATCGTTTGAGTACGTGCGCAAGATGATGCAGTCCAATATGATGACTGGTGCCAATGACTAATCGACCAGAAGCAACTTCTTTGGCATGTTGCAAGCTTGCTTTGCAGGCTTCATAGTCATCCAGCCACCGCCGTACAAAGGGTAGTAAATCATATGCAGCAGCCGTTGGGATAATGCTACGACCAACCGTATCAAACAACGCCGTCCCAAATTCATCTTCAAGATTCTTAATACGCTTACTTACAGCAGGTTGCGTAATATAAAGCTTTTCGGCAGCACTAGAGATGCTGCCTGTCTGCATAACTGCAACAAAAGTGGCAAGATTTGTGGTATTCATCGCTCAACCCAATATATCAATAAATGTCAGCATATTGCTGTATTAATCATAGCTTAATATATTCCAAAAAGTTTTGCAATAAAAATTTTAGGGAATGATTATTATTACGGTTAGTTTAATGGCCAAACTTTTAATTCCAAAAAGTTTTCAAATTTATAAAAATTATAAATTATTGTTATTCTAAAAGTATGCTATAATGGCAAAATTACCCAGTCCATGACAGTGTTGGAGAATAAAATGGCAGGCAAAACCTTATACGACAAACTTTGGGATGACCATTTGGTCAGACAGCGTGATGATGGTTCATCGCTCATCTACATTGACCGTCAGCTTTTACATGAAGTGACCTCGCCTCAGGCCTTTGAAGGTTTGGCACTAAACGGTCGCACGCCTTGGCGGTTGTCTGCCAATATCGCAACCCCTGACCATAATGTACCCACCTCACTTATGGAGCGTAAGCAGGGCATGGCAGGAATAGCCGATGACACATCTCGCATTCAAGTCAAAACCCTTGATGATAATTGTAAATCTTTTAATGTCATGCAGTTTGGCATCAATGACATTCGCCAAGGCATCGTGCATGTGGTCGGGCCAGAGCAGGGTTTGACTTTGCCTGGTATGACCGTGGTGTGCGGTGATAGTCATACTGCCACGCATGGGGCATTGGGCTGTTTGGCTCATGGCATTGGTACATCAGAGGTTGAACATGTGCTTGCGACCCAATGTTTGGTTGCCAAAAAAATGAAAAACATGCTGGTGCGTGTGGATGGCAAATTGGGCAAAGGCGTTACCCCAAAAGATGTCGTGCTTGCCATCATCGCTAAAATTGGCACGGCAGGGGGGACAGGCTATGCCATAGAATTTGGCGGACAGGTGTTTTGTGATATGTCCATTGAGGGGCGTATGACTGTGTGTAATATGGCAATAGAGGGCGGTGCTAGGGTTGGTCTTGTGGCGGTGGATGATAAGACCATTGACTATGTCAAAGACCGACCTTATGCCCCAACAGGCGATGATTGGGAGCGTGCGGTAACCTATTGGAACACACTACATTCTGATGATGATGCCCATTTTGATGCGGTAGTTGTGCTAAACGGTGATGAGATTGAGCCACAAGTGTCTTGGGGAACCTCGCCTGAGATGGTGATTGCAGTTTCGCAAAATGTGCCAACGCTGGATATGGCACGAGACGATGTGCAGCGTAATGACTGGATGCGAGCTTATCAATACATGGGCTTGACAGCAGGACAGCCCTTGTCCGATATTGTGCTTGACCGTGTGTTTATCGGCTCTTGCACCAACTCACGCATCGAGGACATTCGTGCAGCAGCAGAAGTTGTTAAGGGTCACAAAGTCGCTCCAAGCATCAAGCAAGCGATGGTTGTGGCAGGCTCAGGACTGGTCAAAGCACAAGCCGAACAAGAAGGGCTGGATAAAATCTTTATGGATGCAGGCTTTGAATGGCGTGAACCGGGCTGTTCTATGTGCCTTGCCATGAATGCTGATAAACTACAAGCTGGCGAGCATTGTGCCAGTACCTCCAACCGCAACTTTGAAGGTCGTCAAGGCAATGGTGGACGCACGCATTTGGTATCTCCTATCATGGCAGCAGCAGCGGCAATTGCAGGGCATTTTGTGGATGTGCGGACATTTTAGCACTCAAAATCATTTAGAGCAGCTAATCACTGGTTAAAAAGTCGTTTGGCATCAAAGAGCGTTGGCCAGCTGATTTTAATGGTCTTTCAATCATCAGCTCATCGGCGCATCTGTCATGTGGATTAATTGATTAAAAATAACCATTTTTTGGAGACAATCATGGAAAAATACACCACCGAACAGGGCATCGTTGCCCCACTTGACCGCTCAAATGTGGATACCGATTTGATTATCCCCAAGCAGTTTTTAAAATCCATCAAACGCACAGGCTTTGGCGATAATTTATTTGATGAACTGCGTTATTTGGACGAAGGATTTTTGGGGCAAGACATTGCCAAGCGTCCCAAAAACCCTGATTTTGTGTTAAACCAAGCCCGCTATGCTGGGGCAAGCATTTTACTGGCTCGCAAAAACTTTGGCTGTGGGTCTAGCCGTGAACACGCTCCGTGGGCATTGGAAGAATATGGCTTTCGCACCGTGATTGCCCCAAGTTTTGCTGATATTTTTTATAATAACTGCTTTAAAAATGGCATGTTACCTGTTGTGCTAAGCGATGGCGATGTTGATGACTTATTTAACGAATGTTTTGCCAATGTCGGTTATCAGCTGACGGTAGATTTACAAAATCAAACGGTGATTTCACCAAATGGCGGACAATATCATTTTGAGATTGATGCGTTTCGTAAGCATTGTTTGTTAAATGGTTTGGACGATATTGGCTTGACTTTGCAACACGCCGATGACATTAAAGCTTTTGAAGAAAAGGCCAAAGCGGACAGACCGTGGGTGTTTGCAGAGTTGTCAGTACAGTAATTAGTTTAAGTATTTGTTAACATAGTTAAATTTAATTTGTGAGGTTTTATGAGTATTCAATATTGGCGCATGCAATTACACCCAGACCACAGCACATTTTCAAGTTTTTATGCTCACACTAGTATTGCCAAAGGTTTTATTGGTTTGGATTTTAAACAAGAAAGTAATGCTGGCGATTTATTAACATTGCAAGATGACGATAAATTAGGTTATCAAAAGAGCTATTTACCTTTTGCAAGAGATATGAAAATTGGTGATATTGTTTTAATTGTATCCCATCATAATCCAATTGCCATTGTTAAAATAACAAGTGATTATAATTACATTCGTCAAGTTATTCCCGAACTTGGAATTTGGTTTCGTCATTTTAGACAAATTGATAAAGATAATATTATTTATTATTCAGATTTTGAGACCAATAAAAATAATTATCAGTCAATCACAATGACTAATACAATTTCACCGCTAAAAAATGATGATTCACAATCGATGCAATTGATTCAAGAAATGATAAAATGGGAAAAATCACATAATCCAGATTCGGTTTATTGATAATATAATTTGAATATCTTGTAATTTAATTTTAAGGAAATCTCATGACCAAAAAAATTGCAATCCTAAACGGCGATGGTATTGGGCCTGAAATTGTCGCCCAAGCGGTTAAAGTATTGGATAAACTTATCCAAAATGGCTTACAGGCAAGTTATGAATACGCCAAATTGGGCGGTGAAGCCTATGATGCTTATGGCTTGCCATATCCAAGCCAAACAAAACAGATTGTGCGTAAAGCTGATGCGGTGTTATTGGGGGCGGTTGGTTCGCCTAAGTACGATGACCTTGACCGCCCATTGCGTCCTGAGCGTGGACTGCTTGCCATTCGCAAGGATTTAAATTTATTTGCCAATTTACGCCCTGCAATTTTGTATAAAGAACTGGCTGATGCTTCTACATTAAAACCTGAGGTTGTGGCAGGGCTTGATATCTTAATTGTCAGAGAATTGACAGGGGACATTTATTTTGGTGAGCCACGGGGCATTGTAACCCTTGACAATGGCGAGCGTGAGGGCTTTAATACCATGCGTTATGGCGAAAGTGAGATTCGCCGCATTGCCAAAGTGTCCTTTGAGGCTGCCCAAAAACGCCGTGGCAAACTGTGCAGTGTGGATAAAGCCAATGTGTTAGAAACCACCGAACTTTGGCGGCAGATTTTTACCGAAGTTGGCAAAGACTATCCAGAGGTTGAGCTTAGTCATATGTATGTGGATAATGCTGCCATGCAATTGGTCAAAAATCCCAAGCAGTTTGATGTGATTGCTACAGGCAATATCTTTGGCGATATTTTGTCCGACCAAGCGTCTATGCTCACAGGCTCTATTGGCATGTTGCCATCAGCAAGCCTAAACGAGACAGGCAAAGGTTTGTACGAGCCGTCTCATGGCTCTGCCCCTGACATTGCAGGGCAAGATAAGGCAAATCCACTGGCGACCATATTATCGCTTGCCATGTTGGTCAGATATAGCCTAAATGATGAACAGCGAGCGGTACAGATTGAGCGGGCGGTACAAAAAGTGTTAGAGCAAGGCTATCGTACAGCGGATATTTATGAAGATGGCACGACGCTTGTGTCTTGTGATGAGATGGGTGAGGCGGTTCTTAATGCACTGTGATTTTGGGTAAGAAAATAAGCCATTGAGTGACAATCATGCTTTACATTATACTGGCGACTTATTTTAAGTTGCCAATGGTAGCGGCTGATCATACGGCAGTTGCACTGATCAGTGTCTGGACAAATTTTTTGGGCAAACGGTGGGGGTGAATCGTTTTTTTGTCATTGATGACACAAGCTAAAGTGATTGTCGCTGTTGTGGCAGGCTTGTTTTGATTGGGGCGATAAATACTTTGATGTATCATCAAGCTGGCTGGTCTAATACGCACCTCATCAACCGTTACTGCCAGCTCATCATCAACCAGCAAAGGCGTGTGATATGTAATGTCTGCATGACTTACCACAAAATGCACCGCTTTGCGTGATTCTTTATTAGCGTCGTCATCTAGGCTTAGAAAATAACCATCATAGCCAAGTGTCGTCAGCCAATCACGCCGACAATTTTCAAAAAATACCAAATGATTGGCATGATAGACGATACCGCCAGCATCCGTATGATTGATATACACCTTATAAGTTTTTTGAAAATTTACCATAACTTTGCCATAATTATCCAAACAATACGATTGGGTCAAGTAACCAATCCCCCAATCATTGTACACTGTTTAATAAACGCTTACCAGTTTGTGTCTGGTATTTCGTTTTAGGATGTATAAAGTTCACAAAATCTCATCAAAAATTGTTACAATACCAAATCATCAAAAAATACACATTTAAAGAGAAAATAATGACGACATTTGTCAGTTTTAATATTAATGGGCTGCGTGCAAGACCGCATCAGCTTGAGGCAATCAGAGATATTTTGGGTGCAGATATTATTGGCTTACAAGAAACCAAAGTACATGATGCACTTTTTCCAGTAAACATGGTGCAAGATTTGGGCTATCATGTCGAATTTTTTGGTCAAAAGTCGCATTACGGTGTAGCATTGGCGTCTAAGATTGTACCAACATTTGTCCAAAAGGGCTTTCCTTTTGGGCATGATGACGCACAACGCCGCTTGATTCACGCACGCTATGATTTTGATGGGCGGAGTATCGATGTGTTAAACGGATATTTTCCCCAAGGTGAAAACCGCAGTCATGAAATCAAATTCCCTATGAAGCGTGAATTTTATGCCGATCTCAATCGCTATATTGATGAACTTCAGGCTGATGGTCGTGAGCTGATTATCATGGGGGATATGAATATCTCACCAGAGGATATTGATGTGGGCATCGGTGCAGCCAATGCCAAGCGATGGCTTGCCAAAGGGACTTGCTCATTTTTACCCGAAGAGCGTGCGTGGTATCAGATGCTGATGTCTACAGGTTTGACGGATACTTATCGCTTGTTTTATCCAAAAAGTCATGATGAGTTTAGCTGGTTTGATTATCGCTCACGAGGATTTGAGGATACGCCTAAGCGTGGGCTACGCATTGACCATATTTTATGTACAGATACTCTAAAAAATGACTGTGTGGCAGCAGGCATTAGCTATGATATCCGTGCAATGGATAAGCCATCAGATCACGCACCCATTTGGGCAAAATTTAATCTATAAAACATGCGTATCAAGGACAGTATCGGCCTGACACATGATTGGCTGGATAAAACTGATGAACTTAAGGCTATTAACAGAAAACACATCTACACCAAATGATTTAATCATGCAAATATCTCCTTAATCTGAACTAGCGTCTAAACTTAGCTAAGCTTAACTTTTAAAGAATTTTAATTATCATAACAAGTTTTTTTTGGTACTTGCCAAATATTTATTTATCGTGATTGGTACTAAAAATTTGGCAAAATCTTGATGATTGATTTTGAATAATCTGTTACAATACTTGGTATATTTTTATTGAATTTTTATCAAATTCACACATTAAAAAATTGCATATTGGGTATATTATGAGTTCGCAAAATCAACCACAGCGTAACGAAGCCGCCATTTCGGAAAATGAGCTAATCGCACAGCGTCGTACAAAACTGGACGCCTTACAACAAAAAGCCAAGCAAGCAGGCAAAAGTGCTTATCCTAATACCTTTAAGCCCAAGAACTATTGTGGTGATTTGCAAGCACAGTTTGATGGCGTTGATAAAGCCACCATTGAAAGCGGGGATAAGATGTATGCTAAGGTTGCAGGTCGTGTGATGCTCAATCGTGGCTCGTTCATTGTGATCCAAGACATGACCGACCGCATTCAGTTATATGTGGATCGTAAAGGCTTACCAAGTGAGACGCTTGAGCTGATTAAGTCATTGGATTTGGGTGATATCGTGGCAGCAAGTGGCTATATTGGGCGTTCAGGCAAGGGAGACTTGTATGTGCATCTTGAAGCATTTGAGTTATTGACCAAATCTTTACGCCCATTGCCTGATAAATTTCATGGCTTGACTGATACAGAAGTCAAATATCGCAAGCGTTATTTGGATTTGATGGTCAATGAAGAGACACGAAACACATTTGCCATCCGTGCCAAAGTAGTGGCGGGTATCCGTGCATTTTTGACCCAAGAACGCTTTATGGAAGTAGAAACACCGATGATGCATGTGATTCCAGGTGGTGCGTCTGCACGCCCTTTTGTGACGCATCATAATGCATTGGATATGCAGCTTTATTTGCGTATTGCACCTGAACTGTATCTTAAGCGATTGGTTGTTGGTGGCTTTGATCGTGTGTTTGAAATTAACCGTAACTTCCGTAATGAAGGGGTTTCAACACGCCACAACCCTGAATTTACGATGATTGAGTTTTATCAAGCTTATGCTGATTATAAGGATTTGATGGCCTTGACTGAGCGTATGCTTGAGACATTGGCGATGGATATTTTGGGATCGACTGATGTATCGTATCAAGGTGAAGTGTTTAGCTTTAAAGGTCCTTTTAAGAAAATTACGATGTTTGATGCCATCTTAGAATACAATTCTGATTTTAGTGCCGATGATATCAATGACCGTGAATTTTTGGCAAAATTTGTCAAAGATGAATTAAAACAGGAGGTTAAACCAAGTTTTGGTCTGGGGAAATTACAAACCATCGTTTTTGAAGAAACGGTAGAGACCAAGTTGCGTCAGCCGACTTTTATCACTGAATATCCTGCCGAAACTTCTCCCTTGGCACGCCGAAATGACACCAATCCACATGTAACTGATCGCTTTGAGATGTTTATTGGTGGTCGTGAGCTTGCCAATGGTTTTAGCGAGCTTAACGATCCAATTGATCAAGCTGAGCGATTCCGTGCCCAAGTGGCTGAAAAAGATGCTGGTGATGATGAAGCCATGCATTATGATGCTGATTTTATTGAGGCGCTTGAATATGGCTTACCACCAACAGCAGGCGAGGGCATTGGCATTGACCGTCTTGTGATGCTGTTTGCTGACGCCGCCAGTATTCGTGATGTGATTTTATTTCCACACATGCGTCATAAATAAGCCTCTTTGCCCTATGGATAAGCAATATCAGGTCTTAGCCCGAAAATATCGACCCAAAAACTTTTCTGAACTTTTGGGTCAATCACATGTCGCCCAAGCACTGTCAAATGCCATTGATACAGGCAGATTGCACCATGCGTATCTGTTCACTGGAACTCGTGGCGTGGGTAAAACGACCATCGCACGCATTCTTGCTAAGTGCTTAAACTGTGAAACAGGCATGACAAGTCAGCCTTGCGGTGTATGCGATACTTGTATTAGCATTGATCAAGGGCGATTTTTGGATCTGATTGAGATTGATGCAGCTTCTCGTACCAAAGTTGAAGATACCAGAGAGCTGCTTGAAAATGTCCCTTATCCACCTGTACAAGGTCGTTATAAAGTCTATTTGATTGATGAAGTACATATGCTATCTACGCATTCTTTTAATGCACTGCTGAAGACTTTAGAAGAGCCACCAGACTATGTCAAATTTGTATTTGCAACTACTGACCCCCAAAAACTGCCCATTACGATCATTTCACGCTGCCTGCAATTTGTTCTGCGTCCACTACCGCAGGCTTGTTTGTCTGATCACTTAGCCAAAGTATTAGATGCAGAAAAAATCCCTTTTACAGAAAATGCCTTATGGCAATTGGCAAGTGCGGCAAAGGGTTCGGTGCGTGACGCACTGTCGCTGACCGATCAAGCGATTGCCTTTGGTGGTGGTCAGATTCAAACAGATACGGTCTTATCGATGCTTGGATTGGTAAATCGTACTGATGTGCTTGAGATTATTGAGACAATTTACCACGATGATCGAATGGTAATCAGCCAACTTATCACCAATATGCGTGATAAAATGGTCGATGCTACTGCAATCTTTGACGAACTCATTGACTGCATTCATCAAATGGCACTCATGCAGGTGTTGCCTGATATCCCTTTGGATATGAATGATGAACAAGCACATCAAATTAAACGCTTATCATCTGCCATCAGCTCGGATATCTTGCAACTGTATTATGAAATTTTAATCAAAAGCCGAGACGGCATTCGCTTGGCAAGTACGCCAATGCAGGCTTTAGAGATGGGTATCTTAAGGTTGTTGGCATTTCGACCGCTGGCAGAAGGTCAGATGACTGTTTTAAATGATACGCCAGCAAAGCAGCCAGATGGTGCTGACAACCCAAATAACATGCCTGATGATATCGTTGACGGTCTAAAAGATCAAGCCTGTGCTGCTGGTGAAATTAATGCGTTATCTACCGATAGCCGTTTTGATAGCGACAAGCAAGATGATTTGAATGATTTGACATCACAGATAGGCACTGAATTAATCTTAGATCAATTAGACAATGACGATGTAAATACAAAAGATGGTCAAGATACTAACCAATTTGCTCATATCGATCAAGCACAATCTGCCAATACGGTCATCAATTTAACCGTATCTGAGGAAAATTTTTGGGTAAAACAGCCCCAGTCTGATCCACCTGAACTGTTGCAAACTGATGAAGATTCGCCAAGTGATCATGATACGCTCACCCAAATGGCCACCGAACCATCACTTGCGGTTATGTCGGATAGTAGTGATACCGATGAGCCTGTGGCTGATTTTACTGAAGATTTGCAGTCAGTCCCAGCAGTTACAGTAGCGGCATTGGTCAAGGTTGATAGTAAGAAAAAAGCATCACATCAAGCAGATCTGACAGCTCATCAGCCAGCTTCACACAATTTGGATCAACAGCCCATCAGTCATTTTGACCATATCAATCCGTCAAAACCTTTGGCACATCTGTCCAGTCAACCGATGACCAAATCCCAAATGCTTGAGCAGCTAAAGCCAACTCCAATTGAGCTTGAGGGGGGCTGGACAAGTGAAAAATGGGACTATTGGGTACATTTGGCGCGTGAAGAAGGGCATTTTGCACCTGATGAACTTGCCTTGATGAGTACAAGTGTGATGGCAGGTGATATCGCTGGCGAAAGCCGTTTATTGGTTGCCGAGATTAACTCTCAAGTTCAATCCAGTTTTGAGAATTTGCATGCCAAATTTTTAGAATATTACCCACAAATTAAACTGTCTTTAGAGCCTGTACTGGTGGATTGTGCGTTAGAAGTGCCAAAATCTCGCTTATCTGATCGTCATCGTCAAGTGCAGATGCAGGCTCAACATCAGCTGGTTGATAGCCCAGTTTTTCAAACACTTTGGCAAGGTGGTTTTATCATCGATGATGGCACTTCAGTGCTCAATCAATCTAAGTTACTTATTGACTAAAATTTTGGTGAATAAAGCACATTTTTCCATACCTGATGATGGCATATATCCCAAAAACTTAAAAATATTAAGCAAATATTGCCCAATCATTGGGTTGTTAAAGTTACGCAAAAGCTGTTAAGGTTATGCAAAAAATATTACAATGAGATACATTTTTTCTGAACAATCTCTTGCTAACAAATTAAAATTCCTTTATAGTTGGTAACCATAATTTTTGAGAGTCTTATTAAATTATCTTTAATTTAAAGGATTTGGCATTGTATGTCCAACACCAAGCAAATCATAACTTAATAATGACTTTTTGACGATAAAATTATGCTAAAAATGACTGATTAGTCATTATTTTAATAACATAATATTAAAATTTATTAAAATTCTATTATGATTTGCTTTTTATTAAATTCAAATCATTTAAATTAATTAAATAAAACTAAATAATTTGAGGTAAATATGTTGGATAATTTACGAGGTATGGCGGTTTTTTCAAGCGTCGTTCGTCACGGTTCATTTAGTGGTGCAGCCAAAGAGCTTGGCATTACAACGAGTGCTGTAAGTCAGCAAATTCGCTCTTTGGAAAATGATTTGGGCGTCTCTTTGCTACATCGCTCAACCCGTAAGCTAAGTCTAACCGAAGCTGGCGAAAGTCTGTATTCATCAGCCACTCAAATGGTAAAAGCAGCCGAACAAGGGCGTGACAGTGTTATTCAGCTAAAAGATGAGCTTTCAGGCAGTCTGCGTATTGCGACCACCCCAGAGCTTGCTAAGGCTTATTTACTGCCTGCCTTATCTGATTGGTTGGTTGAGCATGATAATTTATCATTGAATATCATCTCACGAGACAATTTGGATATGATTGAAGATCGTGTTGATGTGGCTTTATTATTGAGTGAACAAGCTCAAGGCATCGCCCTAAAGACTGTCGAGCAAATGCTGATTGCTTCACCAGAATATATCAAAAATCACGGCGATGTAGAAAATGTTAAGGCATTGGCAACGCATACGATGATTATTTGTGGCGAAAAACCAAGCGAAAGCATCGAGTTTAAAGATGCAAACGGTAAGCAGTCTGTACGAGTAAGCTCAAGAATCATCACCAATAATCATGCCATCGCATTAAACTTGGCTGCCGAGGGCTATGGTATTGCCAAGACCAATGCTGTTGATGCTAAGGCGTTGCTTGAGTCAGGTAAAGTTGTTAAGATCCTACCAAATCACAGTTTGCCCATACTGACTTTGAGCGCTGTCACCATCTCAAAAGAACAAACAACGGTCAAGGCACAAAAGTGCATTGAAGTACTTGAAGCGCACTTTAAGAATTAATTTAATTAAGTTTTTAAACCCTGCATTATGCAGGGTTTTTTATGGATGAAATATGATAAAAAGGATAAAATAAATATCATGCTTCCACCCATTTTAAATATTTTGACACGGCCAAACTTAATAGAATGCGTTTAATAAGTATCAGCAGATTTTTAAATATGCAGCAGCCAATCTTTGGCGGCTTTGACCAAAAAGTTTTCAAAGCTTTTCATCGCTGGCCTTTGGCTACGCTGGCGGTGCTTGTACAGTAAAAATTCATACCCAATCTGTGGCTCATGAATCGGAATCATGATCAAACCTTGCTCGTCTACCCAAGTTTTGGCATAGCCAAGTGTCATGGTAATCCCCAAGCCTTCTTTAACCATGCCCAAAGCCGTTGATAAAAAGTTAACTTGGTAATCACTGCGAAATAGGCGTGTGCAGATATCCAAAGTCAACTTTTCACGAATATGATCGGCAAACGGTGCTTGCACGGTAATCAAATCACCTTCGCTCAAATCTTGCCATGTCAAAACCTCTGAATCTGCCAGGGGGTGATCTGCACGCACCACCAACCCAAAAGACGACCGAAACAGTTTGGTTTGTATCAGATCATTACTATGCAAAAGATCAGGTCCAAGCCCAATATCCGCATCTAGCATTTGCACATGGCTTGCCACCTCTTCAATTGAGCAATCAATTAAAGTGACTTGAATATCAGGATACGCTTCTTTAAACAAGCGAATTAGCCTCGGTATCGAGAATGCTGACAGTTGCTGGGGTGTTGCAATACGCACTTTACCTTGATGAAAGTCTTGTAAATCATTGACCTCATGACGCATAAGTTGCATATCGTTAAGCACCTTATTGGCATGGGGCAAAACCGTTCACCAGATTCAGTCAAATGAATTTGCCGTGTTGTACGGTCAAACAATCGAGTATCCAGCTGTTTTTTCCATCTCTTTAATCAAGCCGCTCAGCGATGATTGTGTCAAATGCAATTCGGTTGCAGCTTTACTAAAACTGTGATGTCGTGCGATGCTGGCAAATGCTCTAAGCTGGCGAAAAGTAATATTCATGGGAGTATCCAATAAGTATAATAAAAATTCCATTTGTACGCTGTATTGACTTATTTTATGATAAGTATCAGCATATTAGCAAGCATCATTTATCAAAAATATCACCAGCCAAACACGGAGTATTTTATGGCAGATTTATTTGAAAACCCAATGGGATTGTGCGGTTTTGAATTTGTGGAATTTGCAAGTCCAACCCCAAATTTACTTGAGCCATTATTTGAAAAAATGGGTTTTAGCTTGGTTGCCAAACATCGCTCAAAAGATGTCTTATTATATCGCCAAGGGGGAATTAATTTTATGGTCAATCGTGAGCCAAATTCAGAAGCAATGTATTTTGCTCAAGAACATGGACCATCTGCGTGCGGTATGGCGTTTCGTGTGCGTGATGCACAGTATGCTTATCATCGAGCCATTGAGCTGGGTGCTAAGCCTGTTGAGATACCAACTTCGGTGATGGAGCTTCGCTTGCCTGCCATTCGTGGTATTGGTGGTGCACCACTGTATTTAATTGACCGATTTGATGAAGGCAAATCAATTTATGGCATTGATTTTGAGTTCATTGATGGGGTTGATATTAATCCTGTGGGTTATGGTTTTAAGGTCATTGACCATTTAACGCATAATGTTTATCTTGGACGCATGGATTATTGGGCAGGGTTTTATGAAAAACTGTTTAATTTCCAAGAAATACGCTATTTTGATATTAAAGGTGAATATACAGGGCTGACAAGTCGTGCTATGATAGCACCCGATGGGCTGATTCGCATTCCTTTAAATGAAGAATCTAAACAAGGTGGCGGTCAGATTGAAGAATATTTGATGGCATTTGGCGGTGAGGGCATTCAGCATATTGCACTATTAACTGATAATTTGACCGATGCGATTGATCAGTTAAAAGCAGCAGGCGTACCTTTGATGATAGCACCCAATGATACTTATTATGAGATGCTAGATGAACGCTTACCCAATTATGGTGAGCATGTCGATTCTCTGAAAACTCAAGGTATCTTACTTGATGGGACAACACAAAACAGCCACCCAAGATTATTGTTACAAATTTTTTCAGAAACAGCACTTGGACCTGTATTTTTTGAGTTTATTCAGCGTAAAGGGGATTATCGAGAAGGGTTTGGTGAAGGTAATTTTAAAGCATTATTTGAATCACTTGAACGAGACCAAATTCGCCGTGGTGCTTTAAAAATTTAACGAAATGAATGGGTGTACCGACCTATAAAAAATCTTGTCTTTATTTTTTAAATGTCTTAAAAATAGGATATGATACATGGTTGGCATATCCTATTTTATCATTTGAAGCAGAGGTATAAGTTTAATACAAAAAGATCAACTGATTATCGCTTGTATCATTTTTTGATTTGATGATACTTGACCATGATTGTTATTTTTAAATACAAGTGATGGTAACAAAGTTTTTAAAATGATACCATTGATGGAACAAGCATAGATATGGGTATTTTATACTGTATTGTGTGATTTTTAGGGATTATTTATGAATTCAGATACATTATTAACCATGCGACCCATCAAAGCGGTTGCTATTGCAGGTGTTCTGGTTGCACTACTTGGTCTGACGATGATTGCTTGGAGCTGGGTACCGCATTTGTCTTTATTGGTTGTGATTGCAGCACTGTTATTTTTTGGTTTATTAAATAAACTCAAATTTGAGCAAATGCAAGCATGCATGATTGGCAGTGTGGGATCGGCAATGGGTGCGATTTATTTATTTTCTTTCATCGGTCTTTTGGTTTCTGCTTTGATGATGTCAGGGGCAATCCCAACATTGATTTATTATGGATTTGAGATATTATCAGCCAAGGTATTTTATCTGTCGGCATTTATTTTATCATCGGTTGTGGGCATTGCCTTAGGCAGTGGATTTACCACTTGTGCAACCGTGGGCGTTGCGTTTTTGGGTATGGCAACCGCTTTTGGAGCAAATCCTGCCATTGTGGCTGGTGCTGTCATCTCTGGTGCGTTATTTGGTGATAAGATGTCACCTTTATCAGATACAACGAGTATCGCCGCCTCACTTGTTGGCGTTGATTTATTCGACCATATTAAAAATATGATGTATACTACCGTGCCTGCTTGGGTCATCACGGCCATAATTTTTTGGTATTTATCAGCCACCAATACCATCAGCGACCTTGCAGGCATTGCCATACTCAAAGAGCAACTTTTTAGCAGTGGCTTAGTGCATGGTTTTTCATTAATACCTTTTGCTGTTCTTGTCATTTTGGCCATTTTACGAGTCAATGCTATCTATACCATTATTGCAACCATCATAACAGCACTGATGATTACCTACACACATTCAAGCCCAAGTTTGACCGATTTGGGTGGATGGTTTTTTGCTGGATATACGCCAGCAGAAGAGCTGGCATTGGGTGATGTGGCAAAAATGGTATCACGGGGCGGCTTACAAAGTATGTTTTTTAGTCAACTGTTGGTTATTTTGGCATTATCTTTGGGTGGGCTTTTGCAAGGATTGGGTATCTTGCCAGCATTATTAGATGGCATGCGTCATTTATTAACCCATGCCAGTCGTGGTGTGGCAGCCGCAGCATTTACCTCACTTGGCATTAATGTTTTGGTGGGTGAACAATATCTGAGTTTATTATTATCAGGCAATGCCTTTTTACCAGAATATCAGCGATTGGGTTTGCATCCAATTAATCTATCACGCACCATTGAAGATGCAGGCACGGTGATTAATCCTTTAGTGCCATGGGGTGTCTATGGTGGGTTTTTGGCTGGGACTTTTGGGATGCCAGTGATTGAGTATGTGCCGTATGCGTTTTTTTGTTATTGGTGCTTTTTATTGACACTGTTTTTTGGGATAACAGGATTGACCATTACACGCTTATCACCCAAGTTGACATAGTGCCAATAGGGCGTTTGTATGCTTGATAAGTCTTACTCTTGAGAGCTTAAAATGTGTGATATGTTGATAAAATGGCTATGATTGGTGTATCAGATGAATGAAAATTGTTACACAAGAAAAACTTTCATCATTTTTATGATAAAATACAAAGTATCTGAAAAAGGGGATAATTCATGAAATTCATCAAGCAAAATAGCCATCATTTGGCAATGTTACTTGCGATGACCACTGGTGCTCATCAAGCACACGCATTTTCGGTTGATAACAGTCAGCAGCGTATAACAGTACAGCCCACTTATGTGCAACCTGCTCAGGTAATCACCTCTCAATCTGTGTATGTTGAACCGACAGCCCAAGTAACCACAACGACAAATGTGAGCGTGCAGGCAGTACCACAAGCACCCCAAGAGCATGTGGTGTCACAAGAAGGCTATGCACAAACCCAACTGAATATTCAACCACAAGTCATCTCAAGCACCAAAACCCAAACAACCGCTTACACCACCACCTCAAACGCCCAAACAGCCATCTTAAATGACCAAAACAGCTATACAAATAGTTTTTATGCGTTGCCCATCAGTACACGATCGGCAGCGGTTTTGGTCTATGATTTACAAGATGGCAAGCTCATTTATGGTAAGAATGCAGATGTTCAACGCTCAATAGCTTCTATCAGTAAAGTCATGACCGCCATGGTCATTTTGGATGCTGAGCTTGATATGCGTGAAGAAATTACTTTGATTGCCTCTGACTTGATTGGTGCAAAACAAGCAAGCACACGCCTAAAAGCTGGTGACCGCATGACACGATCTGAGTTTACTTTGATGATGCTCATGCGTTCTGAAAACCCTGCTGCCAAAGCATTGGCACGCACTTACCCCGGTGGATATGATGCTTTTATTGCTGCAATGAACCAAAAGGCGTATGATTTGGGCATGTATCAAACGAAATTTAGTGATTCTTCAGGTTTAGATCCACGCAATATGTCATCAGCCAATGATTTATTAATCATGATGAAAGCGGTCAATAGTAGTCCACGCTATCACAGTATCCGTAATTTTTCCACAGCACCACATTATGATTTTTATATCGCCAATTATGGCAGTGGCGACCGTATCTATAAAGGCAATAATACCAATCGCCTAGTACGAGAAGGTGCTTACCCAATTGGTGTCCAAAAAACAGGCTATATTCGTGAAGCTGGCTATAGTGTTGTGATGGAAACTAACATTAACAATCGCCCAGCCATTGTTGTTTTATTGGGTGCATCAAACAGTGCAAACCGATGGAGCGATGCTGAAACCATTTTAACTGAATTGGCTTATCGCCAGTAACTTTGATTGGCTAATCATTTGGCTGAATAGCAAAAGCCACCCAAAACTGTTATTTGGGTGGCTTTTGGTTTTTTTGAACTGCCCCAAAAGTTAGACGCTAACCTTTGGGGTGCTTTTTAGGATTAAATCTTTAGTTACCTTTAATTGTGATACAGGCAAGTATCGGTAAGTTAATCTTTGCTATTTTGAAGATTGGGGTCAGCAAAAACGACCACTTCTTCTTCAAATTCAGGTTTGACTTTAACCACAAAGTCCTCTCTTGATAGACCCATCATCAGCGGAATAGAGCTTGCAACATAAATGGAAGAATATGTACCAGCAATCAGACCGATAAATAACGCCACAGAGAACCAATACAGACCATCACCACCTAAGAACAGCATGGCAACAACCACAACAAACACCGTACCGACAGTCATAATGGTTCGTCTTAAGGTTTCTGTCAGTGATAAATCAAGCACCTGACGGGGTGTTAAACCACGCACTCGGCGAAAATTCTCACGAATACGATCATAAACAACGATTGTATCATTCACCGAATAGCCAATCAAAGCCAATACAGCTGCCAAAACCGTCAAGTCAAATGGCCAGCCCATGATGGCAAAAATACCAACAACGATAATCACATCATGAAATAAAGCAAGTACGGCACCCAAAGCCAGCTTGAACTGGAATCGTGTTGCAACATAAATGAGCATCATACCAAGTGCAACAGACATCGCAAGCAGTGAATTTAGGTAAATTTCATTGCCCAGTTGGCTGCCGATAATGCTAATGCTATCAATGGTTGATGGATTATTTGGAAAATTAAGAATCTGATCCAAAGAAGCACTTAGATTTTCAGCTGAGCCATCTTGGGGCGGTAAGCGTACCAAAAGCTCTTGGCGAGTTCCTAGGTATTGGACAACCGCATCATTAAAGCCATTGTCAGCCAATGCTTTAATGACTTGTGCTTGCTCAACAGGCTGTTCATAAGCGACATTGGCTGACACACCACCTGTAAAATCCAAACCAAAGTTTAAACCCTTGACAATGATTGCTATCAGCCCTATGAGTATAGACAATACCGAAAATACTATCATGGGCTTTTCAAGCTTCATAAAAGGAATGATACGCTGATTAGCGATGAGTTTGACACCACCGGCTTTTTCGGCAGCTTCATCACCAGCGTCGGCAATCAATGATTGATCGGCAAGAGCATCTTGATTTGTGGCAGCATTGGCACCTTTACCATCACGACGCGGCACACGGCGACGGCGTGGTGGCTGTGCTGCATTTGGGTCGATAGGGTTATTTTCATTATTCATTTTTAACTCCTAACCGATGCTAAGTTTGGTTAAGTTTTTGCGATGACCATACCAAATTTGAATCATGGCACGAGTGACTAAAATCGCAGTAAACAAAGAACTGATAATACCAATTGCAAGCGTGATTGCAAAACCTTTGATTGGTCCTGTTCCGATGGCAAATAAGATAAATGCAATTAATAGCGTGGTGATATTGGCATCAAAAATTGAGCTAAATGCACGATCAAAACCTGCCACAATGGCGGATTTTGCACGAGTACCATTGGCAAGCTCTTCACGAATACGCTCAAAAATTAGCACATTGGCATCAACCGCCATACCAATGGTCAACACAATCCCAGCAATACCAGGTAGGGTGAGCGATGATCCTAAAATGGACATAATGGCAACCATGATAATGACATTAAAGGCTAAAGCAATATTTGCAATCACACCAAATGCACGATAAAACACAATCATCCATAAAAATACCAACAGATAGCCAACCTGTGTAGAGAATAATCCTTTATCGATATTATCTTGACCCAAAGATGGGCCAATGGTTCGCTCTTCAACAAAGTACATCGGTGCCGCTAACGCGCCTGAGCGTAACAGTAACGCAAGCTCGCCTGCTTCTGCATCTGAATCTAAGCCTGTGATCACAAATGAAGAACCAAGTACCGCCTGAATGGTAGCACGGTTAATAATGCGTGACTCGGTATAAGGTGTACGCACCTCAACAAGCTCGCCAGTTGATGAATCTTCTTGGAAGCTGACCTTTTGCTTATTTTCAATAAATAGCACGGCCATCTGCTTGCCCACAGCAGTGCGTGTGGCATTTTGCATGAGTCTGCCGCCTGCTGTATCTAGGGTAATATTTACCTGTGGGCGTCCATTCTCATCCAAACCCGACTGTGCCCCTTGAACACGCTCGCCTGTGATGATGGTTTGGCGTTCAAGCAACATGGGCTGACCGTCCAAAGAACCAAATGCAAAAGCTTCGGTACCTGCAGGTGGAATACCGCCTGCATAATTCATATCGTGTTCGCTCACCATGCGAAACTCAAGATTGGCGGTACGACCCAAAACCCGTTTGGCTTCTGCGGTGTCTTGTACACCAGGCAGTTCAACGACGATGCGGTTGGTGCCTTGAGATTGTACCAATGCTTCAGCCACGCCAAGCTCATTGATACGATTTCTTAGTGTGGTTAAGTTTTGACCAACAGCATATTCATTAATCTCTTGAATTTTGGCATCAGTATAAGTCAGCTCAAGTGCCGCACCTTCAGTATCAGCAAAGGGGCGTAATGCAAAGTCTGCACCCACTTGATTTTGTAGGATAGATTGAGCACGTCCACGATCATCTGTATTTATAAAGGTAAGCACCATGCCATTATCAGTGATACGCAGGCTTTGAACAGGGATTTTCTCACCACGCAGTGTACGGCGTACATCTTGACTGGCAGTTGCAAGACGCTGTTCAAGTGCTTTTGCCATATCAACTTCTAACACAAATCTCACACCACCACGCAAATCTAAGCCCAATTTCATGGGAGCTGCACCCAAATTACGCAGCCATTCAGGGGTGGTTTGTGCCAAATTGAGTGCGACTACATACTGTTCGCCCAAGTCTCGGCGCAGCACTTCTTGTGCCTTAAGCTGATCTTCAGCATTTGATAAACGAAGTAATGCGCTGTTATTTTCAAAGCGACCATTATGGTGATTTAATCCTGCCTGTGTCAGCAGACCTTCAGCTTGTGTTAGCACATCTTGAGTTAATTGTGTGCCTGCACTCGCGCCTGTAATTTGCACAGCAGGCTCATCAGGGTATAGGTTGGGTAATGCGTAGATGCCAGAGATAAATAGCACCACAACAATTAATATATATTTCCAAGCAGGGTAGTGCATAGAGTATTCTTATTAATTAGATAGAGCAAGATAATGGGTCAACCCCATCACGTTGCGAAAAAGACCGACCCAAGCAACTTGATTGATTTATCCAAATCATTGCTTGGGCTTAGGATGGATTAGATATTGTCAATGGTGCCTGTAGGCAGTACCATGACTACGCTTGCACGCTGAATCTTAACCTCTGTTGAATGATTCAATGTGATGACAGCATAATCACCCTCAACCTTTTTAATACGGCCAATCAAACCACCAGCAAAGACAACTTCATTACCAACAGTCAAGCCATCAACCATGGCTTTGTGTTGCTTGTTGCGTTTAGATTGTGGACGAATGATTAAAAAATAAAAAATTGCAAAAAAAGCAACAGGAATGAGCAAATTCATCAATAATGACTGCTGACCTGCAGGTGCACCTGTAGACGCATGTGCGGCGGTAATGGCCAAGTCTAACATCAATAACTCCTAAATATCAAAAGACGGTTAATCGTTTTGGTCATGATCCAAAACCACCGCTCATTTAAAAATATAAACTTTACTTGATGAATTCATCCAACCAAATCACACAAGTAAAAGTCAAAATAACGCATATCATAGCATATTTTTATAGGTCTGGTATGGATTTTTAGTGTTGTTGCTGTTGCTTAATAAAATTCGCTTAAAACAATACTTGCACATCGCTTAATTTTCACTTAATATGGGCGATAATTTTTACAACATTACAGTGTTATGCCCCGACCGAGAACCCAAAATCTGGCAAATTTGTCTTTTGTTTCTATCGCTATTTTTACTGTATCAGTAGCGGCTATATTTATCCCCTCAACGGCATTTGCTGCGTTTGAGCTTGGTGGCACACCGACCAATCTTGCGTTATTGATTTTTTTTATTTGTTTATCTTTAGTCGTGTCATTTTTATGCTCTATTTCTGAAGCGACATTGTTAACCATGACACCTTCTTATATTGACACGCTTGAAGAAGATAATCCCAAAGGAGCGGCACTGCTTAAGAGTGTGAAAGTTGACCACATCGAAAAATCAATTTCAGCAATTTTAACACTCAATACTGTCGCCCATACATTAGGTTCGCTTGGTGCAGGCGCGCAAGCAGTGATCGTTTTTGGTAATGCATGGTTTGGGGTATTTAGCGGTGTGATGACTTTGATTATTTTGATTGGCACAGAAATTATCCCAAAAACCATCGGAACGGTATATTGGCGACGATTTGCTATGCCTGTGGCGTATTATGTGCGTACAATCAATGTGGCATTATTGCCCGTTATTTGGGTGACTGAAAAAATTTCACGCATGTTGACTCGTGGCAATCAAGAAATTGGTTTTAATCGCCATGAGTTTTTGGCACTTGCCAATCAAGGGGAAAGCTTGGGGCAGATGAGCGAGATGGAAACTCGTATTATCAAAAACTCTTTGGCATTGGGCATGATTAATGTAGAAGACATTTTGACGCCTCGTTCGGTCGTTAGTGCGTTTGATGAAAATATGACGGTAGGCGATGTCTTTGCCAGCTATCCCAAACTACCTTTTTCTCGTTTTCCAATCTTTGATGAAGATTTGGATAATGCCACAGGGTTTATATTAAAATCCGATTTACTGATCGCTAAGGCAAATCAAGAAATTCATACACCCATCAAGCAATTTCGGCGTGATATCAACTTTGTATTTGCCAAAATGAAACTATTTGATTTGTTGGATTTGATGTTAAAAGAGCAAGTTCACATCGCTTTAGCGGTAGGAGAATTTGGTGAGGTTAAAGGATTGGTGAGCTTAGAAGATGTGCTAGAAACCTTGCTTGGTCTTGAGATTGTTGATGAATTTGACCGTGTTGATGATATGCAGATTTTAGCACGCCAACTCATGGATAAACGCATGGCACGCTTGGGGGCAAAACTAGAAGAAGATGCACCGTTTGATGAAAAGTAGGCTGGCTCTAATAAATAACTTCTAAATGAAACAAAATATAACAATTTGCCATCATACTTTAAGCTTACTGTGTTATTTTGGCTTAAGATTACTCCGTCATACATCATGGCGTATTCATTCATTGATAAGTATATTGAGTATAAGGGTTGGTTTATGAAATACAGCACCCGTTCTGTTTTAAGAAAAGCCGTTGCCGCAAGTATGCTGACGGCAGTGATTCGGTCGGCCATTCAATTGACAGGCAAGTCTTTTGGTAAAGGTGCTAGTATTGGCTTATTTATTGGTATGATTGGCGTACAAAGCTTAATCACTACCAATGCTTATGCAATCAGTGAACAAGATGTCAGCCGATACGCTTCAAGTATGAGTAGCGCCGCCAACGCTCAAAATATTGCCCAAATTTCAAGATTGATTGATGATGATGCCATCATTTCATTGTCTCGGGGTGGCAAAACGACCAGCTTGGATAAAGAAGGCTACTTGCAACTGCTTCAAAAAAGCTGGGCCACATCCAGCGATTATCGCTATCGTATTAATGTGGCAGATGTGGTAGTAACAGGCAATCAGGCTAGAGCTCAGATTGTAACTACCGAGACTTGGACTCAAGATGGTAAGCCTGTGACAATTAAGACCGCTTCTCGAGCCACTTTTTCGCAGGTTGGTAATAATGCCGTATTATTAAGATCAGTGTCACAAGTCACCGTTGATTAAGGCAAGTTTATCAACCAATTTGAATGAACCACCGTTTTTAGGTCAATTCGGTGGTTTTTATTGCCCATTGGCCATCCAAATGGTTGCCAAATTTGTCAAAATAAGGCATTATTATCGTTCAAAAATCAAGTTGGGTTATTTTGCCAATCCTCCATGATAACAATTACTGAGTTAGGCCACCAAAGGACATAACAATGAAAAAACACACCAAATCTTCGATCTCAACACAAATTTTAAAGCCGCTCAGTCTTGCCATTTCATCTTGTATTTTGGTTGCTTGTAGTAGCACAGGCACACCTGCTAAACCTGTTAGCCAAACCCCAAAACCCATACCTCAAGCTAAGCCCAGTCAGCAGATTAATATCTCGTCAGGTAATACTAATTTGGGTAATACTAAGACTGGTGCAGATGTAGATGTTTTGGATGTTCAGATGCTTGATGCATTAGAAGCGTTATTACAAGCGACTGATATGAGCATGGTGGAGGGTGATGAACTGGCGATTCAACGCTATGGTAATTTATGGGATCGGGTTCGCCGTGGTTATCGCATTAATGAGATGACCAATGCACGCATTGAAGCTCAAAAATCATGGTTTTATACTCGCCAAACCTATTTAGATCGCTTGACTGCGCGTGCTTCTCGCTACCTACATCATACGGTCGCCGAAGCTGAACGCCGTGGCATTCCCTCCGAATTGGCACTTTTGCCAATCATTGAAAGCTCATATGACCCAACAGCGACCAGTAATGCCGCCGCCGCTGGTCTTTGGCAATTTATTCCTAGCACAGGTCGAATTTATGGCTTGAACCAAAGTGCCACATATGATGGTCGCCGTGATGTCATTGAATCAACGCGTGCCGCTTATGACTTTTTAACAAGTTTGTATAACCAATTTGGTTCTTGGGAGCTGGCTTTGGCGGCTTATAATGCAGGGCCTGGGCGAGTTTCGCGCGCCATCAAAGCCAACCAAGATCAAGGATTGCCAACAGATTATTGGTCGCTTAAGCTACCGACTGAAACCATGAACTATGTACCAAGATTCTTAGCAGTCGCTCAAATTGTGAGGTCGCCAAATACTTATGGCATCAATTTACCCGCCATCGCTAACCACAGTCATTTTAGAACAGTGCCAGTGAATTATGGTGTCAGCCTATCTGAGGTTGCCACAGTGACAGGTTTGTCAGTCAGCGAGCTTCGTTTATTAAATCCTGCACTGTTAAATTTTACCGTGGATGAGATTGGTCCAAATCGTATCGTCATTCCTGACAGTTTGCCGAACCAAATCGATAATCAGCTGGCTTCTTTAAAAGGCTATGGATTTGGTGGCGATTATATCGCAACAGCACCTGCCCAGAGCATCACCTATGTGGTACCTAAGTCTGGTGCTACAGCCAACACCAGCTCTCAACAAGAATTAATCGCAGCCAATACACTACCAACCACCATCGCACAAGTTACACCAAATAATACCATTGTGCAAGAACCAGCTTTATCAAAATCTGAGATAAATTTGATTGCAGCAGAAATTCAAAAAACCAGTCCTGAAGTGCCTGCAATTAGCCCTCAAGATGGCAATATTCAGCTAAATGCGGTACAAACTGGTCAGTCGGTTTTGGATGCTCGTGGTGAGACTAAAATGTTGAGTTTTGCAGATGGGCCAAAAACTCAAGCTGTAGCACAGCAGCCCATTCAGCCTGTACAAGTAGCTGTAACACCGCCTGCTCAGCCTGTACAAATAACAGTGGTCAGTCCTACTCCTGAACCAATCTCTCAGCCCAAGCCTCAGCTTCCACCTGTCACAGCTTCGATACCAGTCGTCTCATCGCCACCTGTCTTAGTCCCACCGCTACCAAGTCGGCCTCGTCCTGAACCTGCATCAAGACCCAAGCCAAAACCTGAAAGCTACACCGTGCGTGCTGGTGATAGCCTAACATCGGTTGCGGCTACTCATGGATTAACGGTCGGTCAGCTTGCCAGTTATAATAATTTGGCGAATGATGCACATATCTTGATTGGTCAAAGGCTATGGCTTGTCGCTGGTAAAGTCAAACGCCAACCAGTATCAGCCCAACAGACATCACAAGCCACCCAGTCTACTAAAAATAATCAAAGCACTCAAAGCACCGCCACACATCGCGTCCAATCAGGTGAAAGCCTAACTGCTATCGCTCGCAGATATAACATCAGTTTACACGCCTTAGCCAAAGAAAATGGCTTAAGTGTCACAGATGGTGTCTTAATTGGTCAAACACTCAAATTGCCCAGCGATGCCAAAACAGCCAATACCACAATGGCTAATACATCCAGCTCGCCATCAGTGAATAAACCTGAAAGCTACACCGTGCGTGCTGGTGATAGCCTAACATCGGTTGCGGCTACTCATGGATTAACGGTCGGTCAGCTTGCCAGTTATAATAATTTGGCGAATGATGCACATATCTTGATTGGTCAAAGGCTATGGCTTGTCGCTGGTAAAGTCAAACGCCAACCAGTATCAGCCCAACAGACATCACAAGCCACCCAGTCTACTAAAAATAATCAAAGCACTCAAAGCACCGCCACACATCGCGTCCAATCAGGTGAAAGCCTAACTGCTATCGCTCGCAGATATAACATCAGTTTACACGCCTTAGCCAAAGAAAATGGCTTAAGTGTCACAGATGGTGTCTTAATTGGTCAAACACTCAAATTGCCCAGCGATGCCAAGGCTGAAAGTAGCACACCATCTCGTTTGGGAAATACCAAAAATAATTCGACACGCACGCCTGCCAATACAAATATTGGTATCACTGAAAATTATACCGTCAGATCTGGTGACAGCCTAACCATGCTCTCCAATCGTTTTGGCGTAGCAATCGGTGATTTGGCGACAGCAAATGGTTTGGCTTCTAATGCCAATTTGCGTATTGGTCAAACTTTAAAAGTCCCCAAGCTAACGACGACATACACCGTCAAAGCAGGCGATGGGCTTATCGCTTTGGCACGACGCTATGGTATTAGTACCCAAGAGCTTGCCAAAATGAATAACTTAGAACCTACTGCCGATTTGCGTATTGGGCAGGTTTTGACTGTTCCAAATAAATAATTTATACAAGGTCTTAAAACAACAAGCAACCAACTTTTTTAAAGCTGGTTGCTTGTTGTTTAATCAGCTTGTTATTCACGGTTTTATCATTTAGCATATAAAAAAGCGGAAAACTGATTTTCCGCTTTTTTTATATGGAAATTGCCACTGATGGCATTTATGCCTGCTCAATGTCAGCTTTAAGTTTGGCATTATGTGCTTTGAGTGCTGTTGGCATACGCTCACCCAGCTTGTCAAAAAGTTCAGCATGGCTCTCAAGCTCTTTGATCCAAGCATCTTTGTCTTGACTGGTGACAAGCTCAAATTGTGCTTTGGTAAAATCAGACTGATCCCAATTGATATCATCATAGGTTGGCACTAAGCCAATCGGAGTGCGGACAGCGTTAGCAGTACCTTCACAGCGTTCGATGATCCATTGCAGAACACGCATGTTCTGACCAAAACCAGGCCATACAAAGTCACCATTTGTATCACGGCGGAACCAGTTGACTTTGAACATTTTTGGCAACTGGTTGCCTGCCGCCTTGGCTTTTTTGCCAAGATTTTCACCCATTTGTAGCCAATGGTTGAAGTAGTCTGCCATGTTATAGCCAGTAAATGGTAACATTGCAAATGGATCACGGCGTACAACACCTTGTTGACCTGTAGCGGCGGCGGTGGTTTCAGAACCCATGGTTGCCGCTTTATAAACACCATCTACCCAATCAAATGCTTCTGATACCAAAGGCACAGTATCTGCACGACGACCGCCAAAGATAAAGGCAGAAATTGGTACACCTTCGGGGTTTTCCCATTGTGGATCGATGGACGGGCATTGTTTTGCAGAAACGGTAAAGCGTGCATTGGCATGAGCGGCACGCTCTGCACCTGTGTGTGGCTCACGCTTCCAGTTGGTCAAATTTGCTGGCGTTTCTTTGGTTTTACCTTCCCACCAAACTTCACCATCATCGGTGACAGCGACATTGGTGTAGATAACATCAGAACCCAAAGTACTCATGCAGTTTGAGTTGGTTTTGGTGTTGGTACCTGGTGCGACACCAAAAAAGCCCGCTTCTGGGTTGATGGCATAAAGCTTACCATCTTCAGATGGCTTAATCCATGCAATATCATCGCCAACCGTTTCTACTTTCCAGCCTTCATAGCCTGCTGGTGGAATAAGCATGGCAAAGTTTGTTTTGCCGCATGCCGATGGGAATGCCGCTGCGATATAATGTTTTTTGCCTTGTGGGTTGGTTACACCTAAGATGAGCATATGTTCAGCCAACCAACCTTGTTCACGCCCCATGGCAGAAGCGATGCGTAATGCTAGACATTTTTTACCAAGCAAAGCGTTACCGCCATAGCCTGATCCATACGACCAAATTTCACGAGTTTCGGGGAAATGTACGATATATTTATCATCATTGCATGGCCATGCCACATCTTTTTGCCCTTCAGTCAATGGCGAGCCTACAGTATGTACACATGGCACATACTCGCCATCAGCCCCAAGCACACCATAAACCTCTTTGCCCATGCGTGCCATCTTTCGCATACTGACGACAACATAGGGACTGTCTGTAATTTCGATGCCAATATGGGCAATATGACTACCTAAAGGACCCATACTAAAAGGTACGACATACATGGTACGGCCTGCCATGCAACCATCAAACAAATCGTTAAGTTTGGTACGCATTTGGCTTGGCTCGACCCAATTATTGGTCGCACCTGCATCGATTTCTTCTTTTGAGCAAATATAAGTACGATCTTCGACACGTGCAACATCTGTCGGATCTGAGAATGCCAGATACGAATTTGGGTGCTTGTCTTCATTTAATTTGATCATGGTGCCGTTTTTGATCATCAGATCGATTAGGCGCTGGTTTTCTTCTTCAGAGCCGTCGCACCATTCGATGGCGGCAGGTTTGGTCAAAGCGGCAATTTCAGCCACCCAATGAATCAAGGCTTGGTGACGAACAAAATCTGGAGCAGTTATCTTTGCAGTCATGTTGAGATCTCATTTTATGAAAATTGGCGTTCCACTGTTTTTTGTATAGGCAGGCTTATAAAGCACCAAAATTGTAACAAAATAATGCAGTGACGCTGTGAAAAGCAGTATTAAACCATAAAATATACAGAAAGATAAGTACTATAATTAAATTAAATAGATATATTTTTAAAATTGATGTTTAATGATAAGATATTATAAAGTGTGTTTGGCTGTATTAGAGGTTAATTTAGCGAGCATACCAAAAAAATGCTACAATTTGATTAAATCATTTGAATCAATGGATTAGGATAAGCTATGGCTAAAGCTAAATCAAGCTACATTTGCCAAAATTGTGGGGCGATTTATGGAAAATGGGCAGGGCAATGTACAGACTGCGGTGAGTGGAATACTCTTGTTGAGGCACCTAACACCAGTTTGCCACATCATCATAAATCAAAAACTACCACAGCACCCAGAAAAACCGCTAACTATGCTGGAGCGGTGAGTGCTGTGATGACATTGGACCATGTTGGCGTTACGCTAGAAACACGCATGCCAACGGGAATTGGTGAATTTGACCGAGTGCTTGGCGGTGGACTTGTGGCAGGCTCGGTGGTGTTAATTGGGGGCGACCCTGGTATTGGCAAATCCACAATCTTACTACAAACTGCCATTAACATGGCAGCAGGTGATTCACTATCGGGTTCTGCTTTATATATCACAGGCGAGGAAAGTCTGTCGCAGGTTGCCATGCGTGCAGTGCGACTTGGACTACCAACCGATCGCCTGCGTGTCTTAGCCGAAACTAATGTTGATACCATTTGTGCAGCACTCACCACCGAACAGCCTGCCATTGCTGTCATTGATTCAATTCAAACACTCTTTACCGAAGCCATACAGTCCGCCCCCGGAGGGGTTGCCCAAATCCGTGAATCCGCCGCCGTCTTAACCCGTTATGCCAAACAGACAGGCACGGCACTGTTTTTGGTGGGACATGTTACCAAAGAAGGAGCATTGGCAGGGCCTCGTGTGCTAGAACACATGGTGGATACGGTGCTGTATTTTGAGGGTGAATCAGACAGTCGTTTTAGAATGATTCGTGCCATCAAAAACCGTTTTGGGGCGGTCAATGAGTTGGGAATTTTTGGCATGACGGATACAGGATTAAAGGAGGTTGCCAACCCCTCCGCCATTTTTCTAAGCCGCTATGATAAGCCCATTGCAGGGTCGGTGGTGATGGTCAGCCGTGAAGGTACACGCCCCCTACTTGTGGAGGTGCAAGCCTTGGTGGATGACTCTCAGGGTCAACCCAGACGCATGGCACTTGGGCTTGATTATCAGCGTCTGTCCATGCTCCTTGCGGTTATGCACCGTCATGGTGGCATTCACACCAGTGGTATGGATGTGTATGTCAATGTTGTAGGCGGTGTTAAAGTTATGGAAACTGGTTCAGATTTGGCGGTGCTGATTGCTTGTGCATCTAGCATCAAAGAAAAACCACTGCCTGTCAGACTGTGTGTATTTGGTGAGGTGGGATTGTCTGGCGAGATTCGCCCTGTGCCAAATGGTCAAGAACGCCTAAAAGAGGCAATGAAGCATGGTTTTACCCATGCCATCGTCCCTAGAGCCAATGCACCTGCAGCCAATCATCCACAATTTAAAAATATTCAAATCATTGCGGTTGATAGGCTTGATGAAGCGATTTATCAAGCTTTTGAGATTAATGCAGGTTAAACACCATATGCCTATTGAATTTTGGACCGATGGCTCATCGCTTATAAGCCCAAAAAATCCACCACAAAATCACTGCTTGGCTGGGCAAATAACTTGCTTGGTGTGCCAATTTGCTCAATTTGCCCATGATTCATAATGACAATTTTATCAGATATGGCTTGAGCTTCTTCTTGGTCATGCGTAACCAAGATGCTGGTGATACCAATTTCACGCTGAATGTCTTTGAGCGAATCACGCAGCGATTTACGCACTTTGGCATCAAGCGCGCCAAAAGGCTCATCAAGTAGCAGCAGCTTAGGCTCGGTCGCCAGTGCACGTGCCAAAGCAACACGCTGACGCTGGCCACCTGATAGCTCATGCGGATAGCGGGTTTTGGTGTGGCTAAGTTGCACCAAATCAAGCAGCTCATCCACACGCCGATCGATTGTATTGGCAGAAGGGCGTGTATTGCGAGGCAACAGCGTCAAGCCAAAAGCAATGTTTTGTGCAACCGTTTGATGTCGAAATAACGCATATTGCTGAAACACAAAACCGATACCACGGTGTTGCACTGGTATATCAGTTACATCGATACTGTCAAAATATATCCGCCCGTTGTCTGCATTTTCAAGACCTGCAATAATGCGTAGCAAAGTTGTCTTGCCACAGCCTGATGGACCTAATAAAGTTGTCAGCTCACCTGTTGAAATATCAATGCTGATTTCACCTAAGGCAACAAAATCCCCGAAAGTTTTATGGATGTTTTGGATTTTAATACTCATGTTTAATACTCATAGAAGATAACTGTTTAGAAAGATTAATAAATATATGTAAATTTTGATGTAAGTCTTACTTAACCAAAATGTCATCAGTGCTATTTTTTATGGCTCATCAATCCTTGAGCGACCAAAGTAATCAAGGCAAGTAGTGCAAGCAAGCTTGAGAGTGCAAATGCCAATGTAAATGCATATTCGTTGTATGCAATTTCAATCATTAAAGGCACAGTGTTGGTCTCGCCTCGGATATGCCCAGATACTACCGATACCGCCCCAAATTCACCCATAGCGCGTGCATTGGTTAGGATAATGCCATAAAGCAGCGCCCATTTGATATTGGGTAAAGTGACTTTCCAAAACATCTGCCAGCCGTTAGCACCAAGCGTCAAAGCGGCTTGTTCTTCGCTGTCGCCTTGAGCCTGCATAAGCGGAATCAGCTCTCGTGCGATAAATGCAAAGGTGACAAATAAAGTTGCAAGTACAATCCCCGTTGTCGCAAAAATCACCTGAATCCCCATACTCTCAAGATAGCCGCCAAGTCGTGTATTGGCACCAAAGACCAGTACAAACATCAAGCCCGCCACCACAGGCGACACGGCAAAGGGCAAATCAAGCAATGTGGTGATCACAAATTTGCCACGAAATTGATGGCGTGTAATCAAATACGCCAACGCTACGCCAATGATCGTATTGATGGGTAAGATAATCGCTGCTGTGATTAAAGTCAGCTTAATAGATGCAAGTGCATCAGGCTCAAGTAGTGCTGCTTGATACGCTTGCCATCCTTCTTTTAGTGCTTCATAAAAAACAGACACGAGTGGCACAACCAGCATGACGCCCATAAATACCACCGCTATGCCAATCAAACTCCATCTAACCCAAGGTTTATCACGGGTGGCAGGATTTTTTTGGTATGAATAAGAGCTTGTATGAGACATAGTTGACCTTAGAGTATGATTAAGATAGTTGTTATCATGATAAATCAGTTGGTTTTTGCGCCCAGTCTGGCTGAGAGTTTCCACTGGATAAAATTCATGGTAAACAAAAAAACCAATGAGATTAAAAGCATAAATAACGACACGCAAGCTGCACCTGCGACATCAAATTGCTCAAGCTTTGAGACAATGATTAAAGGCAAAATCTCCGATTGCATGGGGATATTGCCAGCGATAAAAATCACTGAACCGTACTCACCTGTGGCACGAGCAAACATCATACCAGCACCGATTAGCATTGCTGGGCTAATCTCGGGTAAAATCACACGGCAAAATGTGGTCAAGCGACCAGCACCCATCACCGCTGCCGCTTCTTCAAATTCTACTGAAAGCTCAGCAAGTACTGGCTGCACTGCCCGTACAATAAAAGGAAAGCTAACCACCACCAAAGCCAGCCAAATACCAATCGGTGTAAACGCAATTTTTATTGGCTCATTAAACAGCAGTATCCCAAGGTGTGTAAACCATTGACCAAACAAGCCATTGGGTGCATAAAGTGTGGCAAGAGCGATGCCAGTTACCGCTGTTGGCAAGGCAAACGGTAGATCAACCAAAGCATTTAAAAAGGACTTACCCCAAAACTCATAACGCACCAACACCCAAGCTGCCAGCGTACCAAAAATCAAATTGGTCAGGGTGGCAAGCATTGCCATGGATAAAGATAGCTTAATTGCTGCAAACACTTGTGGCTCACGAATCGTCTGCATGATGTCATCAAAACTCATTTGTAATGTCGTCAAAATCATCATCAAAAAGGGTAAAATCACCAACAAACCAAGTGCAAAGATACTAATACCCATACTTAGCCCAAAAAATGGCATCACTCGGCGTGCACGATTTTTGAGGGGTATTGGCTGATTTAGCATGATAACAATCCTAATGATACGATGGATACTTGGTGATAAATTCAAAAGATAGCTTTACTTTACGGCATTGGTTGATAAACTTTAAGTGTAAAAATTGACTTTTTATTTTCCTTTATAGAATTTAGATATCAAATTTAGACCACTGTAGCATGCGATACCATCATCTTGTATCTTTTGAAGGATAATAGAGCTTTTCAAACTTTATCAAACATGCGATAATAGCAAGGTTTGGCATGATCAGATGACTGATGCTATGCCATTTTAACTAATCAAAACGCTGCAGGCGTGAACTTGGATGATTGGCGTTCGTAATTCGCCTTAATCTAAAATAAACTATAAAGAGATGACTATGATGATGAAAAATAAATGGATGCGTGGTTTGGCGATTTTGGTGTTGAGCTTACCGACAGTGACTTATGCAAAAACTGCTGCCCCCAAAGCGTCTGAAGCACCTGAAGTATCGTTAACCCAAGAAGAGCAAATGGCTATAGATTTTTGTGATTTTTCAGCGTATGGTGTGATGCATATTGCTGGCGATCATCAAGGTGGTGCAACAAAATCTGAGGCACTAACCAACCATGATAAGCGTATGGCTGAGCTGAAGGATCTCATCGACCTTGACCCAGAGACCGCCACGATGCTTGATAAGTATTGGAAAGGTGCTATTGATAGAATATTCCAAGAATCGGTTCAAAAAACCGACGCCGAAAAACAAGCGTTTGTGATGGGTGTGGGCGAGTCATCTTTTTATTCTTGCCTTGATCAAGTGCTTAAAACTCCCAAAAACTAATCACAATGCTATAAGCTTGATGGTATTTTTATGACCGAAACGACTGTTAAAAATTTTGATGATTTACCACTATCCGAGCCAATTTTAAAGGCGGTGCAAGCATTAAAATTTGATCAATTAACCCCCATTCAAGCACAGATTTTGCCACATACATTGGCAAATCAAGATGCCATTGGACAGGCACAAACAGGCACAGGCAAGACAGCGACATTTTTGATTACCATCATTGAGTCGCTGTTAAAGCGTCCGTTTCAAGCTGATGAAATTCGCTATCTTGGCGAACCTAGAGCATTGGTTTTGGCACCTACCAGAGAGCTTGCACAGCAGATTTTGGCAGATTGCCGTGAACTGACCCGATTTAGCCAGCTTTATAATTTGTGTATTACAGGCGGCTCTGATTTTGATAAACAACTTGAGCAGTTGCATAAAAGACCGCTGGATATTTTGATTGGCACACCGGGGCGTATCATCGATTGGGTTAATAAAGGCGAGCTTTTTTTGGATCGTGTTGAGGTATTCGTGCTTGATGAAGCTGATCGTATGCTGGATATGGGTTTTATCCCTGATATCAAGCGTATTGTCAGACATATGCCAAGCAATACCGAACGCCAAAGCCTATTATTTTCGGCAACTTTTAATCAAGATGTGATGAATCTGGCTTATCGTTGGCTACATCAGCCAGCATTTGTTGAGATTGCACCTGAAAGTAAAACCAATCAGGCGATTGATCAACAATTTTATTTGGTCACTGAGCGTGAAAAAACGAGCGCACTTAAGCAAATTTTGGCAGATGATTCGGTGAAAAAAACGATCATTTTTGCCAATCGCAAAGATCAAGTTAAACGCCTATACGATTATTTGCGTCGTCATCACAAGGTTACGATGCTGTCTGGAGATGTGGCTCAGCAAAAACGAGAGCGTTACTTGCAGCGTTTTAAAGATGGTGAGGTCAATGTACTGGTAGCAACCGATGTGGCAGGGCGTGGCATTCATGTGGATGATGTGACGCATGTGATCAATTATACTTTACCTGATATGCCCGATGACTATGTGCATCGTATCGGTCGTACAGGGCGAGCGGGTTTGAGTGGTGTGTCCATCAGTTTTGTTAGTGAAAATGATGCCTTTAACTTGCCTGCACTTGAGCGACATATTGATCAAAAATTCAAACTCAATCAATTTGAGTTTTTAGATGAGCATAAATAGGAATCATGAACGCATGTACCCTGATTTATTAGACCCTGCTCATATTCCACTGTCACTATACATTCACATGCCTTGGTGTGTCAAAAAATGCCCGTATTGTGATTTTAACTCGCACGCTTTGCCAAGCCAAGTACCATTTGAAAACTATATAGAAGCATTGCTTAGCGATGCTGTATCACAACAAAGCTTGGTATCAAATCGTCAAATTGATACGGTATTTATCGGTGGTGGCACACCATCGTTATTGCCCATTGAATCGTTTAAACGATTATTTGACGGATTGCGGTTAATTTATGATTTTGCACCGACATGTGAGATAACACTCGAGGCAAATCCTGGCACACTTGAGCATTCACCTTTTGATGAGTATCTCACTATCGGTATTAATCGCTTATCCATTGGCGTACAAAGCTTTGATCACAACGCCTTAACAGTGTTGGGGCGTATTCACAATCCTGATCAAGCATCAAATGCCATTCGTGCTGCACGCATAGCAGGTTTTGATCGTGTCAATGCAGATTTGATGTATGGCTTGCCCAATCAAAACCCATCAAAAGCGGTGAATGATATTCAAACTGCCATTGATGCTGGTGCAACTCACTTATCTTGGTATCAACTGACGATAGAGCCGAATACGACCTTTTATCGTACACCACCACAGTTGCCAGATGAAGAGATCATGGCAGAAATTGAAACTTTGGGACAAAGTGTACTGACAAAGCATGGATTTTATAATTATGAAGTCAGTGCTTGGCATGGTCCAAATGATGCTCCATGTCAGCATAATCTGAACTATTGGCAATTTGGCGATTATTTGGCAATCGGTGCTGGAGCACATGGTAAGTTGACCTTAAAAAATCACCCAGATTACCAAGATGGCATTTATCGTTATCAAAAATCACGTCAACCTAAGGATTATCTTGCGTTTGAAGATGCACCCAAAATGGTCAACTTTGAGCGTATCTCTGATGACAATTTGCCGTTTGAATTTATGATGAATGCACTGCGATTAAAAGATGGGGTAAGCACTGATGTGTTTGAAACGCGTACGGGGCTATTAATCAGTACGATTGATAATGAGATGCTGCCTTTACAACATCAAGGATTGATGGTTTTGGATCCATTACGCATTGCACCGACCCGTCTTGGGTTTCGATATGTGAATTATTTGGTCAGTCAATTTATATAAACTGATAGATAGAAAGACCTACTCATCTGAGTGGGTCTTTTTTAAGATTAACTTAAGATAAAATTAGAAATTAAGCCAAAATTAGATTTTCTTTTCAACTTTTTGTGCGGTGTCTGATACGGCTTCGCCAGCTTTTGAGACATCTTTACCAAAACCTTTTATAGCGTTGCAACCAGTCAAAACAACAACGGCAGCGATAGAAGCAACCAATACTTTTTTCATGAGCTATTCCTTAATGATTTAATTAAATTCATGTATGAAATTCATGTGAATCTGTAAACTCACCCTACTATCTTAACGAAGTTTTTGATGAATTTCTAGCAATAGATGTGATTTTATAATACTTTATTACACTTTGTAAACTTTTGGTAGGGTTTATAAATTTTATCTTTGAATTCAATCAAAATATGGCACAATAGGTCGTTTCAGAGTACAATAGGTAGCATCGCCATATTTGTTAGTAAAGTTCATGTCACAGTTTTCAGATGCACTCATTCATATCGTGCTATTTTCCCCAAAAATTCCCAATAATACTGGCAGCATCATCCGCTTATGTGCCAATACAGGTGCTCAGCTACATTTGGTCAAACCGCTTGGATTTGAGTTGGATGATACTCGCTTAAAACGGGCAGGGCTTGATTATCATGAATACGCAACTTTAAGCGTTCACGATAATTGGCAAGAGACAAAATCGGCACTAAAATCGTTGGGCGTGGAGCGTATTGTTGCCATGACGACCAAGTTTAGCCGTCCGTTTTATGAATATCAATTTAAGCTGGATAATGATCAGCATAAAGTCGCCTTGGTATTTGGTTCGGAGACCGATGGATTACCTGAAGAGGTGCGTACTGATATTGGTGCTAATCATTGGCTACGGCTGCCTATGTTGCCAGATTCACGCAGTTTGAATTTAGCCAATAGCGTTGGTATTTGCCTTTATGAAGTATGGCGTCAACTTGGGTTTGTGGGCGATATTGGGCAAAGTGTGGGCTATCACAAACCCACATCAAGATAATACAAGCTATGCGTTGCGGCTTGAACACGGCTGGTCAAAACAAGCCCCAACAGGGGTATACGGTAATGCCCTTAACAGTGCTATCGCCAATTTGAGCTAATCAAGCTGTCTTTAATCAGCGGCTGGTTTGACTTAGGGTGTTGGCGTACTCTACCAACGCCACCTTAATTGCCATTGCCTTAGAGCAATCCTTATGAGCCATAATCTGATTTAAGGCATCTAAAGCATGAGGCTCGGTATGGCTAATCACCAAAGCAATGTTGGCAAGTGCCTTTTGGCGGTAAGTGTTGGTAGCCTTTTGGCGTGCTGGTGATGTGGTGCTGTCTGTCATAAAAAACCCTTGCAAAAATCAAAAACCATGGCATAATAAAGATCAGGGGTGGCTAACTTCCTTGTTAGCCCCTAGCCTTTGCAACTGGTACTTACTTGGGCTAGGTATCATCTTAGTAAGCAGAACCGCTTATCAGTAGCAAGATGATGACAACGATGAGTTTGATTAAGGTTTTCATCACTTTTTCCTTCTGCTAGTGAGTGTACAGTAGCTTGGTTGTTACAGTAGTCTTGCTACCAGCCCCAAAGCCAAATAATTTTATTAAATTATTTGGCTTTTTTATTGCTTTAAAAATGATTAACCCCCAAACCGCTTATCTGATGATAGGTGGTTTTTTATTGCCCAAATAAACACCCCTTTATGGGCTTTTTATTGCCTTAAAATGGCTTGACATGGGGTATGTCAAGCCAAATCCGCCATTGCCAATTGTGCCAGATAGTTTGAACGGCTTTTGTATAGCGATTTATGAGCTGCGACTTTTTCGTCAATTTTGGCAATCAGGTGGTTAGGTAAGGTAATGTTAATTTTGTGGCTTTTTACATCATATTTTGACAAGTCCACATCTACCCATGCCCACATCATACCGTCAAATTGGCTGTTTTGGGTGTGTGCATCAAAATTGGTAGGCAATGGGATTTCTTCGCCATCTGCTACCAAGCCACTAAAATGCACATCAAGGCATTCTAACGCCATTTTGTGTATGTCTTGCAACTCATCGCACGCACTGGCAAGATTTGGCACATCGGGAAAAAAGATGCCATGGGCGGTTTTATCACCGCCTTTTAAGATTGCAATGGGGTATAACATCATCGTCTCTTAGTTATCGAGGTGTTGCAAGGGCTAAGCGTTTAGCCCTGCTTGTCTCATAATGCTGTCAATGGTGGGTTGTGGCAAATCTTTTTTGGGGTGGGGAACAGTGACACGACCTTTTTGGTGGGGTGTTTAAATTGCTGATGACTACCGCCGTTTGATTTGACACGATACCAAAAAATATGTCTGTGAAAATTATGAAATCAGTCAGAAAAAAGCAACTTTTGGCAGATTGGTTTGAAATTTGAACAAGTTTTTTAACTTAGAGCTGTTTTGCCCAAAGCTCAACCGCTTCCATGATGATGATGTTTTTGGTTTTGCCTGATTGTTTGGCAAGCTCATCAAGTAGCTCGGCAAACTCTATGGGGACTTTAAAACCGATGGGTTTTACCCCACGGCGTGCATCGCTGTCTTTTTGGATTTGAGCACGAGTTTTGGGGTTGGCAACGATTTTTGGCATTTGACTTATCCTTAAATTGTTGGTAAGATATATTTAGATTTTAGGAGTGAAGCGATGGCGAAGCCCACCGCCCCCAGCCTTTACAGGCTACCTGCTTAGTAAGCGTTGTTGCTTAGTATTAGCAGGATAACAATGATGATGACTTTGAAGAGTGTTTTCATTGTCTTATCTCCTAAGGTCGCCACCACTTGCATAGGTCGGTGGCGGTAACCTATCAGGCTTGGGTGTCCTACCACCCTTGCTTGATGGTTTGTATTATAGTTTAAAATACATTAAAAGTCAAGTAATTATTACGGTTTTGTATGAAATTGTTATGATTATTTGGCTTTTTTATATTTAAAATGAACCGCCCATCACCTGATGAGCGGTTTTTTAATCAAAAAGGACGACTATGGTACTCACCGAACACACCAAACGCCAAATACACGCCCATACCAAAAGATGCTACCCCAATGAGTGTTGTGGTTTAAATGATTGTGATGACCAAACTTTGATCATAGCAGGCGTGTAAATCTTTTTTGCCATCTAAATTTATGCTACAATATCACTATTTATAACAACAATATGAGCGAACTATGTTTCAATTACATCCCACGCTGGCCAAAGATACCTTTTTGGTTGGTGATTTCCCATTATCGACCGTGCGTTTGATGAATGATTGCCAATTTCCTTGGCTAATTTTGGTACCTCGTGTTTCAGGCATTAAAGAAATCTATGAGCTGTCAGTGGCTGACCAAATACAATTTTTGCGTGAGTCAAGCTGGGTATCTAGTCAAATGGCAAAAATTTTTGGTGCAGACAAGATGAATGTTGCCGCTTTGGGTAATCAAGTGTTGCAGCTACATTTTCATCACATCGTACGCTACCAAAATGATGCCGCATGGCCAAATCCAGTTTGGGGTCATGAAGCGATGCCATATACCCAAGAGGTACTCAGCCACATGCAGCAAACGCTGATGATGGCATTGCGTGGTCATCATCAGATGCCATTTGATTGGAAGATGGATGTTTGATAGGTGGTTGAGGATGTTATTAGCATGAATGTTCATGGTTTGAAATAGGCTGCTTGTGCGGCCTATTTAAGTATTAACCATGTTCAATCACCTGATAAACATTATTTTGACCGTATCGCTGATCAAATCAGATCATTAATTGGAATACAGTAAATGACTTTACAAAGTATTGATAAAGTACCCAAATTATACTTACTGACGAATGATGATGAGCTGACAACTTTATTAGATAAGCTTGAACGGGTGTTTGATACAGGTGCGGTGTCATTACTGCAAGTGCGTCGTAAGTCCACCTTGAAACTTTATGATTTGGCGACAGTGTATCGAGAAGCTGAAATGATCGTCAGTCTTGCGAATGATTATGATATTAAAGTCGTTATGAATGATAGTCTAGAGCTTGCATCACATTTTGGGACGGGGCTTCATTTGGGTCAGCGTGATGGTAGCGTACGGGTCGCCAGAGAGATTTTGGGAGACCATGTGGTGATTGGTCGCACCTGTCATACAGACCTTGCTTTATTTAAAGAAGCTAAGCGAGAAGGGGCAACTTACGGTGCTATGGGTACAGCATTTGCATCCATCACTAAGCCACGCGCCAAAATTATCTCAAAAGACATATTAAAAAAAGCCTGCGAACTTGATTTTCCTTTATGCGTGATTGGTGGTATCACCCTTGAAAATATCCATCAGCTTCGAGATAAGTTAAACGGTGCAGCCATCGATTATATTGCTGTGACAGCTGATATTATGGGGCATTCGGTTGATACCATTGCAGATAAATGCTTAGCGTGGCAACAAAAACTTAACACTTGGTAATACGATGATTGATACATTTAAGCCCAAATTAGATTTGCCAACCAAGGCAAATTTTAAGACAACTTTACCCTTACTTGGCGGTGCTGATTTGAGTTTTTGGCTTGCACTGGCAGCCAAAAGTGAAGAGCGGCTGATTGTGATGATCGCCAATCATCAAAATGAACTGAATCAGTTGGATACTGAGCTGTCTTTTTTTGGCATTGATGCACATGTTTTTCCAGATTGGGAGATTTTGGCTTATGATCAGCTGTCTGTTCATCAAGACATTATCTCAGAGCGTATTGCTTTACTAACGAGAATGCCAACAACTGGTGTCTTATTGGTCAGTACTCAGACATTGATGCAACGTATCGCACCACCAAGCTGGCTGATAGGACAGCATTTTGATTTGGCTGTCGGTGATAAATTTGATATTCATGAACAGCGACTTCGATTAACCAAAGCAGGCTATGTGCAGACGGAGAATGTGTTTGAGCCAGGAGAATTTGCGGTTCGAGGCAGTATTGTTGATATTTTTGCCGTTGGTCAAAGCCTACCTTTTCGTCTTGATTTGTTTGATGATAACATTGAGACGATCAAATTTTTTGATCCTGACAGTCAGCGTACTTTATCCGATAATGATTTAGCTCAGCTAAAAAAAGATGCCCAAGCAGGCATGAATACGCATCATGCCCAAAAGCTGCCATCATCTGCCAAAATCACCGAATTTCGCCTGCTGCCTGCTAGAGAATTTCCCTTGGAAGAAGGCAAAGAGATGTTTCGCCAAAATTTTGCGAGCCTGTTTCCTAATGCCAGCGCCCGCAAGATAGAATTTTATAATGATGTCATGGCAGCTATTGCTCCTCAGGGAATTGAGTTTTATGCACCGTTATTTTTTGAGCTTGACGCATGGATGAAAACAGGCAATTTATTTAGCTATTTGCCCGATGATACACTGGTGGTTAGTCATGATAATCTTAGTGCTTGTCATGATGAGTATTATCAGCAAATCCAAGCACGCCATCATTCTCGTGCACATGATAAATCATTGCCGATTATGCCGCCTGATTATTTATTTTTGGCGAATAATGAATTTCATCAAGTATTGAAAGCCTATCCCAGAGTTGTTATCAACACAAACCACGATACGGCAAAAATTGGTGCCATGGAGAGTTTACCGCCGCCGATTTTGCCGATTAATCATCAAGCTGCCAAGCCTTTATCAGAACTGCTATCATTCATAAAATCAGGGCAAGTACCGATTTTATTGGTCGCTGAAAGTGCTGGTCGCCGTGAAATTATTCTTGAGCTATTAAAAGATAAAGTCGCTGTCAAAGTGGTTGATAATTATCAAGAATTTATTAATAATTTAGATGATTTTAATACTGATTGTATTGCTTTGAGTGTTGCACCGATTGAGCGTGGTCTTTGGTTGCGTGATGAAACTGGCGGATTATGCATCATCTCAGAGACACAAATTTTTGGTAGGCAGGTGCTTCAAACACGCCGTCGTCGTCAATCAAGTGTTTCACAGGCTTTTTTGATTAAGTCGGTAACTGAGTTGACCGAAGGGGCGTTGGTGGTTCATCTTGAACATGGCATCGGGCGTTATCAAGGTTTGGTGGTGCTGGATGTGGGTGAAGGTGAGCAAGAATTTATTCATCTAAAATATGCCGATGATGCCAGTATTTATGTACCTATTACCAATTTGGCACTGATTGGGCGATATAGCGGCTCAGATTTGCAGACAGTCAGCCTGTCTAAAATTGGTTCGGGCAAATGGGAAAAAGCCAAGCTAAAAGCTTTGGAACAAATCCATGATGTTGCCGCCGAGCTTTTAAATGTACAGGCTCGTAGAAATGCTAAATCAGGCATCAGTTTTGATATTGATATGTCTCAATATGAGCTATTTGCCAGCCAATTTGCTTTTGAAGAAACCATCGACCAAGCTGAAGCTATCCATGCAGTGATGCACGATATGAAGCAAAATAAGCCGATGGATAGGCTTATCTGTGGTGATGTTGGTTTTGGCAAGACCGAAGTGGCGATGCGTGCGGCATTCATTGCTGTTCAGGCGGGCTATCAAGTTGCCGTACTTGTTCCAACGACGCTTTTGGCAGGGCAGCACGAGGACAGCTTTTTAAATCGCTTTGCTGATTGGCCCATTAAGATTGAAAGTTTATCACGATTTGGCAATAAAAAACATCAAGATGCCATTTTAGCAGGGCTGGCAGATGGTACGGTGGATATTGTGATTGGTACGCATAAGCTCATTCAGGACGATGTTAAATTCAAACAGCTTGGTTTGATGATTATTGATGAGGAACATCGTTTTGGCGTACGGCATAAAGAGCGTATTAAAGCACTACAAACCAATATTGACAGTTTATCAATGACTGCCACCCCGATTCCACGCACCTTAAATATGGCGTTATCGGGCATGCAGGATATTTCTATCATTGCCACACCACCTGCCAGACGCTTGGCGATTAAGACTTTTTTATTACCCAAATCTGATGAGACAATCAAAGAAGCAATTTTACGGGAGATACTCAGGGGCGGACAGGTATATTATCTACATAATGATGTTGCTAGTATCGAGGCGGCAGCTGATACACTGCGTGAATTGGTCGGTGAAGCACGAGTAGCGGTAGCACATGGGCAGATGAATGAGCGTGAGCTTTCGGTGGTGATGAATGATTTTTATCATAAAAAGTTTAATGTTTTGGTTGCTAGCACCATCATCGAGACAGGTATCGATGTGCCTAATGCCAATACCATCATTATTCACCGAGCGGATAAATTTGGTATCGCTCAGTTGCACCAGTTGCGTGGTCGTGTGGGTCGTAGCCATCATCAAGCATACTGCTATCTGATGGTGCCATCATTGAAAGGATTATCAAGCGATGCCAAAAAACGCCTAAATGCCATCACCAGAGCCAACACTTTGGGTGCAGGGTTTATGCTTGCCAGTGAAGATTTGGAAATTCGTGGTGCTGGGGAAATTTTAGGCAAAGAGCAATCTGGTAACATGCAAACCATTGGTTTTGGCTTATATATGGATATGCTTGAGCGTGCGACCAATGCCATCAAACAAGGCAAGACACCGAGTCTTGCCACACCACTGGATTTGGTTAGTGATATTGATATTCATGCATCGGCACTGATACCTGATGAGTATTTGGGTGATGTGCATGAGCGTTTGGTATTTTATAAAAGAATCAGTAGCTTAGATGATGTCAATCAGCTCATAGACATTCGTACTGAGATGATTGACAGATTTGGCACATTACCCACCCAAACCCAAAATTTATTTGCGGTGCATCGCATTCGCATACGAGCCAAAGCCTTAGGGATTGCTAAGATTGATGCAACCCAAACCACCATCAGTATTGAGTTTCGTGCCGATACGCCGATTGATGGATTGGCGATTATTAAGCTGATTCAGTCCAATGACGGTTATCGCATGAATGGTGCAACGGCCATCCGATACACCAGCCAAGAGCTTATGGATACCCAAGCTAGAATTGACAAGGTGAATGAGCTGTTACTATATTTTGAATCTACCAAAACTGCCTAAAACCAATCTTCCAAAATAAATATCGTATTGGACTTTTGTGTTGGTGGGGAGATTGGGCGGTTTTTGGTAGGCACGGTGTCAGTTGGTGTAGGTTTAGGCTGAGATGGCGATTTTGTATGGCTATGGATGATGATCGGTATTGGGCTTTTGGTCACTTGAATGTGCTGACACCCACTTAAGCTGATCAGGCCAACTGTCATACTGACCATAAATAACCGCCTTTGGGTATAGCCGACTGTCACCTTAGTTGGGATACTCATTGGCATTATTTTGACCAAATCGGATCACGCACCGTGCCTGATGTTGGGATGGTGCGTATGGCATTACTTGATAGCGAACGGATCATCAGCTGGTTTTTATTGCCTTGGTTGGATGTATATATAATCCGTGTGCCTGATGGTGAAAAGCTGGCTGATACATCAGTGCCTAACACCCTAAAACTTTGTTGGATACGGCCTTTGGTATTGGCGATGATGATTTGTCCACCTGATAAATATACAAGCTTTGATCCATCTGGGCTTAAGCGTGGATTGGTGGCATAAGAGGCGATTTGGGTGCTATGCGTCGTGCCAAAATCATAGCGATATAGGCTTTGGTGGCGTGTACCTTTATCAGCAGTATAAATAAATCCTGACGCATCTGCCAAATAATTTGGTGCATTCTCAGCACCGTTGAATGTAGTGAGCGTATCTAAGTGATTGGTATGTAAATTAAGACGATAAATGTTCGGGTTATTATTCTCGTGGCTACCTGAAAATAAGATACTGCCACCGTCTGGCGAAAAACTTGGTGCCAAATTATGACCCCAAAATGGCGTGACAAGCTTTGGTGTGCCACCTGACACAGGCACAATATAAATCAGGGGCAAATTATTTTTTGTTTGTACACTATAAGCAATGCTCAAGCCATCGGGGGAAAATGTCGGCGTTATGATTGAGCCATTGACGGTATCTAGCGTGCGGATAAGCTGACCACTTGGGTCAATCAATTTAAGCGATGAGATTTTATTTTGTGGCGATCCGCTTTCTTCCACATAGGCGATTTTACCCATCAAATCTGATGGCTGGCCTGTGATGATTTGATAAATTGTATCGCTGATTTGACGATAGGCAGCTTGGATAGAAGCAGGGTGGTTATCGCTAATTTGGGTATGCTTGACGCTTACCAAACCATTGGCAGTATCAATAATTTCATAGTTAATTGCAAGCTTATTTCCCAAAATTTGATGCGACTGTGCCAAAATAATATATTCAAATCCTCGGTTACGCCATGCGGTCAGATTGTTCAGAATATCGCCATTAGCCTGAGTGTGCTGTGGCAGGTTTTGGTGAGTAGTACCAAGACCTGCCAGGCTTAGATAATGACTCATTTGATGAGCTTCTGAAAAAGGCATGACTGCCACGGGGTATTGACTCGGAGCAACTTGTTCGCTAATCACAATCAATTCATCATCAGCATAAGTGTGCGTCAAAGCGGCAGAAAAGCTTATGGTCAGAGCAAGGCAAACTTTGGTAATGGGTGATTTCATAAAAACTCCATGACGATTAGTGATTAGGCTCATTGGTTGTTTGGTTATTATCCATAATTAGCTGCTCTGTGGTGAACTGCAGGCGGATACTGTCACGCATACCGCCAAGTTCATAAAATGGTGCGGCAGCATATACCGCCGCTTCTACAGATTCACGCAAATCAGGATGGCCACCACCGAATTGGATTGAGGTCACATCGCCTTGTTGATTCATATTAACCTGAAAGGTGATGGTTTGATTGGGCTGCTTAGGATAGCGTTGCCAAATGGCTTCAATACGATGTTTGACCGAGGTGATGGCGGCATTGATTTGTGCTCGACTTGGCGTAGACTCGGTATGATTTGACTGCTCAAGGTCTGAGACATGATTAGAATATTCAGCCAGCTTGGCGTGAGCGTTTGTTGGTTGATTTTGTATATTTGGTGAATTTGATTCAAAGGGTGCTGAGTTGGGTGGTGGATGATACGCTTGGGTCGTGGTGGCAGAAGTAGAAACCTGTGGGTGATAACGATGCTGATTTTGAGCTTGCATCAATGCGTTATCATTGGCAGTGATGGTACTTGAAGTGTTAGTGGCAGTTGGCTTGTTTTGATTGGCATGATGATTGCTCAAGGCCGTCTTGGCACGATTAAAAGCCTCTTGACCTACCAAAGCGGTCTGAATAGTAGTATTGGGCTTAGTAGGCGGTGTAATCAGTGGCGCTGCTACCGCTATGATGATGACGGTATGTAATAAAACACTGGCTAAAATTGGTAAAATTAGCGCAGATTTATCAAAATTGACTGTTGGATGATTATCGGATAAACGCATCGATTGATTTGCCTTATGAATTATCATGCATTATTGAACAGATTCGCTAAGCAAACTCACTTGGGTGATACCAACATTTTGAATCAATGCCATAATCTGCATAATTCGGCTGTAGGCATTATCTGCATCGGCATTGACCATCACTTGTAAATCGGTATTGTCTCGGTGCATCTGGCGTAGCAGGGTATCTAGCTTGTCAGGCGTGATTGGCACATCGATGGCATTTTTATGGCTGACATACAGATTGCCATCTGCCTGAATGCTGACAATGACAGGCAGCTTGTCAGCTTGTGTGATGGGTTTGGTCTGCTCTTTTGGCAGTGATACCTCAATACCTGTAGCAAGCATTGGTGCTGTTACGATAAATATCACCAAAAGCACCAACATCACATCAATGTAAGGCACAACATTCATGTCACTATTTAGCGGTCTTTGGCGACGAGCGAATCGATTGGAAGTTACCATAATATGCTCTATAAAATAGTATGCTCTATAAAGTTGATGCGGTGTTCTTTTTTGCCAGATTTGTCACCAATGCACTTATTAAGCCTTCACAAAATAGGCTACGATTTTCATACAGTGTATTGGATTTGGTGGTAAAGTGATTATATGCCATCGTCGCAGGAATGGCCACAAATAAACCAAGTGCTGTTGCAATCAATGCCTCAGCAATGCTCGGTGCAACGGTTGCAAGACCAACCGATTCGGTTTGACCCAAGCCAATAAATGCATTCATAATGCCCCATACTGTACCAAATAGTCCGATATAAGGTGAAACAGAACCAATCGTTGCAAGCGTTGATAATCCTTTTTCAAGATGCACCTGCTCACTGCCTAATGCCATACGCAAGCGACGCTCAACGATTTGCACTTTTTTATCATCACTTAGTGAAGAATCTTGGTCTTGGTGATTTTGATCATAAAAACCTGTATAAAAAATCAGCTCAAGCCCTGCACGCTCTGATTCTGCTTGCACAACAGACAGCTGATGATCGATATCATCAGTCCAAAACCATCGCTCAAATCGCTCATCAAACTTGGCAGCACCGCCAATTTTGGTACCCAGATGAAAAATCAGCACCCAACTGATTGTAGACAGCAAAAGCAGTATCGCCATGACCAATTTAACAACAACGCTTGCTTCAATGACCAGCGAAATTAGGCTAATGGATTCGTTCATAATTGACAATCACAATAGGCAAAAAAAGATACTTGGCATTATAGCATAAGTTAATAAATTTGCGACAGATGGGCAAAAAGTCATCGCTTGTCTATCGCCCTAAAATCGCCATTTAAATAGAAAATTGCAGGTTTTGATGATTTTATTTACAATACATGGTTTATTCATGCGTCCAAGCCCTCATATAGACCCATGAATAAAATAAAATCTGATGTATCAATGTACTTAAATTGATGCTTTTTCATACCCTTTATAAGATAACTATCATTTAAAAATATGCATTCTACCGATAATTTACCAGTCCTTGCCAAAGACAGACATTATTTAAATAAACTAAAACAGAAAATGAATTCTACCACAGGCGATCTAAAAACTAAGTGCAAAATACGCTATGATGCTATCTATGAGCGATCTGCCGAACAGGTCGCCAATCGTATGGATAGCATACCAAAAAATCTATCAGAAAAACTTAATCATGATTTGCCCGTGACTGCTGAAGCCGATACGCTAATTCAAGCGATCCGTGATCATCAAGTGGTGATTATCGCAGGTGAGACGGGTTCTGGCAAAACCACGCAACTGCCTAAGCTTGCTATGATGGCAGGGCGTGGCATCACAGGTCAAATTGGCCACACACAGCCACGCCGATTGGCTGCACGCTCGGTAGCGATGCGTATCGCTGAAGAGCTTGGCGAGCCACTTGGTCAGACGGTGAGTTTTAAGATTCGCTTCACCGAAGAAGGTGGCAAGCACTCTATTGTCAAGCTGATGACAGATGGGATTTTACTTGCTGAATTAGGCTCTGATAAGTTTTTGGCAAATTATGATACCATCATCATTGATGAAGCACATGAGCGTAGCTTAAATATTGATTTTATCATGGGCTATTTAAAGCGTCTTTTACCCAAACGCCCTGATCTAAAAGTTATCATCACCTCCGCCACTTTAGACACCCAAAGGTTTTCTGACTATTTTGCAGTACATGGCAAACCTGCACCTGTGTATATTGTCGAGGGTCGTAGCTATCCTGTTGAGGTGCGCTATCACCCCTTGACCGATACCATCGTATCTAGCCAAGATGATGATGCATTTGATGATATTGAGGACAATCTGCCACGCGCTTTGACAGCAGCGGTTAATGAATGCTTTGAAGATGCACGCACCAAGGGGCATCCAGATCAGGCAGATATCTTAATTTTTGCGGCAACAGAAGCTGAAATCCGTGAGCTACAAGAAGTGCTGATGTTATATGCGCCTGCCCATACAGAGATTTTGCCGTTATTTGCACGCCAAAGCTATGGTGAGCAGCAAAAAATCTTTGCACCGTCAGGTAAAGGGCGACGTATCATCATCGCCACAAATGTCGCAGAAACTGCGTTGACAGTGCCTAATATTCGCTATGTGATTGATTTGGGTTTTGCCAGAATTTCTCGCTATAACTATCGATCACGCATCCAAAGACTGCCCATCGAGGCAATCAGTCAAGCCGCCGCCAATCAAAGAAAAGGGCGGTGCGGTAGGGTAGCACCTGGGGTGTGTATTCGGTTGTATTCTGAAGAAGATTTTAACAGTCGTCCAGAATTTACCGAACCTGAAATCCTACGCACCAATTTAGCATCAGTGATTTTACAGATGGAGCGTCTTCAACTTGGCGATGTGAATGCCTTTGACTTTATCACACCGCCTGACTTACGATTGGTGAATGATGGCCGTAAGCTTTTGATAGAATTGGGAGCACTTGATGATAAAAGTTTTACCAAAACACGCGCCAAAAAAGGACGCACACAGCTTAGCAGTCTAACCAAAATCGGACAACAAATGGCAAAAATGCCCATCGATCCACGCTTGGCTCGCATGCTTGTGGCAGGTGATACCTTTGATTGCTTGGCGGATATTTTAATCATCGTGTCAGCGCTGGCGGTTCAAGATGTGCGTGAACGCCCAATCAATAAGCACGCTCAAGCCGATCAAAAGCATGCGTTATTTCGTAAAGAAGATTCAGATTTTTTATTTTATTTAGAATTGTTTGCAGCACTGTTTGATCAGCATTCAACCAATGACAATCAAGCACTTAGCAGTAATGCTCGCCGCAATTTTGCCAAAAAACATTATCTAAGCTACGCACGCATCCGTGAATGGCAAAAAACTCACAGGCAGCTTAGTGAGATGATGGCAGAGATGGGTTTTGAGATTAATAAACAAAAAAATCACCAAAATGATGTGAAAATTGATACCAAAAAGGGTGTTCGATTATCACTTAAGCCTGGTACCTCTCATCAAAAATCCATCAAACAAGCACTCGTGGGTGCCAAAGCCCTAAAAAATGACATTGATAACAAAACAAGCATTCATTATGCCAATATTCATCGTGCACTTTTGAGTGCACTTTTGTCATTTGTGGCGCATAAAACCGATACGGTGGGCGAATATTTGATGGCTCGTAGCCAAAAAGCCCGTATTTTTCCTGCCAGTACGCTTCATAAAAAGGGTGCTCAGTGGGTCATGGCGTTTGAGGTGGTGGAAACTTCGCAAGTTTATATGCGTACGCTTGCTAAGATTGAACCTGAATGGATTATCAAAGCAGCACCGAATTTATTAAAATATCATTATTTTGAACCGCATTGGTCAAAAAAAGCAGGGCGTGTGCGTGCTTATGCTCAAATCAGTTTATTTGGACTGATTGTGATTGCCAAAGAATTGGTGAATTTTGAACAAATTGATTTGGTACAGGCCAGAGAGATTTTTATTCGTGATGCTTTGGTTGCCAATCAATATGGGATGCAGATGAAATTTTTGGCAGATAATGCCAATAAAATCAAAGACATTGAGCGTATTGAAGACAAGCTTAGACGCCGAGATTTATTGGTTGATGAAGAAAGTTTATATCAATTTTATGATGCCAAAATTCCTAATCATATCGCCAGCCGTAAAAGTTTTGAAGAATTTTATCACGATGCTGAAAACAAAACACCCAACTTTTTGCATTTTAGTGATGAAGATGTGCTTAATGAAGCTGTTGATGATAGTCGAGAATTTCCTGAAAGTTGGCATTTGGGCGGTGTACGCTTGCCGCTGTCGTATGTCTTTGATCCAGCGGCTGATAATGATGGCGTGACCGTGCATGTACCGATTAAGGCATTGGCACAGGTTGATCCTGTGGCACTGCTTTGGGGTATCTCAGGGTGGCGTTATGAATTAGTACTACAATTATTAAAAACATTGCCTAAAGAAATTCGCCGACAGATTGTCCCCATTCCAGATACTTGCCAAAAGATTTTTCACCAATTGGACGCAAGCTCAAAGATGGGTTTATTAGATCAGCTTGTGGCAGCATTAAAGACGCTTGGTGTGCAAGCACACGCTCAAGATTTTGCACCTGATAAGGTTGAAGATTACCTGCGTCCATTGATTTGTGTGGTGGATGATAAAAATCGTGTGATCGAAAAAAGTCGTGACTTACCGAAATTACAGGCACGACATCGTAAAACCAGCGTTCAAAGCATCGCTATTGAGCAGGGAGTGCATCATCATTTTCCAAATCATTTTAATTTTGTCAAAAATAAGCACACATCAGGCATTGTCATGCAAGAATTTTCTGCACTAAAAGCAGATGCGGCCCAAAGTGCGGTTTTTATTGCGACATTTACAGAGATGAACGCTGCTTTGGCTGAGCATAAAAAGGGCGTTTTAACGCTCATTAAGGGGCATTTGGGTGCGAAACAAAAACAGCTGACTGGTCAAATTGATAAAGCATTTAAATTGGCGTTCGCACCATTAGGTGATTTAGAAAAACTAAAAAATATCGTCGTACATGCAACTTTAGAAGCCTGCCTTTATGACTACGGTCCAGACTTTGATCATAAGCCTGTCAGTCAACACGGTGATCATGCCAGAGCAGCAATTGCAGGTCTAATAACACAAAATAATCAATGGCTGATTTCACATTTGCCACTAGATGAACGAGAGTTTGACGATTGTCAAGACTTAATTTTAAAGAATTTTTTACTGGTTGGTCAAGAAATCTTAAGAAACTTAAAAGAAATTTATACCGCTTGGCAAACAGCTCGTGGCAAGCTTTTGATGCTAGATCAGGAGATTTTCGGTGAAAATATCGAAGACATCGAAGATCAGCTTGATGACTTGCAATTGGCAAATTTTGTATATCAGACGGATTATCGGCATTGGCGTCAGTATCCTCGTTATTTACAGGCACTCAATATTCGCCTTGATAGGCTACAGCATAATTTAGAGGCGGACTTGGATGCTGTATATTTGCTAGATACGCACATGGAACGCTTAGCAAGGTGCGTTAAAAATCCTAAGTTTGCAGAATATCGCTGGCTGGTCGAAGAATACCGCATTAATTTATTTGCCCAACCGATGAAAACAGTTCAGCCAGTTTCTGCCAAGCGTCTTGAAACACTGTGGGCAAATCTGACAACTCAATAAACTGCGAGCCGCTGCCAAAATCAAGCCAAAAAACAGATTGGTTTTTGGCTTGATTGCTTATTATCTACTTATTTACTACTTCGCATAATATATATTATGTTAAATGATATAAGTAAACCAAATAACAATTCATTGTTAATATTTCACTTTGTCATATTTAAATTTAATAATTTTATCATTAAATATTAATTGATAAAGATATTTTAATGATAAAATGCATACATAATTTACCCAAAAAATCAATCATTAAATTTGATACACATGTCCATCAAATGCCAGTTGGTTGCTATTGATAATATTATCAAGCCTTGTTATGATAAGATTTTAAATTTTGTTTATTTTTCAACCATGAAAATGCCCTATTTTTTGCTTTTGGGATTATTGTTAGTACAGCAGGCTGATGCTGATTATAGCTTGCTTGATGCCCAAAAACAGCTCACAAGCAACAGCCCTGCCATCCAAGCAAGTCATGCCTTGTATCAAGCTGATGTCTTACAAGCAGAATCATTACAAAAATTACACTATCCTAGGATATCGCTCAATGCACACGCCTTTGTACTGCAACAAAACAGCAGCATACCCTTAGATCATATCAAAGAGCAGACCGCCCAGCACATTAACACCCATTTTGACCATCGCTTTGGCAGTGCACCCGATGGTCTGTTAGATGCCTTGCATGACAGCACCCAAACCGCCCTTGACCGCCTGCCTGACCATCAAGATGTCAAGTTACGCCATGATGGCATTACCCCAAACATTACCGCCACGATGCCCATCTATACAGGTGGCCTAATCAGCAGCAGCAAAAATATCGCCAATCTACAAGCGCAGCGTGGTAAATTTGGATTACAAGAACGCATCTCTTTGGCAAAACTTAATTTGATTCGCCATTATTTTAATGTGCAATTACAAAAGCAGCTGACCGACACACAACAAAACACGCTTAGTGCCATGCAGCTACATGTAGATAATGCTTATAAATTAGAACAGCAAGGTTTTATCAGTCGTGGACAGCGTATGCAATTTGAAGTGGCACGCAATCGGGTGCAAAGACTGTATCAAAGCACCCAAAATCAGCACCAAAACAGCATTTATGAACTTGCTGTTTTGCTTGGTTTGCCCCACATTGAACCGCTAAGCACACCGCTGTTTATTAACACCCAGCATCGCCCCAATTGGCAAGCATTACTCAAAGATTCCCAAAACACACCGCTAAATCAAAAGCTAAAAACCGACACTCAGCTTGCTGATGAAAATATCGCCCTAAGACAATCTACCAAAAAACCAAAAATTGCGGCTGTGGCTCGTTATACCTTAGATGATAAGCCTGATTGGTTTGCAGGTGTGGCGGTTTCTTACAACCTATTCTTGGGCATTGACCGTGATAAGCAGATTGAGGCAGCACACCTACAAAAACAAGCAGCCCAATTGGGTCATGAACAAGTCAATGAACACATCACAACCACCATGCACACCGCTTATGGCGAGATGGTGCTGGCACAAAAAACCCACGCCCTACTACAACAAAATCGTCAAGCCGCCAAAGAAAATTTGCGTATCCAGACGCTGTCTTTTCAAGAAGGGTTTGGGACGGTGGCAGGTGTGGTTGATGCCCAAAGTGCTTTATCACAGATTGACAGCGAAACCGCTCTAAATGCGTATCGCTACCTTTTGGCACTGGCGACGCTGTTGCATCACACAGGGACAATTGATGACTTTGATGATTATTTGTCTTTGGATGATGCTCATAAACTGTGATTGATAACGCTCATACTTAACCCCAACCATTTAACAGCCCAAAACCATGACCGATAAGACCGACGATGCCAAGCCAGATACCGATGGCAACCATCCAAAAAAACAAAAACCCCACACACAAGCCAAATCAAAGCCCAGACCTTTGGCGTTATTCTTATTATTGGCACTCATTGGCAGTGTGCTTTTGGTGATTATTTTTGGTTTGATACAAAGCTATGGCACACCGCAAAACTTGCCAACAGCTAACGCCGTCGGTGGCACAAATGAGCCGCCAAAGGGGGTGATTGCCCATCTCAGACAAAAGATTACCGGACCTGCCACATTTAGCATTCAAGGGCGTGTGGAGGGCGAAACGGTGAACATCAGCACCAAACTGCCCAGTCGTGTTGCTGCCATTTATGTCAAAGAGGGTCAAGCTGTCAGGGCGGGTGAACCTTTGGTTCAGCTTGTCAGCCCTGAAATTGACGCCAAAAAACAGCAAGCCGCTGCCATGTTACAGTCAGCCCTTGCCTTTCAGTCGTCCACAGACCGTGGCACAAGACAAGAAAATGTAGACACCCTGTACGCCAATTGGCAAAGTGCCAAAGCTCAGGCAACACTGGCAGAGGAGAGCTATCGCCGTGGTGAGTATTTGTATCAAGAAGGCGTCATCTCTCGCCAACGCCGTGATGAGATGAGGGCAGCGAAGCAGTCTTCTGCCCAAATTGCCCAAGCAGCACAGCAGCAGTATCTAAAAGCCCAGCGTGGTCGCACTGATGAATTAAAATCATCCGCCGACGCCCAAGTCCAAATCGCTCGTGCGGCGGTTGCCGAAGCCGATGCCCTAGATGCTGAAACCATGCTTTATGCCCCCATTGATGGCACGGTCTCAAAAATCTACATTCAAAGCAGTGAACTGGTCATGCCAGCGGTGCCTGTAATGAGCCTGCTTGACAACCACCCTACCATTACCATAAGCGTCCAAGAAAATCAGTACAGTCATGTCCATGCCCTGCCCAAGCTAACTGGTTTTATCCCTGCACTGAACAAAACCGCCGATTTTAAAATCGTGCATACCGATGATGAGGGAGAGTTTGCCACCATCAAAAATACTAGACAGACAGGCGGTTATGACATTCATAGCTTTAAAACCAAACTTGAACCCATCACCCCCATTGAAGGGTTAAAAGTGGGCATGAGTGTGATATTTGATATCACTGTTTTGCCTTAAATTTTCATCCAAATAAGTCTGATATCCATGATTGTTCGCTTTATTCGTGCTTTTTGCCAAGCATTTTTGCGTGAGCTTAACCGCTTATCATGTAACCGATTTGATTTGGCGATGGTCATGATAGCACCGCTTGTCATCATTGTCTTATTTGGAGCCATGTTTTATCATGGTAAAGCACATCATCTGCCTGTGGCTTTGGTTGATGAGGATAACAGTGAATTAAGCCATTTGATTTATCAGCACATTCATCATAATGAAACCATTAAAACCGTCCTAATCTTAGATAATGTACAAGATGCTCATCATGCCATCAATCGTCTGGATGTTGGTGGCTACATACACATTCCCAAGGATGCTCAAAATCATTTGGTGCGTGGTGAAAATACAGGCATTCACATTGCCTACAATCAATCATTTTTTAGCATTGGCAGTGCCATCTCATCTGCCCTATCTAAAAGCACCAAAGGCGGTATTGCCAAATTTATACAAACCAAGCATTTAACTGGTGTCTTACCCCATTTGTCTGGCAACATGCCTCATGTCAAAATATCGGTGCTGTTTAACCCCAATCTAAGCTATGAATTCTTTTTAGAGCCGTTTTTGGTCGCTGCGGTGCTGCATTTATTACTGTGCTGTTTGGTTGCCCACGCCATTGGACAAGAATTTCATGAACACAGCGTACATGAATGGTTATGTCATTCACCTTTTGGGGCGTTGTTTGGTAAAATAAGCGTGTATGTGCTGATAATCAGCCTTTGGCATGGGCTATGGCAGGCGTGGCTTATTGGGGTGCGTGGCTGGTTTGTGGCAGGGTCGTTATTTGTACTGATTATCGGTCAGCTGCTGTTTTATCTTGCTTATGCCTTATTTGGGGCGATGGTGGTACTTAAAACTCAAAACATTAATAAAAGCTATGGCATTTTGGCGGTCTATGGCGGCTCATCAATGAGTTTTGCAGGGGTTACTCTGCCGCTAAATAACGCCCCAAGCTTTACCCAATTTTGGTCGCAGATTATCCCCTTTACCCCCTTTGCCCGTCTACAAGTTGAACAGTGGGTGATTGGCAGTCCATTTATCATCACCCTAGCACAGCTTAACTCTTTGCTGATATTTGTGCTAATTTTTGCCATCGGTAGCCTATTACTGCTTAGACGCATCAACAAGACCTTAATAGCCATGCCAAATACGCCTAAGGATGACAGTTGATGAGACGATTTATCAAACAATATCTGACCATCTGGCTGGATGTCATCAAAGACAGGTCTATTTTTTTGACCATGGTGCTGTCGGTGGTGTTTTATGGTTTTTTTTATCCGTTTGCCTATCAAGCTCAGCGTCCTGCCGATTTGCCCATTGTGATTGTTGATGAAGAGCAAAGCCCGCTCACCCAAGCCATCATCCACACCACAAGCCACACGCCCAACATACATGTTTTGGCGGTTGTGAGTGATTTTAGGCAAGCTCAAATGCTGGTACAATCAGCAAAGGCAGATGGGATTTTATTACTGCCTGACAATCTTAGCCAAAGCATTCATCACGGTCAAACAGGCGGGGTTGGGCTGTATCTGAGTTCGGCGTATTTTTTGCGTACACAAAATATCGGTGCAGGTCTGGTATCATCATTACAAGCAACCATCATCCAAGAGTTAGGACAAGTCACCCAAACCAGACACAAACCCATGCCAGAGCTTATCCATCAATCAGCATTATTTAACCCTCTGTCAGGATATGGTAGCTATATTTTTCCTGCTGTTGCTCCCATCATCGTCTACCAAACCATCGTGCTGGGTCTTGCCATGCTTGTGGCAGGTTATCGTCAAAGGTTATGGCGTGCCAGTGCTTGTGATTTTTTGGCAATTTATGCGGTGGCATTGACCATTGGCTGTTTGTCGTGTTTTTATTTATTTGGTTTTGTATTTTGGTGGCATGATTATCCTAGGGGTGGCAACTTTTGGGGGATGATGCTCGGTGTCCCCATCTTTGTCAGCTGTGCCATTGGGGTGGCTTTATTAATCGCATCATGGGTAGCTGATGGTGCTAAGGTGGGTGTGTTGCTCATTTTTAGCTCTGTGCCATTATTTATGCTAACAGGGCTTGCTTACCCACTGATGGCGATGCCCAAATTTTTACAACCATTAGCCCACGCCCTACCAACCACACAAGGCGTACAAATGTTCATTCAGCTCAATCAGATGGGCGTATCCATTCAAGATGTTTGGCAAAAGATGGCATATTTGGCAAGTGTGGCGGTGCTTTGTTTGGGGGTGGCGTTTTGGCGGTTAAGATTAGTGAACAAATCAGTTTAAATTTAATAGAAGTGAAAAATTGATTTGAAAAAATCCGACTGGTCGGCTCGCTATATTAAAGACCATATTGAAGCGTGCAAGCCTTATTTATCTGATGGTGAGTATCAAGAGGGATGCTTGGCTAATATTTGGCATAAACCATTAGGCAATTTAAGCCCTGAATTTGTCGAAAATTGGGTGTGAAACGAAAATAAAACGCTCAAAACACGCACGGCTCAAGCTTATCAATGTATAAAGCGTTTGTTAATTGGGCAAGTGAATGCTTAGAATATAAAGGGTTAATTCTGCTTACACCAGCTCAAAATGTACCCCATCCAAAAAGCGTCAACCGCCAGCACGATATGCCTTAACCCATTCTTGTGGCGTGCCTGCTTTGCCTGTAATGACCATCCATGCACCGCCCCAACGCACATTTACGCCCAGCTTACCGCTTGCCTGTGCCATTGCTTTGGCAAGGGGGCAATAATCATCTGTAGATTTTTAAGACTACGCTCAGATAAAACAAAACCGCTTTTATTGGCAATCAGCTTATCTGCGGTGGCTGGTGCATTGTTTTCAGGGTGGGATTTAAATTGCTCACCTGCTGCCCTAATTTCGTCAGGTGTAATTGCTTTAACCACAAAGGCAGAGAATTTATGCACTATCCTGTTACCCTAACCCCTGATACAGACGGCTTTTGCGTTACTTTTCGTGACATTCCAGAAGCCATCAGCCAAGGCGATACCACGGACGAAGCCCTAGACATGGCACAAGATGCCTTAATGGTCGCCATGGAGTTTTATTTTGAAGATAACCGAGCCGTACCAATGCCAAGCTAAGCACAAGATGGCGAGCATTTGGTTAGCTTGCCACCGTCTGTATGGGTAAAGGTGTTACTGCTTAACGAAATGATTGCCCAAAATGTCAGCCAAGCTGAGCTTGCCAAAAGAATGGGCATTGTGCCACAAAGTCTAACCCGCCTTGTGGATTTATCGCACACCACCAAAATTGACACCCTTGCCAATGCTTTTGCCAAATTGGGTAAGCAGTTACAAGTTGGTTTGGTTTGATGCTTGATGACGCACCACCATTGCCGTCCTATCTGCCCACCCCTTGCCATAAATCTCACGCACGGACTGCCGTCCGTAGGGGTGGTGTAGGATTAGGGCATTACCCACACAATCAGGCGTGGTTTCGCTTTTTAACGCTCCATCATCGCCAAGCCAAATCAAGGCATGATTGACATGATGCGTCCGACCAACACGGCACAAGATGACATCGTGCTTTTGTAAATTACCCACAGACTTATCCACAGTCACAAAGCCAGCTTTTTCAAAGTTCTGTTCATAAAGTGGTTCATGGTTCTCATGCTCCCACCAGCCATCTCTGCGGTGAAAATCAGGCAAATCAATATCAAGCTCACGGCTGTAATAATCACGCACTAAGCTATAACAATCCTGCACACCGTGGATATAAGCACGCCCTAAAAGCGGCGGTCTGTACCCACACGGTTCATATATGCCAAAGGCAGGCTCATCGCCATAATCTTGCTTGGATACCGCCACGATGACCCACGGCACGCCATGTAGCTCAATCTGTAATTTATCCAAATCAGACGGCAACACACCGCCGTCAGGGTGGCTATGGACGATGGCTTGTATCTCGCCTATGCTTTCCGCTTTTGCAAAATCTTTGGGGTCTATCTCAAAATGCTCGGTAGGATTTACAGCAACATTATCACAAGGGTAATAGTCCTCATCTATGATAAGCCCACAACACTCAGCAGGGTAGCAGTCAAAGGCGTGGGAGATGATGTCGGCTTTTAATTGTTTGGTTAATTTCATCTTAATTCCTATGAGCCAATCAAACTGCTGGCAGGACAGCCGCCAAACGGCAAAGGTTTATTTCTGCCAAATCTGCACACGCACGATTTCATACGCCCACCGCATTTGTCCATGATGGGGTTGTCGGTAGGGTTGTCGTGTTCATCAAACATAGCCACCCCTGTATAGCCACATTCTTCGCCACGGTACTTACCCACAACCGCCCAGTGGCAGTAATTGGTAATCTCACGTACAGGGATTTTTTGACCCTCCAAATCAATGGGGTTGGCAAGCTCAAAGGTTACCTGTTGGGCATTTTCTGATGTTTTTTGTTCAACAAACCAAATTTGCTCTTTACATTCATCAGAAGCGGTGGGGTTACCGTTGTCAAAATTGATGGGGTCAAGGTATTTGGCAAGGGTGGTAATGACGGTAAGTTTTGCCCCTGCAAAGTCGTTAAACTGCAAACAGTAGGCAGATACCGCCCCTTGTACCCCTGCAATGTTATTAGCAAGGGTTAGGGTCGGTGTGCTTGCTCTGCCATCTGAACGCATTTCAAGCCCTGTTACATTTAGGGCTTGGGGGTTGTACGCTTTGCCACGAAAGACAATCACGCCATCATTATGCTCGTGGTTATGACCGTGAAAGCGTAAAATGCCAGCCCCCGGTTTACTTGCGTCAAGCTCAAAGAGCGTAATTAGCCCGTCTACTGTGGGTTTTTGAAAGTCGCTGTTTAATGGCATATTAGCTCCAAATAAAAAGATAAGGAAAGTAAATTTCCCTATCTTTGATTGTGTTATGCTTCATTTGGTGCTTTTGCATCATCGGCTTTGGCTTCACTAGCAAGGGCAGCACGCACCCCATAACGGTCATTTTTATAAGACAAGCTAAACTCGGTGACCGTTTGGCTGTTGTCCCAGCCTTGTAATTGGCGTAACTGGTTAGATGCCCATGCCAAAAGGTCAGCACGAAACGCCGTGGTGCGATTGCGTTTTAGCACGCCGTTGTTAGGCTCACCGTTCGCCACCTCAAAGCCGTCATCCTCAGGGTAGTAGATGACTTCAATGGTGGCAGCTTTATCGCCATGCTGGTTTTTCCAAAAGTCCACCTGTGCGATAAAGCTCTGTAATACCTGTGCCTCGGTGCGTGATAGTTCGGTTAGAGTTGTTTCACTCATTGTTTTGCTCCTAAAAAAGCCCTTGATTTACAAGGGCTGTGGGTATGTCGCCGACATTAATGTCGCCGAGTTAAAAAACCGCTCATCAGATGATGGGCGGTTTGGTTGGTGAAAAAAGCTGTTAAAGTGATTTTTCAAACTCATCTGCCATATTGGCAAATTCTATCTGCCCGTCATCCAACAGATAACCAGCAATGTCAAGCAGTGTGTCAGCATGATGCTTATTTTGCTTAGCAAGGTGTATGAGTGTGCTTGCCCAGTTCATGCTTTCACAAGCAAGGGCAGCCATGTCGTATTTGCCCATATGCTCATAACTCATTTCACACCCCCAAACTCACTAAACGGTAAAAATGGCTGAGCCTTTGCCAAAAGTTCATTTAATTTGGCTTTTAGCCGTGGTTTGGTCTGTTTGCCATGGGTTGCCAAATACCGACCAGCATGTGATAAGCCGTCCTCAAAGTGTTTTAAGGTAATGGTGGTTTCGGTGATTTGGGCGGTGAGTGATTGAGTGGATTGTAATGCCTGCTTTTCCATTTGGATAAAATAACGGCGGACTTTGCGACCTTGTTCGTTATTTTCAATCATCGCCAGCTCTTTTGCCATATCTAGGGTGATGTGGTAGTCAATCATCACTTGTTGGCGAGATTTTGCGGTCGCCCGTTTTGGCGAGCTCAAATTTTTCATAACAATAAAATCTTGACCTTTAACAAACCCATATTGCTTAATGCGGTTTTTAATCCAGTTAGAAAAATCACGCCCAACATTCAAAAACTGATGCAAATCACGAGCATTGCACAGCATTTCAGTGGTTTGGTCAATATCGCCATGAAAGACGCTGACAAAATTGCCATTATTGGCATTTTGTGGTAAATTGTTCATAGAACATTTCTTTTTATTGGGTTAAGGTTCTGCCCTGCGGTTCTTAGTCGGATAGCGGGGCTTATTTATGGGCGGTTGCCCAATATGGCATAACTTTTTATGCCATTGACAAACAGTATATATGGCATTATAATTTATGTCAATACCCAAAATCAAAAAAGGAACTATTTTTTATGTCTTATATTAATTCTACTGAGCTATTACAAAACCAAGATACTTGGAAGCGTTCCCAAGTTCGGCTGCCCAATAGTCTGCATCAAGTGGTTGTTCAATATGCTAATAATCAGAATATGTCGTTAAATACAGCGATTATTCATCTTTTAGATATTGGTTTGACTTCTGAGACCCAAAGAGTCGAAGGCTTTCGAGAACTTAAAAGATTGCTCAATGAAGCCAATGCCAAAATACAAGCTTTGGAAAATCAAGAAAATTAATAACAAAATCCCCACCGTGTCAAGTGGGGATTTTTTTACTAATTGAAATTCTTAATAACCTTGTACTTAATCATCTGGTTGTTCGCTTCAATAACTTCAAGCAGCGCACCTTTATAACCAATCTGATTTGATTCGGATAGGTCATACTCAACATCATTATTAAATGCAGGGCGCGCTAAATCGCTACTGAACTCACGGTAGGCAATATTAATTTTATTCCCCACTTTACCGTTATATAATAAAGTTTGCTGAAAACTGTTGCTACCTGCTACCGTCCAATTTCTCTTTTCAAATTGCAAGCCATCACGACAACCACCTGCCCCACCTATCATACTGGTAACACAGATAGCATTATCGGATTTTCTAAGGGCTATACCAAAAGGCATTTCCATGCCGATAACATCTCTGAATGTTCCACCACCAGTCTCGTTAGTGCCATTACTAAAGAACTCATATTCAGCAGTTTCTCTTTGCTTAGCATAATAACCTGAACCAATAGTACTACCCAAAGTGAATTTTTGGGCGGTTGGGAAATACAATGCTTCACGCTCGGTCATAACGCCTTGCAGTAGCAATTTATCACCCAAACTTGCAGTATTGGTACTGCCAATCGGTGGTTCGCTAATCTGTTTTCGGCTTGGCGTATATGTGGTGCTCGTAGTGGCACAACCAACCAAAGACAAACCCACTACACCTGCAATTAAAAGATTTTTCATGCTAACTCTCCTTTCGGTTAATCGGAGTTATAACTTTACAACATTTTTTCTTGTTTGTTAAGATATTATTTTGAAATAAAGCCCTAAGTTTTCTTAGAGCTTTTGTTATACTCATCAAGCCATAAATCATCAAGCATAAAAATAAGCTCAAACAGCCACGCCCTGGGCAATAAGCTTTGATAATGCTCACAAACATCACAAACATCACGCACAGACAAGGGCAAAGCGATGCCTTGGGTGTATCGCCTTGCTCGGTTTGCTAGGGCAAAAACCATAAAGACATTGTCAACATACACATCGCTGTCTATCGGCGTGGGTAAATCAATCCCCAACCGCTGATAGCTCTCAATACGGTTTGGGGTAAGTGTTACCCTGATTTTTTCCCATTGGTAGCAGTCATGGACTTTTTTACCAGTTTTGCCTTATTGTCTTCAAATTCTTGGCTAAGGCTGGCATAAGTTTCAAATAGCAAGGTAATAAACTGTGTTAATTTGTCTTTTTCAAAACCTTGGTCAAGCAAAATTAAAAAGTTATCGCCATTGATGGCTAATGGCTCACCATCAGCGGTAACATTCCATTGACTGATACAATACTCACCTAAGATAAATAGCATGGCTTCGTATTCGCCAATTTCATCTTGATTGCCACGCTTTAAGCTGTCTTTGGTTACCTTTTTGGGCGTGTTTGCTATCTTTTGTACTTCAGCGGCTGCTCGTTTAAATGCTTCGCTTGCTTGAATTTGTAGCGTCAATTCAAGCCCATCAAATTCAATCTCACGCTTAGCATTAATCTTAGCGTCTTTTTTTAAGAGTGTTAAATCAAATGCCATGTTATTTTTTCCTTAAAGTTTATCGAATCGTATGGATAATATTGCCCATCTTAATTAAAAAACAAATGAACGGCGGTTAAAATCATATCCAGCTTATAAAGCGTAATCAGACTTGCCACCATCAGCCAAATGACAAATAAGCCGTGTTTTTCAATTAAATATTTCATAAAATCCACAATTATGGTAATATATTCCACAAGTTAATTCCTTTTATCTGCCAAAAGGGGTTAATAAAAAAGCCTAGCTATTTGCAGTAGCTAGGCTTTTGTTTTATCACTGATTAGGCGGTATGTTTCTCAATCACTGGGCTTTCATCAACCACCGTGTAAGACAAATCCACGGTAACCAAATCTGTGCCTGATGGGCTTGGGATTTCGCCTGATACCTGAAATTTGGGGATTTTAATCACATACTTACTATTACCAAACTTAATCGGTAACTCAAGGCTTAGCGTTGCCCCTGTCATTTGGTTACTAATCATCTCATGGGCTTTTTGGCTATAAGCAATCGTCATAGAGCCTGTAATGTTGGTAAGCATGGCTAAGATATTACCACCATAGATATTATCGCCCAAGCACTTTTGTACTTCTGTTTGGTTATCAAGCTCAAAACTAAAGCTTTCAACACACACATCAAGTTTTGTGCCATTAACTTTAATCTCGCCAATAGACAAACCGCTTGCCTTAGCGGTATCTGCTTGGGCGGTCGGTGTTTTAGCAAATGATGTGGTTTTGCTTTCTTGATAGCCTAAGCCTGTCATGCCAAACTTTAGCTTGATCAAGCTTGAAGTATCAATCGTCAGACCAAAGCTTGAGACCACACAACCTGTAAATACGTGATTGACGTTAATATCTGTAAAGTCTTTAGCCACAGCAAATTGAGTCTTTGTTGATCCGACGCTTAAAGTGTTAGGCGTACTACCTGATGACCATTCGCTCCAGAACGCCGCTGCGATCAGTTCATCATAAGCACCGAACATCAGCTCAGCTTCAATATCGCCTTGTACTGACGCTGACGTTACCATGCCTGCTTTTGCCATGCGTGAACCTGACAGCATTTCACTGTTTGTAAGCTCTGTGGCAACACTTAGCCCATTACTGATATTTGGTAGGGTTTTCCAGCCAGTTTTAGGCAGGGTTTCGCCTGTTTGTTTGGCATACGCCGTTTTAACAAATGCTCCACTAGACATAATTTCTACTCCTAAGCCCTATGGGCTGTTAATATTACTGTACGACAACCCAATCTTCTGCCAACATATCAGTTTGACTGGCAAGCCAACCGACTGCAAATTTATTGTCTGCTGTTTTCATCGTGATAGATGGCACGGTCAGTTCGCCATTTTCATTCTGCATATCTGACAAATTAGCCTTAGTCTTAAAATCAATGTCGGTAGCAAGCAACAAATACATACCCTTGCCATTCCAACCTTTACGAGCGACTTTTTTACCGCCTTTTAACAACTCCACCGCTTGCCCAAAGGTTAAATTGTCGTTTTTATATTGCTCTTCAAACGCAAGTTTGGGTAACCACGACACATAACCATCAAAGCCGTCCACATTGCGTTCGGACACACCTGCATTAACGACAAGATAGCCGTCATCGTTAGGATTTTCATTGTCAGGCACTTGCCACCCACGCAAATCATTGTATTCTTGACGGTTGAGCGGTGTTGCTTGTACCGTTCGGGTGGCAACAAATGAAGTAAGTAGGGCTGTTAAAGCAGATGCAGTGATTAATTTCATAAAATCTCCTAATAGTACCGATACGGCACACTCACATTTATTTGATAAATACCGTCATTAGACGGCACATTGATGATGCTGGGGGCTAACAGTTCAAGCCTACCAAACCGCCTTGTTTGTAAATGATTAGCTAGGCTATCCGCCTTTTGCTTAATCGCCACTGTGCCTAAATCCTGTGGGCAAAACAGCTGTATTACCAGCGTGCCTTGTTGCAGGATATTAGGCGTATTGCTAATACTGCGTACTTGATTGACACCACCCAAAATTGTAACCCTGCCCCAAATGCCATCAGGGGGTTTAAAGTTTCGGTTTTCTTTGGCTAAGGGGACATCATCAAAATACTCCCAAGCTTTGATATGCGTCAGTAGCGTTTGTTCAATGTGAAAACTGTTCATTGTTTTATCCAATAAAAAACCGCCTATCTGATGATGGGCGGTTCATTTTAAATATAAAAAACCAATTTTAGTCGGATTTTTGTTCTATTTTATCTGTTGTCTTGTCTAGCTCTGGCGTTATCTTAGTTGGACTGACACACCAAGCAAAGACAATCAAACCTATGCAGGTGATAAATATCGCCCCAAACAAACATTCTAATGTAAATCTTTGATTGTCATCATCTTTGCCATTTAGTTTTAGGATGATTTTTGCCAAAAAGTACAGCAGGCACACAACGCACATTAACACCAATGCAGCCAAAAAAATAATGGTGCTAAAATGAGTATTGCCATAGCTTATCACCGTATCGACGACATTTAGTCCACCAAAAATGGTAACGATGATGGCGGTAAATATCCCCAATATCGTCACATAATTGGCAAACATTGTATTGTAGGTTTTTTCAGCTTTATCGGCATTGTTTTTTGCAATTTTGGCGATTTCTTCTGCAGATTCTGCTGCAGCCTCAGCTTTTTTGGCAGTTTCTTGAGCCTGTCTAACCGCATCTTGTATGAATTCTTTTTGCACTTGGGCAAGCAAAATATGTTCGACGAATTTACCATGTATGTACATAAATCTCTTTACATACTTTTCTTTTTTTCATGATGCTTATTTGGTCTATCTTCATCAAAACTATGATGGATTGCTGTTTCCATATTCTTACCAAAAGTGGTTAGACTGCCTGTAAGCAATCGCTTTTCGCTATCAAACACACTATCGGTAATGTCCTTATACGGCAAATTAAAAGCATCTGATGACCTAAGTTCATTATCAAAAGCTTTCAAAATCAACCAAACAATCTCGTTTGCAAGGTCGTCAAGCTTGTCTGGACTGGTATCTTGAACCTGTAAGTATCTTTCAATGATTGCCCTAATAAACGCATTATCGCCAGAGACCTGAATCATCATATATTTGCCACTTTAAGCTCTGTCATTGAATAGGACAATTCTTGTTTTGCTTGTAAAATTTCAGGCTCGAAATTACGCCAAGCAGGTTCTTTATGAGTACGCTCAACCAATTCATAAGCGGTGAGCAAATCCGTATCATTTAAAACCTGCCCTACTGTATCTACGAGCCTTTTGTCGTTGCCTAATTGTGCGTTATTTACATCAACATCAGTAAATTTTAGATTAAAGATTTCTGCTGATTCTAAATAAGCAATAGGTTTAGTGATAATACGGTCTCCATGTAATTTAAAGTAATGATACACGGACTTGACCACGGGCCCATACTGCCATTTTACGATATCTTCGTTGATAAGGATTGTATTATATGTTTTGGCATACTTCGCCACCACATAATACAACAGTTTTTGTAGTTTTAAGTGAGTAACGGGCTTTTCTCTCTTAATAGCTTCAGCCACAATATAGTTGGCGACATCCATCGGGTTGTATGGAGCTTTTATCATAACAACTCCTTTTTTAAAATGGGATAAAAAAAGCCAAATAATCATAACAATTTCATACAAAACCGTAATAATTACTTGACTTTTTAAATAAGCTAGGCTATAATACAACACATCAAGCAAGGTCTGCTTGATTGGTAAGGCGTAAACCAACGCTTACGCCAAAAACAAGGAGTAAACGATGAAAACTCTTGCTAAGGTGTTTATCATCATCGTTCTGTTACTGCTAAGCTATCCAGCTTACTAACAGATAAAGCCTAAAGCGATGGCAGTCGCCAAGGCAGGTTAGGTGGAAACGCCTAGCCACTCCTTACCCATTATCATAAGACATTTTTTAAAAAAGGTCAAGTACCATGCCAAAAATCACAAGCACCCCTAAAACCCAAACCCAAATTCAAAAAGACAGCAACGCACGCCGTGGGGTAAAAAACAAAGCATTCACCCTAAAACTTGATGACATAGAACTCATCAAATCCTTATCCAAACGCTTAAACATTCCCCAAAATCAGCTCATCATGGATGCTGTGCGTGCATATCAAAGACAGCTTGATTAACCCAAATTGGCGATGGCACTGTTAAAGGCATTACCGTACACCCCTGTTGGGGCTTGTTGTGACCAGCCGTGTTCAAGTCGCAACGCATAGGGCAGGTTGTTTTGAATGTAGATGAGTGGGTAGGTGTGCTTTGGAATGCCTAAGACAAGTTCAATGCCACCGCCTGTCTCGGCATAGCTAGGACTGCCAATGCTGATATGATGGGCATTTTTGTAACGCCCTTTACGCACAGGACTTAGGGCGATGACATTGTTATAGCAGTCAATGGCAAATTTGCGATAAGTGGCGTCAATCTTATCAGCAATGGGATCAATGCTAAGCTTTTTATTCCATTTAATGCCCATTAAAAGCCCCTTAGCTGAATTGTAAAGCTCACCTCAGCAGGATCATGACTGATACTGATGATTTTCATCTCGTTAATCTCATCATCAATCTGTGGTATCTCTGTCAGCTCATCTTGTAAGCAAATCAGCTTAACATCGCTTTGCATGATGGTCTTGTTATCAATCTCATGGGCGTGAAAGCCTGTAAAAACGCCCCTACCGCTGTAATTGATGGTAGATAGTACTTGGGTATCATTAACCGCCCAATCATCATCAGATAAGATGATACGCTTAGCTGTGAAGTCTTTGACAGTATCCGCCAAATCGGTGTTAAAGGCATTGGCGATGTCGGCTGTGATTTCTTGTCTCATAGCCTCCCCACCAACGCATTTACGCCATAGCTCTTTTTGATGTACGGCTGCATCAAGGCAAGGGCAATCATCTCATGCTGACCCATTGCCTGACCGTCCGCCCCATCGGCATAGGTTTTTGAAACAGACACATCCCCTGCTTTTGACGATTTGCTCGTCACTACGCCTTCGGTGCGTCCTGCCAACAGTTCGCCATTCATAAAAGCATGGGCAAGCTCAAGCCCTGCCTGCTTGATAGGCTCTGGCACATCGCCCACAAACTTCACACCTTTATTGATGAGATAGGCATTAACCACCATCAGCACACGCTCTTTATCAGACGTATCAATGGGTAAATCATCTAACATAAAAACCCCCTAAAATACCCTTATAAGGATTTGGGTAAACCCCTATAAGGGTCAGATTATTCCTCTTTTGGCTTTCGGGTGCGTTTTGGCTTGGTATCGTCATCGGACACATTATCATCAAGCTCAAATCTTGGTAAATGCTCATAAGCTATTGGCACTTGCCCACAAACTTTATCACATTGTTCAAGATAATCTACCGCACCATAGGCTTTGGCGTTACGAATAATAAGCCCATGCTGTTTAGCATAGGCTTGATTTTCTTGGCTAAAGTCATCGGTAAAATACAAAATACGCTCCATACCTTACTCCTAGGCTTTTGCGACAACCAACACGCCTGCGGTATCTTTGTCGCTTGATGCTGTCTTTTTCCAGTTGGTAGGCGTTGCCAATGCACCAGCGTTAGGATTTGCACCGCCTGCGGTCATATCCCACGTATACCCTTTAACGGATGCACCATAAGACCATTCAGCTTGATAAGCATTAGTGATGTTCTCTGTGCCTGTTTTTGGCACAATCACGCTGTTAAAATCGTTTTGGTTGTGGACAATCAAACCGCCTTCGGTTAAGCCCAAAATGTTATGCTTAGTGCTTTCATCGACCAAATCAGGGCAATCGGTTACGATAAACAAGCGTCCTTGTGGGTCTCGCAGTACACTGACATTTTCATAAGTGAATAGTCGCTCGTTGTTGCCAAGTGCTTTTAGTTGTAGGTTTGTCAAAGCACCAGAGTGCATTACCCACGCTCCAATCGCTTGTGAACGGTCGCCAAAACGGCTAGCCCCTTTGGTTAGGCTTGCAAAATCAAGGGCGGTTGTACCATCGCCTTCCACAAGAGCGGTATTGCCTTTAATGGCTGATACACCGCACTTAATGGCGGTATTTAGCATATCGGCAATGGTTGCACGTCCAAGCTGTTCACCAATCTTGATAGCGGCAAGCTGTGGGTTTTGCATTGTCCAGTTGTACTGTGCCGCCTCCCATAGGATTTCAGGCGTACCTGCTGCGATTTTTACCGCCACGTTTTTATGTTGGGTCAATCGTGCAGATGAAATGTTGTTTTGCCCATTTTCCACATCACGATGACGTACAAGGTTGGCAATCGCCTTAAAAGATGACGCTACATCAAAATCGCCCTTAAACGGCTTGGCAATCAGTTGAATTGTGCTGTTAGATTGTGCGTTAAATTTATCCACTTGTTGAGCGATAGTCTCGGTCATTACAAGGTGGGTTTCTTGGTTAAATTTGACTAAATCAAAAGCCATATTTATTCTCCGTTGTTTTGTTCATTTAGCCATGCAACACGCTCCTCATCGGTTTTGCAATCGGCTAAGGATTTGGGTGTATTTTTGCCCACGCCTGCTTGTGTCGCACCTGCACCACTTGCACCACTACCACGCAAAATGCTGTCTTTGTGTGGGTATTGGCTGATGATGGTTTCTAGTGCTTCGTCAAAATCTGCAAGCTCGCCTGGGTTCTTGCGTGAGTAAATCGGGTTTCCCCCCAAATTAGCCACAATCTTGCCGTTTTCCATCGTGAAATGACTGCCAAATGAACTTTGGACAATGTCAGACGGCAACAGCGTTTTGTCTTTGATAAAACTTGAGCGGGCAAATGCACCACCAATCACGGCATTGTTATATTCTTGTTTAATCTTATTGATTTGTGCGTCTTTCTCGGCAAGCTGTTCATCAAAAGCCTTTTTCGCTTCCGCTTTGACTTTCTCAACTTCGCCTGCGTCAATCAATCGCTTATCATCAAGGTTTTTAACCGTTTCAAGGGCTTTTTTAGCATCGTCAGCATTTAGACCATCAAAAGCCTTAAGCAAGGTTTCCGCTTTTTCTTTGGCTTCTCGGTGCTGTTTGGCTTCTGCATTGAGTTGTGAGATTTTCGCCATGTTTTGCATGGCGTCAAAAGCAATCTCTTGCCCATCGTCATACATATAAACAGGCTTACCATCTTGCACAACCACATTACCGTTTTCATCAAGTTTTAATTTCATAACAAACTCCAAAAATCGTCTTTCCAGACGTTACACCCTAGTTTTCCAACATCGGGCAACAAAAAAGCCCTATCATTGGGCTTTAATCTCATCTAGCGTCATCGGTCTTAAATTCTTATCAAATTCTTTAAACGCATCAACGCTACTTTCTTGAAATAATTTGGCTTTTTTCTTGCCCAAAACTTCCACTTGATACGCTTTGGGCTGATTTTTTAGCCATTCATAATAAGTTTGATTTTTAACCACTCCATCCATGCTCGCTCGCTGTTTGGGCGTTTGATAGCCATCATAGACAATCTCAAAACTTGTACGGCAATTGTAATGATAGGGCGGATAAACTGCCTTATCAATCGGCATTATCTCACCGTCCAAATGCCTACAAATACCACTTGTTCGTAAATCTAAGGTTGCAATGACTTTAATGCCTTTGATGATGTCTTTGTTATCATGAATAAATTGCTGCTTGGCTTGGCTTGCAACAATTGCCGTGCCTGTGTGAGCAATGGTCTTGGCATGGCGTGTCGTGGTTTGTAAAATCCCATCTTGGTAGCGGTTTTTGCGTGTACCTCGGATAATCCCAACAAGCTCTTGGTTTGGTAAGCCATTGGCATAAGCATAGCTGATGGCATTACTTATCTTTGTGCTTTGTTCATCACCAAACTTAGCCAAAATCTGATTAAGCGTTACGCCAACCTGAGCAGATAGCTTGATGGGGCTGTCTGCATCAAATTGTGGCTCATTCATGTGCTGTAATTGTATAGCTCTTGCCAATCTTGGGTTAACTCCAAGGCGTAACCCACCAAAAAGCCCAAGAGCTTCTGCTTACTCTCGCCAATTAATAACTCAAATTCTTTATAGTTAAGCTCACTAATTTCATGACGAAATACCACCAATTGTAAAAACTCATCAATTTCATTAAGTGTGGTTTTAAACTTATTTGCCAGATGAACCTTGAACCTTTCTAAATTGATTAAATGCTTCATAAGTCATGCTCGGTTGTTCAATTAAGCCATCTATTTCATCATTGCTAAGCTCGCCACTGATTAAATTAAACTCACGGGCTTTATCATACAGTACAGATTTAGGCAGCTTGCCTGCGTCAATTAAACCTGATAGCTGTGTTAATAAGCCAATATCAACCGCATGTTGGCTAAATTGCTGTCTAATAACAAATTTCGGTGGATGCTTTGCCCCTGTGTATCTATTGCACCAGTTTAATAGTGATAAAAAGCCTTCGTTAATATTGGCAACACATAAAGATGCTTGGCTTGGCTGTGCTGATGTTTCATTTTCTGCTTGGGTTGCTGTTTTGATTGTACTGTTTGCTTGCTTGTGCGTTCAGTAGCCTTGTTTGACTACCTAAAGTTGTTGCCGATATGCCGTTTTTCTTGAATTTGTAAGCCAGTCATACGCTTACCTGACCTTTTTAGATAACACAAAACAAGGTGCATTTTGCTATTTATCCTTTGGTTGTTAAAATCACGCTTTTTTGCTGATTTTTTCTTTGGCTGTTCGGAATTGTCAAGATTGATGACTTTGCCACCTTTTTTGATAAATTCAGCGATTTGTTGCTCTTGGGCGTCTAAATCTGTTCTTGAATAATTAAAATCATTGCTCACAGAATTAGAGTTTGGTATAATAAATTCGTTCATTTAACTTTCCTTAAGTTAATCCGAAAATGGACACCGCCCCTAGCGATAACTAGGGGTTTTTTGATTTTCTGATTTTTCAATTTTCTCAAACCGATTCACTGTTAGCTCTCACATAATTAAAATCGGTATCAGGACTTAAAACATCACATTTCACGCACCCTTTACTATGCTTATCAATTTCAATAGCAAGTGTTGGATGGCATGTGCGGTTGCCACGGTAAATTTGCATCATTTGACCGTAAGTTGTACCGCACTTTTTAGCAAACTCAATACGATCTTGCTTATTCATTGATAGCAAATAGTTTCTTAATTCAACAATTTGCACTATAAACCCTCTTATCTATTAGCAATTGCTAATTATTATAACAATAAATAATAGCTTTTGCTATCTGTTTTTTTGTGTAGCATTTGCTATACTATATTTATCCGTACAGAAAAGGGGGATTGGGAATGACACCAGAGGTTCGATTGAAAAATTTAACCTTAGTTCTTGAGAAGATTGAAAAAGAAAAAGGGTTAAACTCATTCGCTAAAATCGCTAAAGAATACGATTTGAATGCAAGTTACTTATCTCAGTTAATGAACGGCAATCGTCAAATCGGCGAGCGTTCAGCTCGATCGCTAGAAAAAAAGCTGAAGTTGGAAAAATTTAGTTTGGATAATTGCCCGCTACAATCCAATATCAATCCTGATTTTGAATCAATCACCGAATGGGACAATGGCGCCCCACTGGATGATGATGAAGCTGAGATCCCTTTTTATAAAGACATTGCCTTTGCTTGTGGGCATGGTGCAGTCAATGGTGATGCACCGCTTGAGGGTCGTAAGCTGCGCATGGGCAGACGCACCTTGAGCAATCTGGGTGTGATGCCCATCAATGCCTATGCGGTCACTGCCCGTGATGACAGCATGATGCCCTATGTACAAGATGGCGATACGATTTATATCGATAAAGGACGAAAAGAGATCAAAGATGGGCGGATTTTTGCGATTCGCTTCGGGGAGCTGTGCTTATGTAAGCGTTTGTATCGACTGCCTGATGGCGGTGTGCGTATCGTCAGCGATAATGCTGCTGAGTTCCCAGAACAAATCGCCACCAAGCAGCAGATCAGCGATGGTGAGTTTGAAGTGATTGGCTGGGTGTGGAGTGTCAGCCGTCTTGAGCGGTGGTAATGAATTTAAGATCACCAAACGCATATTGAAGAAAATTGAGGAGTAATAGCCGTGACAGCAGAAACCTTTCATTTAATACCAGCTATCACAGGTGCTGTGAGTGGCGCTGCATCAGTTGGTTTGCTAAATGGACCTTTGCAAACCTTGCAAGATATTTGGTTTGTGGTATATGGTCACAAGTGGCATTATAAAGTTGAAAGCATTAAGGCTCAACAAGCAATGAATATACAAGCCATGCAGAACAACATTCAGACCGGTATTGAAAAAATACCAGCAAATGCACTCAAAGACCCCAATGTGGCAATTATCGGCCCAGCGTTGGAAGCCAGCCGATTTCATATGAACGAAGAGAACATTCGCGAAATGTTTGCCAATTTGATTGTGTCAGCCATGGATGAGAGAAAAGATGGGCAGATGCATCATGCGTTTGTAGAGATTATCAAATCACTCAGCCCGTTAGATGCTAAAAATTTAAAATACTTAAACCAAGATAGTGCCAAGAATATATCGCCAATTGCGAATATTATCAGGCAAGAAAGTAACAGCTATCATATGCTTTATCAGCATGTATTTTTGGGCAATCCTGAAGTATCAGATCAGGATCTGATAGCGCCATCGATTGATAATCTATCACGCCTTAAATTAATCGATATAACATACAATGATTATTTGACAGATGATTCAGAATACGAGTCTTTTTATCATTCAGCACCCTATCAAGAAATGACTTCAGCGTTAAACAAGGAGCATGAGGCTCTAAACCTAGATATCTCCATACTTCAAAATCCCGACTTGAAAATTGAATTCGAAGGCAAGATTCTAAACAAAGATGAGCGATCTGAAAAACTTGATCAGGTGATGAAAGGTTTGGAATCCAAGATTGAGATACAAAAAGGCGTTATTAAACTTACTGCTTTTGGTAAAAATTTCCTAAGCGTCTGTTCGCCCACGACTTAGAGACTGCTTAATCTCATTTACAAAGCGCTTAGTAAAGGCTTTTTTGTTCGTCCGTCATGGGGTTTGGGTCAATGATGAGAAAATCCTGCACCGATTTGTCTTTATCCGCCGCTTGCATGTAGGCAAGTAAGGCAAAGCCTTGTAAGTATTTTTTGGCGTTTTGGGTGGCTTTTTGGATGTTACGGCTAAAATGAACCGTATTTGCTCCAAGCACAATGTTAATTGCCAGTGCCATGTTGTCATCCTTTAAGTAAAAAAACCCACCGCATTGGGTGGGTTTTGGTCGTGATTGGGTCGTTAAGCGATGCGTTTTAAAAACTGCTGATATTTTCGCTTGCTTAATTGTAAAATGGCAGATTTGCCATCGTCAAACTCAATATGACAAACATAAGCGTCTTTGGTACGATTGGGTAGCCCAGCACCAATAGACAGGGCAGCCAGTGCAGGCAAAACGCCCGCCCCAACAAAGAGCGTGCCAACAGTGGCACTGATGGCACCATTTTGAACCGAATTTGCCAAATTTGCCACCTGATCGATGTCAATGAGCTCAAATCTTTGTACCTGAGTGCTAAGATTGTACACATGGTTTTTGTTGGTTTGTTTGTCCATGATGGCAAGAAAACAACCAAACGATGACGCCGATTTTATAAAATCATCAGAATGTAACAGTTTAATGCCAAACATAACAAGTCTCATCATCAAAAACTACCCTCATCATACCTTAACTCTCACGCCTTTTCAAGCCGATCAAACATACACATTAAGGCTTCACTTTGCCTTTGGAGTGCTTGCTCTGCTTTGGTTGCTTCATACACTTCACGCATCTTGTCAGTCATAGGATTTGGATCAATTGTTGATGATTTATATATTCGTGGTCAAGGATGACGCACTGCATTTATTACACGCCAGTAAGCTCAACCGCCCAACAAAAATTGAAGTCAAATGAGATAGTAAGTATTTTAAAGTCACTGGTCGAAAATTTGGCGAAGTGGGTACAATTTACAGCTTTGCGCCTGCAAAGTACAGCCTTTAGATGATATACCATTTTAGGAGGAAGAAATTAAACAAAGTTTTAACGGTGGTTAGTATGTGGTTATTATTATTTTTAGCTATTAAAAGACCTACAACTTTTGCTGTAGGTCTTTTATTTTATTGGTACCAGTGGTCGGACTCGAACCGACACGCTTTTAAGGGCAACGGATTTTGAATCCGTCGTGTCTACCAATTTCACCACACTGGCATGTATGGTTAGCCTAACTGGCTATGAGTGCGTATTATACTGATATTTTTATCGCTGTCAATACTTTTTATCAATTTTTTTCGTTAAATAATGATTTGATGGTTTGGATGATAAAAAACCAAAGCACGCTTAGTCATATTTTGTCATATGTTATGATAAATTATGGCGGTATGGTCAGCCGATATTACAAATTGCTTAACAGTTGATAACATATCATTAACATGATAACATACTAATAGCAAGGTTTTTTGTTGTTTTTATTTGTTTATCTAAGGAATTCTTATGACAACTACCCCAAAACCTAAGACAGCGACAACAAGCTCAACGACTGCCACAACCGTTCCCAAAAAAACAACATCGACTCGTACCAAAGTATCGACCGCTACAGAAACCAAGCCAAAGCCATCAAAAGCGGAAGCGATTATGACACAAACGGTGGGTCAATTAGAAGAGTTACTTGAGCATGCTACCCCTGAGGAGTTGGCAGAATTTGGTGAAGCGCTCAAAGAATACCTTCCCACAACTCATGTCATCAGCCAAGTTCGTACCGATAAATCACGAGATACTCAGCTTTCGGATAATTGGCGTGAAGGCGGTTATCCCTACAAATATCGCTTAAGTCGTAAAAATTATGAAGCCCAAAAATACAAGCTACAAATTGAACTATTAAAACTCCAACATCATATCAAAACCACTGGTCAAAAACTTGTCATTATCTTTGAAGGGCGTGATGCTGCAGGCAAAGGTGGCACCATTAAGCGATTTATGGAGCATTTAAATCCCCGTGGTGCTCGTGTGGTCGCTCTAGAAAAGCCAACCGAACAAGAGCGTGGCCAGTGGTATTTTCAACGCTATGTGCAGCATCTGCCAACCGCTGGTGAAATCGTTTTATTTGACCGCTCTTGGTACAATCGTGCGGTTGTAGAACGAGTTATGGGCTTTTGTACGGATGAAGAATACCGTATTTTTATGCATCAAGTGCCTGAATTTGAAAAGCATTTGGTAGAATCTGGCATTCATTTGGTGAAATTTTGGTTTTCGGTCAGTCGTGAAGAACAGCGTGTGCGTTTTGCCAGCCGTGAAAATGACCCGTTAAAACAGTGGAAACTATCGCCAGTGGATAAAGCCTCGCTCAATAAATGGGACGATTATACACTTGCCAAAGAAGCTATGTTCTTTAATACTGACACGGCAGAAGTGCCTTGGATTGTGATTAAATCTGACTGTAAAAAACGCGCACGCTTAAACGCCATGCGTTATGTACTCAATAAATTAACCTACGAAAATAAAGACATCGCTCAAATTGGTAATATCGATCCTTTAATCGTTGGTCGTGCAGGTGCATTGTATGAGATGGATGAACGCACAGACTTGACTGTCAGCACTCAATTACCCAGAAAAACCACAACAACCAAATAACTCTTTTGGCCTATGATCGCTCAAATTTATTTGGGCGATTTTAATTCAGATTAAGCATGTAGATTAAGCATGTAAAAACGCCTGATTGACCCAAAATTGCCAATTTTGCTTGGCTTTGCTACAATAGTATCTCACCAAAATTATGCCAAAATTATGCCAAAAAACACCACTATAAAGCATGTTGAAGCACTGGGCAGCACCCTTGATGACCCTGAAACGCTATTAAATAAACATCGTCAAATTGCCGAAAGTTTTGAAGCGAAGCTTGCCAAAGAAGCAGTTTTTGATGAGAATTTTAATAATTTGGCAGATGCTCATTTGTCTTTATCGGATTATTTGACAGCAGTCAAAATGGTGATTGATGACAGTTTTGATCATGAGGTTTGGGTGCGTGCTGAAATCCGTGCCATGAACACTAAAGGCGGTCATTATTATTTTGAATTGGCTGAGACTGATGATGTTGATCAAATTACCGCAAGCTGCCGTGCAACTTTATGGCGATTTCGTGCCAAGACAGTGATGAGTAAATTTACCAAAATGACAGGTCAAAGCCTACAAGCAGGTATTTTGGTCTTGGTAAAATGCTCGGCGAGTTTTCATGCCAATTATGGTTTTAGCCTAAACATTAGCGATATTGACCCAAATTATACGCTCGGCGAGATCGCTGCTGCATATACACAGATGAAAAAACGGTTGAGCGAAGAAGGCCTGCTTCATTTAAATAAAAAACACGCCATACCATTTGATATTCGCCATGTCATCGTAATCGCCCCTGAAAAGGCGGCAGGTTTAGGCGACTTTCGTGCCGAAGCCGATCGGCTCGCCTTGGCAGGTGCTTGCCAATTTCACTATCATTATGCCACTTTTCAAGGCAATCATGCGCCCAATGAGATACGCCTTGCAATTTCTGAGGGTATGAATAATTTTAAAAATACCTATGATACTTTGCCAGATTTGTTGGTCATTATTCGTGGTGGGGGTGCGGTTGGCGATTTGGCTTATTTGAATGATTTTGAATTAGCGGCTTTGGTGGCAGAATGTCCGATTCCTGTTTGGGTTGGTATTGGGCATGAGCGTGACTCGGTAATTCTTGATGAGGTGGCACATAGCAGTTTTGATACCCCATCAAAAGTTATCCTTGGTATTGAGTCGCATTTGGTCAAAATGACGCGTCAAGCGGTAGCGACAATGGAGCGTCTGACCAAAATTACCAACACTCGCCTAACGATGGCAAAAGCAAATAGCCAAAGGCAAATTGAGCAAATCCAAAGAAGCAGTTTACACGCCGTCAATATGGCAAAAAAAGACAATTTATATCAACTAAGCCACATAAAAAGCACCGCAAAATTCCGCCATCACCAAGAAAAAGCAGCGTTAATCGCCCTACTTGCCCAGACCCAAAAATCAAGTTTGGCGATTATATCGCAAGCCAAACATACCACAAAAATCCACCTTGATCAGCATAATATTCTATTTGATTATTTATCTAAACTAAAAAAAGACTGTCGCCATTTACAAAGTTTGATTTTAATTCAGCATCCAAGCCGAATGCTAAAAAAAGGCTATACACTCATTCATAATGCTCAGACCAATGAAAGTATTCATAGCACCAAAACACTCCAACAAAATCAGTCAGTTAAGATAACCTTTAAAGATGGGACAGTCAGTGCAGTCATCAAAGATATCAGTACACACAAAAACACTTAAGAAATTGTTAAGAAATTGTCTTAAAAAATTTATCCACGACCTCAAACTGCTCTTTGGTAGTCTCGCACGCATACATGGCGTCACGAAAAGCGTTAGAGTTGGGCAGACCGCCTGTATACCATGCGATGTGCTTACGGGCAATGCGACATCCTGAATATTCTCCATAAAAGCGATACAGCTCATCTAGATGCCTCAAGACCACTTCATGAATCTCACCGACCGTAGGCGACGCTAAGAGTTCGCCAGTATTGGCAAAATGGGCAATTTGCTGAAACAGCCAAGGTTTACCTTGAGCAGCTCGACCAATCATAACAGCATCTGCCCCTGTTTTGGCTTGGATATCCAAAGCTTTTTGTGGGCTATCGATATCGCCATTGACAATGATAGGGATTTTGGCAGCCTTTTTTACTTGGGTAATCAGCTCATAGCGTGCCTGACCTGTATAAAAATCCTCTCGTGTACGCCCATGAATGGTAATGGCAGCCACGCCTGCTTGTTCAGCAATTTGTGCAATTTTTAAAATATTTTCTTGCCCATTGGCAAATCCCAAACGAGTTTTTAAAGTGACTGGCACATCAACGGCCAAAACCGCACTGTCAAGCAGCCGCCTAACCAAATCTTCATCCTGAAGCAATGCCGAGCCTGCGAGCTTACGGCAGACTTTTTTGGCAGGACAGCCCATATTAATATCAACAATCTGAGCACCATTGGCAACTTGAAATTGGGCGGCTTGTGCCAATTTATCAGGCTCAGCCCCTGCAATTTGTGCAGAAATGGGTGCAATTTCGCCATCAAAATTGGCTCGATATAACGATTTTTTGCGTGCATATAATGCTGTATCAGCAATAATCATCTCACTGACGGCATGACCTGCACCAAAGGATTTACAGAGCCTTCGAAAAGGGTTATCCGTCACCCCTGCCATCGGTGCTACCCAAATTCTATTCTCAATTTTTAAACCCCCAATAGATAGGGGCTGTGATAAAATATGTTGATTTTTAAGGGATTTTTGTAGCTTATTATCTATCATCATTGTGTCATATACTTGTATTTTGAAATATCACTTTAAAACTTTGTATTATGACATAATTTTATAATTTATGGCATATTTGGAATAAAATTTGTATTTTTAAACATGGCAAGATCAAGTGATTATGATTGCTGACCATCACTCACTTTATCCAGCCCAGTTTGTCGAACTGTCGGCGTATTGATGGCATTGATGAGTGCGTCATGCGTGCTGTAGATATGTACCGCTGACTTTGCTCGAGTAACAGCGGTATAAATAAGCTCCTTTGACAGCAGGCGTTCGCTATTGCCATCAAAGATAATGGCGACTTTTTGCCACTCTGAACCTTGGGATTTATGCACTGTGATGGCATAAGCCGTACTCACAACGGTATCACTTAACATATCAACCGCCACCATACGCAAAGTCTCGCCTTCAAAGTACACGCTAAGACCTGATGAACCCCATAAGCAAATGCCGATATCTCCATTAAATAAGCCCAAATCATATAAATTTTTGGTAATCATCACCACACGACCATGAAACCAAGGCGATACTGATGGTGGGATTTTTTGAACTGCTCGATGAGCTAAGCTTAAATAATCATTGATCTGATCATCGCCAAATGTACCAAGATGTGAAGCGCAAAGAATACGGTAAGTATCTAATATCTTAAATAGTTTTTTGACGCTATCAATTGCATCTTGGCTAGATAATTTTGCAAAACTAAAGCGAAGCCGTTTACTTGCTAAAAAATAGTCCTGATAGTCTTGGCTAAGCTTTTGGTAGGTATCATTGTGCATTAGGGCATGGGTGATGGGATGAAAATCAATCTTGGTATGGCAATTGATTAATTGTTGTATTTCATCAAAGTGTATATTTTGACGATCATCATTAATCAGCTTTGCCAATTGACCAACACCTGATGTGTCCGTAAAGCGTTTTGATGCTGTCAAATTGACACGCAAATGCCTTAGGCGCTCAATTCGGCATAAGTCAGCCAACACCGCACCAGCATCAACCGCAGCCAGCTGATGCGTATCCCCAAGTAAAATCACACGGCAACCCGTGGCGATGGCAGCAAATAGCTGACTTGCCAGCTCCGTGCCAAGCATAGAAGCTTCATCGATAATAAGCATATCAAGCGGCAGCTGATTTTTGGCATCATAGCGTGGGCTGCCATTTGCCCCAATACCAAGCAGGCGGTGAATGGTCTTAGGCTTGGGCAGCTGTATATCGTTCGCCTTATCTAGGGATTTAAGCAAAGATTCACTCATACGCTGAGCTGCCTTACCTGTCGGTGCAGCAAGCCCCAAACGCATCTTTTTATGCTCATCACGCTGATTGAGTGCGATGACAATTTGGGCAACTGTAAAGGTCTTGCCTGTCCCAGGACCTCCCGTAATTAGGCAAAACGCTTGTTTTGAGACCAGCTTGATTGCGTCACGCTGCTCGGTATTTAGGCTATTTGGTAGCTGATCAAGAGCAAATATCGGCACATCAGCCTGACTGATACGCAAGATATGCGTCATCAGTTGTGATTCAGCAAGGTAGGCACGACTTGTCCATAAATACAGTCCACCTGCTTGATCACTAAAATAAATCGGTGGCGTATTTGTTGGTATGCTTTGAATGTTTGATGCCAAAATATCTCCAAAAAAAGTATTGTTATGCAAAAGACTCACAAACTGATTCAAAGCCTTGGCATTTTTGTATAAGACATAGTAAATACGCAGCATGGACAAAAATAACGCAGATAATTGCTCAATTTCCATCACTGTGTGATCAAGCAAAGATACTTGCTGGCGAAAATGATTTAAGGCATGATTAACAAATTGTTTTATCTTGATGGTATCATCTGCACAGCGATGATAAGCATCAAAAAATGCTGCCCAGTCCATGCCCTCATTTGCCAATGCGTGCGTTATCACTGTCAGGCATGAATCCATGATTTTTTGTTGCCAAATGGGTATCATGCCATTTAATCCATGGCGATTATTCAAATCATCATGATCATTGATATGCAGTATGGTATGCCCTTGATTGAGCTGAAATAATAACGCATCCTGCACGATATGATATAGCTCAAAGTCTGGTAATCTTAGTGTACATTCAGCAGCCAAAACCTGTTTTTTGGCATACCATTGATGATTGTCTTGAATGCGATCGGTCACATATCGGCTAATAATATCCCCTGCCATATATTATCTCTACTATTAATCGTTAAGTTTAACTTATAAAATCTCATCAAGTGCTAAAATCAAAGATAATGGCGGCTGCCAACATAAATGCCCTGTCTTCTCATTGCCCTCTTGAACGCCACGCAAAAAGACATATTCAACAGCACCCAAATAAGCTGCTTCATTGCCAACATAGTCTTTTAATCGAATCTTTAAAAGTCGATGCAATGCCACTTGATAAATAGCAGCTTGTAGCCAATAGCCGACCTTATCCATCACTGCAGCCATGGCGTGATCATGATACTCATCAGGCGTGCTACCCAAATAATTTGATTTATAATCAACGATAAAAAATCGCCTATCGCACTCATAAACCAAATCAATCTCACCTCGTAAATAACGATAACGCATGGTATGATAGTCATCGTCAAGCAATACCAAGTCTTTGTCGCTATGTGCTTTAAACACCTCATTTAGGCGAGTGATACTAAAGGTATCGCCAAGCCCCAGTGTAAAGCTAAGCTCACGCAGTTGTACAGTCATTGGCAGAGACATTAATGAGCGATGAGATGCTCTAAAAGGTGCGTATGCAAGCTGATAAATCCAAGCAACCAACTTGGTATGATCATCGGCTTGATGCTCGTTAGAATTGATGCGTGTACCAATCTGCTGAGCGGGGCGAGTGGGTAAATAACGCTCAGCAATCCCAAGTTTTCTGCCTTGTTCATAAATCACCCCGCTGATGATACGATGAGCATCGTGCAAAGATGCCAATGCCAGTCGATCTGTCGGTAAAAATTGCATGACTTTATGCAAAAAATCACCAGCCAAACTGCCCTTAAAAAAGCTGGTACGAATGTCATCAAACTGATCAGATGCGGCCATGTCAGTCAGTACAGACAACTGATCAATATCTGCTTCATCAGGAGAAATGGCAGACTTATCCAAGCGAGTAATTAATGCACTAAAGCTGGTCTTATATCCTCCAAAAAACTGGGTTTTGGTCATCACCATATCCCAAGGTGCATAATTTTTGGTGCTAAGATTGGGCAGCTTGGTTTGATAAGGTTGGCTAAATAAATCCGCTTCGGTCAGATCTATCCAGTCCACCCAACCTTTTAGCCGATCTGGTAGGCTCAGTGTTTTTTCACCTGCACAGTCAAGCCATTGATACAAAGGCATTTCTTTTGAAGTTTTTTTGGATAAATCACCACCCACGATATATAGCTGTTCAGAAGCACGCGTCAATGCCACATAGCCTAAGCGTCTGATTTCATCAATCAACTCCTGCTGATTGATATGATAATAATAATTTTCATCAATCAAATTGCCTTGGCTTAAGCTTAAGCGCCGCTGAAAATTGTGATTAGTATAAGGGTAGATTGTCAGCCCATTTTCATTTTTTGGCTTTTCATCCATGCCTATGACATACACGATGGGGAATTCAAGCCCTTTTGATTTATGAATGGTCATCAAATTAACACCGCTTTCGCTCGGTAGAATGGGACGCTTATTGTGGCTATCAACATCAGCGTTCATCTGTTTATGATACCAAGCAATGATACGCATCTCGTGCAGCTGCGATTGCTCACTGACCAAAGCCACCAGCCGTTCAAGGTCCACCAAATAACGCTCGCCTTGAGTGGCTGCCTTAAGCCAAGGCGATTTGTCATCATCATAATCAATGGGCGAATGGTGAAGCGCATAAGCAAGTGCTGATGATACACCAAATTTTTGCCATTTTTCATATGATTTTTTTAGGTAGGCTAAAAGATGAGTTTTTAGATTTTGAGTTTCTGATAAGTCATTATCCAAAGCCTGCTGATCATTTGGTTCAATGATATTTATTGCTTGCTTAAGCGTCATGCTAACCAAGCTTGATACCAAAAATTTACCCAAGTTTTCGCTGTGATTTGGTTGTAGTATCGCACCAATTAACGCCAAAAGATCATCTGCAGCTTGAGTGATAAAGATATTCATCTCTTTGGGAATGATGGCTGGGATATTGAGCTGATCAAGTTCACTTTTTATCCTATCTAGCGTATCAGCTGTGCGTCCAAGTACAGCAATATCCTTTGGCAGTATCTTTTGACCATGTAGCGTATGATCACCTTGCAAAATGGTATTGATATGCCGAGCAATTTGCTCAGCCCTTTGTGCAGCTTTTTGACCAGCTTCGATATGGTCAAAATGCAACACCGCTATGGGATATTTACCATAATAATCGGCATAAGCATCAGATTGCCAATGGATACCGCCACCGTCTTTATGTGCTTGGATCTGCTGATAAAAAATCCCTTGACCTAAATTGGCATGATTGGCGACAGCATCTTGATGATTATTGTCAAACCATGCATTGAGTGCCTCAATCAGTGCTTTGCTTGAACGGCGATTGACCGTCAAAGACAGAGATTGATTCATCAATGGTGCTTTGATGAGCAAATCTTGGTTGCCATAATGCTTAATTAAATTATAATTGGTAACATCGCCACCACGAAAGCGATAAATTGCCTGCTTAGGATCTCCAACTAACAATAAAAATCCCCGTGGCAGTTTTGGCTTCTCGCCACCGATTTGCTCATAGCGGATAAGATTTTTGTGATAATTGGCAATCTCATTGAGATAAACCAGCTCAATCAGCTCAACTTGTAGCCCATTAATATCCTGAGATTCATCAATCAAAGCGACAGGATAATGATGGCGAATCTGCCGTGCCAGTGCAGGACTATTACGAAGTGCCTCATTTAATCTTACCATTTGTAGCGTGAATGTGGTCTGACCATGTGTCTCAAGCCTTTGGGCAATCTGACTTTTTGCACTTAGGATAATGTGTCGGCAGATGTGCGTATGGTATAGATTGGTTTGTTCACTTAGCGTCAAATAAACATTGGCAATATCGCTGAGAGCCTGAAGTGGCAACGCCAAAAATTGATTGATATCGCTTGGGTTGGCACTTTTATTAAAAATTTGCCAATCTTTATCCATTGCTTTTATGATTGCATCAATCAGCTTAAGTGCATCATTATCCACAAAACGAACAAATAGCACGCCGTGTTTTTGGATTAAAGACAGCAAATTTGGCAGATATTGAATCAGTTTGCCAAAGCCTAAACTCTGATTCATTGCTACTTGTTTGCGAAAATTGGCGTCAAAATATGGTGTAAATCCTGTAAAATCTGTTGTTATAATTTGATCAATCATCGCTTTGACCAAGCTTATGTCTGTATTAATAGGCATAAGCTCATCAATGGGTGCAGAATAAAAATTAATCGCTTTATTAACAATCTTGACAACAGCATCCACTTGGCTGAAAAAATTTGGATAAAATGCTTTAAAGATTTGATAAAATTCAGGCTGGGCGTGCTTAAGCCTAACTTCTTCGGCACGCATCTCATCATGGACGATGGCGGCAACTTTTTGTTCGGCATTATTTAAAATCTCCATGCCAGACTGATGCCCAATTTGGGCGGCAAATTCATTGAGCCATTTTTGAGCAAGGCTATCTAGCGTACCAACAAATAGTTTATCTAAAGAAGTTAATAAAAGCCCTGTGCGATAAACCACTTCGTTTAAGAAGGTTGCTTTTTGAGATAGGATAAATCTGAGTAAATGCTCATTAATTGGATCGGCGGCATCATACCCAGCCTGATTGGCAGAAGTAATAATTTGCTCTATGGGTGCAGTCTGATTAAACCATTCAGGCTGAGTGCTTAGCATACCTTGCAACCAACGCATCAAGCCATAAAAGCTGTGCAGCCGCTCACTGATACGCTCTTGCATCTCAGCTGCCGCCGCCCGAGTAAAAGTTGTGGCAATAATACGCTCAGGCGGATATTTTTTTTCAATTAATAGCCGTAGAATAATCCCCGTCAGCGTCCAAGTTTTGCCTGTACCTGCCGAAGCTTCAATCAAATAAGCCTGCTCAAGCGTGCATTGTAAGGCGGCAATTTGTTCAGAGGGTTTGGGCGGTGTTGGTGGCATCGTTAAGATGGTGTCAGTCATTGTGGTGTCTTATTGCGAAGGTCTTAGTATTTTAGCAAAAATACACTTAAATCGTTGTACTTTTTAAAGCACGCCCAATGTCTCAAAAACCTTTCGATAAAAATCGGCTTTTTTATCAATCGCCAAAGGATACGCTCGTGATGATGACGGTAAGCGATATAAATCAATGCGACGGTTGGCAATCAATAGCTGTACTTGCTCGCCAATGTTTGGTATTTTTTGGCTTGTAAATTGCTGACATAAAACTTCAGTCGCTTTTTTGCCTGTGGTGATGAATGCATGACACCAAGGCAACTGCTTGAGCGTCTTTTCAATATCTGCTGGTGTGACAATCTGTAAAAACTGATCAGAAGCGTTGTCTTTTTGGCGGATCACCTGTTCGGCTGTGTCGCCAATGGCAATACCCGTCTTGGTCAAAAATTGCTCAATAGCATCTTGATCAAAGGTTTTATGCGTGCTATCAATAAATCGCTTAGCATCATCAAAAAACACCAAACCCAAAATACGCCACATATCATTATTATAATTTGGATAATAAAATGGCATTGCCCAACGCTCAGGTGGCGGCGGAAAGCTGCCAAGCATCATCACACACGCATTGGGCGGTGTGAATGGTGGCAAAGGGTGTCTATGAATTGTTTGGATTGTCATAAGCTGATTAAACATAAAATTTGCCTTTACTTGATCATTAAACAGTAAAGGCATTGTTGTGATAAATTGTTGTGATAAATTGATTTGATCAATTTTATTGAACTAACAGCTCTTTGAGTGCGATGACTGTATCACGCACTTTGGCAGCCTCTTCAAATTTTAGCTCACGAGATAATGCCTGCATTTGTTTTTCTAAGCGAGCGATTTCTTTGGCCAGTAGTTTTGGCGAATGTAGGATGTTTTCATCCACGCCTGCCAATGCTTGAGATAAAACAATCTGCACCACTTCAACAGTTTCATCATCACCGGTATCAATCTTATCGGTAATGGCACGACTGGCTGATTTTGGTGTGATGCCATGTTCTTGATTAAATGCAATTTGTTTGGCACGGCGGCGTTCGGTTTCATCGATGGCTTTTTGCATGCTTGGCGTGATTGTATCTGCATATAAAATTGCCTTGCCATTCACATGGCGAGCAGCACGCCCAATGGTTTGAATCAGCGACCGTTCTGAGCGTAAAAATCCTTCTTTGTCGGCATCAAAAATTGCCACCAAAGAAACCTCAGGCATATCCAATCCTTCACGCAGCAAATTGATACCTACCAAAACATCAAAAATACCCGTACGCAGCTCATGAATGATTTTCATTCGCTCAACTGTGTCAATATCAGAGTGTAAATAGGCAACCTTAATACCGTATTCTTTTAAATAGCTGGTCAAATCCTCTGCCATGCGTTTGGTCAGTGTGGTAATCAAAACCCGCTCATCGAGTGATTTTTTTAGGTTAATTTCACCAAGAATATCATCAACTTGGGTTAATACAGGGCGGATTTCAAGTATCGGATCTACAAGACCCGTTGGACGCACGACCTGCTCAACCACTTGTTCGGATTTTTCAAGCTCATATTGAGCAGGCGTGGCAGAGACAAAAATGGTCGCTGGGGAAATTTTTTCCCATTCTTCAAATTTCATGGGTCGATTATCCATAGCACTCGGCAAGCGAAACCCATATTGAACAAGCGTTTCTTTGCGGCTCTTATCGCCTTTATACATCGCACCAATCTGAGGCACAGTCACATGACTTTCATCAATAAACAGCAGTGCATCTGAGGGAATGTAATCAAATAAAGTTGGCGGTGCTTCACCTGCTGGTCGACCTGACAGATGACGAGAGTAGTTTTCAATACCATTACAATAACCAAGCTGCCCAATCATCTCAAGATCATACTGTGTACGCTCTTTGATGCGTTGTGCTTCAATGAATTTATCATTAGCACGAAAATATTCTAGCCTTTGGGCAAGCTCTTCTTTGATCGTGGCACTGGCAGCTTCTAGCTTATCTTTTGGAGTGACATAATGTGATTTTGGATAAATGGTAATGCGTGGTACTGATTTGATATTTTTACCCGTCAAGGGGTCAAACCAAGTAATTTTTTCAATTTCATCATCAAACATCTGTATGCGTACTGCCAAGCTTTCACTTTCAGCAGGATAAATATCCAAAGTTTCGCCACGAATGCGATAAGTCCCTCGCCCAAAATCCAGTTCATTGCGTTCGTATTGTAATTCAACAAGTCGTTTGATTACCGCATCACGATGCACTCGATCACCAACAACAATATGAAGCAACATTTTTAGGTAGCTTTCAGGATCGCCCAAGCCATAAATTGCCGATACTGATGCCACGATGATGGCATCTCGTCGCTCTAATAAGGCACGAGTTGCTGACAGTCGCATTTGGTCAATATGATCATTGATGGCAGAATCTTTCTCAATAAAAGTATCGCTGGCTGGCACATAGGCTTCAGGCTGATAATAATCATAATAACTGACAAAATATTCAACGGCATTATTGGGAAAAAATGCCTTAAATTCACCATACAGCTGAGCTGCCAAAGTCTTATTATGTGCCATGATGATGGCAGGACGACCGCACTCGGCAATCACCTTTGCCATGGTGTAGGTTTTACCAGAACCTGTCACACCCAACAAAAGTTGACCACGCATGTCCGCTTCAACACCTTTTACAAGCTCGGCGATGGCTTTTGGCTGATCGCCCGATGGCTCAAAATCGGTTACCATCTCAAATGCTTGACTGGAGATTTGTGTTCCTGAGACATTCACGCCTGTCAGCTGGGCTTTTTCTTGAATTCTACGAGCAAGTTGGTTGGTTTGTCGTTCGGCTCTGGTCGTTTCGGGCAGTCGCATAATGGATTTTTCTTCTTCTTTAAACAGTTAAATTAATCAAACCCCATTACCATGGGGATGATAATGGGGTTTTGCAAGGGCAATCACTTAACCAAAGGTGGTTAATGACATCAATGAATTTACCAGACCAAATGACCAGCCGTACGCTGGCTGATGAATCCATCTGGTATTTGACCATTAGCAGCTTGCCAGCGTGCAAATGCTTGGCGGGTATTACTACCAGCGACACCGTCAATGCCTTGGGTGTCATAGCCTTGTGCAGTTAAGTTTTTTTGTAAATTGATGATTTGGGTGCGTGATAATGGCTGTTCATGACGTGGCCAAGATTGAACAAGATCATGGCCACCGGCAATTTTTTTGGCAAGCAAAGAAACACCCAAAGCATAGCTTGAGGAATTGTTATAAACACGAATGACCTCAAAATTTTTGGTGAGTAGCAATGCTGGCCCATATTGACCAGCAGGTAGCCACAATTGTGCTTCATGTACGCCACCAAAATATTCACCGCTTGCACTGACCAGCCCTAATGCCTTCCACGCATCAAGGCTACGCTTGCTATTTAGCTGTAAAAAGTCAAACCCAGTTGGTAATCGCACTTCATAAAAAGGCTGTAAGCCACGAATCCAGCCAGCATTTGCCAAATAACTTGCAGTGGAAGTTAAGGCATCTTGGCGATTCCAAGGGTTTTTTCGACCATTGGCATCACCATCGATACTCTCTTGTATCCATGTCGTTGGGATAAATTGAGTATGTCCCATGCCTCCTGCCCATGAGCCTTTTAGCTGAGATGCTGCCACATCACCACGCTCAATCATTAAAAGCATCGCAAGTAACTGGTTTTCAGCAAACTCACGGCGGCGACCATCATACGCTAGGCTTGATAACGCACTGACCAAATCCATACTACCCATGCCAGCACCGTATGATGACTCCATACCCCAAATGGCGGCGGTAATCTCTTTTGGTGTGCCATAGATAGATTCAGCTGAGGTTAATATGCTCAAATTTTCATTTAATTTGGATCTGCCTTGGCTGATGCGATTTGAAGAGGCGGCTGATTCGACATATTCCCAGGGCATTTTGGTGAATTCAGCTTGACTACGATCCAACTCTATCACACGCTGATTGAGCGTGGCATTACCCATCAATGCATTTAAACTATTGGCATTAATACCTTTTGCCAAGGCACGATGAATAAAATCATGTTTCCATTCAGCAAAGGTAGCATAATGACTTTGGGTGGTCATGCTGGGTGTGTTGGTGGGGGCTGGTTTTTGTACGACGACCGATTTTTGTACCGCAACGGATGCAGGTTTGGCGGTCGTAGGCTGAACGGTTGAGGTAGGTACTTTGGTCAAAGCTTGAGCAGGCACTTGAGCAGGCGGTGCAACCTGTGTGGGATTGGGTGTAACCTGCACAACTTTGATTGGTGCACGCTCATGTGTCACATGAGAAGTACAGGCACTTAAAAGCACACTGATTGTCATGACAGATAATGCCCAATGGGTGGCAGACTGATTTTTCATAAATACTTCCAAAAATAATCTCATTTTTACCAATCACAATAGGCATCATCACTCAAGTGTTTAAACACATCAATAAAAATATTGTGATAAAAAGCACCGAGAAGCTATTTTTGGCGCTTTTTAGCGGTTAAAATTTTGGTTTATTTCAATGACATTTCAATTAAACTGCAGATACGCCCGTCATATCAACGGGTGTATCGACGACGGTGACACCTTTATCTTTGACAGCGTCATTTCTTTTATTTTGAAGATCGGTTAAATAAACTTCATCAATATCGCCTGCAATATATTTACCATCAAAAACCGAACAATCAAAGCCGTCAACTTGGCTGTGTTTGGTGTCTTTGACCGCTTCGATCAAATCACCTAAGTCTTGGAAAATTAAACGATCGGCACCGATAATCTCGCACACTTCTTCAACACTACGGCCTGATGAAATCAGCTCACCACGCACAGGCATATCAATGCCATAAACATTGGGGTACATGACTGGCGGCGCTGCCGACGCAAAAAAGACTTTTTTAGCACCTGCATCTCGAGCCATCTGAATAATCTCATAGCAGGTAGTACCACGAACGATTGAATCATCGACCAAAAGCACATTTTTGTTTTTAAATTCTAATGGTACGGCATTTAATTTTTGGCGGACGCTTTTTTTGCGCTGCTGCTGACCTGGCATGATAAAGGTGCGGCCAATATAGCGATTTTTATTAAAGCCCTCACGGTATTTGACATTTAAGCGAACCGCAAGCTCTAACGCAGAATTTCTTGAGGTATCTGGAATCGGTATGACCACATCAATCCCATGATCTTCACCCCATTCACGCAAAATTTGATCGGCTAATTTTTCGCCCATACGCATTCTTGCCTTGTGGACGGAGATATTATCAATAATAGAATCAGGGCGAGCAAAATACACATATTCAAAGATACAAGGCGTGTATTGACCTTTTTCGATAGGTACACACTGATGCGTGTGAATGCTGTGGTTTAGATCAATAAAAATCGCTTCACCAGGTGCGATATCTCTGACTATCTCAAAGCCAAGCGCTTGTAATGCGACTGACTCTGATGCGACCATATATTCTATGCCTTTTTCGGTCAATCGGCGTCCATAGACCAATGGACGAATGCCATTAGGATCACGAAATGCCACCAAACCGTGACCTGTAATCAAAGCCACCACACCAAACGCACCTTGACAGCGTTTATACAGCTTAGTCAGTGCCTCAAAGATATCATCAGATTCTAAAGCAGGCTTGGTAAATTTTTGAAGTTCGTGGGCAAAAATATTAAGCAAAACTTCAGAATCTGACTGAGTATTGAGATGACGGCGATCTTCTTCGTACAGCTCACGCGCCAATTTTTCGGCATTGGTTAAGTTGCCATTATGTGCCAAAGCAATGCCATAAGGGGAATTGACATATAAGGGCTGAGCTTCTGCGGTACTAGAAGTTCCTGCGGTAGGATAGCGTACATGACCGATACCACAATTGCCCACCAAGCGTGTCATATGTTGATTTAAGAATACATCACGCACCATACCATTATCTTTACGCAGATAGAGGCGATTGTCTTTTAAGGTGACAATACCCGCCGCATCTTGACCACGGTGCTGTAGCATGGTTAAACCATCATACAATATTTGATTGACAGGTTCATGCGCCATAACGCCGATTACACCACACATAGTTACTCCAAATTATTGATAACAATAAGTTAATAATTATTAAAAATTGATGTTAAATGATATTATCATCGTTGATTTTTATAGGGATTTTCCAGCTGATTCCAAGTACTATCAAATGCCTTATGTAAGAAATTCTTTGCCATTGGTGCATAAGGCAATAGGCTTGGAACAAGTACAGATGACTGAGCGGCAGGTGTTAGCATTAATATCGGAGAGATGATACTTAGGACAATCAAAACCTTTAACATGCCAGTGGCGGCACCAAATACACTGCCGCCAATACGATCCAAAAATCCCAATTTTAATGCCTTAAATGAGCGTGATAATAGGCTAGCAACTGTGCCGACAAGTAAAACAGTGATCAGCATGATGACAATAAACGCCATGACAACTTGTAAAACTGGGTTGTCAATCCATGGGGCAAATATATGAGAAAAACTATTTGCTGTTTTTGATGCAACCACTAAGGCAATAAACCACGATAACAGCATTGCCATGCTTTTTATCATGCCAACAGTAAAACCACGCCAAATACCCAAAAGCACAACAATGCTGATAATAATGTCAATCACATTCATAGGATTATCCGTAGCGATCACCTGAGAGTGCCTGAACGCAATCCGTCACAAGCCCAGGACCTTTATAAATTAGCCCAGAGTACAACTGAACCGCCTTAGCACCTGCATGAAGTTTTTTGACAGCAAGTTCGCCTGTCTCAATACCACCCACGCCAATCAAATCGACTTTATCAGCGATACGGTCTGCAAATTGGGATAAAATCAGCGTACTTTGGTGATTGACAGGACGACCCGATAACCCACCCGCTTCTTCTCCATGACGAAAACCTTCAACGCCTGTGCGTGATAAGGTGGTATTTGTTGCAATCAAACCATCAATCTCAAAATCAATCACTGTGCGAGAAATGTCATCAATCTGACTTAAATCTAAATCAGGTGCAATCTTCAATGCCAAAGGTACATAAAATCCATAGTCATTGGCTAAGCGTAACTGACAGTTTTTTATGCCATCAAGTAGTTGTGATAAGGCATCGCCACTTTGTAAATTACGCAAATTTTTGGTATTGGGGCTTGAAATATTAATCGTGATATAGCTGGCATATGGATAAACACGCTCAAGACAATAAATATAATCATCAAGTGCATTTTCAACAGGCGTCGTGGCATTTTTACCGATATTGATACCAAGAACACCTTGATACTTTGCCTGTTCAATATTATCAATCATCACATCCACGCCATGATTATTAAATCCCATTCGATTAATAATACCGTTCGCTTCTTTGATGCGGAATAAACGAGGTTTGTCGTTACCCATTTGAGGCTTTGGGGTGACCGTACCAATTTCCAAAAACCCAAATCCCAGCTCACTTAGGGCATCAATATACGCCCCATTTTTATCCAAACCTGCCGCCAAGCCCACTGGGTTTAATAAAGAAATACCCATGCACTCAGTCGGTAGCGCCTGCTTAGCATACACAAAACCCAAAAGATGTGCTTTGTTGGCAGATTCAAGCATCTGAAGCGTTTTTTCGTGAGCTTGCTCAGGATTCATACTAAATAATAACGGGCGCAACAGTGCATAAGGCATAAACACTTCCTTAAACCATCAAATATGAAATTAAAATTATCTAATTATAGCATAAATAATCAAAATCAGTCGGTGTTTTATTTTTGCTTAAGTGACACGCCATCTCAAAATCTAATAATGCTTTTTTAATGGCAACACCACCTGTATAACCACCCAAACCCCCATCAGATGCAACCACTCGGTGACAAGGAACGATTAGGCTTAAAGGATTTTTGCCATTGGCATTGGCACAGGCACGAAACGCTTTGGGTTTATCAATGAGTGTGGCAAGCTTGGCATAGCTGATGGTCTGACCATAATCAATCGTCAACAGTGCCGCCCAAACCTGTTGCTGAAATTGAGTGCCATAAGAAAAATCAAGCGGTATGCTAAAGTTCCTGCGAGTACCATCAAAGTACTCATTAAGCTGCTCGGTGGTCTGTAAAAGAATCGCCTGATCGGGCTGATTGATATCTAATTGGGATGGTTTTATAAATACCGCATGCTGATTGGCTTGATTGAGCAGTTTTTGGGTTTTGATATCTTGCCAATCAAGTAAAATCAGCTTACCGTGACTGGCAGTTAGGTGTATGGTTGGCAAATCAGGTAAAAAACTTGGTGGATGATAGTTAGTGCTAACTGCTTTTGCCATCATTCTTCTTTTTCCAAAAGTGCATCAACAAAATCTTTTGGCTTAAATGGCTGTAGGTCGTCAATACCCTCTCCAACGCCGATAAAACGGATGGGAATATCCGTATTTTGGGCGATATTAAATACCACACCACCTTTGGCTGTCCCATCTAGCTTTGTAACACTGATGCCAGTTAAATTCACTGCTTCTGAAAATACTTGCACTTGATTGATGGCGTTTTGACCTGTGCCTGCATCTAGCACGATCATCGTCTCATGCGGAGCAGTTTCGTCGCCCTTTTTCATCACACGCACAACCTTTTCAAGTTCATTCATCAGATGCGTTTTATTTTGTAGGCGTCCTGCTGTATCAGCGATAAGCACATCAATGCCCTTTGCCTTGGCAGACTGCATGGCATCAAAAATCACCGAAGCACTGTCTGAGCCATGACCTTGAGCGATGACAGGAATGCCATTTCGCTCACCCCAAATTTGTAGCTGCTCGGTGGCGGCGGCTCGAAAAGTGTCGCCAGCGGCAAGCATGACCGACTTACCCTCATTTTGTAAACGCTTGGCAAGCTTACCGATTGTGGTGGTCTTACCAACACCATTGACACCCACCATCAAAATGACATAGGGCTTTTTGGTGGTATCAATAATCAAAGGTGCAACTTTTGGCGTCAAAATGTCGGTCAACTCGGTTTTGAGTGCTTTATACAAAGCATGCGAGTAAATCAAATCGCCACGCGCGGTCTGCTCGGTGAGATTTTTGATAATGCGATTGGTGGCATTGACACCAATATCAGCAACCAGTAGCTGATCTTCAACTTCCTCAAGCAGCTCATCATCAATCTGTTTGCCACCAACCAAGACATTAACCAGCCCTTCTGATAGGTTTTTACTTGACTTTGATAGTCCAGCTTTCATGCGGGAAAACCAGCCACCTTTTTCGTTTTCGCTCATATCCTTACCTACATTTTATGATTTTGTTCAATGATTTTGATTGTAGCACAAATTTACCCAAAATTCATTACACAAAAACCTTAAAACCTATCATAACATGCTTGGGGATCGGTGGTATTAGCTGATATTAGGCCATGTTTTGTAATGATTCGCCTAAGATCACGCCGCCATCATTTTTGGTAATCATGACTGTCGCTGAGCGCGGTACGCGTCCGCCTGGAACCGCACCCCAAGTCACATCAGGGCTGTCTTCGCCAGGATGCTGGATATTGATGAATAAGGTTTTGAAGTCGGGTGTCATGGTGATGCCTGTGACCTCACAGCCTTTTGGACCCACAAAGAATCTTTTTAGGGTATCATTAGTCGCCATTGCACCCACAGGCGTATTACGTCCTGTGGTTGTGGTCATGATTTTACCATCACCCACATGGCTAGGCAGCGCTGCAAGTAGCATACAGTTGGTAGTTTTGGTATAAGCACTGTCATCCGTTTGAATCCACAAGACACCACGTGGATCAAAATACAAGCCATCTGGAGAAGACAAGTCATTTTCAGCAGATAGATTGGATAAGTTTTGCTCAGTCAAATCATTTGGCGCAGCAAACAAATACACATCCCAATCAAACGCTGTTGCGGTATGCTCACCGCGCTCACGCCAGCGAACGATATGACCATGTTGGTTGCCTTTGTTATTATAGCTTCTTGGGTTGGCGGCATCGGTAGCTTCAACTGTACGCTTTGAGTTGTTGGTCAAAGTCACATAAACTTCGCCTGTGATCGGACTGACCGAGATCCACTCAGGACGGTCCATCTTGGTTGCGCCTACGCTGTCGGCTGCCAAGCGAGCATTGATGACAACATCGGCTTGGTCTTTGAACGGATAATCTTTATGATTGACTTTACCATAAGACAGCTCACGCCATTCACCTGTACCATCTGTATTAAACACAGCAACATACAGCGTGCCATTGTTCATGTATTTATCGCCTGCTTTTAGGCCTTTGCCCACATCGCTTGGTGACCATTTGGCTTTAGAGACAAATTTATAAATGTACTCACCGCGCGCATCATCACCCATATAAAAGACCACAGGCTTGCCAGCGACAGGCGGTACAAAGGCACAGTTTTCATGAGCAAAGCGCCCCAGGCTTGTGCGCTTTACTGCGCGAGCTTTTGGATCAAATGGATCAATTTCTACAATGTATCCAAAGCCATTAAACCCGTTACGATAATCAGCACTTGCGTCATTGGCTTTGGCAGTGGCTTCCCAGCGACTGAATTCATCAGTTACAATGCCTTCTTTATCGTCAGCAGTGTGCCACAAATAGCCGCCGCCTGTGCTGTTTTCTTTTAAGCCATAGCGAGCCAGTGCGACATCTGCTTGGGTGCCGATTTTGGCTTTGTCTTCACCGCGTGCAAAGACATTTAAAAAGTTTTCTTCGGTGGTTAGATAAGTGCCCCATGGTGACATACCTGAACCACATTGGTTATTGATGCCCCAAGTGCTTTTGCCTGATTTGTCAAATTTGGTGATAAGCATTTTACTACCTGCTGCTGCACCTGCAAAATCTACCGTCGTTGCACTTGAAAAACGCTTATTAAATGGTGAGTTTTTGACCATTTCATAGCGATCGCCTGTCTTTCTTAGCTCAACCACAGTCACGCCATGAGCGTTAGCATCGCGACGCACATCCATAGCAAGGCGTTTTTTTCGATAAATCGGCGCGGCATTGTTATCTTCCTGTGTAAAGAAACCCATTGGGTGTAGATTTTCGTTGGTATATTCATGGTTGATTGCCAACAAAGCACGATTTGATTGATTGGGATCAAATTTGCCGTTGACCATGCCATAAAAATGCATACCGTCGTGGTTATCGCCCATGCGATACAAAAATGATTCGCCTGAATGTTCGCGGTTGTCACGGAACGCTTCGATGCCATCGATCAGCGGCTCACCCAAATGCAAAAATGCACGCGCCGTGTAGCCTTCGGCAACTTTCATGTCATTGCCTGTATAATGAGGTACGGCTTTGAATTGAAGTTTTGTTGGGCGTGCCAAATTTGTTTTCGTTGGTGCCGTGGTGGAATTTGTGCTCGCCATCAAAGGCAATGAGCCAAACATGGCAGCAGCCGTCAAGCCTGCACCACCTTTTAAAATGGTGCGGCGTGACACGGTTTGATTTAGGATATCAGCAAAGTTTGGGTTGCTGGTTGGGTTTGAGTCTTCGATAAAATCGTGTGGGTTATTCATCTGTATTTCCTTAGGCTTGCCATAGTAAGCTGGCTTGGTGAATGCCGTTATCTTAGCAAGCAAGCATGACAGATTAGTGACTGATTCATGACAGATTTATGACAGAGATTAAGCAGTTTTTGTTTGACAAAATTTTCATTTGATAAGCATTTATTACTCAATGTAGATAATCTGTGACATTTGGCTTTAGTGTTGTGTTTTTGATGATGATTATCATTATAATACTTAGGTCATCAAAATAATGGTCAGATGATTTAGCGATAATTTAGCTGGAGTGATTTATGAATGACTTATTAAAAAGTTGCTTACTGATGATATTTGCTTTGACAGTCATCGGCTGTGCCAGTGTTTCACCGACAGCATCGGTGATGATTGGCGGTACAACCACATTATAAAACAAAATAAGGATATACTATGAAACTCATGCCATTGGCTTTTGTGATTGGTGCGGCGGTTGGCTTATCTGCCTGTCAAAGTCTTGACCATACCCAAAACGCTATCTCAACCACAAAAACCCCAAGCACCCAAGCAGAACATCACGATATTTATACCCAAACCTTAAAAAATGGTCTAAAGGTCATCATCAAACAAGACAGCCGAGCGCCCATTGTGATGACCCAAGTTTGGTATGATGTGGGTTCAAGTGATGAGCCTATTGGAAAAGGTGGTATTTCACATTTTTTAGAACACATGATGTTTAAAGATGCCAAAGGTGTCAGTCATGACGACTATCAACGCCTCATTAGTCATTTTGGGGGTGAGTTAAATGCCTTTACCAGTGATGAATTTACGGCCTATTATGAAAGCCTGCCTGCCAATCAATTTCCATTGGCACTACAAATAGAAGCCAATCGCATGAATAACCTCATCTTAACCGCTGAGGAGGTTGCCACCGAAAAACAGGTAATCAAAGAAGAACGCCGCCTAACCACAGACGACAAACCCACCGCCAAAGCTCATGAAGAGTTTTTGGCAATTGCCCTACCAAATTCTCCCAAAGGTCTCCCCATCATTGGTAGCATGCCAGAGATTGAAGCAATTACGGTAACAGACTTGCAAAATTGGTATGATCAATGGTACGCACCAAACAATGCAACATTAGTACTGGTTGGCGACATCGACCCCAAAACCGCCCTGCCTTGGATCGAAAAATATTTTGGTACTTTAAAGCCATCATCATTACCAAAACGCACCCCACTTAGCCAGCCAAGTCATCGTGGCTATACGCAGGCCAATAGCTATCAAAATGTTAAAGTACCAAGCTTAATCATGGGGTTTAATGTACCTACTTTAGGTAGTCGTACTATTAAAAATCATACCAAAGAAGCTCATGCATTATCACTGCTTAGCGATATTGCTGATGGCGGCTTATCAGCACGTTTTGAGCGTCATCTGATTCGCAAATTACAAATACTAAATAGCGTTTCTATTCGCTATAATATGCTCTCAAAAAGTGATGATTTATTTACCATTATTGCCACACCTCGTGAGGGTGTCGGCTTGGCAGATGCTGAAGCTGCCATATTAGCAGAGCTTAATGCCATCACCAACGATCAAATCACGGATGATGAGCTGGCCCGTAGTCGTGCAGGCTTGTTATCATCTTTGGTGTTTGCCAATGATAGTATCGCCAAACAAGCCTCTAATTTAGGTGCTTTGTCTGCGTTGGGGTTGCCTTTAGATACTTTAGATACTCTACCAAAAGCATTGGACAAAGTCAGTAAATCAGACATCCAAGCTGTGGGTAAAAAATATCTGACCAAAGACAATCTAACCACGGTTTATGTATTGCCCAAAAATACACAATCGCCCTCAGACACTCATTAATCGATGGACACTGACATGAAACATTTAACAAAACATCGCCTATCAGCTGCCATCATTGGCGTTTTATTATTCATTAGCCCATCAGTGCAAGCAAATACGACACACCATCACATGCTAACCAGTAGCGAGCTTAAACTTGCTGATGATAGTATTATTGATAGTATCAATCAATTGGGTGAGCTGACCGTCAATATTCCAAATACACAATATTTTCAAACCAACAACGGTGTGAGCGTTGCTTTTACGCCATTACATGAGCTGCCTATTGTCGATATCAGCTTGTATTTTAATGCAGGGTCAGCGTATGACCATCAGGTTGGCAAATCAGGCACGGCTAACATGGTTGCAACCATGCTCACCCAAGGAACTGACAGCCTTTCTGAAGATGAGTTTGTTGCTGCCAAAGAGCGTCTTGGCATTGATTTTACCAGTACAGCAAATAAGGATAACTTAACTTTATCATTAAGAAGCTTGTCTGATCAATCATTATTAAATCAAGCCGCCGATTTAATGGTCGATGCTGTCACTCAACCTGCTTTTGATGATAAGACTCTACAACGCAACAAAAATCAGCTCATCACCAGTTTAAAACAAAAAAAGCAAAACCCTTATCATGTAGCTTCTGTTGCTTATCATCAAGCCGTATATGAAAATCATCCTTATGCACACGCAACCACAGGCGATGAAGATAGTATTGCCAAAATTGATCGTGATGAGCTGCTTAATTTTTGGCATACTTTTATTAATGCAAATAATGCGACACTGGTGATTACAGGTGATATGACCGCCGAGCAAGCCAAATCACTTGCCAACCATCTGACCGCCAAATTACCGACAGGCAAGTCGTATAAAAATACGCTGGATTTGACAAAACCAGTTAAGGCTCGCCATATCCATATTCCTCACAACAGTAGTCAAACCCAAATCATCATCGGTCACCCCACCAGTAAAGTACGCACGGACAAAGCAGGTCGTCAAGAGTTCAGCGATTTTTCATTAGGTAATGAAATTTTGGCAGGTGGTGATTTTAATGCCAGATTGATGAAAACCATTCGAGAGCAAAAAGGCTACACTTATGGCATTTATGGCGGTATGGAACGCCTAAGAGCAGGTGGTAATTATGTGGTTGAATTTTCAACCGATGGCGATAAAGCAGCCGATGCCATTTTAGAGACGCTACACATCATTAATGAGTCGCTGAATGAAGGCATAACCCAAGAAGAGCTTGAGTTGGTGCGTTTGGGTAATAAAAATGGTTTTGCCAATATTTTTTCAAGCAATGCCAGTATTCATCGTGTCATTGGTGCTTTATTTGTTGCCGATTACCCAAAAGATCATCTTAACCATACGCTCAATCGCTTGGATAATGCCACGATAAATAGTGTTAATACCGCACTGAACTTGCGTATCAAGCCTGATGAATTTATCATCATCACCGTGGGTAAAACTAAGCCAAATTTGGACAAATAACTAAATAACTCAAATCCTTAAAACATGCCAAACGATTTTGGCATGTTTTAAGTGGATAGTTTGGAATGATGAGACTTTGAGCGGCGTTTTTTTCGTTGATTTTGGATCAGTTTTAGGCGTACAAGTCTCAATATTTGAGTATATAATTTGCCCATTTGATGATAAAATAAAGCGGCAATCAAAATGATCGTAATTGGCAAAATCATCGATAAATATCCGATGTAACTGTATAAAAGTACAGCTGAAATACTGCCCATAAAAAATCCCCACCACAGCGAGCTATGTAAAATGATTTTACGCAAGCTGACACGCCGACCAACCAACCAGTTACCTACTGTAGCACCCAAGTCTGAAGTGATACCGGTTAAATGTGTGGTGCGAATGACTGTGCCATGATAAGTTGCAACCATTGAGTTTTGGAGTCCGCACGCCATGGCAATCATCATTTGACCCAAAAAATGATGTGTCAATAAATACATCCAAAGGCTCAAGCACAGCATCAGCACCTCTAAAAGCATGGCATAGCCATAATTTTGGTGGATATTGAGTTCACTTGAGCCAATGATAGCACCACTTAATACCGATCCTACCCAAAAAGACCCGATGGATATTAATAATAACTTAAAATTTAACCAGTCATTGCTAAGCATTGAAACCACAAATAAACTGACATTGCCTGTCACATGTGATGCTGAAATATGGGTGATACCCATTAAGGCAGTTGTATTTAAAATACCTGCACAAAATGCCAAAACCACAGCACTCATTAATACCCAAGTTGGAATGACCTCCCCCATGATTTTCATTAATCATCACCTGTTGTCTAAATCAGCCCTTACCGTATGATTATACAATAAACCACCTGAGCTAAACCATACCAAAACACTACTGTTTTTATTAAAGTTATTGGGCTAACTGTTTGGTCAAACCAGCCTGATAGTTTTAACCAATTCATAAAAAATAATTATCTTAAGCTTAAAAAAATATCATACTTAAAAAATCGGTAATATCACGGAAAATGCATAAAAATTTACTTGGTTTATATGTTCATATAAGATATAATTAACGCTTAATTCTGATTTTTATATCATTTATTTTGACAGTTTAACTGGTTCTTATATTTTCATTTTGTGAGTTACTTTATGTTTAACTTTACCCACACTCAATCCACCTTACGAGACGCCATTACCAGTGCTTATCGATTAGATGAAGTCACCGCAGTATCAAATTTATTAGAAACTCTAAACTTCAATAATGATGAAAAATCACGCATCAGTGATTTGGCTCGCCGATTAATTACCCAAGTTCGAACCAATCGCAGCAAATCCTCGGGCGTTGATGCACTCATGCACGAATTTTCCTTATCCAGCGAAGAAGGTGTGGCGTTGATGTGTTTGGCAGAAGCCTTGCTACGCATTCCTGATACGGCCACACGAGACAGATTGATTCAAGATAAACTGTCTGATGGCAATTGGAAAAGCCATATCGGTCATAGCCCATCCATGTTTGTGAATGCTGCTGCTTGGGGCTTGGTTTTGACAGGCAAACTCACCCAGCCTACCAGCGAAAAAGGGCTAAGCTCGGCATTAACCCGTGTTCTACAAAAAGGTGGCGCGCCATTTATTCGTGCAGGCGTTAACCATGCCATGAAAATCTTGGGTAAACAATTTGTGACTGGTCAGACCATCCAAGAAGCCTTATCTAATGGTAAAGAGCGTGAAAAGCTTGGATATCGTTTCAGCTTTGATATGCTTGGTGAGGCAGCCATGACCGCTGAAGATGCTGATCGCTATTATCAAGATTATGTTACTGCAATTCATGCGATTGGCAAAGATGCTGTTGGTCGAGGTGTTTATGATGGTAATGGTATTTCAGTTAAATTGTCTGCCATTCACCCACGCTATTTTCGTGCACAACATGCACGCGTGATGAATGAGCTGTTGCCACGCCTAAAAGCCTTGTTTGTACTTGCCAAAGAATACAATATCGGTCTAAATATTGATGCTGAAGAGGCCAACCGTCTTGAGTTGTCATTAGACTTGATGGAAAAATTGGTTTCTGATCCTGATTTAGCGGGATTTAATGGTATTGGTTTTGTGGTACAAGCATATCAAAAACGCTGCCCTTATGTGATTGATTATTTGATTGATTTGGCTCGTCGCAATCATCAAAAACTGATGATTCGCTTGGTTAAAGGTGCTTATTGGGATAGCGAAATCAAATGGGCCCAAGTTGATGGCTTGGATGGTTACCCTGTATATACCCGTAAGGTACATACCGATGTATCTTATTTAGCCTGTGCTAAAAAATTATTGGCTGCTCAAGATGTGATCTATCCACAATTTGCCACGCATAATGCCCAAAGTTTAGCAACCATCTATGAGATGGGTAAAGATAAAGAATTTGAATTTCAATGCTTGCACGGTATGGGCGAAACACTGTATGACCAAGTTGTTGGTGATAATAATTTGGGTCGTCGAGTGCGTATTTATGCGCCTGTTGGTACTCATAAAACGCTACTGGCTTATTTGGTACGCCGCTTGCTAGAAAATGGGGCAAACTCCTCTTTTGTTAATCGCATTGTTGATGAGCAAGTCAGTATTGATGAATTGGTTGAATCGCCCATTGATATTGTCAAAGCCAATGGCATCTCTCAAAATCCACTCACGCCACCACCTCGCCATATTTATGGTGATCGCAAAAACTCGCTTGGATTGGATTTAACCAATGAACACACACTTGGCAGATTAGAAGACTTAATGCAACCTGCCAGTCAGATTGATTTTAATGTCTCTTCATTAACGGCAGTAGATGTCAGCCATCAGCCTGCTCATACTGTCTTAAATCCAAGTGATCATCGAGATGTTGTTGGTCAAGTTTCTTTTATTGATCCAAACAGCGTACCAGATGTTATCACCACAGCTTTAAACGCCCAAACAAATTGGCAGGCTGTCTCTGCTGCCGAACGAGCTGCCATTTTACGCCGTTTTGCAGATTTGATGGAAGACTCTGCTCATATGGCACTATTGATGATGGTTGCCGTCCGTGAAGCAGGCAAAACCTTATTAAATGCCATTGCTGAGGTTCGTGAAGCGGTTGATTTTTGTCGTTATTATGCTGATGAAGCAGAATCGCTTAATCTGTCTAGCCCTGTTGGTACGGTCGTTGCGATTAGCCCATGGAACTTCCCTCTAGCTATTTTTGTTGGTGAGGTTGTCTCGGCACTGGTAACAGGTAATACTGTTGTTGCCAAACCTGCCGAACAAACCAGTTTAATCGCACATTTGGCAGTATCTTGGCTACATGAGTCTGGTGTGCCAAAAGATGCTTTACAGCTTGTCTTAGGTGCAGGCGATGTTGGAGCAGCTTTAACATCAGATGAACGCATCAACGGTGTTATTTTCACTGGCTCAACAGAAGTTGCCAAACATATCAATAAACTACTTGCTGCTCGTGATGATAATCCAGTACTCATCGCCGAAACAGGTGGGATGAATGCAATGATTGTTGATAGTACCGCTCTACCCGAACAAGTTTGTGCCGATGTACTGGCATCAGCATTTGATTCAGCAGGTCAGCGGTGCTCTGCTTTGAGAATTTTATGTGTCCAAGAAGACATTGCTGATCATGTGGTTGCAATGATTAAAGGGGCAATGGATGAGCTGATTGTTGATAATCCTGCCGCCCTTTCAACAGATGTTGGACCTGTGATTGATGAAGAAGCACAAAAAAATCTACTTGAACACATCAACGCACTCAAACAAATTGCACCTTATCATGAAGTTGCCATCGCATCAGATGCACCATCAACCTTTGTTGCACCGATTTTGTTTGAACTCAAAGATCTATCACAGCTTAAAAAGGAAGTTTTTGGCCCTGTCTTGCATGTTGTACGATTTGCTGCCCATGAGCTGAATGATTTGATAGACAGTATCAATAAAAAAGGATACGCCCTAACCCACGGTATCCATAGTCGCATTGATGGTACGATTGATCAAATTACTGACCGTATCCAAGCAGGCAATGTTTATATTAACCGTAATATTGTTGGTGCAGTCGTTGGCGTTCAACCTTTTGGTGGACATGGTATGAGTGGTACAGGTCCTAAGGCAGGCGGTCCTTTTTATCTTCAGCGTCTAAGTCAGCTGACAAACTGGCAAAAACCAACGGTTGATACGCCAGCGAGTATTGATTATACAGCACTAAGCAAAGTACAGCGGTTAGCGCACAAGCTTTTGACATCTGATAATGAGAAGGCAAATTTTGATGCTGTCGCACAACAAGCCATCAACTCATCTTTAAATCAAGCTTCGGTCATCCTACCAGGCCCGACAGGAGAGACTAACACCCTAAGTTGGCATGCGCCAAAACAAGTTGCTTTGTATGGCGGATCACAATCCCAAGCACTAGACGCCTTGGCAATCTTGGCAGCCAATGGTATCATCACTCACGTTCGCCCATCTCATGTACTGGCAGAGCATGCCAATGAGTTAATTGGCGTCCTAAAAGTTGTTGAAGAACCTGCGGTGAATGCTAATGATATCATCATTGCATTATCAACAATGCCTGCTGATGAACAAGTTAGTATTGCCAAACTAGATGGTTTAATTCGCCGTATCATTGATGCCACCAATGGGCTTGATATTGCAAGACTGTATCATGAGGTCAGCCAAAGCTATAATACAACCGCTGCAGGGGGCAATGCCAGCTTAATGGCTTCGGCGTAAGCCCTTAAACCGCAATAAAACCGCTCTATCTTGGAGCGGTTTTATTGTAATAAAGCAGAATTATTTTATTTTATAAATACTTAAGCAACGAAATCTTGGCCAAGATAGACCTTACGAACTAACTTATTAAATAAAATTTCATCTTTATTACCTTGGGCGATAACTTTCCCTTCAGAAACGATATAAGCTTTTTGGCAAATTGACAGTGTTTCACGAACATTATGATCGGTAATTAGTACACCAATCCCACGCTCACGCAAAGTTTCGATGACCTGCATGATATCGCTCACAGAAATTGGATCAACGCCTGCAAATGGTTCATCCAATAAGATGAATTTGGGATTTGATGCCAAACAGCGTGCAATCTCGCACCTTCTGCGTTCACCGCCTGATACACTCATGCCCAACGAATGGCGGACATGCTCTAAATGAAAATCAGCCATCAGCTTTTCAAGCTGCTGACGCTGCTCTGTTTGTGTTAAATCCTTGCGTGTCTGTAAGATTGCCATGATATTTTGTTCGACGGTCAGCTTACGAAAGATAGAAGCTTCTTGGGGCAGATAACCGATACCTTTGGCAGCACGCTCATGCATGGCATTTTTTGAAATATCTTGGTCACCTAAAATTACCTGACCTTTATCCATAGGCACAAGACCGATCACCATATAAAAACTTGTGGTTTTGCCTGCACCATTAGGACCTAAGATACCGACCACTTGACCTTGCTCAATCTCAAAAGAGACATCCTCGACCACCCATCTTTGACCATAACGCTTACCCAAGTGACGCATCGATAATACTGTTGTCATATTCAGGCCTTAGCGTAACCCACTGCGAGAATTTGAGTCGCTTGGTGGAAAGACCAATTCTACACGCTGACCACCACCAGCATTGGCTTCAACATCACCAACAGACAAGCTATAACGGATCGTATTACCAGAAAAACTTGATCCAGCTTGAGTGAGTTTAGCATTGCCTGTCAGCGTCACAATCCCGCTGACAGCATTATAATCAATGCGATTTGCCTGACCTTTTGCCAATCCCTTTTCTTGGGTTACGACTTGTTGTATGGTGGCAGGCTGCCCTGTTGCAACCGCTGATTTAATGCTGCGATTATTGGTATCAAGATTCACGGTCAAATTATCGGCAGCAATCTTTAATGTGCCTTGCTCAATCGTCACTTTACCTGAATAAGTGGTTACGCCAGTGCGTTCGCTATAAGTCGCACGATCGGCCAATAGTCGGATCGGCTGATTGGTATCAGAAGGCAATGCTGAAGCAATCATTGGTATACTGACTATGCACGATAAAAATAAGTATTTTGTAATTACAAAATCAGCTTTCATATAAAACCTTGAAAAAACTTAAAAAATTTAATTAAAATAAAGTTTGATTTTGACGCTTTGGTGCATCAAAAAGCACTTCAATGTGATCAAACTCATATTCACCAGTTTGTAGATTCGCCCGAAAACCCTGAGCTTTAAAGCGATCTATGCCCTGTTGTACTGTCAGAGGGTCTCGGCTGGATATAGTACGATTTTTGGTATTGCCAATAATATTCAAGCCCTCAATAATCATTTCAGGCTTATCAGCAGTGGCTGCACGCACCAACCGAAATCCTTGAGATAGTCGCAAATCGCCACTGTTTTGTTCAAGTGTCGCACGGTCGGCAGTCAGCGTATAGGTTTCGCCCTGAGGAGGTTGCCAGTGAATGGTTGCACCCAACATTTCATCTTGACCATTGGCGTTTTGAATCAATGAATCTGCGGTCAGTGTGTATTCTGTTGCACCAGTTTTAGGATCGGTTTGAATGGCTTTGATTTGGGTAACTTCAGAATCCACAGTCGGCACTTCAGGCAAGGCAGGTTTCACCTCGATATCTTCTTGATAAAAAAACCACACTGCCACCGCTAATGCTATGACACCCAACACACTTAACATACGAAAGTTCATTTGGGTCGCCTACTGAAATGTTGCAATGAATGCATCAAAGTTATTTTGTGCCTTTAAAATCAGCTCACAAACCTCTCTGACAGCACCACTCCCCCCAGTTTTGGTTGTGATATAATCTGAAACTGCCTTGGTCTGCTCACACCCATTAGGTACACTGATCCCAAAGCCTACCTCACGCACAGCTTTTAGATCAGGCAAATCATCACCGATATAGGCACAGTGTGATAGCTCAATACCAAGCTTCTTAGCAAGCCCCACCAAAGCAGTCAATTTATCATCTTGACCTTGGATAATATGTGAAATACCAAGTTCTTTGGCACGTCTATCAACCATGGCAGAGCTTCGGCCTGTGATAATGGCTAAAATAATGCCTGATTGTTTGAGTGCTTGCAAACCCAAACCATCTTGCACATAAAATGCTTTGGTTTCTGTGCCTTCAGAATTATAAATGATTTGCCCATCCGACAAAATACCATCGACATCCATGGCAAAAAGTTTGATATGTTTGGCTTTTTGGTAAATTTCATTCATGAGTTTATCTTTTTAATTTCAAACCGCTTAATGTCAGTTTAGGTGTATATAAAATTAGCTGATGCCAGCTTTTAGTATATCATGAATACTAATTACGCCAATCAATTGACGATCTTTAAGTACCAAAAGCTGGCTGATGGCATTTTCATTCATCAAACTCAGTGCATCAGAGGCGCGCATCTGCTGATCAACAGACTTTGGCGTCTTGGTCATCAGTGTCTGAATTTCAACCGTCAGATTGGTATGCTCAGCCAATTTACGGCGTAAATCCCCATCGGTAAAAATACCAACCACTTTACCATCATCATCAACGACCACAGCAAGCCCTAAGCGTCCACTGGTCATGACTAATAAAGTTTCATTCAAGCTTGATTGATGATGTACAACGGGTAAATGATCGGTATGCATGATGTCAGATACACGCGTCAAAAGCCTGCGTCCAAGCGCACCTGCAGGATGAGAGAGTGCGAAATCATGACTGGTAAATCCACGCGCGTGCAACAGTGCAACCGCCAACGCATCGCCCAAAGCCAGTGTGGCTGTGGTGCTTGAAGTTGGTGCAAGTCCAAGGGGGCATGCTTCTTCGGACAGACCCAAAGTCAGTGCAATGTCCGCTGATCTTGGCAAAATTCCACGCTTATCACGACTGATGCTAATTAGTGGAATGTTGAGTTGTTTGACGACAGGCAGCAGCATGCGTATCTCATCTGATTCGCCCGAATTTGAGATGGCAATGAGTACATCGCCTTGTACCAGCATTCCCAAATCACCATGCCCTGCCTCTCCAGGGTGCATAAAAAAGGCCGGTGTACCCGTTGATGCAAAAGTGGCAGCAATCTTACGACCAATATGTCCAGATTTGCCCATGCCTGTTACGACCACGCGTCCAGAACAGTTTAAAATCGTTTGACATGCATTGACAAAACGCTCATCAAGCTCATCAATCAACAACTCCAAAGCACGCTGTTCGGTACGGATTGCGTCAATAGCATCTTGGATGTAATCACTGGGTGCAAGGTTGTTTTGTTTCATTGCCATTTCATTCATCAAAAAAACAGGCCATAATAATAGCATATTTTATCTGTTAATTGATTGGTATTTTAGCATTTATGAGTTAGAAGGTATCACCCAATAAAAAACTTGTACACGATTAACTCGTATACAAGTTTTTATGCCAAAATACTTCATTTTGGGTTGGATAAGTCAAGATGATGACCAAATCAGGATTGATTTTCAAAATCGTCATCATAATTAAATTTTGGGTCAGGTTTGGCGTCAAAACCTGAGCGGTTGAAATTTTTGGTATCATTGCTTTCAAAGGCCTTACCATCAAAGCCTCGCTCCTCAAATCCTGAACGATCAAAATTTTGACGCTCAAAACCAGTATGATTCATACCACCGCCTTGATAGCCCATACCACCACGGTCAAATCCGCCTTGAGTTTGACGCTCAAAACCAGTTTGAGAGGTACGAGTAAAGCCGCCTTGTGGGCGAGAGCTGCCTTGATAGCCCATACCACCACGGTCAAATCCGCCTTGAGTTTGACGCTCAAAACCACCGCCTTGATAAGTGCCACTAGACATGACACCCAGATTAGCGCCTTGATATCCACCAGCGGATTGTGCAGGTGTAGAGCCGCCTTCTGTGCGAGGATTTCTGGTAGGTACAACCGTTGAAATGGCATGCTTATACACCATTTGGCTGACTGTATTTTTTAATAATACGACATATTGATCAAAAGATTCGATCTGCCCTTGTAGCTTTATGCCATTGACCAAAAAAATTGATACTGGAATACGGTCTTTACGCAGAGCATTCAAAAATGGGTCTTGTAAGGTTTGTCCTTTTGACATAAGTTTCTCCAATCTAAATAGCTAAAGCAATGTAAATGAGAAGACGCCTCATGAATTATTGCAAAAATTGCTGTTCTACTTGTTTTATGCTATTAAATGATACTATTGTTAAGTTATTTTTGGTTGGTTTGTCTGTCTGTGCCAATTGCTTCAGCCAAGTATATTGGCGTTTTGCCAATTGCCTTGTAGCATATAATGCCTTATTTTTCATATCTTGACAAGCCAAATCCCTTGTATTTGTCATGGTTTTTTTAGATTTTTTGTTAAAATCTTGATAAATTGAATTAATTTCTTGGTTTTGCTTGGATTTTTGAGCATGATAATAAGGCTTAAGCCCAAGATGGGCAGCGACACAGGCATGATCAATTGCAATCAAATAATCAAGCACCTGCCGATATCCAACAGCACGCAGTGCTGGCATATCGGCCGTCAGATTTGGATGCTGCTTGATTAGTCCGATAACTTCTTGTAAAAATCCATCCGCCCACATTACTTGAAGCCTTTGTTCAATTCGCTCATGCAGCCAAGCTCTATCTGGCATAACAATAATAGCGTACCAGTGCCATTTTGGGTGGTGGCTGATTGCCAGCTTTGGTGTTGATTGCCAATGGCTTAACGGCTTACCTGTTTGTAAGTGTACCTCAACGGCACGCGTGATACGCTGAGTGTCTGTGACTTTGAGTTTTTGACAAATCACGGGGTCATGTTGTTTTAGGTAATCATATAACGCTTTATTACCCATTTCATCGTGCCAAATTTTGACCTGATTGCGGATCATTGGATTGGTTTGCGGTACTGCGGATATCCCATCAAGCAGTGCCATATAATACATCATCGTTCCGCCGACCAAAATAGGGATTTTATTGCGTGCATGAATCTCGCCAATCAATCGCTCAACATCTTGCACAAAATTTGCGACGCTATAGCTTTGGGCGGGCGATAAAATATCCACCAAATAATGTGGATAAGCGTTCAGCTCATCTTTGGTTGGCTTAGCAGTACCAATGTCCATGCCTTCATATATCAGTGCACTATCAACAGAAATCAGCTCAAACCTGCCTGTATCATATAGCTTAAACGCCAAATCTGTCTTACCACTGGCGGTCGGAGACATCAAGCAAACGACACTATTATTTGGCAAATCTGTATAATGCGGCAGATCCATTAAACTTCCTCAAGGCCCATCAAGGTAACGACTCTTTTGTCATCAAGATGGCGAATGATATCAATGTGATAATCAGGTTTGGGTAAAACCTGACTGGCACGGCTTGCCCACTCAATAATAACAAGGCTGTTTGGTTCATCAAAATATTCATAAAAGCCAATAAAATCAAGCTCCTCAGGGTCATTTAAGCGGTATAAATCAGCATGATAAACAGGCTTTAATCTTCCTTGAAGATTGATTTGATAAGGCTCTACCAGCGTGTAAGTGGGGCTTTTGACAGCACCTTGATGACCCATAGCTTGTAGCCAATAGCGTACCAAAGTCGTTTTGCCTGCACCCAAATCACCTGACAACCACACACTGCCCGATAAGTTCATCTGAGCCAATGTTTCGGCAAGTGCTTGGGTGTCCGCTTCACTGTGTAAGGATAAGGTTTGGCTGATCATACTTGAACCTGCAAATCCACTTTTGGATTGACAAATGCGTCACCTTTTAGCAGCTTATCATACATCTGAGGGTCGCTCCACTCTGATTTAACTTGCTCACTAAACTCAAAATCAGCTAAGCTAAGTACGCCCATTTGTTCATTTTCAACATCTTGCTTAAAGCACTGAGCATAGCCTGTCGCTGTCTCATGGACAATGACAGAATAAACGCTGATATCTTGTTCACCGTTTTGCATGACAGTTTGATTCAAAATGGCATCTGCCCAAAAGAAAATCACTCGACTAAACTGTTCGGCTGAAGGTGATACAGGCAAACTTATCCAACGCGCACTAAAGTCCTTGCAAGCTTGGATATAGCGTGTATCGTCCTGATCCCAAAAAGTGATGGCGTGGTCAAAACTGTCTATGATATCTTTGATATGGTGCTTTAATAGCCCAAAATCATAAACCATTTGACCGTGATCAAGGCGATGTGCCTCCAAAATCAGTTCAACTTCATAACTATGCCCATGTATGGATCGTTTACAGCGATTGGATGAACAATTACGCACAATGTGTGCATTTTCAAATTTAAACAGTTTGCGAATTCGCATGATAAGCCTTTTTTATTGTCATCTTATGTTTGTTTGGCATTATTATATCACAGGTGATTTTTGACAAAAAGCAAAAACGCAGCAAGGCATTTGCGTTGCTGCACTGTGCTCTAAAGCTTAGGTTAGCCGAATGCTAACAATCGATCGCCATCTTTATCAGCAATGCGTGTCGTCAAACCCATGGTATTTAGTAGATTGATAAAAGGTCTGGCATCTAGCTCTTCAACATTGACCATCGTACCTACATTCCATTCACCACTGGCGATCAAAAGTGCTGCTGCAACAGGCGGCACACCTGCGGTATAAGAAATGCCTTGACTACCGACTTCGGCATAAGCGTCTTCATGATCGATGATATTATAAATAAATATTTCTTGAGTCTCGCCGTCTTTTTCCCCCTTAACTTTATTGCCGATACAGGTCTTACCTGTATAATGTTCGGCAAGACTGGCAGGATTGGGTAAAACCGCCTTGACGACTTTTAGAGGCACTACTTCTAGACCCTCGGCAGTTGTGATCGGCTGCTCTGATAAGAGACCAAGATTTTTTAGCACGCTAAACACATTGATATAATGATCACCAAACCCCATCCAAAAACGGATATTAGGCACATTTAAGTTTTTGTGCAAAGAGTGCAGTTCATCATGCCCACTTAGATAGCTGTTTTGAATACCGACGATGGGTAAGTCATCTGTCCGCTTGACTTCAAACATTTGGTTGGTCTGCCATTGGCTATTTTGCCAAGAATAAACCACGCCAGTGAACTCACGAAAATTAATCTCAGGATCAAAATTGGTTGCAAAATATTTGCCATGGCTACCAGCATTAATATCAATGATATCAATATCGGTTACGCTGTCTTTATCAAAATACTCAACACCCAACCGTGCGTATGCATTGACAACACCTGGATCAAATCCCACACCCAAGATGGCGGTTGCACCTGCTTTTTTGAAGGCTTCTCGTTTTTTCCATTCATAATTTTCATACCAAGGCGGCGTTTCGCAAATTTTATGCGGATCTTCATAAATGGCAGTATCCAAATAATGCGTACCTGTTTCGATGCACGCATCCATCACACTCATATTAATAAATGGTGAGCCAACATTAATCACGATATCTGTATTTGTTTTGCGGATCAATTCAGCCACAGCGTGATGATCCATCGCATCTACAGCATGAGTATGCAAAACGGCATCACGCTTAAAACTGCCCTTTTTGGCGACATTTTTGGCAATAGCTTGACACTTGTCAATCTTGCGTGATGCGATGTGAATTTCCCCAAAAATATCATTTGCCATTGCACATTTGTGTGCAACCACCTGAGCGACACCACCTGCACCAATGATGAGTACATTTTTTGCCTGAGACATCAATCCTCCTTAATGCCCAATGAATGAAATGAGCTTATCAATAGTTGTGTGCGAATTAAAAAGGAAGACTTCAAGGAAAATTCACACACCCAAATGATTTGCTATTGATGATAAAAACTTTAATAATAGCGATTATTTGCCTGATTTTCAAGCAGTTAGATAATCATTTATTCTCAAAAGCAATGTTTCATTTAGGACAGACTGGCCTTATAATCTTCATAATCAAATTGGCGTTGAATCATGATTTCGCCATCTTGGCGAATAATCACAATCGATGGCATGTCAACGCCATTAAACCAATTTTTCTTAACCATTGTATAAGCAGCAGCATTGCCAAAAGCGACTTTGTCACCAATCTTTAGAGGTTCATTAAGCGTATAATCTCCAAAAATATCGCCCGCCAAACAGGATTTGCCATAGATTCTTACTGAGGTTTCATCTGTCGATGTGCCATCAAAATCTGCACCTGTGGTATCATAAGCTGTTTCATTGACATAAGCCAGTGGTGAAGATTGGCGATAAATAAGTAAATCTAACATATGTGCCTCAATGGAAGCATCAACTACTGCCAGCGGCTTATTATTATACATCACATCAAGCACGCTGGTCACAAGAACAGCACCTTGGTGCACTGATGCCTCACCTGGCTCAAGATAAATTTGTACACCATATGTTTCGCTAAAATCCTTAAGTTTATTAATAAATTTATCTAAAGGATAATTTTGGTCAATATAATGGATGCCACCGCCAAAGCTGATCCATTCTAAGCGATGAAATAACTCACCAAAGCGGTTTTCTATATCGGTCAAACTTTGGCTAAATGCCTCAAAATCAGTGTTCTCACAATTATTATGAATCATCACACCAGTAATCTGATCCGCTATCGCCATAATGCTCTCAACATCATGCTCGCCCAAGCGGCTAAATGGTCTGGCAGGGTCGGCAATGATAAATGATGAGTTGCTGGTTTGAGGATTTAGGCGAAGCCCAACGGGGATATTTTTATCATGAGCCAATTGCCCAAATCTTTTTAATTGATTAATAGAATTAAAAATAATCTTATCACAGTAATCAAGAACTTCTTTAATTTCATGATCGGCATAAGCCACGCTATAAGCATGCGTTTCACCGCCAAAGTATTCTTTGCCCAGTCGCACTTCCTTTAAGGACGAGGAAGTTGTGCCATGCAGATACGGCTTCATAGATTCAAAAACCCCCCAAGTGGCAAAGCATTTGAGTGCAAGTAACGCTTTTACACCAGACTCATGACAAACCTTTTGCGTGATGCTAAGATTGTCAATAATGGCACGCTCATCAAGCAAATAATACGGCGTTTGAATGGTTGCTAAACATTGCTTTTGCTTAGGAGTTAATCGAGCAAAAAATTGACTCATGATAAATTCCTTTGATAAAATTCATGGTATATTTTAACAAAATTTTTGGTAGATATGTTTTAAAAGGTTGATATTGATATCATTTATGCCAAAAATATGTTTCTTTTATTGGCATTATTTTGTATATTTTTTGATATAGATGATGGATTGGTATGCTCTGTATGATATGTTTTTTTAAAGCTACAAAAAATTACCGATTCACTCATCTTATCCTACTAAAAATTTGCTAAAATACTCATCAATTTATATTTAGTAGGCTTTGGTTATCAAACCATAGCGATTTAGGATAATCAAATTTAAGATCGAATCATATGGATAATACTCAAACAACCCACCTTTCTTCTCAGCTGCCCAATGCCCAAATGATGAAAAACGGCAATGACACAACTTTTTATCATACAGATAAAACGCAAACGGACACGATGAGTCTTGAAAATCAATTTGATGCCAAAGACAGTAGCAGTTGGTTTAATGAAAGCTTGCTCTTAAGTTGGCAACAAACTTTTGGCAATATCAAGCATGGCTATGTCAAAGCAGCTGATAATTTGGTTGATGAGCTTTTGGTCACACTCACCCAAAAGCAAGTTAATGATGCTTTGTATAATTTTGTTACAAAAAATGTTGGGCTGTTGCATAATTTAAAATTGGATATTCATGACAACTGGCTTAGATTGACTTGTACAGTCGATATCATGGGTCTATATACAACAGTGGCCAGTAATTTTGAGCTGGTTCATCTACAGCTAGATCGCCACACTCAGCGGTTGGTGCTTAAGCAAATCGGTGATACAGATGTGATTGAGCTACACAGTAAGCAGTGGTATAAAGCCCCAGCTGCACGACTTGGCGTGGGCTTATACCGTACGCTACTACGCAAAGATCCATTACCTTTTATTTTGAATAAAATTAAAATTAAAGGCATTCCATTTACTGGGCATAAAGGCAATATCATTTATCTTGACATTGGTCGATGGCTAAAAAATAACGATATGATCATGAAAAATCTAAAAAAAGTTCAAATCAATGATGGTTACTTAAAAGCACAACAGCTCTTATTAAAGGTTCAGCCAAATTTTGGTGATATCTTAAGCTTTGGCGATCCTGATGCTGACATCATTACCGAAAAAGACAACCCAAAACACCAAAAAGCAGATTGATCGTCGTTTTCACTGGATAAAACGCCCTAATTTCGCTTTGGCTGATTTAACCATAGTATATCAATTAGGGTAAGTATTCAGCACAGTCAATAAACAATGGCAACTGATTTTCATTTTTAGGGTAATAGCTGACTTTAGTTGTGCCGTTTAAAGTGCAGCAACAGGCCAATATTTCATCATCTGCTAAAGTTGCCAACGGTTTTTTAACCAAAGTGATTGACCCAGTGGTTGCCAATACTTTCATGCGACAAGTACCACAATAACCCTGTCGGCATTCGTAGTGTACCTTTTTATGTTCTGTACGAATCATGCCGTCTAGCAGTGTTTCATTTTCATGCAAGTAAAATCGTGTCTCGTCAGTAAACACCCAACCCATATCGCAATCTTTATTTTTCTTGTTATGACTGATTTATGAATTAGGGCTTGTCTCATAACAAGCCCTTTTGGTAATTAGTTATAGCTCAAAATCGTCCAAATCCACATCATCTAAATCAGAATCAATCTGACCAACCAAATAAGTGGTAATTTCGGTTTCTTGAGGGGCAACCTGAACATTGTCTGAAGACAGCCAAGCATTAATCCAAGGAATGGGATTGGTTTTGGTTTCAAAAATAGCTGGCAATCCAATAGCCGACATACGAGTATTTGTAATAAACTCAATATACTGGCATAAAATATCTCGATTTAGACCAATCATTGAACCATCTTTGAATAAATAGTTTGCCCAAGCTTTTTCTTGTTCGGCAGCACTTTTAAAAATCTCAATCGCTTCTTCTTGACACGCTTCGGCAATGGCAACCATGTCAGGATCATCTCTGCCTTGACGCATCAGATTGATCATATGCTGAGTGCCATTTAAATGCAATGCTTCATCACGCGCAATCATTTTAATAATTTTCGCATTACCCTCCATCACTTTACGCTCAGCAAATGCAAACGAACAGGCAAATGATACATAAAAGCGAATGGCTTCAAGCACATTGACAGCGACAATACACAAATACAGCTGTTTTTTTAGTTTTGGTAGCGTAACCTCAACAGACTGCCCATCAATCTGATAAACGCCCTCACCATGCAAATCATACAATTTGGCACATAAATGCAAGTCATCGTAATATTTGGCGATATCACTTGCACGCTCAAGAATATATTCATTATCCACAATATCTTCAAAAATTTTACTAGGGTCATTGACCACATTGCGAATAATATGTGTGTAACTGCGTGAATGAATCGTCTCACTAAATGACCAAGTCTCAATCCAAGTCTCAAGTTCTGGAATAGAAACTAAGGGCAATAAAACCACATTTGGGCTACGACCTTGGATACTGTCTAACAGAGTCTGATATTTAAGATTACTTAAAAAAATATGTTGCTCATGCGTAGAAAGTTCGGCAAAATCAATACGATCCTTTGAGACATCGATTTCTTCGGGACGCCAAAAAAATGACAGTTGTTTTTCGATGAGTTGCTCAAAAATCGGATGCTTTTGTTGATCATAACGAGAGACATTCACGGGTTGACCAAAAAACATCGGCTCTAACAAGACATTATTTTTAGTTTGGCAAAAAATAGAGTAACTCATGTGATGGCTCAAATTATAATCAAGTGTGATGAAAATAAGATAACTGGTAATAGATAACCCAACCGATTGGGTTTGGCTATTATCGGTTGTTATTTGGTATATTTTAGCATAAATGCACCAGAGTTAAAACCCAATTTATTCTCTTAGTAATTTTGTGATTTGATTTAAATCATTTATGATTAAAGAATTGACCACGGATGATTTTAAATAAAACTGTGATTAATTCTATAAATTTTATCTAAATATTATCTAGGCCATGTGCCAAATCTTTGATAATATCACGAGCATCTTCAATCCCCACCGATAATCGAATCAAACCATCATGAACACCTGCTTCAATACGTTGCTCAGGCGTCATACGAAAATGCGTGGTGGTGGCAGGATGGGTAATGGTAGTTTTGGCATCACCTAAATTATTAGTAATACTAATCATACGGGTGCTATCAATCACTTGCCATGCCGATGCTTGGTCAGCCACTTCAAAACCAATGATCGCCCCAAATGCTCCCCCAGTCACTTCAAGTGCGGTATGCTGTGATTTGGCAAGCTCATGCGAGGGGTGGTCTGACAGTCCTGAAAAATGAACTTTTTTGACATTAGGATGACTGGCTAAAAATTGGGCAACTTGATTGGCATTGTCACAATGCACCTTCATGCGTAGAGATAGCGTTTCAAGCCCTTTTAAGAGTACCCAAGCATTAAAAGGTGACAAGCTGATGCCGCCTGTACGCACCACACCAAATGCTTTTTCCATCAGCTCATCACGCCCAACAAGCGCACCGCCCAAGATACGCCCTTGCCCATCAATGTATTTGGTGGCTGAGTGAATGACCACATCAGCTCCTAGCTCTAAAGGCTTTTGGATGGCTGGTGTTGCAAAACAATTATCAACAATCAATAAGGCATCGTGTGCATGGGCAAGCTTGGACAAGTAACGCAAATCGGCAATCTGTGCCAAAGGATTACTTGGGCTTTCACAATAAAGCACACGGGTATTAGGGCGTATCGCTGCTGCCCATGCCTCATTATCAAAACAATCTACATAGCTGACCTCTACCCCAAACCCCTGAAAATAACCATCAAAGAGTGCGATCGATGAGCCAAATAATTGCTTAGCACAAAGCAAATGATCGCCTGCTTTTAGGTATGCCAAACACATGGTCAAAATAGCACCCATACCAGATGCGGTAGCGACAGCTCGCTCGCCATTTTCAAGTAAAGCTAAACGACGCTCAAAGGCTCTGACTGTTGGATTGGTATGCCGAGAATAGACATTGCCTTTTTTATTACCATTGAAATGATCGGCTGCATCAGCGGCACTGGCATACACATAACTGCTGGTTGTAAAAATAGCTTCGTTATGCTCGCCTTCATCAGTGCGATGATAACCGCCTCGAACTGCCAAAGTCTGCTCAAAATAACCAAGACTTGGATCAAGTGCATCTGTCTGCCAATTTGGGTCAAGCTGAGTCATAAACATTCCTTAAATTGGGATAAAATACGGTAAGCATAGCATATTTTTTTTGTATTTTCATCAATCATCAGCCCTACTTAGACTAATTTATCAGACTGCTTAATTCCAAAATAGAAAATAAAAAGTCTGATTTGTCGTTGGTTTTTTATGACGAATTTGCGTAAAGTATGCACTATCTGTTTATTTAGTTTGGTTTGGATTTATTATGATAACATTGCTTAAAAAAACAACACTGCTGGCAACAGCATTTGGTATCTTTTTTGGCTTAACTGCTTGCTCAAACAATACCAAAACTTCCATCCAAAATACTGACACGACAGCCAGTAGTACAGAAGCTAATCAAGATCCAATTGAGCTTTTGAATGTTTCTTACGATGTGTCTCGAGATTTTTATAAAGCGTATAATGAAGTTTTTATAAATCATTATTTGACCAACTACCCAAATACCAAAATTAAGATCAAGCAGTCTCATGGTGGCTCAAGTAAGCAAGCACTTTCGGTAAAAAATGGACTGCAAGCGGATATTGTTACCATGAATCAAGGCTCTGATATTGAGCTATTGGCTGATGCCAAATTGGTGGATGGCAATTGGCGACACGCATTCCCAAACCATGCCATTCCTTTCACCAGTACTATCGTATTTTTGGTACGAGAAGGCAACCCCAAAGGCATTAAAGATTGGAATGACTTGGCAACAAGTGGCATAGATATTATCATCGCCAACCCAAAAACCTCTGGTAACGGTCGCTATGCGTTTTTGGGTGCTTATGGCTATGGCTTGAATGCTTATCATAATGACGAAGCTCAAACTCATGCGTTCGTCAAAGCACTTTTAAGCCATGTTAAAGTATTTGAAAATGGTGGGCGTGCGGCAACAACAACCTTTGCCCAGCGTGGCATCGGTGATGTCTTAATCACCTTTGAAAATGAAGCCAATGTGATTAAGAGTAAATTTGGCAATGTGGATATTATTTACCCAAGCTACACAGTGAATGCAGAAAATCCGATTGCTGTGGTGAAATCTGTTACCGACAACAAAGGCACAACCAAAGCTGCAACCGAATACCTCAATCATCTGTACAGCGATGAAGCTCAAGAGCTTGCCACGAAGTTTTTCTTAAGACCAAGCAGCCCCGATATCCTAGCCAAACACGCTGATAAATTCCCTGTTATGACAACCTTTTTTCCTAATGATGTCTTTGGAGACTGGGCAAGTATCATGAAAACTTATTTTAGTGATGGCGGCTTATACGATAAGCTTGCCGTCCAAGCTCAAAATCAGTAATTCATTTTTGCTCAAACAGTTGTCAAACAATCAGTTTGGCGATTGTTTGAGCAAACTTAGATCAGATAACTGTTAAAATTTATCATTATTTCACAATAAAAAACAAAAGCGTTTATCGCCTTAAGTATTAAACCATCAAACTGTTTGACTGGTTGGGTCAATGATGAGAGCATCCAATAAACCAGCATATAAAACTTGTGCAAGTTCTTTACCTTTTTTAATCTCAGGCAGTGGCTGCAGGCCATCCAATATCTTTTGCCAAGATTGACCTTGGTAATGATCTTCATACTGACCTGACAACCAATCATTAAACTGGCTTTCACCAAATTCAAGCTCATTTTTGGTATTCAAAGCGACAATGTTCAGTGAAGTCATCAAAGGTAGCACCAAAGGCATCTGCTTGGCTAATAAACCCATGACCATGAAATTTTGTAGTTGCCGCTTAGCAGTCTCTTTATGAATGGGTTTTAGCTTTAATAAGGAAACATCATTGAGATGAAAGTCTTTTAAATCATTGCTAGCCTGCCCAAACTGCCATAAGCTGCTGCCAAGATTTTGTTCAATGTCTTTTTGGTCGGTTTGTCTGCTCACTTGCCACGCCAAATGATGCAAATAAAAGCGTAAAAAATGCCCTGCACGCACTGTATTTGGTAGCACTCGCAACCATTGATCGCAGCTGATGGGTAATTTTGCGACAATATCCAGCGGGATATGATTTAGCTCAACTGCAATATATTGCTCTTTGGTTGGACTAATCATTGAAGAATATTGTAATTGCTGCTTCTTAACTTGTAAATCTGTTAGATTTTGTGCAAAATCGTCAGTCAGCTTCGCCAGTTGCCCAACCAAATTATCCAAACTGGTCAAACGATTTGCACCAGCGGGTAGCAAATTATCATAATAGATGCGTACAATGTGAGCAAACTCTGATGCCTTATCATCGTTCATATAAATGGTATCTATGAGCTTATGATAGTCAAACTCATCCATAGGCATGCCATCAAATACCCCTTGTGCCATGGCATCAATCAAGGTCTCTTTAAGCTGATATTGACCCAAACCGTCCAAAGACAGCGGCTCTTCTAAAAAGCCGTCTTCTGCGTCATATAGTAGTGGCAGTTTGTGTTTTAGATAGGCTGTGGCAGGATTTTTAAGTGTATGATAAATCTGATTAAGCGGCATACTGTTTGGTAATTGAATGCCAAAAATGGTTAAAACTTCCTCTAATTGCCCGCTGTCACCTTGTAAGTTGTTTTGTAACGCTTCTGCAAGCATCTGATAAATTGTCGCATCAGGTAAGCTTATGATGGGTGATTGATTAAAATCTTGATCCAATAAATGACGCAATTTTACCATCATGGGCGATGGTGGCAAGTAATAAGTTTGGGATTGTTTGGCGTGCAGAATTTTTTGGGTTAAAAAATCAGCCAAATCATCTTCATCACAGACCATCTCTTTTGTTTCATAAAATACAGACGCATCAAAGGCATTGGCAGCATGCTCATAAATCAAAAGCTGCTGAACCAATTTCGGGGCGATGGTCGCAAGTTTAGCATGTATTTGATCGGCTTGATTGGTATGATCCGCCTGCAAGTCAACTGCCCAATCCACATTAGATTTAAAAAATTCAATCAACTCACTGACTGGTGATGCTGGCAGTAGCTGAGTGCCGTCATCGGCGACATTGGTATAAAAAATGGCACAAGCATCACGGCTACACAGTATGGCATCTAAAAATGCACCATTGTCATCATCTTCTAAAAAACGATCGCCACGACGCTTAAGCCCAGCTTTCATCAAATCTAGGCGCGCTTGTCGATCTTGCCTAGGGAATGCTGATAAATTCATATCCAGCATTAGCGTCAAGCCAAAAGGCACATTTCTTAAAGCCCCAAAACGCGCAAAAGTGATCGTGCCTGCTGGCTCAGCACTCACCGCTTGAGAGGCAAGTAAACTCGCCATACTCTCAAGCACAAATTCAAGTGTAAGCTCTATGTTTTGAGTGCCTTGTGTAGAATTCTTAGCATGGTGGTGATAATGATGATTGGCACGGATGCTGGCTGCAATACCATTCATCACCTTGAAAATAACATGCATCTGACTGGTTTCACGATATTTGGTAAAGTAGCGATTGATGACACGATGCTCGATATGATGAAGCCAATCAATCACAGGTGCAAGCCGTTGATATTCATCACGAAATTCTCTGAGACCTGCATGAATCAGACACAGCGCCTCAACAATCGGTTGATCAGCTAATGTGACCCCCTCTAAAGGCAAGCTTGCTTCTTGAAATGATTCATCACGCCATTTAAACGGATGCATCAATGAGCTTGGAGATGGTGAATCACAGGGTGTTAAAAACCCTGCCACGATACGATCTAAAGCATAGCTAAAACTATAACGATAATCCAAATCAGCTTCATTTAGTGTCATTGCCAAATGTGCAGCATCAAATCCTCGGCGAAAGCCAGCCGCATCCAGCAATTGACAGGCTCGATTGACTGACTCAAAATCAAGCCCCAAACTTTCGTACAATGCTGGCGTCATCAGCCATTCATACACATCATCACGATAAAAACGCGCATTTTTGGCACCAAGTAGCCGATAAAACCCGCTGATGGCAGCCATCAGCGAATCTACCTCACGACTGGCAGTACCGGTAATTTTGGCAGGTAGCTTCAGCCCATCCATACCAACATCATCATTAAAAATCAGTCGGATAAGATCTTCGGCCGCCTGAGCTTCAGGTAAATAAACCACGATATCAGATAATTTTCGGTGGCTACCGTCAGAATTTGGCTCATTAAGATAGCGAGCTATGATCATACGAGCCACTTCAAGCTGTCGTTTTAGACTGTGGCAGGCATGGATACTTAGACTGGGCAGGCGTAGAGATTGATCATTTTTATCCAATCCAAGAGGCAACATTAACTGGCTTTTGGTTTTAACTTTTTGTTCCCAAAACGCACTATTTTTGAAGGCTGATACAAGTTCTTGTTGCCACCATTGTTTGGTAGCTTCGCCATCTTCAAGCATTAAAATATCGGATTTTAGCTGATTTAATAAACTTTTAGATTCTTGAGCCGGCGATACAAAATCATCCTGCCAGTCAACTTGCCAATCTTTGGGTGTGCGATAAGTTTCATAAAATCTGCGATTCACCCCTTCTTTTTCATAATAATAATCACCGCCCGACATATCTGCCAGCATCGCAAAAGTTTCTCGGGACTCTTTACCCAATCTTGATAATAAAACATGACCATAATCTTTTAGATAGACCAAGTTTGGGTTAATAATACGCTGCGTTGCCAGCCAGTTTTTATCAACAATATCCGCCCAAAACATCTTTGATGGATTAAAATGCAATAAATGCACATTCAAATGAACTGATAAGCGTTTTAAAAATTGTAGCTCCAGCAAGGGAATTTGCTGGATAGTAAATAAATAAAGGTGATTAGGCAAGCTTTTATATGCTTCAGCTGCCACACTTTCACCACGCAGCCCATCAAGCACTGCCCAAAATCGCACCTCAAGCGTCTCACGATAAGCATAGACCTCAGAAAATAGCTGTCGCCACAGATATCGTAACAATTTTTCAAGATCGTGATATTGCTGAATCAGCCATTTGGGTGTTGGATCACTATCGCTATAATCATTGGCAAATCTATCCTTAGTATCGATCATCTCATCGATTGATTCAGGTAGTGGTAAGTCATGGGTCCATGCATGTAGCCATTCGGGTCGATGGGTCAAATATCGCACAAAAACTGACGACACCTCCTCACAGATTCGCCATAGCCGATGCTCTGGAATGCTTTGGTGCTGAGTGTCATAAATTGTCATCAAAAAATCATACAACGGATGATGATCATCTTGCATAATCTTGATAATCTGCTCACTAGATAAAGTTTTGATAAAGCCAAAAATCCGCCAACGCATGACCGAACCAGACAGTACCGCCACCTCTGGCACCTGCAAGGCATCTGAAGGATGATGATTAGCATCAATCCTAAGCACTTGCTGAATAAGCTGCCACTGATATTGACCCCAAAATTGTGTCATAAAAAGTGTGCTAATCCCAAGCCGTTCAGCAATACTGCGATTGAGCCAATCACCAAGTACCATCGATGGAACAATGACGATAAATGGTGAAAAAACAGAAATACCCAGTGCCTCACCTTGACGCTGTGCCTGTGTTTGCTGGTAGTAATGAATCAGATGATCCAATAGAATTTGGGTATCATTTGACTGAGTAATTGTAAACATATTATCAAGATAACTTGGTCATCAAATTGCTTTAAGCTCAAGAGATTGGGCGTATTGTACTGCTTCACGAGCTGCAATGGTTTTTGCCCATCGAATGACATTTTGATAAGTATGTACTTCCAAAAACTTGGCGGCATCGTAGCTATCAGAGACATAAAGCTCTCCCAAGCACAAACGCCCATACCATGGATAAATCGCCATATCAGCGATCGTATAATCATCTTTAATCATAAAGGTATGGTTTGCCAAATGCTGATCTAAGACATCCAATTGTCGTTTGGTCTCCATCGCATAACGGTTAATAGGATATTCCATTGGCTCTGGTGCATAGGCATAAAAATGACCAAAACCACCACCCACAAACGGTGCTGAACCCATCTGCCACATGAGCCATGAGTAAAGCTCTGATAACTGATTGAGATTAGTTGGGATAAAGGCGTTATGTTTTTGGGCTAAATACAATAAAATCGCCCCGCTTTCAAAGATACGAGTAGCAGGCGTGGTACTTTGATCAAGCAATGCTGGAATTTTGGAGTTTGGGTTAATTTTGACAAAATCCGATCCGAATTGATCTCCTGCCATGATATTGATCTTATAGGCATCATATCCTGTGATTGCCCCAAGTTGTTTTAGCTCCTGCAGTAATATATTCACCTTAATGCCATTGGGCGTGTTTAAAGAATACAGCTGATAAGGCGAGTCGCCAACAGGCAAGTTCTTCTCATGCGTTGCCCCTGCTGTGGGGCGATTTGTACCGCCAAATGTGCCACCGTTTTTGGCTTTGATACTTTGATAATCCCAAACTTCTGGCGGTGTATAAGTATTCATATAATATCCTTTTGCTTAAGTATTTTTTGAGTTGATAGACATAAAATAGTATCGTGAACTATCAGTATATATCACTATACAGCAAAAAAGTGTCAATTGCATCAGCTTTTTGAGTTTTGTAAACTGGGTTTTGTGTGCGTATTTTTTGATTAAATGATTAAATGATTAGAGTAATAACCAGCCGATTTTCATCTTTTGTTTTTATTATTAATATTTAATGATAAAAATCATCTTTTTAATTTATACATATTATTATTTTAAAGTATCATTTCTTAAGTTAATTCATATTAATTTATAAAAAAACGCACCGATTTTGATCGATGCGTTGTTAGTCTTGGCGATTAAATTATAACAAGATACGACGCGGATCTGCCAACAATTTTGCAATATGGCGAGTAAAGACCGCAGCATCCGCACCATTGATCACACGGTGATCATAAGACAGTGATAGTGGCAACATGAGCCGTGGCTCAAATTCTTTGCCATTCCATCTTGGCTGATACGATGCTTCAGATACACCCAAAATACCGACCTGTGGCCAGTTTACAAGTGGCGTAAAGGCTGTGCCGCCAAGATTGCCTTGACTTGAGATGGTAAAGCTTGCACCTTGTAGGTCTTTGGCGGTCAGTTTTTTATCACGCGCTTTTTTGGCAAGTTCACCAATCTCAATGGCAATCTGCTTGATACCTTTATCTTGAGTATTCTTGATCACAGGTACAATCAAACCATCATCGGTTGCTACCGCAATACCCATATTTACCGATTTGCGGATAATAATTTGTGTATTATCATCCGATAAATGGCTATTAAATTTCGGCGTTTGGGTAAGTGCATATGCCACCGCCTTAACAATAAATGCCAAAATAGTCAGACCAATGCCCTCTGCCTTAAACTCACCCTTAAGCTCATTACGCAAGCTTTCGGTATCTGTGATATCAGCAAGATCAAACTGCGTCACCTGTGGTAGATAGGTATTGTAGTTTAGCTGCGGAATAGAGACTTTTTGTAGACGAGTGAGATCTTGGATTTCAAGCTCGCCCCAAATCTCTTTATTGCTCATATCTGGTAAGCTTGGCAAACCAGAACGCACCTCGGTCGTGCCAGATTTTGCTTGACTGGTAGAACCGCTGATGACTGATTTGACATAGCCAAATAAGTCTTCTTTTAAGATTCGCCCGTGAGCTGCTGTACCTGTCACAGCACTGATGTCCACACCAAGCTCACGCGCAAGTTTACGCACCGCTGGGCCTGCGTAAACATGTCGAGCTTTTTCGTTTACGACAGCTTCTGGCAGTTTGGTTTGTGGGCTTTGTACAGACTTGTTTTTTGATTCAGATACTGCCGCTTGGTTAGCTTTGGTATCTTCTTCTTTGGTTTTTTCGGCTGGTTGCTCTTTATTTGATGATTTTTTGGCTGAAATGCCCTTGCTCTTAATCGTAATAAACGCTTGACCATTTGAGACACTATCGCCTGCTTTGATTAAGATTTCTTCGATCACGCCATCAACTGGTGCAGGTACTTCAACCGAGGCTTTGTCAGACTCAACCAAAATCAATGGTTGATCCTTGGTAATTTCATCACCAACTGCCACCATAATATCAGCAACTTCGGCACTATCTACGCCAAGGTCTGGTAAATGATGCGTTTGACTACCAGCTGATTCATTTAAGTCAGGCTGATCGTCTGTTTGCTCATCATCACCGATAGATATATCATCTTCATCTTTAGCTGATTGTTTTGTTTGAGGTTCATCGTCGGATTTTGAGTCAGTTTTTTGAGCATCACCACTTTGATCACTGTCAAGAGTGAACAACAAATCTCCTTCGGAGATGTGATCACCGACCGAGATATGAATTTCTTTGATAACACCAGCACCAGTTGATGGCACTTCAACCGAGGCTTTATCAGACTCAACCAAAATCATATTGTCATTTTCGCTGACGCTATCGCCAACTTTTACCATAATTTCAGCAACTTCAGCTGATTCAACACCCAAATCGGGGGCTTTGATTTCCATCATATTCTCCTATAAATTGGGCAGTTATCAGTGATTGTCATCTTCGACCAGTTCAGGCACAGGGTTTGGCTCACGAGTTGCCTTTGGTGCTGGTGCATCTGGGAAGAAATCATATTGAGGCTGCCGCTGCCATGCTGGTGCTTGATCGGCGTCAATATCAAAACTGTTGATCGCATCTTGAACCAAGCGAACATCAATGTCACCTTCATCTGCCAATTTTTTCAAAGTTGCCACAACAATATGTTCTGCATTAACATTAAAGAAACTGCGTAATTTGGCTCGACTATCCGAACGCCCAAAGCCATCAGTACCCAAGGTTACATATGGACGGCTGTCAGGTAACCATCCACGGATTTGTTCTGAATAATTACGCATATAATCTGTTGCTGCAACCACAATACCTTTATGTGATGCCAATTGACTGGTTACCCATGGGGTTTTTTGGTCGGCGGTTGGGTGTAGGCGGTTGTAGTCGTCACACGCCATGCCATCACGAGTCAGTTCATTAAAACTGGTCACACTCCAAACATTGGCAGTGATACCAAATTCATCTTGCAAGATTTGTGCCGCTTTTTCAACTTCACGCAAAATCACACCCGAACCCAGTAGCTGAACTTGAGTTGAGCCATTATCTTTTAACAGGTACATACCACGCTTAATGCCTTCTTCAACACCCTCAGGCATGGCTGGATGTTCATAGTTTTCATTCATCAAGGTGATGTAATAATAAACTCGCTCACCTTGTGCATACATACGGCGTAAACCATCGTGCATGACGACAGCCAGCTCATAACCATAGCATGGGTCATAGGTTACGCAGTTAGGTACGGTACCAAATAAGATATGGCTATGGCCATCTTGATGCTGTAAACCTTCACCATTTAGTGTGGTACGCCCTGCTGTCGCACCAAATAAAAATCCTTGTGCTTGACAGTCGCCCGCTGCCCACGCCAAATCACCAATACGCTGGAAACCAAACATTGAATAATAAATGTACATTGGAATCATCGGTAACGCATTAACCGAATAGCTGGTTGATAAGGCAATCCATGCACTCATTGCACCTGCTTCATTGATGCCTTCTTCTAGCATATGGCCATCTTTGGCTTCACGATAGCCCATCAAAGCATCGGCATCTTCAGCGACATAGTTTTGACCCACTGATGAATAGATACCAAGCTGACGGAACATGCCTTCTAGACCAAAGGTACGCGCCTCATCAGGCACAATCGGCACAACATGTTTATTTAGACCTTTATCTTTTAATAGGGCTGACAATAAACGCACAAATACCATAGTGGTTGATTGCTCTTTGCCTTTTGAGCCTTGCAGAACTTGATTAAATACCGAAAGCTCAGGAATCTCAAGTGGAATGTGACCACTGCGACGAGATGGCAAATGACCGCCCAAAGCCTCTCGGCGACCCATCAGATATTTATATTCGGCCGAATCTTCACTTGGGCGATAAAAAGGTAATTCTTTGAGCTGTTCGTCGGTCAATGGTAAATCAAAACGGTCACGGAAGTATTTTAAGCCACTTTCGTCAATTTTTTTGATTTGGTGAGCTTTATTGACCGATTGAATCTGAGTAGACAAACCATAGCCTTTCACCGTTTTCACCAAAATTACCGTCGGCTGACCTTTGGTTTTCATGGCTTCAGCATAGGCAGCATAGACTTTTTTGGGGTCGTGACCGCCACGATTTAGGCGTATAATCTCTTCATCACTGAACTGTTTTGCCATCTCTTCAAGCTCAGGATACTTACCAAAAAACTCCTTACGAACAAAGGCGGCATCACGAGCTTCATAGAGCTGATACTCACCATCTACCACCTCTTCCATGCGTTTTTTGAGTGCCCCTGAGGTATCTTTGGCAAGTAATGGATCCCAATGATCGCCCCAAATGACTTTAATCACTCGCCAGCCTGCACCACGGAACACCGATTCAAGCTCTTGGATAATTTTACCGTTACCACGCACGGGACCATCCAAACGCTGAAGGTTACAGTTGATGACCCAAATTAGGTTATCCAGCTTCTCACGACTTGCCATTGAGATAGCACCCAAGCTTTCAGGCTCGTCAGTTTCACCATCACCTAAAAATGCCCAAACTTTACGATCCTCATCTTTGATTAGGCCACGATTGGTCAGATATTTTTGATTACGGGCCTGATAAATTGACATCAAAGGACCCAAGCCCATGGATACTGTTGGGAACTGCCAATAATCAGGCATTAAATAAGGATGCGGATAGCTTGACAAGCCCTTGCCATCGACTTCACGGCGAAAATTAATCAGCTGCTCTTCAGACAAGCGACCTTCTAAGAATGAACGGGCATACATGCCTGGTGCACCATGACCTTGATAATAAATCATATCACCGCCATGGTTTTCGCTAGGTGCACGCCAAAAATGGTTAAATCCCGTCTCATACAGTGTCGCTGATGATGCAAAAGTTGCCAAATGCCCACCCAAATCGTCATTATTTTGGTTGGCACGCATGACCATTGCCAAGGCGTTATAACGAATCAATGCACGAATTTTACGCTCCATGTGCAAGTCGCCAGGATAAGTTGGCTCATCTTCGGCTGGAATGGTATTGATATATGCAGTATCAAGGCGGTTGAATGGTAAACCTTCTTGAACAGCCATGTTATAAAGTGCTTTTAATAAAAACTGTGCACGATCTTTGTCTGCATTTTTTATGACCGATTCAAATGCATCAAGCCACTCTTGGGTCTCGATGTGATCGGGATCGTTATAATATTTTGTCATTGAAATTACCCTGATAAAATTACCCATCCATTACTCATGGTGGACTATACACACAAGCAGATGTCTGCCCATGCAACCGATTAAAACAAGTTTAATATATAAATATTCTTGTTTATTATAAAAGGATTTTTACCAAAAGTTTATTCACAAAAATAAATACCAATACCAGTTTCATTTATTAAAAAAATAGTGGGACTAATTAAAAATGAATACCCACTTTATGGCTTACCATGATTTTAGATAGACACACAGTACAGCCCACTTGATGATAATAATGAATCGATATCAGCTATATTTGGTCTAATAAAAATGCCGCAACTTGCTTTATGCCTTGTATATCGTGGTTTTTTAGTGGCAGTCGTGCCAAATTCATCTGCCACTGTTCATCAAACCTTGCCGCCAGAATATCCAAATCTATCACCACTTCATAATCGTATTTGGTACATTTTTTGGCAGGATTGCGTCCACATCGCCGTTCAATTTGTTTCAGCGTTTGTTCAATGTCTGTATATTGCATAGTTTTTGTCAGTATAATATAAGCACAAGCATTATGATAAATTCTCTGACTACGCCCAGTGAAATCTTGCCCACAAATTCGCTGTGATAATACGACTCGCCCAAGCTCTTGAAGCGATTTAATGGCACAAGTAAACGCAACCTTGGCATCATGGTTACTGCCCAAAGCGATAACAATCGCATTTGCATAGGCTTGTTTGCTCATACACCTGCCTTGCGGATGATTTTAATACCCACGCTATCAGCTTGCTTGATGGCATTGGGCTTATGTATGGTCAGTGTGATTTCACAGCATGGATAATTGGTCAAAACATGATGCGCAATCTTATCCGCCAAGGTCTCTAAAAGCTCAGCTTGCACCTCATGGCACAATTTTTCAATATCCTCACAAACGGCTTTATAATCAATCACATACGCCACATCATCATCGGCAATGGCACGCGTCATATCACAGACCATCTGCGCATCGATGATGAGCCTTTGTTTGATGACACGCTCCCAAGCATAGACACCAATCACCGTATCAATATTAAGCCCTTGTATGAACACAATATCGCTCATTTATGCTCCTTTTTTATGTTTAAACATATCCGCACTAAACATCAAAAGCCCGACCCAAATTAATACAAAAACCAACAATCGCTTGGCATCAAAAGGCTCGTGATAATAAAAAATAGCCAATAAAAATATCAAGCTTGGCGTTAAGTAATTTAAAAAAGATAAGGTATTAAACTGTACCAGCTTGGTCGATATATTATACAAAAGCAGCGGCACTAATGTCACTGGACCTGCTAACATCAAAAGCCAAATCTCAGATGACACCCAAAACGCCATCGATGAGCTGGCAACATGAGAAAATTGCAACCAAATCAGTGATATAGGTACAAGCAATGCTGTCTCAAGAAACAACCCATCAAGTGCATCAAAAGGCGTTTGTCTTTGAATAACGCCATAAAGTCCCCATGACAGTGGCAATAACATACTCACCCAAGGCAACCCGCCCATCCATACAATCTGAATGCCAACAGCGGCGGCGGCCAGTAGTACAGCGAGTTTTTGCATCAACCGCAGCTTTTCTTTGAATATTAGCATCGAAAATAGCACGCCAACCAAAGGGTGGATAAAGTAGCCTAAGCTTGCTTCAAGTACCTGATCGTGCGTTACTGCCCACACATAAACCAACCAGTTTGTTGCGATTAAAACAGAAGCAAGAAAGGTTAAAAACAGCCATTTGGGCTGCTTTTTGATTTGATCAATCCACCTAAAGCGTCTTGTGATTATGGTAATCCCAAGTAAGATAACAAAAGTCCAAACCACACGATGAACGATGATTTCTATGGCGTCATATTCTATCAGCTCTTTGAAATAAAGCGGAAAACAGCCCCAAATCAAAAAAGCAGATAACACTGTCAGTAACCCTTTTGGCGTGGTTGCGACTGTTTTTGCCATAGCAATTACCATAATCAATCGGTAGATGGATTATTTAAATAGATGGGTTATTTAACCTCAATAGACAGACCAACACGATTGGCAAGCTCGGCAAAATTTGGAAAACTGGTATTGACTGTCTCGGTGCCTTGAATGATAATGTCATCTGTGGCTCGGCTGCTTGCCACCGCAAAACTCATCGCAATCCGATGATCGTGATGACTCTCAATCACACCACCGCCAAAGATGGCGTTTTTCTCACCTTGGATGCCTTTACCTTGGATAATAATGCCATCTTCTAGCACTTTAGAATCAATACCAAGCGTTGCCAAGCCATCTGCCATCACTTGGATGCGATCAGACTCTTTTACTCTCAGCTCCTTTGCACCAGTCAGTTTGGTGACACCATACGCACAGCTTGCTGCGATGAATAATATAGGAAATTCATCAATCGCAAGTGGTACCAAATGCTCTGGTATGTCAATACCATGCAAATCAGAAGGTCGCACCGTAATATCAGCAATCGGCTCGCCACCTACGACAGCTTCATTCATCACTGTGATATCAGCACCCATCAAGGTTAAAATATCGATGACGCCTGTGCGAGTTGGGTTCATGCCCACTTTTTCAATGGTCAGTCCCTCACCGCCTCCAATTGCACCCAGCACCATAAAAAATGCTGCACTGGAGATATCTGCTGGCACAATAATATCTGTAGCTGTCAGCCTGCCGCCGCCCGTCACACTGATTTTACACCCATCAACTTGCACAGGATAACCAAAGGCATTTAGCATACGCTCGGTGTGATCTCGGCTCACTTCAGGCTCGATGATGGTTGTGGTACCCTTAGCCCATAGACTTGCCAAAATCAGACAAGATTTAATTTGGGCAGAAGCAACAGGCAATTGATATTCGATGGCATTTAGAGTTTGTGAGCCTGTGATGGATAAGGGTGCTGTGCCTTTTTTACCCGTTGATTGGATTTTGGCACCCATATTACGCAGTGGTACAGCCACTCGCTCCATCGGACGCTGAGATAGGCTGACATCACCCGTCATCACGCTATCAAAGACTTGGGCGGATAAAATTCCTGCCAATAAACGCATGCTGGTGCCTGAATTACCCATATATAGCGGAGTTTTGGGTGCTTTTAGACCATCAATACCAACACCATGAATGGTAACTTTATCGCTATTTCGCTCAATCTTAACGCCCATATCAGCAAATGCTTGCAGTGTCGCCAGTGCATCTTCACCCTGTAAAAATCCTGTCACATGAGTGACACCATCAGCCAATGCGCCAAACATGATTGAACGGTGTGAGATCGACTTATCTCCTGGGACACTAATCACACCTGAAATGGCATTTTGTGGCCGAATATGATAACTTTGACTCATAATAGTATCCTTGATGGCATCTGGAGTAATAACAATATTAGGTTTGTGCATCGGTTTTTTGGCGAGCATATGCCCAAAATGACGGCGAGCATGACGAGCAGTGGCGAGCCAATCAAACATTTTTTCAGAATCTTCTTGATCAATGATTTGGCGAAACACTTGTAAATGATTCACAAATTCATCTAATGCATTTAAAAGTGCAGGCTTGTTAGCGATAAAAATATCATGCCACATCACAGGATGGCTGGCGGCAATACGACTAAAATCCCTAAACCCACCCGCTGCATAACGAAAAATATCCAAATTATCATCATGGCTTGCCAGCTGATGTGTCAGACTAAAAGCAAGCAAATGTGGTAAATGGCTGGTATAAGCCAAAATCTCATCATGGCGTGATGCACTCATTTGTATAACCTTAGCACCGATTGCCTGCCAGATTTTGGCAATTTTAGCAAAATCGGCTGCATGGCTATGAGTGCTTGGGCATAAAATGACCTTATGCTGTACAAAAAGCTCACCATTTCTGGCGTCAAAGCCCGACCTTTCTGCACCTGCAATCGGATGCCCACCAATAAAATGATGGTACGCACCAAAAATCTCATCAGCCGCTTTAGCAACTGATACTTTGGTGCTGCCCACATCTGTGATGATGGCATGACTAGCCAAATCACCCAAATCTATCGCATGCTTTAGCATCTTCATGATCGGATAAATGCTTTTGACGGGCGTGGCAATCATAACCAAATCAGAACCACAAATTGCACTGAAAATATCTGTGCTACCACTTGAAATCACGCCTGCCGCCAACGCATCATCGATACTTTTTTGATTGGTATCAGCGGCAGTGATTTGACCCACCAAAGGCGTGTTAAGCCGATGATTGGCATTGTGTACCGCTTGTACAAATGATGCACCAATCAGCCCCAAGCCGATTACGCACAATTGCTCAAACAACGGCTTTTTTGTATTATCCATTGGATTTTTCATACGCTGTTAATTTAAAAAAGTTATAAAACAGCTTTTGGATAAGAGCCTAACACTCGCAAATCCTTTACTAGTGGTCTGATATCTTCGATCGCAGCAGCAACATGCTTATCTTCGATATGACCATTCATATCAATAAAAAATACATAAGCCCATTTATTCGGACGCTCAGGGCGTGTCTCAATACTGGTCATCGATACTCCGTGACGGCGTAAAGGTTCCAAAATCTCAATCAACGCTCCCGCTTTATCTGGACTTGAGACCATGATTGAGGTTTTGTCTTGACCAGATGGTGCAATGTCTTCTCGCCCAATGATTAAAAATCGTGTGGTATTACCCGGATTATCCTCGATATTTTCGTATAATTTATGTAAACCATATTCAGCAACAGCCACATCACCTGCAATTGCTGCAGAATGCCATTCATTTTGAAGACGACGAGCCGCTTCACCATTTGATGAAACTGCCACTCGTTCAACATTTGGGAAATTGACATCCAGCCAGTGGCGACACTGTGCCAATGCTTGCTGATGGCTATAAATACGGCTCAGGCTCTCAACACGGGTATGCTCTGCCACCAAAAAATTATGATGAATCGGCAGCTCCACCTCGCCAATGATTTTTAAGCTTGAGCTTAAAAATGCATCCAAAGTATGATTCACCACACCTTCTGATGAGTTTTCAACAGGCACCACGCCGTACATCGCACTGCCTGCTTCAACTTCACGAAATACATCGGTGATGGTTGTCAAAGATACTGTCGTGGCTGCTTTACCAAAATGCTTTAGTGCTGCTGCATGGGTGAATGTCCCAACTGGTCCCAAAAAAGCCACTTTTTGTGGCTCTTCAAGCTCAAGGCATACCGACATAATTTCACGAAACAAGCGTGCCATCTTTTCGCCAGATAACGGGCCTTCATTACGCGCCATGACTGATTTTAATACTTGAGCTTCTCGCTCAGGGCGATAAAAGATGGGGTGATTTTCGTGGTTTTTTTTGGCAACTGCCACTTGCTGAGCAACTTTGGCACGCTCATTGATGAGCGTTTGAATTTTCTCATCAATGGCATCAATTTGGGTGCGATAGCCTTTGATTTCATCGGTATTAACAGGCAAAGACTGAGTAGTTTGGCTCATGACAGCATTCCTTATACGCATTAAAATATGGTTAATGATACACGATTTTAACGATGAGTTGTAGCGATTTTATCAAACTTTATTTTATCTGTAATATCAAATAATTTTTAGATGACATTTAGATAATACACCAAAAATTTCTAGCCAAATACCGTCAATTGTGCTAATTTAATCAACAAAAAACTGGCAATTTGATCAAATGATTTTCATAAATCATAAATTTTACTTGCAAAAATTCGATACATCTGTAAACTAATTGGGTATTTTATTTACCCAATGACCAAATCTTTTGGGAATTTGGTGGACTTTTGACGGTCAAAGGTGATTATGAAAAAATATCAATGTATTGTATGTGGCTGGATTTATGATGAGGCACTAGGTTGCCCCGAAGAAGGGCTTGCACCTGGTACACGCTGGGAGGATGTGCCTGATGATTGGCTTTGCCCTGAATGCGGCGTTGGTAAAGAAGATTTTGAAATGGTGGAAATTTAAGCCATCATGAGTATCAATCGCCCCATCACACCACCTAACAGCTGGCAAAAATTTGGAGATATTCACTGGTATCCTTCTGATCTGTCAGAACATCTATTTCAAGCCATCATTGATATCGGTGAAGGTATTAAGCTTTGTGTGGAAGCAGGCGGCAACCCCGAGCATCCACCAATGATCTTTATTACAGGCCTTGGCTCACAAATGATGTTTTGGTCAGACCAGTTTTTAAAGCGATTTATTGATGCTGGATTTTTTGTCATACGCTTTGATAATCGTGATACAGGCCTATCAAGTAAAATCCAAATTGATGGCCTACCAAGACTCAATACCTTCAAAATGATGCTAAAAATGCAGGCAGGTCTATCCAATCGCTCAGAGCCAGTTGCCTATACTCTAACAGATATGGCAGAAGATGCAGCACGCCTAATCAAAACCATGCAGCTTCATAATGTCAATCTTATTGGGGCTTCGATGGGTGGTATGATCGCACAGATTGTGGCAGCACGCTATCCTAAATATATCAAAAATTTAGTACTGCTATTTTCTACATCCAATCGGGCATTTTTAAGGCCGCCAAACCCCAAGCAATTCATGACATTTGTCCGTCGCCCTGAAAGTCATTCAGAAAGAGATATGGTTCGCCACAGCGTATGGTTTATGACAGCGGTTGGATCGCCTGGCCATTTGGACATCAAAGGTACGCGCGCCATTGCCGAAAAACGCTACCAAAGAAATTTTCATCCATTAGGCGTCTCACAACAGCTGACTGCTATTTTGGCATCAGGTTCGATATTACGCTTTACCAAGCAGATCCGTGCTAATACTTTGGTTATTCATGGCAATAAAGATGGTTTAGTTGCACCAAGCCACGGTAAATTTCTTGCCAAAGTCATTCCAAATGCTCGTTTTGTATTGGTTGATGGCATGGGGCATGACTTACCAAACTATTACTACCCTTATTTGACGGGGCTAATTAGTGAACACTGTCAAGCTTAACGCTTGATGGTGTGATGGCAACATCATTTCGTAAAACTGCTGACATACGCTTTGAGGATTTTTATGAAGCACATCACATTTAAAGATGGCAGCACCGCCCCTGTCAATAATATTTATTGCATTGGTCGTAGCTATGCTGAGCATATCAGCGAGCTTGGCAATACACCAACAGGCGAACCTTTGGTATTTTTAAAGCCAACCACAGCACTGACCACCGATAACACCCTAAGATTACCAGGCTATTCAGAAGATATCCATCATGAAGTTGAGCTGGTTGTTTATATCGATCAAGATGTGGCAGATGACCAAATTCCTGATCTAAGCTGTATTGCAGGATATGGGATTGGGCTTGATTTGACAGCACGAGATATCCAAAATACCCTAAAAACCAAAGGAATGCCGTGGACAACTGCCAAAGGCTTTCGCCATGCTGCTTGGCTATCTGTCTTAACCAAAGGCATACCAACAACACATCAATTATCACTGATGGTCAATGGCGATATCCGCCAAGACGATAGCACAGATAAGCTTTTATTTGATATAACTTATCAATTGAATTTTTTGCATGAAAAATTCGGCTTGCGTCAAGGTGACATTATTTATACAGGCACGCCCAAAGGTGTTGGCAGACTTGTCAGTGGCGATACGCTCGTCGCCAAGCTCGATACAGAATCTTACACTATTCATATTGTCTAAAGATCACACGCCAAAATAACTGACGATTTTTTTAGAACTTCATTGGCGATCTTCCAAATTTTTGTTACAATAAGCACCAATGTTAAACAAATACTTGGGGGAATGATGAAAATTTTGGTACTCGGCACAGGGGGCCGTGAGCATGCATTGGCATGGGCTTGTGCAAAAGATGATGCAGTTAAGATTGTCTATGTTGCGCGTGGTAATGCCGGTACTGCTATTGAGCCAAAATTACAAAATGTTGATTTGGATATTACCGATCATAACGCACTGATTGCATTTTGCCAAACACATGACATCCAATTTGTCGTTGTTGGACCTGAAGCACCGCTGGTTGCTGGTGTGGTAGATGATTTGCGTCAAGCAGGCATTGCTGTTTGGGGCCCAACAAAATACTGTGCTCAGCTTGAAGGCTCAAAAGCATTCGCCAAAGAATTTATGCAAAAATATGGCATTCCCACAGCGTATTACCAAGTCTTTACAGAAATTGAAGCCGCCAAGCGTTATGTGCGTGAAAAAGGTACACCTATCGTCATCAAGGCAGATGGCTTGGCAGCAGGTAAAGGCGTGATCGTCGCCATGGATGAAGCGACAGCTTTTGATGCAATTGATGATATGCTTGATGGCAATAAATTTGGTGATGCAGGCAGCCGTGTGGTTATTGAGCAATTTTTATCGGGCGAAGAAGCATCATTTATTTGTATGATTGATGGCGAAAATATCCTACCGATGGCAACCAGCCAAGATCATAAGCGTATTTTTGAGGGTGATGCTGGTGCTAATACAGGTGGCATGGGTGCATACTCACCAGCACCTGTCGTCACACAGATGGTGCATGATAAAGTGATTGAGCGGGTAATTCGCCCTGTTGTTGAGGCGATGAAGGCCAATGGCACGCCTTATACAGGATTTTTGTATGCAGGGCTGATGATCGACGAGCATAACGACCCTTATGTGATTGAGTTTAATTGCCGATTTGGTGATCCAGAGACTCAGCCGATTATGATGCGTCTTAAAAGCTCTTTGACTCGCCTAATCCAAGCAGGTCTTTTGGGGAATTTACCAAGTGAAGCTCAGTGGTTGGATCAAGTAGCTTTGGGTGTGGTTTTGGCAAGTCGTGGCTATCCTGAATCCAGCACCAAAGGCAATATCATTACAGGACTTGATACCCAAACAGACCGCTTAAAAATCTTCCATGCTGGCACCAAACAATCAGGTGATGCCATCGTGACTGATGGTGGACGAGTTTTATGTGTGACAGCACTGGCAGATGATATTCAAACCGCCCAAAAAGATGCCTTGGCTACCATTGAGAGTATTTATTTTGATGGCATGCAATATCGCCGTGATATCGGCTGGCGTGCCATCAAACGCTGATTTAATCAACAAAAAAGATGGTTTAACCATCTTTTTTGTTTTTGTCAAATATCTTTTAGGTTTGACAGATGTTAAATGAATAGAAATTTGCTATAATGCAACCATTAATAACCATATTATTTATTGCATCACAACAATGAGCCAACCAATTAATAAACTCAAAACTTCGCCTTTTTCACGCCGTCTATCGATTGCAAAAACTTCTTTAAATATCGGTAAAAATTGGGCAAAGTCCAGCATGAGTGGTCTTTTAATGACCAAAGAAGAGCGAGAGATTGCCAAGCATACTTTAATGCAAGAGCAAGCGGATTATTTGGTCGGTGAGCTTGGTAAATTAAAGGGTTCGGTCGTTAAAGTCGGTCAAATGCTTGCACTATATGGCGAGCATTTTCTACCCAAAGCGGTCTTAAATGCCTTGCATACACTGGATGCTCAAACGACGCCGCTGTCTTGGCATGTCATTTATGCAACACTCAAAGCAGAACTTGGTGAGCAAATCGCTGACTTTGAGATCGACCGCACACCCATAGGTACAGCAAGTTTAGCGCAGGTTCATAAAGCCGTACATAAATACAGCGGTCAAGATGTTGTACTTAAAGTGCAATATCCAGGGGTTGCCGATTCAATTGATTCTGATTTATCTATCTTTAAGCATTTATTAAAAATTACCAATGCAGTACCACAGACCAAAGCATTAGATGCTTGGTTTGAGGAGATCGGTGAGCTTTTGCACCGTGAAGTGGATTATCGGCTTGAGGCAGAAACCACCAAGCGTTTTGCTCATTATTTGGCAGATGATGAGCGTTATGTTGTGCCGACAATTTATGATAATTATAGTACTAACCGATTGATTTGCATGAGCTTTGAAGCGGGTATTTCGTTAAATGATCCAATCATCACCACCCTACCCCAAGACCGTAAAAATGCACTTGGACAAGCCGCCATCGAAATTTTCATGCGTGAGTTATTTGAATGGGGCGAGATGCAGACCGATCCAAACTTTGGCAATTATTTGGTGCGCTATGAAGATGGCATTGATAAGCTTATCTTATTAGATTTTGGGGCAATCAAGCAATTTGACGATCATCTTTTGAGTATCGCGTATGGGCTGATTAGTGCAGGCTATCATCAAGACAAACAACAGATGATGGCAGCCATGACAGGCTATGCTTTTTTTGATCAGTTAAACGGTAAACCCAAATCTGATATAGCAGAAGTATTTTTGATGGCTTGCGAGCCTTTTGCTCATGCGCAGGCACTTAAGACACGCCATGGCGGTCATTCTTCACATTTAGATGAGCAAGGCTTATATATTTGGTCAGGTAGCGATTTATATGCCAGAGTAATGAATGCCGCCAAAAATGGTATGCAGTCGCGTGAATTTAGCCTACCACCCAAAGAAATGATGTTCATCAGTCGTAAATTTATTGGTGCTTATGCCTTATTGGTGGCACTGAATGCACGCACCGACAGTGACGCACTGGTTAAAAAATTTATTAATTAACTCATTAATCAATATTAAAATAAATGAATAAAATACCAGCACAATTTGGCTTGATGATTTTGTTTTAATCACTTTTTTACTGGTCAATATTTAAAAACTGTAAAGCACCATAAGCTGCCGCACGCCCTGTTGCCATACAAGCGGTTAATAAATAGCCGCCTGTTGGTGCGTCCCAATCAAGCATCTCGCCAGCACAAAATACACCTGACTCTTTGATAAGCTGTAGATCATTGCCTAGAGCAATGCGTTTGATGCCGCCGCCAGTACTGATCGCTTCATCTATTGGTCGAAAACCTGTCGCTTGAATGGTTAAGTTTTTGATATGCACTGCCATTTTGGCGGTATCCGACCAATCTGCCTTAGGCGTACACTCCCTTAAGATAGAGATTTTAACAGCATCTAGACCAGCTTTTTTGAGTAAGGTATTCAGCGATTTTCTTTTAGTTTGGCTTAAAATATGATGAATGGTATCAACAGATTTATCAGGCATCAGATCGACCGATAAATGAAAGCCATTTTCTTTTTGACAGCAACGCATTGCCCGATTGAGACGATAAATCAGTCCGCTTTCTAGTCCATAATGGCTGATGATGACATCCCCTTGATACGACTTTTTCCCTACACTGATTTGAATACGCTTTAATGGCTGACCAAATAACGGCACCATAAAAGACGACCAATCAACCAGCACGCCGACATTACTGGCATATAAAGGTGTTAATAAATCTTTATCAAACCACTGCTGCCAAGCACCATCACTGCCAAGTGCTCGGTATGACCCACCGCCACACGCTAAGATAACCGCATCATAGTTAGCACAAAAAGAGTCAATAAGCTCCGCCTTAGCATCAAGCTTATCAAAGCTTAATACCCTGCCTGATATCTGAGTACAGCGATGGCGATAATAAAACCGAACGCCCCGACCATTTAGCCGAGATAGCCAAGCACGAACCAGTTTTGAGGCTTTCATTTCTACTGGAAAAATCCTGCCAGATGAACCAATGTAGCTTTCGATACCCAAAGATGCCATCCACGCAACGATATGATCGGCATGAAATGACTGTAAATACCCGGTCAGCCAATCATTTGGCGTGTAACGATCCACAAAAGTCTCAAAAGGCTCACTGTGCGAGATATTTAAACCAGTCTTGCCTGCCATCAGTATTTTGCGTGCGGCAGTTGGTTTGTGTTCATAGACATCTACCGATACAGGGTATAAAGACAACACTTCAGCCGCCATAAGTCCAGCAGCACCCGCACCAATCACAGCAATTTTTGGTTTCATACAGCCTACTCTTTTACAGGCGTATCATCAAATCTGGTCTGATAGCAGGCAGGTTTGGTGAGAATAATTTCTTGACAAAGCTCGCCACGAGCCAAATATTTGATCTCAAAGTGCGTGCGTGCTGATGTTGAATCAATGGCATACTTGGTATAAGGCAGCCGCCAAACTTCGTCCAACAGCTGGCACGCCTCATCAATATAAGACTCAATATTACTGGCAATCCTGACAAATCCCCCAGCTTTTAGACGAGATAATAAAAATTCAAAAAATGGCATATTAAGCCAGCGCTGATTTTTATTATGCGGTTCAGGATTTGGATACAAAATAAATACACCATCAAGCGAATTGGGTGCAATAAAATGTACACAAAAGGTAATGGCATCAGCATGAACGAAGGTTAAATTATTCAATTCACCAAGAGCGGCTTGTTTTTGAAATGCGTTAAATTTTTCACGAGTTCTTTCAATGGCGATCAAATGCTTGTCTGCATTTAAGCCAGCAAATTGCATGGCATGCTTGCCCTTACCTGCACCAATTTCCAAAAAAAGTGGTGTGTTTGCGGTCAGTGATTGAAAAATGTTTTGTCTGTCTTGGTCTTGGACAGTTTTTGGTGCATGTAAAAATTTGGCGTCAAATAAACGGTCAAAACGATGGCTTGGTGTGTCATGATGAATCATAAACAATCTAATTTTCGGCAAATAAAGCATTATATCACACTCAAAGTCTCTGCATAGACCAAAAAATTCGCACAAAATCCTTCAATGATTTATAATAGTCTAATTACTATCAATCATACGAGCAAACACCATGAGCCAACTTAATATCGCTTATACCGACGGCGCCTGTAAAGGCAATGGAAAACAAGGCGTATCTGCAGGCGGTTGGGGCGTGTATTTGCATTATTTCAATGGCGATGAGCGGCATCTGTGGGGCGGTGAGCCTGATACGACCAATAATCGCATGGAATTGATGGCTGCCATCACAGCTTTGGAGGCAACGCCTGCACAGATTCCTCTGCAACTTTGGACAGATTCAGGCTATGTTAAAGATGGCATAACTCAGTGGATTGGCGGTTGGAAGTTGCGTGGTTGGAAAAAAGCAGATGGCAAGCCTGTCTTAAATCAAGACCTATGGCAACGATTGGATCAGCTGACCCAAAATCGCATCATTGATTGGCAATGGATCAAAGGCCATGCTGGTCATGCTGGCAATGAGATGGCAGACCAACTGGCCAATAAAGGCGTTGATGGTTTTGGAGATGAGACCCTCCCCAATCCCATCGTTCACAATGACGAAAATTTTATGATAAATACACCCAAACCAAAACACCCCTATGCTTACAACACCATCCAAAACCCTGATTATGATGGTGATACCAGTCGTACCAATACTGATTTTTGGCCAATTTTACCCAAGCCTGACAATCGAGACGCACCCGAAAGACAGCTGATCATGGATACTGAAACCACAGGTTTTAATGAAGCTGGTGGTGATCGTATCGTTGAGGTCGGAATTGTTGAATTGGTTGGGCGTAAATTCACAGGCAATATTTTACATGTGTACATCAATCCTGAAAAACACATGGATGATGCAGTCATACAAGTTCATGGCATCAGTAATGCGTTTGTCGCAGATAAGCCCAAATTTGCTGAAGTTGCTCAGCAGATTTATGAGTTTATGGCAGGCAGTGAGGTCATTGCGCACAATGCCGCCTTTGATATGAAATTTTTAAACATGGAATTTAACCGTGCAGGTTTAAGTAATTTTGCAAACAGTGTTAAAGTTACCGATACACTAGCACTCGCCAAACAAATGTACCCTGGTCAAAAAAACAGCTTGGATGCCCTAGTAAAACGGCTTGGCGTCGGTCAAAAAGATCGTACCTTTCATGGGGCGTTGCTTGACTCGGAGATCTTAGCTGAGGTGTATTTGGCGATGACAGGCGGTCAAATCGCAATGGCAATTGACGATGATAACACTGGTGGCAGCAATACTCGTAGTACAGGATCTGCATTTTACGATTTATCTCAATATGCAGACTCACTGGCACTTTCTGAGTCTGACATTGAGGCTGATGCTCTATGGCGTGCCAAGGTGTTATCATGACAGCGAACATTTGGATCGTACAAGGCGATGGTATTTTATGTACAAGCGATGGTTTGCCATTTGTGCTTAAGTTGTCCAATGTACCAACCAAAGCCATTCATTTGGGTTTTGCCGAAACGCATAATAAGCAGTCTTTACTTTTGTGTTCACCAAATCAGTTGCCGATTAGTCATGCCATGGATATCAATGATGCCATCAAGCTTGGGTTGATTTTTGCTTATGGTGACGGCTATGACACCAAAACAGTCAGAAATCTAAAAATAGTCAGTTTTCGTGAATTTTTGACTGTGATGGATAATAAGATGCTAAACTTGATGGCTCGTGCAATCATGCTGATTGGTTGGCACAATGACCATCAGTTTTGTAGTCGCTGTGGTGCTAAGACGACACACCACCCCCAAGGAGAACATGCTAAAATTTGCCCAAAATGTCGTCATCATGCCTACCCTAGGGTACAGCCTTGTATTATTGTTGCCATCACTCGCATTCATCCCAAAACCCATAAACAACAAATTCTTTTGGCGCGTCATCACCACCATAAAAGTGGCATTTATGGCTTGATTGCAGGCTTTGTTGAAGTTGGTGAAACGCTGTCCATGGCAGTTCATCGTGAAGTATATGAAGAAGTGGGACTATTGATTGATGATATTCGATATTTTGATAGTCAGCCTTGGCCCCATCCAAGTAATCTGATGGTTGGCTTTATCGCCAATTATAAAGAAGGTCAAATCAACATTCAGCGTAATGAACTTGTCGATGCCCAATTTTTTGATATTGATCAGCTGCCACCCATTCCAAATCAAGGTACCATCGCATGCTCACTGATTCAAGCGGTGGTCACTGCCTAACTAATAAGATATCATGATTACATACATGACAGAACGCTTAGACAATTTACCCATCTTATTTCAGCCATTAAACTTACAAAGCTTAAGCAATGCTGATCGTCAGAGCATTGCCGCTATTGATGCTGCTTTACCGCAAACTCAATGCGGCTTATGCGGTCATCATGATGGCTGCCTGCCTTATGCTTATGGCATTGTCATGCACGGTGAAGCAATTAATTTATGTGTACCAGGCGGTCAATCCGTAACCGATACTATTGCAAATATACTAAACAAGCCTACCAAGCCTGCTACCCCAAGCCAATGGCAAATCGATCCACTAACCAACCGACCCAAAGAAGTACGGGCCATCATCCAAGAAGCGGACTGTATTGGTTGCACCAAGTGCATACCCGCCTGCCCTGTTGATGCCATCGTCGGTACCGCCAAACATATGCACAGCATCATTACCGATCTGTGTACTGGCTGTGAGCTATGCTTAGCCCCCTGCCCTGTAGATTGTATTGATGTCATACCGCACTTGCGTCAATTAAGTGATGCTGACAGAATCACAGAACAAAATCATCTGCGTCGCCGTTATCATCAGCATCTTGACCGAGTTGCCATGACCATCGAACAAGGCACAAAGCCGGTTGTGAGTACCATTGAATCTGCCATGGTGAATGTACTTAACCAACGCCAAAATACTGAAATTGATGAAATCCATGCCAAAAATGCAATTGCTGCGGCCAAGCTGCGTACCCAAATTAAAAAACTTAATAAACAATTAACACTCAAAGCTGATGCAGACCTACAAAATAAGCTTGACAAGCTAAATGCTAAGCTTAGTGAACTACAGCCCTGACGCTCATGAGAGTGCAACATGACAACCAAGACTAAAAAAGCACATCAGCATTTAGAAGTAATCAGACGGCTTGAAGCTCAAAATTATATTTTTACCCAAGATCCAAAAATCATCACCGAGGCTGTTAAGTTGGAAAATGGCACAGCATTTGATAAGCTATTTATCCGAGCTCAAAAAATTGACAGCGATGCACGCATTATGCAGATATTATCAGACACACAGCATGGTATCTTAAGTGTCATCAGACTGATTTATCTGCTTTATTTTATCTTCGCTCTCATTGGCGTTGCAAGTCTGCTTGGCACTCAAGCGATTAACTTTTTTTATTTGATGGTAGCGTTATTAGGTTGGCATACGCTTTCTTTGGTTTGGTGGCTGATATCACTTGCATTTTTGCACCGCCCATCGATGCTTAGCAGCGTCGTGGAACATATCGCCCTTAAAAATAAGCTGATTGAGAAGCTAAGTGCTTGTGATAAAAACATCCAAAAAGTTTGTTTTAGCGTCTTAAATGATACAATCAAACCCATCAAGCGATGGCAGATTGCCAGTATCTTACACGGCGCTTGGCTATTTGGCTTAATGGGTAGCATTTTGGGTATGCTGGGCTTATTTTTATTCAAAAGCTACAGTTTTCACTGGGAATCGACACTGCTGACCGATCATCATTTTGATCGTTTGATAACGATCATCGGCTATATTCCCAGTCAGTTGGGGATTGTGTTGCCCAGTGCGTCAAGTCAGACACCTGCACAATTTGCCATATTGGCGATGACAAGCGTTATCATCTATGCGATTTTGCCTCGTTTGGCAGCATATTTATATAGTCGTATCAAAGCACGCCAACAGTTTCGTATTGATACCAAAGCACCCTATTATGCCAATTTGATGAATTTTTATCGTCAAACCATCATTAATGCAGATGACTATCAGTCGCCTAAGCCTACAACGATTGCACCTATTGTATTAAGCGATCGATTAGTTATTGCTGCACTTGAAAAGCCTTATTATCATCATCCAATTCCAATCAATGCCATAAAAGATTTTGGCGTGATTGATACACACGCACAAATAAAGATGCTACTTGCAGACGCTTTGCACTTATCGGCACAAATTTATTTAATTATCAATACCGATACCGTACCTGATCGTGGCATAGTGCGTAAAGTAGAACGATTAGCTAGCCATCAATTTGGCATTATAGCGATGCTTGTTGGTGAGCAGATACACGATGATGCTTGGAAAGTGGCGCTAAATGAACGCCGTATCCCCATATTTAATCACTGATTCGTCCAAGGAGAAAACATGCCGTTATTTGTCATTATTGGTCACGATGTCGCTGACAGCCTAGATCAACGTACCAAAGCCAGACCTGCACATCTTGAACGCTTAAATACGCTGATGGCGCACAATCGGCTCATTCTTGCTGGTCCCACGCCGATCGCACATGGAGAGTCTGCCATGAGTGGTAGCGTGGTGGTGGCTGAATTTGAGGATATTCATGCCGCCAAAGCTTGGGCAGAAGCAGATCCTTATATCATCGCAGGCGTGTATCATCATGTCGATGTTAGGCCTTTTATCCAAGTTCTTCCTAAGTAGTATGAGGCAACTCATGACAGACACGCTAAAAACCGCTGATATCGTATGGAAAGAAGATCACAATGGTTGTCTTATCCCCACATCACGGCATTTTGATGATATCTATTTTTCACAAGCTGGCGGTTTAAGCGAGACTTACCATGTGTTTATTCATGGTAATCGGTTAACCGAACGATTTGGTCAGTTAACCAAAAACGAGCGTTTTGTGATTGCCGAAACTGGATTTGGTACAGGATTAAACTTTTTGGCAGTTTGCCAGCTTTGGCAAAAAATAGCCCCAAAATCTACTCGATTACACTTTATTAGTACCGAAAAATATCCGCTTGGTCATGATGATTTTGCACAAGCATTATCTGTATGGCGTACTGACGACAGTTTTGGCGATTGGGTAGATGCGTTGATTCAGGTTTATCCACTGCCTTTGGCAGGATGCCATCGACTGCATCTGAGCGAAAAGATTACTTTGGATTTATGGTTTGGTGAGGCTTTAGATACCCTTAATGAAATTGCCAATAATCAACATGAGCATAGCATACGCATTGATGCTTGGTTCTTGGATGGTTTTACCCCTGCCAAGAATCCAGATATGTGGAGTGATGCATTATTTAAGGCGATGGCACAGCTTTCACATCGCAAGACGACAGTTGCAACCTTTACTGCGGCAGGATTTGTACGCCGTGGCTTGATTGATGCAGGGTTTGACATGGTTAAGTCAGCAGGCTTTGGGCGAAAAAGACAAATGCTATGCACAGCACCAATGCCAAATCAGCCTACCTTAAACCATTATCAGATAGGTTTTAAGCCCAAAAAGATCGCAATTATCGGCGGCGGTATCAGCGGCGTAAGCACCGCCGCTGCCTTAAGCTATCGTGGGCATGTGGTGCATTTGTTTGAGCCTGATGATATTATGGCAGGTGCGTCAGGTAATCCGTGTGCATTATTTTCACCCAAACTAACCTTGCTGGATCATGCCACCAATCACCTGCCTACGGTCAGTTTTTTGTATTCATATCGCCATTATAAAGCAATGAATTTGTACTCACAAATATTTGATCAGATTGGCGTTCTTGATTTTTTATTACCCAGTCAAAAAACTGCCAAAAAAAGACAAGCACTGATTGATGAATATCCAAAGTCGTTAATCAGTACCCACTATCCACAAAAAGACAGTTCTGCACTTGGCCAAGATCTGCGACAAACAGATATCGTTGCACACATTCCCATGGGCGGTATTTTATACCCGATTAACATTGCCAAGTTACTAAAAAAGCATTTTATACATCACCCTTTTAAGGTCGTACGCTTTCAAGAGCAAGAAAATAGGGTGGTATTGACAGCTTTTGATGGGCAAAGTCATCAAAATTTCAGCTTTGATCAAGTCGTGATCGCTGCAGGATTTGCCAGCCATCTCATTGATAATCGGCTGTTTAATTGCCGAAAAATTCGTGGTCAAGTTACTTGGCTTGCTCTTACCAACGGCGATGATCCAAAAAAGCCAACTCAAGCGACCAACGCCATCAAATACGACGGTTATAGCACCGAGTTTTTTGACTCTAAGAGCCAATCAAAATCCTTACTATTTGGCGCAAGCTTTATTCGCAATAATACAGAAACAAAGCTAAGCGATGATGAGCATCTTAGTAACTTTCAAAAATTTAGCCAAGCTTTGCCCAACTATTGCCAGTCTTTAAATATCTCTAAAGATACTCATTTTGAAGGTCGTGTTGGGATTCGTGCCCAAACGCCAGATTATCACCCTTTGGTCGGCAAACTTTCCGATAGTGACCATATTTTTTGTCTGTACGGCATGGGATCTAAAGGCTTTAGCTTTGCCCCTTTTTGTGCCGAAATATTGGCTGATCTGATGGATGGGGGCATTTTGCCCATGTCATCTAAGCTATTGGCGAAACTATCGCCAAACCGTGATCGGCTAAACACGCCCATCCAAGAAGAAGATTAAAGATATTTTTGGTTTTAATTATTTGGGCTGATTATAATAAATTTGGAAAAATGGTTCTTAGACCTGCCACAACGATTTCTATCGCCACAGCTGCTAAAATAATCCCCATAATACGATTGATGATATTTAAGCCAGTATCGCCAAGCAATTTACTAATCCGCCCTGCTGCCATTAAAGACAAATAGCATAAAATACTGATGCATAAACCTGCAACAATGATGAGCGACATTCCCACAATACCACTTACTTGAGATGAGTAGATAATGACAGTGGAAATACCGCCAGGCCCAACCATCATTGGTATCGCCAGAGGCACCACGGCAATGCCAGTCAAAGAGCTTGGATCTTTTGCCTTGGGCTGGGATAATTCCAGCTCATCTTCATTGGGTTTGACAGGATTATTACCATCATTCATCATGCCAAGTGCAATCAAAAATAGCAAGATACCGCCTGCAACTCGAAACGACCCCAACGAGATGCCCAAACCACGCAACATGATCTCACCAAATAATGAAAAAAATGCAATCGCAATAAACACTGTTGCACTGGCAATCCGTGCAACACGGCGTTTATCCTCATAACTGTATCCATGCGTAAAATTAACGAACATTGCCAAAGCTGCCGATGGGTTAATCAGCACGATAAAGGCTAGAATAATTTTGATAATCTCAACTTCCATTCATTCCTCGGTACAGCAAATTTATATCGATTATGGCTACTTATTTTATCATGCTTTGGCAGTGTTTGTATTAATGAAAGGAATTTACCTAAAAAATAGTTGAAATATGTCATAATTTGGAGTATCTTTCTTGAAACTTTATCCAATGAAATGTCATATGAATAATAACCAAAATGCCGTTGTATTATTTTCAGGCGGTTTGGATTCGACCACCTGCCTGTACTGGGCAAAATCACAATTTAAAACTGTCACTGCGGTCAGCTTTTGCTATGGCCAACGCCATTCAAGTGAACTTCATGCCGCTCAAAATATCGCCAAAAAGCTTAGCGTTAGACATCATGTCATTGATATTGATATCGCAAAACTTGGTGGCTCGGCATTGACCGATATGAATCTATCGGTGCCAAATCACGATGAGTCTGTCACCTATAGCGATGCTGATCAGGTCGCACCGATTACTTATGTACCTGCACGCAACACCATCTTTTTATCTTATGCGTTGGCAGTTGCTGAAGTGACGCAAGCATCCGCCATCATCATTGGCGTAAGTTCGGTAGATTATTCAGGATATCCTGACTGTCGCCCTGACTATATCGCTGCCTTTGAAACTATGGCAAACCTTGCTACCGTTTCAGGTAGGCAAGGCAACCACCTATCCATTATTGCACCATTACAAAATTTATCAAAAGCCGATACCTTAACGCTTGGTATCTCATTGGGTGTGGACTACTCAATGACCGTTTCATGCTATCAAGCCGATGCGTTGGGCCGTGCGTGTGGTCACTGCGACAGCTGCCATCTGCGTAAACAAGGCTTTATGGATGCTAAGATTGCCGATCCAACACGCTATCAATAAAAAGACTTATTCATTACCATAAATTAAGCCCTGTTTGGTAACAGGGCTTAATCATGTTAGTAAAATCAAATACCAGCTAAGATTGTATGAAGCTTATCATTAGGATTGGATGCATTTGTAATTGAACGCCCTATGACCAAATAATCCGAGCCATTTTGTAGTGCTTGAGCTGGTGTGCAAATGCGAGCTTGATCATCTTTAGCATCCTCGACCAAGCGAATGCCGGGCGTAATTAGTCTAAACTGTTTGCCAAATTTTTGTTTCAGAAGCTGTGCTTCTTGAGCTGAGCAAACAACGCCGTCTAATCCTGAATCATGAGTCAATCCTGCCAAATGGCATACCTGCTCACTCACCGAACGCTGAATGCCAAGCTCGGATAAATTAGCTTGTGTCATAGAAGTTAGCACAGTGACCGCAATCAATAATGTATCATAGCCCCCATCTTGTAAGCGGCTCTTGCACAAACGCATCGTATCAGTGCCAACCATGGCATGAATATTGGTCATCCATACACCCATATCAGCTGCCGAAAGTACTGCTTGTGCTGTGGTATTTGGGATATCGTGGAATTTTAAATCTAAAAAGACTTCAAAGCCACGCTCATGAAATGCCTTAATGATTTGGATACCACATACAGTAAATAACTCTTTACCCACTTTTAGGCGACACAGTGCTGGGTCTAAGCTGTCCGCCAAGGATAGTGCATCGTTTAAATTATGCTTATCAACAGCTACAATGATGGGTGAGGTAATTGCCATAAAATATCCTTGTGACCAATCATAAAAAGCCGTAGATGGTGGCTTTTTATTAAATTATGACGGCAATCATAGCATATTTTAATGGCATTCGCAATTTAGAATAACAGCCATCATTCATCAGGCATTGAGTTATAAATTTGGATGATGACAGCCATCATTGGTAACTTGTTGTAAAGTAGCATCAGCCAAGGTTGGCTTATTTGTCTGATACTCAAGTTCTAATCTGCGAATTTCTTCAGCTTGTTGTGCCAGTTGAAGATTGGCTTCACCAAGCTTGGCTTGAATGGATGCTTTTTCTTTTTTGAGACGACTGATTTCCCACTTATTTTGAAAAACACGAAATAATAACAGTGCAAGCAAAATCCCAATCAAAATGCCTAAAAAAATTGTTGCAACTAAAACTAAACCCAAGCTCATATTTGCAACACTTGAAAATAATAAATTAACAGCGATTGCTTGATTATTGAGAACGACAAGTGCCAAAGAATAAGCAAATGCCAGCACCAATAGGATGATTAAAATAATATGCATAATTAACTCTTCATTTAGTCAGTCATTAACCAAATTCACCGATTCACGCAGTGCCTTACCAGGCTTAAAGTAAGGAGTGGCTTTGGCCTTAACAGAGACACTCTCGCCTGTGCGTGGGTTACGAGCAATGCGTGCAGAACGGTGATGTAAACAAAAGCTACCAAAACCTCTAACTTCAATACGCCCATCATACACCAACTCATTAACCATCATCGCAATCATTAGGCGTACTGCTTCATCAACAACATCTTCTTCTAACTCTTCACAGACTGATGCCAAATTTGCAATCAAATTAGATTTATTTATTACCGCTTGCATACGACCTACCTCAATCACAAATCAAGCTTTTTATCAAAAAAGCTGGAAATAATAACTTAAAACACAAAAAAAGAAAATAATTTTTTTGTTAAAATGTCACACATTCAAAATACATTCAAACCGTTAAAAATGATATTGAATCAATTTACTGCAATAAAAAGAGCGATGACCAACACCGCTCTTTTTAATAGGCTTAATCATATTCAGGACAATCAACCTTTAAGCTGCTCACCGAAAATATCGCCAAGTGTTTTTGGCTGTGTTTCAGCTGCTGTATTAGAAAGCTCTTTAATGGCTTGACGCTCATCAGCTTCATCTTTTGCCTTGATTGATAGGCTAATATTGCGAGATTTACGGTCAACGCCGACAATTTTAGCTTCTACTTCATCGCCAACGCTCAAGACTTTAGAGGCATCTTCGGTACGCTCACGAGCAATATCTGCAACACGCAAATAACCTTCAACTTCATCGGCCAAAGTAATCACCGCACCTTTAGCATCCACTTCTTTTACTGTACCTTTAACGATAGCACCACGATCATTTGATAGCAAGTATTCATTAAATGGATCAGAGTTTAGCTGCTTAATGCCTAGGCTGATACGGTTTGCTTCTGCATCAACAGACAATACGACCGCCTCAACGGTATCACCTTTTGAGTAATTGCGGATGGCTTCCTCACCAGACTCAGTCCATGAAATATCAGATAGGTGTACCAAACCATCAATACCACCTTCTAGACCAATAAACAGACCAAAGTCAGTGATTGATTTGATGGTACCGCTGATTTTTTGACCTTTTTCATGGTTTTTATCAAACTCAGCCCATGGATTTGGCATGGTTTGTTTGATACCAAGGCTAATACGGCGACGCTCACCATCAATCTCAAGAACCATCACATTCACCTCATCGCCCACTTGAACAACTTTTGATGGGTGAATATTTTTGTTCGTATGGTCCATTTCAGAGACATGCACCAAACCTTCAATACCTTCAGCGATTTCAGCAAAGCAGCCATAATCAGTTAGGTTGGTTACACGCGCTTTGGTGATGGTACCCACTGGATAAGTTTGCTCAACTTCAGTCCATGGGTCAGCACCCAATTGTTTTAGACCCAAGCTAACACGGTTACGCTCACGGTCAAATTTAAGAACTTTTACTTTAAGGTCTTGACCGACTTCCACTGCTTCTGATGGGTGCTTGATACGCTTCCACGCCATATCGGTGATGTGCAATAGACCATCAATACCGCCTAAATCAACAAATGCACCATAATCAGTTAGGTTCTTAACGATACCTTCTACTTCCATGCCCTCTTCTAGCTTGGCTAGTAGCTCATCACGCTCTGCTGAATTTTCAGCTTCCATAACAGCACGGCGTGATACAACGATATTGTTGCGTTGTTTATCAATTTTAATGACTTTAAATTCAAGCTCTTTGCCTTCTAGGTGAGTCGTTTCACGAACTGGGCGAACATCTACCAATGACCCTGGAAGGAATGCACGCACTGAACCAATCTCAACAGTGAAACCGCCTTTAACTTTAGATGAAATAACGCCTTTAACGATTTCATCATTTTCGTGTAGTTGTTCAAGCGCACGCCAGCTTTCTTCACGCTTCGCTTTTTCGCGTGAAAGCACAGTTTGACCCATGCCGTTATCTACAGCTTCAACTACAACATCAATGCTGTCGCCTACTGCCACTTCAAGCTCGCCAGCTTCGTTTAAGAACTCTTCACGAGCAACGATACCTTCAGATTTAAGACCTGTATCAACTGTAATCCAATCGCTGTCAATAGCAACGACCGTTCCTGAAATCACTGAGCCACGCTCAATGTTAAGACCTTGTTCTGATTGGCTTGCTTCAAACAGTTCAGCAAATGATACCATTATATTTACCTTAAAAATTAGCCGTAGCCTGTCCAGCACAGTACGGTTCAAGTGATGTATAGTCATTAAGAAATGCTGGTTTTAAACTTAATGACAACACAAAAATATATTAAACCTGTTAATTATAGCAGATTATAATCCCAATAGATAGTATTTTTTATGTTTTATCTCTTAAATGACAAACTTAAATGGCAAAGTCTTAATTAATAAAGTTATTTTTAGTCAGCATATCATCATTCAGATAATTTTTGTTCTATAAACTGCATTGCTTCTTCAAAAACCAAATCGGCTGACTTATCTGAACTATCAATCAATAACGCATCATCGGCAGGACGACTTGGGGCAACTGATCGATTTTCATCTCGCTCATCTCGTGCGATGATATCCGCCAATGTATCATCAAAATTTGCCTGTTTTTCTGCTTGAGTTAATTGAGTAACACGCCTTTTGGCACGAGCCTGAGCGCTTGCAGTGAGATAAATTTTTGCATGGGCATGAGGAAAAATCACCGTACCCATATCTCGCCCATCTGCCACCAAGCCAAGCTTGTTATCTGCGATATTTCTTTGTAAGTCAAGCAGTGCTGAGCGTACTTTTGGAAATGCTGCAACAATAGAAGCATAGCCGCCGACAGTTTCATTACGGATATCATCACGCAATGGCTTTTTATCAACATAAATATCAATGGCTCGTGTTTTAGCGTTTGGGCAAAAACTTAAATGAAGCGACTGCACCAAATCAGATAAGGCAAGCTCATCAGGGGTGTTATCAAGTAATCCTGCTTGATAAGCCATCAGCCCAACAATACGATACAACGCACCGCTATCTAATAGCTCAAAACCAAAATGCTCTGCCAGCCGATAAGCCAGCGTACCTTTACCCGCACCGCTTGGGCCATCAATGGTGATAATGATTGGTTTATCTGAATTTATCTGTAAATCAGTCATAAAATTGTGTTTTTTCATAGATATGGTAAGGTATGTTAAATTATTAGGCTTGGGTTTTTAATGCTCTTTTTTCTTGGCGTCGCTGCCTAAAAAAACCACTCAATAAGGCACTACTTTTATCTGCCAAAAGTCCGCCATAAACACTTAAGTGATGGTTATAAAACACCTGTTCTGGTAATTTTAGCTGACTTACAACAACGCCAGCTTTCGGTTCAAATGCACCAAACACAACACGGCTTATGCGAGCATGAATCAGCGCACCAAAGCACATCGTGCAAGGCTCTAGCGTTACATAAAGTATACAGCCTTTTGGTAGGCGATAGTTATTTAGCGTCTCACACGCCCGCCGTACTGCCACAATTTCAGCGTGTGCTGTCGGATCTTGGGTAGTGATTGGGCAATTATAGCCTTCACCTAAGATCCTACCCTCGTATACAACCACTGCACCGACAGGAATTTCACCAAACTTAGCACCTTGTTTGGCAATCTCCAAAGCACGATTCATCATCTCAACATCATGCATCGACCAAAAGTGATACTGATCATAACTGATATTAGAATTATTAATGTAATGAAATGGCACTATCATATTTGGCAACTATTGAGGCAAAGCCCAATTGATCGGTGTTTTGCCATGGCGTTGCAAATACTCGTTTGTGCGTGAAAATGGTCGAGTGCCAAAAAATCCCCCACGATTTGCCGCCAAAGGTGAAGGATGGCTTGCGGTTAGCACCAAGTGTTTTGATGTATCAATAAATCGACCTTTATGTTTTGCATAGCTGCCCCATAATATAAAAACCGTCTGGTCGGTATAATTATTAATGGCTTCAATGACGGCATCAGTGAACTCCTCCCAACCTTGTTTTTGATGACTGCCAGCAAGACCTGCTTCAACGGTCAAGGTGGCATTCAGCAGTAATACGCCTTGCTTAGCCCAAAAGCTAAGATCGCCATGACGACTGATGGGCACGCCCAAATCATTTGATAGCTCTTTTAAGATATTTTGAAGGCTGGGCGGTTTTGGGATAAGTTTAGGTACCGAAAAAGACAACCCCATGGCCTGACCTATGCCATGATAGGGGTCTTGGCCTAAAATGACCACTTTAACTTGAGATAATGGCGTTAAATGAAATGCGTTAAATATTTGATTTTTTGGGGGATAAATATTTTTTTGTTGATGATATTGCATCTTTAAAAAATCACGCAATTTATCCATATTTTCGCTAATCAAGGCAGGTGCAAGCGCCTGCTTCCAGTCATTGGGCAGCTGTACTCGCTCAAGAATGGCTTGTTGTTCTGGCGTCATGATTTTCTCACTTATTTGATTTTTTCTTAAATTTTACCTCAGATGCCTTCACAACAATAGTACCTGCCAATTTGTCATGCCAACCTTGTTTAATTGGGCTGCGTGCTGCCATGATATAATTAATCATCAATAAAATCAGCGCCATATTAATGGCGATTGGCAGAGCACTTGCCAACTGATAGATAAAAAATAGCACGACAACACGCAAGACAAATCGCTTGAAAAAATTTGGTTTTTCTAAAGTTTTTGTATCTACAGTACGAATGCCTGCGACCAGTTTACCAAATGACTGTGCTCGGACTATAATTAAGATAAGCTGAATGATTAAATAGGCAGCAATCAAAATGCTTGATAGTGTCATCGTTTGTGCAGGTATCTGCGTTGCCAATTCTTGGGCATAAGCCATGCGTGTCTCAAAATCGCCTGTATTTAGTAGAACTGGATCAGGGTTTAGTGCCATAAACTGCTGTAAAAAAGGCATCAGTGCCAACATAAATAGCACAAAGTTAATCATCACCGCCATAAATCTTGAACCAATGGTTGCCAAAACTGCCTGCGTATTCTGACTAATCGCCACATCAGATGTTCGACTGGACGACTGATCATTTGTATCATCAGACGGCTGAACGGGTTTTTTACCATACAGCTCATCTACACTGATACGCTTAGGTTTATCGGTAGATTGGGTGCGATCAGAGTGAAAATCTACATTATCACCAAATCCTCTTGTTTTGGTTTTGTGCTGAATCTCAGCCAAAGTTGCTGGTTTAGGTGGTAGCGTACTATTGGGCTGATAATAGGATTGATTTTGGGTTAAGTCGCCCAAGCGTTGCCAAGTGGTCATTGGTGAGTGCCAAATCAAATCATCAAGCCGTACCTCACCAGATGCTAACATGGTATTAAGCTCTTCGAGTGTATACGGTCCTGCCTGCACTTGGTTTCTTGCCAAATAAATTTTCATAAATTACTCAATTAAAATAGATTCTTATCATCGAGCTATTGTAAACCAAAAGCCCAAAATAAAAAAGACATGATCGCCATGCCTTTTGTCTGTACAAATGTTTTTTGATTGCTTGATTGCTTGATTGACGAAGCAACAAATCTTTTAACAAAATAGTATATTAGTAAAACTTAATTATAGTTTGTGCTGGTAATCACCAAACCACTCAGCTACCTGAAGCGACTATCGTAAGGCATTGCCTTTGTAGGTGAGTTAATTACCATTGATAGGTTTTGTAGGTTTGGACTGAATTTATGGATAAAATTTCAAAAGCATCTGATTAAATAGACGCTTTTGATTGGTCTTGTTAATTAATATATCTTAACTTAATAATTAATTATAATTTTATACTTTTTTGAGTAATACCGATCCAATTGAATAACCAGCACCAAAAGAACACATTACGCATAGATCTTCGCTTTCAACACCGTCTTGAGTCTCATGGAACGCTACCACAGGGCTTGCTGAACTGGTATTGCCATATTCTGCAATGACAACAGGTGCAATGGATTTATCCGCATCTTTTCCAACGACCGTACGCAAAATCAAATCAATCATATTAATATTGGCTTGATGTAGCCACATACGCTTAATTTGATCGGCTGATAAGTTATTTTCGGTCAAATGTATGGTAATGATTTCTGAAACTTTGGGGCAAACTTCACGGAATACCTTACGCCCTTCTTGTAAGAAAAGCTTATCAGTAACTGGCTCTTTGATGTCTGCATACATTTGTGTATCTGCTGCCAAAAACTCGCTACGATCCATAAAACCGTACTCATTTTTAATATTGGCAGAAAATTGTGTGTATAGCTTACTGTCAAGAATTTCATAACCTTTTGGGGTTGACAACTCCTCAACAATCGTCGCAGCCGCCACATCACCAAAAATAAAGTGGCTATCACGATTACGCCAATTAAGATGCGCTGAGGTAATTTCAACATTTAGCACAGCGATTTTTTTGCCAAGCCCTGCTTTGATGCTGCCTACCGCTTGGGCAATGCCAAAAGTCGCCGCACTACAAGCCACATTCATATCATAAGCAAAGCCATGCTGCATACCGATGGCATGTTGAATCTCGATGGCGATGGCAGGATAGCAACGCTGGAAATTTGATGATGCACAAATAATACCATCTAGGTCATCAGCCGTCAGCTTGGCACGATCCAAAGCATCTTTGAGTGCTGCTAAACCCATCTCTGCCATCACTGACAACTCCTCGCCAAGTTTGCGAGCAGGAAAAATAGGCGCCATGATTTTGGGATCTAAAATTCCTTTTTTATCAATCACATAACGAGATTTGATACCAGATGCCTTTTCGATGAATTCGCTTGATGAGTGCTGAAGGGCCACCTTATCACCTGCTGCGATTGCCTTAGCGTGTTCGGCATTATAATTATCAACATAAGTATTAAATGCAGCCACCAACTCATCATTGCTAATTTGATAAGCAGGTTTATAAAGACCGGTTGCCGTTAAATAAATTCCCATAAATTACTCCTAGTCATCATTGGCTTAGCATGGATAAAACCCATGGCATATCCTTTTGGTAAATTTTGAATCTCAATAATTTTATCACAAATAAATGTAACGAGTTGTAAAAATATACGCTTGTTTACATAAAATATTTGCCAAATCAAAATAAATAATTAATTTTCAGTGAGTTACGATCATTTGGCAAATTTCTTAAACATAACAACCCATATCACTTAAAAAACAAATTATCGTTAAATGATAGCCAAGCCCCATATCCATGCTATACTACAAATTTGCCCTGATTGTTAAAGGAATATTTTATCATGAGCGTACGCCATTTTCGTAATCTTTTAGATATGACGCCTGCCGAGCTTGAGGCTATCATCAGTCGTGCAAGCAAGCTGCGTCAAATGCAGCAGTGTGGCGAGATTTATCGTCCGTTTGTGGGGCGTACGCTTGGCATGATTTTTGAAAAATCCTCAACTCGCACACGCATCTCTTTTGAGGCTGGTATGGGTCAATTTGGTGGTCATGCCATCTTTTTATCGCCAAAAGATACACAGCTTGGTCGAGGCGAGCCTATCGAAGACTCCGCCAAGGTGATTTCAAGTATGGTTGATATCATCATGATTCGCACTTTTGAGCATGACAAGCTGGATTTATTTTGCAAGCATTCGTCTGTACCTGTGATTAATGCGTTGACTGATGATTTTCATCCGTGCCAGTTGCTTGCTGATATGCAGACCTTTCATGAACATCGAGGCAGCATCAAAGGCAAAACTGTCACTTGGGTCGGTGATGGTAATAATATGTGTGCCTCTTATATTTTGGCAGCTCATCAATTCGGCTTTCAGTTGCGTGTGACAGCACCATATGGATTTGAGCCGAATCCTAAGCTCATCGAAGAGTATAGCCACTGCGTCACTTATGTTGAAGACCCTCAAGAGGCTGCCAAAGGGGCACATCTGATTACAACTGATGTATGGGCGAGTATGGGTCAAGAATCTGAACAAATGACGCGTGCACGCCGATTTGCTCCTTATCAGGTTAGCCCTGCCATGCTTGATAAGGCTGATCCTGATGTTTTGTTCATGCACTGCTTGCCTGCCCATCGTGGCGAAGAAATCAGCTTTGATCTGTTAAACGATCCCCGTTCTGTGGTTTGGGATGAAGCCGAAAACCGACTGCACGCCCAAAAAGCACTGATGGAATTTCTTCTTAAAGATAAAATTAATTTAAGTTCATAAATTTAAATTCTAAATATCATGCCATGTCTTGATGACAACGACAAAACTTGGGGGTATATCTGTATAAAAGCAGATACAATGCTGACTTATGTCAGCGAATGACAGCCTTAAAATCAATCAATCATTTGGCTTAGAAATTTTAACCCTGATTATCCATCATGTTTAAAATTGTGGTGAGTTTCTGGTCGTGATATAATAGCGTATATTTTTTTTAGGATTTATTATGACATTAATTAAGCCTTTAAGCTTAGTAATGATAAGCTTACTAAGCATCGGCATTGCTCATGCCAATACTGATGGCGATATTATCTCAGGCGAGGTCATCGTCCCAACCCAAACCGATGATACTGTCATTAACAGTATCGAGCAAGGGGGTAAGCGTACAACAATACACAATTTGGACGAATACGCTCGTCGTGTCAATGAGTCGCTATGGACACAAGACATGAAAGTCAATACTGCCATGACCGTAAAAATGCAAGTATTGCTTGACTGGAATCACGCCTCCCCTGGCCCTATTGATGGTGGTTGGGGCATGAATTCAAAAAAAGCATTAATGAATTTTCAAAAAATCAAGGGGCTTGAGCCAACGGGTAAAATGAACCAAGCTACTTGGGATGCGTTAAACCAAAATATTGCGACCAATCAACCTGTTTTGGTCAGTTATACCATTACCGAAGCTGATGCTAAAGGTCCTTATAAAACCCTACCCAATGATGCAGAATCTCGTTCAAAGTTAAAAGCTTTAGGCTATGAAAGTATTCAAGAGATGCTTGGTGAAAGGTTTCATATGGATGTGGCATACCTAAAAAAACTCAACCCAAATAAACGCTTTGTTGCTGGCGAAAGCATTACGGTTATTAATACTGGCAAGCCATTTGAAGGCGTTGTTACTCGTGTGGTTGCTGATCGTAAAGATAAGATTTTATATGCTTATCATGAAGACCAGCTTGTCGCCACTTACCCAACAACGGTTGGCGGTGAGGCAAGTACAACACCAGGCGGTAAGTACAAAATCATCAATAAAGTTAAAATGCCAACTTATAAGGCCACCGTCAATCGTGATGATGAAGACAACAAAGTCTATTATTTACCACCAGGACCAAACAGTCCTGTCGGTGTGGTTTGGATGGGATTAAATAAACCCAGCTATGGTATTCATGGTTCGCCCATACCAGAGGGTATTAGTCGTCAATCGTCGCTGGGCTGCATTCGTCTGACCAATTGGGATGTGCTAGAATTGGTCGCTGTCATCGAAAATGGTGCGACGGTTGAGATTCGTTAATTTTTTAACCAACTAATAAAAATAGCTTGAAAATTCAAGCTATTTTTATATTTAGGACATTTTTGTATGATTTAGCATGAGATTATTTGGCGTGATAAGCAAGCTTAACGCCCAAGGCATAGCCATCATTACTATCAAAGTTACCTACTTTATCTTTGGTTGGTAGCTGTGCTTGAGCATCTCCAAATTTAAAGTATTTACCACCCAAAGACAGCGACCATTCAGGTGTAACATTATACCGCGCACCTAAGCCCAATGAATAATAGCCTTTGATAGGACCTAAGCTACTTGCAGGGTTACCTGCACCACTATCCCAACCTACCGCACCTGAAACAGCCAAACGATCGCTAACACGCTTACCCAAACCAACTTCAGCCGACCATTGGTCTTTGTCATAGCTGATGATTGGTAAACCCTGTGGATAACGAAGTTTTGTGGTTTCTGTATACTGTGTTGGGCGAATGTCAAAATCAGACCATGGTACATAGCGTACTTTGGCAGTTAATAGCGTTGTTGGATTCACACCAGTTTGAAAATCTAAGTTCCATGAGTCAGGCAAAGTAACTTTAAAATCCTTTTTACCCGCATAGCCCGTAACAGGAATGGTTTCGGCAATTTCAGAGTCATGCTCAATCTCAGAGCGATAGGTCAAAGCGGCTTTTAGGGCAATTTCGGGTTTATAAAATGCCAAACCTGCCGCCCAGCCCAATTGAGTATCTGTTGCAATTTTGGCATCATAACCTGTCATGACTTGATAAGCAGGACCACGCAAATGCACTTCGCCCTTAACTCTTTGAGCCACAGGACCGCCATAGATTTGGAAATTTTTATTAGCACCCAATTTGGCACCGACTAACATGGTTAGGTTGTTGGTGCGAATTTCGACATTAGTCTTTTGACCGTCAGTTGCTTCTGCATGTGCAGCCGCTGCTCTTAATCGGTCAGCAATGGGTTTGGCTTGTGCTGAATTGGTTTCTACGATTGATGCTACTGCCAAAGCACGCTGAGGTGATTTAACACTGTCTAAAACTGGCTTAATTGATTTATAAGCAAGGCTATCGTTTAATTGTGCTTTTGTAGCCTGATTGATAGCTTGGGCAAAAATTGTTGCTGTTGCATTTTTATCTGCCACAAAATTACTATTACCGTCATATTGAACCGCTGCACCAAATGGCTCGTCATATAGCACACCGATGCTAAAGGTGTCGTTGATGTCTGCTTTAACACCGTAACGGAAAAAATCATAAGCTTCGGCAATATCACCTGTATCTTTGCCTGCGGTATCTTTACCGGTAACATTGGCATCAATATAAGTATAAACGGTTTCGGCATAAGTGCCATCTTGTAAAAAAGCAGTCACATCTTGCCCTGAGCGATCCAGGCCTGCTGCTTGTGCTGCGGTTGCGGTTAGGGTTGAAAATACCGCCAAACTCAGCGCTTTGTATCCAAATTTTAAGCTCATCACTTTCTCCAAAAAGTCAGTCCTTACAATATGTAAAACTGTCCATACTTCTTTATAGAACAGTACAAAAGTCTTACACATTTGTATCTTAAATGAAATTTAATCACAAAACAAGTAAAATATATATATTTTCTTACAATTTTTAGCGTTTATTTTTATTTGTTTGATGGTTGATATTTGATTGTGTAAATCAATATTGGGTAAATCAATCGGATTTAATAATGTGGCGGTCTATCAGCCAATAAATCAAATGTAGCAATGCCTACATCGTCTTGCTTGGCTTGGATATGTTGGTACATCAGTTTTAACTGATCTTGCAAATCTCTTAAATCACGGTCTTGGCGAGCAATAATTTTACTAAGCTCATCACAAGTATCCTCCAAAAAGCTGATGCGTGTTTGTAGATCAATTAAGGTAAAATCTTTGGTAAATAAGACATCAGGCATAAAAATATCAACTCATTTATTGGGTATTAAGGTTTTGGATTAAGGTTTTTGGGTAAATCTTTGACCAATTTGGCTTATTTTACGACATAACGCACAATTTTTGGTTAAAATTTGATATGATAGTTAGTCTATTGGTTTTTGACAATCTTTCATCACTTTTTTATCATTGATTTTACTGTATCGCTTTTCATCTTATGGCTTTAATTCACTTAAAAAATATTCATTTAGCCTTTGGCACAGCGCCGATTTTAGATGGCGTTCATTTCACCCTAAAACCCAATGAACGCGTTTGTTTGATTGGTCGAAATGGTGAAGGCAAATCCACCTTATTTAAGCTGATTATGCGTCAAATACATGCTGATGATGGTGAGATACTCATCAAAGATGGTACAAAAATTGCCATGCTGGCACAAGATGTGCCAAATGAGTCGGCCAGCGTCCTTGACGTGGTGATGGAGGGTGATGACAAAGTTGCCCAAGCCTTAAAAAACTATCATCAAGCCAGTGCAGACTGTGCCATGGGCGACAATGAAGCCTGTGATGTCATGAGCGGTCTTCAGCAAACCTTAGACGCTCTGAACGGTTGGGACTTGGAGCGGCGTGCGCGTGCATTGATTGACAGCATGGGGCTTGATGCCGATGCTTGCTTATCAACATTATCAGGGGGTCGTAAACGCCGTGTTTTGTTAGCACAGGCTTTGGTAACAAATCCTGATGTGCTACTTTTAGACGAGCCAACCAACCATTTAGATATTGAAAGCATCACTTGGCTTGAAAAATTTTTATTGAATGAACGATTAACCGTTCTTTTCATCTCGCATGATAGGAAGTTTATTGATACACTTGCCACTTATATCATCGAGCTTGACCGTGGTCAACTCTCTGGCTATGATGTGACGCAAGGTGTGGGTGGCTACGCACGCTACCAAGAGTTAAAAGCGCTTGAACTTGCCAGTGAAGAAAAATCATTTGCCGAATTTGATAAAAAGCTTGCCCAAGAAGAAGTTTGGATTCGCCAAGGCATTAAAGCACGCCGCACCCGTAACGAAGGTCGTGTCCGTGCCTTAAAAGCCATGCGTGAAGAGCGAAAAGCACGCCGTGATGTGTTGGGTACTGTCCAAATTAGCCAAAACAATAGCGAAAAATCTGGAAAAATTGTTTGTGAAGTCAATCACTTAACTTTAGAATACGACAATAAAACCTTAGTTAAGGATTTTTCAACGCTGCTTGTTCGTGGTGATAAAGTTGGTATCATTGGCAAAAATGGCGTTGGTAAAACAACTTTAATTAAAAGCATTTTGGGTTTGGATGATTCAGCGATTCAGTCAGGTTCAGTTAAGCTTGGCACCAATCTAAATATTGCTTTTTTTGACCAACTCAAAGACGACCTAGACCCTGAAAAATCTATCGCAGATAATGTTTCAGAAGGCTCTGACCATGTCGATGTTGGTGGAAAAACTACGCACATTTTAAGCTATTTGCAAGATTTTTTATTCACGCCAAATCGTGCTCGCACACCTGTTAAAGCACTATCAGGCGGTGAAAAAGCACGCGTTTTATTGGCCAAATTATTGCTAAAACCTGCCAATGTTTTGGTGCTTGATGAGCCTACCAATGATTTGGATATGGCAACACTTGAGCTTTTAGAAGATTTTGTGGTCAATTTTAAAGGCACGGTATTACTCATCAGCCATGACCGTGCTTTTATGGATAATGTTGTTACCCAAACTTGGGTATTTGATACTGATAAGTACGGCGACGGTATCGTTTTGGAATATGTTGGCGGTTATGAAGACTATGTACAACAGCATGAAAGATGGCTTGCTCATCACGCCACAGACAATAAACCTAAGGCGACAAAACCCGCTGAACCCATCCAAATCAAACCACCTCAATCAGGCGTTGCCCAAAAACGCAAACTCAGCTATAAAGAGCAGCGTGAACTTGAAGATTTGCCTAATGAAATTGCTGCACTTGAACAAGAGCAGGCACAGCTTGCCAAAAAGATTGAAGATGGTTCATGGTTTAATACCGATTTGGCGGCAGCAACGAAGGCTGGTGAGCGATTGGTAGAGATTGATGAGCTTTTGATGATGAAGCTTGAGCGATGGGATGAGCTTGAAAATATGACCCAATAAACTTTAAAATACAGGTTTAAACAGTACCATTAATAAAGAATATGATCCATGAGTTGCCATCATCAGCATAAGCAGACACCCAAACACGCCATATCCATTAAGCATATGCCAAGCTTGACAGATACTCATAAACAAAGTAGCCAAGCTGAGCCAAAATCGTTTGAATGGGCGTTTTTACATCCCAAATATTGGGGAGTTTGGCTGGCTTTTGCGTTGATTTTACCGCTGATTTTTCTACCGCTGCGTTGGCAGTTTTGGATCGGCAAGCGTCTTGGCATTTTGGTACATTACTTAGCTAAAAGCCGAGTTCAAGACACTCTAACCAACCTGCAGCTTACCTTCCCAAATCAACCAAAATCAAAACACAAGGCCACCGCACGGCAAGTATTTATTAATCAAGGTATTGGTATTTTTGAAAGTTTATGTGCATGGTTTCGCCCTAATGTCTTTAAACGCACTTTTAGCATTTCTGGTTTACAGCATTTGATTGATGCCCAAAAACAAAATAAAGCGGTGATTTTACTTGGTGGACATCGCACGACGCTTGATTTGGGCGGTCGGTTATGTACACAGTTTTTTGCGGCGGACTGCGTGTATCGCCCACAAAACAACCCTTTGCTTGAATGGTTTATCTATAATGCACGCCGCTGTATCTTTGATGAGCAAATCTCAAATCGTGATATGAAAAAACTCATCACTCGGCTCAAACAAGGTCGGATAATTTGGTATTCGCCTGATCAAGATTTTGGTCTTGAGCATGGCGTGATGGCGACCTTTTTTGGTGTGCCTGCAGCAACGATTACCGCTCAGCGTCGTCTTATTAAGCTGGGTGATAAAGCCAATCCTCCTGTCATCATCATGATGGATATGCTCAGACAAACGCCCGATTATATCGCAAAAGGTCACCGTCCACATTATCACATCAGCCTAAGCGCTGCGTTAAAAAATTATCCCAGCGATGACGAAACCGCCGATGCTGAACGCATCAATCGACTGATTGAGCAAAATATTCAAAAAGATTTAACCCAGTGGATGTGGTTTCATCGCCGCTTTAAAACTCAAGCCGATGACACCAATTACTATCAACATTAATGATAATTATTAATTTGGAAAATACAACCATGATTCGTACACTTTTGGGTGGTAAAATCCACCGTGCTACTGTTACTGAAGCTAATCTAAATTATGTGGGTAGCATCACCATTGATGTGGATTTGTTAGATGCTGCTGGTATCTTAGTGAATGAAAAAGTCAGCATCGTCAATAATAATAATGGTGAGAGATTTGAAACTTATACCATCGCAGGCGAGCGTGGTAGTGGCGTGGTGTGCCTAAATGGTGCAGCTGCTCGTAAAGTACAACCAGGCGATGTTGTGATTATTATGAATTATGTGATGATGCAGGATATTGATGCCCAAAATCATAAGCCCAATGTTGTTTTGGTTGATGCCAACAATCACATTACCCAAATCATGCACTATGAACCTGCCAATACCATTTGGTAAACTGCTGACTGGCAAGTTTAATTGACTAATTATCAGTACACTGATTTGACCACTGCCAAAAAAATGGTACAATACCGAACCAACAGGCACGACCTGACTTATTACTTTGAACAAAATAACTGCTAATGAGTCAAATATTACCATCATTCGCTTAAAGCCAGTGCCAAGCGAGTATGGATAAAGGATTAAAATCAAAATATCTATTTAAATCAAGGATTTATTAAAATGATACTGATGATTGATAATTATTGTAGTTTTACTTATAATATTGTTCAATATTTTGGAGAATTACAACAAGAGATGACCATTTGGCGAAACGATGAAGCCACTTTGAATCAAATCATCAAGCTTGCACCGCAAGCGATTGTTTTGGGTCCAGGTCCTTGCAGTCCAAACGAAGCAGGCGTAACACTTGAGATTTTAGATAAACTCTCAGGAAAAATTCCAATTTTGGGCATCTGTTTAGGTCATCAAGCCATCGGACAAGCGTTTGGCGGTCAGGTGGTGCGTGCAGGTGAGGTAATGCATGGGCGACTATCATCTGTACACCATACCAATCAAGGTGTTTTTGCTGATATTCCAAACTCTTTTAATGCCACACGCTATCATTCTTTGGTGATTGACAAGGCAAGCCTACCTGATTGTTTAGAGGTCACCGCCTGGACAGCTCATGCTGATGGTCGTATGCAAGAAATTATGGGCGTACGCCATAAATCGCTTGATGTTGAAGGTGTGCAATTTCACCCTGAATCTATTTTGAGCGAATATGGTTATCAATTATTGAATAACTTTTTAAAGCGTTGTGGGTTGGCAAAGCTTGAAAATAGTCACTTACCCAAAGTTGTCTGATACCAAAAATACGCATGCAATTAATTAATTTAGCATGCCTATTATTGAAACCTATGATCAAAAATTGATAACAGATTGACAATCTAAATTCACGACAGGCAGTCCTACACTGGAAAAATAAACCAAATATTATGACAAAGACCATCACCGCCGATAATATTGCCATCATGACCGATGATGATATCTTAGCTATTTTGACCAAAGCCCTTAGCCACTTGCTAAAAAATATTGAATTAACCCATGATGAGATGCGTCAAGTCATGCTCATCATCATGCAAGGTCGTTGCCCTGATGCGTTGATGGGAGCCATTTTGATCGCTTTGCGGCAAAAAGGTGAGTCTATAGATGAAATTACCACTTGCGCTAAAACAATGATTGAGCTTGCCGATACCATTGATATTTGCAATCCCAATGCAGTTGATATTGTTGGTACTGGTGGCGATGGTTCAAACTTATTTAATGTATCAACAGCATCTGCTTTTGTGGCAGCGGCGGCAGGTGTTACCATTGCCAAACACGGTAATCGTGGTGTATCAACAAGCTCTGGCTCTTCAGATGTGCTAAGCTTGGCGGGCGTGCGTTTGGATATTAATAAAACTCAGACAGTCAAAGCCATTAATACGCTTGGCATTGGATTTTTATTTGCACCCAATCATCACCCTGCAATGCGTCATGCTGTTGGTGTCCGCCGATTGCTCAAAGTTCGTACGATCTTCAATATTTTAGGCCCACTGACCAACCCTGCTAAGGTTAGCCGTGCTGTGGTCGGTGTTTTTAGCCCTGAACTGTGTGAGCCATTGGCATATGTTTTTGCTAAACTTGGTCTTACCCATGTCATGGTCGTGCATTCTCAAGATGGCTTAGATGAGTTTAGTCTTGCCACGGGCACACATGTCGCTGAGCTTAAAGATGGTAAGGTACATACTTATCTTTGTCAGCCTGAAGATGTTGGTATTGTCTCAAGAACTTTATATGGTCTGACTGTCAATGATTCAAAACAAAGTCTTGAAATCATCAAAAATGCACTGGGCGGCACAGCAAATGATGATATCAGCCTAAAGGCACGAGCGATGATTGCCATCAACGCAGGTGCTGCTATTTATGTGGCAGGCCATGCCAAAACACATGCCGAAGGCGTTGCCATTGCCAAGCAAATTATGACAAGTCGCCAAGCTTTAGATAAGCTAAATGCATTTACAAACTTTACCCAGCACTGTGAATAACAAGTCCAAATACCAAGGATGATGACAAGCTTATGACAACAAACACCCCCAGTATCCTTCAAAAAATCATCGCAACCAAACACCAAGAGATTGCAGCCGCCAAAGCCATCAAAACGACCAATGAGCTTTTAAAGTCGGCAGCTTGCCACATGCCTCGAGGTTTTGCTGATGTGCTAAGAGCAGTTGATACAACAACCGATATTGGTGTGATTGCAGAAGTAAAAAAAGCCTCGCCTTCCAAAGGTATCATTTGTCAAGATTTCAACCCCGTGACAACAGCACAAGCCTATGAAAAGGCTGGTGCAACCTGTTTATCCGTACTCACAGACCGTGATTATTTTCAAGGTCATGATGACTATCTTATTAAAGCCCGCAAGGCTGTTCGCTTACCTGTACTCCGTAAAGATTTCATGGTTGATGAATACCAAATTATTGAATCGGCTGCGATGGGGGCGGATTGTATTTTACTTATCATGGCTTGTTTAGATGCTGATACCGCCTTACACTTACATCAAACAGCAACTGACTTGGGTCTGGATGTATTGATTGAAATTCACACCGATGATGAGCTAACCCAAGCACTAAATTTACCCAAATCAGCTCACAATATCTACGGCATTAATAATCGCAATTTAAATACCTTTCAGGTAGATTTAGAAAATAGCATTCGCTTATCCCAACGACTATTTGCCAATCTTGGGCAAGATGCCCTTGTGGTTAGCGAAAGCGGTATTCATCATGCCACCGATATTCACCGAATGCAACAAAATCATATTCACCATTTTTTGATTGGTGAACAATTTATGAAAACTGATAACGCAGGTGGTGCATTATCACAGTTATTAAAGACAATTTAACATATTTTAATTAAATTTAAGGATAAAATAAGAGTATTATTATGAACACAACTAAAAAACGCATCCTAACAGGTATCACCACCACTGGCATTCCCCATTTAGGTAATTATGTTGGATCCATTCGCCCCGCCATTGCCGAGGCTCATCGTGCCTTTGAGAATCATGATGGAGATGCGTTTTTCTTTTTGGCAGATTATCATGGTATTATTAAATGTTTTGACCCTGATGAAATTCATCGCTCTACTCGAGCGATTGCCGCCACTTGGTTGGCATGTGGTCTTGATCCTGAAAAAGTTATTTTTTATCGTCAATCGGACATTCCTGAGATTCCTGAATTGGCATGGATACTCAATTGCTCATGTGCCAAGGGGCTGATGAATCGTGCCCATGCTTATAAAGCCGCCGTCGATATGAATTTAAGTAAAGAAGATACCGATCCTGATTATGGCATCAGCATGGGATTATTTGGCTATCCTGTCTTGATGGCGGCCGATATTTTGATGTTTAATGCCACCCATGTCCCTGTGGGTAAAGATCAAATTCAGCATATTGAAATGGCAAGAGACATTGCAGGATCGTTTAATTTTAAATACAAACCCTTATTTGTCGAGCCTTTTGCCGTTGTCGACGAAAACACACCGCTACTGACTGGTTTGGATGGACGAAAAATGTCAAAAAGTTATGGTAACACCATTCCACTTTTTGGTGATGGCAACCCTCAAATTGACCCTGAAAAAGCGCTTAAAAAGGCAGTCATGCAGATTGTCACCAATTCTCAACCACCCGAAGAGCCAAAAGACCCTGAGCATTGCACCATTTTTGAAATCTACAAAGCCTTTGGTACGCCTGAAGAGATTGAAGCATTGGCAACACATTATCGTCGTGGTATTGGCTGGGGTGAAGCTAAAGAGATTTTATTTAATAAAATCAATCATGAAATTACCCCTTATCGTGAGCGTTATTTACATCTAATGAATAATCCAAAAGAGCTTGAAGAAATTTTACAAATGGGTGCTACTAAGGCTCGGCGTGTTGCCCAAAAGCAGCTGGATAAAACTCGCCGTGCCATTGGCATCAAGCCACTTGCCAAGCTTAAATCATGATCACCATATCAAATAATCCAGCACCATCAAAAACAGCTGATGTACGCATCTTTGATACACCAGTACTTAATTTGCCTGAAGATTTATATATCCCGCCACAGGCATTTGCGATTTGGCTTGAACAGTTTGCAGGACCTTTAGATTTTTTATTGTACTTAGTCAAAAAAAATAATTTTGACTTAACTGAAACTGCCATCTTGCCAATTACCGAGCAATATTTAAGCTATATCAGTGAGTTGGATGAAGCGTATTTTGAGCTTGCGGGCGATTATTTATTAATGGCAAGTACACTGATTGCCATTAAATCTGAGTTGTTATTGCCCCAATCTAAAGTTGATGATGATGAGATTAGCCCTAAGGCTAGATTAATCCGAAGGCTTGAGGAGTATGCTCAAATCAAAGAAGCTGCTCGGCGTATCGATGGTCTGCTTCGTCTAGAAAGAGATGTTTTTTTAGCATTTACCAGTATGCCAAGTCCCGAAGCCATGCAAAAGCAGCTGCCCAAGTATTCGCCAGAGCTTTTGGTCGAAAGCTTAATTCATATGAAAATTCGCCCTGAAGCTATTACCCATACTGTTCAAGCGGACAGCGTGCCATTATCTCAGCGTATCGCCAGCATTACACGCTTGATAAGCGAAAAAGGCGTTAGTACCTTTGCCGAACTGATTGATAAATCTCAAGGCAAAATAGGCATTGTGGTGAGTTTTGTGGCGGTACTTGAGCTGATGAAACGAGGTTTAATCGGATTTGATGAAGCCAATTCTGGTAAGCTTAATCCAACCAAAAATGATACTTATCATGATAACCAAAATGGGCAAGATTTAACAAAACAAAGCTTACATTGGCTACATTAATCGCTGTTAGTTTTTAATTCACTTAAGTAGCTATTTTTATATACTCATTTTTTAAATAATCATGAATCTGTTATGACACAACATACCACCTCTGATTTTTTGCAAGCTCACAAGCAAGCTGAAACTTTCAGCCGATATATTGAAGTTTTACTACATGCCAGCGAAACACCGCTGACCGATAAAGATTTAAAAAAACATCTGATGATCGGTTCAAATGAACTTCAAGATGCCTTGGCCATTCTGCAAGAACGGCTGTCTTATGGTGTATTGACACTCAATAAGACTGCCAGCGGTTATCGCTTGCAAATCAAAGACAGCTACAGTAGCCTAATTCAGCAGGTTTTTCCTGAGCGGCTAGAAAATCTAAGTCAAGCTTTACTTGAAACCTTAAGCATCATTGCTTATCAGCAACCTGTCACACGATCAGACATTGAGCAGGTGCGTGGCGTGGCAGTCTCTAGCAATATTTTGCGACAATTATTTGATAAAGGCTGGATTGTCGAAAATGGGCATAAGGACACTTTAGGTCGCCCTGCACTACTGCACACCACCCAAGCATTTTTGGATGCGTTTGGGCTAGATAGCTTAGATAGATTGCCACCACTGCCTGACCTTGACCACCTAAAAATCAGACAATGAACTTATAATGAACTTGTTAAACTCAGATGAATCATGTATGATGACAAGTTTTTCATCAGCGTTCGTGGGTGTTTATCTAGGCTAATCAACCATTAAACCGATATATTTCACATTGAGATAATGTTATAACCAATTTTCTGGATTTAAGTTATGAATCAATCAAAACCCAAAAACAACTCCACCATCAACGAACAAAACGCAACCAACAAACCTGCTGGCGAAAAACTACAAAAACTGCTTGCCAGATTGGGTTTGGGTTCACGCCGTGGGCTTGAAGAGATCATCAAATCAGGTCGCATTTCCATTAATGGTAAAGTCGCCACATTAGGCGATAGGGTTATCTTAACCGACGAAATCCGCATTGACGGCCGTCAAGTACGCCTGAAAGCCGAGCGTGAAAAGCGTCGCCGTGTCATTGCTTATTATAAACCTGAAGGGGAAATCTGTTCAGCCTCTGACCCTCAAGGACGCCCGACCGTTTTTGACCGTTTACCAAAACTCACTAACGATCGCTGGGTGATGGTGGGTCGCTTGGACATCAATTCATCAGGTCTTTTGCTGTTTACAAATGATGGTGAGCTTGCACATCGCCTGATGCACCCTTCTAGTGGGATAATCAGAGAGTATGCTGTACGAGTTTTAGGCGAGGTTACACCACAAATTGCCAGTCAACTCACCGCTGGTGTAGAGCTTGAAGATGGCGTTGCCAAATTTGATGACATCAAAGAAGGTGGCGGTATTGGTGTCAATAAATGGTATCATGTGACCATCAAAGAGGGTCGAAAACGAGAAGTTCGCCGTATGTTTGAAAGCCAAACACTCAAAGTATCTCGCTTGATTCGTACACGCTATGGCACCGTAATTTTGCCCAAAGAATTGCGTACAGGTCGTTTTATTGAGCTTGATGCCAGTGATATTGGCAAGCTGGTTGATTCTGTTGGTCTGCGTCAGCGTCAAGGTACAGGGCTAAATCACGCTACCAAAGAAAAACAAGCACGCATTCACAAAAAACCTTTAAAATCTCGTGAGATACGCCGTCAAAAGCACGAAGCCCACGAGCGACGAGAAGAACGCAAAAAACACACACCAAAACATCGTACACCCAATCTTAGCCGTGCCAAATTTACCAAAATTTAATAAGTTTATCTTAATTAAACAATAATATAATAAGCTGCCAAATGGCGGCTTTTTTATATGAAATTTGACACAATTTCAACCAATTTAGACTCACTTTTTTGACAACATTTTGACATTTATATTTAAATAAATTGATTTATATTCACAATTTTTTGATTAAAATTTATCATCAAAAATAACCCATTCTCAAATTACAAAAAACTTGAATATTTTTTTCTGTACAAGCCATTGATTTAATTGAAGTTGAGATTTGAATCATAGTTTTAATAATTAATCAATCTTTTATTTTAAGAAAAAATAGGATATATTGTTGCCCTAAAACCATCCATACACTAGATATGGTATATAAATTATCAAAGTGGTTGATTAGCCTCATTGGGCGATACTCACTCATTTTGTCACATGATTGATCGTATATCTGATACAACGACTGATCAAAAACTGTATTCAAAACTTTTGGAGCCATAATGACGCACATTGATACAATTAAAGTCACCAAGAGAGATGGTCGCCTTGAACCCATTAATCTTGATAAAATTCACCGAGTCATTGCTTGGGCTGCTGAAGACTTAAATAATGTGTCTGTTTCTCAAGTTGAGCTAAAATCTCATATTCAATTTTATGAGGGGATTCGCACCCGTGACATTCACGAAACCATCATCAAAGCCGCCGCTGACCTGATTTCGGTAGAAACGCCAGATTATCAGTATTTGGCAGCTCGTTTGGCAATTTTTCACCTGCGTAAGATTGCTTATGGAAAGTTTGAACCACCGCATCTGTATGCTCATGTTAAGCATCTTACCGAACAAGGTAAATATGATCAGCACATTTTGGCAGATTACAGCATTGATGAGTTTAATGAGCTAAATGATTATATCGATCATAACCGTGATATGAACCTAGCATATGCTGCTGTTGAGCAGATGATGGGTAAGTATTTGGTGCAAGACCGTGTGACCAAACGGGTTTATGAAAGTCCGCAATTTTTATATGTGTTGGTGGGCATGTGTTTATTTGCAGGCTATGATAAAGCACAACGCCTTGACTATATCAAGCGTTTTTATGATGCCACCTCAAATTTTTACATCTCCTTACCCACACCGATTATGTCAGGGGTGCGTACACCAACACGCCAATTTAGCTCGTGCGTTTTGGTTGAATGTGGCGATAATCTTGATAGCATTAATGCCACAACATCAGCAATTGTACGTTATGTCTCACAGCGTGCTGGTATTGGTGTCAATGCGGGTGCTATCCGTGCGCTTGGCAGCCCAATTCGTGGTGGCGAAGCACAGCACACAGGCTGTATTCCATTTTTCAAAATGTTCCAAGCTGCCGTTAAATCATGTTCTCAAGGCGGTGTTCGTGGCGGTGCAGCAACTTTATTCTACCCAATTTGGCATTTAGAAGTTGAAAGCTTATTGGTGCTAAAAAATAATCGTGGTGTTGAAGATAACCGAGTGCGTCATATGGATTATGGCGTACAGATTAATAAAACCATGTACGCCAGATTAATTAAAGGCACTGACATTACTTTATTTTCACCCTCAGATGTCCCAGGGCTTTATGAAGCATTCTTTGCCGATCAAGAAACTTTCGAGCGATTATATACCCAATATGAAGCCGATGAAAATATTCGTAAACGCAAAGTACCTGCCCGTGATTTATTTAGCCTAATGCTGCAAGAAAGAGCAAGCACAGGCCGTATTTATATTCAAAATGTTGACCACTGCAACACACATAGCCCCTTTGATCCGACGGTCGCACCGATTCGCCAATCTAATTTGTGCATGGAGATTGCCCTGCCAACAGCACCTTTGGATAACATCAATGATGAAAAAGGTGAGATTGCGCTGTGTACTTTATCAGCGATTAATTTAGGTAAAATTGAAAAATTATCCGACATCGAAGAGCCTGCTGAGCTGATCGTGCGTGCACTTGATGCGTTGCTTGATTATCAAGATTATCCTGTAATTGCCGCCAAAAAAGGCAGTACTAATCGTCGCACTTTGGGCGTTGGCGTGATTAATTATGCGTATTATTTGGCAAAAAATGGAACTCGTTACTCCGATGCAGCGGCGCTTGGTTTAACCCATCGCACTTTTGAGGCACTGCAATATTATTTGCTCAAAGCATCAAACAAACTCGCCAAAGAACAAAGTGCTTGCCCTTGGTTTGATCAAACCAAATACAGCCAAGGCATTTTGCCTATTGATACTTATAAAAAGGATTTGGACAGCATTTGTACCGAACCTTTGCATCTTGATTGGGAAAGTCTACGCACAAATATCAAAGCCTACGGTTTGCGTAACTCTACCCTATCCGCCTTGATGCCATCAGAGACCAGCTCTCAGATTGCCAACGCAACCAACGGCATTGAGCCGCCTCGTGGTTTGGTATCCATCAAAGCGTCTAAAGATGGTATTTTAAAGCAAGTTGTGCCTGAGATTGAACGCTTGGCAAGTCAATATGAACTGCTTTGGAATATTCCTGATAATAATGGCTATCTGCGTTTGGTTGGAATCATGCAAAAATTCATTGATCAGTCCATCTCCGCCAACACCAATTATGACCCCACTAAATTTGAAGGTGGTAAAGTCCCGATGAAAGTGCTGATTCAAGATCTGCTAACCGCTTATAAATTTGGTGTCAAAACTTTATATTATCATAATACGCGTGATGGTGCTGATGATGCCCAAGGCGACTTGGACGATGGCTGTGCAGGTGGTGCGTGCAAGCTTTAAGATATCAAAATATCGCCCAATTTGTTTGCCAAGTTGGGCTAATTTTATATTTATGGCATAATATCCCTTAATCATTAATTGCTGAGTTTGGATTTTCTTGCATTTTTATCACTCAGATTATATGCTATAATGTGTCAATTATTTAGTTAATTATTTACATCTTAGGAAGATTGCCTATGAATATTCAAGCATTAATGCAACAAGCCCAAGCCATGCAAAAACAAGTTGAAAAAAATGTTGAAGCTGCCAAAGCAAGTCTTGCAACCAAGGAAGTGCAAGGCGAAGCAGGCAATGGCTTGGTCAAAGTTACCATGACAGGTCGCCATGTCGTTAAGCGTTTAGCCATTGACCCAAGTCTAATGGATGATGAGCCTGACATGATAGAAGATTTGGTAGCTGCCGCAATTAATGATGCGGTGCGTCAAGCAGATGAACTGTATGAAGAGGTGATGGCTGGTGCGACAACTGGCATGGGTCTGCCACCTAGTATGAAAGGCTTGTTTGGCTAAATGCTCACCCCAAAACTGGATAAACTCATCAAAGAGCTACAAGTCTTACCAAGTGTAGGACAAAAATCAGCTCAGCGAATGGCGCTACAGCTTTTGACCAAAAAACGCACCCAAGGATTATCTTTGGCGGCTGCACTTGAGACTGCGATGCACGACATTAAAGAATGCTTGCAGTGTCACTCCTTTAGTGATGATGAGATTTGCCCAATTTGCTTAGATCATCGCCGTGATGATGGGCTACTATGTGTTGTTGAGAATGCATCAGATGTCATGGCGATTGAGCAAAGTGGTGCTTATCGTGGCAAGTATTTTGTACTTGGTGGGCATTTATCGCCCATCGATGGTATCAATGCCAATGATTTGCATATTGATCAGTTGATTCATCGCATCAGGCATGAAGCGATCCATGAGGTGATCTTAGCCACTGGTGCCACGGTTGAAGGACAAACCACGGCTTTTTTTATTCATGATGCCATCTGTACCCATGTACCCAAAATTACCCGTCTTGCTCAGGGCATTCCTATGGGCGGTGAACTTGGATATGTGGACAGCATCACACTACATCAAGCACTACAAAATCGCAGTAATATATCGTAGTAATATATAATGATCAATTATGACTATACCAACTCTTGAGTTTCCAAAATTTACCATCAATCAAGCGGCTTGTGATGGACTGCCAACCATTTGGGTGCAAAATGATGATGATCTGTACGCACTGATTGATGAGATTGATGCTAGCGATGTGGTCGCACTTGATACTGAATTTATCAAACGAACAACCTATTACCCAATTTTGGCACTGATACAAATCAATACCGGCAATGCCATTTATCTAATTGACGCACCTAAGCTGGATTTGACCGAATTTTGGCAAGCACTTGCTGAGGTACCAACAATGGTATGGTACGCATGCGGCGAAGATTTGGGAATTTTTTATTTACTGGCCAAATGCCCACCACTGACCAATATTTTTGATGTACAAATTGGGGTAGCCTATTTATCAGGTAAATTGCAAGCTGGTTATAGCCAAGCTCTCAATGAAATGCTTGGCATTGAAATTGATAAAGGCGAAAGCCAGTCAAATTGGCTAGCGAGACCTTTGTCTTATGAACAAGAGACTTATGCTGCTAATGATGTCCGCTACTTATTAAAATTATATGAAGTTGTACGCACCGAATTGGCAGCTCGTGGCATTTTAAATTGCGTCCTTGAAGACAGTAATCACTATGCTCGAGAACTGCACACCATTCAAAATCAACCCGATGAGATGCTGTATCTAGACTTATTAGCACCGATTTATAATCGCCGTCAATTGGGAGTACTTCAGCAGCTCACCATTTGGCGTGAAGCATTGGCAAGAGCAACCAATGAACCCAGAAGCTTTATTATCAGCAAACAGGCACTTAGGGAAATTGTTCAAGACATGCCTGATAGTATCAAGCTTTTGGCTCGTACTACCATCAACCGAGCTGCGCTAAGACGCTATGGTAACGAAATTGTACGCATCATTTGCCAAGTCAAAAATATGCCTGATGGCAATCTGCCTGCATTACCGCCACCGACTTATCATAGTAAATCCAAACCCTTTAAAAATGACTTAAATGATATCATCAATGCCTACAGTCAAAGCCACCACATTCCCCCTAATTTATTATTAAAAAACCGTTGGATGAATGACTTATTGGTCTTGGTTGCTTATGATGGCTTAATTGAAGAATTACCGCTTGAATTGCTTGGTTATCGTCAAAGTTTAATCACAAACAATATTTTACCAGCATTAAGACCCTATAAAGAACATATTTTAGAAGTTTTAAATACACCTGAATATAACCATTGATCATACACATGAATTATCAAGATAAATTTGCACGCATTGTCGTCTATTGTGGTTCAAACTTTGGCGATACACCTGCTTATTATCATGCCGCCCAAAGCTTAGGTAAAACTTTGGCAGAGCATGACATCACCTTGGTTTATGGTGGTGGCAATGTTGGCTTGATGGGCACGATTGCAGACAGCATCATCGCACATGGTGGAAAAAGTATTGGTATTATTCCCAGATTTTTGAAGGATAAAGAAGTCGCTCATCATGGCCTAAGCGAGCTTATCATCACAGAAGATATGGCAAGTCGTAAACTAAAGATGATATCCTTAGCAGATGCTTTTATTGCTCTTCCTGGTGGTATTGATACCTACGAAGAGCTTTTCGAGGTCGTATCACTGGCACAATTGCGTCAGCACGCCAAGCCGATTGGTGTTCTTAATGTTGATGGGTTTTTTAACCCTTTTCTTAAATTGCTTGAACAGACAGCAAAAGCAGGCTTTATGCCCGTTTCAAATATTAATTTGATTTGTGTGGCCGACAACATCCCCACACTACTGACAAAAATGGCAACTTACCGGTTTACCGAATCTCAAAAATGGGTCAAGCCCAGTTGGATGGATGAGACATCGGCTTATACTGTACCCAAATTCACCTAAACAGACATCAGTTTGCCAAATTGTACCAAAATATGACAAAAAAACACTTGCAATAAAATAAAACGAATGTACACTATATAAAGATAATTTTTAAACCATCTTGGCTGTTTGCTTAATCGGTGGTAAGTTTTGCTCGCTAAAGGCGTGGATAGCCTTTTGACTGGCGTAATATTAACATTCTTATTTTTATCAAGGTAATACTGATGGACATCAAAAAAATTCGTGAACTTTTAGATCTGATGGAAGAAAAAGATCTGTTAAATTTGGAATATGGTTATGATGACAAATACATCAGCCTTACTCGTAATACTGCCGTGCAGACAGTCGCTACCACCCAAGTTGTTTCAGCAGCACCGTCAGCTACAACTCCTGCTGTCGTCAAGCCAAGTGGTCAGCTTGAAACTTCGCCCATGGTTGGCGTCTTTTATTCAGCACCCAGCCCTAATGATCCTCCTTTTGTCAAAGTAGGTCAAAAAGTTGAGGCTGGTGATACGCTTGGTATCATCGAAGCCATGAAAATCATGAATCCCTTAGAAGCCACCCAAAGCGGTATTATTGAAGAAATCTTGGTTAAGAATGCCGAAGTGGTCGAATTTGGTCAGCCTGTCATTCGCTACAAAGCCTAACAGGAAGACACTATGATTAAAAAACTTCTCATTGCAAACCGTGGCGAGATTGCTCTACGCATCGTGCGTGCGTGCAAGCAATTGGGCATTGCGACAGTAGGCGTTTACTCTACTGCTGATAAAGACTTGATGCACTTACGCTTTGTTGATGAAGCGGTATGTATCGGTAATGCGCCTTCCGCTCACAGTTATTTGGATATTAATGCCCTACTGGCAGCAGCTGAGATTACCGCAGCTGATGCCATTCATCCTGGATATGGGTTTTTGTCAGAAAATGCTGAATTTGCTGAACGGGTTGAAGAGGCAGGCTTAACTTTTGTTGGCCCGCACCCAGAGCACATTCGATTAATGGGCAATAAAGTTTCTGCAATCAATGCCATGAAAGAAGCTGGCGTACCAACGGTACCAGGTTCTATCGGTGCAATCACTTTAGGTAATGCTGAAGAGCAAGCTCGTGAAATTGGCTTTCCATTGATTGTCAAAGCTGCAGCTGGTGGCGGTGGTCGTGGCATGCGAGTTGTTGAGCGTTTTGAAGAACTGTTAATCCAAGTTCAAGCAGCCAAAACCGAAGCTCAAAATGCCTTTGGTGATGATACGGTCTACATGGAGCGTTTTTTAAAAAATCCTCGCCATGTTGAGGTACAGGTGTTGGGTGATGGTAATGGTAATGCTTTGCATTTATTTGACCGAGACTGTTCATTGCAACGCAGGCATCAAAAAGTACTCGAAGAAGCACCTGCTCCAGATATTCCTGATGAGGTTCGTACGCCAATTTTAGACGCATGCGTTCATGCCTGTAAAAAAATCGGTTATCGTGGTGCAGGCACCTTTGAATTTTTATACGAAAATGGTGAATTTTTCTTTATTGAGATGAATACCCGTGTACAAGTTGAGCACCCCGTAACCGAGATGATTACAGGCATCGATATCGTGGTCGAACAATTAAAAATCGCCGCAGGGTATGGATTATCCTATCATCAAGATGAAATTACGATTCGAGGTCATGCCATCGAATGCCGTATTAATGCTGAAGACCCAAAAACTTTTATGCCATCACCTGGTCAAATTCAGCGTTTATTCACTCCAAGTGGTTCAGGGATTCGCTTTGATTCACATCTTTATCAAGGCTATACCATTCCAAGCTACTATGACTCTTTAATCGGTAAGCTCATATGCCATGCCCAAACTCGCCGACAAGCTATTGCTAAGACATTGCACGCTTTAGATGAGCTGGTTATTGAGGGCATCAAAACCAATATTCCTTTACATCGAGATGTCATCTTGCAAGATGAGGCATTTTGTGAAGAGGCACAAAATATTCATTATCTTGAAGGCCATATGCTAAAAACGCAATGATTGGGCATGTTTCAATCGATTACAAAGCAGTCAAAATTTGACTGCTTTTCATTATTTTAGCATAATTATTTGATACACTAAAAAGACGATCGCTAAAATCTACTCAAAAGATTGAATTTATCGCTGATAATCCCAATGTAAGCGTTGTTTGATTTCATCACATGGCAATTGGTTGATTATTTGATTTGATTGCAATTTATCACTGTCAACCAAGGTATTTGCCACAATAAAAGGAATAGTCTTTGAGCATCACTCGCACCATCCAAACCAATCTAAACACGCATGAATTACGCACTTTGCTTGGCGAATATAACAAACACATCAAATACATTCAGGAACGACTTGAGGTCCAAATCACTCAGCGACAAGATCAGTTTATTATTACAGGTGAGCTTGATTTGGTTGAGCGAACCGAAATTATCATCAACAAACTGGTGGAGCTTGCTGGCGAACAGCATAATATCAGTGGAGAAGAGCTTCATTTAATTATTCAATCAAGCTTATCTCGTGATTATGATTATGCTAACACTCAAGGTAAGCACCATGATCATAGTGGCAACTCAAAAGATAAAAGCGATACTAATGTCGCTTTGCGTACACGCAAAGGCAAGATCATACCAAGAGGCTACAATCAGCAAGAGTACACAAAAAAAATCTTGATTTCAGATGTATCTTTTGGTGTTGGGCCAGCGGGTACAGGCAAGACCTATTTGGCGGTGGCATGTGCGGTAGATATGCTTGAGCGTGGAGAGATTGAACGGATTTTACTGGTTAGGCCAGCCGTTGAGGCAGGTGAGAAATTGGGATTTTTACCGGGTGATTTGACCCAAAAAATTGACCCTTATTTGCGTCCTTTGTATGATGCACTGTATGAGATGCTTGGCTTTGAAAAAGTTGGTAAGCTGCTTGAGCGTCAAGTGATTGAAGTTGCACCGCTTGCTTATATGCGTGGACGAACACTGAATAACTCATTTGTCATTCTTGACGAGGCACAAAATACCACGCCAGAACAAATGAAAATGTTCTTAACGCGTTTGGGCTTTGGTTCAAGAGCGGTGATTACAGGCGATATGACGCAAGTTGATTTGCCTCGTGGTCACAAATCTGGCTTGGCTCAAGCTTTACAAATTTTATCCAAAATTGATGAAATTCATATCACTCGCTTTGATAGTAACGATGTGGTACGCCATCATTTGGTTCAAAAAATTGTTCAAGCTTATGATCAATTTGATGAGGTGCAACAGGCGGCAGCCGCCGAAAGAAGAGCACTGCATCTGACCAAACAGTCAATTGCCAATGAAGAAAAAACCGAATTACAAGGGGCTGTCGATGCCCAATGAAATCAAGCTGGGTTTTGATGATGATTTAACAAACACTGTCCAATCTTTGTATTTTGATATTGATTTAAACAAGATTGTTGAGACAACTTTATCCATCATGACCCAAAAATTACATCATGGGATCGATTTTGTTTATTTTCCTGATGCCATACAGATTTGGCATATGCCCAAATCTGTCAGCATTTATGTGGTTAACCATGCCCAAGGCCGTGCTGTAAACTTAGCGGCCAGAGGTAAAGATTATGCCACCAATGTGCTTTCTTATCCAAGTGAGCTACCCACTGAGATGACCACATTACTCGGAGAGATTGAGCTTGGTGAGCTGGTGTTGTGCCACGAAGTTGTTCTTAATGAAGCAGATGAACAAAACAAAAGTTTTGAGTCGCATTTGACACATCTGATTATACATGGTTTATTGCATCTACTTGGTTTTGATCATGAAATTAGTGATGCTGATGCTGACCAAATGGAGGGTTTTGAGATTGAAATCTTAGCACAGCTTGGTATTGATAATCCTTATCTTGAGCCTTAATCTTAACAATCACCAAAACGCCATGTTGATACATGGCTTTTTATAGACATAAAAAATGGCTCCATCAGCACATCTTCGGCACACTTTGTATCTACTACCGTTGCTACCTTCCGGTCCTGGCGGGGTTCATAGTACATAGTTGCGAAGCTACCGATGAAGCCAAGTCAATATTATAATTAATTCTTTATAAGTTTGCAAGAAAAATTTTGATCGTTTTTAAAAAGTATTAAGATTGGTTGGGGATAAACACATCTTGGGTCGTTGCCAAACCTTGTGCCAAAACTGGCATTTGTAAAATCCGTGCTTCTGCCAACTCAAATGAGGCTGGGCTTAAATTCTCAAGCCTGGCAACCATAGACGCTACAATCGGCATATGGCAGACCACCGCAACACATTTATCATCCAGATCTTCACCGAACTTTGTACGCACGATATCTTCAAGGTCATCGATAGCAATCATAGGATTATCATCGGGCGTAATACTGTTTAAGCTTATAAAACTTGGATTTTGACCCAAAGTCATCGCCCAAGATAACAAAATCTTAGCAGTCTGATCGGCACGATTATAGGGGCTTGCGATAATGAGATCAAGCTGATAATGCTTGGCAAGATACTGTGCTGTCTGCTGTACTTGCAGACGCCCAAAGTCGGTAAGATCTCGCCCTGCATCATCTTCACAATACGGGGCTGCTTGCCCATGTCGTACAAAAATAACTTTCATCATTTATCCTTAATACAGTTGATATACCAAAGCTAAGGCATATCACTGGATTGAATTTCATCTTTGGGCTTAGCATTGGCACTGGTCTTTAGCACCTCACTAAACTCATGGCTCAAGCGTACATTGCTTTCATCATGCGGCAAAACAAATTCCACATCACTTCTAAAGCCTGTTTCCATCAAATTAAGTGCAACACCAAGTGCAGATTTATTCTCATATAATACCGCATGCAGTGCATGAGTGATGGGCATATAAATACCCAGTGCTTTGGCACGAGAATGCACTTGAAGAATTGTATTGACACCTTCAGCGGTCTGACCTAATTTTTTGATGGCGTGTTCAAGACTTATGCCCTGACCAAGCATATAGCCGATGCGATAGTTACGGCTTAGCACCGAACTGCAGGTAGCATATAAATCCCCCACACCAGACAGACCTAAAAAAGTCAAAGGATCAGCACCAACCGCCACACCAAAACGACTCATTTCGGCTAATGCACGAGTCAATAGCATGGCTTTGGTATTCTCACCCACATCATACGCTGCCGCCATACCCATGGCGATGGCATAGATATTTTTTAGTGCGCCGCCAAGCTCCACGCCTTTAATGTCACTACTGGCAAAAACACGAAAAAATGCACTATGTAAAGCGGTTTGAACAGCTTTTCTAAGCGGTTCTGATGCTGAGGCAATGACTGTTGCGGTAGGCATATTATCCATAATTTCTACCGCTAAGTTTGGTCCACTCATGACACCAAAATTCACCTCAGGCAACACCTCTTGGATGATATCACTCATCATCGCAAAAGTCTCTTTTTCCATGCCTTTAGTCAGTGAAACCACAGCTTGGTGTGTAATAAAGGGCTTAATATTGGTCAGCATCTCTCGAAATGCCGAGCTGGGTACTGCAACAAAAATCACATCCACGCCTGCCACTGCTGTTTTCAGATCGTGACTAAATTTCAAACGCTCATCAAGCTTATGATTTGGCAAATATTTTTTATTGATTCGAGTTTTATGCAGAGACTTGACAGTGCGCTTATCTCGTACCCACAATGTCGCATCACAACCGTTTTTAGCCGCCAAATTTGCCATGGCAGTTCCAAAACTTCCACCGCCCAAAAAGGCAAAACTCATCTGATGAATATCCGATGCGATCTGCTCTGTTGCCTGCATTGATTCAACCAGTTGAGCTGATTTTTTCTTTTTTAGTCCAGTCAGCTCAGCGATGCTAGAAATCAATGGTTTATTTGGCAGACCCGATTCTTTGATAGCGCTTACCGCATCATCAATACCGATGCTGGCAGCATCGACAATTTTTTGTACTTTTTGGTTTTTGACATTCGGTTTGCGCAGCTTCATACGGCATGCATCCTTTCAATGGTCATAAATAATCAGTTATTGGCGATATTCAACATAGTCAGATAAATCCACAGTCTCACGATCTGGCATCTGAACACTACTTGAACCTGTATAAATCAAGCCGCAAATGGTATTTTGTTTTGTCACACCAAAATAATCTTTTACCTCAGGCGTATTACACAAAGGACCTGTACGCCACACACTGCGATAGCCCAAAGACTCAAGTGCAAGCAACATATTTTGGGCGACTGCTCCTGCACTGAGCAATTGTTCAAATGGTGGTACTTTTTTATGATACTGATATTCGGTTGCAATCACAATAATCATGGGTGCTCTAAGCGGCATATTCAGTATTTTTTTGATCGCAACTTCATCTAATATCTCACCACATGATGCTGCTTCATGCTCAGCTGCTGATAACAACACTTGACCAAATTCAATCAGTGTCTCTCCTGTCAATACCCAAAATCGCCATGGCTTTAACTGTTTATGATCTGGTGCTACCATCGCAGCCTCTAATACCGATTTTAGCTCAGCATCGTTTGGCATGGGCAAAGATAGGTTGCCGATACTGCGACGTTGGTGAATAATATTTAAAATCTCATTTGTCATTATTTTATCCTTAATTTTTATTAAAAATTCATATCGCTGAATTCATCTTAATCCAAGCGATGTTCTTCTGCCAAGTATTCCTCTGACTGCATTTCAAGCAGGCGTGACCGTGTCCGCTCAATCTCAAATGCCAACTTTTCACCCTGATAAAGTGTCAAAATAGACTGTTCGGCTCGTATCAGTAATTTGACACGACGGTCATAAAATTCATCCACCAAATAAATAAAGCGGCGTGTCGGATCCATAAGCGTATCATTTAGTGCAGGTACATTATCCACCATAACGGTATCAAAATCATTGGCAATTTCAATGAAATCTGCTGCTGAACGAGGCTGCATGCAAAGCGCCCGAAAATCAGCCAGTAGCATGGTTTCTGTACGCTTAATGATATCAATATTGCGGCCGCCAATCACAATCGGCGATGTGCTGATGGTCTGACCGCCTGCCAAGGTGTCAAATCGCTCTGACAGCCAATCTTTGGTGTCATCGGTCAAAGGCGAGCTGTATAGTTTGGCCTGCTTTAAAAGCCTGAGACGATAATCAATACCAGCATCAATATTCATGACCGTCGTATGTTTTTCAACTTGAGCGATGGCAGGCAAAAATCTATCACGATGAATCCCATTTTTGTATAGACCTGATGGTTCAATGTTGGAAGTTGCCACCAATGTAATGCCACGATCAAACAACATGCTAAATAAATCGCCCAAAATCATTGCATCTGATACATTTGACACAAAAAATTCATCAAAGCAGATGACAACAGCTTCTTGATGAATGATATCGGCAACTTTTTGAAGGGGGTCAGCCTGCCCTTGAAGTGCCACTAATTCTCGCTGAACACGCTGCATAAAGTGGTGAAAATGCATTCGCATCTTACGCTTGATTGGCAGGCTTTCATAAAACATGTCCATCATCCAAGTCTTACCACGCCCTACCCCGCCCCACATATACAGACCTTTTGGCATGACTGGTTTGGATTTAAATAGGCTTGAAAACCACCCACCGCCTGAGCTGTCTTGTGATTTGATAATTTCATGATACAAATTATCCATATAAGTCACCGCCGCCAGCTGAACGGCATCTTCACTAAAATCGCCAGTCGCCAAAGCAGCCTGATAACGCTCTAGTGGCGTTTGATTTGACATAATAAATCCTTGTTATATTTTTTATTTAAATTTATTTAAATTTTGGTGTGTTTTTGTAAACTCTGCCCAAGCTCAACCAATTTGCCATGGAAAAAATGTCCTGTTGAAAGCACGGTAGTGGGAATTTCCCTTTCTTCGGCAAACTGTGCCAAATGCTCAGGGCTGACCAGTTCATCTTGATCGCCATAAATCATAAAAGTATGGTCAGCTTGCCAGCGTAAAGATGCCATGCCAACACGCATCACCGAAGGTGCGATGAGTGCTAAATTATGCAAATTCACATCAAAAAACTCTTCATTATCCGTCATCAGACTTGCTAAGCGTGTAGCAGTATATCCACCAAAACTAAAGCCTCCCAGCCAAAGTTTGCGTGCTTTTGTATGCTTTAAAGCATAACGCAGTACTGTCAATGCATCTTCAAGCTCACCATCGCCCGTGCCTGTTTGACCAGTTGAACGCCCAACACCACGAAAGTTAAACCGTAGCACATCCATACCACCATCACGACAAAATCGGTACATGGTGCTAACCACTTTATTATTCATCGTGCCGCCTTGGACAGGATTGGGATGGCAAAGAATCGCCAAGCCATCTTTGGTCTGTCGCTCCCCCGACTGCCAAATGGCATCTACCTCTAGCACACCTGCAGGCGCATCGATCAGTAAAATCTCTTGTTTCATCGTTAAAATTAGTTTGGTAAATGAATCTTATTATATCATAATTTATGGTTGTGCAAAACTTAGTATGATATACAAAAAGCCCACAGTGACACAAAATACCTGACTTGAAATGCAGCGATTTCTTGTTATACTGATTAAATGAATTAATCTACAATTGGGGATTTATGATGAAAAAATTACTAGCAGTTGCCGTCTTGGGCGGATTATTATCGGCTTGCACCAGCACATCTACGACCGCACCTGTCATTACACGCACTGATGGCATTCACGAAACAACAGGTTTGGGTGCAACCAAAACCAAGGCACAAGAGTCTGCCTTGGCAGCTGCCAAAAAGCAATGTGGTATCCAATCGCCCATTGTGGTATCTGATAAGATGACTTATAATGGTATTCTTAATGAACACACAGGGCGCATGATTGAGCAAGGTGTGAGTGTTGCGGGTGCTATTTTTGGTCAATCAGCACCAAAACTTAGCCGTGATGATGATTTTGAATATGCCATAAAATTTCGCTGCCAATAATCAATCAATAAAAAACAAACGATAGATATTCGCTTGTTTTTTATCTAGCCAGAACTTATTTGACTTAATATTCAGTCAACCAATCTACTAATCAAAAATTTTGTATAAATAAAAATTTGTATAAATAAAAAACAGCCATCATATGACGGCTGTTTCATAAGTGCTTGGACGCCTGAGCGATTAGCGAGTGCGTGGATAAACTTCGTCATCACCAAAGAAGTAAGCGATTTCTCGTTCGGCAGATGCCACAGAATCAGAGCCGTGTGCTGCATTTTCATCGATGCTGACAGCAAAATCTGCACGAATAGTACCTTGTGCCGCTTCTTGTGGATTGGTTGCACCCAAGATTTCACGGTGGGCTAAAACAGCGTTTTCACCTTCAAGCACTGACACAACGACAGGACCTGATGTCATAAAAGATACCAAGTCACCAAAGAAGCCACGCTCTTTGTGTTCAGCATAAAAACCTTCCGCATCAGCTTGAGATAGATGCTTATATTTCATGGCAACTGGCTTAAGCCCTGCTTTTTCAAAACGAGCGATGATATCACCGATATGGTTTTTGCCAACTGCATCTGGCTTGATGATAGATAAAGTGCGTTCGATAGCCATAGTTTTTCCTTATGCTAGGTTAAGTGACAGTAAAATCGTGATTGATTATAACAATTTTTCTAACAACTTGCATCTTTTTAAATCAGTTTATGGTGAAATTTTTACCGCTGGCTTATGAACTTATCAAATCATTCTAAATAAGTTGTCTGACGGTTTTAGCTTACAAATTCGTCTTTTTTGATACCTTAATTTGATAAATTTTGGTATAATGACAAAATTTCACACAACATACGAGAATTTATTATGGGTTTTAATTGTGGTATTGTCGGCTTACCAAATGTTGGTAAATCCACCTTATTTAATGCACTCACCAAAGCAGGTATCGCTGCTGAGAATTTTCCGTTTTGTACCAAAGACCCAAATACTGGCATTGTCCCTGTCCCAGACCCACGCTTAAAAGCACTGGCAGCTATTGTCAATCCTGAACGCACCATTCCAACCAGTATGGAGTTTGTAGATATTGCAGGTCTTGTAGCAGGTGCTTCTAAAGGCGAGGGTATGGGCAACCAATTTTTAGCCAATATCCGTGAAACTGACGCCATCGCCCATGTGGTACGCTGTTTTGATGATGACAATGTTATCCATGTTGATGGGCGGGTCAATCCGTTATCTGATATTGAAACCATCAATACAGAGCTTGCTTTAGCGGATTTGGAGGCGGTCACTCGTGCCATTACAAACCTAAATAAAAAAGCCAAAGGCGGTGATAAAGATGCTCAAGCTGCTCTAGGGGTCTTCCAAAAAATTGAACCTTTACTTGCTGATGGCAAGCCTGCGCGGTTGGCGGACTTAGATGCCGATGAAAAAAAGCTGATTAAAAGCTATGGTCTTATCACCTTAAAACCCGTCATGTATATTGCGAATGTGGCAGAAGATGGATTTGACAATAATCCACATTTAGATGCGGTGCGTGAATTTGCTAACAATGAAGACGCCATCGTGGTTGCCTTATGTAATCAAATTGAAGCTGAAATCGCCCAGCTTGATGAAGAAGAAAAAGCAGAGTTTTTGGAGGGCATGGGCATGAGTGAAGCAGGTCTTGACCGTGTCATTCGTGCAGGCTATGAATTATTAAACCTACAAACTTACTTTACTGCAGGGGTCAAAGAGGTGCGTGCTTGGACAGTGCCTGTCGGAGCGACCGCTCCAGAAGCTGCTGGTGTGATTCATACCGACTTTGAGCGTGGCTTTATCCGTGCTGAAGTTATCGGCTATGATGATTTTATTGAATACGGCGGTGAAAAAGGTGCCGCCGCCGCTGGTAAGTCTCGCTTAGAAGGCAAAACCTATATTGTTCAAGATGGCGATGTGATGCATTTTAGATTTAATGTATAATCAATATGTCAAATTGTGTCAGCCAAGTTATGCTTGGCTGATTTTATTAATGGGTGGCATTAAGTCCCTCAATATCTCATAAAAATTTTGACTTGATTTGAAATTGTTGGTTGGTTTTGCTATATTATCATGGTCAATATTTTTAATGATACTCATTTCGTTTTAAAGGATAACTATGAACCAAAAATTACTTTTAGCTTCTGTGGTGGCAGCCTTGACTTTGACCGCTTGTAGCAAGCCTGCCGATGAGTCCAGCCAAGCAAATCCCTCAGCTGAGCAAGTTGCCAATCCTGCCACACCAGATAGTACAGCAGAGCATGCAACCATGCAAGACGAGCATACTCACGCACATGAGCATCATGATGACCATGCAGGTCATATGCACATCCACGCTGATGGCGATGCGTATCAATGTGGCGATCAGACAGTTCATATTGTCGTTCATAATCATGAAGGTGAAATTGAAGCTCACCTAAATCATGATGGCATTGAGTATGATTTTAATCAAGATCCCAGTAATAAAAATCAATACACCAGCAATCATGGATTTGCTGATAACCAAAAAACCATACTCACCATTGATGGTAACAAGGCTGTCGTAACTGGTGATACCAATCAAGTGTTGCTTGACTGCGTCAAAGCCAGTTAATCGGCCATTTTAATACTTAATATAAATCATTTTAAATCACTCACTACTTTAAATGAGTGATTTTTATTTATGATCTTAAAATCATCACCATAATACATATTAAAAGCATTGATTTTAAAAATTTCAGCAAGCTTTTTTGAATGACTTGCAACTGGCAAGGTTTTTATCCATAATATACAGTTATTCACTCAACCTTTAAGTTTATCACTGGACGAACTATGAGCATCGCAAGAACAACCAACCGTGAACAAAAAAAGCGTCAAACTCGCCAAGCATTTTTTAATGCCGTGCTTGATTTATGTATGAGCGGTCAAGGTTATAGCTCAGTTAGCTTGCGTCAGGTAACACGAGAGGTTGGTGTTGTGCCAACCGCCTTTTATCGCCATTTTGATGACATGGAAAGTCTTGGTAAAGCATTGGTTGAAGATGAACTTGGTGGTGCACTTGCCACGCTCAGAGAGCATATGCAACTTGGGCGTAAACGCAGTTTTGACCGCCAAATTGCCAAAAGTGTTCAGCTCTTTTTTAAGGCAGTCGATGCCCAGCCTCGCTATTGGCAATTTATCGCCAGTGAACGGTTTGGTGGCTCAGAAGCGGTTCGCCGTGCCATCAATGAACAAATCAATACCTTTGCCAAAATTATGAGTGCTGATTTGGTATTACAGCCTGCTTTTGAGCATATCAATAGCTATGACCGTTATTTATTAGCAGAAACGGGTGTGAATTTGTCTTTTTCATGGATTATTGAGTGGCTGGATTTGACGCATATGCCGATTTTTTTGGATGAAGAAGAACGATTATCAACTTGTGAGCTGGACACCAAAAAACAGCAAATGTTGCACCGCTGCACACGCCAAATGCAAATGGTGCTGTATGGTGCTTATAACTGGAAATCCAGCGAAGAAACTTTATTGGATGAACCTGCCAATATATAACACCCCACTTAGGTGGGTATCTTGTCCTTATTAATCCTGATATTAAGTACGACTATGACCCAAAAAGTTCGCAATACGCCAAAATCTATTCTCAATAATAGCCAGACTAGGTCTCAAATCAATCCAAAAGAAGATACATTAGGTACTATCTTGCCCAAACAAGCTGCCACTTTGACCACCAAAAGTATGCAAAAAACACCCAAATCTCAGGTTGTCGCTGTTAAGCCAAATGACATTGTACCATCCAAGTCAATCTATCAAACTGCCAATCAAGTGCTTCGTGTCGTTTCTATTAATGTCAATGGCTTGCGTGCGGCTGAAAAAAAAGGATTCTTTGAGTGGCTGGCTGTCAGCAATGCCGATGTGGTCTGTATCCAAGAATCACGCATCACTCATGAACAATGGACGGATAAATTTCGCCCAAAGGGCTGGCATACGCATCTATTTGCTGCCCAAAAAGCAGGCTATGCAGGAGTTGCTATTTATAGCCGCCTACCTTTTGTGTCGGTGGTAGATGGCTTGGGCTTTGATCTTGCCGACAGTCAGGGGCGATTTATCTGCGCACAGTTTGATTTATCCGCCCAAGGCATCGACCATCCAGTGTATATTGCTTCTTTATACCTACCTTCTGGCTCATCAGGCGAAGAAGCTCAAGCCAGAAAAGATCTTTTTTTAGAAAAATACCGCCACATTCTTAAACAGTGGCGAGATGAGAATAAATCACTCATCGTCTGTGGTGATTATAATATTGTGCATAAACGCATTGACATCAAAAACTGGTCGGGTAATCAAAAAGCATCTGGCTGCCTGCCCCATGAACGGGCGTGGCTTGACCATATTTATGACGAACTTGGCTATGTTGATACATTCAGAGTGGTTCGTAAGGATGCTGATATTTATTCCTGGTGGTCAAATCGTGGTCAAGCCCGTGCCAAAAATGTGGGGTGGCGTATCGATTATCACGCCTGCTCACCTGATTGGAAAAAACGCACCTTGAACGCTTGGGTCTATAAAGATTCTTGGTTTAGCGACCATGCACCTGTTATTATTGATTATCAATTATAAAGTTATTTAGGGTGCTATGACTGCTATTTTACGCTCTAAATGACATCGTATTCATGCTCACATCGCCAAATCCCAAGATAGCAAAATACGATAAAAAATATCCATACCCTACCCCCAATCAAAAAGCAGATTATCTTTATTGTAGATTTTAAGTCATTAATTTTTGGCATTGAATTTTTAAAATTGAACAATTATTATTTTCATTTAAAATTGTAGCCATTATGTAAAATTTTAGGTAAAATATAACATACTTTTTGTTTTTATCTGTAAATAAAAAATTCATAACATAGATAACCCAAGCCTAAATCTTGATTGGTTTACCTTTCTTCTTAGACAGACGCTTAAGCCATTTTTGGCATACGGCTGCTGTTGGCTTAAAATTATGCAAACAAGGAGTGAGCATGCTTACCTTTTTGGCGATAGTGCCGATTATTATTGTCTTTTTATTATTGGTGGTGATGCGACTACCCGCTAAATATGCCATGAGCTTGGCGTACCTTGCAACGGCTGCTTTGTCATATTTTGTTTGGCAAACCAGCGGTAACCAAGTTGCTGCTGCAACCATCCATGGCGTACTGACTGCGGTGAATGTTTTATTCATCGTTTTTTCTGCCATTTTGATTTTAAATACCTTAAAATACAGCGGTGCAATTAATGCCATTCGTCAAGGCTTTATGGATATCTCTCCAGACCGCCGAGTTCAAATGATTATCGTGGCATGGCTATTTGGCTGTTTAATCGAAGGCTCAACAGGCTGGGGTACGCCTTCGGCGGTGGCAGCACCGCTCCTGCTTGCGTTGGGGTTTCCTGCGATGGCGTGTGTGATGGCAGTTTTAATCATTCAGTCCACACCTGTATCTTATGGTGCCGTTGGTACGCCACTTTTGATTGGTGTCAATTCAGGTCTTGAAAATAAAGACGACCTTGCTCAAGCACTGGCAAATATTGGTATGGATTTACCTGCCTATATTTTCAATATCTCAGGCAATGTGGGCATGATTCATGGTATGGTCGGATTTTTAATTCCGTTAATATTGTGCGGATTTTTGACACTATTTTTTGGTCAAAAACGCTCATTTACCGAAGGTCTAAAAGTGGCGCCCTTTGCGATTTTTGCAGGCTTGGCGTTTACCATTCCTTATGCCTTGACCGCTAAGTTTATCGGCCCTGAGCTGCCATCTATTGTGGGAGCGGTCGTTGGCTTATCCTTGGTTATTCCTGCTGCCAAGCGTGGGTTTTTAACCCCAAAACAAACCTTTGACTTTGGTCCACGAGAAAGCTGGGAGAAAGAATGGGTCAGTGAATTTACCATCACCGATTCAACCAGCGATATCTCTCCAAAATTTTCGGTCATACGTGCGTTTTCACCCTATCTACTCATCATTACCATTTTAATCATCACACGGACGATTGCACCATTAAAGGCATGGCTCACCAGTGATGCGGTTTCTATCGTTTTTGCCAACATTTTGGGCACAAATATCACCAATAAAACCCAGTTGCTTTATTCTCCTGGTGGCGTGCTTTTATTGGTGTCAATTTTGTGTATTTTTATTTTTGGCATGAAAGGCAATATGGTCAAAAAAAGCTGGTCAGAGTCAGGCAAAACCATGCTCGCTGCTGCACCTGCGTTACTATTTTCGGTGCCGATGGTGCAGGTATTTATCAATTCAGGCACATCGCCAGATGCTGCTGTACAGATTCTTGCCATGCCAAAAGTATTGGCCACCTCAGCAGCACAAGCATTTGAGGGCATGTGGCCTTTGGTTTCACCTTGGATTGGCAGTCTTGGCGCGTTTATTGCTGGCTCTAACACGGTTTCTAACATGATGTTTTCGCATTTTCAATGGGGGACAGCAACCCAAATCGGCTTAGGTGTTATGGATGCCGCTAAAGTTGTTTCCTTGCAAGCGGTGGGCGGTGCAGCGGGCAATATGATATCGGTTCATAATGTTGTTGCGGCATGTGCTGTTGTTGGTTTGGTCAATCGTGAAGGTTATGTCATTCGTAAAACTTTAATTGCCATGTCCTATTATGTGATTCAAGCAGGTTTAATTGGTATGGCGATTATATTTAACCCAACTTATTGGGTGGGTGCTGTCATCTGGCCAATATTGTTCTTATTTATCATGAGCAAGGTGGGTAATAAAGCCTAGCATGCCCCCAAAGACAACATTTTACCACTCATTAAACTAACCCAATCTTAAGGTTGGGTTATTTATGCCATCTAAGCCAAAAATAAGCATTTGATTTTAGTTTTTACTTGCCGATTTAAGATAAAACCAAGTAAAATACCCATTGATGGCTAAAAATTACCCAAAAACATGATATCAACGATTAAATACTCAAAAAATTAAGCGAGAAATTACCATGGCTGATTTAAGTAAAATTACCGAAATTGAAGATTTGCGTCGTATCGCTGAGCGTAAAGTACCACGAATGTTCTATGATTATGTGGATTCAGGTTCATGGACACAAACCACTTACCGTAATAATGAAACGGACTTTGATCGCATTAAGTTGCGTCAGCGTGTCCTTGTTGATATGGATAATCGATCGCTTGCCACACAAATGATTGGTCAAGATGTCAGTATGCCTGTGGCAATCGCACCGACTGGATTTACTGGCATGATGTGGGCAGATGGAGAGATTCACGCAGCGCGTGCCGCTGAGAAATTTGGTATTCCATTTTCACTATCTACCATGTCAATTTGCTCGATCGAAGATGTTGCCGAAAATACCACCAAACCATTTTGGTTTCAGCTGTATGTCATGCGTGATAAAGAATTTATGGAAAATCTAATCAAGCGTGCCAAGGCTGCAAATTGTTCAGCACTGATTTTAACGGCGGATTTACAAGTCTTAGGTCAGCGTCATAAAGACATTAAAAATGGACTATCAGCACCCCCAAAACCGACACTAAAAAATATCTTAAACTTAATGACCAAGCCTGAATGGTGCTACAATATGCTTGGCACAAAACGCCATACTTTCAGAAATATCGCAGGTCATGCCAAAAATGTGTCTGATCTATCCAGTTTATCAGCTTGGACAGCAGAGCAATTTGACCCTGGTCTTAGCTGGGATGATGTGGCACGCATTAAAGATATGTGGGGCGGTCCTTTGATTTTAAAGGGCATTATGGAACCTGAAGATGCCATCATGGCAGCACGCTTTGGTGCTGATGCGATGGTAATTTCAAACCATGGGGGTCGTCAGCTTGATGGTGCGCCAAGCTCTATTGCTTCTTTGACTGACTGCGTACAGGCATCTCAAGCTGAAAATTCTAACTGTGAAGTTTGGCTAGATAGTGGTATTCGCTCGGGTCAAGATGTACTAAAAGCCATCGCCTTGGGGGCAAAAGGTACGATGATTGGGCGTTCATTTTTGTACGGCTTGGGTGCTTATGGTGAAGATGGTGTGCGTCGTGCGCTGGAGATTATCTATAAAGAATGTGATGTCACGATGGCATTTTGTGGTCATACCAATATCAGTACGGTAAATTCTGATATTTTGGTTAAGGGTACTTATGAGCATCTCAAAGCCAATCAGCCACACATTACGCCAATTCGCTGGTAATTTCAATAAAAAGTAAGTTTACTAAGCTAATAAAACCTACCAAGAATTAGTATCAAAAAAGGCTTTGGCTCATAGATTATTGGCCAAAGCCTTTTTTATTCTATCATAACACTACGATCAAATTTTCAATCATTCACCGACAAGTATTTTAAAATTTAGATCGCCAATCATCGACCCATAACTTGTATTAATGGTGGTGATTGTCATTTTGCCATCTCAATTAAAATGCGGTCAAAGCCCAAAGTCTCTTGCACATTTTGGGCGTAAGCTGTCTGCGTATCATCAATACAGCTTAGTAATGATTCAAGTTTTGAAGAGTCAAGCTGAACTTGAGCCAACAACGCTACCACATCTATATCTTGATGTAAGCTTGGTATCCCCAAGAACACACGCCATAAATCCATTAACATGACTCTTGATAGCGTGATAAATTCAGCCAAAGTTAAGGTTTTTTGCCAGTAACTACTAGCGGCACTGGCGGTACGCTTGGATAATTGTAGAGCGGTGTAGGTTTTTAACCAAAGTGTACGCTGATCAAACCATTTGGCAGAAGATAAGCTCTTAGCCTGCAAGACCGCCCCATCGCTGATATCTAATAAAAGCTTTGATAGCTCAGGTGACATAAATTCACTCAGATAATCAATCGCCTCTACTTTATCTATATAAGATAAAGGCATTGTCTGTACACGGCTTTTGATGGTGGGTAAAAGCCTAGAAGGATGGTCGGTAATGAGTATCAAAAATACCCCATCTCGAGGCTCTTCAAGCGTCTTTAAAAATGCGTTGGCAGCACCCAGTGTCAGTGTATCTGCCCCATCAAGCACAATGACTTTTACCCCATGCCCTTTGGTTTGACTGTATTCTTGGAGCAAACGAATATCATCAATTTTGATGCTATCACCCTGCGGTAGCACCAATAAATCAGGATGCGTTCCAGCACGCAACCATTGACAGCTCTGACAGTGACCACACGCACCATATTGGTTTTTTTCCAAACACAGTAAATACGCCACAAATCGCCAAACAAACTCACGCTTACCGATGCCTTTTTGACCTGCAGCAAGTAAGCCATGTGGCATACGCTGCTCAATGAATTGACCTGTCAGCTGCTGCCAAGCCTGTCTTTGCCAAGGAAGTAATGGAGCAAAGTAGGGTAACTGTTCTTGCTCGTTCATGGCGTATCGTCCATGTGGATTTCATGGATAATTTCGTGGTAGCGTTTTAGCATAATACCGTCAAATTCAAATGCCATTATCCACGGAAATTTATGCTTATTGGCATTAAAATCCTGATAACCAAAATCCGCCTGATAATACTTAATGATGGTAGATAATGCCGTACCGTGCGTGCCGATGACTATTGTCTGATTGGGATAATTTATCAAAATTTCATGCAACATAGCAATGTTTCGTTGCTGGACACGGTGCAAACTTTCGCCATTTTTTAGATGATACCCAAAATCTTGCCACTGCTTTTGACTAAATTCATCAAAATCATCCACCCAAGTGCCAATCCGCCTTTCACAAAGCTTCTCTTTTAGATGAATGTTTTTTTTGCGACTGTTGGCAAGCGGATAAATCGTATCCACCGCCCGTTTGTAAGGGCTTGAAAAAAACACATCAATATCAATGCCCCTAAATACATCAAGCAACCGCTCGCTTTGGGCAATGCCTTTTGGGGTCAAGTCTCGGCTAAACTCATCACGATTGGCATAATTGGGTTCAGCATGGCGAATAAAATAAACTGTGGTCATCGCCACTCCTAAAACTTTAAAAACTCATCCATAGGCATAGCATTTAGTCTGTCCAAATCCTCTTGTGTGTCCACCCCAGCTGGCAGTGCAACTTGTGCGATATCAATGGCGATACGCTCACCATTTTCAAGTACCCGAAGCTGCTCTAGACTTTCTAATTTTTCAAGCACCCCTTGAGTCCAGTTTGTGAACTGCTTAAGCATACGCACACGATACGCATATAAACCTAAGTGACGAAATGCATGATTAGGCATATCCAACAAGCCATCACGGTCATAAGGAATTGGTGCACGACTAAAATATAAGGCATGCTTTGCCTGATTCATCACCACTTTGACCACTGAGGGGCGAAAAAATTCTTCTTGATGATAGATTGGCTCACATAAAGTTGCCATCGCACAATCTGGATTATCAATCAACAGCTGCGTCACTTGCTCAAGTAGCACCGTTGGTACCAAAGGTTCATCACCTTGCATATTGACAATAATATCATCATCATCAAAGCCCAAATCCGTTGCAACTTGAGCCAACCTATCCGTTCCAGATGGGTGAGTGCTGTCAGTCATGACGACATGTATGCCTACATCGGCGCAAGTCTGATAGACTCTATCGTCATCGGTGGCCACACAGACGGTGTCTACAAAACTTGCTTTTAAGGCTTTTTTTGCTGTCCATAGAATCATCGGTTGATCGTGCAAAAGCAATAAAGGCTTGCCTGGTAGACGGGTGGATTGATAACGAGCTGGAATAATCAGATGAATTTTTTGCATAGTTATCCTTAAAAATTGAATTGGTGTATTTTTATGCTTATCCTACCAGATAAAGATACAGGCATTGTTAGATAGAATTTTCAAGCTAAATACCCAACAACTCCAATCATTTAATTTAATTGATACTTAACAATTAAATGATTAATCTGCTCAATAATGCCATCAGATAATACCATCTCCACAGGCAGCACCCAAATATGATTAAAAATATCATGGGTAGTTTGTGTCGCCAAATGACGCAATTTTACCGCATCTTTACTGGTGACAATGATAGGATGATTGATCAAATCCACCAAATCCTCAAGTCTAAAATCATGATGATCTCCAAAAGGATGCGGAATAACCAAAAACCCCTGATCCGATAAAGTGTCAAAAAACCGCTTAGGATGCCCAATACCGCTGACCGCATGAACATATGTACCTACAGATGGCACAGGGCTTTTATGATTGCCCATCAGTGGCTCAATTTGCCCTACTTTTAGGCTCATTGCCATCGCTTTTTTAGGATATTTGGTCATATCTTTATCATGATAAAGGACCAAAGCGTCTTGTAATCGGTCAATGGGTTCTCTTAAAAAACCCTGTGGCAGAAGCTTACCATTACCAAAACCTCTGGCAACATCAACCACAATCCACTCTTCATCACGGTGCAGTGCATAATGCTGCAGCCCATCATCACTGATAATCAGTGTCGTCTCAGGAAAATTTTGTAGCAATAAATCAATGGCTTGACCACGATTTGGCGCAACTGCCATAGGCAGAAAAAATCCATCAGAATGCAGAGTTTGGGCAATTAAGCAAGGTTCATCACCCACTTCATTGGGCGTACTTGTTGGCGTGACCAATTTGGGCATTTGTGTGCTGTCACCACCATAACCTCGGCTGATGACAGCGACACTGATACCTTGTTTGCGTAAAATTTTAGTCAAAGCAATAATGAATGGCGTTTTGCCACTGCCACCAACAGTGATATTACCAATAACAAGAACAGGTACAGCCGCCCGATAAATTGGGCATTTACCTGAGTGATACAAAGATTTTCTAGCATGCATAACCATACCATATAGCCCCGATAGAGGTGTTAACAGCTTTAGCCAAGCTGCATTTTTTTGCCACGCCTGCGTCAATGCCAACTCAAGCTTCTTCATGACCATTGCCCTGCTAATTTTAATGTCTGATGATCAATAATCTGATATTTGGCATAGTCTATTGACCAGCTCGCCAAACTCATCATGGTCATAAAAGAAAATCTCCACACTGCCCTTGCCATCTTTGCCTTGCTTTAATTTAACCTTAGCACCCAGTGCATCCGATATCTGCTGAGAAAGTGCCAAAACTTCATGATTTGGCTGAACGATAAGCTTAGGATTGGGATCTAAAATTGATTTGACCAGCCTTTCAGCATCTCGCACTGTCATGCCGCCATCAACAATTTTTTTGGCGATAATGGGCTGTTGCTCTTGGGAAAGTGATAAAAGGGCGCGAGCGTGTCCCATATCCATCACACCATCTATCATATATTGCTTGACTTGATCGTGTAGGTGATTTAATCGCATTAAATTTGAAACAGTGGTGCGTGCTTTACCAACCACGGATGCAATCATTGCATGACTCATACCAAACTCAGTATGAAATCGTTGCAATGCCGCTGCTTGCTCTAAGACATTTAAGTCCTCACGCTGAATATTCTCAATCAACGCCAAAGCAATCGCAACCTCATCAGACAAAACCCGCTCAATGGCAGGAATGGTCTCAAGCCCCGCCAATTTTGCCGCTCGCCATCGACGCTCACCAGCGATAATCTCGTGCGTTACCGTATCGCTGGACTTGCTCTCATCTGACAAAAGTGGGCGAATGACAATCGGCTGCATCACGCCATGCTGTTTGATGGACAGTGATAGCTCATTGAGTGCCTCTTCGTTCATATCACGCCGTGGCTGATATTTGCCTGATTGCAGGCGATTGGTGGCGATTTGAACAAGTGCTACTTTCTCACCCATACCAGCTTCCAAAGCTGGGTTATTGTTACCTGCTTTTTTATCTGCTTTAGCTTTATTGATTTTGGTAGTCTTGGTTGAGGCTGTAGGCTTAGTTTCGGTCTGTTCACTGGCGGCACTTGCCACCAAAGACTGGGCACCTGCGATGATTTTTTTTTCTGCTGAGATGTTGCCAAGCAGCACATCTAGCCCACGATTCATACCCAATCCACGCTTTTTAATCATGAAAATTTCCAGTCTGCAATTAATAAGTCAATTAAAATTTATGATTGACGCATGCGTCAAATCAGAGTATCACGGCTCAGCCAAACCAAACTGCCAAAACAAAGCGATCTGTTTTTGTTGATATTTGGGTAAGTTATCCAAAACACTCACCGCCTTATCATCAGCACTTTGATGAGTGGTATCAGACTCAGCGGTGCTTGATACCGCTTGCGGCTTATCGTTAGGTTGATTATTATCTGCCATCACCATTTTGGCATCATCAATCACATCAACAACTTGGCGACTCACCTTTGTGCCGCTTAAGAGTGTATCCAAACCGTATTTGACCCCAAGTCTGCGTTTTTTTGCCATAGCTATCTATCCGTTTGATTTGGCTTTCGTTTGTGCAATCACTTCATTCATAAGTTTATGATAAGCGATTGCACCTTTGGATGATTTTTCATAAGTAAAAATTGATTGCCCAAAGCTGGGCGCTTCTGCCAAACGCACATTTCTTGGAATACTGGTTTGATACACCAAATCACCAAAATGGCGTTCAAGCTCACCAGAAACATCTTGTGCCAATGTGTTACGATAATCAAATAAAGTACGCACCACACCACGAATATGCAAAGATTCATTGATGGATTTTAGCTTATCAATCGTCGCAATCAAATCTGCCACACCTTCAAGCGCATAATACTCGCACTGCATCGGAATAATCACGCCATCAGTTGCCGAAAAGGCATTCACCGTAATCATACTAAGACTTGGTGCACAATCCATCACGATATAATCATACTCAAGCTTGCCTGCCATCTTGGCATCTGCCATCGCCTGCTTAAGTAAAAAAGGCGCGTCTGCCACGCCTGCAAGTGATACATCAATACCTGCCAAATCTCGGTTGGCACCAATGACATCCAAGCCAATATCGGTAGATAAGATGGCATCTTGTAAAGACACGCCATCAAGTAGCACATCTGCCATTGTATATTCTAAGGCATTTTTATCCAGACCAACACTGGTGGTGGCATTGCCTTGGGAGTCCAAATCAATCAGTAGCACCCTTTTTTTGGCAATTATCGCCAACGCTGCTGCCAAATTGACTGTTGTTGTAGTCTTGCCAACACCCCCTTTTTGATTGGCAATTGCAATTATTTCCATAATAAAACCTTAAAAGAAAACATATCCAATAAAAATGATTAAAAAATTACTGCTTTGTTAGGTAAACCACACATCGATCGTCATCTAATTTGGGTACGCAGATGGGCTCAATATCTATGTGCCAAGCTTGCAAATCTGCCATCTCCTCAGCGGTCGGATTTTTACCTTTCATGGCATACAAAACACCTGTATCCGCCAAACATGGTGTAGCAAGGCTAACAAAATCAGTCAGTGACGCAAATGCCCGTGAAGTAATCACATCGTACGCACCTGCTTTTTGGGCATGATGATGCTCAATTCTAGAAGCAATTGACGTGATATTTTTTAAGCCAATCTCACTGCTAATCTGGCGAATAAAGCGGATTTTTTTTTGATTGCTATCAAGAGCATCAATGTGCCAATCAGGCTTTAAAATTGCCAAAATTACCGATGGCAATCCTGCACCTGTACCAATATCTAGCAAAGATTTGTTTGGTTGCGTGACAAACGGCAGCATGGGTATAATCGCCATACAATCAAAAATATGCTTCACCAAAGCCTCATCAGGGTCTGTGATAGCGGTTAGATTGTACGCTTTACCCCACAATAAAAGGCCGTCTAAATACCGTAAAATCTGCATATTTTGCACATCGGTAATCGTCAATCCAAGCGATTGGGCTGCCTCATCAATGGCAGCGGCGAAGCGTTGAAATTTATGGGAGATTTTGGAAAATTTGGGCGTCATATCATCGTTCTTAATCAATTTAACCAATCAACACAAGATTGCCAAATAAGGCAGTAAAAATAAAAGTTTACACACAGCAAAGCTATTTTATCATGCTTTAATCTGCTAAAATACCCTTTTTAACCAACCCACTGCGTTTTTTGGGCATTTCGTTCATATTTTACTATTTTGCACAAAGGATAGCAGACGAAGCTGATTTTGATTTTATGAAAGATAATGCATATCATCGTTTAAAAAACAACTACCGATTACAAGCTTGCGACTTAAAACGCTACACCGATCCCAATCATCTGCCCAAATCTAGCCGTCTGCATCTGCCCAAACCCGATATTGCATTTGGTCAAAGCCGTGCCATCAAAGCCTTAAACACCGCATTAGACATACACGCCAATGGCTATCATGTGTTTGCAGTCGGTGAAAATGGGTTGGGCAAGCGTACACTCGTCACACGCCTTTTGGCTGAGCGTGCCAAGCATATGCCAACACCGAATGATTGGGTATATGTACATCATTTTGAAGACATACGCCGACCCATTGCCATTGATTTTCCTGCTGGTATGGCAATTATTTTTCAGCAAAAAGTCCATAAACTTTGGCAAAATGCCAAAAAAAAGCTGGTCGCCAAACTGCTTGGAGATACTCACCAAAACCACATTGAACTGATAAAATCAGCCATACCCCTACAACAAAACAAACGATTTGACGCTATTAATGCTGATGCCAAACAACATAATTTGGTACTAAAGACCACAGATGATGGGCGTGTGCATTTTGTGGCAATTGATGACAGCAAACCTATAGATACCAAAAAGCTCGCCCAGCTTCAAAAACAGCTTTTAGAGGCACAAATTGAGCTTAGTGAGCTTGAAGACAGCACGCATGAGGCACTTGATGAGCTACATCAAAGTACTGCCAAAAAAGTACTTGAACCCATGTTTAACGCTGTGATGGCAACCTTTGAGAACCACCCAAAAGCCATCCGTCATCTCATGGCGATTCAAGATGATATGGTCAAAAACATCACCCATATCATCAATGAAGATGATGACAATTTTATCGCCACCAGTTTATCACAAGTACCAAGCCGATATGTCGTCAATATCTTGGTCAGCCATCAGCCATCAGCTGGTGCGCCGATTGTATTTGAAGATTTGCCAACACATCTAAACTTACTTGGGCATATTGAATATACCACCGAGCTTGGTACTGTCTTAACAGATGTTAGCATGATTCGAGCTGGTGCATTACACAAAGCAAATGGCGGCTATCTTTTATTAGAAGCCCAAAGCCTACTTGAACATCCCTATGCATGGCAAGGTTTAAAGCGTGCTTTGCAATCAAAACAAATCAAAATCTCAAGTCTTGAACAGATGCTCACTTTGACAGGCAGCCTATCGCTTGAGCCCGATAGCGTGGCATTGGATGTCAAAGTCATCTTACTTGGTGAAGCTGATTTATATTATGAATTGCTAGAATTTGAACCTGAATTTAATTCGGTCTTTAAAGTTCGTGCCGATTTTCATGATGACATTCAACGAGATGACTGTAGTGAATATGGCATGGTATTAAAAATGGTGGATATGATTAAAAGCCATCAGTTGCCCAATTTTGATAATACCGCATTTGCTGTAATTATTGATGAATTATCCAAGCTTAGCGATGATAAAAATAAGCTGGACTTACACGCCGATCGCTTGTCAGGATTATTGGTTGAATCTGCACGAATCGCTACCCTTGAAAATAACAAAATAGTCACCGCCAAGCATGTACAAACCGCACTTGATGACATCACTGAACGAAAGGGGTATTTAAAGGATTTGTATTGGCAGGAGATTTTAAACGGTCAGCAAATTATCTGCACCAAAGGCTGGGCGGTTGGGCAAATCAACGCATTAACCATCATCAGCTATGCTGATAGTGAATTTGGGCTACCTGCACGCTTGACCGCTTTGATTCAGCCCAACTTTGGTCAAGGTGAGATTTTAGACATTGAACGAGATGTTGAGCTTGGTGGTAGCTTACACGCCAAAGGCATGCTCATCATGTCCAGTTTTCTGCGTGCCTTATTTAGCGAATTTCATGAATTAAATTTCAGTGCGTCTTTAGCATTTGAGCAAAGCTATGGGCAAATTGATGGCGATAGTGCAACCCTTGCCGAAGCGTGTGCCCTTTTATCGGCTTTAGCCAATATTCCCATTGCCCAAAATCTTGCCATCACAGGTTCAATGAATCAATTAGGGCAAGCTCAAGCGGTCGGTGGTGTGAATGCAAAAATTGCTGGATTTTTTGATGCTTGCCGTGATAAAGGGCTTGATGGCAATCAAGGGGTCATATTACCACGCGCTAATATTGCCCAACTGATGCTGCGTGATGACATCGTACAGGCTGTTAAAGATGAACAATTTCATATTTATGCCATCGACCACATTACCGACGCCCTTGCCCTTTTGTCAGGCATGCTCATTGATGATAAAAATAAGCATGGCGAGTATAAGCGTAATACATTGTTTGGCAAAATCGTCAAACGCCTTGAAAGCTGGGTACAAGATGATAAAGACGACAAAGACAACCGAACAGCTAAAAACTAAACCAGTATGCCACAAACTATAAACTATAAACTATAAACTATGACAACCAAACCCAAATTAACCACGACCAAAACGGCTAACACGCCGCCCTCACGCTCCATGAATGCCAACAAGCGTTTGGTATTTTTTCAAAAACTTGCCAAGCATATCAAAGAACCTGTCACCGAACTTCACTATACTTCAGAATTTGAGCTACTGATTGCTGTCATGCTATCAGCTCAAGCCACCGATAAAAGTGTCAATATTGCCACCGATAAATTATTTAAAGTTGCCAACACCCCCAAAGCTATTTTGGATTTGGGATTAGATAACCTAAAAAGTTATATTAGCTCTATTGGACTGTATAACTCTAAAGCTGCCAATGTCATCAAAACCTGCCAAGACCTCATCACCAAACACAATGGCCAAGTACCCCGCACTCGAGATGAATTAGAAGCTTTAGCAGGCGTGGGCAGAAAGACTGCCAATGTGGTACTAAATACCGCGTTTGGTGAGCCTGTCATGGCAGTAGATACACATATTTTTCGTGTGGGTAATCGGACAGGATTGGCCACAGGTAAAACCGTCCTTGCTGTTGAAAAAGCCTTAATGAAGCGTATTCCTGCCAAGTTTTTGGTGGATGCACATCATTATTTGATATTACATGGGCGTTATACTTGTACAGCACGCCAGCCCAAATGTGGTGCTTGTGTGGTATTTGATGAATGTATGTTCAAAGACAAAGAGCAATGGGCGTTAAAAGATTTAAGTTAGCCCAAATTCAGATTCATAATAAATTTGCTCAATGCTTATCTTTTACCAGCACTCTAATGACATTGGTTTTTTCTTTTTGATGGCTGATTAATGTTGATATTGGTTAAAACCACCAAGCTATTATCATCAAATCTTAATTAATTGTAAATATTAATTAATTGTAAATATGAATTATAAATTGATCAAAAATAAGTTGCAATTTAGCAACTGTTTGTTTATTATTTCATAAAAATGATAATAATTATCACTTGTGTTAAGATTACTTATTTGATATCTTTTAGCCATCTTTTTAAGAGTTGGCAGTGATTTGGTGTATAACCTTACAGTTGTTGGGTTAGACTAGAAGTATCCAGTGACAGATGGGGCGTATTTAGTCGCTTAAGCCATTTTAGTCATCAACCAAAGTCATAAACTGGAGTAATGCTATGACACAACTTACTTTCGCCGAGCGTCTCAAAGAAGATACTCGCAACATACACGACAGCGTCGATGAGACGGTCATGTCAGTTAGACCTTTTGACAGTGTCGAAAATTATATTAAGTTTTTAAATCTACAATCTGTTTTTCATAAAATTGTTGACCCCATTTATAAAGACCCAGCATTGAACCAATCCATTGAAAACTTAGCATCAATGACGCGTTATGATGCCGTTTTAAATGATTTAAAAGACCTAGAACAACAGCCAAATACCTTTAAGGCAAAATTACCAGCACCAATGGGTGCCAAAGCCATTGGCTGGCTTTATTGTGCCGAAGGTTCCAATATTGGTGCAGCCTTTTTATTTAAAGACGCAAAAGAAAAATTAGGCTTTGATGAAAATTTTGGTGCAAGCCATTTAGATGCGCATCCTGATGGGCGTGGTAAGCATTGGAAGGCATTTCGTGAATCTTTAAACCAGCTCAATCTTAGTAAAGATGAGCAAGATACAGCCATTCAAGGGGCAACAGAAGCCTTTGAATTTTATAAAGTGGCACTTAAGCAGATTTTTGGGTAACCAAGGGTATTATTTTAAGATGATTGCTTCACCTTAAACAATACCTTAATAATCCAAGATGATAAAACCCAAGTTCATCGTTTTGAATTTGGGTTTTTATTAGACAGTTAAATGCCAAACATGATGATGCTTATATTGCTTTTACGGTATTTTCAATTGTGCCAAAAATACTTTCACCTGTTTCATCAAACATTTCAATCCGTACCACATCACCATCTTGCATAAACGGTGTTTGCTGTTTGCCTTCAATCGCCTCATACATACGAAGCTCTGCCAAACAACAATAGCCCACTCCACCATGCTCAACGCTCGACCCCCAAAGGCTGTCTTGCTTATTTGACACAGTGCCTGAACCAATGATGGTGCCTACTGCCAAATGACGAGTTTTGGCAGCATGGGCAATCAATTGCCCAAATCCAAAGGTCATATCCTCACCAGCATTAGGGCGGCCAAAAAGCTCACCGTTTAGATGGACTTGAATGGGTAGGTACAATTTGGCAGCTTGATTATCCCAAGCTTTTATTTCATCAGGTGTCACAGCAACTGGGCTAAATGCAGAAGCAGGCTTACTTTGAAAAAAGCCAAATCCCTTGGCAAGCTCCGATGGGATAAGATTTCTTAAAGAAACATCATTCACCAGCATCACCAATCGGATTTGTTCGGCGGCTTGTTCTGGTGTGCTACCCAAACTAACTTTACCTGTAATAACCGCTACTTCCGCCTCCATATCAATACCCCATGCCTCTGATGCCAAAATATCATCTCGTGGCCCAATAAAGCCATCAGAACCGCCTTGATACATCAATGGATCATCATAAAAAGATTCGGGTACCTCTGAATTTCGTGCTTTGCGAACCAATTCAACATGATTTAAATAAGCCGAACCATCTGCCCATTGGTATGCTCTTGGTAAGGGCGAATGGCATTGTGTTTGATCAAAAGGCAATCCATTACTTGTCATTTAAATCCTGATAGACCGCTTGTAGCTTGGGCGATACCACTTCCCAATCATCTAAAGCAGCTTGCAGCGTTGGTGCAATATCCTCAACTTTACGATATTGGCTTAAGTCACGGCTAACCACAACCAAACTGCCATCATGTACCCATTGTGCGTGTTTGGGTGCTTTTTTGTTTGTGCCCATTCATTGAGCATATCCCATTTTACTTTATCTAAAGCACGGTTCATCTGATCGGTTGTGATATCGCAGGCAAGCTCAACACGATGACCATTTGGGTCAAAAAAATAAATGCTCTTAAACAGCGTATGATTTACAGGTCCCAAAACTTCCAAGCCTGCATCAATCAGCTTTTGCTTGGTGGCGCTTAAGGTCTCTTCGCTATCAACTTTGAGTGCTAAATGTTGAGTCCATATGGGCGTATTTTCATCTCGTCCCATCGCAGGCTTGGTTGGAAGCTCAAAAAATGCTAAGATATTACCACCGCCTGCATCCAAAAAAAATATGCATATATGGATCAGGTTCACCCGTTGATGGTACTTTATCCTCAGCAATTGCCAAAACAAAGCCCATATTCAGATGCTTTTGATACCATGCAACCGTTTCTTTGGCATCCTTGCAACGATATGCCACATGATGCACACCTTGAGTGATAGACATTCAACCCTCCTGTGAATGAATATTAAAAATATTATCTATAATAAGAGTATATTTAAAGCGTCGCTACCTTTGATCATCATGATTAAAAATTGATAACAATGTACAATTTTAAGTCAGTTTGATATAAAAAATGCCAAAGGCAGGCACACTTTGATCAATTTAAGACACCTTAAGAGACAATCATCATAAAAGTTATGGCTAACATGATGACCGTGCCAATTACCCTACCATTTCATCAAAAAATCAGGCTAAGATAAAGTGGGATTTTTTGGATTATTTATCAGTATTTACGATAACTTATCATAAATAAATAGATAAATTAATTTTTTTAAAAATTAAAAAACCCAACCATAACTGTATACAGTCAAGATTGGGTTTGTTGATACCATTAATCATCAAATAACTCAAATAACCAAGCCATACAGAAAGTTATTTTCACATGACTTTAATAAGATGATTAAATAAAAGTGGACTATCAGGGCGAATACCAACTTTTATCCGATGTTATCATTGGTAAAATCACACTCACTTAAGCATCATAAGGGTCACGCAACACAATGGTTTCATCACGATCAGGGCCTGTTGAGATGATATCAACAGGGCAACCGACAAGCGCCTCGATGCGTTTGATATATACTTGAGCATTGGCAGGCAGTGAATCAAAGTTGGTCACGCCAATCGTCGATTCGCTCCAACCTGGTAGGGTTTCATATTTTGGTACCACTTTTTCATAATATTCAGCATCATAAGCACCAGCACATTCACCTTCTGGTACTTCATAGCTGGTGCAAATATTAATCTCATCTAAGCCATCTAAAACATCAAGCTTAGTCAAACAAATTCCGCTCATTGAGTTTAATACAACCGCACGGCGTAAGCTGACCGCATCAAACCAACCACAGCGGCGAGCTCGGCCTGTTGTTGCACCAAATTCATGCCCAACTTTTGCTAAGTGAGCACCAACATCATCAAACAGCTCTGTTGGGAATGGTCCTGAGCCGACACGAGTGGTATAAGCTTTGGTAATACCTAACACATAGTCTAAATATAAAGGTCCTAAGCCTGTACCTGTAGATACGCCGCCTGCTGTTGTATTTGAGCTGGTAACAAATGGGTAAGTACCATGGTCAATATCAAGTAGCGTCCCTTGAGCACCCTCAAACATCAAATTTTCACCATTTTGGCGACGGATCTCTAGTGCATCGGTCACATCAATGACCAAATCCTTAAGATCAGATGCCCATTCTTGGCACAGTTTGAGCGTGGTATCAAAATCAATGGCGTCTACCTTATAATATTCGGTAAGTGCAAAGTTATGATATTCAAGTAAGTTTTCTAGTTTTTCTGGTAAATCTGCACGGAATAAATCAGCAACTTTGAGCGCACGGCGTGAGACTTTATCTTCATAAGCAGGCCCAATACCACGACCTGTTGTGCCAATTTTGCCACTGCCTCGTTTGATTTCACGAGCTTGGTCAAGTGCGGTATGATAAGGCATGATAAGCGGACATGCAGGTGAGATTCGCAAACGCTCACGCACAGGCACACCTTTTTCGATTAAACCATTCATTTCCTTAAGTAGTGCTTCAGGAGATAAAACAACCCCGTTGCCAATGAAACAAGTGACACCCTCACGCAAAATACCTGATGGAATAAGATGCAGAACGGTTTTTTCACCGCCAACAACCAGTGTATGACCTGCATTATGCCCACCTTGAAAGCGGGCGACCGCTGTGGCTTTTTCGGTCAGCAAATCCACAATTTTGCCTTTGCCTTCATCACCCCACTGACTACCCAGCACGACAACATTCTTACCCATAATATATCCTTAAAAGTTACTCAATAAATCAATCAACAACATCAATCGGTGACATTTAGTACTCATCACCAACTAATCGCACCGCCCAAATCGGCTTATCTTGATCGGTGTCCCAATGCAAAATACCATCAATCTGGTCAGGCTTATCATCTACAGTCAAGGGCTTAATGACAATACAGCCTTCAGATTGTAAGGTTTTAATTTGTGTGGCCAAATCAGCTTTTGTGTCTGCATCAGCATTTTGTAAATCGTGATAATCCACCAAAATCACGGTATCTTCTTCAAGCTCTACAAATTCAAGCAAGCGATTAATATCCATACTAAAACCAGTTGCACCCCTTGCCACGCTTTGAGTTGAGGTGCCATTAAAGCGTCCGCCTCGTACCAAAGCTTGAGTCTGTGTGGTTCTATTACCCAAATAGGCATTAAATACCACGCCAGTGTGATAATGATATCCTGACAATTCAGTCACATCAATACTCACACTCATACCCACCGCTCTGATATGTGCCGCCAAAGTAGCAAGCTCATTTGCCGCTTGGATGATTTGATTATCTTGGCGAGCTTTATCGGACAATTTACTTAATAAAGCCTCGGCATTTGGCGTCCGATCACTGCTTAATGTATGCTTAGCCAATACCAAAAAATCAGTTGCATCACTTGGGCTGTTTAAGCTGTTGCCCATATTTTGGCACCATTTGGTAAGTTCTGGCATGGCTTTTTTATGGTAAATGCCAATCAGCTCATCAGCATCTTTGTTTGAAACGCCATGCAACTGACACAAGCGATCAAAAATAGCGACATGCCCAATATCCACATGCAGCATCTGTCGGTCTAGTCCGACCTCATCTGCCAATGCGACCAGTAGATCAATCAACTCAAGCTCGGCACAGATATCATCTATCCCAAAAATCTCGGCACCCAATTGAAGCGGCGTACGCAAGCCAAACAGACCAGTCGGTAGGGTTTTGACAACCTGCCCAACATAACAGTAACGGCTGATGCCTTGACCATATTTGCTATCAATGCGTAGAATTTGTGGCGTAATATCGGCACGCAAACCCATTAAACGACCATTGAGCTGATCGATAAATTTGAAAGTTTGGCGTTTTAGATCTTCGTCAGCATTATTTAGCAGACTTTCGGTATACTCAATTAATGGCGGCGACACCAAGCGATAACCGTGTGCGGTCAGCACAAATAGCAAAGCATCACGCAGGCTTTCTTGTTTTTGAGCATCGGTAAATAGTACATCAGCCACACCATCAGGTAGAAGCCAATTTTGCTGAATGTGTTTTGTATCCATTTGGTGTTCTGTGTTAAAATTGGTGGTGCTATGCTTTGGCACAAAAAACCCCTGTCAGCAAATAAAAACAGTCAAACAAGCGTTTGACCAAAATACGGTGTCATGAAATACGGTGTCATGAAAAAATAACTTGGGCTTATAACAAGCTTATAAAATAAGCATCATAATTACAAATGAGTTATATTGACTCATTTGTGATCACAGTAAGCATTTAGCATTTTTTCTTGACTAGTGTACCATACCTTAGCAGGCTTGCAAGGTTAATTTGAAAAAAAATTTTATCAATCGCTCAATTGTCAATGAAGTCATTATTTAACTGATGAAAAATTGCGACAGTATTGCTATAATAACCCACTGAATATAAATTTGCTCTATAGTTTAGGGTTTTAATACACCGATCATCACAAAATGTGCGATTTTTTGGGGATTTTATGACACAGCATAATACACAAACCGATCACACCCCAAATCCAAACGACCTGACCCACCCTGCCAAATCCGCCACCATATCTGATCTTAATCCTATCATTCATCAAGATGAGCTGTTTGATGAGTCAGACATGATCAAAGTCACCAACGACCCTGAGCATACCCCTGAAAGTGCTGAAACTTTCCACGACACTCAAGACAGCTATATCTATGGCGATGCCGATGCCACAGACGAAGATACCATTGAGACAATGACAGTCTACGATCCTGATGCCGACCGCTTAGAAGATATTGAGCAATCTGGGGATAATGAAACTGTCATCTGTTATGCTTACTCTCGTAAAACAGGCGCACCCATTGAGCCTTTAGCAATCGAGGATGTCAGTCGTACGCTTACTAATAATAATCAATTTATCTGGCTTGGACTATACGATCCCAGTCTTGAAACCGTTCAAGAGGTTCAAGATGCATTTGACTTACATGAGCTTGCCTTAGAAGATGCCTTTGCTGATCACCAACGCCCAAAGGTTGAAAGCTACGGTAATGATACCATCTTTGTGGTTGTGCGTACTGCTAAGCTTGAGGATAACCAAATTCGCTATGGTACAACCGCCATTTTTATGGGTAAAAATTTCATCATCAGCGTCCGCCGTGGTGCATCCAATTCCTACACCCCTGTTCGTGAACATTGCCACCGCCGACCTGAAAAATTGCGTTTGGGTCCAATTTTTGTACTACATGCAATTTTAGACTTTATTGTTGATAACTATTTACCAATCACTGACCGATTGGGCAATTATTTGCGTGAGCAAGAACGCAATATCTTTTCACATGAGTTTAGCAAATCCACCCTAAAAAGTTTATATGAACTAAAATCTCAACTGGTGCATATGCGAGCGGTGATTTTGCCTGTTCAAGATGTGTGTAACTTTTTTATTAATCATAAAAAAAATGAATTGGTCTCTGCTTTTCCTGTTGCCGCCAAACCTTATTTTCGTGATGTCAATGACCATCTTTTACGCTCAATTGATGCCGTCAATGGCCTAAATGAAATGCTCTCTGTGGCAATGGATACCTATATGGCGATGGTGACAATGGGGCAAAATGATGTTGTCCGAAAATTGGCGGCTTGGGCTGGTATCGCTGCTGTACCAACGGCGGTTGCTGGCATTTATGGCATGAACTTTGATTATATGCCTGAGCTACATATTCGATATGCTTATTTTGTTGTTGTTGGTGCGGTCATGTTGGTTTGTTTGTTTTTATACACCAAATTTAGAAAAGCAGGTTGGTTATAATTAATCAATTAAATCGATTACGCATCACACGACGATAACTTTATCATATAAGTTTATAATTTTTGATTTTATTAGCACAATACTTAAGCTTGCATTAAAATGGCGGCTTAATGATTTGTGCTTTTTTATTCATCACTAAAATAAGGAATAACGATGGCTGAAGCTGGTATGGCAAGCGAGCTGATTCAAGTTGTAACACTACTTGGAGCTGCCGTAATCGCAGTACCCCTTTTTCGTAAAATTGGTTTAGGGTCTGTCCTTGGTTATTTGGCTGGTGGTCTGATCATCGGACCGTTTGGCTTAGGGATATTTACCGACCCACAGACCATCATTCACACCGCTGAACTTGGTGTGGTGATGTTTTTATTCATTATCGGTCTTGAAATGCACCCATCGCATTTGTGGAGTCTTAGACGACAAATCTTTGGGCTTGGGTCTTTGCAGGTATTAGGTGCAACCGCCTTAATGATGTTGGTACTCAAGATATTTGGGGTATCATGGCAAGTGGCATTTGTGGGGGCATCAGGGTTTGTGCTAACCTCAACGGCAATTGTCATGCAAACTTTGGGCGAAAATAATGGATTGTCTACCGCCAAAGGTCAAAGCATGGTATCCATCTTATTATTTGAAGATTTGCTGATTGTCCCGCTGTTAGCCATTGTGGCTTTTTTATCGCCTGTGGTGCATACCAGTGAAACACCAGCTTGGCAAGCGATTGCTGTGGCATTAGGTTCATTACTGGCATTGTTGATCGTTGGGCGTGTACTGATTAATCCATTATTTACGATACTTGCCAAAACTGGTGTACGAGAGATTATGACAGCTGCAGCGTTATTGGTCGTGCTAGGATCGGCACTACTGATGGAGCTTGGCGGTCTGTCGATGGCGATGGGTGCATTCGTTGCAGGTGTGCTGTTATCTGAATCCAGCTTTCGACATCAACTTGAAGCAGATATTGAGCCTTTTCGTGGTCTTTTACTGGGCTTGTTCTTCTTAGGCGTCGGTATGGCACTTGATTTATCCATCGTGACCAAAAACTGGCAACTTATCAGTCTTGGCATCATCGCACTCATGCTCACCAAAGGTCTTTGGATTTATTTTGTGGCCCGTATGACCAAAGCTGGGCATGCCATCGCTATTGAGCGTGCAGTCATGATGGCACAAGGTGGTGAGTTTGCCTTTGTGCTATTTTCAGCAACAGCGACGCATTCGGTCATATCCGCCGATACACATGCTAATTTAACAGCAATCGTTGTGATGTCCATGGTACTTACGCCGCTATTTTTAGTGATTCATCAAAAATACACCGCCAAAAACACATCGCCAGCGTCTGTAAGAGACAGTGATGCCATTGATGAAGAAAATCCTATCATTATCTTAGGACATGGCAGATACGGGCAAGTTGTCAATGGCATGATGACCGCATGTGGTTATCAGACCACATTGATTGATAGTGATGCTGACCATGTAGATGGTTTGTCAAACTTGGGGATTCAGACTTATTATGGCAATGCCACACGATTTGATTTGCTTGATATGGCAGGCATCGCCAAAGCCAAACTGGTTTTAATCGCTATCGATCATCCCAAAGAGGCACTGTCCATCGTACGCCATCTACGCCACACCTACAACGATTTGCCAATCGTGGCTCGTGCTTATGATCGCATTCATGCCTATCAATTGCACAAAGCAGGTGCCAGTGCGGTGATTCGTGAGACTTTTGATTCAGCGGTACGCAGTGCCCGTACAGGGCTTGAGCTTTTGGGGATGGATAGCGAGATTGCTGAACGCATCGCACATCTGTATCATCACCGAGATCGAGATGGTGTGGCAGCTGCTGCCGAAACATACGACCCAAACATCAGCCGCTATAAAAATACGCATATGATTAGCATGCTCAATCATCATCGTGCACATACCAAGATGATGATTGAAAAAATCTTGCGTGGCGAAGAAGTCAAATGGCAACCAAAGCGTGGTACTTATTTAGGCCAAGAAAATCAATAGCCAAAAAAATGCCTTGAAGCGATTTCAAGGCATTAAATATCAAGTACTCAAAAAGACTAAAGCACCATCGCGGCAATCCAACCAAAAACAATCAAAGGAATATTATAGTGGATAAAAGTTGGAATCACAGAATCATGAATATGGTCATGCTGGCCGTCTGCATTCAGCCCCATGGTGGGACCTAATGTAGAATCTGATGCAGGTGAGCCAGCATCACCCAGTACGCCTGCTGTTGCAATCAAAGCCACTGTCGCAGGTACACTAAAGCCCATCGCCATACACAATGGTACATAAATGGTCGCAATAATAGGGACAGTCGAAAATGATGAACCAATGCCAAGTGTCACCACCAAACCAACCAAAAGCATCGATACTGCCGCAAGCATTTTGTTATCACCAAAAAGACCCACCGCCCCATTAACCAACGCATTAATCTGCCCTGTGGCTTTCATCACCTCTGCAAAACCTTGAGCACAAATCATGATAAAGCCAATCATCGCCATCATTTTAATGCCATCATTAAAAACCTCATTGGCATCACGCCATTTAACAATACCTGTTGCCATAAATATCGCAAAACCCACGAGTGAGCCAATCAATAAAGAATCTGTCATTAGCTGTGCGACAAATGCCGCAACAATTGCCGCCATTGCCACGACGATATTAAGCATACCGACTTGAATAGACGCCTGACCGACCGCCACGACTTTTTCTTGATAATGACGCGGTTTACGATACGTGACAAAAATGGCAATCAAAAGTCCAATCAGCATACCCAAAGCAGGGATCATCATAGTTTGCATCATTGAGATGTTGTTGGTTATCATGCCTGCTTCATTGATATTTTTAAGGATAATTTGATTCAAAAAAATATCGCCAAATCCATAAGGAATAAACATGTATGTATTGACCAAACCAAAAGTTAAAATACATGTGATCGCACGGCGATCCAGATGCAAGCGATTCATCACCGATAACAGTGGCGGCACGATTAGGGGAATAAAGGCAATATGAATCGGCACAATGTTTTGAGACATGATTGCCATAATAATTAAGATAAAAAATAACAAAAACTTAAGCCCACCTGTGCCATCAGCGTACTGCAACCGAGCAATCAGCTTATCTGCCAATATCTGTGGCAATCCTGAATGGGCAATTGCCATCGCAAAAGCACCAAGCATGGCATAAGATAAAGCAATTTGTGCACCATTTTTAATACCATCTTGAAAAGAAGTCAGCGTATCAGCGACCGACATACCCGCCATCAAACCGCCAACAAGTGCCCCAACCACCAAGCTTAGTACCACATGTACCCGTACAAGCGATAAGCCAACCATCACAATGACGGCAAGCAAAACAGCATTCATCATCACCCCCAAATCATACCTATCAAAATTAAATTCTGTATTATACCCAAAAAAATTCATAAAATTTTTTAAAAATATTATGATAAATCAATAAGTTATACATTTAATTGTGATAGACAATTTTTACAAAGCCAATCATTTGGTCATGATGATTAAAAAAGCGAATGATTTGCCAAGTTTTTGATATCAGGTCTTGCAATTTACGCTACAAGCCACCATAAATCCAGCATCATTTTAAAAATATAAGGAATACTAAAATGACAACCCCAAATACAACTTATGACAATGCCAATAATCATCATAATTTACAACAACTGCCCTTAATTGCTGTTCGTGATGTCATCATTTTTCCACAGACACAAGTCGCCTTATTTATCGGTCGTGAGCAGTCCATCAAAGCCATTGAACTTGCCCAAAAATCACATGAGGGTAAACTGATTGCGGTTGCCCAAAAAGATTCACTGTCTGAACAGATTGATATTGAAGATTTACATCGCTACGGAACACTTTGCCGAATTGTCAGTACCATGCCACATGACTCCGATGATAAATGCTTAAAGGTGTTGATTGAGGGTCTTGAGCGTGTTGAAATCGGTCGCATCCAAAATGCCAATGATGATACTGATGATAGCTTTATCGCTGAGTTCACTGCTGCCAATGTTGATATAAATCTTAGCCAAGAAGAAGCCGATGCTCAAAAGTCGGTACTACTTGAGCTATTTAGTGACTATGCTGAAAGTACGCTGAGAAATTCACGCGAGCTGATCCGTGTTGCCAGCGGTTTTGATAATTTGCTTGAGCTGATTTACTTTGTCGTGACACGCACACAGCTACCTCTTGATAAAAAGCAAGCGTTGCTTGAATCGGGTGATGCTGCTGAATACTTTAAGGTGCTAAGCGAATATTTCACTAACACTAAAACCGAGCATAGCATCGAAAGTCAGCTACAAGACACTGTTCGAAAGCAAATGGAAAACAACCAACGCGAGTATTTCTTAAATGAAAAAATGAAAGCCATCAAATCAGAACTATCCGATTTAAATGATGGTGCCGATGATGACGATGTTGAGCTTGAAAATCGCTTAAAAGAAGCTGATTTGCCCGATGATGTCCGAAAAAAGGCCGAAAGTGAATTTAAAAAGCTCAAACAAATGCCAGCATCATCATCAGAGGCATCGGTGGTACGAGGTTATGTTGAGTGGATTTTAGACACGCCATGGAACAAAGCCAGTAAAGTTAGCATTAATCTTGATAAAGCCAAACAAACACTGGATAAAGATCATTATGGGCTAGATGATGTCAAAGACCGCATTTTGGAATATTTGGCAGTACAATCTCGAGTGAAGCAGCTTAAAGGGCCTATTTTATGTTTAGTTGGCCCTCCTGGGGTGGGTAAAACTTCCTTGGGCGAGAGCATTGCTCGTGCCACAGGTCGTAAGTTTGTGCGTATGGCATTAGGCGGCGTGCGTGATGAAGCTGAAATTCGTGGGCATCGCCGTACTTATATCGGTGCGATGCCCGGCAAAATTGTACAATCACTTGCCAAAGTTGAGGTTAAAAATCCGCTATTTTTACTCGATGAAATTGATAAGATGGCACAAGATTTTCGAGGAGACCCTGCTTCTGCCTTACTTGAGGTCTTAGATCCTTCCCAAAATAAATCCTTTAATGATCATTATTTGGATTTAGATTTGGACTTATCGCAAGTGATGTTTATTTGTACTGCCAACAGCATGAACATTCCGCCTGCATTGCTTGACCGTATGGAGGTCATTCGCTTACCTGGCTACACTGAAGATGAAAAAATGGCCATTGCCAATAATTATCTAACCCCAAAAGCTTTAGAACAAAACGGCCTAAAACCCAATGAGCTTGATATTACTGATGATGCATTAACCAGTATTATCCGCCATTATACCAAAGAAGCAGGCGTTCGTAATCTTGAGCGCGAGATTAATAAGATTAGCCGAAAAGCGGTACGCTCCCAAATCGAAAAATATGGCGTCAAACCCAAAAAAGGTGTTGATATCGAAAGCTTGACCATCACCGATGATAATATTTCAGATTATTTGGGCGTCAAGCCATATGATTATGGTTTGGCTGAAAAAGACCCTGAGATTGGACGCATTACAGGTTTGGCGTGGACTTCGGTTGGTGGTGAGCTTTTGACCATCGAATCTGCAACCATGCAGGGCAAAGGTGAGCTTGTCTTTACAGGGTCGCTCGGTGATGTCATGAAAGAGTCCATTCGTGCTGCCATGAGTGTTGTGCGTGCCAATGGTGAGCGATTTGGGATTACTTATGAAAAATTTAAAAATACCGATTTGCATATCCATATGCCTGAAGGTGCAACCCCAAAAGATGGCCCATCAGCAGGTATTGCCCTAACTACTGCCATCGTCTCTGCCATGACAGGCATCGCCATTCGTGCTGATATTGCCATGACAGGTGAGGTTACTTTGCGTGGTAAAGTATTACGCATCGGTGGATTAAAAGAAAAGCTCTTGGCGGCACATCGTGGCGGCATCAAGCATGTCTTGATACCCAAATCCAATGAGCGTGATTTGATCGAGATTCCTGACAATGTCAAAGAAGGTCTTGTCATTCAATCTGTTGAAACCATTGATGAGGTGCTGGCGGTAGCTTTGGTTGAGCCAATTTGCCCACTCCCTCCACAAGCGGTCACTCACAAGACCAGTAGCGATACTGTACGCAGCTAAACAACAGCACACCTTGACAAATAGTGTCAGGTGTGCTTTTTTTGATTAAAAGATATGCATCATGAAAGCCTTATTTGACTATATTCCACTCATTATATTTTTTGTTCTTTATAAAACGACCGAACCAACAGACAGCACGCATCCGATTTTACAACTCATTGGGTCGGCAGGTACGGATAATAACCACATTTTAGTAGCAACATTTGGGCTGATTGCCGCAACTGTAATTATATATGGGTATTTATTCATCAGCCAAAAATTTCACCTAGAAAAGCAGCAGTGGTTTGTGCTACTGATGACGGTGGTTTTTGGTGGAATCACCTTAGCACTTAGCGACGCATTTTATATCATGCTAAAAGCAGTGTTAATTAATGGTGCATTTGCACTGGGGCTACTCATCTCCCCATTATTTAGCAAAGATAAAAGCCCCATCATCAAACGCTTGTTTGAGCCTGTATTTCACCTAACGCATCAAGGTTGGCAGTATCTTAATTTGGCTTGGGTGGGTATGTTTACTGTGATGGCAGGTTTACATACATTTTTTGCATTCATTTTTGCAGAGGGGAAATACTGGGGCGAATTTACCGCTTTTGGTGATATGATTGTCATGTTTATATTTTTGGGTGTGATGTTTTTTTGCCTAAGAAAAAATATCAGAAAGGACATTACTGAGAATTCTAAAAAATCACTTAATAAATAGTTACTTAATAAATAATAAGCTAATAAAAAGCACTGTTAAAACAGTGCTTTTTATTTATCTTTGATTTGATTAAACCATCTATTCGCTGACAAAAGCGATTTTGCCCAATCCTGCTTTTGATGCCTCAGCCAAAACCTGTGCGACGGTATCGTATTTACCCTCTTTATCAGCACGCAAATTAATTTGGGGGTTTTTGCCTGCATTAACCTGCTCGGTGAAGCGTTGGCTCAGCTCATCTAAGGTCAGTGCTTCACGGTCCCAATAAATGCCCCCTGCCTCATCAATGCTAATTTGTAAGACCTCAGGCGGTGCATCATTCACCGATGCCGAAGTTTTTGGTAAATCAAGCGGCACACTTGGGTTTAGCACGGTCGCTGTTACCAAAAAAATAATCATCAAAACCAACATGATGTCAATCAGCGGAATAAGGTTCATCTCATTCATGCCGTTATTGTCATGATCACCCAACTCAAAAGCCATCAGACCCTCCTTTATTGTACAATCTTAGATAGAATTTGATGGGCTGTATCAGTTGCCAGATGAATCGCTTGCTTGTTGATGCGTGTGGCAATGTTATAAAAAATAACCGCAGGTATTGCAACTGCTAGACCCAAACCTGTCATAATCAATGCCTCACCCACAGGCCCTGCCACTTGTGCCAAGCCCGCTTGACCTGTTGCACCGATGCTGTGAAGGGCATGAAAAATCCCCCAAACCGTACCAAACAACCCAATAAAAGGTGCGATGGAAGCTGTTGTGCCAAGAACGGGCAGACCTTTTTCAAGTTCATAACGATGACGAGCGATTTGTTGGAGCAGTTTTTGCTCTGTTGCCATCTTGCGTTGGTCAAATGGCAAATCACCCAAGTTTTGGATGTTGATTTGGGCGGTTAGCTCATCAACAATATTTGCTGTGCGACGCCGAGAGTTAATCACACGCATGATGCCCACAACCCAAGATATCATTGATAAAGCCAACAAGACAAAAAACAGTGTCTTACTCACCGCATCAGTATGCGACCAATAAAATCCAAAATCCATAAATTCACCTCAAATTTTCAAAACTCAATCAGATGACCAAATATTTGGGCAACTCAACTAAGTTATCATAAGAATTATTGCTAAAAATCAGTTAAAACCACAAAATCAGTTGGTACAAGACTCATCTTTTTGTAATTTTAGCGTAATCGGATAAATTGCAGTGCCAACACGCGTGATGTTACCTTCTCTAAATGGATGCAGGCGACCACGACCTATTTGACGGATAATCTGTCGGTCTAATTTGGCATCGCCTGTTGAGCCATTTAAATTGACATTGGAGATTTTACCCTCAGCATCAACACGGAAACTCACTTGAAGCGTGGTGTCAATATCACTTCTTGCTGAACAAAAATTATTCACTCTGGGCTTGGTTTTCCAGCTGGCATTACTGATATTAATACCACCTTCCACGGTCTGATTCTGGCCAGGCTGACCGCCCCCATGATTGCCTGCTTTTTTGGCAGCATTAGCCGCCGCTTGGGCAGCCGCTCGCCTTGCAGCAGCCACTTGGGCTTCTTTCTGTGCTTGTTCTCTGGCTCTGCGTTCGTTGTCAAGTCGCTCCTGCTCACGCCTTGCGTTTTCTAAGCGTTCTTGTTCAAGTCGTTCTTGTTCCCTGCGTTCATTTTCAAGGCGTTCTTGTTCAAGTCGCTCTTGTTCTTGAATTTTGGCCAATTGTTGTTGCTGAGCAACCCAAGCCTCTTGAAGTCTTTGTTGTTCTAAGATGGCTTCTACATCAATCTCGGGCTCAGGAATTGGTTCAGGTAATGGCTCAGGTTCAGGAATGGGTTCGGGCGGCTCAATAACCTCAGGCGTAGCGACCTCTGGCTCTACAACAGGCTCTGGTGTAACAACAGGTTCGCCTGGTGGTTCGGGCGATTCAAGGTCATTAAGTGCGATGGGTTCAGGCACTGGTTCTTTGATAAATTCAATCTCTAAAGGCGGTGTGACAGGTGGCGGTGTGATTGGTTTTATAGTCATATTCGCCAATCCAAAACCTACCAATCCATGCAAGACAGCTGCGATAGAGATAGCCAACACTTTGATTTTTTTGGAATTATCCACTTAAAACACCCATAAACAACCAAATATGGTATATCTATTGACAAAAATTAAAAATAAAAATAGTAACGATAACGATTATCAGTTGTCATATTATGAACGATTTAGTTATAAATTGCAATCTTTTAGTAAAATTTATTTCACCAAAATCGGCAACCATCTGATGATACAAAAAGTTATATTATAACATTAATAATCTATCCGCCAACCCTTGTCAAACAAGTTTATGCAATTTTATGGTACGCTATTTTATCTTAGCAATTTTAATCACTTTGCTAGATTGCTAGAGTTGAAAACCTATTTGTTGGGTTGTTATCATCAAATACCAAAAGAACTCATACAACTTTTGGCAGTCGATTTGGTGCTATCAGATTTGGCTCATTTTCTACCCAATAATGACAGCCAATGCTATGCGGGCGATCTAAGCTTGCTTTTGCGACCAAATAAGCGCACATGGTGAGATTAAGCTTTTGAATTTGGCTTTGGGTAGTGAGATTCTGGGTGGACAAATCAGCCAAACCCCCTGCCAAAAGCTCTACCGTTTTCGCCACATCCTCTTGCCTGCGCATTACCCCAAGATGTTGCTGCATCAGCTGCTTAATCTGAGCGACATCCAATGGTATACTTGATGCCAGATTAATATCCTTTTGATGCGTTTGAACCGACCAATTAGGCAGTACTTCACGATTTGACCATTTCGCCAAAGGTTCTTGCAAAGATTTGGCAGCATTTTGCCCCATTACCAAACATTCCAGCAATGAATTACTCGCCAACCGATTAGCACCATGCAGCCCTGTATATGCCATCTCACCCAAACAATACAAACCCACCACATCACTTCGCCCGCTGACATCTGTCAAAACACCCCCACAAAAATAATGCTGTACTGGCGTTACAGGAATTGGCTGCTTGGTTATATCCACGCCTTTGGCTAAGCAAGATTGATAAATTTTTGGAAAATGCTGCTTGATAAATTCATCTGATTGATGGCTGATATCCAAAAATACGCCCTGAGCGGTACGCTGGGCCTCCTTGACAATGCTTCTTGCGACAACATCTCTGGGTGCAAGCTCTAGACGGTCATCATAATTTGACATAAAGCGTTCGCCTTGTGCATTGATGAGTCGCCCACCCTCGCCTCTAACTGCTTCTGATATCAGTGCTGTTTGAGCCATACCATCATCAAAACCTGTTGGGTGAAATTGAACAAATTCAGCATTCACAATGCGGCAACCTGCTCGGTACGCCATAGCAATACCATCACCAGTACACACCTCTGGCGCTGTGGTATATTGATAAATCTGCCCTAAGCCGCCAGTGGCAAGCACTACTTTATCGGCATCATATTTTTTGGATTGTTGATTGATGAGACATACCACACCTTTACAATGCACTTTTTTTGTCTTTACATCAAGCTCAGTCAAAATGTCTGTCACAAAACACCGCTCAAGCACATGGATATTTGGGCGAGTCTGCATGTTTGCCCAAAGGCACGCCATGACTGATTGGCCTGTATGATCAGCGACATGGCAAATGCGGCGTCTATTGTGTCCACCTTCTTTGGTTAGGTGTAAACCCTCTTTGGTTGTACTAAAAGGCACTGCCAAAGAACTAAGCCAAGCAATCGCATCTGCACCTTGATGAATGATTTGCTCGGTTGTATGGGGATCGCACAGCCCTGCACCTGCAATGAGCGTATCTGTCACATGCTCCTGAACGCTGTCGGTTGGTGCTATCACCGCAGCGATACCACCTTGGGCAAAGCGGCTTGATGTATCCGCAATTTCACCTTTGCACATTAATAAAACTTGGCAATCTTTTGGCAAAGATAACGCTGTGGTAATGGCAGCCAATCCGCTACCAACAATGATCACATCATAAGAAGCTGGTTTCATTTATGCAACTCCCAAACCATGAACCGCTGGTTTCTTGGGCAATGTTTTTGAAAATTCAATCATTTTATCCAACGCATGGCGTGCATCATTCATCAAAGACTCAGTCAGCTGAATTTCACCTGTGCCATATTTAAGTGCTTGATAAACCCCTTGGACACCATTCATAGCCATCCAAGGGCAAAATGCACAGCTTTTACAAGTTGCACTATTGCCCGCTGTCGGTGCTGCAATGAAAGTTTTTTGTGGTGCATGCTTTTTCATTTCATGCAAAATCCCCAAATCGGTTGCAACGATGAAAGTTTTTTCGGGACGATGAATGGCAGCTTGTAATAGCTTACTGGTAGAACCGACCACATCTCCTTGAGCGACCACACTGGCAGGGGACTCTGGATGTACTAAAGTGATCGCTTCAGGATGTTCACTCTTAAGCTGCTCAAGCTCTATTGATTTAAATTCATTATGCACAATGCAAGACCCTTGCCATAAAATCATATCCGCCCCTGTTTTTTGGCGAATGTACTCGCCCAAATGACGATCAGGGCCCCAAATGATCTTTTCTCCTTTGGCATGTAAATGACTGACAATCTCAAGTGCGACCGAAGAAGTTACCACCCAATCAGCACGCGCTTTGACAGCGGCACTGGTGTTGGCATAGACAACCACCGTTCTATCAGGGTGTGCATCACAAAATGCACTAAATTCCTCAATTGGACAACCCAAATCCAACGAACATTCAGCCTGTAAATCAGGCATTAAGACAGTTTTGTGCGGACTTAATATTTTGGCACTCTCACCCATAAAACGAACCCCTGCGACCAATAAGGTCTTGGCATCATGCGCCGCCCCAAACTTAGCCATCTCAAGCGAATCCCCAACACAGCCACCTGTCGCCAATGCCAAATCTTGAATGTCAGGATCAACATAATAATGTGCAATAATCACCGCATCTTTTTGGATAAGCAGATCCTTAATATTGCGTTGGTATTGGGTCAGTGCGTCTTTTGGTAGCTCAGGCGGAATCTTTGCCCATGCTTGCTTGATGCGACATGATGTCGTTGGCATATTTGATAAAGGCGCTTCATAATCAAACGCTTGCTGGGTATTTTTGTGCATCACATGCTCCTTTTTGCATCAGCTTAAATGATTACTCAGATGATTTATGCTCATTTTGAGTATTAATTTGACATATTATGCTCATTTTGAGTATAATGTAAAGCAGTTTTTGATAGGATGTCGCTTTTTAATCAATCTGGTTATCAAAAGTACATTGAAAATTAGTAAGATTTTTTTTAAAATGATGATTTTTCAATGACTGTGAATTATGAGCATACATTCATCAACCAATACTCCCCAACAAACTGACGGCTTGGTCGATCTTGTAACGGTTTTGGCTGCTGTTACTGATCATAAAGCTCGTATCTTAACGGTCAGCGGCGGTGATAAGTTGCCCAGCGGTCAGCTGACACCCATTCATCATTCACTACAAGCTGGTGTTAAAGACTGGGTACGCACCCAAACCGCTCAGCCAATGGGTTATGTGGAACAGCTGTATACTTTTGTAGATGGTGAGCGTAAAAACGCACAAGGTATGCCCGTTTTGTATGTTAGCTACCTTGGGTTGGTTAAAGAAGCGACTGCCCACAGTCTCAATCCTGATGCCACTTGGCAAGATTGGTATGATTATTTTCCATGGGAAGATCGGCGTAATAGCAGTAAGCCCATTGAGATTTTGTCAGGTCTGTATGCTTGGGTGGATGCTGGCAACGATACCCAAGAACGCCAAGAACGGCTAAGACGGGTTCAATTATGCTGGGGTTTACCTCCTTATTCGTGGTCAGAAGAGCAGGTACTACTACGCTATGAATTATTGTATGAAACAGGGTTGGTTGCCGAATCGCCTTGGCAAAACCCAAATTTTGATTTTCGTCATACTGGTCGTTTTATGCAGCATAGCCATCGCCGAGTACTAGCCACGGCACTCGCTAGATTGCGTGCCAAGATAAAATACCGCCCTGTTATTTTTGAATTGATGGCAGATGAGTTTACATTATTTCAGCTTCAAAAAAGCGTCGAAGCCTTATCAGGTCAAGAACTGCATAAACAAAATTTTCGCAGGCAAGTTCAGCAGCAAAACCTGATAGAAGCCATTGAAGGCAGGTTTGCTCATGAGCGTGGTCGGCCTGCACAGCTTTACCGATTTAAAGACACGGTGCTGCTTGAGCGTTTGTTATCTAACACTCGCCTGCCCGTGAGCAAATGATTCAAGATAAATAATTTAAGATAATGATTAATAAGATAAGGATAAATTCATGAAAACGCCATTATTTGCATTGCCTGATGCCCTACTAATACCCACAGTCCAAGCAGCACTTTTAGAGGATTTGGGGCGGCGTGGTGATGTTACTTCGGCTGCTGTCATCGCCAAAAATAGCACCGCAAATCTTGCCATCGTAAGCCGTGATACAGGCATTTTGGCAGGCATGGATTTGGCAAGGTTGGCTTTTGAATGTATTGATAAAACAATCAACTTTAGCCCAAATGCCTCAGATGGGGATACTATCAAATCAGGTCAAGTGTTGGCTTATGTATCGGGCAATACCCAAGCCTTATTACAAGCTGAAAGAACAGCGCTAAATTTTTTGACACATCTAAGTGGTATCGCCAGCATGACCGCCAAAGCAGTTGCCCAAATATCACACACACAAGCCAAAATTACCTGCACACGCAAAACCACACCACTTTTAAGAAATCTACAAAAATACGCTGTGCGAGCAGGTGGTGGCTGCAATCATCGAATGGGGCTAGATGATGCGATCTTAATTAAGGATAATCACTTGATTTATTCAGGTACGCTTAAACAAGCCATCGCCAACGCCAAAGCAGCTGCAGGTCATCTTATCCCCATTGAGGTTGAAGTGGATACCATCGCACAGCTTGAAGATGCCTTGGAGGCTGGCGCGGACTTTGTTTTGCTTGATAATATGGATAACGATACCCTAAAGCACGCCGTATCACTTTGCCAAGGCAAAGCAAAAACAGAGGCGTCAGGTGGTATTACCTTTGAGCGACTAAAAACGGTAGCCGATTGCGGTGTCGATTATATCGCTTTGGGCTATCTGACCCACAGTGTGATCAATCACGACATTGGTTTGGATTTTTTGGATTAATGCTCTAAACAATCTACCAAACCTGCCATCGTATTTGATTTACAGGTTTTAATTCATAATTAAATTGCACCAAAGCACCATTAAGGTGCTTTATCTTAAACATGCGATACAATATTTATCCAATACTATGGAGCGTTATCATGTATAGATTACTTATTATTTTAGGTTATGTGTACCCTATTATTTCACTTGCCATCATTGAGATTGGTGCATGGTACTGTGTTGATAAAGTTTGTTTTACAGGGTAGTTGGTAGACCGTTTCACAAGCCCGATACCATTTCTTTATTTACTGGTTTATTATTTACGATACCTACAACCCACCTGACTAATCTTAGGGATATTTTTAAGTACCATTTAGGGTAATCCTAGGGTAATTGACACAAAATAATTACCCTAAAATTACTCTGCTCCCACACTTGCCATCAAATCAGCATGATGTTCACGCAATAAGCTGTCTAAAAGCTCAGTCAAATCCCCTTCCATGATGGCATCAAGCTTATATAAAGTTAGGTTAATGCGGTGAAAGCGTCAATAACTATCAGCAATTAGAGTACTTTTAGGGTAATACCATTACACTTAATTAGTGAAGGTTTAGTATATAAAATATCCCCAAATATGCCTATACCATTTTATTTATACCATAAATAAACCCCATGAATATTAGGAGTAAATACCAAAAACCTACCCATATTAGGTAGGTTTTTAGTGCGTATTAGTATAGAAATTTTAGACTAATAAATCAAGACACCCTTCTTATTCACAAGAACATAGCGATTAACGGTAACTGTGCTAATGCACCAATACCCGTAAATGCCCCAAGACCTGTATTAAACATAGGGAAAAATGGATTTAATAAACCAGCAACAGGTAAGTATTCTTCTACCATGAAATGTTGAAGCATTGCATGACCACCATTTTGATGTAGTTGTCTTGCTAGTGCTCGTTGGAATCTCACAGTAAACTTAGTAAACATAAACAGACCCAAATCATTTGCTGCTTGTAGCGTACGGTTTGTAGGAATGTCATAATTAATAAATACTTCCTGAGCCATCTGAATGCCATCTTCAAATGCAGCTTTCTTAGATTTACCCATCTTCAATGATTTTCTTTCAATATGCTTAGCTAACACAAATTTAGCAGCAAAATCAGAGAACTGAGTAGATTCACTCAAAAACTTATGAATCTCAGTATCAGGGTGGAATGTTGCCCACTTCATTGTTGTGCGTACTGGTTGTGGTATCTTCTCTGCAAGGTTATCTAATTTCTTCTCAAAGTCAGATTTAAATAACTTGGTTTCAGAACCCATATCAATGTCTTCCACAATCGTACTCATCAAGCCTTCTTCCATGTACTCGTGCATACCTGAATTTTGCATATTCTGTCTGACAGCAACTAACTGTGCTTTAAGCTTCTTACGCTGAGATTCAGAAGTTGCATTAAGCATCTCAAAGTTAATACGCTGTTCTTCTGCTTGTAATTGACGATAAGCTTTACCTTCTTTCCAAGCATAGAACATACCCCTTGCTAACTCTGTAGGTGTAATACCATGAGCTGCTGAGATTAACGCATTAGCGATAATGTTACCAATCAGAACTTTGACAGAACGAATCACAATAAGGTCTTTGGCTTGGGTAACAAACCATTCCCAAACATATTGATGATTAGCAGCTTTATTACGAGCTTGCTTACCATAGATATTTTCATACAAAGTTACCATGAACTTCTCAAAGTAATTACGCTCACCACTCACCTTATCAAACATTTCAGAGACATTATATTTTCTAAAGCCAAAGACAGAGTTAAATACTGCTGTACGAATAACAAATGGTTTACCCTTACCAAATTGATGCTGCATTTCTTGGTAGAACTCATAAGGCATCATACGAAGCATCTCTTGAACTCTTGGGTCAGGAGAATTAGGGTTAATCACGGTAAAGTGTACAGGTGAGATTTTAAAACCAGTTGTAGGATTCTTAGCGTCTTCAGCCAGTACCTGTGCTAATGTACGCTGTGTATCTACTAACTTTGGTTTAGCAACCAATTCACTACCCATAGTGGCTAACATCATATCAAATGATAAATCACGGTCTAGTAGCTTATCTCTTAATTCACCTGACATTTCATAGTTATAACCCAAAATCAGCATATCATTACCATATCGTGGAATGAGATGATTGCCCTTAATATTTCGTGGATCATAGCTTCGTGCATCCATTGTCTTAGCAAGTTCAGTATTACGCTTTAAACGACCTTGACCTACACGAGCTAATTCTTTAGCATTAGTCTTATAGTTAAAGACTTCATAACCACGGAAGTGAGTATCTTTCATATCCAAACCACCAGAGTTATAACGAGCATAGGGTGCGTTCTTGTTAATCATCAGATAGCGAGGTTCAGTATTATCTAACTCATCTTGAACAATAGAACCATGTAGTACTTGTTCATAGCCCTTTTGGATATAATCATCTACTTCTTCAGCTTTTACAGCAACGACATCTACATGCGGATTATGAATGGCAGGCTTAAATCCTTTGATATAGTTCAATGGATTGTCCTTAAACTCTTCTTTGGATTTCTTCACAAGGTCATGATGGGTATTAAGCATAGCAATCAACACTTGACCTTCATTTTGAATCAAGTCCTGTGTTGTGTACATATACTTACCATTAACCATCTCTAAACCATGTAGTGTAACTAGCTCATCTACAGCTTCAAAGATATTCTGATCCATCTGTTCGTATGGGGTAATGCTTCGTGTACCTGCAGAAGTTGCAATCAATTCAGCGTTCTTTTTCACATCGCCTGAGACTGTTTCACCTACCATATACCAAGCCAAGTCTTTGGTATCTTTAAGCAGTTGATTGAAATGCTCACGGTTTTTTGACAAAGACTGTAGCTTATCTTCCAACTCTTTAATACGAACTTTTCGTTGTTTTGAGTTGGCAATATAATTGAGTGTTTGTTCCATACCATGATAATGCAGTAGTGTCTGTGCATCAGACATCATTACAGTACGAGTGATAGACTGCTTAGCGTGGTTATCAAACCGTTTAGGGTCTTTCATAATAGAAGCAAAGTTATTTAACATAGACTGCTTATAGTTAGCACGGTCTTGGGCGACTTTATTTACAATACGAATAACACGCTCTACAGTATGACCCACGCCACGCTGACCTAGCATTTCATTGACAGTTTCTTTGATAAAACCCCGTGTTGCTGATTTGATGTCTTGGTTTCCACCATAAGACATATTCATATCTAGACCAGTAATCGCCAAACCTGCTTCTATCGTAAGGTTCATACTGTCCTTTGCAACACTGCTCTTACTAAGATTTTCTGATTGCTTCGCTGCTTTAATACGCTCTTTATGACTACGCCAAGTATCACGCATTTGACTGGACATGGGTAAACCACTGATGATAGCTTCACTACCAATATCCCAAGTCTTATCCCATACCCAGTTAGCAGCGTCCATAGGCTTTTGATAGACCGTATTCCATGCTTTATCTATCATAGATACACGAGCTAGACGAGCATTAGTTTCAGCATTAACCAGTTTTGCCATAAGCTGTTTGGTTGCTTCAGAAGTACTATTTGCATTGATATATTTGGTTCTCAATAAATTCATAGCTTTGTGCCATAAATTCATGAACTTATCAAACCAACTATCATGCTTGGTTTTGCGTAATTCTACTTTCTGATCAGTTAATTCATTGAATGTTTGCGATGATAAAACCAAAGCAACAACAGAAGCTAAGTTATTCATCTCACCTATAGATTTAAACAATTTACTGTGTTCTGTATCATACAGATTTTTAACTTCATCATTAGCTGTATGATAGTCAGGATACAGATCAGCAGCAGTAGGATAAGCTTTAATCAGTTGTGCATGAATCTTATTAAGTTCTGATGTAATGTTAGAATCAGTATGATTGTTTACTAAGAAATCTACAATACTGGTTACTGCTTGGTAAGATAGCTGTTCTTTGACAGTCATATTGAATGTATGTGGAACAAACACTTTATTCACCTGTTTAGCAGTATCTAAAAGACTCTTTTGCTCCATCTCACTTAAAGTACTATAAGCAATATTACCATCAAACAGACTATCCCAAACTTCTTGTAAATGCTTATTCCACCCATCAGTTAGTGTCTGACTATCCAGTGAATTAAACACTTCTGATGCAGATTGTTTATCCGTTTCATCAAATATCTGTGAATAACGAGTGTCTTCGTTGCTATCTGTAGTAACCTGTGTTATATTGGTTTCGTTTGAAGCTCCCACATCAGTACGAGCGGAATAGGACTGATTGTGCGTAGGACTGGTTTTGCCATATCCCTTGCCAGTACCATCTTCAAACATCTCAAACGCAGTAATCACCCAAGCATTACTGCCTTTATTTTTGACTAAATTAACTAAGTGATTATCAAGAACTAACTGCAACTTAGTTGCTCCACCTTGTTCAAATCTAGCAAATACACTACCCTTGGCAATAGTCTCTACAGTAGTAGTAACTAACATCTCAACCACTTCATCATAACTCATACCATCTTTACGCATACGGGCTTCAATAATGTGGCTAATACCCATTGCACCTTTGGTTTTTCCATTGGCTTTCAGGATACCAGTACTTCCCCAAACAAAATCAATCCAACCAATATCGTTACGATACATAGCACGCTTAACATCCGCTTTGGTTGTGATGGCTTTATTCATGGCTTCTGTACCACGCTTAATATTGGCTTGAACTGACTTCATAGCAGAAGCACTAAAGCGAGTATCATTACTTGTTAAGGTCAGTAAATCCACAGGTGGATTATCCATGATGGTTTCAACATTTTGTACAAATGCTTTATATCCATCACCCTTAAAACCAAGCACCTTAGATGCTAAGCGTACCAAGAAATCCATCACAGATGAGATGCCTTTTCTTGGTTTGATACCTAAATCAGCAAGCTCCATAGCGTAATCAATATAACGCATCATCTCAGGGTCAGTCATACCATAAGCGATAAACTCACTTAAGCCAGCATAATGATTACCATTAGTTGTATCAGCTTCTTGAGATGCTTTGATGACTTCCATGATTTGATTAACATAAGTTAAATCATCTTCTTTGGTGTCATGACGACTCTGCCCATACTTTTTATTAAACGCTACATCTTCTTGCCACTGAGCCATGACAGCATCAAGCATCTTATTCAGATGATTTAATTCACTGCGTAGGTCTTGAGCGTTAGAGATGATGGCGTACTCAGTCAGAGCGTGTACAAGCTCATGATTGATAACTCGTAGCTTATTCTCATCGTTACCACTTTGGCTAAAGGTTAGGTTATCCAAAGTCAATGTATGGGTAGTTACATTATAGCTTCCATAGGCACGAGTACCATTAGGCGTAGTTACATCAGCAAACTTCACAGACATCTTGCTTAGGTGTTGGTTGGCTTTACCCATCAACATCTTATTAAGCTTTAACTGTACTTCACTGACATTAACCAAACCTTTAATGGTTTGGTCAAGCTGTTTTAGGTTTTGGATTGTTGGCTCAGTTGGTGTACTGGACGAGTTAGTAAATGCAGCTCCCTGAGTACCGTCTGTTCCTGTACTTGTTGTGGGAAGTTGGGAAACTTGTTCTGTTGCTCTGGTGTCAGAGAGTTGTACAATTCCAGACTCGCTTGTTTGTTGTTTTGTAGTATCTGTTCTTTTGTTTGGTTCATAACTCATTACCTTAATAGTTGTATTAAGAGCCAAATCTTTTTCTAATTGATTGATTTGATCTACAACCTTATTCTTTTCTTTAAGAGCAGTTTGACGGTCAGCATCTGTTACTTGATACTCACCAAATTCACCTGCATACTGATGCAGATAAGCCAAATTAGCTAACTGATCTAGTTTATTAAGCTCAGTATCTCTAACTTCATCAACTAGACTGGAGAGTTCTTGGGTAAGCTCAGCAAAGACTTCATTATCATGGAAATCTTCACGAATAACCCCATCTTTAATAAGTGCATAGCTACTTTGGATAACACTGGTTAATGCCCGTAATGACTCAAGCTGACCATGATAACTTACCAAAGCTTGGAAGGTTGCTTTGTTTTGTTGGGTAATCATATCAAGCTGATTATCAATAGCCCCAATATTTGCATCATGGACATTAATATTAATCTTCTTACCCATAGCCATAGCAAAGGATGAGATATAACTATCCATAGACTGTGTTTGAACAGAGTTAGCTAATAGAGCTTTATCTTCAAGATGTATATGTCTTGCAGGACTACCAAACGAAGTTGCTTGATACTTACCTGATTTATTTACCAAGAAGAAGCTGTTATTGGTCAGATTCGCTTTATCTACGAACAAAATCTCTGCTAAGCGTGTTAAACGAACCTTAGCTTTGGATTCATTATTTTGTACAGAATATACATTATGAATCTGTGCCTGAACTTTATCCATCACAGAATGGACAAGCTCTTCACGCTCTTTATCAGATAAACCACGATAGCTAATTTCTTTAAGAGCTAATTCGTTTGCTATTCCCCTATCTAAACCAGTCTCAACTAAAGCATTAGAGATTCTCTCTGCAACAGTCTGTATAGCACGCTCTTCTACTTCACGATACATTTGGGTAAATAACTCAACTGTACTGCTTAGTATACGCATATTGACTTTATTCTTCTCAATATAAACAGCTTCATAGTCCTGCAGTACTTCTGCAAGATATTGACCCATAGTAAAGCTATATTTATTATCTAACATAGCTTCATCTTTAGGGCTAATCCAAGCCTCTAGCATATATTTGAGATCTAAGTTCTCATTAATAACCACTGCTTTAGGCTCATTATCAATAGTAATATCCCATTGAATAGGCTTTTGTGTCATGAATGAGAATAAACGGTCTACTGTCATTACTTGGTTTAAAAGCTTAGCTCTTTGGGTGTCATACTCTAACTGAGTCATTTGACCTGCTTCTAGGGCTTTTTTATTTGCAATATCCTGTTGAGCAGCAAGTGTAATATTATCTTGCATCTCTTTTAAGAAAGTACGAAATACAGCTTTCTTAAGTGATTTAATACCTGCACCATAGTTAAATGGAATCAAGACACTCTTAGCCACTGCTCGTTTAGTCAGACTCTTTTGTACTCTCATTAATGCACGAAAAACCTGTTCATTATGGTTGGCTAGATCTTTTTCTAAATTCGCATGAAACCCCATAATAAAAGCTTCTTGTGCTTTCTCATTAATGACAGCGTTCTTAAAGGCAGTATAATAATCACCCAAATTCTTATCATGACGAGCATCAAAATAAGATTTAAAGGGGTCATTAAAACTAAAAAAACCCGTGCGTAATAATAACTCTTTATAAAATGCACCATTCCAAAAGTGAGCCAATGCTGCACCGTTATTTAAACCATCAGAGCCTAAACCAAGTGATGTTGTAAAATTAGCGTGATTATTTTCTTGTGCAGTTTGAAAATCTGCCCATTCTCTTAGAGCTCTTAAAGAATTAGCTCCCATCTTCATTTCTGCAATAGCACTACTGAGATGATTCATCTCTGTAGATGAAATCTTATCACCTGCTTGTGCTTTAGAAACAATCTCTGTCGCTTTTTGGATATGCTCTTGGTTTAGGTATTCTATAAAAGCAGGAATAAGCACATAACTGGGCAGCTTATCTACGGTAAACCCTTCTGTGAATATTTCTTTAGAACCTGTACTTTCAAAATAAACTTCAATGAAGTCTTCACTGCCTTCCATATTCTCAGCTAATGCACGCAGGAAGTAAGTCAGGTTTAATTCATCTTTAGTCAAATGTTTAGAATGAATTTCTTTACCATACTCTTTAAGCTTGCTTTGTAAAGAGTCTAATACTGATGAGCCATCTTTATTCTTAAGCTGTACAGTTACTTTAAAGTTACTAGGCTCAGCCATAGCACGGTGTAGTTTAGAAGATTGATAGTTAAAGACATTACTGTTATAGTGCATACGACTATTAACAGCCATAAACATTGTATCCCAGTACTTACGGACACCATCTACTTTTGGTATGCTATTGATGAAATCTACAGCATTTGTCCAATCACGCATAACAGCTTCTGCCTTACCTTCTAAACCATCACGGTCATTGATATGAGCTGTTTGTAGTTCACCTTCTTTTAACTTAGCACCAATCATCTCAAGGAAAGCATCTTCATGTTGGGAAGCCAAATTAGTTAATAGACTAAAGGTAGGTTCATTAATCACATTTGCATGGGCTTGTGCTTTAGCAACACGCTGGGCTTGTAGGTCAGTAACTGTTGCATCAGTTCGTTTGATTCTACGCTTAACATTAGCAACGCTTTCTTCTATTGGCTTAAGTGATGGCATGCGTACAGCACTAACACCACCCATAATATCTGTCAGATAGCCTGCTGTACCTTTATTGGCTTCACTGATTTCATTGATACGTTTGTTTATACCTTCACCTTCTTTATTGGTAATAGAGACAAAACGAACAGTACCATGTGAATTAAAATCTTTTTCATCAATAACACCACGAACTTCTTCAATAGCTTTTTTATGTTTTTCACTAGAAATGCTATGTAAGTGAATTAAATCCGCAGATTGCATTGCTGATAATGCCCAAGTACCCAGTGCAGAATACAGACGAGAATCTACCGTAATAGAACCATTTTCTGTACGCTGAATGTTTAATGTTTCAGCAATTCGTTTACCTAAATCATCAGCAACCTTGACATAACCTGAGCCAATATACTTATAGGTTTCCCACATTTCTTTAGTAATATAAGCATTGTTTTTTTGTTCTACATCATTACTAGATAAACCAAGCAAAGCAAGAATATCATCACGCATATTCATAGTATGATTAGCAACGCTGTTTAGATAGTCATAAGCACCATAACTCAGTGCATCTAAAACATTACTATCAAATTCACCAGTTTGTTTATCATAGAAGTAGTTTGCCAACGCTCTGTTTTCATAACCTTCATCCGCTGGTTTAAATACTTGTTTTAGATGCTCACGAAACTCAGCAGTAAACTCAGCAAAATCATTAATCTGCTCTCTTTGTGCTTTTGTAGGTGGCTCAAGATTTAATATCTGACTGGCTTTAATTGGGTTTGTATAAAGCTCTCTGACAAAGTTTTGGATACTACTTAACGGTTTATGTAGTGTCTGTGCTTGTCTAAAGCTTGTTTTTAAGATATTTCTAACAACTTTAGAATCCTTTGTTGCAGTAATAGGTTTTGTCAGATCTTCCTCAATATTTTTAGCAGGCTCATTTAATTGGCGTATTTTAGCTTCAGAAGATTTAGAGAAATTCCCTTCGCTATCTAAAACACTCAAAGAAGTGCTATCACTAACAATACCTAACAGTTTTGTATACGCTGTAGATTCATCTTTACTAAACCCAAAGAAATTAGTAACAGCATCCATTAAAGCATGATAAGCCTTAGTAACTTTGTTCTTACCACGAGATACTTTAACTTGTTTTAGTACAGACTTAACATCTTCATTAAATAAACCAAGCTGTAATAAATCAGCAGCAGAATCCGTTGCTCTCATCAGTAGTGCTTTACTGTTTTCAGTAAATTTTTGATTTGGGTCAGATAAGATTTTACGCATGTGCTTACGCACATCTTTATTGATACTGTCTATTGTTAAGCGTAATTCACCCAGCTTGGCTTGTCTGTCAATAACTTCATCATCAAAGAGCGTATCAGTGTTTTGTTTACCTTCTTTTCTATTAGCATCTCTTTGTTTTTTGGCTTCAATGTTAGCCAAGGCAGTCACATGATCTAGGGTATCTAGTTCATCAGCAATGTTACCAATCTGCTTATGTACCATTGCTTGAGCAATATCACGAGTAATATCTTTACTATCTTCACTCACACGGATAATGTCATCATCATAACTGGCTTTTTCGTCATAGCTAGTTTTGTCTTGAATCTTAACTTTAATATCAGGACTATATCTAGACAATACACTGATTAGTGCTTGGTTTTCAGCTTGAGATTTATCTTTAGTTTTAATCTGAGATGATTCTATAGAACTGGCTAAATCACTTACTTTAACTGGCTTATTGATAAAGCTCTTTTCAATAGGCGTATTTGTAATATAAACTGTATCTTCTGCTTTGTTTTCTTCTTTTGCTTTAGAAGTAGATTCTAGTTTACGAACCTGCATTGGTTTTAGTACAGTTTCTTTCGTGATTGCATTACTAGCACGATTCGTTGGTATAGATGAATTACGCTTTACTGCAACTGCCTCTTGTGGTGTTATAAGCTCATCTGCAGAAGATTCAGCCTCTTGGGTAGAGTTTTCTTTTGTATTGGTAGAAACATCTGTAGGAAGCGTCTTTGTCGCTTCTGTGGTGTTATTTTGATGAGATTCAAAGACACTAAGGTCAAAACCAGTATTTGTATTTTCATCAATACCAGTTTCAGTAATTCCATTATTATCAGTAATATTAGGTGGAGTATTATTTCCTGCATTACCGCTGTTTAAATCAGTATTTGTATTACTAGTACTATTAGTAGCTGTATATTCATTGAACTTATTTAAATCATCTTTAGAAAAGACATGGGGTTTATATAAGTTATCTTCTTTACCAAAGGTATTCGTATCAATAGGTCGTTGAATTTCACTATGAAACTGACCATCTGCCATTAATGTACCCATATTAGATAGAACATTAAAGACAGCTTGTGGTTGCTCTTTATATGATATTTTTTGTAGTGCTGGGTGTTTACGGAGTTCTTCTACCACTCTAGGAACAATCGCAGCTTCACTAAACGCTGAGTTACTCATCTTGTGCTGTACAACAAAACCAGTATTAGGGTCAGCAGCCATCTGTAATAATGCACGACTAAAGTCTTGGTTATTGCTAACAGCAACACGCATAAAGTCCATATAGCGGTTAGCACTTTCAATCATAGCAGCATCTTTACCTGCCTGCGTACCATCATGCACAATGCTATACATATCCCCACCAAACTCTTCTATCAACTTAAGCTTCTGTTGATCATGAGCGTTGGTTGAATTGACATAGATGGGTGATTGGATAGGTGATCCAAAGATACCTGCTTTAATGACTTCTTTATTTTCATCAACAAAGACATTACTTCTAACAGTAACTTGACCAGTTTTAGGGTCTTTAGCTGACCCAGTACCACGATAGATACTAGATAAAGATACTGTTGCCATTTTACCTTCATCATTGACCTGCCTTTCACCACGCCCAAGCCAAATATAATTAGGTGTTGCCACGCCTTCTTGGATTTTACGCTGATATTCACCCACACTACTATCACGAGCCAAAGTATCGTTATATGGGTTTGTAGGCAAACGAAAAGGTTTTCTTTGGGTAGGTACACTAGATGGTGTTTTTGTTACAGGTGGTGTAACAGGTATAGATTCTTGTGTAGGTGTTGTTGTAGGCTCTATAGTAGGGTCTGATGTTGTAACATCAGCTACAGGCGTTTGATTAATATTTGATGCACGAGTAACTTGTACAGGCTGTTGTTGCTGAGATACGCCAGTATTAATTTGACTAAAGTCTGTTAAACCAAAGTCTGATACTTTAACTGATTCTTTAATGCGGTCAGATGCACCATGTAACTCATAAGCTTTATCATAACCTTGTTTGATTTGATTAAGGTGAAAAGCTTCTTCAATCAAATTATTAACAAAGTTTCTTGAGATATTACTAATCTCAATAGCACCTGTTTTAGCACGCAACTCTTTTGAGATACTGCCTTCATGTACTTCCCATTCTTGGCTATCTGCTTTACGGGCAATATACAACGGCTGTTGATTTTCATCAAAGCTATCCATTGCTTGTTTAGCAGCACTCGCTTTAGATGTATGGCTTTCATTGAATCTAGACAAGTGATTATAGTAACTGTCTAGTACGCCAATATCATCTGTCTTTAAGTACTGTACCAAACCTTGTTGGTAGCTTTGTAAACCAATATAACCATCTTCAGCACGCTTGGCTTTTTTACCAATATAAATATCATGCTTAACATCGTCTGTATTTTTAGTCGCATTTTCTACAACACGCACTTCCTTTAATAAGCGAAGTTTCTCAGCATGTTTTTCACTTAATGCACCTTGTTCTACCAAAATGTTAATCATGTCATCAGAGAGCATCTCAGAATAACGGATGATCTCATCAAAGGTATCTTGCTGTGCTTTACTGACTGCTTCAGACTCTACAGAGACTTGTTCTTGTTGTGAGTTAGTCTGATTATCAGCAACCTGTGCTTCTAGTGAGCTAATCTTGTCTTGCAACGCTTTTTGAGCTTCTGCTTCTTTAGTTTTGGTTTTTTCATCTTTTAATTTCGTTATTAAACTTTCTAGTCGCTCTTGTGCTGTACGGTTATCATCTATGTTCAGATTACTGTTACTAGACTGACTAGAAAAAGACCCAGTGTAATTAGAGCCTAATAGACGATTAATATCAGCATGACCCTTATCTAACTTGGCTTCATGTGTGCTAGAGTCAAATGATGCACCGCTTTTTAATTTATTTTGACCATAAGCCCAACCAATAGCAGCATGACCCCAGCGTCTGTCTTTTAAGTCAGGGTTGGCTTGTTTTAAGAAGTTACGAGTATCATAAGTACCACCTCTATACTGACTAAGTGTTATTCCACCACTTTTCATTTCTTGCATAAAAAAAGCAGCCATTGCATCTAAACTGGCTTGTGTTTGTGGAATACCTGACTCTTTAACATCAATTCCCCTATCTTTTAAAAACTTAAATAGGTTAGTACGCCTGCCTTGTTGCCAACTGATGAAGCCAAAGTTATTAGCACCATTAGCATGGTCTGAGTGAGAACCAAACATAGTCTTAGCACTAAAGCCATTTTCACGGTTTACCTCACCAATTAAGTAGCGTGCCTGCCCATCAGTAAAGCCTGCTTTACGAAAAGCCGTATAAGTACCCATAATCAAGTCATCACGACTCTTATTGCTATTATCAATACTGAAGTTAGTTGAGTACTGAGATGTACCTGATACTACTTGTCCTTGTGCTTGGGTAATACCTACTTTGTCATAGATTGGTTTATACCATCCACTATCAGGGTGTGCTTTGTATTTATCTGCTTTAGCATAATCAAAACCACCAAGGAAAGTTACACCCATTTCCTTAGCAATATTAGCTAAGTCAGTATTCATGCGAGTACCAAGCTTACTGTCATCTTTAAAGTTATTAGCAACACCCATAACTTGTACGGATGCACCATTATCTTTTAGATACTTAATCTGCTTACGGATTGTGTTTAAATCAGCCTTGGTATTATTAGATAAGCCAGTAGATAGAACGACAGTTTTACCTTGTAATTCACTCTTACTAAGTTTCGTGATGGTATTAAGTACTTCATTAGGATTACGACCGTCTTTACTGTAAGAAGTAACACCAAACTTTTTATATTGATTACCAAACGCATTGGCAATGCTATCACCAATGGCAATAACGCCTGTAGATGCTTGCTGTGTATTAGTAGTACCAGTCCCAACACCATCCACATTAGTATATTCAGGGATTTCAGGTTGATAATTAACAGCATCCGTCAGTTGTTGTTCTGCTTGTTGTTTGCGGTTATGGTAAGCTTCAGCATTTAGGTCAAGAATACGCTGTAAGACTTCATCAGAAGACATTTCTTGGGATAACTGTAAGTTACTTACTTGTTCTAACGCAGCAACGGTATCTTGTAAGGGTTGTACTTGGTTATTAAACCAATCATTTCGCTTTTTTTGTAATTTCTCTTTTTTCTTACCATCAGGCAGTTGTGCCAGTTTTTCATCAAATTCAGTAAGACGACTCATAGCCGTTGTTAATGCTTGAGTCTGTTCAGCTTTAGCACTATCAATATCTATCTCACCTAAAGCAGCTTTGCCTGCACTGACTTGATAAGCATAATTAGGATCATAGTTTTTGTTATTTGGGTCTGTCTTTAAAGTAGACCTAAAACCCTTAACATCCCCTACTGCTGCTTTTATGTTACCTACTATAGCAGGACCACCTGCCATACCAAAGCCTACAGCAGCTTCCATACCTGCATCTTTACCTACTTTACCCCAATCAATTTTACCTTCTTTTTGTTGTTGGTTTAGAGCAGATTCTAATGCACCTTGTACAGCTTCCTGACCTGTTTCAATAGCTGTATTAACAGCTGTTGTACGAGCTCTATTTGTAGAGTTAGCTAATATCCTTGAAACACCTCCATTAGCAATGATTTGTTCAGTAGAAAATGAAGAAGGCAATCCTTTACTAACAAGACCTAGACCTGCACCTGTAGCGAGATCATAAGCCATATCCCTATGTGTGCTATAGCCTTTATCCTTTGCTGTATCACCCATCTCTACAACAGCAGATGTAACTGCTGTACCTATTCCTGCTCTTGTACTTGCTGATAAAGCTGCATTAGCTACCTTTGCAGCCCTGCCAATAGCACCTGCAGGAAGTGCTTGGGGTAAAGATGATCCAGCACCTGAAGCCAAGAGATTAGGTTTAGTTAAACTATGCCCAAAAGTAGCAGCAAATTTGAGTAAAGGGTTTTCAATATCTTTAACTGCTTCATCTACTTCAGCTTTTTGACGGTAATATTCATTAGAGTATTTTTTAGCTATATACTCTTCTATAGCCTTTGCATCATAGATTCCCAGCTTCTTTAATGCAGCTTGATATATCCCTGCATTGACAACTCGCCCTGCTATCTTCTGTTCACTCTCAGGCATTGGAATTAAAGGTTTTGAGTCTCCAGTAAACATAGAATAAGCGTTATTAACTGGATTAACAACATGCTGTGTAAGCATTGTATCAGCCACTGCTAAACCACCTTGAATTAATGAGTTTACACCTGAAGCAGCACCCCATCCTGTATCAGTGAGTATGTTACCTGTCTCTAGTCTATTAGCAGGTTTAGGCGTGAAATAGCTATGTGGAGTTAAAGATGTCGCTAAATTATTAGCAACATTACTATAGTAAGCTTCATGCTCTGCTTTTTTAATCTCTGCTTCTTTTTGAAGTCGTGCTTGTCTTTCACTATGGGTTTCAATACCCATCCCCTTTTGGGCTCGTTCTACTTGAGCAATATTGCGTGATTGGGCTGCTTGTAATTTTTGAAGGACTTTATCAAGATCAGTACTCATAGTTTACCTATCCAATTACTCTAAGAAATAAAGTAAGTTTACAACTAGAGCAGGACAGATAACTAATTTGCGTCCGTTGGACGCTTTTGTGGTTTGTTTTTTATTAATTCTTTTAACTTATAGGAGTAACATTATGTCCCTTACTAAAATTGATTTACTCATTTCAACATTTCAAGATGCCATTACTGTATTGACAGAAATGAAAGAAGAAGTGAATGAACCTAAACCAGTCATATTACAAGAACCATCAGCTTCTACAACAGAAGTCTATCTTAGAACTGAAGTACTCTACCCTTGGACAAAGCTAAAAAGATGGTGTACACAAAACCATGTACAACCAGTCAAAAAAGACCATTATGGTTTGATGATTAACCGTTATCCTGCTTCAGCTTGGTTAGAAGTATTTGGGGTAGATATTATTGAGATCATGTCATTGAAGCTACTTGATGAAGCTGTATGAGTCAATATTTATATGGGATATTTATATATTTTATAGTTAATATAAGTACCCTTGTATTGACACTGTGCACGGAAACCTTATTATATACTTACACTAGCCACTGGTTTGTTAAGTATAAGGGGGAGATATGACCTATGCAGTAAATATGGCTCGTAATATCCTAAGTACTTACTGGGATAGACAGCTGCCTATTAAGCCAGAAGATATCGCAGAAGCTTTAGGTGTAACAGTGATTTTGGATAGCGATATGGAAGACACGACATCAGGTTCTTATAGCCTTGATGGAGATCAGCCAGTTATCCGAGTTAATGCTAACCAGCACTCAAACCGTCAGAGATTTACCCTTGCCCATGAGTTAGGACACCATGTCCTACTACATGGGGAGCGTGAAGATAGTCCTGTGACATTGTTTCGTCAAGAAGGTACAACCAGTAATCTTGAGATTGAAGCCAATGCTTTTGCAGCAGAGTTACTGATGCCAAAAGGCGTGATTGATTATGTGGTAGAGAACGCTACCAAACCAACCATACAATATATGGCAGAGCAATTTTGGGTATCTGAACAAGCCATGATCTACCGCTTAAGGAATACTGGATGGCTATAAAGCGAGAGAAGGCATTAACCACTCCAGTGATAGATGCAGTCAATGCAGAGCTACAAACCAATCAACAACGAGCAGAACTTGAAAAGGTTCGTATGCTTTGGTTTAGAGTAGCTGTTATTGTGGCTCTAGCTATTGCGATTACATTTGCTCTATTAGCCATCCGATTAGTGTGTGCTTACATTAGGTTAACCCAATCACTTACTGTAGTGCCTGCACTAGAGTACTACTGGCATATGCCTTTGATGTTCTTACTGGCTTGCACCACTTTGGTGATCATCACTCTACGTTCAGTAGCTTCCTTTGGTCAATCTAATGAAGTCAAGGATAACAATCACCCTGCTGAGAGTTTACTGGATAAGGTCACTGAACTGTGTAATAAAGTAGTAGAGTTGATTTCAAAATCTGAGAGTAAGTGAGTAGAGCAACTCTATTGACAAGGTTTAGCTTAATAGGGTAATCTTTTTATACTAGGTATTTATATTACTTTAAAGCCAACCACACCACCACCAAAGGCGGTAATCTTATATTACTTATATTAACTAGTAGTTACTAACTATGAATAAGAAACCAGAGAAAATAACCATCAAGATTAAGAAAGAGGATTTAGGTGATCTTGATGAAATTACGATTGAAGTACAACAAAAAGAATCTGCTGTAGATAAAATATTAAATCAGTCCATTGAAGGTGCTCAATCATTACATCACAAAGCTAAAGTAAAAGGTTGGTATCGTAGAATTAAGTTAATATCTATACTTCTTCTATTGTTTTATATTGCCCTTATTGCTGCTCTCTTTATGGGTTTATTTGATAAACCTGCTGAAACTCTACAAGAAAGTGCTTACCAACAAAGTAATTATTAATAAGTAAACCCTGATACTACTATATCAGGGTTCATATAAAACAATAACTCTTATTGAGAACTAATTTAGACCAAAATACCTAAGAGCTTCATCTAGACTTTTCTTTCCGTTCTCCACACTTCTTTTCCAACCAACAGGGGTTTTTGGTGCAGTTGAGGTTGGAGTTTTACTTTGATTTTTTTCTTTATCATTTGACTTACTCTGCTGTTTTTGTTGTGTAGACTGCTTTCCTATATCCTTTGGTTTATCTGCCTGTTTTTGTGTTGGAGGTGGTTTAGGTAAACCAGTTAAAGGTGATATATTAGAAGGTGTAGGAAATGCAGTAGGTTGTTGTAATACTCCAAGTGTGTTACCTGCATTACGACTCATATGGTTAGTTGGTGATGGTTGTTTTTCTTTAGATGTTATACTCGCAGCTTTTTTTACCATTTCACGGTACTCAGGTCCTATATAATATAAAAAGGGCATATTATTGATAAGCGTTTTGGCATTATCTTGAATAAAACCATTCATGCCTGTAGGATAAGCAACTTCAATGGCATTAAGTATCTTTTGGAACTCTTGAGCATTTCGATGGTAAGCATTGTCTTTAACTTCGTTCTCAATGGTTTTTAACATTTTTCCGTCTTCAAGCACCTGGCGAATATTACTTCTGAATTCGTTACGGAACACAGCATTAGAATCAAAAGGACCACTACCATTACCTGTATAGTATTTGTCCAATCTACCACTAATACCTGCTTCAATAATAGCTCGTTTCATTATTTCAGGTACACCAAGTTCAGCGACTACTTCCTTATAAGCATTGAAAGCTTTCTCACTTACCCTCATTTGCTTAGCCATTTGTATGGCTTTCGTATTAAGCCAATGACTATAGGTTTCATCATAGGTAGTATTAAAAAGATTGTCCTCATTGGTTTTTAACCCATTAGCATGGGCTATTACTGTTGCTAATGTCTTTACAGGACTAAACTCACCATCATCACCAATAAAACCTGCAGCAAGCTTTTTATCAACACCCATATCTATAATTCTGTTTAAGTTGGTTTCTTTTCTAGCTTTAACTTCACTTGATGAACTACCAGAACCATCACTTCCTGCTCCTATACCTGCCAACTGAACGGCATGACCTTCGGAAGCTGTTTGGGCTGATACATCAATACCATATTTCTTAATATCAAGCTCTTTTTTAGCATTTTCAATAGCAGAAATAGCTGCTTCATACTCCGCTTCATTCATGCGTTTAGCATGGAAGTCGTTATAAGCGTTCTGCTCTAGTCTCGCTAAGATGAGTGGGTTTTTTAAGGACTCAATCATCTCTGAACCATAATGAGATATTAATGCTGCCTTATCAAATGCAATATCAGCTAGTGCTTGTTTTTTAGCTTCTGAATCTTCTAGTTTATTGGCTTTAGCTTCTTCAGCTTTAAGAGCACTAATTTGAGTTAAATAAGAAATATAAGCAGATCCATATAACTTAACAACTTCATCAACATGAGCATTATCAAGTCGTACTGATTCTATTTTCGCTTTTTTATCAGCGTCTACGATGCTTTGTAGAGATCTATTTAAAAAAGTACTACCACTAGGGTGCTTAGTCATAAATTTTTCTGTAAGGCTCTCTATTTGCTGATATATTTTATCTTTATCAGGATGACCATCAGGTAAGAGACTTGTGGTTTTGGTTAAATTGTGGATTACATCAGCAGTATTATCAGCATCATACTGCATAACTTCTGTGGTATTTTTTCTTGACTTACTATCATAATCAATAGCATCTACTGCGTCTTTGATTAAAGTAGTATTACGACCATCTACATATTTATTAATGCTGTTTATATTAGCAGCATCAAAACCACCAATGTCAGTACCATATTTGGTTATCAGATCGTCAATCAAGGCAGCTTTATCAGTAGTTTGAAATTGATCTAGATTCATTGCATTGATTTCTTTCTCAACTTCATTAAGTTTATGTTGCTGTGCATATTTAAATACATCAGCACCTGCTTCAGTTAGTTGTTTAAAAGCTTTGTTCTGAAGTTCAGCATTTTTATAAGCACTATTAATGACATCAGTAGCATCAATGGCTTCTACATTTGTCCACTTAGGTGCTGTACTAAATACTGTATCAAAATTACTCATTACTTCGCTCCATATCTATTTAAGTATTCTCCAATGCTTTCAGGTCTAGCAATACCTGTACCTTTATTATTGGCTTCCCAATAAGCATTACGATAGCGTTGTCTTTCTTCTAGCGTATTATTCCAAGCTTTGGCTTGCATCTCATAGTTACGATTGTTAATCATAGTATTATGAGCCAGTGTTTGTTTAGCAAGCTTATGTGCTTTTCTAGCGTTAATTGCTTCAAGAATTGAACCTACTGCTTTTAAGCCAGTATTAAACTTTTCACCAGTACTCATTTGTCCCCAACTGTTTCTAAAGCCCCTTGTATTGTTAGATAAGCTTGATTGGATAAGACTACCTACACTACCTACCGCATTTCTCCACTGTTGTTGTTGGCTTGGTAGACCTAAACCATTGTAGTTAGCATAGCGTTGGTTAGAAGTATCTACCCTAAACTTAGGTTGGGTAACTACAGTATCAGCGGGTAGGGTCATAGTAGGCACAGTAGTAGGGGTAATCGTAGATGTATCTGTTGGGGTATTATTAGTTAAATAACTACCTACTGTTGGTACATAAAAAGGATTGGCAACAATCTCATTCATAAAATTTCTCCTTTGATTTAGAGTTAAGTGATTAAAAGAACATCTTCAACTTGTTGTTGTATGTCTGCCACAGTTGTTAGATTAGGGGTTTGTTGTTTACTTAGTAAACCATCAGCTAAATTACTTACTGTACCTAAAGACAAATTGACGACATTGATGTTACTATGCCTAGCATACATCATTTGAGGTGTCTCAAATAAGTTTACTTTAGGTGCATAGCTTGGCATGTTAAGATACAGCTTAGCATCTTTAGCTACGCCCAAATCCAGCATCTTTTGTTTGGTTTTGAGTGCTTCTGTTTTGGTTTGATACTTGACAGTTTCATCTTGGATTTGTTTATATACTTCAGCTAACTCATAAGCTTTTTGTTTGTTATAAGCATTAAATGACTGGTTTACTGCAGTCATAATATTAGGTGCGGTTATAAGCTTACTAAAGTCCCAACTTGCACCATGAGCCGCCATAACCACTGTAATAATCAGTTGTAAATAGCCAGCTAATTTGGGTGAAACCAGTCCTAACTTAACAGCAATTTTTACTACAAAATTAATGGCAAGACTTACTGCCAATGACTTTGCTAAAGCCACTAAAGCTGCATAAGTACTGCCACCATCACCACCCCCTGTTATGATAGCAACAGCAATACCAACAATCACAGCACCAAACTTAACAGCTGGTTTAACCCAATCACGATATACCTTGACAGTTTCTTCTGTACGGGTATGTAATTGCATTGCATACTGTAAAAGTTCATCTTGTTCATGACGAGTTAATTGTTTTAGTAAGTAAGGCATGACAGGTAAATTATGGTAGGCTAATGTAGTAAAGCCCACTACCCTACTGCCATATAGCGTTGAAGCCATTAAGGTGCTATTTTTTCCTATAGGTGTTCTTGTTGTTTTAGGTATTCTGTTATAAGGGTATAAGTTATAGGGCACAAACCAATAGTTATCAGGTCTTGTATAAGAGCCATTCGTCTGATGGTTTATTCTGATATCCAGCAGTTCATTGGGAATATCAAAAGTACTGCCATTACTGGTATTTATTCTCTGAGCCATGCGTTCAGTACTATTTTCTAGTTCATATTCATTAACTGGGGAGTTATGCCTAATAAAATTACTTCTAAAATCATCTATGTGTTCACGGTTGTATGTCATCACCTTGAATCTGTGTGATTGAAAAGTAAACGGATTGCCCTGCTGTCTCCAAAACACAGTGTCATCAATGCCACCATACTCTGTAGGCAGGCTATACATATAAGTAAACTGACGATAATATGCTTGATAATCAGGATTAAAGTAAGTTGCTATCCTAAACTTAAACATCATGTAGTTATACAGATGCCAGTATTTGTGTAGTACAGGTACATCAAAATCTGATTTATCATAAGGCAACGGTACGCTCAAGTGTATCCATACATCATCTAATTTACCCCAATCAGCACCCATACTATCACGAAAACTAGAAATTAATTCTTTAATATCATACCCAAGTACCGCTAATGCTTCTGCTGCATAAGCACGGTCATAGGCGATACGCTCGTGGCTTTGTTTTAATTGTTCTGTGCGTCTTTGTCTATTTAAAAACAATTTACCCAATAAAGAATTTCCTGTCAGCAGTTCTGAATCTTTATCCATATCATAATCAGAGATTCGTATTGGTATTGGGTGATACTGACTGATGGGTATTGTAGTTGTGTGTTTACTAGCCAATGCCCCAATACGATGGTTTCTTAAATCAGGGATATGTTCATAGTAGGTTTGTACATTACCTTGTTTATCAATATATTCTGCACCAAACCATTCATAAGGTTTTGTATCTCGTTCATCATCAGGATAAGGGGTAGGTACATAGTTTGTAGAGATATTAGGCAGTAGTGATTTAGCATCTATCCCAATCAGCTCTGCGATAGGCATCGTGTCTTTACCTGCTACTTCTTCACGCATGATTTTATCGTAGTCTTCTTTTAGAAATTTAACAAAGGTATAAGACTCTCTAGATAAAGGTTTTACTCTAGGATAGCTGGCTAATTCTCTAATTTCCCTTGGATTTGTTTCTAATTTTGTTCTATAAGCCCTACTATAATTGTGTGCACGACTTAAGCGATTCTTAGGGTGTAGATAGTAATAATTAGGTTTGTTAACATAACTACTAGAACCAAGATACCACGATTGTAGGTTATAATCATTACCTACTAATACCACCACATATCTTGGATTACTTTGTATGAGTACTTCATGATTATGGTCAATTTTATTCACTTGTCTAAATCTAAAACGCTTTCTTGCCCAAGCATCTACACTAGGCAATTCCCATAAGTCTCCATGATCTATGTGCAAAAATTTATCTATTTGGTTTGGGAATTTTTCTTTAAGATACTCTTCCGCTGCTTTTTTCCAATTTAATTGTTTTAGTGGTTTGCCTATGGCACTGTACTCACCAAAATCCCAACGATACTCACTATAGATATTTTTGGTTTGTACCAGCTCATATAACTTATCCCATCTGCTTTTTAAGCCATTTTGACTGGAAGCTAATAAATACTCATGTAAGGGTCTTTGTGAACCTTCAAATACCCATTGTTTAATGGCTTGCTTCTTAACCTGTTTTGCATCACTGACTTGACTGGGGGCATACAAAGAAGCACTGTCCGTATTTGTAAATGTCTTTTTCTTTTTTAAAAAACTCATAACCTACCTATTTAAACCAATAAAAAAGCTAAAGTATTGCTACTTTAGCTTATTATTGTAAGGACTGGTTAATTACAGATTATGCTGAAGTTACCCCTGTAATGGCTGTTTCAATCACACGACCAATATTAGACGCATTGAGTTTATTGACATCATTAGGTACGGCTTGGTCAGCGGCATTGGTATGGTGTACTTTCCATACATCAGCCATGATATTTGCCATCTTAAGCTTACTGTCATTATCAAAGCTCTTAGCCTGTGCTGTCAGTACTTTATTGTTCTTATCCATAACAGAGTTTGCTTTGATGTATTGACCATCTGTTTGTGCTTTTTCTGTAATGACCTTTTGGCTATATAGCTCTTTTTGGGCGGTGATTTGGGCAATCTCAGCAGGGATTCTCTCAACTTCTTTGGCTTTTACTTTCACTTCTTCACGAGCCACATTGACCTTTTGCTGGGCTAATTGCAGTTCTTGTGGTTTGATATTTTGAAGTTCATAGCGTGTCAGTTCTTTTTGGGCTTGTTGTAGATCTACTTGAGCACGATTTAAAGCCACTTGAGCATCTAGTACAGATGTTTGTTTTGTGGTTAATGCAGACTTAGCGACTTCATGTTGAGCTTGGTTTAGTGTGAGTTGTTTTTGGCTTGCTTTTAGTTCCAAATCAGGATTCACATTGGCAGTAATGGCACTGGTCTGTGCTTTTGTTTGTGCAACTTGAGCATCTAAAGCCAAAAGCTCCTTAGGCAACCTGCTGTTAATCTGCCCTGTTTGAGCGTTTGCTTGTGATACTTGAGCTGTTGTCAGTTTAACTTGTTCATCTAGTATCAATAGCTCTTTAGGCAGTCGTTTTACCAGCTGATCTACTTGTTTTGTTACTTGGTTTGTCTGTGCGTTTGTCAAGCCAGTTTGTGCATCTAAAGCCAGTAGCTCTTTAGATGTCTTACTGTTTAGTGTATTACGCTGAGCATCTACCATCAGTTTATTGGCTTCAACCAAAGCACTTTGTTTACTTTCTGTGGTGGTTTGAGCATTGATTAAACCAATTTGACCTGTTACCTGTGCTGTTTGTGCTTGAGTTAATTTAGTCTGTTCAACTTGACCTAATCGCTGTGTATTGACCATATCCTTTTGAGCAGTCAGCATTTCAACTTCTTTAGGAAGCTTGGTTGTGATACTGCTTGTCTGTGCTTGGATTTGAGCAGTTTGTGCATTAGCTTGGTTAGCGTTTGCTTGGATAAGCTTGGTCTGCTCTACTTCTGTTTTGATTCGTTGCGTGATTGCTTTGACTTCTTCTTGCACCTGTGCTGTTTGGGCTTGGGTTAAGGGTAGTTGTGCTCGTTTAATCTCAAGCTCACCTTGAGCAATCTGTACTTGAGCTTGTTTTACTTTTAGCTCTTCATTCATTAAAGAAATTTGAGCGGCTTTTAAGGCAGTATCAGCTTCTAGCTGTGGTACTTGTTTATCTTTTAGTATGATGTCTTTTTCCATCAAAGCAAGCTCTTTATTAAGCTTACCACTAACGGCACTTGCTTGTGCTGAAACCAAGGCTACATTAGCACCAGTTAGTTCTTGTTGTGCTTGTTCTACCAAGATATGCTGTGCTATCTGCTTCGTTTGTTCTTTGACTTGTAGGTCTTGAGATGTCAGTAGTGTAATCTCTTTTGGTAGCTTGCTTGTAATGGCTGATGTCTGTGCATTGGTTTGTCCAATTTGACTATCCAGTACTTGAATTTCCTTAGGTGTCTTAGCTGTGATTGCGTTAGTTTGTGCCACAATCTGAGCAGTTTGTGAAGTTACTTGTGCAGTTTGTCCTTTGATTTGTGCTTCTTGAGCAGTCAATAGTAGCAACTCTTTAGGTAATTTCTGAGTGAGTTGGTCTGTTTGTTTATTGGTTTGTAGTGTCTGTGCGTCAAGCAATAACAACTCTTTAGGTAGTTTGGTGGTGATATTAGACGCTTGAGCTGTTGTCAGTTTGTTTTGTTCCAACTGACCTAGACATTGTGCATCTAGCATTGCTTTTTGGCTATCTAAAATCAGTACTTCTTTAGGCAGTTTTGCTTTGATGTTATCAGTTTCTTGTGTGACTTGTTTTGTTTGTGCTTGGATTAGCAAATCTTGATACTGGCTTGTCTTGATTGTTGCATCAACCTTCTGTATTTCTTTAGCCATAAGCTGTAGTTCAGCACCCAGTTTGGCTTTACTAATTGCATATTGACTACTGGTTTGTAAGGCAACTTCCATACCACGGATATACGCATTGGCATAGTCTGTTGCTCTGATTCGTTCCGCTTTAAACTCTTCATGTAAATGAACTTTTACAACATCCATCAGAACATCAAAAACGCCTGTACCGTCTAATGTCCCATGGGTGAGTTCATTAATATTAAAGTCAGGCAATGCCTGACTATTTGGAATATTTACTGTCATTTTTGATGTCCTTTATTTTGTACTAATCAGTCAATAACTTCACGAGTTTCTTGTCGTTTAGCCAGCTCTTCAATCTCTTTTGGTGTTGGTAGCGGTAATTCTTGTACCGCAAATGCAGGTACTAATTTAGACTCTACAATCTTATTATTACGGTTATTTGGGTCATCTCGCTCAATAAACTGTTGGAACTGTTTATCTTTGATGGCTTTTAAGATGATATTTTCTACAAGCCAAGGTTTACCGAGTGGTACAACTCGTTTAATAGAGCCAATCACAGAGTTACCTACCTGAAAAGTCTCAAATCCAATACTGGCTTTTTGTGAGTTCATAGAAGTAACAATAACATGAACGAGTTTTAGATTTTCATCCTCTACGGCTTGGATTTGTTCAGAATTATCTGCATCTGTTTCTTTTAGCAGCTCTTGTGCTATCATCTGTTTTAGATTTTTGATGGTTACTTTACTTGGGTAAGTTAGCCCCAAATCATCTGCTTGTTCTTTTAGCTGTTCTAATTGGCTTTTATTTGTTTGGTTTTCTGTTGTCATGAGAGTATTCCTTAAATGATTTATTAAACCAATAAAACATATACCCATCACAGAGTATATGTTTTATCTTTTACTTGTTACATTTTTGCAACGACTTTAAGCAGTGCAATGCGTTCTACATACTGTGGCATAAAACCATACCACCATTTTTTTGATGTGAATCCAGTTTCACCATAAGGGTCTGCAGATGACGCTGTTGCTTCACCTGCTTTTTTATGAATGGTTGTAAATTTACCATTACCCCCACCTGACTGAAAACCAATGGTTGTAAATGCTTCATCACCCACCACCAAGAATGGAAATACATCGTATTTATTATTGGTTTTATAATAAGCAGCATCGGTTGCCTCAGCACCCACGCCAGCCCATTTCATCATGCGTGGTACAACAATAATACGAAAACCTGCAATACGCCCTACTTCACCTTTTAGCAAGGTAGTACCTGCTGCGTATTGATGAGCAGGGATAAATGCAGGCTTGTTATGATAATCTACCATGGCTTCTAGTGTTGGGATAAGCTCAGAGCCTACATAAGCGATACGACAATCAGGGATTGTACGAGTATCTGTAAGTCGTGTACCAGTGATAATCTTGGTTTGCTTAGGACAACGGTTCTTATCCAAATCAATACCCAACTTCACCAAATCTGCGTACTTAAGCTCCATACCATGGGATAGTTCACTGTTTTGTGTTGCTGTCCCTGCATACTTGACCAAACCAGCATTCGTCAATAAATCAAGCTGTAGCTTGTCTTCATAAACAGTCATACAAGCATTGGTAGTTTCACGCTCAAGATGCTCTAGTAGCTTAGCATCAGAATCAAAATTCACAGCATCATTTGAGTATTCATAAAATACACCAAACTTTTGTAGATTAGATTGAATCTCTTTACGAGTCATACCAATACGGTTTTTACGACCGCCCAATTCACCCAGTACTGGGAATTTATCTGCAATTAAGCCAGCATCATTAGATGAGCCATACAGGTTACCGTTAGCGTATTTTGCTCCTTTGGCGTCCAAACCCATTTCATTAGAGTTACGGTCATCAATGACAGGGAAGTAGCGATATTGTTTAATCATTGTACCTGAAGTTTTAGGCATCGTACGGCTATCTGCCAATTGACTAAAATAAGCTTCTTCTAGTGAATCTAGTAAAGCTTTGCGTTCAAAGACATGAGGATTGAGTTGGGTAGCTCCTACGCTTGTAGGGTTAGTACCGTTGTTATATATAATTGTCATTAGAAATTTTCCTTTGTATTAGTGGAATTTTTGTTGATTATAGAATTTTAAAAACTCTTCATCAGATAGTTTTAATGGGTCAAAACCAGCATTAGATTGGCTTGTACTGCTCTTAGGTACTGATGCTCTTTGCTTTTGTGCTTGGTTTTGACTGTTTACTTGTTCTTGATTGGCTTGTGGTCTAGGTGCAGTAAATCCTTGTTCTTGTTTTGCTACTGGTTGATTGGCTTGTAAGATACGAGCTTCTACCTGCTCATAAGCATGTAAGAAAGGAATGCCTGATAATCTACCCAACATTTTTTCATAATCAATGGCTGACATGATTTGTTGGTAGATACCTTCATCTGCTTGTTTTGCCATTACCCTTAGGATTTCAGGATTGTCACTGACAATTGCCTTTGATTCTTTATCCCATAGTGTTGTAATGTCTGTTACCACATCTTTAAAAGTTTCATGATTACCATACAACTCTGTAATGGTATCTTCTAATGCAGAAGGTTCATTGACCACGGTTTTTGGTGTGTACTGTTCTGCTTGGTCTGTATCAAAGCTGTATAAATCAATATCAGCTTCTTTAACCAGTTTAGCAATCGCTTCAGGTTGTTTATTATATAAGTCTATAAGATAAGTGATTTTATCTGCATCATTTAAGCCATGTTGCTCTAAGGTACGCATTAACGCCAAATTAGGCTTAAGCTGTGCCATCTTTTTAGAGTAGTTTGCTCCTTGTTGCATCAAAGCAATCATATCATCAGCATTTTGTACTTGGATTTCACGACCATTGGCTTTAAAAGGCTTAGTCAGTTTTTCATAAAATGCTTGGTAATCTGTTTGCTCAGCTGGCTTATCATCAGTATTAGTATCACTGTCAGACTCTGTTTGTACAGTTTCATCATCAGTATCAGTCGCTTTGGTGTTTTGTGTATCAAGGTTACTTGATGGTTTATCAGCTTGTGTTACTGCTTCATTCACTGTCTCATCAGAGTTATCATCAGTTTCTTCTACTGCTGTTTGGATTTCATCTTGTGTTGTGTTGATTGGATTATTATCCCAATTCACTTCTACATTGGATAAATCCAGTTTAGCCAGTTCTTCATCACTTAATGTGCTATAGTCAATTTCACTCATCTCATAGGTACTCATCTAATGGGATAGCAGAGAGTTCTTGTAGTTGCTGTTCTGCCATTGCCCCTTGGGTTTTAATGTTTTGTAATTCAGCTTGTAGCTGACTTACCATCTCTAAGCCAAGATATAATGATGCCTGATTATCTTTATCCGTAGATAATTTAGCAACACTATCTAAAACATACTCATTAAAATAATACATTTTAAACAAAGTAACAAAATCTTTGTTATGTTCTAAATTAGATAACGCTCTAAATAGTTGTATTTTGCGTTTTAAGGCTATCTTTTCTTGTTCTAGGGTGTCTATATCAATCATCATATTCTCGTTTATTGTTGAGCATTTGGCGGCAAAATAGACTGCATTTGAGCTTCATTAGCCATTGCTTGTTGGTTTAGGTCATGTTGTTGTAGCTGACTTAGTACATTATAATCATGCTGGTTTGCTTGACTTTCTAATAGCCCTTGTTGTTTAATCATCTCTTTTTCATTTTGACCTTGATTAATCATGGCTTGTTTATTTAAGTCATGCTCTTGTTTTATACCACTGTCTCGCTCTACAAAGTCTAATGCTTTATTATCAGCGTCCCCTTGCAAGCTTTCTGCTCGTGCTTGTTCTGTACCTACTTTGGCTGTTTGTACTTGTGCTTTAGCAAGGTTTTCTTCTGCTTGTGATTTCATCAATTCAATCTCAGCTTGTAGTTTTTGCATCTGTAGTTGTTGTAGTTGTTGTGCCATCTCATCAGGTTGTTCTTGATAATTTTCAATCGCTTTGGCTAAATCAGGCATATTTCTTAAGTGTGCGATTTCAGATAGCATTAACTGAGTTAAGCCAGTACCTAATGTATTACCTACGGTTTGTAATAAGAAAGCCAATTGTTGTGATTTATTTTCATTAGCTTCAGCCGTAGAGATGGTTAAAGTTAAATCAAATTCACCAGCCAAATCATCTCGTCTGATGGTTACAAACTCTTTATTTGTAATACGGACAATCTCTTTTTCAGATAAAAATTCACTGTTCATAGCCATGATGAATCTACCCATTTGGATAAATCCTTCACTGATTCGCCTTAAAATACTCATCTCTCTTTTTGATACCGCATCTAAGACACCACGAGCAGCAGTAGCACTATCACCTAAATGTGATGCACTGATACCTTGCGATGAGAACGCTTTCACCCCTGATAAGCTTTCAGCTTCATTATTCATGCTGTGTACCATCATCATGGCTGAGTTAGGAATCTCAGGGAAAGTATGTGTATGTACATGTACTCTTGGGTCAAAGCCTTGGTTATATTCATAGTCTTGTCCTGTTGAGTATTTCACTTTATTGGCTGAATCCAAAAAATTCTTAGGAAATGCTGTTTGACTGTTTGCACTTTTACCCAACAAATCAATCATACCCCGTGTTACAGCACCCAAAATCTCTTGGTTATCTCCTAAGAGTTCAGCATTAGGAATGCCCCAAATACTTTCTTCTTCAGGCAAATAATTAAAGACAACAAATGGTAGTTTACCCTTGGGAAATGGATTTTCTTCCATACGGATAATGGTATCCCCCACCCAAGCACAAACAATGGCAGTAGTTTCACCATTATCATGAATATCCCAATATCCCCAATACTCATAAACCGTAAGCTTACGTCTTGCATTGTCTTGGAATTTAAAGACATCATCACTGGGTTTATCAATACTATTATCTGCTTGTGATTGTTGCTCCATCAGATAACCCAAGTTTTGATAAATCCCCTGTTTTTTTAACTCAGATAATGATGATTCATAAGCATGAACAACAAATTGAGCATTTTCAAAATTGCCACGACAAGTTGGGTCAATGAACACATTTTTAAGGTTACAAATATCTACCGTAGGCTTATTAACAATCACTCGCTTAGCTTGTTTTTCTGTAAAGCCAGCAGGTTCAGCAATATAAGGAATACCCTTTTCTACACTCATCTCATAACCTGCTTTGACTTCATCAGCCAATGCTTCATAACTGTCAGGTTCTGTTTGAGCTAACTGCTCTAACTGTGCTAATTGCTGATTGGCTTGTTCTTGTTGTTCTAAAGGCACAGGGACATAATTAAATAATGGTACTTTTTCTGTGATTTGTTTTTCTTGATATACCCAGCCCATTCTTAACACACAACTGCCATTTTTAACCACTTGCCTAACAACACTATCCACCAGTGATACTTTATTTAATTGTGTATTAAACTGTCTGTTTAGTATCAGTGCATTCTGCTTGGCTCTGTCTACATCTTCAAAGGTTAATGGTTTGACATCAAATAAATTATTTGTAGACAAAAATGGTTCAGATAAACTGGGTGCTGTCCATTCAGATTGTTTGCGGATAAGCTTAGGGGTAATACGACTGCCTTTGTGATTTTTATCCCCAAACCTAGGAGCTTGATATAACTGTTGCCATTTTTCCAAATCACTGATGAATTTAGATTGAGCAGATTGAGCGTGCTGATAATCGTGCTTTAAATCTTGAACACTAGGTTCATTAAGCCAGTTAGTTAATTTTTGTTTTTTGGTTTTAGTCATGCCGTCTTTGACAAGCTTACTATAACCATAAGCTTTAAAGTCATCATCAGGCATACTATAAGCCTGCTTAAATTGAAGAGCCTTTGGCTCTTCTTTGGGTGTTGTCATTGCACCCATCATAGCCATTAATTCATCAGGCAATGCTTGATTTGCTTGTGGGTCTTGTAATAACTGTTCTTGTAATTGTTCAGGGTTAATCATATGAATCCTTTTGTATGAAATAAGTGAGTTTGTGGTTGGTTATCTCGTTTTATGCCTTGCTGTTCCAACATCATAATTTCTTGTTGATATGCTTGGTAATATCGCATAGATTCATTGACATCACCACCTAACTGATTATTCACACTCCTAAAAGCCACAGAAGCAATATATAAGCCAAGTGCATTATAATAGGCTGTAGGTACAGGCAGTTTATCTGTCAGTTGTAGAGCGTCATTTACCCCCAAGACAACACGAGCATTGATTAGATAATGTGCCACATCATAAGGAGAATATAGCTGTAGCTTAGTGGGTGAAACCAAGCAATAAAAAGGGATTATTTCATTGGCTTGGTATAAAGTATCTTGTAGATTTAGCTTTAGTGCTTTTTCTTGAAATGCTTTTTCAGACAGACATTCTAAGGTCTGATGACTTAAGTCATTTGCACTTAGGACATCATCTGTTTGAGCATAAACACAAAGCACATGATTTATCATTAATACATCAGAAGTGATATGGTGCTTTTGTGCTTGTTTTAGATCCAACGAATGTATCCCTGCTGTTTTGGTGTGATAAGGGATATTTTCACTTTGCAAGTCAAAACGAGTAGATAATTCTCTTAGTCCTGCTTGTAATAAGTGCATTAATCTACTCAATTTATTGGTAGGTATTTTGCCTGTGTCTATATCTATTAAGTTTAAGTTTTTTAATTCAGTATTTGCTAGATAATCTAAATATTCACGCACAATCATACTGGTATCCTTATACGATATAACTGGATAAATTTGAGTGAGTTTCTATAGGTAATACATCTTCCCAAATCCCTTGGGTATTTTTTTGATAGTTTGCTTCTTGGCTTGGTGTCCATATCGTCATCATAGCCAGCTGACTTACTGTATCTATACCATCGTCATGTTTAGACCTAAAACCACCCACAGATGCTTGTGAGAGCTCTAACAATAGCTCTTTTAATGCTGGTGTATGTCTTTTATCTGTAGGAAAGAAAAACCGTTTTAGCTTAAAATCAGGGACAATGACATTAAATCGCTCAAGTTTAGATGTGTTTGGTTTTAAGCCAACAGAACCATCTTTACTGTTAGAAGCCAAGGTAAAAAAGATATTACGAGAAAACATTTCTCTTTGAATCCAAGGGATAAATCCAGCTTGTTGTCCTGATACTTCCACCCCTACAGATAAGGGTGAATACTGACTGACTAGTCTGAATAAATCATCTAAGTTTTTATCCATGGTTTGTCTTGCACAAATACCATCAACCCAAAAATAATATCCCTTATGATTAACTGCCCATACAGAAATAAATGAAAAGTCTGCTGATTGTTTTTCACTGGTTGCAAAGTCAGTTGTGATATAAAAATTAAAGTTATCTTTTTTATCCATAAGGTGATTTGAGATATACCATTGTATGTCTGTGTCTAAAATTAACTTATCATCATCACTCATAATCTGTAGCATCAGCTCTTGATAAAAACTGTCTACCTTACCCAAAGCCAGTGCTGTTTGATACTTTTCATTGACAAAATCATAAGTAAAACGGTCTTCCCAAGCACCACGAAACTCATCACGACTGCAAGGAAACTTTTCACAGACTGGATAAACATTAACTTTCCATGCCCCTGATTCCACAACTTCATATAAAGGGTCATTGGCATTAAATGGTGTACCAAGCCATATCTTTTTGTATTTTGTTGGGTGTAATGCATATTCAATGGCTTTATGAACCGTATCCTTAATTGCCCCTAATACGGTAGGACTTCTTGCATCATCATCAGAAACCAAATCATCCATAACAGCAATCTGTGGTCGTTTACCTTTTTCTTTGACACCACGAATGCCTGATTTACCACCATATGCTTTGACAATTAAAGTCTTACCGTTAATATTCTTAAATTCCCATCTGATGTCTGTAAACTTAATCTCAGGGATATATTTCTGTAAAAACTCACTATTTGCCCAACGGTACTCTAAGTTTTTACGCATAGACTTAACACCATTATCAATACTGTCTGTGACATAGATGGCTAAATCCACAACCCCAAAATTAGGTAATTCACCAAATACCGCCAAATATAAAAAGAAATATTCACCCAAAAAAGTAGATTTAGCTGCACCACGGAAAATCATGTTAGCAATCTGTCTATCCCCTGAAACCAAAGAATCAGCCATCTTATAATGAATGATGGGTGTTTTATTTTCTTCACCTTCTTCACCATTGACAAGCTTAATAAAGTTTACATATTCAATGGCAAACTTACTGGGTACATAGTTTTCTAAATCACTGTAATCTACTTCTTGTAACCATTCATTGACTGTTTTAGGTTGTTTATGACCCATGATTTACTGCCCCCAGTATTACCCAAACCAAAAAGATAATAATCATTAAAACCAAAACAGTTAGTTGTAAATCATACATTGGTGGTTTATGCTTCATGGTCATACACCTTAGTAATGAGTTTGGTTTCAGCATTTTGTTTTGCAGTTATCACACCAGCTTCAATCATGCGTCTTTGTTGTGCAGCTAATTCAGCTGTGATATTTCTTAATGCTTCAATCTCATCATTTTGTTTAATACCCACATCTAGCTCTACTTTCTTAACTTCAGGTGGTTTTAGATGCACAAGTAAACTATTAGCTGCATCACTTCTCACTTTTTCACTCATTGCATTTAGCATTAAATCAGCTTGTACATTGATTGCTTTTTGATATAAGTCTTGGTTTAGTACCCAAGTAGGTATCATGGATTGTTCTAGAATCGTATTAACTAACTTATTCTTGTTATACATAGCTACATGAGCACTCATCTCTTTAGCTGTATAACCTTTAGCAATCATAGATTGATAACGATTTGGAAAAGTCTTAACAAAACTATCCATATTACTTTCACCCATTAGTTTATGAGTGCAGTATTTAATCGCATTAAGATAATCATCCAGTTTATATTTACCATCTTGGATTACAGAAATATAAGTCAAGAAGTTATTACGATAATCATCATATAACTCAGGATGGTCAAGAATTGTGTTAATATGCTCTAGTAAATCATCATTTACATTTTTTCTGTATTTACTAGGTAAACTCTTTTTTAGTACATCAACGGTTAAAGCCATATCTCATCATCTATTAACTAAGATGGAGATAATGTAACACCAATGACGAAGCCATAACAAAAATCATTAATCTATGCTTTATAAGTTTCATGTATAAAAAACCCCCTAAGATTTATGTCTTAGGGGGTTTTTCTTATGTAGTAAAGCTATCAGTTCTTTTAGTTATAAAAGCTATCAACCATTTCGTCTAACTGTCTCACTTGATCTGCGTATGAATGGTAATTTTCTTTGCAGTCATTAGCATCTCTTACAAAAATCATAAGACTGTCAGTAATCTCAATACCCCAGTGCCTACCATTATAATCATAACCAAATTTAACCCATTGTTTCTTATCTACATATACAGGATAACCGTCCATCCATCTTCCTGCTTTTAGATAGTTATACTGCACCTTATTATCTAAATAGGCATGATTTTTAAAGGAATTTTCTACTTCAGCAACAGATTTACCATCAATTAAGAAGCGTATAGCTTCATTAATATCACTAAAGGTGCGTTCTAACCTTTTTTGTTTGCTTTTATCTGCCCAATCCTGTACGGATTTATTCATAGATTCAGCAGCACCACTAATGACACGGCTTATTTCTGTCAGTACACTTGCTTTATTTTTATTAGCCATTAGTACTCCCTATCTGCTCTTGTCTCATTAGGTATTTGAGTAAGCGTACCACGCTCACTGTAGCTTTCTTTATCCATACGCTCTATGTTCTCTATACGACCTGACCTATCATGAGTGGGTATATCAACCACATCTATCTTATGCTCAGGTTGTGCTGGTGTAAGTGTCTGTATATGCTCTTGCTTTGCCTTATACTCGCTTATAGGCTCTTGGATAATGGGTAGTACTTCATTCTCCACAGGTACATAAGCAGTATAGGGTTCATGAGTAGTAGCTGTGGGTGCTGGAGGTATATACTCTTCCGCAGTAACATAGTCATCCCTTAATGCAAGATACCCAAATATAACGATAACTACCGCTAATATCACCCAAACCCATCTATAAGATCTGCCTTGTTTTGTAGTTACTGTTGTATTTGCATTATTAATAGCTGCAAGTCTTTTTTGCTCTTCACGAGCATACTCATCTTGTATTTCAGACACACTGGGAATGGGTTTCATCACCCACTCTTGCGTATTAAGCTCTTTAGTGCTTTCATTACTTTGTTTAACCTGCAACTGCGTAACCTGCTCTTGTAGCATTGCCACAGTATCTTTCATTTGTTGTGTAACAGTCGCTTGGTTTTTTAGGGCTTGTATCTGTGTTTGGTATCCTTGTATCAGTCCTTGCTGAGTAGTATATTGTTTATTCTGTGAAGCCAAGGTATCAACGACACTCTGAATCACCCAACTCACCCGTTGAAACATATCCTTATTGGTAAAGCGTAACAGCACAGCACCTGTACGCATCAGAGCATTTTGCCTGACCCACATATCTTGATAACGCACATAATCTAATGTGTTATAGCCACTTTGGATTTTGGTTAAGCCATCTAATTCTATTGCCAAATGATAACCCTTGGCTTCATTGAGTACCATAAAATCAATATAACGATTACCCCCTGCATCATCCACAAAATGATACTGCGGTATGACATCACTTGGTGTTAAACCAGCAACTTGACTTAACACCTTATCCACAAACATCTCTTCAAAACCAGCAGGGTGCTTTAATTGCTCACGGTAGTAATATTTCCACTGTTGCCAATTTTCAAAACGATTATACATCAGCGACAAATCTCATCATATAAAGCAGAACCCCATGAACGAGGGAATATATCATAATACTTTAGATGGCTCATTTTTTTATTATCAAGCAACCTATTATGCTTATTGTAATTTGCCCAACTGATCGTTGCGACAGTCTTGTTTGAACATTCAATATAGCGTCTATACAGAGTATAACTACCTTGAGCCAAACCATCTACTTTCTTATCTTGAGCTACAAAACGCTCCATCTGTACTTCATACTTAGTCCTAGTAACTTGTTTGGTTTTACTAGGTAGTAAGTAGTATTCATACCCTTGATATGAGCCTAAATATACATCTGCATGGGAACTGATAGCTAATGCTAAACCAGCAGTAAACATAAATACTTTGTTAAACATAAACATATCCTACAGGTGTTGTTACTGTTTCATTATTATATATAGGCTTTTGGTATTTATCTAGCAATAATTTATTTTTAGTGTATTGGACAACTTTTACCTGCAAATTATAAATTGGTTTAGTAGTAGTATCCTGACAGTCAGCAACCAAAAAGTAAAGTACGCCCCCCCTACCTAAAAGAAGAAAAAGGATTCTTATTGACTACCTAAAAGAAAGGTCTAAGCACTGGCGTGCTTAGGGTGAGCAATGTCGCTCGTAATTAACTGGAGTTTATTATGGAACAGCAAGTAAGAAAAGAAAAAGTACAAAGAACATGGTTAGGCAATGTCTTCCACGCAATCAGTAAAGCTTTTTCAACTGCAGGTAACTTAGCCACTGCTACTGACAGGGCAGCAAAGAACTACGGAGCGTTAGCAGTAACGCAAAGTAGTCGTGCTGTTAAGAAGCTAGACGCAGATATTCGTAAAGAGTATGGCGTAAGCTTAGCAGAGTTCAACAAAGAAGTTGAAGATATGGTAGATGATCTTTACGATTGAATTCAGCTATCTTAAGAAAAGAGTCTAGCCTAGCACTAGGCTCTTTTCTTTTCTCTTTCTTTTTTACTATTAACATTCATTCATTTAAGGAATATTTACCATGCAAGCAGTTCAAGTACAGTTACATAATCTAGTAGTTGAGTGTAGTTCAGGTATGTACCTACTCGTTAGAGATGGGCACATTGACATAGCTGATGCAGTAGAGTCATTGTTGGAATCTGCTAAACTTTATCTAGCATATCCACCTAGATTCATAGAGAGTGAGTACTACTACTCGGTAGTACCATTATCTACTATACATCAGATTCACTTAGAATCTGATTGTGGTGATTTCACCATCAGTTTCAATCCAATAGAGATATTGGATTGATACATATAATACCCTAGGCGTAATGCTTAGGGTATTTTTTTACATCAAGTCATACAAACATAACTAACTACTATCAACAACAATAACCACTACTTACTAGCTAACCACTATCACTAACAATAACAACCAACCACTAATAAACACAAACACAAGACACAAATGCAGACAGTACAGGTGCGGTCAATGCACTGAAAAGTTTTAGCAAATTCCTTCATGCTAGTTTCAGCAACTCATAGCTACTGAAGATATTTTCACCTTTAACTCTTGACATACTTACCTTACCAAATTTAGTACCAGTTTTGAAAGTTCTGATTCTGATTAAGTTATTACCATTCATCAGCATACTTACACTTACATTGATAAGTAATACACAACACTAATTCCTAGTACAACAGCTAATTAAAAAAAAAATACTTTTCCTTTGTTCTACCTAAACCTTCCCTAAACCCTACCTTCTGTTTCTCTTGCGGTCTAATTGTCTAAACCCTTCGGGTTTTGGGTGAGCATTATGCTCATTCAATCATTCATTTTATAAGGATACTGTCATGACTGAATTTACTACTCGCACTAACGCCACTCCAGCTGATCGTGAGCCAGCAGATCATTATGTAAATGTCTATTTTCAAGACCGTCAGATTGGCTATCTAGTACTTGACAAATTTGTTCAATTAGTAGAGTTCTTGCAGAAAGATGAACAGAATGCAACAAAGCTTATCAAAAATTGCACAGCAACTTACCGTGAGCGTGGCAAGTCTACTGTTAGCTTTGATTTGAGTAGCTTGTAGTAATAAAACCCATAAGCAAATGCTTATGGGTTTTTGTTTATGTTTATTACTTATATAAGGATCGTACCATGAAAGCATATCTTATCTTCGTAACACTTGGATTCTCAACTACTGTATGGGCAGATAATGCGGTAGAAGCTTGTAAACAAGTATCACAACAAGGCTATAGCGTAACAAGCTGCCATCCTTTGTGATTTGAACCCATTAGGCGTAATTGCCTAATGGGTTTGCTTTATAGTATAGACAGTACAGGTTACCAAATGAATCAAAGACAGCTAGAAGTACTAATGCACCCTAAGCATGTTAGAAGAGATGTTAGTGAAATTATTATCAAAAGCTTTAGTAAACAGATAGAACAATCTGTTAAAGCTATCCATAAATGGACAGAAGTATCTGAATATGAATCTAAAAACGCTCGTAAACAAGTACTATCTACACTGGACATACATAAACTAGTAGTAGATATATTTACTACTATTACAATGGTTACTCAAAAGCCATTACCGTATATATCTGTAGCTTCTCAAATAGCTATAGATAATATGTCTAAACTAGACAGTATCAAGACTGCTTGTGAATTGATTGCATTGCTTCAACATACTAAACTATATGTAATCAATAAAAACTACGATACTAGGTTAATTGAATCTCTTGTGGTACTGCCAAAAGATGCAGAAATTACTAAGCGTATTAGACTATCTTGTTTCTTACCACCTATGATAGAACCACCTAAGCCAGTAAACAACAACAGACAAAGCGGTTATCTAACCATCAATGATCATATTGTATTAGGCTATAAAGAGAATCAACATAATCAAAGACTATCCCTAGATGTGATTAATACTCTGAACCAAAACAAATATGTATTAGATAACTATGTTATGCAGAACTTTGAAAAACCTTGGTTTAAAGAAGTGTTAGAAGAATGTGAGCTGTCTTTACTAGATACGATTGACCAACAAAAATACTATGACCAAACTGTTACCTTTGAAAAGTACAAAGAGCAGCTTAAAGTACTAACTGAGATAATCAAAGATAAACCAATCTACTTCAACCATAGATACGACAAGCGTGGTCGTATTTATACAGTTGGTTATCACTTCAACACCCAAGGTACAAGCTATGAGAAAGCTTGTATTAACTTGTGTAAACAAGAGCTAATCACAGGTGAATTATGATTTATACATTTGATAGGTATAAAAATGTATCAGTAAATGCAAGCATTATCATGCTTGCTAGTTCAGAAAATGAATCCTACTCTGTTGGATGTTTAATAAATGATGAAACCATTGAACAAGCATTAAACAGACTTGGGATAGATTTTGATACAAGATATCCTGATTACATCATTCAATAACTTATATAAGGAATAACTATGAAAACCAAAGTAGTGAATAAATATAAAGAACCTTATGATGTTTATATAGGGCGTGGTAGTAAGTGGGGTAATCCTTACCCTATTACAGCTAACCAAGATAGAAAAACAGTTATTCAAGCATACAAAAAATATCTGTTAAACAGTCCAGAACTATTAAAAGATTTACATGAACTAAAAGGTAAAACATTGGGTTGTTTTTGTAAACCTAAACCATGTCATGGGGATGTTTTAATAGAGCTTATAAACCAACTGGATAAACCAAAATCTGACTAACTTAAGGGCATACCATGACAATTATCAAAGCAACCCTATACAGTTACTATGAAAAAGAGTCTATAACTTTCTACTTTTATACTCGTAAGAGTAAGATTAAAGTAAGCAAACTTGTAGATGAAATAAGTAAACATCTGCCTATAAGTGCAGACTTCTCTAAAGAGCAATACTACTCTAAAACAATAAAATTAGAAGAGTTATTCTACGCAAATCTAGAAAATGATGAAGGTCAATTCTTATTAACATTTGACTTGATTAACCCTACTACAATTTAAGTGATATAAGCCTAAGATTACTTAGGCTTATTTTTTGATTACTTCTTGTTGTAGTTTTTGTTAGCTAAGACAGCAGTAGAAATATTACTGGCTTTCTTTATGGAATTTGTATGGAACAAAATTTTAGGTATATATGGCTATCACTTAATGACATAACTGACTCTGAAATAGATCATTTAATTGAGTTAATAGGCTTCTACGAAAATAATTCAAAGTACATAGTTTACTATCCGTCTATGGATTTCTTTGTTTGAGCAAAAAGAAGAAACCAAAGTTATTAACTTGTATAACTTTGATGTTAAAAAAGAAGTACCTACTGAAGTACCTATGCTAACTGCAATGATTGGTAAAACAGTTAAGCTAGGTATCCTAAAAGAGAAAGTCTTTAAACAAACCAAAGATAACTCAGGTAACTATGTAGACACTGATGAGACTCGTGAACAAAACAGTATCAATAAAGTGTTCTCAGCAAAAGACAACCGTACAGTTAATGAAGTCCGTGCAGAAATTGATTCTGCTCAATTCATGAACGATTGGCTTGAAAAGTGGGAAGGTCAAGTATCAGATAAAACTGCTAACAAGAAACCTACTGCTTCTGCACCTGCTAAGAAAACTTCATCACTATTTGCATAAGGAATTAGCATGACTACACACACTATTTTAGAAACTGCACAAGATGTTATTGAATTGGTTACTGAATGGCATAAAAATAATCAATGGTTATTAAGCCAGCGTATTGCTCATACAGAGAACTTTGAGGTTGCTCAAGAGCTCCAAACGATTAAAGAGCTTTATAGCGAACTACCTTTTGAGATTCTATTTATCAGTAAGGTGGATGAATGAGTAACCAACCAGTGACTATCATTGGCTTTGACCCCAGTTTACGCAACTGGGGTTATTGTATTGCAACCTATGCTGATAATAAATTAACATTTCATCAAGGGGGTGTCATTCACTCAAGGCCAAATACAAAACAAAAACAAAACCTACAAGATTTACTTTCAGCAACTCAATTATACAGCCAGTTAAAGCAGTTAATGACTACGCATAAACCTGACTATATCATTGCTGAATTACCTGTAGGAAGCCAATCATCAAGAGCAATGGTGTCTTATGCGACTTGTATTTCATTATGTAGTGTATTAGCATTTAATGATGGTATTAAAACCCGCCCATTCATTAATATTCCCCCACAAGAAGTGAAAAAAACAGTAGGTAAAAAAAATGCGACTAAAGATGAAGTTATTCAGTGGGTAGCAGAAAATTATCCCGATACCAAAGGCTGGTTAGATAACTTACCTAAATCTAAAAAAGAACATATCTGTGATGCCATTGTTGCGACACATACTGCCGTTTACTAAGGAGAACTTTAATGAAAATTACTTTAGACAACACAGAACTAAACCAAGCTGTTATTGAATACTTAAACAATCAAGGGCTTAGCCTTGATACTGATAAAGTTCATATTGAAATTACATCAGAAGGTGTAAAAATTGATACGAATAAACCAAATAGACAAGAGGCTAAAGACAGTGTACAAGAGCCTGTAAAGCCTAATAAACCCAATAATAAACCAAAAGATAGTGATATACCAGCTAAACAAAAAAAGCCTGCTAAAGCGTTATTTAACGCATCAGATGACACAACAGATGACATCTTAGAAGATGATACGCCTACGATTCCTGAAAACCAGCAAGTAGAAAAGACACGCAAGCTATTTCAATAAGGTGAATTAGATTATGGATAAAGATAATCTAGTCTTTGCTATTACGGCTTGTGTAATAGTGTTAATTTTGTTTGTATTCATGGGTTTTTTAATAAAGTATGACACTGTGAGAGAATGTATCAGGGTAAACCCTAATAATGCAGAAATCTGTGCACAACTTTAACATGAGTATAAAGAAAGTTACATTGACTATTTCAGTGGAAGACTACGAACCCTCTAGTAAAGCTTAAGTAAATAACTAAACCAAAAGCTACCTAGCTGGGTAGCTTTTTTAATGAGGATTTTAATATGACAGATTTAGAAATGATAGGTCAAGCATATATGGTGTGGTATCAATGTAATGATAAAACCCATATAGCGAAGCAAGAGCTTAACTATTATATGGACGATCCATCACCTACGATTGGTGACTATACAGATGAGGCATTTAAAAAAACACTCTCATCATTAAGCAAAAACTTGATTACCTGTTTACAAGAAACTTCTAAAGCTTATGATGCGTTAGATGATATAGTGCTTAATTACCTGACTAAACAAAGAAGTTAAAACTATGAACAAACAAACATTTAAAGCTGGTGATAAAGTTTATTATCCCCTTATATCAAATAAAATTCTAACACTGCTAGAGGATGATGAAGACACTGTTAGTGTAAATTTGTGTGTAAGTAATTATACCATCTATAAGTCAAATGGCAAAAAATTTAAACATCATTTGGTTCAAAGTATCTTTCATGCAACTCAGCTTAACTATGAGCTTTTAACGAATTTGTATCCACACATACAGTTTGAAGAACCAAAACCAACGCCTGCTGCAATCGTTAAAAAGATGCTTAATGATGGCTATGCTTATGTTATCTGTGACATCGTACTGCCCAATGGTGTAGTTAAAGATATTATCAGAGGTTATGATGACAATTTACTCTTTGGTGAGTACGGTAACTACGACTATGATCAGGTAATACCTTTAGATATTTATACAGGTAAAGTCATTGTAGATTATATAGATGGTAAACCAGTACTGGAAGATGATTAAATGAATATACGAAAACTTATTAGTGAACTCAAAACCCACCATATGTATATTTCAGCCCTGGATACTAAGAAAAGTAAATCAGTGGCTGCTGGTATTGCTATTGCTATTGCTATTATTAAAAAGCATACAGAAAATGAATGGATAGATACCTTGGAGGAGTTACCACCTACTGGTAAACCAGTGTTACTGGCAGTAGATCTTGGTGAAGATTCGCTTGTACCAGCCGTAGGTCAGTTAATTGAATATGATGTAAACTTCGTTGATGAATATGTTGATTTCACTGAAACCTTAGAATGGTTAAATTCAGAAGGTGATAGCTTTGTTGCTGGATTTAATGATGTTAAGTATTGGCTTCCAATCCCTGAATTTCCTAAACATTAAACCAAGGAGTATTAATGTATTCTGTATTTAATCCCAACCCCAATGATGCTACCCAAGAGCCAATGTTCTTGGGTGAATCAGTGAATGTATCACGGTTTGATAAACAACGATACCCTATCTTTGAACAGCTTACAGAAAAACAAATCAGTTTCTTTTGGAGACCTGAGGAGATTGATGTATCTAAAGACCGTAGAGACTTTATTGAGCTACCTGAACATGAACAACATATCTTTGTATCTAATCTAAAATACCAAACACTACTAGATAGTGTACAAGGTCGTAGTCCTAATGTTGTATTATTACCTTTGGTTTCAGTACCTGAACTTGAAACTTGGATTGAAACATGGGCTTTTTTTGAAAGTATTCATGCTCGTAGTTATACGCACATTATCCGCAATATCTTTAATAATCCCAGTGAGATTTTAGATGATATTGTGATTAACCCTGAGATTATCAAAAGAGCTGAATCCATCTCAAAATACTATGATGAACTACATAGCTTATCTTTAGAGTATCAGCAAGGTAAGCAGGTAGATATGTATGAGCTAAGAAAACGCTTATATCTGTGCATTATGAGTGTCAATGTGCTTGAAGCTATCCGCTTTTATGTATCATTTGCCTGTTCATTTGCTTTTGCTGAACGAAAAGTGATGGAAGGTAATGCTAAGATTATCAAATTAATTGCAAGAGATGAAGCATTACATTTGAATGGTACACAACATATCCTAACTTTATTGGTAAAAGAACATGAAGATTATCAGACAATTACTCAAACATGTAAAGATGAGATTTACGATATATTTGAGTCTGCTTATGAACAAGAGCGAGCTTGGATTGACTATTTATTTAAAGACGGCTCTATGATTGGTTTAAATAAAGAGATATTGACTCAATATCTTCAGTATATTACCGATATTCGTATGAGTGCCATTGGCTTAGAGCCTGTTTTTAATACCAAAAACCCAATCCCTTGGATTAATAATTGGTTATCTTCTGATAATGTCCAAGTAGCCCCACAAGAAACAGAGATTACATCTTATGTTGTAGGTCAGATTGATTCTGATTTGAGTGATTTAGATTTTAATGATGTACAGCTATAATAAGTTACCCCCTAATAAGGGGGTAACTTTTAATTAAAGTAACTGGCTAATTCATCAACAGTAGGGTTATAGTAAACATTTACTAAGGTTTTAATATCCTTATGTCCTGTAATTTTAGCCAGCTTTTCTACAGGGATATTTAAATCCCTAACCATCCTTGATATGGCTTCATGTCTTGTATCATGAAAATGTAAATCTTTAATCCATAATTGCTGTCGCATTCTTCTCCATATCAAATTAAAATTATCTAAGCGAATACAAAATAACCTGTCTGTTAATGGGGTAACTTGTTTTAGCATTTGTCTTGCTGTTGTATTTAAGATCACATTCCTAGCCATACCATTTTTACTATGACTAATATGCACATAGTTTTCATGGATATGGTCTTTAGTAAGTGCTAATATCTCTCCCCTACGCATGGCTGTTTGCAGGGCAAATAAGAAACACCAACCCACTTGTTTTCTACAAGTATCAGGAACATCCCCTAAAGTATAACCTGTCCATTGTAGTATTTTGGCTTCTTCTTCAAGGGTAATTCTTCTATCCCTAGAAGCTGGTTTACTGGGTCGTTTGACTTTATTCATTGGATTGGTTTCAAAAATATATAACTCATTAATTGCATAATTAAATACACAATTTAAAAAAGATAATTCAAGTAATACAGAACCTTGAGATACCTGTAATAAGCGTCTGTCCCTGTATGCAGATAATTGTTTGGGGGTAATTTGTGTAATTGCAGTTGTAACCAAATCAGGGTGCTGTTTCACCATAATATTAATAATACTCTCAGCTCTTTTACCGTTTTTACGCAAGCTTAGTACTTTAGTTCTGTATATATCAATCACTTCTAATAAACTCAGGTTACTTTGTTCATTAAAATAAAGCAGTTCTTGGCACAGTGTATTAAACCAGTCTATACATTCTTGTTCTGATGATTTCGTTGCTGAGTATCTTTTACCATGTATCATGGTTTGGATACGATACCTACAACCCACCTGACTAATCTTAGGGATATTTTTAAGTACCATTTAGGGTAATCCTAGGGTAATTGACACAAAATAATTACCCTAAAATTACTCTGCTCCCACACTTGCCATCAAATCAGCATGATGTTCACGCAATAAGCTGTCTAAAAGCTCAGTCAAATCCCCTTCCATGATGGCATCAAGCTTATATAAAGTTAGGTTAATGCGGTGATCTGTCATGCGTCCTTGGGGGAAATTATAAGTACGAATTCTCTCTGAACGATCGCCTGAACCGACCAAATTGCGTCGCATATCGCTTGTTGCATCAATTTGGGCTTGAACTTTGGCTTGTTGAATGCGAGCTACCAGCATTTTCATCGCTTTTTCTTTATTGGCATGCTGAGAGCGTTCTTGTTGGCATTCAGCCACCACCCCTGTTGGGATATGTGTGATGCGGACTGCTGAGTCAGTTGTATTGACATGCTGCCCCCCTGCACCACTTGAGCGATAGGTATCAATCCGCAAATCACTTGGGTTAATCTCAACCGTATCATCAATCTCAACCTCTGGCATCACCGCAACTGTACACGCTGAGGTATGTACACGCCCTTGAGATTCGGTGGCTGGAACTCGCTGGACACGATGAGCACCACTTTCAAATTTCAATCTGCCATAAACACCGATACCAGATACACGCGCGATGATTTCTTTATAGCCGCCATGCTCTCCTTCATTGGCAGACAATACCTCTACTTGCCAACCTTGGGATTGTGTATATTTTTGATACATACGAAACAAATCACCCGAAAAAATTGCCGCTTCATCACCGCCCGTGCCTGCACGAATCTCCAAAAATGCCGTCGCTTTATCATTAGGATCTTTAGGCAGCATCATCACATTAAGCCTCTCCTCGAGCGTCTCAATGTTTGCACGCGCCACCTCAATTTCATCAAGTGCCATTTCTTTCATCTCAGGATCATCAAGCATCTCATTGGCAGTTTGTAAGTCTGCTTCCGCTTGCACAAAGTCCTGCCAAGTAGTGGTAATCTCAGACAGGTCGCTATGCTCCATGGATAACTCACGGAACTTTTTGTTATCACTGATGGTATCAGGATCTGACAAAAGTGCGGTAACCTCTTCAAAACGATCAACCATTTGATCTAGACGGTGGCGTAAGGATTCTTTCATAAATTTAAATCAACTAACTGTTTGTTAAATCAGTTATTTTGCCATACTTTTTGGGTTTTTGCACCGTTTTATCAGTATCGTTGAATGGTTATAAAGCTTATTCCTTAAATTTGGTTGTTTCATCATACTTTATTATGCTAATCTGTCACAAATTATCATCTTTTATCAAGCAATCTTTACAGTACTGATACAATATGGTAGGGCTTCATAAAATACAGCCACTGCGATGTTTGAAATTTTTTTTGAGTATGAATTATGACCGATATCACCTTAAACCAAAGCCATAAATTAACTTGGCGTTCATTTGGACCTGGTATTTTAATGGCTTCTGCTGCCATCGGCGGCTCACATTTGGTCGCCTCAACACAAGCTGGTGCTCTGTATGGCTGGCAATTGGCAATTATGATTATCCTTGCCAATTTTTTTAAATACCCTTTTTATCGCTTTGGAACAGAATATGCCTACTCAACAGGCAACAGCTTAGTGGCAGGTTATGCTAAAATTTCCCGTATCTATCTTTGGGCATTTTTTGTCTTATGCATCATTTCAGGTGTTATTAGCACAGGTGCTGTGGCACTACTATGTGCGGTCATTTTGGGGCAAATTTTGCCTTGGGAACTCAGCACTCTAGAGCTTTCATGTATTGTGATGGTAACCTCAGGCATTTTATTGGTGGCAGGTCATTATCGGCTTTTAGATGGTTTAACCAAGTGGATTATCGCCCTGCTGACAGTAGCGACGGTTGCAGCTGTATTTATCGCTGCAGGTAAGCCCTCTGCCATATCAGCCGACTTTATTCCTGCCTCACCTTGGAATTTGGCGGCACTTGGATTTATTGTTGCACTTATGGGCTGGATGCCAGCACCACTTGAATTTTCTGCCGTGACCTCAGTGTGGACCGCTAAGAAAATTCGTACCGATTACACCAATCGCTTTCAAGGTTTTGTTGATTTTAATGTTGGTTATTTTACTTCAGCGGTTTTGGCAATATTTTTCTTGGCACTTGGCGTATTTGTACAATATGGCACAGGCACCGAAATCGCCATGCAAGGCGGTGCTTATGTGCCACAGCTGATTAATATGTATACCGAAACCATCGGCAACTGGGCAAAAATGCTGGTCGCCACGATTGCTTTTTTGTGCATGTATGGTACAGTCATCACCTGTGCTGATGGCTATGGTCGTACCAATTCAGAAAGCCTATCCTTAATTTTGACCAACAGCACAAAAGCAACCGAAAAATATGTTGTTATGTGGACTGTATTTACGATTGTGGCAGGCTACGGTTTAATCGCATTTTTTCTAGGTCAAATGGCGGCACTGCTCAAATTTGCGATGATCTCAGCATTTGTGACTGCACCGATTTTTGCTTATTTAAACTACGCTTTGGTCAAAAAAGAAGGTCATCTAAGCACCATCATGAAATGGTATGCACTGGCAGGCATTGTATTTTTGACAGGCTTTACCGTATTATTCTTATTACAATTTTTTGGTATGATTGGCTAACATCACCCATCTTATCCAACCGATCGCCAAGTTAAATTTGCTTGGCGATTGTTATTTTTATTCGCCAAATAAAACCATCATCAGTCATCAAAAGCTCATAAAAAAGCAGCACCTTTTGTACTGCTTTTTTATGATTAAGGTTTATTTGCTGATATCCATACACCAATATTTGGTGGTAAGATACTCTTCAATACCGTATTTTGAACCCTCTCGCCCAAAACCTGATTGCTTAACACCACCAAATGGTGCAACTTCAGTTGATAAAAGCCCTGTATTTTGACCAACCATACCATACTCTAGTGCCTCTGAAACACGCCAAGCACGAGCATGGCTTTGGGTATAAAAATACGCCGCCAATCCATAAATGGTATCATTGGCACGATGGATTACCTCTTTTTCATCTTCAAAAGTCATGATCGGAGCAATCGGACCAAATATCTCTTCATGGGCAAGATCCATCTCATCGGTGATATCACTGATGACAGTTGGGGTAAATGACAGTTGACTTGCGTCATGTGGCACGCCACCTGTGATTAGCGTTGCCCCTTTGTTTAGTGCATCATCCAAAAGTGCCTGCACTTTTTTGAGTGCTTGTTGATTGATAAGCGGTCCGATATCGGTTGCTTCATCAGCACCATTGCCAACTTTCAGTACTTCTACTTTTTGTTTAAATTTCGCTAAAAACTCATCTTTAATTGAACTTTGGACATAGATACGGTTGGCACACACACAAGTTTGCCCAGCGTTTCGATATTTTGAAGCAATCAGCCCTTCTGCCGCCTTTTCAAGATCGGCATCATCAAAGACGATAAAAGGTGCATTACCGCCAAGCTCCATAGACAGCTTTTTGATGGTGCTTGCACATTGCTCCATCAGTACTCGCCCCACTTCGGTAGAACCTGTGAATGACAGCTTATGAATGCGTGGATCTTTGGTCAGTACCTCGCCGAGCATCGAGGATTTACCAGTAACAATTTGTAACACACCTTTAGGAATGCCTGCTTGTTTTGCCAAATATCCCAGTGCCAATGCCGAAAATGGCGTCTCAACCGCTGGCTTGATGATCATGGTACAGCCAGCCGCTAACGCAGGTGCAGCTTTACGAGCAATCATTGCCGAAGGGAAATTCCAAGGCGTAATCGCAGCACACACACCGACTGGCTGCTTGAGTACCACATAGCGTAGCGACTGATTGGTACTTGGAATAACATCGCCATAGATGCGTTTGCCTTCATCTGCAAACCAGCGTATGAAGCTATTGGCATAATCAATCTCACCTTGTGATTCTGTGATGGGCTTGCCTTGCTCATAGGTCATGATCAGTGCCAAATCTTCCTTGTGTGTATCGATCAGATCCGCCCAAGCATGCAAAAGTTTGGCACGCTCACTGGCGGTGGTATTTGCCCAGCTTTCTTGGGCAGCATCAGCACACTCAACGGCGTTTAGAACGGTTTGTTTTGATAAGCTGGGTATCGTACCAAGCACATCGCCTGTGAATGGATTGGTAACTGCGATGGCCTCACCAGAATCAGCACCAACCCACTCTCCATCAATCAAACAGGCTTGCTTTAGCAGATTGGGGCAGTTAAGCGGAATCGATGAGGGTTGGGTCGTAGATTGATTTGTAGGTTGGTTCATAGCGTATCCTTTTTACTGATAAAAATGACTTAAAATTATTAAAAAAATTGTATATGATATATTAAAATTTATATTCTATATATTAAACATAAGTTCTTGATATTATACAATATAGCACTAAATATTTTGGAATACAAAATCACCCAAAGTGCTTCTCCTGTCTTTGCTGCCACCATCACCAAAGAGCTTAAGCTGGCTCGCTCAACAACTTATAATATTCTACAAGCACTGAGTGCAAAAGGCGTACTGCACAAAGTACCAATCATTACCATTGACCGAGCGTGGGGTGACTGATTTTAATCAGCTAAAAGATGAATTTCTTCACATCAAGCAGACACGACTATCGCTTGATGATGGGCAATTGCGACTTGGTATGACCTGTATTGGTACCTACATTCAAAGTCCAGATAAAGTTAAGCTTGGCATCGCAGTATCACTATCTAATAGTGAATATGATGACAAAAAAGTACAAATTGGCGATGCACTCGTCAAACTTGCCCAAGCCATCGAAAATCGTATGGGGTTTGGTAGCATGTAATCTGGTCATCTGATGATGATCATCACAAAACAACCCAAGCACTAGGTATTTCAAAACAATGTAAAAACAAAAACAGACTTTATTTGTTTGTTGTTTATCCATTCACCATATTTGGCTCATCTGCCCTATTTTTCTTTTGTTGACCAAAAACTGCTGATGATTTGATATACATCTCAATCAAATATGATACATGCCATCAATTAACACAACTGAGTGATTAACATAATTTTTTAAACACAATTTAAAATAACCCGCCAGCCAATAGGCGATGGTCATTCATCAGATTATGACATATCAAACCATCACTGTTTAAATGGCTTAAGATGCCAACAAGGATTTTTTACGCAAAAAATCTTGTGCCACTTTTCTTTCATTGTGACCTTGATTTTCTACCAAGTCATTTAATTGTGCCATCTCCTGTTCTGAAATTAGCCCGTCCATTTTCATGAGTGCAGACTCAAGTTTTGGGTACTTTTGTAGTGCTTCTTGTCTGACGACCGTGCCTGCATGATAATGGGTATAAAATGCCTTATCATCTGTTAGCACTTTTAGATTTGGGTTGGCGAGAGCGCCATCGGTGGTTGAGATACTGACGACATCAATTTGACTGTTATTAAGTGCTTGGTATTTTAGACCGATATCTAAATCTTTGGTATTCTTAAAATGATAACCGTAAGTATCGCTTAACGCTTGGTAACCGTCATCACGCTCAAAAAAATCATACTCAGCACCAAAAGTAAGATTTGGGCTAACGGGTGCAAGCTGACTAAAAGTGGCAATTTGATTGGCATCGGCATAGTCAGAACGCACCGCCAAGCCGAAGGTATTATCAAAGCCATACATACCCACCCAGCGAAAGTTATATTGATCTTGATAGCTTTTTTTAAGATTTTCTAAAAGCACGGCTTGATCGAAGATTGGCTCATTTTTTAGGACATACAGCCATGCCGTACCTGTGTATTCTGGATACAAATCAAACTCACCTTTAAGCATGGCAGGATGGATATTTGCTGTACCCCCACCGATACCTTTAGTAATTTCAACGGTTGTGCCAGTTTCTTGCTCGATGAGTATGGCAAGCATTTCAGCGATGATGAATTGTTCGGTCATGGGCTTGGTGGCAATGCGAATTTTATCATCTTGACTTTGGCAGGCGACCAATAGAACGCTCATAAGTAGCAGAACAGATTTTTTAAGCATGAGATTTTCTCCATTTGATTGATTTTTCAAAATACGCCAGAACAAAGTCAGCCAAAAACGCAATAAGCATGATCAAAATACTACCGACTGCGGTCATGGCGGTGCTATTGGTGGTGATACCACGATATACCGCCACACCAAGCCCACCTGCACCAATAAAAGATGCAACCCCCGCCAGTGCAATGGTCATCACCAGCATCGTACGAATGGCTGATAAAATAATCGGTAATGCCAAAGGCAGCTTAATGCGGCGTAAAATCTGCCAGCGTGTCATGCCAAAGGACTCGGCAGCTTCTATCAATCCCGTATCAATCTGCAAAAACCCTGTGCGTGTGCCATTAATCATCGGTAACAGTGCATAAATTACCAGTGCAATGATTGCTGAGGCATTACCAATACCACTCACCAAAATCAATAAGCCAAATAAAGAAATGCTTGGGATGGTATAAATGATATTACTTGCTTGAATGACAAACGGTGCAAACTTCTGATGTTCGGTGATTAGCACACCAAGCCCAACACCAATCACGATCGCACAGCTTGCCGCAATACCGCAAATCATCAAATGCTCAACAAACAGTCGCATGAAAAACTCAGAGCGAGTGGTCAGCAGCTGCAGCATCTCTTGAATGATCATCACGCCATATCCTTTGATTTTTTTATAAATTTATTTAAGTGAGTATAAATAATTAATCTGTCATTTTATACGACCAAGACACATATTACAATGTTCAGCGTTATAAATATTGTAAAAGTGGGTAACGGATTATCAAGGTGAGTGCCGATAAGCGACTAACATGCCTGCCATTGATCACAGTTATCGGATAAAATCTTGATATTTGCGACCAATGATTATCTTTAATTTAGACCGCCCATCTTAAATGCTAACCGTCGTTAGTAATTATGTAAAGATACTAGACGCTTGCCTCATAAAGGGGTATGATAATCATAATTTTATGGGTGAGATGCTCTTACCCGATACCACGGAATGACTAATTTATTAAATTTTATTTATAATAATATATTAATAAATTTATATAAAAATATCAATGTCAATCGGTAAAAAGGAGGTTTACTGTAATTAAAATTAACAACCTAAAACAACACAAATCATCACACAATTTGCAATAAATCATATAGACAACATCTTATAGATAATAAGGGTAAATGATGAAAATTTTAATGGTATTAACCTCACACGAAAATCTTGGAGACACTGGTAAAAAAACGGGTTTTTGGTTGGAGGAATTTGCTTCGCCATATTATGCGTTTAAAGATGCTGGTGCTGACATTACCTTAGCGTCCCCCGCTGGCGGTCAACCACCGCTTGATCCAAAAAGTGATGAGCCAGACGCTCAGACCGAATTTACTGAACGATTTAAGCAAGATGCCGCCGCCAAAGAACAGTTGGCAACCACTCATAAACTGGCTGATATTAAGGCTGCCGATTATGACGCAGTATTCTATCCAGGCGGTCATGGTCCAATGTGGGATTTGGCAGTTGATGAGCAATCCATCTCATTGATTCAAGATTTTGTGAAGACCGATAAGCCAGTGGCTTTTGTTTGTCATGCACCCGCCGCACTCAAAAATGTGAAAATTGATGGCGAATATTTTGTTAAAGATAAAAAAGTGACTGGCTTTAGCAATTCTGAAGAACAAGCCGTCGGTCTGTTAGATGTCGTTCCGTTCTTGTTAGAAGATGTGCTAAAAGAAAATGGGGGCAAATATGAAAAAGTCGCTGATTGGCAATCGTATGTGGTAGAAGATGGCCTGTTAATCACGGGTCAAAACCCTGCTTCATCTGAAGATACTGCCAAGCGGTTAATCCAAAAACTACAGGCTTAATCAACCACCGCTGACCATGTCCATGATGATTGCTCTGATGGGATGGTCAGCCCAGTTAGTTGAGTGCTTTGGCTATGTCGTTGGTATATCAGTCATATCAGATTGGGTATATTATTTATAGGGTGTATTTATTTATAATAATTATTATAATACTGAGTTACTTTAATCTGTTTCATATACTGTAATCTAAATACTTCTGAATTCTCTCCTATGAGTTTATAAATACAAAATACAGCCAAATAAATAAATAAGATACCTGAAGTAAATATAAGCGTATCTTCGTCCATACTATCTTCAAGATCAAACAATACCGTAAGGGGCATAATTAAATACAAACTTATGGGTATATAAACCAATGCCAAGAAAGGTAAATGTTTATTATACTGACGCTTAAAACCAAATAATAAAATAAGTGCAATCCACAATGTGATTAACACTAAAAAACTTAAACTGATAAAAGTACCTAGCTTACTGTAATCTCTCATATCCATTAGGGTAAATAGCGTGATAGGTATCAATAAACCAGCCTTTACCATACCAATAATAATAAACAACCATCTTACCCAACAAAACTTATCCCAATACGGGTGATTTTTAGCTTCTTCTTCACTAATCTGTACCCAAGCCATCTAAAAATACTCCTTAAATTTACCATAAGCTCATATATGCTCATATAATGCGTTTTAAGCCATGTTTATACTTAACTGTTACTATAGCATACCACCCAAGCGATAAATAGCCCGTATAAACCAATACAGAGCATTTTACGAGCTATTATGAGATTACTTACACCCTAAACTAAACCAATGAGATAATATCTGTAATATTACAGGTGTAATACAGTGTTTTTATTATAATGAATAATTGGGTAAATAGCCAGATGGATTATTTAATTTAGGTTTTCAATCTTAATGATATTAATTTAGTTATATTCATAAAATTAAGTAGATTTTTTGCAATATTAGCAACTGGATAACGATAAAATAAACGCCACCCTAAACCAAGGTTGCTCTGTATAACTATACATTGCTCCAAAATAATTTGCTCTTTCATCAAGGGTATCAATGGTATGATAGCCACTAGAATTAGCGACCGATAAAACATTCTAAGTAGATGTTTTGATGTCGCTTGCTTTTCCATAATGATTTCTATTTTTTCCTACATAACTCAAGACCTCTCTTATCATATGATGGCAATCATTACTATTTGATTGATTAGTACAGGTTGTACGCAATTCTTCATCTTGTTTTTTTGATATATCATCGTATCTTCGCACTCCTTTTTAGTACTAGTACACGAGATTTTGTCCTGTAGCTGACGATGCGTCAAATAATTCCACTGCACCTGCCCCACATTGTTAGCAGTACTTGCAGTATCACTACCAACAGTCGCACCAATGCCTGCTGATAGGGCAAGTAGAGTGATGTCTCTGATTTCTTTGTCAAAGCCTTGTTCTTTTAGATACTCATCAATCTTTGGGATGGTATAAGCGGTTATGCCTGCTGATAGTCCACCCTGAGCAGTGCCTGTAGCTAGGGTAGCGACTGCAGTATGCAAAGCAACACGGTAGATGCCACCTTCACTCCATTTATCAATCTCTTTGATGGTATTTTGATACTCATCAGAGGTAATATCAATGTTTTTGTTATTAAGTTCATCTAGGTTTTGAATGAGTTTAAAAGCTTGCCTGTCAGCAAACTTTGCCACTGCCTTTGGTGCTTCTCTGCCAGACTCTGCGGTAATCACCACCTGAGCCCCAAGCTCTGTTAACACCCGCTCTTTGTTAAAATCATTGATGATGATTTCATTAAGCTGGTTTTGAACTTCTTCTTGTTTGAAGTTGCCTGTGTTGATATGGGAGAGACCTGCTTGGTCAGTGATGGCAGAATGGGTGGTACTGGTTTTATGAGCTGGGGTTATTATACCATAGCCTAAGCCTTGTAGGGCAGGTTTGGCTTTGCCATTTGGATGGCTGGTGTCTGCACCAATGCCAATGCCGACACTGATGGCATCGCCTTGATGGTTTAGGTGGTTTTGTATGTCTTGGGTTTGGATGCCTTGGGCAAATTGGGTTTGGTTTTTACCTGCATCGGTGATGAGATAGCCACCAGTGAACTTACCTTGTCTTTGTACAGACAGGATGGATTGATTGGCTTTGATACCAGTTTGGTGGATGACTTGGGCATAATCGGCATCTACATCCGTTTTGCCACCATTGATACTAAAGCTTTGGGGTTTGCCATCAAA